>OCVV011357491.1_pt1 | contig 412362 bp, 555 predicted proteins | sample 1539721 | NCBI WGS metagenome assembly OCVV01 (sample SAMN02144230, study PRJEB22623) | gut metagenome | biome: sheep rumen | host: Ovis aries | place: New Zealand | reverse complement strand
ATATTGATAACACCCACAATACAATTTCAATCAAGTACAATACTCACAGTGAGGAATTCCTTGTTGTAGATGAGGATGGTATCAGAGTTGAGGGCATACAGGCAGCAATCGACAAGAAGGCTGACGAAGAGAGACTTGAGGCAAGTGATGGCATTTCAATCGCTTCAAACAAGGTTAAGGCTGTTGCAGCAGGATATTCAGCTCCAGCAATCAAGAACCCAATTACCGTTGACAAGGACGGCATTAAGTTCGCAAATGTGTTGGATTGTGGATTCTTCGATGACGAGACAAAGGTTGCAGCAACAGCAGAGGAAATCAATGCAATCACAGACCCACAGAATACTGACGTGTTCATCAGTGGAAATGAGGCATTGAACGCACTTGCAGCAAAGAAGACATTCAAGAACCTTGAAATTGCAAACGTTGAGGCAGCACAGCAAGTTAACCTTGCAGCGGTTGAGTCAATAGCACTTGATGGTGTTGAGGTAACTGGTGACAAGGGTTCTTCAAACGGATATTTCTTGGTAGATGCTCCAAAGGTTGATGTCTCAAACATCACTATTGCAGATGGTGCAAAGCCATATAACGTATTTGAGGAAGTTGGTGCTGGTACTGATTCATTTAACGCTTCAAACGTGAAGGTTAATGATGTTGCACTTAAGCACAATGTATTTAACATCTACAGGCCAAATAACGATGCTGTAATCAACATTTCAGACGTTAATCTTAACTTGAATGTTAACAACTCAAACGCATTGAGACTTGCAAACTACAAGAACGCTACTGGTGTTACAGTTAACTTCGAGAATGTTTCTTGGACATATGAGAACACGCCAAATATCGAGTCAGCAGACTTCGGATGGGCAGGTTTGATTATCTATCAGCCAGCCACTACTGACGTTGCACTTGGTGGTGACTTGTCAAAGGTTCAGACTTGGACATTCAACTTCAAGAACTGTAAGTACAATGGCGTTAAGGTAACTGAGAACAACTTCGGTAAACATAACCAGGTATTCTACCTTTACAACATTAACAAAACTGGTGGAATCACAGACCCAGTTGCAAATGGCTTGACATTGAAGTTTGAATAAGTTTTGTTGATGCAAATAACGTTCTTACATAAACATACAAAAGATGAGGAATTGTAATACACAGTTCCTCATTTTTATTTCCATCAGATATTTATTACTATATGATAATAATAACTTTAATAACAATATAACAATTATGAGTCTATTTCTAAAACTCTTTGATACAACAGCAGAATATAACGCATATACAGCAGACACTGAGAACTTCATTCTACCTAATGTATCTTGTACATTGGATGATTTAACAAACGTATATTATAATCCTATCATATCAATAGAAAATGCAGTCATCACTTGTGATTCTGCAACGTATAATGCTCAGACACAAGTGGCAACAAACATTGTGGTGACGCTTAATGGTAGTACCCTTGCTAGTGGCATTGATTACATTGTATCCAATAATGATGGCGGTATAAACGTTGGTAATTATACTTTCACGATAGATGGTATTGGTAACTACGGTGGTAGCAAGAACGGTACGTTTACCATTAACAAGATTACTCCTACAGTTACAGCACCTACGGCAAAGGTATTGACTTATAATGGTTCAGCACAAGAACTTGTTAACGCAGGCTCAACCAATTGGGGTACATTACAATACAGAGCAGGAAGCGATTCTTGGTCAACAAGCATACCTACGAGAACACGTGGTGGTTCATATGCCGTAGAATATAAAGTAGTGGGTGATAGCAACATCAATGACGTTGCAGCACAGAGTGTAAATTGTTCAATCAATGAGAAGCCTGTAACTGCTACTGTAACCCTATCGCAGACAACGTACACATATGATAATACAGCAAAGAAGCCTACGCCTACTGTTAAGGATGGTAGTACAATAATCGACCCATCTGAGTATAGCGTAGCATATTCAAATAATGTGAATGCTGGTACAGGTACTGTTACCATTAGCGATAATACAGGTGGTGACTATAACGTAATTGGTAGTGCAACCTTCACAATCAATAAGGTGACACCTACTGTTACAGCACCTACAGCAAAGAGCCTCACATATAATGGTTCTGCACAGGCACTTGTAAATGCTGGTAGCACTAACTGGGGTACACTGAAGTATAGCCTTGATAATAGCACTTATAGCACAGGAATACCAAGCGGCACAAATGCTACAAGTTATACCGTTTACTATAAGGTAGATGGTGATAGCAACATCAATAGTGTTGCAGCACAAAGCGTTGCAGTCACAATTACTAAGGCAGACCAAACAGCTCCAACAGCAACTGGCGCTTCAGTTACTTATGGAAACACAGCTACGGCAACCGCTAGTGGCGGCGGTGGTAAAGGCACTATTGAGTGGAACAATGGTGATACCCTTACTGGTAATGTAGGTAGTAAAACCACAAAGGCTAGATGGAGTGGTAATGATAATTACAATGCATCACCTTATTCAAATGAGGTAACATTGTCAATTACCAAGGCTAATGGTAGTGTTACAACTGCGCCTACAGCAAAGAGTCTAACATATAGTGGTTCTGCTCAAGCACTTGTAAATGCTGGTAGTGGTACAGGTACAATGATGTATAAACTTGATATCGGTGCTTGGGGTACAAGCATACCAAACGGCACAAATGCTACAAGTTATACAGTTTACTATAAGGCTTCAGCAAGCACTAACTATAACGAATCAGCAAGTGGTAGCGTTGCTTGCTCAATAGCAAAGGCAACCCCAACTTATACAGCACCTACTGCTAAGAGTCTAACCTATACAGGTTCTGCACAGGCATTGCTTAACGCAGGCTCTACAAGCCACGGAACGATTCAGTATAGTAGCAATAACTCTTCTTGGAGTACAACAATACCAAGTCAGACAAATGCTGGCTCATACACCTCATATTGGAGGCTTGTAGGTGATGCTAACCACAATGATGTAGCGTCTACATCAATCAGTACAACAATTGCAAAGGCTAGCCAATCTGCTCCTACTGCAACTGGTGCTACAACTACATATCCAACAACTGCCACAGCAACAGCTAATGGTGGTGGCGGTCAAGGTTCATTGGAATGGGAAAGTGCTAAGTCACAGAGTTCTGTAGGTTCACATGCAACTAGAGCAAGATGGAGTGGTAATAGTAACTATAATGCATCACCTTGGTCTAATGAAGTTACATTAGAAGTTAAAGAAACAAGGGTTGTGGCAAAATATAATGTAACCGATACAAGTAGTCCAACGATAATTGGATATGGCGCAAGTAGCGCATTCAGTGCAATTGAGATTGATGGGGTTGAACAGCAATCTGTTGAAAGCGCATATACGTTTAACACTACTGGTGAGCATACAGTTAAGTGTACATTAGCAGACCCAACCATAATTGGTAAATATACTTTCAGTGCTGCCGAAAAACTTGTAAGTGTAATTATACCAGATAGTGTTACTACTATTGGTAGTAATGTTTTCAATCAGCACAGAAATCCTCTTATTGTTACAATGGGTAGTGGTGTTACAACTATTAGTAGTGAAGCTTTCCAATTTTGTGAGGGCCTTACAAGTATAAATATTCCAAGTAGTGTCACAAGTATCGGCTATAGTGCCTTTGAAGAATGTATAGGTCTTACAAGCATAGTGATACCAGATAGTGTAACAAGCATTGGCTTTAGAGCTTTCTATGGCTGTACTAGCCTTATAAGTTGCACAATAGGCAGTGGTGTTACAAGTATTGGTAATAATGATTTCAATGGATGTAGTAGTCTTAGAAGTATAGATATACCTAATAGCGTTACAAGTATTGGTAAGACTGCTTTCTGTGGTTGTAGAAGTCTTACAAACATAAGCATACCTAGTAGCGTTACAAGTATTTCTGATGAAACTCCTTTTTATGGTTGTAGTGGTCTTACAAGTATAACATCCAATGCAACTACAGCACCTACAATTGGAAAAAATACATTTCTTGGTGTTGTGACTAATGGCACATTGTATGTGCCTCAAGGTAGTACTGGTTATGACACTTGGATGCAGAATGCTAACTATTATTTAGGATTATATAATTGGACAAAGGTGGAACAGTAATAACATTAGATAGAAAAAGAAGGATAGCCAAAGCGTTATGGGTTATCCTTTTTATTTTTAATAAGCCTTATTAATTCTCCATATCTACCTTCAAACACAAGTTCATCATCGGCATATAGTTTAAGGTGTGATATGTTATCCTCTGTTGGTTCTGATTCAATCTTCCATTTTTCATCGCCAAACGTCCAAGTTGTTTTCATATTGTGCTATTTTTTTGATTATACTTATCTTCAGTTACAATAACAGGATATGTCTTTATCTTCTTGAATTTATACATCATGAATAGATTGGTACATCTTTCTCCGATATATCCACCAATTCTGTATTGGTATTCCACAGTATCGTTTGGATAGAAGTCTTTGATATACTTTTCATAGTTATCATATATTCTCTTATTAATATCCATTCCAACTATTTTAAGGTATTCGTCAAGAATTGAGAATATGAAATCTATGTATTCCTTGAAATCTTCCCTTTTCATAATGAACATATTATACGGAATCAATATATTGCCGTTTATGAAGTTCTTCCACATATTTGCTTGTTCTGGATATTTCTCAGCGATGATTCCACCGATGATGTACAGGTCCTCAATGTTATGGTAAGTTAAATATTGTGACTTTACACTATTATTGAATACTTTAGGTTTTGCTACTATTGCATCATAATTAGAAAATATTTCATCCATATTTGGTACATCATCAAGGAATGAGAAATACCTTCTATTATGGCAAAAACCTATATATTTCGGTAGCTCTATGTTTTTAGAAACGTAATATAGCATATACAATTCTGAATAGAACCTATCATCAAGTTTTAGGCCATTCTTACATTTTATAAGTTCGAGATTCGAATTGTTTTCTATCTCGTGATTGCCGACAACTATTTTATATACATCATTTTTAACCGCTGGTGTGAACGTTTTTTGAGTGCCTATGAAAATATCAAGATTATCAATAGGCTTTATTATACTGTTAATGTATTCATCCTTTTCCTTTGTTCTTTCATTGACTTTAAAAAACGAATCAATTGACCCATATGTTGTGTTTTTGAATGATTTTATATCCCTATCAGCAGTACCCTTCTTGTATTTTCCGTTGATAAATTCTTCAATTGTCTTTGTGGGAAAATGCTTAATATATGCTAATTCAAAATTATAGGGTTCAAATGGACTATTGCTGCAATTATCACCAATAGAGTTGCAATATTTTATGTTTGAAACAGTATGTGGCGTTTGATTCCATTTTACATTTTCAATACCACACCTAATTATACTTTTGGCATGGTTATTTTCTGGAAAGTTATATGTTACAGCCTTATCATATTCCATAGGTGTTGTAAAACGCTCCAAAACACCCCTTCCATCACTTTTTATGAGGTTATTGTCAGTGTATACCATCCAATTGATTTTAACACCTTGGAAGTCATCAAAACGGCTCAGATACGACTTGATATCCTTGTCCTTTACGAGTGTAAGGAACTCATCGAAGTCAAAGAACGCAATCCAATCATATTCCTTTCCATACCTTGAATAACAATCATTATAGGCAGACAGTTGAGCTGCTTCCTTATTCCTATAGTCAATGACAGTTACAAAACCGTCATTAATATATGTTTGAAGTACATCCTCAAAATGTTCTTCCCCATCGTGGTTGTTGTCGTATATGAATATCTTGTCGAAACCAATTGACTTGTAGTAATCAACATACTCAATGGCATATTGGTTCTCAAGCCTTCCAATACAGCATAATGCTACTTTCATAATTTTCTAATTAATATTTATATACAAATAATAATCTTTTATATGGATAATTCAACAGTTAATTGGGAAGAGGTGAGGATAAATGCATCCATCAATATTATGAATGCAATATTGTCAAGTAGCATAATGGTGTTTATATTTCAGTTCATTTTCAAGAGACAAGTGGCAGACATTGCTGTGGAATATGCTGATAGACTGGTTGAGGAGTTAAAGAAAAAGGGGTAGGATATTTTGTGGGTGGATAAAGCCATCTTTTTTATTTTCATGAGGAATATTGGAAAACTATATAATATTTATTATTAATTAAAAATATATTATTATGAAAACTTTATCTACTAAATTAACCAATAAATATTATTATTTGAAAAATGGTGTAGTTTACGACATTTTATCAACAAAAAACGATGATTGCGGTAAGTTAGGAATCTCTGGAAATTCTCCTACTGCTGATGAGGTTAAGATACCTTATATAACAGTTAAGAAGGGCAATGAAACGCCATACAATTTATTCTTAGACACTTACATCGAGATAGGTGACACCTATGGAACTGAGTTTAAGAAGACTAGTTGTGGAGAAAGTGATAAGTCTTTATCTGCATATTACTATGATGAGTGTGTAAAGGAAATTAAAAGACAAATCAGAATAAATCCAACTGCTGAATTTAAGTTGTTCAATGATGTAAAGACTTTATTGGGTATTCCTCCATTTATGATAAAAAATAATGGTTATACTATCACTGGAGCGACACAAATTGATTTTACTGAGGCTAATTTCAATACATATAAGAAGGCTGTTGTTGAAGAAGAGGCTTTAACTGCTGCTAATAATAAGGCTAATGAGTATAATTACAAAGCTACTGATGTTACAGTAGTTAAAAAATAGTGATTTGATGAATTAATCAAAGGCACTAAATATTTATATATATAGGAAAAATAACTAATAAAATTAAAATATTTCAAGAATTATGGCAGATAATGCAAGAGGAATACATGTTTCACCAGGTATTTATACTCGTGAGATAGACATCAACTACGCTGTTCGTAGCCTTGGAATCACCACACTTGGTGTTGTTGGTGAGACCTTGAAAGGTCCAGCTTTTCAGCCAATGGACATTGCTAACTGGCGTGAGTTCCAAGAGGTGTTTGGTGGAACAAGTACAGAAAAATTCAAAGGAAGTCAATATCCTAAATACGAGTTGCCTTATATCGCTAAGTCTTACTTGAGCGAGTCAGAGCAGCTTAAGGTTGTTCGTGTTCTTGGTCTTAGTGGTTATAACGCAGGTCCTGCTTGGCTTGTTACAGCTTCATTAAACGGTGCAAACCCAGTTGCTGTTGCTGTAATCCGTTCAAGAGGTACTTATAACCCATATGCAACAGGTAATACTACCGATTGTATCTGCGAAGAGTCAAAGTATGACGTTCTTAAGTATTATGTTGGTGAGAAACCAAATAGCGGTCAAGCTGGAAACATTTGCGACAAGAATGGTTATAACATGAATGCTCTTCAGATTAAGGCTTATGTCCCAATGGACAGTAGCGGTAATGAGTGTGATGGTTATGGAATGAGTGGTGGTACAACCGATTTCTATATCTCTCAAAACAATCATGGTAGATTCAAGCTTGTTGGTGTAAAGGGTGTATACAACGAGAGCGAGGTTAACAACATTATCGCTAGCGGAACAAGTGAAAACATTGAGCAAAGACAAGAGGCTATTAAGATGGGTTACTTCGAGTACCCTGTAACTCTTAATCCATACGATAAGGAATATATTCTTAACGTTCTTGGTTCAAAACCTTACGATGGTGATGCTCCAATCTTCGTTGAGTCTTTATATGACGTTGCTCTTGACCAAGCAATTGTTGAGGACAGAGTTAATAAGATTGATGACAGCTTGAAGCAGTTTAACGTATATTACACTGCTGACTATTGTCACCATGAGCCAGTTGGCGGTCTTTTGACAATGGCTGAGACAACACTTAGAAGAAAGCACGTTGGTTTGAGATTCTTGGCTGACACCAATTCTGTTGAGCTTGGTATTAAGGCAGTTCCTTATGACTATAAGAAGAATAAGCCAGTTGATGCAAGTTCTCCAACACTAGGTGCAGTTGCAGTTATTCCTGGTCAGATTTACACCGTAAGACAATATACAAAGGCTGATGGTAAGAGAGATTATCACTACGGATATTATACTCAAGGATTTGAGGATGTAATTGCTAGTGGTGTCGAAATGACCAATATTTATGGAAACCTTCAAGATGGTGGTACAAAGAAAAACACTGGTAAGGAATCTAAGTTGGTTCTTAACACATACGATGGCCTTTACTACAGAATGAATGAGGCAAAGGATGACGTTGCATTTGTTGAGCTTGATATGAATGATTACAAGTCAGCATACAGATATGCTTCAACTCCTTGGATTGTTTCTAATTTGAAGGGTGACTTCAACCATGTTGAGGTTAACAAGTTGTTCAGATTCCACACTATTACTGATGGTAACAATGCTAACTACGAGGTTAAGGTATCAATTGAGAATATCAGACCAGATGAAGGAGTATTCGATGTTGTAGTTCGTAGAGTTGACGATGCTGATGAACAGATTGTTCCACTTGAGAGATTTGGAAGATGTTCAATGATTCCTGGAAATAGCAACTACATCGCATTCAAGATTGGTTCATTCGATGGTGTATATGAGTCTAAGTCTAAGTACATCACAGTTGAGGTGAACGAGACCACAGCAGCTAAGATGTCAGTACCAGCAGGTTTCTTGGGTTATCCAATACCTCAGTACAATGGTCTTCCAATTGACGGTGAAAGAAATAGTGTTGCATTCCCAACATTGAAATACAACAGATTCTTCGACCCAGACATCAAGAACAGAAAGCAGTACTTCGGTCTTTCTTCATGGGTTGGAGTTGACATCGATAACTTCACCTTCAAGGGTAACAAGACATACATCGAGTTGCCTCAGTTCATGACAAGAGGTTTCCACCTTGATTCAAGACTTGACAGTCAAACTGGTGGTGCATACGTAAGCGGTATCACTGTTGATGGTGAAACAGGTTATGAGTTCGATGCAGTTTCTACAAACTCTAGAACATCTACATTGTCTGAGCCACCAATCATCGGTACTGAAGACGATATGTATGGTTCAATCTATGAGTATGTAAATCTTCGTAAGTTCACCGTATTCTTCTATGGAGGTTTCGATGGATGGGATGATTACAGAGACCAGAGAACCAATACTGATGGTTACAAGATGTCTCAGTACAGAGGCTTCATTAACCAAGGCAGTGGTGAGGGTTACTCATTCAACAGAATTAAGAACCCAGACCTTCTACAGTTGAATCAGAACGGTATTACCTCTGACTGGTATGCTTACTTAAGCGGTATCAGACAGTTCTCTAACCCAGAGGCAACAGATATTAACGTATTCGCAACCCCAGGTATCGACTACGTAAATCAGAAGCTTCTTGTAGAGGAAGCAATCGAAATGATTGAGGAAGAGAGAGCAGATTCAATCTACGTTGTAACAACTCCTGATAAGCCAAGTGGTGCAGGTGACTACGTTGATGAAATGTTCACTCCAGATGAGGCAGTTGGTAATCTTGAGGATACAGAGATTGATTCTAACTATACATGTACATATTATCCTTGGGTTAAGTATCTTGACCAAGATAATAGTCAGTACATCTATCTTCCAGCAACTAAGGATGCAGTTAGAAACTTCGCACAGACTGATAACACAGCTTACCCTTGGTTCGCACCAGCAGGTGTTGGACGTGGTAACGTTGAGTGCGTAAGAGCACACTTCATCACTAAGCTTGGAGACGAGGATGTTCTTTATGAGGGAAGAATCAACCCAATTAAGACCTTCGCTCAGGACGGTCCAAAGATTTGGGGCCAGAAGAACTTGCAGATTAATGAGTCTCAGCTCAACAGAATCGCAGTTCGTAGGTTGCTTCTTAGAATGAGAAAGTTGATTGCAATCTCTTGTATCGGTCTTATCTTCGAGCCAAATGATGCTACTGTTAAGCAGTCATTCTTGTCAACAGTTACTCCAATCATGGATAGTATCAGAAGCAACAGAGGTATCTCTGACTACAGAATCGAGATTAATGATACAATCGAGTCAAGGGAGAGAAGAGAGCTTCCAGTGAAGATTTACTTCAAGCCTTACAATGCACTTGAGTACATTACAATCGACTTCATCATCACTCCAGAAGGAGTTTCATTCGATGATATTTAAATAACACTATAAAGAAAAAGAGGAAGACTAGCAATCTTCCTCTTTTTCTTTACAATGGATTTTTAACTTATAACCACCATTTATTTCTTTCAACAATTTCATCAACAATCCGTTTAGATTCATCAGAAAGATTTTTATATTTAAATTCTTTTTTTCTTGAATTGTATAGTTTAGTGGGTTTCTTATTTCTAACAGAAATCTTTATATTCATAATAGAAATTGTTCTCTTTCCACCTTTACCCCTATGTACAAGATGGATTGGCTCTAAAAAACCAATATTTTCTTTAACAAGTTTCATCATGATATTAATTCATTTTAGTTCATAATCCGTATTCAGAAAGGTCTATATCGGCTTCCTTTGCAGCTTCCCTATCAATGTCCCTCACGACCAATCCTCGCATCTTAGATAGCATTGTAATAGCCTCTATGTTCTTTTGTTCAATGGCTGTGGTCAATGCTGAACGCTCTACATCATTAATAACGTTGATGTCAATGTCTTTCTTAAGAAGCAGCTCTCTAGTGAGCCAATTAAGGCATTTAAATTCACATGAAATGTTAAGTGCCGTATCTTTGTTGATGTCTGTCGCATTGAAAGCGTAGCTATCATTTTTGAGGATAGAATCGATAAGTCTTCTAAGAATGCGCTCCTCTTCTGCATTCGATTGAGTTTCTTCAGTAGTATACATGTACAATAGTGATTGAAGGAGTGATTCACCAAAGCCATCTTCAACAGCAGAATCGAATGTTGGATGATTCACAATCACCTCAAACAAATCATACATATTGGAATTGATTGCAGAGAATGCTGGGATTCTCTGATTATACTCATAGGATACGTCAATGCCATTTTCAGAGTTAATAAGATTAATTGCACCTTGTTCATCACCACTGTCAATCAGTTTGTGCAACTTAACGCAAGCATCGACATTTTTCTCAACTTTGCCGATACCCCTTAACCTAAATCCTTTTTTCATACTTAAAAATGTTTTTTGCAAAGATACGAAAAAAAAATGGATTAACCAAATAAGTTAACCCAATTTAACATATATTTACCACATTTGGCATAACATTATCCACGTTACAAACACTTGAATAAGGTGGATTGTTTGGTCAGCCATGAGATTTATATGGAGTTTGTTACATTTTTCATTATCAATCCAATAGTGTATAATGGCGTTGATGATAAATGCGCCTAGCAAGAGATACGATGAGACTGTAGGCAATAATATCATGCTTGGGATAAGTATCATTATAGACCAAGACATTGAATGAATGAGCAGTGCCATCTTATAGTCATGTTTATATAGGGATTTATATTCAAAAAGCTTTTCCCACCACACTTTTTGCTTCATTTTTGCCAAGTTTCCTTGGAGGTAGAAATCATCCACGATGTGCGCAAGAATCATTAATAACAGTAGTTTTATCATAATGCTTATTTTTTATTAGTCCATTTATATCTTATTAAACCACAATCCCATATCTTGTAATATCCTAATTCGTTAGTTAACTCATTTTCTGTCTTTTTCTCATCTACCCCATAACGTTTTGATAAGAGTTTTTTCCTAAAATTGAATTTATGCATTCTTTCTGTTGGATGTGAAACACTTACATATTTGTAATCTGGTTTTAGTACCTCGTCTATTTCAAAACCTAATTTGGTATAGAGATTATCATTTCTGTTGACTGTCCATCTTAAGTCTGCAAATGATTTAACAATTAATGGATTATATTTTTTAACAAAGAATGAAAATAGTTTTCCCCCAACGCCTTGACATTTAAGTGTATTATCTGTAGCAAATCTATTTAATATCCATTCTTCACCATATTGTTCAAATGTCATTACGCCAATCAATACACCATTATTGAAACAGCCCACAGCAATGGAACAACCACCATATCCTTGTATATGATTTTTATCCAAGAAATCTTTTGCTGCATCCTTTGTTATAAAGTCAGTGATACATTTTCTAGCCATTACAGATGGAATACCATTATCTGCATATATTAATCTTCTTATTTTAGATAGAACAATTTCTTTATGAGATAGATACTCATCTTCAAATAGTTGAATTAATTTAATACCCTTTTCGTTTGCTAATTCAGTTTTCATTAGATGATAGTTTCTATCCCTAAATTTATCAGAATGCCATTTAAGTCCATTGTATTCTATTCCTATCCTTAATTTTGGAATATAGATATCAATCTCATATCCATTCAGCATTTCCCTATTTGAATGTTCCACATTCTCTTTTCCTATTAGAGAACAAATATATTCGTATAATTCAGTTTCTCCCTTAGACTCAATTAATCCACACTTAGGACATCCGTGTCCGTGAAGATGGTCGTAAGGCTTTTGCCAGAACTCACCGTGTTTTGGGCATATAATCTTGACCTTCTCTTCCATTTTATTGTAATTGGTTTCAGTGTAAATATACTTATCCCCATATATAGATTTACATCTTCTTATAAACTCTTCTTGTCCTATATTCTTTTCTTCAGCTCTTTTGTTCATGCTACATTTTGGACAACCTTGACCCAATAGGTGCTTAGAAGGTTCTTGCCAGAACTCACCGTGTTCCCTACAAATTATGCATACCTTATCGTGCATTCTAGTAAATGCAACCTTTGAATAATCGTATCTATCACCGTGTTTCTCTTTAAACAATTGTATAACCTCATCAGTATTCAAGCCCCTACCACTACATTTTGGACAGCCTTGACCCATAAGATGCGCCATTGGAGTCATCTGAAATTCACCGTGTTTTGGACATACTATTGTTACTTTGGTCATCGCATTTACATAGCTTATGTTATTGTAATTATATTTACCATTATGTATTATGTTTGCCTTTTCAATGAATGTATTTGCATCACCCCTAAACGTATCACCTCTTTTGATATTTGCGCATTTAGGACAACCATTACCTCTTGCGTGAGCTTGTGGTGTTTGCCAAAATTCACCGTGTTCTTTGCATATTATACATACTTTTGTCAAACTATTAACATAGTCTACTTTATCATAAATGTATTTTCCATTGTGTATTTTTGTTGATTTTTCTATAAATTTATCTTTTTTACTCATTTTATGTTTTATTCATAAATATTAGTTCTTATTGCAAAGATATACAAAAAATACGAAAAAAACAAGTTTTTACGAAAAAAAATATAATATTGTATATTTATATTAAAATTAATGGTAAAAGACAATAAAATAATCTAGATTAAAATATTTATTAAAAATGAGTGATTTACTTTTGAAAATGCCTCTAAATTACGAACCTCTCAGGAAAAATAGATGGTTGTTAAGATTCCCAGCTGACTTGGGTATTCAAGAGTGGTGGTGCAAGAGCGCAGCACGTCCACATATCCAGCAAGAAGGAAAGGCAATTGAGTTCTTAAATACAGAGACATACGTTGTTGGAAGATACAAGTGGGCTACAATTCAAGTAACTTTGAGAGACCCAATTGGACCTTCTGCTTCGCAAGCAATAATGGAGTGGGTTCGTCTTCACTCTGAGTCTGTTACAGGACGTCAAGGCTATGCAGCTGGTTACAAGCGTGATGTTGAGCTTGAAATGCTCGACCCAACTGGTGTTGTTGTATCTAAGTGGATTTTGAAAAATGTAATGGTTACTGATGCAGATTTCGGAAATCTTGACTATTCTTCAGATGACCTTGCAGAAATTACATTAACATTGCAGATGGACTATGCGATTTTGGCATATTAATCTGTTTATCAAGCAGTTATTGGGATTTAAAATAAAATGAGCAACCATGATTGGCTGCTCATTTTTTATTGATATATTCTGTTTCTTTTGACTCAATTATTTCACCATTGTTAAAATTAAATGTACTTCCTAATACATTTCCTAGTTTGAAACTAGTATTCGTTTCTGCTATTGATATTGCTGTTTCTTCTTTGTTATCGTTTGCGGCAACATAATATTCTACAGAATAATTTAAGCGAACTTTACAAAGTTTTATTTTTTTCATATTCTTTACTGTTTTAAATTGGTTTTATTTCAACATTTGTGATTGCTCATTTTTGTTTATCTATGCATATTCTCTAATGTAATCCTTCATACCATTTGGTTTTAGAAACGATTTCATTGTTCTTTTTAGTTAAAGAATCTATTTCTTGACTAATGTATTGGATTAATTTTATTTTATTTTCCTTCATGAACGATTCGACCATATCTTCAAATTCATCTTCATTAGTACACAAAAAAGCATAATCTTTAATTTTCAAATAATCCAAGTTTAAATCGTAATCATAACCGCCCAAATGTGCTAAAGAACCGCAGCGATAGCCTCTTAAGTGATTTCGTTCTATACGAAGTTTTTCATTTTGATATGTGACATATTCAAAATGTTCATCACAAATACGCATATGAATAATCCTAGCGTTAGGATTCACATGAATAAAATTTCTTATTTCACCAACTGACATAGATGAAATTCTTCTTTCGTTAGTATTAATCATAAATTTTTTAATTAATTTTAGTTTGTACCTTAATCATTATTTTGTTGATGTAAAGGTACGAAATTATTTTGATTTAGCCAAATATTATCTATAGTTTTAACTTTTATTATGCTTTATATTTGTTTCTTGCACTTATTTTTTTATTTTTTAAAGAAAAATAACAATTTAAAATAGTAAGAAATATGCCAACAGGTAGAAGTTATTCATTAAATGATTTAAAATCTGCACTAAAAACTAGAATGGCAGAGTTTGAAATGCTTAATAAGACACTCATAGAAGCAATCGAGAAAGGCTCTAGTGAGGTAACTATTGATGCAATTAAGGAAGCAATTAAGGAAACTGAAGAGAATATTAAGGCTTTAAGAGATTGGATTGAGGAAAAGACAAACGAAAAGGAAAGTTGTGAGAAGGTTAACTATTCATTCTATAATGAGATAAAGAAGCCTACTTTACCAAGGTCAGTTAAGGCTAAGAAATTATTCAACATTAAGAATGACCTAGATAAGCTTGAGAAAGAACTTAAGGACTTGAAACCAACCAACAATAATTTCTTTGACAATATTAAGAAGGATACAAACTCAAAGAAGTTGGATGAGGTGATTAAGAAAGACCTATCAAGCGACTATAAGCCTTACGATAGTCCTTACAACCATCTTAACTATGAGGATATATATAATGAGACTTGTAAGAAATTGCCAGTATGTAGTCCTTATGAAAATGTCATTCAATGCAATAGATTCTTGGTGAGATTTGGAACACCATTGGATATACCAGAGTATTATGTAAGAAGTGTTGACTTCAAGAGTAAGCATCTTGTGATTAGTATATTTAACTTTATCAAGGACGATGAACATCCAATTATTGCAGAGCTTTTGGCAAAAAAGTTTAATGGTGACATGACATCTGAATTCAGCATTTCGATTGATTATCTTGACCCAACTGGTGTTATTCTTTACACAGAGCGTTATCACCATTGTCATTTGCTAAATGTTGAAAGAGATAGCGTGGATTATACTAGAGACGATTTAAATAGAATATTATTGACGGTATCATATTCTGATGTAACTTATGAAACAAGTCATTAAAAAAAGTAAAACTTCCATAATCAAGAATAAATCAAAGAAACGTACAACCCCAAAGGCAAAAACAGCTAGAGGGGCTGTACGTCATCCTCATCACCAGAAATATGGAACATCTAAGCTTGAGGAAGATTTTGCTAAGAACTTTTTAGATAAACTAGGAGTAAAATATGTATACCAATTTGAGGCAAAGGATATTGGAAGGTTTTACGATTTTGCAATTATTCTCAATGATGAAATGACAACTGGAAATATGATTCTCCTTGAAATTGATGGTAGTTACTATCACTCAGACCCAAGACTTGTTAAGGAAGGTGAAATGAATCCTATGCAGAAACATAATAAAAGAGTTGATGAATATAAGGATAAATGGGCATTATTGCATGGAATACCACTTATTAGGATTTGGGAAAAGGATATTCGTGAAAACCCAAAGGGTGTAATGGATGAACTAAAGAAAAGACTTTATATCGAGGATAAAAAGGTCACATTGACTGAAAAGAAAAATAAAAGACATATAAATAAGATAAAATAAGCATGTACAAAAGAATTTGGAAATACATATATGATTTTTTGGATGAAGCCAAAGCTAAAATGGATTCTGATTATAAAGAAAACCTTACTGAAAAGAATATAGATAATTTTTTGGAATATATTGAAAATGGCTTAAATGATATTATTACAAAAAATGTATATGTTGTGTCTAAAATTGAATAAAATAAAAAACAGTATATTTATTCTAAAATTAAAAAGTTATGGAAGTTACGTTATATTTACCTTACTATGATTACAATGACGGAAACTTTGACGTGAGCAATGATTATTACAATGAGAACGAATATTCAGATGCCATGTCTAAGGATTTCAATAAAAGTAAGGACATTGTTTATAATTCTGTCCTAGCTGCAAAAGAGGGCACAGGAAGCCTTATTCAAGGTACAGATGGACACACATACAAGTTTGGGCAGAAAACCTCTCAGAGCGAAGATAAAGTAGCTTTTTCAAGTTGTAATGGTATCCTTTGGGATATTGGAGGCGAGAAGGACACTGTTGAAAGCTTCATAGCCAAGTTTGCGCAACAAAAACAATTCTTAGAGATTGTTGAATTTGATTTAGATACATCTGAGGAAGAATTTGAAACCGAATTATCCCTATGGTCTAGAGAGCATACTAGTATTAACAAGTATAAAGACGATTTAGGTGAGGATTGGGTATTGGCAAAAGAGCCAAAGAGGAATCTTAAGGTACAGTTTAAGAATAATGCAAATCAAGATACATATGCTATCTTAGAAGATTGTAGGATAATGGACATTATCGATAAAAATTCGTTTATATTGTTCGTTGAGAGAATAACTTTAGTAGATAAATAAAATAGAAATGGCTAAGAAGAAATTAACACCAGAGCAAGAAAGTCAGATTAAGACACTTCTTGCAAACAACGAAATGCTTGAAAAGACAAAGAAGGAAGCTCAAGAGAGGGGAAACAAGGCATCTGTTCAGCAGATTGAAAGGGCACAAGAAGATGTTCTTGAACACATTAAGATGATTGACCCAAGTGCCACTCCTACTGTTTCCAAGAAAACATCATTGTCTTCAAATAAGAAGGTAATTAACCAAGACAATTTGTTTGACACCGATATGTCTATATTCGACATTTTGGAAGAAAATGAGAAGAACAAGCAAGACTTTATTGAGGAAAAGATTAAGGAGGAAACACCAGATGTTCCTTGGAGTGATGACAATTTAACTCCTAGTGAGACAACAATTGCGACAGAAACTACATTCAATGATATTGACTCAACAGCTCAATATGATGTAATTCAGTTGCCAAGTAACGGTCAATGTTATAGAAACAAGATGGATAGATTGCCAGTTGCTTATTTGACTGCTTATGATGAAAATATTATTATGTCACCAAATTTGTATAAGGATGGCCTCGTAATTGATTTCTTGCTCAAGAATAAGATTATAAATAAGGAAATCAATGTCGATGACCTTGTAAGTGGTGATATTGATGCAATTGTATTGTTCTTGAGGGCAACTAGCTATGGTCCTGATTTCCCAATAGTAGTAGCTGACCCAGAGACTGGTGAACAGATTGAAACAACCGTTGACCTTACAACATTAAAGCCAAAGGAGTTTACACTTGTTGGTGATGAGAATGGATGGTTTGAATATATCACCCCAATAAAAAAGGATGTGATTAAGTTCCGTTATTTAACTAGAAAGCAAGAGAAACAACTTAAGAAAGTCACTGAGCTTGAAAGCCTTGGAACAAAGGCATTTATGCTCAACCAAGAGAAAGAAACTCTTCTTGCAGCATTGGTGGGTGATGAATATATTGCTGAGAATGATAAGAAGGTTATCAAGGCTGCAACATCTGTCATTGAAAGATGGACTGAAAAACTTAAGAAAGTTAATGAATCCAAATTCACTAGAATCATGACAAACGCAATGCAGTTACAGATTGTAGCTGTTAATGGTAACACTGATAGAGAGTTCATTAGAAAGTATATTAATAACATGCCAGCGAGGGATTCGTTGATGTTAAGAAAATATATAAATGATAACAGACCTGGAATTGACTTTAACATTGAGGTTGAGAGACCTGAGAGTCTTGGAGGTGGCTCATTTAAGACGTTTCTTAACTGGGACGATTCTGTTTTCCTCAATATCTCCGATGGCAGAGAGGAATCTTAAGGATGAACTATTTGCTTGCCACATGTATGTGAAGATTCCATATGAGGCATTGATGAAAATGCCAGTTATGGATAGAAAATACTACATACACAAGTATAACGAATATATGGAGGCTAGAAATGACGCAATGAATGGAAATGAGGGTGGCTCTTCATCACACGATATTTCAAAATTCACAAGCATGAGTCAAGGACTCAATAGGGATGACATTGCTGAAGAAATGGGATTATAAATAAAAAAAGCGAGACTCAGCTAAGAATCTCGCTTTTTGCATTTATTTTGCAGTAGCAAAAGCATAATCATGAGCTTTCTTGAGTTTTTCGGCAATCTCAATTCCGTATTCAGAAAGGTCAACTCCATATCTATCTGCTAGCTTCAAATCATTTACCGTAACGATTAAGTCCTTTCTCTTTGCGATAATCTTCAGAGCCTCAAGATTCTTATTGCGGATGCAATTACCAAGGGCTGCACACTCGAAATCGTTCACAATGTTGATGTCAACACTCTTCTTAGATGCAAGAGCCTCAACAATCCACAGCGTCTTTGGATACTCACATGCAATGTTGATTGCAGTGTCAGAGTTAAGGTCTTTTGTGTTGAAGTCGTATGTATCAGACTTCAAGATTGCGGTAATCATTTTTTCTAGTTTTTTTTCATTTTTCTTATCATTCGCAATTTCAGCACTTCCATATATGTGTATAAGACTTTCAAGAAGGGTCTCACCAAAACCGTCCTCGATTGATGAATCAAATGTTGGATGATTTACGATTACTTCAAACAAATCATACATCTTATGGCTTATTGCAGAAAAAATTGGGATACGATGTTTGTATTTGTGATTAACGTTAATATCTTTGTAATGTTTTATGAGGTCAATTGCACCTTGTTCATCACCTTTGTTAATTAGTTTGTGCAATTTGATGCTAGCTTGAATGCTTGTCATCTTTTCACCAATGTTTTTAAAATTAAAGTTACCCATATATTCTTTGTATTTAAAAGTTATTTTTGCAAAGATACTAAAAAAAACTGAGATAACCAAATTTGTTAACCCAAATTAACAAAAAAAACGCTCAAGGATTTGTACCTTGGGCGTTTTGTTGTATTGCCATATATTCTCTTTTCACTTGGTTTATGCTTTGTAAAGCATCGATTATGATATTGCTATGACTAGAAAGCTCATTTGGATATTTACTTGCTAACCCTTGGAATCTAAGTGATATTTGTGCATAACTATTATTTACCAATTCTGATAGTTTAACACTTGGGATATTATTTGGATTACTGTTGTATTGGGTTGTATTTTGATTGTTCTGTGCGTTTGCTCCATTTCCATTGTTACCAATGTAGCCATTTTTATATAGTTTTCTTCTAGCCCAATTTGCACCTTTATAAAGACCATTTTCGAAGTCATTCCATAGATTGCCACCCAATTCACTTGGGTATTGTACACCGTAGTCACTCAGTCTGAAATCCTCATTCAAACTATTTGCTTTAACACATCTATCTATTGCAAATATAACTTGAAATATATATGTACATAAATCATTAAGAAATGCATCAATTTCCTTATTTTTTGTAAATCCCAAATTCTTTATATCTTCAGCATATTTCTTCAATGGCTGCATATATTTAGCTAATGGAGAAACATCAATTGCCTCAGATAATAATCTGTTTATTTCTTCTCTTATAATCTTTTTGTAATTAATATTCATAGTAAAAACGCTTTTCCAATATAAATATCAGAAAAGCGTTGAAAGTGTAAACATTAATTTTGATTTCCCTTTTTTAATATTATATGGTGTGAGGTCAATCGTTGGTGTGATGTTCATGCCATACATCTTATTGAATTTCTCAGCCATTTCGGTGAATTCCTTACCATGATGACATTGTGGGTCAATTCCTTGATATGCAAGGTAGTAGTGAATCATTTCGTGTACAATGATGTCCCTTAACTGAGATTCTGTGTAATCGTAGTTATCACTTACCTCAATCGTTTGATTAAACATACATCCATCTTCATCATACTCACAAGAGAAGTAGCCCAATGTCTTGAAAGAATGCCTTACCTTGAAATTTGGCGCTGGCAAATAATTATCAAAATAATCAAAATTATAAAGATGGAATGAAAAATAGATTGTATCCCTAGTAACCTCCATAATCAGCCACAGTATTTACCAATTAGATATAGTCCTCCAATCACGATTACAAGTCCAATGATAGTGCCAAGAATTCTTCCAATCAATGCTTGAATATATTCCCAAAAGGAGTTGTATTCCCAAATGAATCCTCCCCATTCTTCGTAAAATCTCATAACCTTTATTTTTTTTAATTCTGATGCAAAGATACGAAATAATTTTCATTTGGCAAAGAATAAATTGTTAAAAAATGATAAATATCATATTTATCTATAAATTAAATAGGTAATCGATTAGATGAATACATTATTAGCTAATACTTTAATAGCCGCAGCTGGCATCATACGTGGTACTCTTGCAAGTGCCTTCAACTACCTTAATACCCTCATAAAGAGTGGTACTCAAGGTGCTATGCAGTTCCATCAAGAAGGTATTGCATTTGCTCGTGAAATGGGTATGAATGCCAAAGAAGCGCAAGCATATACAGAGGTTTTGACTGACCGTACTGAGAAGCTTGCGATGAAATATGGCGTTGCTGCTGAACAAGTAAAGGAACTACAGAGGAATATTTCTGTTGCAACTAGTAGACAGTTGATGCTCAATGAGTCACAAGCTGAAGGTTTCCTACAGTTGAACAAACTTGTTGGTTCTAGCACTGTTACCAAGTTCACAGAGGAAATGATGAATGGCATGGGTGGACAACTCGATACCGTTCAAGGTGCTGTCTCAAAGGCTTATGCTACTGCTGCAAAGAGTGGACTTAATGCGCAAAAGGTTAGTGAGAAGATTGCTAATAACTTGAGTATGGCAAACAAGCTTTCATTCCGTACAGGCATTGATGGACTTACTCGTATGGCAATGCAAGCTGAGAAGGTTGGAATGAGTCTTTCAACTGTTGAATCAGTTGCAAATAATTTCATGGAAATTGATTCGGCAATAGAGCATTCAGCAATGCTTAATATGTTAGGTGGTGCTGCTGGTATCTTTGGTGGTAATCCTCTTGATATGGCATATGAGGCAAACAACGACCCTGAAGCGTTACAGAAACGTATAACTTCAGCATTAGGAGGTTTAGCTAGTTTTGACTCAACAAAGGGTATTGCTTCGATGAATGGACTTAACATGGACTTTGCTAGGAATATAGCAAAGGCATTGGGAATGAGCCCAGATGAAGCAGTTAGAGTAGCAAAAAAGCAAGCTGAAGTTGGTTTTAAAGAACAAAAATTTGGTGCTCAATTTGACAAGTTAGGATTAAATCAAGAGCAGAGAGATTTTTTAATTAACAAGTCAACTGTTAGGGATGGACAAATGTTCTATACCGATACAAAGGGTAAGGAACATAACCTTGGAACAGAGGGTATAACAGATGAAGTCCTCAAGGAAATGATGAAATATGAGGGTAAGTCTGACCGTGATATCATGGAGGAAAATGCTAGAAACCTTACATCAATTAATGAGATATTGACTGGAATTAAGGAGTCTATTAAAGCAATGTTCGCTAAATTTGTTGAAGGACTATTCCCTAAAATGCAAGGGGACTTAAAACAATTTGGTGCTTGGGCTAAAAACAAGTTAGAGCCTTTAGCAAAGAATGTCGGTGAATCTGTTCGTGGGGCTTATGAATGGCTTAAAGAACACAAAGAGCCAATTAAATCATTTATAGGTCATGTCATAGGTTTCCTTAAATTTGCGACAGAACATTGGAAAATACTGCTTAGTGTTTTAGCCGCAAAGAAATTGTTCGGAATGGCTAATAACCTTGGAATTGGTAAGGGACTTGGCGGTAAGGCTGCTAGTGGTGCGGCAAATGGAATAACCAATATTGCTAGTAGACTACATCAAGGTAGCCCACATGCAATAGGAAGCAGAATATATAATTTCCAAAGAGCAGGAGGAAGAGGATTCTTTGGCTCTTCATTAGAAGCAATTAAGGGAAGTTGGCGTGGCGCATCTAAACTAGCAAAAGGAACAGCTTTATTGGGCATTGGTGCTTCTGCTATGGAAGGTATTGGTGCTTGGAATGCTCATGCTAAAGAAGCAGAACGAATCAGAAACTCAAACATGTCTGAAGCCGAAAAAACCAAAGCATTGGAACAGAATAGAATTGATAGAAATTCTGAAGTAGGTGGTGCTGTTGGACAAGGAGTTGGTACTATATTGGGAACATTCTTCTTTGGACCTCTTGGTGGCATGATTGGCGGTGCTGTTGGTAAATTCGCTGGTGAATTTATTGGTAAATATTGGGACCCAATTTGGAATGGAATTATAAATGTAGTAAAGACCCTAGGAAAAGTAATAGGTAGCGGTTTGAAGTTCCTTATCGACAATAATCCAATAGCTTGGATGGCTAGAGGTATAGGTAAGTTATTCGGTAAAGATTGGTCTCCAAGCAAGCTTATTGGTGATTTGTTTGGTGGTGGTGAAAAGCACGCTAAAGGTGGTGTTATTGGAGGAAATTCATACACTGGTGATAAAGTACCAATATTGGCAAATAGTGGCGAGGCTGTAATTACTCCACAACAATTCAACTCAGTATTTGGTGAAACTCCAGTTAAACCAAAGAAGTCTCTTGGCGAAGCTGAGTATATTTACAAGCCAAACAGAACTGAAACATCAAGTATAAATGGCAATACAATTACAGTTAAGGACTTTAATATTAATATAAATGGTACATTGAAGCTTGATGGCGGTAAATCATATAAGAATATTGATGTTAACGAATTATTAAGAGACCAAGCATTTATGACATCACTTAAGAATATGATTAAGACATCAATCAACCAAGATATTAATGGTGGTAGATTCATGAATGACTTGGCTACAGTGAGTGGATTCCCAGCACAGACAAGTATATATGGAAAACACGCAAACCTTTAATTATTTTAAAAAATAAGTTATATTTTATATTATGAATGTTAAGGATGCTAGCTTAAAGAATATAGGTAATGCTATAAAAAATGCGGCTTCAGATTTATTGACAAATAATGACTTCATTTCTAGGACAATAGGAATGACTGCATCTTATGATGACATCATGTTCATTGTGCAAGCACTTGGACGTGAGCCTATCAGTTTGTTGGGAAAAGACTATCCGTTCATATTTGACCACGTGAGAAGGAATTTCCAGCAAGGAGTTAGCATACCTAGTATGATGTATGGCGGTGGTGAATATGGTTGTCCAAAATTCACATTCTATAAAGACCCTCCAACAGTTAGATTCGCAGACCCATATCAAGACCCACTTAACCTTTTAGATAGGTGGACTCCTAATATGACATTCGAAACCACTTTGTCTGAACAAGTTGGTAAGTTCTATGCTGAATCAAACGATGGAGAAAATAACAATAAAACAATCTCCCATGCAGTGTCTAACATGGGTGTTGGTCATGAGAAATATTCAACTAGTTTCGACAACGTTGCTACTTGTGATTTGATAAAGAAGACAAACGACAATTTCAAATATGGCAAGTATAAGACATTGGTTGCTAGATTCCACACAAACAGTATGGACTCAAGAGACCCAGAAGATACAACACAGACTGCCTTTACAAACAAATACGGTATGTCTCATGGTAGAAACTTGTTGAAGATTCAACCAGATGAGCCTAATGGATATAACAACCCATATTGTCGTGTATGGACTTATCACCATCAATACCATAGAATTGCAGATGCAATCAGACCTTTCGGTGATATTAATTCGGAAGAAAGGTATGAGAAACGTGAACTTGGAAACAAATATGGTAAAGGGGGCTTCAGAACAGTTGGTGATGAACACTTTGATGGTGGTAGCAAAAGGTTAGATAAGCACGGTGTTCTTAACTATGAAAATGGTTTTGTTAATATTGCGCCTACAGCTAAGATTAAGGACTATTTCGATGGAAAGGCAGATGATGAAAAGGCTGTATCAACAAAGAAGTGCATGTTCTCAATCGAGAACCTTGCATGGAGAGATACAAACGTTGATAATAAACAATATGACGTAAATGGCCTTTCTCCAGAGCAAAGAGGCCCACTTGGGGGTAGAATCATGTGGTTTCCACCTTACGACCTTACATTCAGTGAGGATGTGTCAGTTGATTGGAATGGCAACAAATTCATTGGTAGAGGTGAACAAATCTATACTTATACAAATACTGATAGAAGAGGTAACTTATCATTTACCCTTATCATTGACCATCCATCTATATTAGATTATTGGACTGGACATCAACGTAATGACCAATCAAATATGGGTCAATCATTAATTGGCGGTAACGATGGTGGCGTTGATGAAATTTGGAATCAAGAGAACACGTTATTGCGTTTCTTCGCTGGTTGTCAAGTACTTACAGCAAAACCACAAGAGTTCTCTCATACAGCTATTCCTAAAGATGAGGAAGCAGATAAGGGAGACCCAACACCAGAACCAGATGTACCAGCTCCAGATGAAACTGTAACAAAAACTCATAAGAAGATACAAGTATTATTATTCTACCCTAATAACTATAGTGGCAAGGATGATGGAGGAAATTCAGTAAATCCAGTATGGTATTTGATGAATGGTGTAGGTACACAGAAATATATTAATGATTCAACAAAATATGCTGAAGATATACCTACAACATTAAGTAGTAAACCAAAAGTCGTTTACGGAGAAACACCTATGGATTTCAATGGCGGCTATGAAACATCTCCATCTAACCTAGCAATGGTTGGTGGTATATCACTTACGATTGCTAATCTTAATGAAGACCATTCAGATATTGTGAAGTCATATGCTGATACAACTTCTAAGGAAAGAAAAGGACAATATTTAACTGGTCCTAGTGGTACAATATTTAAAGCCACATACGGAAGCACAAATTATGATTTGGCTAAGATTGTAGGTTCTAAGGCTATGGGACTTGGTAGTGCTTATGACAATAACTTAAGTGGTAAAGACCATCTTTGGTATCGTAAACGTTACTACTACAGAGTTGATAAGGAATATGAGAATCAAGACTTCTCAAATACTGACAGCTATCTTGATGTTGGTTCTTGTGCATTGAACTCAACTGGCTACACTAGTGCTAGAAATGTTAAGGAGTTTGAGATTGAGAAAGAATCTGACACATTCAAATTGGTTAGTTTCAAAGATTTATTCGTTGCCTTGGAGGAATCTAACAAAGCCGTTGACGCTGCTAATGAAGATAAGGTAAAGGAAATCAAGAAGATTTTAACTGATAAAGATAGATACGAGATAACTAGTCTTAAGTACTTTGGTCATGCTTCTTATCAAGGTAGGAAAAATTCTAACAATGACCTAGCTAAGAACAGAGCCAATACTCTTAAGAAATGGCTTGAAGGATTTGATGTATTTAAGGGTGTTAAGGCTGAACAACCAATAATTAAGAATCAGAGTGAGAAACCTGTAATCAATGTTGGAGGTAACAGTGAAATTAACACTAAACTATGGAGAAGTGCCTCAGTAATCATTGAATATGATGAGTTGTCTGTTTCTAACGCAGTTGAAACAAAGTCAGTTGCTCAAACAGATGCGAATGGTAATGCTGTTAAGGATAAAAATACTCAACAAGTATTAAAGCAAGTTGATAAGGTTGAAATACCTAATGGAAAACAATCTCCTAATTGGTCTAATGTGAACAATCCATATATGGCTAATGACCCAACCAATTCTTTGCTATCGGATAATAGATTAGACCCATTAACTGGAAAGTTGATTTCTAAAGAAGAATACGATGCAATGATGGGTAGGGGTGGCGATACAACTTCTGAAACCCAAGGAAAGGATGATAACAAACAAGAAAAAAATGAAACAGTAAAAAGATATGACAATGAAGGTGAATTCTTTGAATTACTTGATAGAGAAGTACCATTCTTACATCACTTGATTACTGAGAAAATAAGATATTTTGACCCAGCTTATCATTCAATAAGTCCAGAGGGATTTAACTCAAGACTTACATTCTTGCATCAATGTACAAGACAAGGAGCAACTATTGAAGCTGGAAGTAGCAATGAGTATACTGCATATAACTTGGCATTTGGTAGACCTCCAATCTGTGTATTGAGACTTGGTGATTTCTATTATACAAAGATAATTATTAACACCTTAAGTATACAATATGAGAGTCCACAATGGGATTTGAACCCAGAGGGTATTGGCGTTATGCCAATGTTTGCTAAGATAAATATTGGCTTTACATTCCTTGGTGGTAGCGACCTTGCTGGCCCAATTGCACGTCTTCAGAATGCTGTTTCATTCAATTATTACGCTAATACTAGTGTATATGATGACCGTGCTGAAATGGTTGAATATGATGATGATGGCAGTGGAAAGGTTAAGAAATTCAAAGGATGGATATATCAACCTAAGAAAAAGAAGAGAAAGGGTTATGTTGATAAAGATGAAGATTTAAGATGGCTTGAAGGTTTCTACAATAATGTAAATGTTAGTAACTCTGAAAAAATGCAAAGTGATGACAGAATAAAGAATTATGATAATAACTTTAAATAATATATGAATTATAAGAGATATGATTCTTTTACATCGAATGGTAGATATAAGAAAGTACCTTTTATTGAAATTCCAGTAAGAGGTACTGACTGCTACGCATTTTATGAAGTTGGTAAGACAAGATTAGATTTATTGTCTTACCAATATTATAATAACCCTAATTATGGTTGGCTTATATTGCAAGCAAACCCTCAATATGGTTCATTGGAATTTAAGATTGAGAATGGCTCTAAGATAAGGATTCCTTACCCTCTTGAGCAAGTAATTCAAGGTTATGAAAATGATATTACAAAATATGTAAAATTATACGGCTTAAATTAATATAAAATATGGCAACACAATCAGGACCACATTCAAGTGTACAATATGTAGAGCCTAATCGTTATGATAATATTAGCACATTCACAAAGGAAATTAGCGTTAATGGTGAACCATTTAACAAGATAATTGACCCTGAGAATTATTGCATTGGAGTTTCACTCACAACATCATTGTGCAATAGAGGCTTTCAAGTTACTGATGATAAAACAGCAGTAACGCTTAATTGTGACATGACCAATAGTGGTTCAAAAGTTAGCTTCATGTCTGGCAAACTTGTAAAGGCTGTTAATTATGATAAAGATATACCATACTTAACAACCGATTATGCAGACATGTATGTTACTGACTTACAAGACTTTGGAACAACTGAAATGATTGGTATTAAGTCAATAAACATTGATTTTGAGAATGCAGTTTTACCTGTAATCACAATTCAGTTTACTGACGTAAGGGGTATGTCATTGTTTACTCCAAAGGAACTATCAAGACTTGAGGACGTTCCTAAAGGTGGTGACGTAACAAAGGATAATGTTGCACAATTCTTCTTTCAATGTTTCTTCAAATTCCCTTATCCAAAGTTCAATATTACGGTTAAGGGCTTTTATGGAAGACCAGTTTCTTATGAGGTTACATGTGATAAGTTTGAAACCAATTTCAATTCTGAAACTGGTAACTTTGATGTAACCGCACGTTTCATCGGTTATAAGTACTCTTTCTTAACTGATGTTTCATTGGAGTTGCTTGAGGCTGCTCCTTATTGTGACTTCTTAGGTAAGGATTATTGGGAAGAGAAAAAACAAAGTGATTTCCAAGTAACCAATGTATATGGTGCTAAAGTTCCTATGCCAACACTTGTTGAGATAAGAAACAAGATAAAGGACATCTTGACAAATGGAGACCCAGAACAAACTAATACAACCATAACTGAGGAAGATAATACTCATGACGAGGAGAGAAGAAGCTTGGAGGAAATCAAGAAAACATACTTCTCTTGGTATGAACAGTTAATCCAAGAGGCTAATAAAAAATATAGTGAAAAACACGTTTTCATAGATAAGAATGATGATGGTGACTATCAAAGAGTTATCATCCTAATACCTAGTGACTATGCATCAGATGACATGTCTCAAGATTATCAACAGATGCCTGAGACACAAAAGGTAAACAATGACTTGTGTGCATTGATTAAAAAGTATAATGAGGCTTACGGACAAGGCAATAAGTTGGATGAAATTTCTGAAGACTTTAAGGGATATGTTAAGACACCATTATTTAACGATTTAACAACAAAGGATACGTTTAATGGTTTGGTTGAAAACTGTAAGATTCCAGAAGATGTTGTTAAGAGGATGATGTTGGGCGTAAATAAAGATACAACACTTGAGACGGTCTTTAATGGAGGTGAACCTCCACAGTATACTCATTGCTTTGATATTGATGTGGACTACTCTACAATCCAATCAAGGATTAACAGTCTAACAGAAGATGCCAATAAGTCATATCTTCAGAAGAGAAAAGAAAAGGAAATACACGATAAGAATATAAAGCTTATAGGTGAATTAGGTTTCAATCCAACTGTATCTAATGTTACCAAAATTATCATGGCTCATCTTGAGACATTGATGCATATGATTTACAATGTAACAGATGCCATCAAGAATGACTCAAGTAGAACACCTAGTGCTTGGGGTATAAGCTGTGGTAAAGATGGAACATGCCCAGATATTGATTGCAATACAACTAGAATACCACCATTCCCAAGAGTGACTGAAAAAGTTGAAGAGAGTGGTATTACAAAGCAGCAAGACATGTGGATTGGAAAACTTGACAAGGATTCAATTAAAGAGGTTGACCTTGTTGAGACATTCTTTAATGCCATTGAGGAAATAGACAGACTTATTACTGAAACTGATAGAAAGATTGAAGAAACAAAGGAAGCAAGACAAGAGGCAGCTAAAGGTGAAGAACGTTGCGTGGTGAAATACCCAACAACTTCATTCGACTTCTTCTTGAATTCAAAATTGTATGGTAATGACGTTGTAGAAGATATTGATAAACTATCTGGGGCAATCTCATTACGTATGTTCAGCGTATTGTGCCTAAACTTCTACGCTAATCAGTGCGGAAAGAATGCGTGGAAGAATAAGGCTGCTCAGTTGGGTAGAGTTGAAGCACACAACTTTGTTGATAGTGTTAACGTTGAAACTAATCCTAAATTGCGTGATTGGATTAGACTAGGAACTGGAGAATTAAATGCTGATAACATCATTAAGACAATACAATCAAAGGAAGGAAAATACCCTTGGTCATTTGATAGTGGAAATCCAACAGCAAAACCTTTGTTCGATTCATCAGCTTGGTTATCTAGATACCAATGTAATCCGTTGAATGTAACAGTAGAACATGGATATTCATACATGTATCCAGTTCAAAACATATCATTTGACAAGATTAAGGAAAATTATGGTATATTCTCTAATGGTGATTCTCAAGATAGTAAGGACGTTTTAATGTCTTGTCCATCTGTGGAAATAAACTCAATAGATATAACCTCATATAACTGTCATAACAGCCTTATAATTGAAAATAACGTCAATAAGGTGAAGGACATGCTCGATAAAGCCATGTCCGAGTCTGTTAGCTCATATACTGAGGTAACTAATGCATTGTCTGGAAAAACCACTTTAGAAGAGGCTATTGAAGGATACTATAGCAAGATTTTCAAGACTGAAGGACTTAGTTCTTTCTGTAAGAAGAATGGCGTTAAAAAGGGTGATGATATAGTTAATTATCGTAAGGATAGTGATGAAGCATTCTTTGTGTTCTTGAAAGATAAAAAGATTGTACTAACTGATAAGGAGAGTAGTGTAACATATACAAGCACTCCAGAGGATTTGGAACAATACTTCAATAATGAGGTCGCTGCTAAAAGCATAAACAGTTGCTTCATATCTGAGATTTTCCCTTATAAGGGTAAGGAAATCAATCACCGTGATTCTCTACTTAACAAAGATGATTTCAGCGCAATAGAGTTCTTGATGGGTATCGATTGTATCGATTATGATTACCTAAGACAGCATGGAGGATTCAATTGGATGTTATATGGCACTAATGCGTTTGTATATACACCTAGATTGGTTGTTCTTCAGTTGGGAGCTATTCTAGCAACCGAGTGTGGAAATGACCTAAATCACAAAATAGATGTAAACGCTATTTCTTGCGGACTTCCTGGTAATTTGAAGCAAATTGTTTCACAGTATTTGAATACAATTAGCATATACTCAAGAATGGCATTGATTAAGTATTACCGTGATTGGGAAAACAATGAATTTAAAGATATTAAGGCTCAATTAACTGGAAAGAATAAAAATGCTAATATTGCTGCAAGATATTACAAGTCTGAAACAGGTATGAAGACCGTCTACACTAGAGTACTTTTGTATGAAGGTTCTAGTTTTGTAACTAAACTTACAAATGGCTTAATGTTACCAGTACTAGTTATACATGGTAACGTTAACCACTTTACTTGTGCTTCTAAGTTAGAAGGTGGTAGCTATAGGGCTGACCCAACCAAATACGGTAGATTCACTCTTCCTAAGAGTGTTTACGCAGTAACCAACGATGTCTATAAGAACTATCTAAATGCCTTTGTGGATGAGCTTAACAGAATCCTAGAGGTTGACTATGAGAAGGATGAAAATGGAAACATGGTTAGAAGGGCAAGGAACGCTTGCAACACCTCTAACGAAATGAGAATGGAGCTATACCGTTACTTGAAGCAAGTATACGACAAGTGGATACCTTCGGCAAAAGAGAGTGATTGGAACTTCAAAAACTTCTTTGAAGATGAAGGAGGAAAAGGCGATTATAGGTTCTATTTCATCGATTCTTACTACAATAAGATTGGTGATAAGTTGTTGATAAATCCAAGAGAACTTACTAGAAGACTTGACACTGCTAGGGATAACTCAGATATTGGCTCTTCTGTATATTCATTGTTAGGATGGATATATGGAGATAATCGTTGTATGTTTAAGTGTATTCAGAATTTTGCTGATTTCTCAAATGGTGACGGAATCTATGATGTGTTTAATCCACTGCCTTATTCAACAGCTTTCTCAAACTTAAGACAAGGCTCTGACTTTGTTGTTGTATATACATACGAACCTTCAAAGTATCTTGATTTGAATAGTAGTGAATATACTGATGATGGATTCATGCTTAATGATGAACTTCAATGTCCAGTATCAATTACATCTAGAGGAAATGGGAATGGATATTATAAGATTCCAGCATTCGGTGTAACATATGGAAGACAATATCAAAGCTATTTCAAGAACATTTCATTGGACACTAAGAATGCAATTCAAACCCAGCAAGCTATATTTGCAAAACATGCAATCTTGAATGGTAAAACAAGTAATAACAAGTTTGGTGCAAGTGGACAAGATTTGTTCGATATTTATACAACACAGTCATACACTTGTACGGTTGATATGATGGGTTGCGCATGGATACAGCCAATGATGTACTTTGTACTTCTTAATGTACCAATGTTCAGAGGCTCTTACATGATTATGAAGGTTAATCATAAGATAGTACCAGGTGATATGACAACAACATTTACTGGTTGTCGTATGTCAAACTGTGCAAATAAGTTCGTACAAGATATATTCATCAGTTCTGAAGGTGATGAAACACAATTCACAACAGATGACAACAACTTTACACGTGAGAATGACCTTGCAAACGTTGACAATGATTGTCCATATGCAGTTTATCCAATCTTCGACACATGCGGAGAAGGATACACCGAATTAAAGAAAATCATTAGAAAATGGGAAGGTGAATACGCTGGTAATATCGATGGTGAAACATGTACCATGAGAGGTGTTACATTGAAGACCTTTAGAAGCGTTATGGGTAATAATAGTCTTACTTGCCAAGACCTTAGAAACATCACAGAAGACCAATGGGATAAAGTCTTTAAGAAAGTATGTTTGGATGTTTGGAAATGGGATAAGATTAATAATAAATCAATAGCCAACCTTCTATGTGATTGGGCTTGGGGTAGTGGATGTGCTGGTATCACAATACCAAGAGAGGTAATAGGTACATCTGGAGGTGGATGTGCTGTAACAGATGCGGATGTAAATGCTATTAACAGTAATCCTAATCAAAGAGATTTGTTCCAAAGATTATGGAATAGAAGAAAGCAACATTTCGAGTCTATACACTTGAATCCTAAGTATTATAAGCAGTGTGGCGGTGAAATAGGAGCGAAGAAATGTGACCCACTTAGAGGTTGGTTGAATCGTCTTAACGATTTCCATTACTTTGAAAGTCCTAATACAACTCAAGAGGAGGCAACAAAGGTGAATGAGGACATTTACCCATTATTCTACAATGCTGTTAAGCAGACTTGTGAGAACACATCATCTATGAGATTTACACCAAAGGAGGAATATTTCAAGAATACTGATGCTAGGGGTAATGAAACCAAGGTATTGATGATGTCTACGGATGCAAACAACACACCTAAGTTGGCAAAGTTATTCGACTGTATATTGAACACGCCAGAGTACTTTAAGTACGTAACTAATTTGTATTGGGTCTATGAGAATGACCCTAAGACGATTGCACGTGTTGACGTTAAACTTTCAAACAAGGAAGTTGCAACAAATAATCAACATGTTTGGTGGTATAGAAAGGGTACAAGAGCTGAAAATAAAAACGCAAAGCCTGAGAGTGAACGACTATTGGTTGATAACTTAAGTGAAGATGCTAAGAGGTCACTTGGTAAGCGTTATAAGAATGACGGTAGTGATGTGGGTAAATTCAAGGCTTTTGTTCCAGAACTTCAAGACCCACAGAACTTAACTGCTTATACTCCAACTAATTGCGCAAGTGTTGGTAGTAGTACTGGAAGTGGTTCAGGTACATTAACTGGCTATAATGGACAAATCAAACCTAGTAGTAAATTATATACATTACTTGATGTGGCAAATAATGGCTATGCCCTTGATTATATGCAGTCTACAGATTACCCAACTGTCTATGCTAAAAAATATGGAAAAGGCAGTAAACCACCTTATGTTGATGGTTATGGGTGGAAAATATATAAAAATAAATACTGCGGTTGTTGCACATCTGGTCCAACCACTTGGTATAAACGTATTGGTATTAGTTTAACTTGGTGGAATCCAAAAGGTACTGCAACATCAAATCACGTAGATACATCAAAATGGTTTAGAGGAAAGGGATTCAATTTAGTATGGCATGGGCACTTAACAGATGCTGACTTATTGCCTACAAGTTCATTTTGTCCTGGTGATGTTGCAACATTCCATGTTTATAATGCCAATGGAAAAGCAACTTCTCATGGTGTAATGTGGACTGGTAAAGATTGGCGTAGCGATTGTATACAAGATAGGCTTTCTTGCTATCATGGAGGAAAATCTGGAGATAGAGATGGAGAATATTCAGTTTGTATTTGGAGAAGTCCTACACTAGTAGCAGAAGGTCTTGGAATAACAGATACACCTAATCTAACATAAAATTTGGAATTTTAACATTTTTTATATATCTTTGCATATATTGAAAAATAATGTTATGATTTTAGGTTATATTGTTACGGATAGAAAGCTTACAAACATAGATGGCTTTGTGGAGCAAGTTAATGATATTTCATTGGCAGACCCCACAAAGCCTATACTCATCGTAGGTTGGAAGAAAGCAAAGAAAGACCCAAGGTATAAGTCAATTTTGGACAAACAACTTGATGAGAACGTTTTTTGGACGTTCAGTAAGACCGAGAGCCGTTCTGATTTTGAGGACGATTTGAAAATTTTCTATAATATTATATATAATAATATATTAAATAATATAAATTATTATTATATTAATATATTCAAATTAAAATATAATAATATAAAGAAATTATATAATATTATACTGAATTCTGAAGAAAATAAAGATATTTATTTAAGTAAGAATATTTTGTATATTCCATACAAGGGGAAAATCTTGGGGTTATCCCTCGCTGTGTTGGAATATTGTGGTATACCAATGAATAAGGTTCTTGATAAGATTAAATCGAAAGGAATCAACATCATTGAGGATAACAAGAAGTTTATATTCAAGTTATCAAAACAGCTTGGAAATAAGAAGTATGCAGTACCATACTTTATATCTAGATGAAACAATAAATAATGACAGGACGTGGAATAATAATAGGAACATTTGTAAAGAAAAACAAGATTTTATCATTTATAGAAACTCTCAAGAATGAATTTGGTATCAAGCTTGAGAAGTTATTTATTTATTCAATTGATACAAACAAACGTGAATACCTAGTTACTTTCAAGACTTTTGATAAAGAGAGATTTATCAAGAATCTTGGGAATGCTACTGTCATGCATGTTAAGAATGGTTGCCTATTTTCCATCAATGCCCTCAACAAGTTGATTGAGAAAGATAATGAAGGTTCTGACTTACCAAACAATGAATTCGTTGTCGATTGGAATAAATACAAAGACAAGCTTATAATCATAACAAATGGTGAACTTTCTATCTCAAATCTCTCCAAAATAGAGGATAAATCGTTATTTTTCAACTAATGAGATATTTATAGTAAATAAATTAATAGAGTATGGGAAAGTTTATTATAAAACATATAAACAGTGTAAAGCCTCAAAAAAAGGTTGAAAATAATATAAGAGAAAATAAGGAAGTTATGACTACAAGCGAGAAGATAGCAATGGCACAGAGCGTACTTAGTGGCGCAGACGTAGCAGCTCCAGTAAAGAGAGTTAAGAAGGACAAGGGTCTTATCGAGAGAACCGAGAGCTCAAAGACCATTTTAACTGAAGACAATAAAGAACTTTTGAACGATTAATATAACAATGGCAACTAACGTTAAGTATCTTAAGGAAAATAATTTATATGAGGCACATAAGCACTTTATGCGTCTTAGTGAAGCATATATACCAACATCGTTCCCAGAGGAAGAAATCGAGGAAGCTGGTGCTGACCAAAACCAAGACCCTAATGCAATGGGAGGTCAAGACCCTATGATGGGAGGAGACCCTAACGCAATGGGTGGTGGTGCTAGCCCTATGGGTGGTGGTATGCCTCAAGACCCAAATGCTATGGGTGGTGCTGACCCTAACGCTATGGGAGGAGACCCAAATGCAATGGGAGGCGCAGACCCTATGGCTAGTGCTGACCCAAATTCAGGGGCTGACCCAATGGCTGACCCTATGGGTGGTGATATGGGTGGTGAAGACCCTTTGGCTGACGCTAGTGGTGATATGAGTGAGGAAGATGGCGAGACAATTGACATCGATGGTTTGACCCAAGCACAAGATAAACTTAATGTTAAGCAGAACCATATCGGAAGAGATTTGTCAAAAGTCGATACAAGAATCACATCGTTGATTGATACTATCAATAACCTTTTGTCAAAGGTTGATAGCAACAACAGTGAGATTGAAGCATTAAAGGCTGAGTTTGAGAAGAGAAATCCAACCCAGACTGAGAAGCTTAACCTACGCTCACTCGATTCTTATCCATTTAATATCAAGCCAAATGAGTATTGGGATGAAAAGGCAAAGCAAGGTGGATATGAGGCATACTCAGACAATGCAGAGCCTACAACCAAGGAATATACAATCACCAATGATGACGTAGATAATCCATCTGATGACATCGCAAAGACATTCTTCAAGATTGATGATGATGATGTCCAGACACTTGACAAACTATTCAATTTCTAATGAAAACAGTTAATTTAAGCGAGGAAGCATACAAGAAACTCATCAATGAGATTGGCTATGGTAATGATGATTTGGGGAATTTACGCAATGAATTAAAATATAGTATTGGTGATGCCTCACAAGTCATCAGAGACCATTTTATAATGTGCGAAAGACTTAATCAAGAACCTAATCCATATGTGGCTGATATAGCCAAACATATACAAGAAATAGAACAATTACTTAATAATTTACAGTAGTATGAAAAAGATTATAAGACTTACAGAATCAGAACTTAGAAATATAGTTGAGGAGTCAACAAAGAGGATTATCAAAGAGGCTGAGAGTGGTGGTTGGGTAGTTGATTCATCCGAAGCTCAAGAGGCATATGATTTAGCTGTTCAAGAAATGGGTGAGGAAACCATTAACAGTGCAATTGTAAGAAGCCTTGGCGATGAAGTATTGGCACAATGTCTTGCTTATATCTTTAGGCAATATGATTTCAGACAATGGCAAAGTCGTTTTGACAGTCAAGATGAAATGATTTAAAAGAAATAGGATTCTCCAGTTATGAAAAAAAGTGAATATAACTGGAGAATTTATATCAATTTTCTTGTTTTTTTCGATTTTTTTTTATATCTTTGCAATATACTTTAAGCATGTGCTAGGCATGCATCTAAAATAATTTTTTAATAACAATTTTAATTATGGGTAACAAAAATTTTAGCGTTAACATTGACGATGACGCAGTAAAGAATCAGTATGAACAAGAACAGAGACAACCTGTTAAAAAGACTCAGTTTGACACTAAGAATTATTTACAAGCTAGGCTTGGGTCAAACGAAGACACAAAGACACTTACAATCAGATTATTGCCATTCTCCCCAGAAGGTGGTAGTCCATTCAAGAAAGTTTTTATGCATACCGTTAAGGTAAATAAGGAGGTTTCACCTAGTGGGTGGAAGACTTTCGTGTGCCCTACACACAACAAGAAAGATGGCTCTGTAATGGGTGATAAATGTCCATTCTGTGAGACATCTGCAAAGGCACGTGAGCTTAAGTCTAAGTCACTTGATGAACCTACAAAGAAGAAGTACGGTGATGTTGAATTCCTTAATCGTGTTAAGGAAATGTGGATTGTGCGCTGTATCGAGCGTGACCATGAGGAAGACGGAGTTAAGTTTTGGCTCTTCAACAGCTCAAAGAAGAAGGACGGAGTTTATGACAAGATTATGAACTTGGCAAAGATTCGTTCTGAGGCAGCAGCAAAGAAGGGAAATACCTACAGCATCTTCGACCTTAACAATGGACTTGATTTGGTTGTAACCCTCTCAAGAACCTCAGACAATAAGACAGCAGTTCAGATTATTGATGCTGGTCTTCCTTCACCACTTTCAGAGGATTTCGACCTTGGTGAGAAGTGGATTCACGATAGCAAGAAGTGGGATGAGGTATACACCGTTAAGCCTTATGAATACATGGCAATCATCGCAATGGGTGGTGTTCCAGTATTTAGCAAGGAAGAGAATAAGTATGTTGATAAGGAAGAGCTTGATAAACTTAAGGAAGAGGCTGAAAAGCAGAGAATTGACGAAGCTCTCACAGAACCAACAAAAGATTTCTCTGATATTGCAGAATCTAGCGGTGTGAATATAATTGATGGTAATGATGTCAAAGATGATGACGATGAAGACTTACCTTTCTAAAAACTGAGAAAATAGTTATGAAATATTCTTATTATTTTAAAAGCGATAGTGGTGATTCAATGCACATAATATCAGAGAACCACTATAAGACAGCAGCAGAATTCATGAAGAATGAATTTCAAGGGGAATACGAAGCATGGAAAGATGAAGAATATGAGGATGATGAGATTCCTTACGCTGAGTTTTCATGTAAAGAAATTAAGTAGGCAATGTTACGATTAATATGAACAAACTATTTTATTTTTGGGGAACAATGAACAGTGGAAAGACACATAGGCTACTTTCCACTGCTTATAACTTTGAAGAGAAAGGTATACAAATAATGGTTTTGAAACCAGCATTGGACACAAGAGACGGTGAGGGTATTATACGTGCTAGAGCAGGAATTGAGCGTAAGTGTATCATGATTGACAATGAGATTAACTTATACAAGGCTATTAAGGCATATAAGAACGTTCTAGACGCACAATTGGAAACCTTAAAGTGGGTTATAATCGATGAATGCCAATTCCTTACCGAAGAACAAGTAGACCAACTCTCAGACGTTGTAGACTTTTTAGGAATTAATGTAATGTGCTTTGGTCTTAGAACAGACTTCCAATCAAAGCTATTTCCAGGTTCTAAACGACTTTTTGAACTTGCAGATGACATAGAAGAGATTAAGTCAACTTGCGAGTGTGGAGATAGAAAAACCTCAATCAATGCTAGATTTGATGAAAATGGCGAAATTATCACTGAAGGTAGTCAAGTCATGATTGGTGGTAATGATAAGTACAGAGCTATTTGCAGAAAATGTTGGAAAGACAAAGTAAGAGATAAACTATTGAAGGAAAATGAAGCTAAAGCGTGACTTTAAGGTTGGTACATCGATTCAATTTAAGTGGTACGATAATTGGATGGATGAAGTTGAAAACCTAGATAAATTTAAAGTTTTAGAAGGTACTGTTGATTCAAACACAGCAATGGATGAAGTGATAGTATATAACGAGCATGATAGAATGTTTTATGCTGTTAGAAATGAATATATTTTAAAAGAGTTTTAATTATGAAGCAGCCAATTAAGAAAAAGGAATTTAAAAAGCCAAGTATTGCTAGTTTTAAGGAGAAATATGGTTTAACAATGAAAACAAATAAGGATTTGGTTAAATCTGTGGCAGATAAACCAACAGACTTTATTCCACTTCCAGAAGCATTTGCAGATGCAATTAAGCTTCCAGGTATACCAAAGGGTTATCTTACAATTGTAACTGGATGGTCAAACACTGGTAAATCAACCATTAAGAACTGTCTTATTGCATCATGTATCAATAATGGAATACTTCCAGTTATATATGAAACCGAGAATAACTTCGATTTCCAATATGCAATTGATTGTGGTATGAAAGCAACGCCAATCTATGATGACGTAGAGGTTGAAGATGTTGATGAGGAAACTGGAGAAATTACAACTCATATTGAGAAAAGAATTATCAACTATGATGGAGAGTTCTTATATTTCGATAATAAGATTCTAGCTGAAATGTATGGTAATCGTGACTATTCAACTGGTAAGGAGTCAAAAACTAAGCGTAAGGAAGCTGTTCTTGAGGATATTGCATATTCAATCAACGACTTGCTAGATGCTCAAGATAGAGGCGAAATCCAACAGCCAATGTGCTTTATTTGGGACTCTATCGGCTCAATTCAGTCATTTAAGTCACTTGAGAGCAAGAGTGGTAACAATATGTTTGATGCTGGTGCAATTTCACAATCATTCAGCAATATTATCAATAATAGGATTCCATCTTCAAAGAAGGTTAGCGAGGAATATACCAATACATTCTTCTGTGTTAATAAGATTTGGAATGACTCAATGAATTCAATGGGTGGTGTTCCTTCAATTGAGCTTAAGGGTGGTAAGACATTCTTCTATGGCGCAAGATTGATTATCCATCTTGGAGGTATCGGTAAGGCTGCTACAAAGAAACTTGATGCAACTGCAAAGGGTAGTAAGTATCAGTATGGTATCACAACCAAGATTAGGACAACAAAGAACCAGCTGCCGACACCTTGGAATGTAACATATGAAGGTGAAATGTCTTGTGTACATAATGGTCTATTGAATCCAAAGGCACTAGAGGAATACAAGAAAACCTACATGAAGGACATTCTCGCAAAGATTGAAGAGACAAGTGGTAAGAAACTTGACTTGACAGAAAATGATGTGCAATTCACTGAAGAAGATTCTGAAGAGTAATGAAACTTGAATATATGATTTGTAAGACACCTCCAATTGTGGATTGTTTCATTATGAATACTAGACTAGATGAAGATGATAATTCTCTTGTGTTAGAATACAATAATGGGGAAACAATAAGGATTAGTTTAGCAGATTTAATTGGACATGAATCTTGAACATGTAATAAAAAAGGTCTATGAACCTATACATAGTGGTGGATGGGAAGTTAATTTCGCACCACCGCAGTGGTTTTTGGATTGGTTGGAAGAAAGAGAGAATGGAGAACATAAGGCATTTATTGAAACAGTAGAATACATATGAGTTTAGAAACTGTAGATAGACTATTTGAAGATGATTGGTTGTGGGAATGGGTTGTGGTACATGACCGATATTAAATAAAGAATAGGGGAGAAAGAGATTTCTCCCTTATTTTTTGGAATTTTAACATTTTTTTTATATCTTTGCAAAAAGGTGTTAAAATGAAAGATATGATACGTGAATATAAAGGAGAAATGTTTAGAAAATTTGCGTTGAAGCTTAAAAAAGAAGGGCTTTGGCAAAAGTTTATTATCCTTGAATATTATTTTAGATTTTACAATAATCTAGATAATAACTTAATAACAATATATAAATATCTCAAAAACGAAAATAGTGATAACGTAATATTATTAGATTGGGTTAAAGGAAAAAAGAAAGGTAGATTTGGTTCATATTTAGATAGTATGCTGTTTTCTGAATATGACAGATACATATTGCTGAGTGATTTTTTTAAACATTATAAAGTATAAAATATGACAGACGAGCAAAGAGAAAAAAACCTAGAGCTTTATGCTAAGAAGCTAGGACAGCTTGGTATTGACACTAGTACCTTGATTGAAAAGTATGGAGAACTTTTAAAGAATGGTTCTTTCACACAAACAAATGAGTTTGGAAACGCTTACAACGGCTCACTGCTTGAGATTATTTTGAAGGTACTTACACCTTATGCAGTGAAAGTAAATGAGTTGCTTCCAGAGGATAAAAGGGTTGATAAACCTACTCTCGTAAAGGTATGTCTTCTTCACCAAATCGCAAAGGCAGTTAGATTGATTCCTAACGATAACCAATGGGAGGTTGAGAAGCGTGGCTTTGTTTACAAATACGATAATAACTTACCTTCAATCAGAACTGGTCTACACTCCGTTTCAATGTGTTTTGAGTGTGGTATACCTTTGACAACTGAAGAGATTGAGGCAATGACAGTTAATGATAGAGACCTATCGGATGACCAAGCACGTTGGCACTCAAGTATCATGGCAACAATCGTAAGACAAGCAAGCGAACTAACATATCTTCAAATCAACGATAAGAAATGAAATTTTGGAGAAAAAAAGAAAAGGAAGTACACGTAAAGATTAAAAGACTACGTGATGATGCAGTCATGCCTACATATGCCCATGAGGGTGATGTTGGTATGGATTTAACAGCAGTCAGTGTTGAATATGACCAAGAGCATGATATGTACATTTATCACACTGGTCTTGCTGTAGAAACTGATAAGGGATATGGAATACTTTTATTCCCAAGAAGTTCAAATAGGAAAACAGACGCATATCTTTGCAACCACGTTGGCATTGTGGATTCATACATTTATCGAGGAGAATTGATGCTTTGTTTCAAGAATAGAGACTCACTTAGAACACTTGCACTTGAGGCTAGATTTCTTGAGTTCCTAAACAATCTTAAGTTCAAGGATATTGACAGACTTACTCTTGATGAAGCTAAAAAGAATTCAAGTGTTACTTGGATGGATACAATGAGAAATCCGATGGCATTTGCGCCATATAAGGTTGGCGAAAGAATTGCACAAATGGTTGTAGTACCATACCCTAAAGTTAAGCTAACTGAGGTAAATCAGCTTTCAGTTACGGAAAGAGGTGAAGGTGGATTTGGCTCAACTGGTAAATAATTCAATGTTATGACAGATGCACAAGTTTTTAAATGGTTTTGTAAGGAGCAAGGAATAATGCCTCACATAAGGGGAATGTACTATGTATCTACCCCTAAAAGATATATACGAGAGAGAAACGGAGGCTTTTATAAATTATCATTTGATGAATGGATTCATGATTTAGTTTCTAGTCGTGGTTTTTACAGTTTGTTAAACAAGATATGGGAATCATATACTTGCAACATATTATACAGCCAATACGACAATACGATTCCTAGTATTGAGGGGTTATATACAGACGGATTCAGAAAAGCAATGCAGCGTTGGTCATATTTTGTTAGCAAAAATATTATTGTTGATGACATATCTCTTAAGGTTGGTGACATTCTTTATTATAGGAATCCTTTTAAATGGGATGGCCTAGACTGTGAAATGGTTGTTGTTGACTATATCAATATTAAGGATGGTTATGTAAGCGGACATCTTCATGGCAAGAATCCTGATGTTTGGGAAAATAAAAGGGATTACATGAATTTATCTCAATTAAGGAAATTGGATAATCCTCAAGAGCCGTTAGAAATACATTATTCCATTAAGCGTAATAGGAGGGTTTACAATGGGGTTAATAGATGATAGAACATATTATACATATGAAGACCTAACAATTAAGCCATGTGTTGTTAGCAATATAAACCATCGTGTAGAATGTAATCCATTCGATAAGGATGGTATGCTGCCTTTATTCACAGCGCCAATGGACACTGTTGTAAATGAGAGGAATTTCAATCAATTCGAGTTGAATAAAATTATTTCTATATTGCCTAGAGTTGAGCAATATTCACTTGAAACTAGGGTAACATATGCAACTGGAGGAAAGTGGGCAGCTTTTTCACTTGACGAGTTTATTCATTATTTTTGCACACCAGTGATTCCAATGTTCAAGGGCTTCCCAATGAGAGCATTGATTGATGTTGCCAACGGACACATGCAGAGACTATTCGATGCAGCCAAGAAAGCAAAGTCAATATGGGGTAGAAACCTAATCCTTATGGGTGGTAACATTGCCAATGAGGAAACATATGAACTCTATGCTGATGCTGGTTTTGATTACGTTAGAGTTGGAATCGGTGGTGGTAAGGGATGTCTTAGCACTTCCAATACTGGAGTTCATAAACCAATGGCATCATTGGTGAATGATACTTATCTTCTCAAGAAGAAACTAGAGGAAGTAAAGAAATATGAAAAACTACCATATATTATTGCAGATGGTGGTATAAGAGGCTACCGTGACATTATAAAGGCGATTGCGCTTGGTGCTGATTATGTTATGATTGGTAGTGTATTCGCTAAAATGTTTGAATCAGCGTCACAAAAAGTATATGGTACAATGCTTGGTATTGATATTAATTCTTTTAGAGATTTACATTATAATGGAAATAATGCTGGATGGGAAGGAACATATAGAGGAGAAAAATACAACATTGGGCCAGTTTATGCTACTTTTTATGGTATGGCTTCTAGGGAAGGACAAATTGCTATGAATGGAGCGAAGACAAAAACTAGTGAAGGTGTAAAGAAAACGCTTGAGGTAGAGTATACAATGGAAGGTTGGGTAAATAACTTTACTGATTATCTACGTTCAGCAATGTCATATCTTGGTGTTAACACGTTGGAAGAACTTAGAGAAAAGGCAATTTTGGTGGTAAATTCACAAAATGCAGTGAATGCAGTAAATAAATGATAAAAAAAGTGAATAAGAGTTTGTTTCTTATTCACTTTTTTGTATTTTTTAAATAAAACTATGGACAAAAATATAGCAGTTGTTGTTTGTTCTAGGAAAACAACGGAAGAAAACAAGGATTTCATCGAGCACATTAAGAATACTTGCGGTTGTGATACACATGTTTATTTGATACATAATCCAGACGGAGTATCGTTATCAAAGATATATGCTGACATGATTGTTAATAGCGAGATTGATAGTGATGTAATAGTTTTTATACATGATGATATTGAGTTCTTGAGAGAAGGATGGGGTAAAGAAGTGTTAAGACTATTCAATGAGCATACTGATTATGGAATTATCGGAGTAGCTGGTTCTGCTCAGTTTGATGAGAAGGGAGCTTGGTGGAATTATGATAAGAAGTTTGGACAAGTTCTTCATAGGTCAAACGGAAAGTCTTGGTTAACTGCATTCTCACCGTTACTTGATAAAGACTTACAAGAAGTTGTGGTTATTGATGGTTTGTTCATGGCGGTACACAGAAGAAGATTAGCAGAGAATTTCAGTAGGGAATTGGAAGGTTTTGATTTCTACGATATACATTTTTGTCTAGCTAATTTCTTTGAAAAGAAAAGTAAGATTGGCGTTACAACCAACATTAGATTAGCCCACAATTCAATCGGACAGCTTAAGGATAGTTGGTACAAGAATAGGGAGATAATCAATAAGAAATTTGGTAATAAGTTCCCAATCGATATTTTAAAATAATTTGGCATAATTTTTGCAGTTAATATGGAACTAGATAAACTACTTACACTATATAGCGCAGTAAGTAATATTTGTCAAGATTATTCTAGGATGACAGACGGATATTCACTCGCAACTGGAGATAAGAGATTTGAACATATCCCAGAAGATATAAGATTAATGATTAAAGAAAGGCAAGAGTTTTTCTCATATAAAGATAAGGTTAGAAACCTTTTGAAAAGTAAAATAAGGGAGGAAATGACTAAACTATGAATGCAATAAAGAGATTACAGAAAGCATTGTTGAATTTATACTACGGTTTACCATTTGGCCTTAAGGCTGCTGGAGACGAAATCATGGGTGGTGGTGAAGCAGACCAAGCAGGAACCGAGATAAACCAACAAGTAACCGATAAGAGAGTGGCAAAGCACTTGTTGAAAGGTGAGGTTACTCAAGAAGTTGAGGAACTTAGATATAGGACATATCTAGTTGCCAATGAATCTGAGAAGTACAAGTACCTAGGCAATGGTGTTGCCGTGAAGGAGGAAAAAGAAAAACCAAAGGATAAGACAAGATTTAAGTTCTCACAAGACAATGAGAATATCTGTGAGTCTGTGTTGAGCACAATGAATCAAGTCGGAAGCTATGGTGCTGAGAAATATCGTTTTGAGATTGACTATAATTCATTTGTAAGATTTAAGGTTGAAAAGTTCGCAAAGAAGGTTGATGTCGATATTGATGAGAAAATTGGTAAGATTGAAACAACATTGCACTTTAATACAGAACCAGACCCATATGATGCAGCCTCAATGCCATTTATCAATGAGCTTAAGAAGTTACTTGGTGACAATAGCGAGTATTTCATTTCAAAGCATGAAATCGCATCATCAATCTATAATCTTTCATTCACAACATACAAGGCATATAATGAAGATGACTTAGTAAGTTATTCATTCATTAAGGGTGGTAAGTTTAAGGACTTTAGACAAGAAGGATATGAATATCTTTTAACACTTACTTGGGATGAGTATATGAGATTACCACTTGACCTTGAATCAAAGTACTACTCTAAGTCTATGGCTGAGAAGTATGCTAAGAAGGAGAGAAAGGATGTAGCACCAGAAATGGTCAATACAGAGAGAAAGAGATACTGTTCAGTATGCGGTAAAGAAATGTCAGTTTATGACGCAGATATACAAGAGGCAGATGGACATAAGCCAATTTGTAAAGATTGTCTTAATAAAGCCTTGAAAAATGAAGAAAAATGATTATCTTTTATATAAAGAAAAATTATGTTGACGATTGGAATTGAATTAAATCATGTTGTAAGAAATATCAACAGACAGATTCTTAAGAACTATTCAAAGGAATTTGACCCATCAATGGAATGGGAAGACCTAGACGATAAGGTGGACATCTTCAAGAAGTACCTTAAGTTCGAGAGCAAGTATGAGAAGAATAATTTCTTGTATATCGATTATCCTTTTGAAATATTTGGTGCTTGTCCAGCAATGGAGAAGAATCTTCCAAGGGACATCAATAACTGGCTTGCAGATATTGAGAATATGGAAGACGAGGACATCAGAATCATTTTCTACAGTTTGGATGAGGTTGCATTGACAATTCAATCTAGTTATTTCTTCTTAAGTAAGATTGGTTCTAGAGTTAGGAAGGTTATTTTCCCAACAAAGCTTGAAGAGGTTTGGGACGAATGCGATGCAGTGATTACAGCAAGGAATGAGTTCTTTGAGAAGGAGAAACCAGAAGGAAAGAAGATTGTTCTCATTAATCGTGAGTTTAACGAGGAACATAAGGATGAGGCAGACTTGAACTATAATAGCTTGAGCGAAATCATCACAGATAATAATTTTTTCAAAAAGGTTAAGGAATGACAAATTCACCATACATTTTTGACTTAAATAACATTACAAGCTTCATCTTTGGTAATCCGAATGAGAAGACCAATGAAGTAGAAATCACGGACAATTTCGTCTATGACAAAGATACAAAGTCAATGATTCCTAACACTAGGGAAGTTAAGGAGGTTAAGGTTAACGATTACACTGGTCAGAATACCATTCGTTATGACATGATTAGGATGTTTATTGACATCCTTGATTCAATCGAAGACCCAAAGGTGTTGACAATGGGACAGAATATCACACTTAACACACTAAAGGCATATGAGCTAATAAAAGATATAAACGAGGAAAGCAATGAGTGAGAAAGATTTAAAGGTTATCGAGAATATCGAAAGAGAGATTTCAAAGATAGACAAGAAAGAGAATAGAATTTATTTCTTTGTAATCGATACAAAGGGATTTCCTAGCGGTAGCTTGGAATACATCTATAATTTGGCTCTTATCCTTAAGAAAGAAGGATATGACGTTAATATGCTTCACACTGAGGAAGAGTTTGTAGGTGTTGGCGCATGGCTAGGAGAAGAATACACAAGCCTCCCACATTTCAATGTTAATAAGGGAGAGGTTGGTACAGCCCCAAGTGATGTATTGTTCATTCCTGAGATTTTCTCACAAGTTATGAACCAGACAAGAAATCTTCCTTGTAAGAGAGTGGTAATCTTGCAGAACTATGACTACGTTGTGGAGCAGATGCCATATGCAGCACAGTGGGGTGATTTTGGAATCATGGAAGGTATCACCAACTCTGATTACCAAGCAGCAGAACTTAATGAGGCATTCCCTTATGTGAAACTTAAGAAGGTTAGACCGTTTATCTCAAAGATATTCGGTACAACAATCGCACCAAAGAAGATGGTCATCAATGTTATCTCAAAAGACCAGAGTGACATCAAGAGAATCGTTAAACCATTCTATTGGAAGTATCCATTCTTCAAGTGGGTGTCATTCAAGGAACTTAGAAACTTGTCGAAGGAAGAGTTCGCAAAGGAACTTAGAGAGGGCGCAATGACAATCGTTGTAGATGAGACTGCAAGCTTCATGTACTCAGCTCTTGAGGCAATGAAGAGTGGTTCAATCACAATGGTTAAAGTTCCTACAACAACCGTAGATTGGGCTAATGGTGAAGAGCTTCCAAACTGTTGCGTATGGTTCAATGACTACGATACCCTTCACAAGCAGATTGCAAGTGTTGTACGCTCTTGGATTACAGACAAGATACCAACTGTACTCGCTGAAGAAGCAAAGAAGGTTACTGAGGAATACACAGAGGAAAACACTAAGGCTGACATCTTAGCTTACATTACAGACGTTCTCGATAGGAGAAAGAAGGAAATGCAAGACTTAGTAGTCCAGATTAAAGCTAAGAAGGAGGAAGAGTAAAATGAAAGAATTTCTAACAAGTGGTATTGTCGGAAACATTGAACTTGATAAGTCAATATGTGTGCATACATATGAACAAGCAAAGAAGAGTCCTAAAATGAAGGAAAAACTAGAGAAATATGTTGAAAGATGGAAGCAGCTAGGATTCACTGAGGGATTCCCAGAGGAACGTAAGGAAGAGTTATCATATGCTTATGAGCAACTTGCAGTTTTTTTAATTGCTTGTGCAACAGAACAAACACATGCATTGTTCACTGACCAAGAGAGATATTTCGACACAGTTGGTTTTCCAATGACTAGAAGAGTTCTTGGTAATCTTGAACCAAATGAGTTTGATTTCCAAATGTACATAAAGTATTGTAAGGAGTTTAACGTCAATGACGTGATTAATTATGTCGAAGAGTTGAATCCAATAATAGAACCTTGGGGACCAGGAAGAGAGGTTGTAAGAAAGTATTTCAGCATGGATAGTGAAGCTGAAGCAGTCGCTATATGCTGCGATATGATAGAAGAAAAATTCAAAAATCCAGATAAAGATAGTAATACTATTAGAAAGGAACATTTTGATAAAGTTAAGAAACTAATTGAAACTAAGAAAGAAGAGTTAAAGAATGAAGGAACTAGTAGTGATAATACCAATGCATGAATTTGGTAAGGAAAATATAGAACTTTTGAACAAGGCTGTTGACAGCGTACCAGAGGAAATTAAGGTAGTATTGTCACACAGCAAGAATCTTGACAAGAGAAAGCTCAAGGGTATTAATGAGCGTGTCAGCTTCATTGCTGAGTCTGAAGGTGATTCATTCGCAGAACTTGTAAATGCTGCTGTGGATGCAGTTGCAAATGATTTCAAGTGGTTCTCAATCCTTGAATTCGATGATACATACACTGCAACATGGCTTACAAATGCAAAGAAGTATATTGACTTCATGCCTGATACAAGTGTGTTTATGACTCTTGAGGATATTACAGACTTTAATAATGGAAAGTATATCGGTTTCGGTAATGAAGCTGCTTGGGCTTCTTCATTCTCAAATGAGATTGGATATATTGACCATGACTGTTTACAGAATTATTTTGATTTCTACCTCACAGGTTCAATCTTCAACATTGCTGATTGGCAAGAGGTGGGTGGACTTAAATCTTCAATCAAGATTACATTTTGGTACGAATGGCTTCTACGTGCAACCAATAAGGGCAAGAAGGTGTTTGTTATACCAAAGGTAGGATATAACCACACTCTTGATAGAAAGGGTTCTCTTGTGAACATCTATAAGGAGTCTGTTGACAGAGAGGAATCACAGTGGTGGTTCGACCTTGCAAAACGTGAGTACTTCTATAAGGAAGATAGAAAGAAAGAATACAAGAAAGAATTGCCAGATGCTGAAATACCAAATGAAGCATCAGCTAAAGAAGATTAAAAATTACCTATATAATGGTGCTAATTTTGGTGGTTAGCACCATTTTTTTTAGAATGTCATCAAAACGGTAACACGGAGATTTTCTCAATTGAGAAAATGTGAAAGAAAGTGTGTTGAAATTACGCAGATTTGCCTTTGATTTGATATTTAGTATTAAAAGTATACTAACAAGGGATATTCCCCATATATAAATATCTAGAGAAATGTCAGAAATTTGCGTAACTGAAGAAAAAGTTAAGAAGAAGAGAGGTAGAAAACCTTCCAAGGAGAGAAAAGGCTACTTCTATGAGGAGCAAGAACAAGCTGTAGTGGATTATATCTCAACAGACGATGAGAGGGAGAAGAACAGAATCTTCAACACTACACTTAAGCCAGCATTTACAAAGATGATTGAGTCAATTATAAGGAGATACAGTTTATATCCACCAGATGAGGAATTCCAAGAGACATTTGATGATACAATGTCTTTCCTTATGACGAAACTATCATGCTTTGACCCTTCAACAAATTATAAGGCATATTCATATTGCGGTACAATTTGTAAAAACTATTTGATTTATAAGATTAACCAATTCGCAAAGAATCAGAAACGTAATGAATCATACGACACCCCTACTGATTCAGCTCAAGGTGACATCGATGATAACATAAGATTTTCATACGATGAAACAGACCCTAGAAGGACTTTCCTTTCTGAGTTGACTGGTAATACCGTTGAGAATATTCAGCGCATCCTAAACGACAAGGATAAACTTAAATTGAATGAAAATGAGGTTAAGGTGGGTATGACACTCATCAATCTTATGACGAATTGGGATGAGATTTTTGCCCAAATGGGTAGTAATAAATTCAATAAGAGTTCAATACTTTTGTTCTTGAAAGAGACCACAATGTTGAACACAAAGGAGATAAGAGACGCACTTAAGGTATATAAGAAAAGATATTATGAAGTTAAGTGGAAACTTATCAATGAATAATATAAATTCTGATATTTATTACAAAAAACATGGCAAAGTTAAAAATTGAATTAAATGATATACAGAACATCCGTGACTTGTTGCAAGAGACATACAGAAATTTATACTGATTTTTTACAAGAAACATATATTTATTTATAAAAGATAATATATGACAAAAGAAGAATTTATAGAAAAGTCAAAAGCAATACATGGTGACAGATATGATTATTCTAGAGTGAATTATAAAGACAATAAAACTAAAGTTTGCATTATTTGTCCTATTCATGGTGAATTCTGGCAAAGACCAAACAATCATTTAAGTGGACAAGGGTGTCCTTATTGTGGTGGTACTCATAAATATACCACAGAAGAATTCATTAAAAAGGCTAAAGAGATTCATGGGGATAAATACGATTATTCAAAAGTAAAGTATAGTGGGTGGAAAAATAAAGTTAAAATTATTTGTCCTATTCACGGTGAGTTTGAACAAATACCATTTGACCATTTAAGGGGTCACGGTTGTGTTAAATGTATGGGTGATGAAATATCCAAAAATAAAACAAAACCTTATACTTTATTTGTGGAAGAAGCACTTAAAAAACATAATTCTAAATATACGTATGACATTACAACTTATGTTAATAGAAGTGTTAAAATGAAAATAAATTGTCCTATTCATGGTGAATTCTGGCAAACTCCACATAATCATTTAAGTGGACAAGGGTGTCCTTATTGCAATGATAGTATTTTGGAAAAAGAAGTTGAAAAAATACTTTTGGAAAATAAAATAAATTACATCAATAAATGTACAAGTTCTAAATTAAAATGGCTTGAAAGACAACATTTAGATTTTTATTTACCAGACTATAAAATAGCTATTGAGTGTCAAGGTATTCAACATTTTGAGCCAAGAGAAAGATTTGGTGGTAAAGAAGAGTTTGTAAATACTCTTGAGAGGGACAAGAGAAAGAAGGAAAAATGTATTGAGAATAACATAAATATTATTTATTATTCATCTGAATACATTAGGAAAAAAACCAATAAAAACCTTTTAACTAAAAATAATTTAATAAAGTATATAAAAAAATGCCAAGATTTAAAATAGAACTTAATGATGTACAAAATATAAGAGATTTGCTTCAAAGTGCTTATAATCTAGCGGATGAGCAGATAGTTCAAGCCCAAAACGAAATAAACAAGCTCTCAGTGTCCACACAGCTCGAACAAGAGGCTATGGATGCTAAGAGCAAGTATGCAAAGGCTATCAATGACTATCTAGGCATGAAGGATAAGGCAATATCAAAGAAATTGGATATTGCGAAGATTCTCACTGACATCTACCACCATAACGGTGACGTTAAGAGTGCAATGGAGAATGGTGAGAACATGAAGAACATGGACTTTAATTTTGATGACATCAAGAAGATGATTGATGAGTCATACGAAGAGAAGGACAAGGACAAAACTAAGACAATTGAACTTAACAAGAAGTAATGGCAAATATTAAGAATAAACAGCAAGACGCAATGGCAGCAATTGATACCGCCAAAGCGATGGTTGATAAAGTTCTTACAATCATGGAGATAATGATTTCAACTCCAAGTGTATCTTTGACATTTGCAACCAATCCAATCGGATTCATATTGCAGTTGTTGAAACACTTGGGCGTGACCTATGAAGAACTTAGGGACTATCTTGCCAATTTCTTAATATATATAATACCAGTATTGGAAATCAGTGTTAAAACAATATTGCTTACCAATCTAAAGAACATGATTTCTTGTTCTGTTGACCCTAGAATTCCAGAGAAATATAGAAAAAGACCTGATAATTGTGGTAATCCATATATCGAAAACTATGGAATTAACATTGGTGTAGAAGCAATTGATTTCTTGGATAAACTATCTGAAAACCCTTTAAGTGATTTCGGAAAGGACATGTATTTCGGTCTTGAGGGTGTGGACGATGTGTATAAATTCGCAAGAGCAGAGGACATGGATGCTTTCTTATGGTTTGTAATGCATAAGGGTAAGTTTCCTAATGCTTCAGCAGTAAACGATATGTCTACTTTCTCAGATGACGTACATGGTGCAGGAAACTATACAGTTAAACCAACTGATGCATCTTTATTGGACGTTATTGAACTTACATCAAGTTCAGATTCTCCATCTAAGATAATGCTTGGTAATACCTTTAGTTATACTGGTTCTCCTAGCGTTATCTCAATGTGTATTGATAGACAATACGATAAGGATAATAATGTTGTAGCAAATACGTTGGTTCCAGTGTCTGATGATGTTTGCAGCGTGAATTGGTACATCAGACGTGCAGACCAATTGACCAAGAATCTTGGATTTGGTAAGAAGTCATTCGAAGGTAGGGATTTTTCAAAGGAAAGGGCAATATGTAATTTACAGTTTATTGATACAGCCTCAAGTAATTTATTCCCAGCTCAAGGTTTGGTGAACAATGCATTCAGATTCACAATATTACCAAAACCATATATACATATTCCTAATATTGCTTGGCCAGTAACAACAACAAAGACAGCACCTGGAGAGAAGCCTTGGGGCTTTATACCATTGTTATTCGATAGTGATGGTAGTTATAATCCAATGGGTAAATACACAGTCAAAGGAAATATTACTGCAACTTATGAAGGCGATTACAATGCTGAAAAGGTACCAGTTACGAATGATAAGGGTAAAACTGAGCAAAAACTTAAGATAACAGATACTAGGGAAACGGTATACACTGTTGGAGAAGGAAAGGTAAAAGTAAATGCCAAGACTGGAAAAGTAACTGTAGATGATAAAGATAAAATTAAAAAAGGACTTATTGAGTGTTATAAGGGCTTGACTGTCTATGAGTTCAATTATGACTTTGTGATGGGCATGAAGCTCTTTGATGCAAAGGTAATGGCAACCACGCTGTTAGACACACTTGTTAACACTAGATTGGGTCTTAACTTGAATCTTGCTCAAAAGCATCAAGAGGCTACTGAAGAAATAAAGGAGATAATAAAGAACATTATCAATTCCGATGACTCAAATGTAGAAGATTGCTATTTCTCTTTCGATAATAGAAAGTATGATGAACTATTAAGAAAGAGTGAGGAAAAGAGGGCTAGACAATACAATTTCGGCAATAGCACCAATGCAAGTGCAACATTTGAGGAAGTATATAACATTCTAGAGGAATATGATACCGCTGGTACTCTTGAGGAACAAGTGGATGTTATAAGTCGTGCAATTACTCAAGCATCTGTTACAATCACAGATGGACTTGATGAACAAGACAAGTATGGTGTTGAGTTTAATTTTGTTTTTGACTTGATTGAGAATCTAGTTCTTGCTATTGTTAATGCAGTCCTTACACCGAAGGTACTATTATTGTTGGAGGTAAACCGCCAGATAATGGGTGGTGATTGGAAAGCATTCACGATAAAGGACTTGTTAAAGGCCATGCAAGGGCTTATAATTGGCTTAATTAAGGAAGTTAGGGACTTGGTAATCCAAGAGCTTCTTAAGTTCGTTTTAAAGCAATTAGAGCCACTTAAGGAAATGATTGAGTCAATAATACTCAGAGAGCAGATTGAGAACTACACAGAGGCAATCAATGATATAATTAGGAATTGTCCAGTTATATGGTTTAGTTTCGGTAATCAAAATCTTGAGACAAAACTTGACACGGTTGATTATGCTGATATTGATGTTAGTTCTAATAGAGCTGATGATAAGCCAACTAATAACTGTTAAAATATAATAATATGGGTATAGAGCAGATTTGTCAAACGATTACTAATTTCTTTAATAATGTTAGACCACCATTTCCACAGATAAGTAGGATATTGTTGGTGTGTTCAATGATACGCAGACCAGGACTTTCAACCATACAGTCAGTATCAAACATTGTTAAGGATTTGAACAGATTGGGTATACCTACTGGTCCGATGCCAGACGGTAGTGCCAATCTAACGGTAGGCGCTTTCTTTGCATCGACAAAGGAAACATATCGAGGAATTAAACACGATATGTCAATACAAGTTGGTATACAACCAGGAACACTTAATATACAAGCAGGACCTTATCCTGGAACTAATATAACCCCAGGAATGGGAATTGGTGGAGGTTTCTAAATATGAAAGAAAAAATAGATTTTACAAAGTTAAGTAACGCAGAAATCAATATTAAGATTATGGGTTACGAAAATGAATATAATGTAAAGAAAGATAAAATCATTAAATTAGTTGATGATTTAAAGGAACTTGATGCTTTATACATTGAGGCAAAAGGTGAATTAAATAAAAGAGGTGTGTTAGCTGATGAGTGAAATAGTTGTTAAAATTGGAAAGGTAAGAGAGGTAGAGAATGTCTATTCGAAAGGTGGCTCTGATGGCATGAGAGTTAGGGCTGAATTGACAGAGGATAAACCAAAGAAACTTGAGGATATTCCTTGGGCTATACCACTCATGCCTAAAGTTTTTCATATATTACCTAAAGTTGGCGAGGCTGTGTTGGTTATATCTGAATATACTAGCAGTAACCACTCACAGAGGTACTATATTGGACCGATTATTGCCCAGCCACAGTATATGAAATATAACAAGGATGATTCGGCATTGTCAATCTTTAAGAACTTCAAGTTTAAGCCTATAGAGAAAATATCGAACTTCGATATGTCTAGGGGCGCATTCCCAAATAATGACGATGTTGCAGTCATCGGTAGAGGCTCTGAAGATGTTACGTTAAAATACGATGAGTCAACTAGAAAAAGTGAGATAGATATACGTGCTGGTATTCGTACAGAACCTTCAATAGCGAAGGAAAGGGGCATAATGGGTAATATTATGTTTAATGACATTGACCCAGCTTATATACAGCTTAAGTATAAAGGTGGATTGGCTAGCAAACAGAATCACCAAGTATCTAGTATGATTAATATGGTGGCTGATAACATTAACCTAATCAGTAACCAAGACAAAAATGTGTCTGATAATATACATGATAAGGATTCATTGATTAAGGATGAGGACTCTGACCTTATAATGGATAGGCTTCATCAAGTACCAATGGGTGATAAGCTAGTAGAACTTCTTAAAATTATGAAGGGTGCAATTATGCACCATGTGCATCCTTGGGCTGGTATGGAACAATGTGGTGACTGGCCAGGTTATATTAATCAACTTGAAGGATATGATATTGATTCAATCCTTTCTGAATATGTTAGAATATCTTAATAACTATGTATAAACCGAATTATGGAGACCCAATTTTGGGCAAAAATGTTCAAATAATAGGTGGGGCTAATTTTGGCTCAGAACCATATTTAATTAAAATTGGTGATAATACTACTATTTCCTTTGATTGTGCATTTGTTACGCATGATGCTGCTACTAGGGTGGTTAGGAATCTCCCAGATGGAGATAAGGAAACTGTAATATATGCTCCTATAGTCATAGGTAAGAATTGTTTCATAGGATGTAGAACAGTTGTACTTCCTGGTGTTACAATTGGTGATAACTGTATTATTGGTGCTGGAAGTATCGTTAACAGTGATATACCAAGTAATACAGTAGCAGCTGGAGTACCTTGTAAACCGATTTGTACTTTAGAGGCTTATAGGAATAAGCATAAAGATGATTTTATGTACATTGTATCGAAACCATTCGAGGAAAAGAAACAGATTTTATTAGATAAATTTAAAGCGAGACTCCAATAAGAATCTCGCTTTATTATTTATTCACCTTCTAAGGGTAGGGAAACTACCACCATTTTGTTTCTTGTTAATCCCAATTGTCTAATATTTTTGTAATTAATGGATTTCTTACTATGTCTTCTCTTGTAAATTCTGTTATTCCAATCTCAGGTAGTTCTCTAAGATGATTTGCAGCGTATTCAAGTCCACATTCTGCCTTTTTGCTCACAATGTCACGTCTGTTAACTTGTTCGCAGTCTCCAGTTATAACAACCTTGCTGTTTTCTCCAATTCTAGTGAGCAATAACTTCATATTTTCCTTAGTATACTGCTCTGCCTCGTTTACGAGTATTAATGCATCATCAAATGTTTTACCCAAGACGTAGTTAATAAATTCGTACCTCACATAGCCACCTTCTATTAAGTTTTTTGCCATGTACTGTGGGTCATTATTACCACTGTTCTTCAGAATCTTAGTAATGGTTTCTTCGTCACATTCCTTAAATGGTCTAGTCTTGTCTTCAAAATCACCTTTAAGGTATCCAAGGTTTAAGTCCAAACCTCCAGCTGGTGCCGTAGGAACAATCATAACAATATGTGAATACCTACCTTCTTTAAGTTCCTTAAGAGCGTATGCAAGCGAAATGTAGGATTTTCCAGTACCAGGAGCACCCATACCAAAACAAACTTGATGGTTTTTATTTTTCAAAACATTTAAAAACTCCTTTTGCTTTTCGTTTTTACACTTGATGTCAAGTTTAAAACTTAATGCTTTGAGCTGTGTGGTGTAGCCACATGATGTAAGATAATTAAGAGCACTGTCTTTTTTCATCTTTTCTTCGATGAACTCAAGTTCAAGTTCATCCAAACCTTTCAAATTCTTTTTTTTTCCCATAAAAATTAAGTTAGAAAAAAAGCGCACTAGCCCTTCAAAGAACTAGTGCGCTTTTGATTATGTAGTATTTAATGATTTCATCCATGCCATCACATATTTTTATATAAATATCTTCAAAACGTTAATAAACGTTATATTTCATCTCAAAATTTGGTTATTTCGAAATTAATTCGTATCTTTGCAGCACGAAACGATAAAGAACAAATTTACAGATAAATGGATAATAATAAATCGGCTTATGTTAGTTCTAGTGTTGGAATCCTAGCAGTAGTTGTTGGTGCTCTAATTGCGCTTAAAAAAGTCGGCATGACAGCTATGACCTACAGTGACATTATTTGGTTTGGTGTTGAGGTGTGACTTGTCTGTGCCATTGTTGTTGTGGCCATTTGGCTCATCGTGTGTTGTATTTTAGTTCTATTTGAATCATGATGAATATATTTTTGAATGCTGCCCCACTTTGGGGAATAGAGTTTATGGATGCCACTTGGATAACGGTTGCGATTATCCTAATAGTGGTTGGGGAAATTGCAATGGGTGTTTTTGCTGCCATTACTGACGAGAGCCTTGATTGTGTATTTTTTGCCTCAATATTATGGGTTTTTGTCTGTATCTTCTGGGGAGCTACACTCTTAGTCCTTGTTGGTATCTTAGCCGTTACTATACCTTTATTTGTAGGATACTATGTGCCAAAGTGGATTGCTAAGTATGTGAACCACCTTAAGGAGAAGAAACGAAAAGGGGTGAATAAACTAATGTATAAAGACTAATATATGTTATATGCGAGAATTTTTGGCGGTGTATTTGCCATTATATATGTGCTGTACATCTTCCTTTGTTGCCTCGAAATGTGGGGTATCATAAAGTTTACCAAGAGAGGTGTTGAAATTTCATTTCCAAAGATGATGATTCCGTTCTACTATTTCTTCAAGTAAAAAAGTATTAACAATAAAAAAAATAGAAAAAAAATGAAGCAAGATTTTCAGAAAATGCCAACAAATGTTTCCAAGAAAGTGATTCTTGGTGTGGTCGCTATTGTTCTTTTAGTCGTAGGCATATATGCCTCTAGTTCAGCGTTTGAGGACTGTGACCGTTCAGAGATTTACGTGAATCAGTTCCCCCTCACAGGTGAGTTCGCTGTGTGGACTGATGGTGGCGTGCATGGACAGTGGTGGGGTACTATCCACGAGTATCATAAGACAACTCAAGTTGAGTTCACTGGTGTTGAGAAGAACGATGAGGGTTATGTGGCAAGTGGTAGCAATCCTGGTGCTGCTGTAACCTTTAATGATAGAGGTCGTGGCTATATCATCGGTTCGCTCCGTGTTGTTCTTCCTACAGACGAGAAACACATGACACGTATTCAGACTGACTTCGGTTCTGAGGAGTCGTTGATTGCGACACTGATTAAACCTACACTGTATAAGGTAGTTACCTCATGTGGACCGCTGATGTCATCACTTGAGTCTGTGTCTGAGACACGTACCGACTTGATTCAGTATATTACTGACCAACTGAATAACGGTGTATACAAGACCAAGAGTACCAAGACTGAGATTACCAATGAGCTGACTGGCGAACCAGAGGTTATTACAAAGGCTGAGATTATCTTTGATGCCAAAGCTCCAGGAGGTTATAAGCGTCAGGAGCTTTCACCTTTCTCACAGTACGGTATCACTTGTAACCTCGTATCAATTACTGACATCAAGTATGATAAGGCTACTCAAGACCAGATTGATGCGCAGAAGCAAGCTAACCTTGCAGTCGTAACCGCTAAGACCAAATCTCTTGAGGCTATTCAGAAGACAGTCTTGATTACTGAGCAAGGTAAGGCAGAGGCTGAGAAAGCTAAGTGGGAGCAAGAGAAGATTAAGGCAGTCGAGGTGACTAAGGCACAGCAAGAGTTTGAGGTTGCTAAGTTGGCTGCTGAGACAGCACAGCAAGAGGCACTTCGTATCAAGGCAGAGGGTGAGGCAGAAGCCGCAGCAGCCGCAGCAAAGGTACGTGCAGGTCTTACTCCAGAACGTGCTGCTGAGATTAAGAAAGAGACCCTTATCGGTATCGCACATGAGTTTGCAAACGCAAATGTTGACCTCGTTCCTAAGATTATTGTTGGTAATAGTGGTAACGGTGGTTCTGACCCCATGCAGACTGTCGGACTCAACATGCTTATGCAAGTGCTTGACCGCATGAATAAGATGGAGTGGAGCAAGTAGTCTTTACCTCTTAAATAAATCACAAGTGTGTTTAAGACAAAATAAAAGGGTAGGAATCCAATCCTACCCTTTCTTATTATGCGTATTTATTATTTAAATCATCCACGATGTCAAAAGAAAGAACGTCATGATGAATAATGCTATTCATACCGTAAGTGATTCTAACGTCAACGTAATATCTCTGAGGTATGAGAATACTCGTATCTAAGATATAGAAATTCTCTGAGAATGCCTTATTGATGCTGTCCCATTCGATTACATCTATTTCTCTAGTCCCATCCCTAACGTAAAGTCTAATATCAATGTTATCAACCAATTGTGTGGTATTTATTGTATAGTTAGGTTTTGCTGAGATAATCATCTTTCTTATATCACCACGTTTAATCTGTTCTTTTTCCTTTATACCAGTTATAGAAGGTGTGAAGGTTGTATTGGTCACACTTAAGGAGTTTCCTATGTTGAAGAAGTTAGGTGTGTCCTTAAGCACGAAATCAAGTTCTACATCGTCCAATTTTGTTCCTTGGTAGGAGATATTACTCCAAGTGTCATAAAGCATCGTATCAGCCTCAAAATCGCCCTTAGAGAGTTTCAAATTAACATAATAGACACCTCTAGTATGCTTTTGTGATTCAAGTTCCATGATAACCTCATCATCACCATTCTTAATTGTGACTGTAGGATTGTTATCTAGGTCTTGCAAGGTGTCACCAATCGTACAATATAGATAAAGCTTGTTATTCTTATTTAGAACGAAATTAGACCTATCATCAAGTATCACATCAGAGTATCTTGTCTCTACGAATGGCTCAAAGAATGTATTGGTCTTATCTGTAAGGAAACCGATGTAGTTCTCATATTCACTGTCTGAAACCTCAAGCAGTGGAGAATATGCCATTGCAATACCATAGTTCTCAAGTTCACCAGTTAGGAACTTATTAAAGGTGTCTGTAATGTCTATGCTGATATTCTCATTACCAACATCGAAATGTTGTCTGCATATAATTATTGAATCCTCATTGGCAGAGAATTTGTCATATTCCTTTGAAAGTGTATCGTTTGTATAGATACCTTCCTCATCCCAAGGTAATCCGTTCATTCTCTGGAACCAATTGCTACCATCTGTAGAAATCAATCTGTTAGGGTCAACTACAGTTCTTGAATAGAAGTCGGCATTGAAATAGCTTCTTGAGTAATCGAATCCCTTTCCTCTATCCCAAGGCTTTGGTATCAAGAAGAATATGATGTCAAATGAAGTTGCACGTATTTTCTTATTGTCATTAATAGAGCTAGTTTCCTTTTGGTGTAACTGTGTGAAGTCAATTGAACCAGCGTTGGTTATGTGCAATACATGCTTCATCTTTGACATATTAGGCATAATACCGTCATCCATGAGCTTCTTAACTTGAGTGTGGTCAAAGTATAATAAAGCCCTAGACACGATGTTATCATGTCCATAAACAAGCTCAGATATTGGATTAATACCAGTGTTTAGCTTACTATTGCTTATAATGGTATTAAACTTTGATATGTATGTTTTATAAACCATTTTATTTAATTTTCGTCATAATTTATCATTATATCTTCCTCATCAATTGGTTCATCCAAAGATGACTCTGCGATATTTGTCTTGTCAAATGTAACATTAGGGTCATAACCAATCAAATATAGTTCTGATTCAGCATGAAGGTCATCTCTAGTGATTCTAACTGTTATTTTATCATCCTTGTAGAATTTGACATCACTGTCTAAATTCATAAGTTCATCATTGACAAGAAGCTTGAAGTCATATACATTGCTTGTTTCGATTGTCTCAAGTACCATATCCTTATCGATTACGAATGACAATTCAGTTGTGCAGCCATCGAATTTCATCATTACCTTCATAATTTTGTGATAGTACTTATCTGTTTTCTCACAGCAGTTATCACTATCATCCAAAATCTCAGGTATGATATTAGGCTTATCCTTATCATCGATTGGAATTACCTCGCAATGGTCATCTTTAGCCAATGTTTCAGTCTTAATTCTCTCGTATGCCTCTGGGTTGTCATCGAATCCTTCCATGAATACTACCTTCTCATCCTCTCTTCTGTTTCTACCCTTTCTAGTGACAATACCGCTTGCATCTGAATCATGAGAAGATATTACAAATCTTGAAGGTATTCTCTCAACGCTATAGTCTTCCTTACGGATTATATAACCTCTAACCTTAATCTTGAACGTCTGTGAATAATATTTACGGTCATTAATCGTATATTCTGATTCATCAGATATATCATCAAGGGTCATTGACATTGGATGGTCGTTAGGTGAAAGATAACAGTTAATAGCACTGAATTCGTATTGCATTAACTCATTCATCTTATTGACAATCTCCATTTTATTTGATATGATTGCAACTGAATAAAGGAAGTTAACAGCAAATGGCTGTTTCATCGTATATTTGTCATAAGCTTCAGTGCCATTCTCTTGTAATACTGGAACATAGAACATCGCAAAGTCCTTATGACCAGGAATGTTGAAGTAATTTCCTTGACTCTCACCCTTCTGTGGATTAAGCTCACGTGTCACGGTCTTGAAGTTGATGATTGGGTTACCAGTGTCATCTTGCTTATCCCATGTCTGTAAGTATTCACTTAATCTCTGTGTGCTATACAATTTATACGTTGGCAGTCTCTTACCGTCATAAGTGATTCTAATGCGCTCATCAACCCATTTGTACATAGCCTCATCTATGTCTGAGTATTCAATTGGTTTTGGTAATGGCGTACCGTTTTCCAATATCATCTTAGACATGTTTCTACGTCTTTCAATGCCATAGGCATGATGACGCAGCTTGAGCTTATCCATATATGGTTTTGGTTGTATTAACATATGTTATTATTTTATTTATAAATATTTGATTGATACTAATATTTATAGGAAATAATGAATTAAGAAATATGCAGTATTTTTACATAAAACAAGGTAGTACACTACCAACACTAAGAATGGAACTAATTGAAGATGGAAGACATGATTTCCATAAGTTTCATGAATGCATTCAAGCTGCTGACATTACATTTACAATGGTGAACATCGACACCAATGTAACAAAGGTGGCTAAGAACAAGGCTTACATAAAGTTACGTGAAAATGATGATTGCACGGAACAATACGTCATATGCTATGATTGGAAAGCGCATGACACCAAGGAAGCTGGTTCTTATAAGGGGACTTTTGAAATTACATTTAATGGAAACATTAAGAATGATTCATACACATACCCAAGTGGTATATTGAATATGCCAATAAGAGAGGAGTTATTAATTACGATTTTGCCAAAATAAAAGGAGAGAACCTATTTCCCTCCTTTTTCTTTTAATATTTCATCAAATTTTTTCTTTTCTTCATCGGTGCATAAATCATAAAATTTTTGATAGTTTATTTGCAAATCATAATTCTTATCATCCACATCCTTTAATTTATGGAACATACCGCCATAAAGAGCAGAGAATTGATAATAACCTTTTTTGGTGATTCCTTTTACTATTCCAATGTCGCTATTTTCAAAACTATTTTTTCTATTGATTATATAATCACCTTTTGCAAATTTTGACTCAATCATATTAATTTAACATTAGTACATTCTTTATTGCTAGTTTGCGTTCCACTTCATCAAGTGTCTCACCAAACCTAAAAAACAATCTTCCATCTTCTGGGTATTCTGAGTATGAATCAGTGTTTTCCCATGCTAGAGCAATTATTCCATCTGTGCAATCTTGGAAGCCAAAACAGCAGTTATTTTGTATAAGGTCTAATTTAATTTTCATTTTAACGATATGAATCTCATATACATATTCTTCATTTGGTTGTAAGCCATTAACAAGACACGCTGGTTTGTATTCAAAATTTTCTCCCCAGAATTCATCAATGTTGTTGGTGAATATAAATTCATATCTATAGTAGCCATCAGTCTCTTCCCCAATTAGTCTAATAAATCCTAGTTTTACTTCTTCTTCCATAACAATTAATGGTTTATTGCTTATTATTTTCTCTTCTTTTAGTGGCATCACGAAACATGGACTTATAGCCCTCATAGTCCCTAGGTAATGTATCTATCTCCCATAAACTTAGAAGACCCTTGATGCCATTGTTGTAAATTCCTTTATCAATAGACATGTTATTTGTTGTTTTCGCTGACAATGATATTGTCGATTATTTCTTGTTTTCCCCTAACTTTATCAAACATTTCCTTATAAAAAGTATCAGCAAATACTTGATAATAAATAGTTACGTCATTTTTTTGATTCAATCTGTGAATTCTGTCCTCTGCTTGTAGGTTATCACCACTAACCCAACTGAAGCTGTTGAAGATTGCCACACGAGAAGCAACAAGTGTAAGTCCAACTCCAGCGGATTGTATATTTCCTATAAATACTTTCACATTTGGGTTATTCTGGAATTCTTCAACCGATTTATCTTTCTTTTTTATGGTCATCTTACCATTATGAACAACACAGATGTCCTTAAATGCCTCCTTAATGGCATTAAGTTCCTCATCAAATGAGCAGAAGATAACAACCTTATGTCCCAAGTTAATACATTTTCTTGCAAGACTGATGGTTTTACTTGTCATAGAGTTAGCAAGCCACTGACGCATTATAATGCCCTCAGTAATCTTCTTATATTTCTCCATGTCCTCCTTATTTTTACCATCCTTCGCTTGAATATACTCATCCCAGACTCTTTCATAACTCTCTCTTTCCTTTTCAGTTAACTTATAATTCAAAACCTTAACAGTTTTCTTAACAATCTTACCAAAGTCGCTCTTCAACCTTCTAATGTAATAAGGCTTTATGATTTCTTGCAACTCATCTAGGTTTGAAGAACCGTCTGTTACCCATATCTTCTTCAATCTCTTCTCAAGAACCTTATCCAATTCCTCTTTCTCATCAGAAGTTAAGTCATACCATGTTTTCTTATCCCTCTCCTTACAGAATAGATACGTAATGGCATCACGCTCTTTCTTATTGTAGAAGCTCTTTCCATCACAATACCTCTCAACGTAGTATTTCCAATCGTCTGCAAGAGGACAACCGATAATCTTAAGGATATTGAAGAAGTTGATTGGCCGATTGGTGATTGGAGTACCAGTTATGGCGTATATACCCTTTGGGTTGCTTCTTTTAACCAAGTCAGACACAATCTTGAATATGCCACTAGTGGTATTAGACAATCTGTGTGCCTCATCAATTATCACCAAGTCGAAGTTTGATTGGAATAGTTGGCTGTTATCCATAGCTTCCTTGATAACCTTGTGCTTTCGAGATATTTTTTCTTTCTCCTTAGTCACCTTAGTAAGTTTTCCATCCTCATACTCAAGTGTGGTGGATTTAACAGTCTCAGTTGGTATCTCATAGAAGTTCTTCAATATATCATAGTTGATAATGGTAAATTTGTTCTCCTTCCACTTGCTACCTTCCACAATGGTTATCTCATCCTCAGATACGAGATTTTTCAATTCCTTGAACCATGTCAACTTAACTGAAGCTGGAGAAATAATCAATACCTTCTCGTATTTGTCTTCAAGAGCTGCCACAATTGCAGCTAGGGTCTTACCACTACCCATTTCGCTTGCGAGAATGCCCTTTTTACGGCTTGTGAGGAACTTTACAGCCTCTTCTTGGTAAGGATAAAGGTTGAATCCAATTCGCTCGTTGTAGGCGCTAAAATCTATTAATTTATTCTCCCAAGGCTCACTCAAGAAATCAGTCAATATTGCTTTCTTTGGGGTAAATAACTCCACAGCTTTTTCTTGTGACCTCCTATAGATTGCATAGAAGTGGTACAAGTTATCCATTTCTCCCAAGAACCATGTTATCTTAAGCACCTTTGGTACGAAATCAAGATTCAAGTTGCTGTGCAATGATTCGCCATACCAATCAGCAATCTTGACAATCTTGTTTATCTTCTTTGGCTCTCTATCACAATTTGACAAAACATATTCTGCCTCAAAATCATTCAATGTTCTCGTCTGGTAGGCGATTACAGTGTTCTTGAGTTTAATTATATAAGAATTATTACCTTTATAACTCTTAAGTAATTCATATGCCTTTTCAATTTTTGCTAGAGATAATGCCATATTTTTATATTTTATCTTTGATAAAATATAAAAATATTTTTGAAAAAATCAAGTGCTTTAAATGAAAAAATGTAAATATTTATAAGAAATATTGATATTTAACGATGAAATTAATTAAAATAAACGAATCTCAGCAAAAAAGACTGTTCGAAGCGTATCAAGAGGGATTTTCGTTTGACCATTTATCCATATTAGGTAACGATGCTTTTTCTGATGAGGAATCTAGCAGCAAACTACAGTTCGAATATTGTAGGAAGTGGCTAGGAGAACCAGTTGCGCAAGGTTCTTCTAGATGTATCTTTATGTTGAGTGACAATCTTGTTTTGAAGATTGCAAATGGCAAGTATGAAGCTGGCAAGGCTCAGAATCGTCTTGAGTGTCAGCTATATGAGGAAACAAAATCACCATTGTTGGTTAGAATATTCGGAAACGATGATAATTATACGTATATAATCTGTGAAAATGTAATTCCAGCACAGCCAATAGACTTTGAAAAGATTATCGACATACCATTCTATAATAGGTACTATAACCAGAGGAATTCTGAATACAGTCAATATTTCGAGAATCCAAGGGCTAATTATGAGAAAGTACCATATGATGTGTATGACATAGTATGCTATCTTGAGGCCAACTATTCCGTTGGAGAAGGATATTACAGCAAGGATATAGAAATGTATCTTAGAAAGAATCCTTGGTTGAAGAAGCTTGAGGAATTTATAATGAACACACAGATTGGCGATTTAACTAAACCTGAGAATTACGGAGTTGTAAATAGAGACGGAAATCCAATGATTGTGGTTCTTGACGCAGGAATGAATTTAGAAAATTGGGAGGGATATTATCGTGGCTAATTTAAAGTTTAATACAAATAACATAAGACGTGTTCCGATTAACAGAAACAGTCTATTCTACGATGCAGAAACATTTGCATTGGAGAGGGAGATAGGTAAGGACTATATCGAGCAAGATATTGGTCAAACTGTCGTATTATATCAAGTTGATGCATCACAAACACAGACTGATGCAGTATATGGTGAGTCATCTTCAGATGAGGTTGCATTCAAGACACCAGTTGAAATACCATGTACATATAAGATTGAGGAACCAGAGTTGAAGTCATATGACAAGTCAAAGCAACTTGGTACTTATATGAAGACTGGTAAACTCACCATTGGTGTATACCAAGAAACTCTTGTTGAACTTAACGTTGAGATTAAGAAGGGTGATTATATTGGTGTGCAAATATCTCCAGAACACATGGAGTTCTTCGTAGTCAATAATGACGGTAAGAACAACTATGATAATGCTCATTCACTATGGGGTACTGTTCCATTGTATAGAACAATACAATGTTCTCCAGTTGATACTAGTGAGTTTAAGGCTTGAAAGAAAGAATGGAGACAGAACAAATCTGTCTCCATTTCTTTTTATTATTTCTTAGCTAATTGTTTATATAGTTCAACCCTTTGTTTGCAAATTGTATCAAGTGAATATCTATCCTTTACGAAGTTATACAAGTTGTCTTGAAGTTTCTTAAGCATATCTCTATCATTAGCAAGCTTGTTGATGTACTTAGCCCAATCCTTATGATTCTTTCTTGAATCAACTAGAAGTGCAGTACCTTCCTCATTAATCTTACCACCCTTTTCAATCATTGGAATCAAGTTAATGGTATATGCACCAAAGTTCTGTGCGATAAACGCTGTATGCGTGAATCCACACTCGATTTCCTTCAACTCAGACTTAACACTATTGAATTCGTTTTCCTTCAATGGTGCTATAAGTACATCTACATTTTGATAGTGTGTAGCATAGTTATTTATGTCCCTAGTCCACATTCTACGATATGGCTCATTTGTAAATGGGTCATCTGTGTTTGCAATGTACTTCATAAGGAATTCTTTATGCTCAGGAGAAACATTTTTATAATCATCAGTGAAAATCTTCTCATAATCACACCATACACTCTCATGTGGTAGAATTGGGCGAGTTGTCTTCTCACCAGTTTCTTGATTATAGATTGTTCTGTTTCCTCTTGTATCGAAACCACAAAGTACAAACTGCACCTTATCCTTATCAATCTGCTTTGCAATACCATCCAATAGTTGCAAATCCTTCAAGTGTGAAGAACCACAGATGATGCCAACTCTAAGTCTTCCGTCACCTTCAATCTTTGGAACTGCATACTGTTTTTCCTCTGGATTGATTGCATTTGGGAACACAGCCACATTCTTGTTATATTTCTTCAAAACATTTGCGAAGATAGGCGTGGTGGTTGTAACATAATCAGCTTTCTTAAGGTGATTGATGATTGGCTCGTGCCACTTTTCCTTCTTTGCAGTCAATGACATTGGATGGTCATCACCAAGCTTAAAGTGGTCATCCACGTCAATGATTACTGGAATGCCCAAGAACTTAATCATGTCGATAATCTTGCATTGCTTATCAAGCTGCTTGTGAATATGAATCAAGTCATATTGTTTCAAAAAAGCCTCAAGGTCTCCGTTAGGCATGCTATAAACAATATCTACATCAAATTCATCACCATAATGCTCTTGAATGTATAGATGTGGGTCTACTGAACGGAACTTACCGACACCAGTTCTATCACTAGGTATCACTAACATTTTAATTTTCTTATCCATATTTTAATATATTAAAACAATTTATTATCTTGTAAGTACATAACCCATAGAAACCTTTCCATCCATATTTCTGAACAATGTTGCCAACATGAATGGGAATTCACCAGCTGAGAACCAACGTCTGATTTCTTGTGCTGATTTTGGCATCATTTCCTCTGGACCGTTATAATACTTCTTGAAATATTCGAACACATAATTAGCAACATAATCACAATCACTTATCCTAACAACCTCTTGTTTAACCTCTTTTGTAATTGACATGAAAATGTCCTCATAATATCTTCTTTCGAAAATACCATACATAAACAAGGCATTTGGCATTGCATACATATGCTCATTGTGAATTGCCAACAACTTCCTTGAAAAGTCATTCAACATTATTGTCTTTACTTTCTCAAGGTCTGGGTTATCAAAGTCAATATCGACATTACAAGTTATTCCATAACCCTTTACACGCTTAACACGTCCATCATCAAAATATTCTATCATATTTTTTTTCTATAAAAGATAAGGAAAATTGAGGGAAAATAAACAAATAAAAACAAAAAAAAAAGAGTGTTATCCGTTAACACTCTTTCTCTTATCGTTTACGTTACCAACTTTCTTCATAACGCATTCATATAAATCTCCGTTCTTTGCCAAGAATCTGAATGACTTACCAATTGATATTGTATTCACCTCATTGGTATCTTGTCTTCCCTCAGATACAATCTTCTTATTTAGTGATACAGCATACTTTCTTACGATTTCCTCAACAATTGTCCTAATCATTGGATAGTCAATCTGAGGTGCTGCTGCATATTGCATCTGTGGTTGAGGCGCATACTGCTGTACACCTTCATTAACAATCTGTCTGATGTTCTGTGGAGGTGTATAACTTGGCTGCTGTGGTGCTGCCTCAATTCCTTCGGTAAGGAATGAAAGGTCACGATTATCACCACCACCAAATGCAGCATATAGCTCTGACTCATCAATTGGGTTGGCCATAAATGCTTCTCTGATTGCGGCTGGTACATTTGCAGCATTTTCACCCATCTGTCCACCGAATGAAGGTGGTGCTTGGGTCTTTCTATTCCTAGCCGTTGTCATCAAGTCACTAGTAAGGGTATCTCCATTAAGCGACTCGTTAATACCGTCCTTATGTCCTGCTGCGATTTTATCAAGAGTTCCGTTTGCCTCCAATTTCATGAGTTTTGCAGCCCTTGACATGGATTCATTTAATCTAACTCTCTTTTGTTGTTCAGTCATATTTGCCATTATCTTCTGTTGTTGTTTAAATAATCATTTTCATCGAAATCTACTTCGTCAGAATCATAACCATTATCTCTTACTGGTCCCTTCTGTGGCTCTGTCAAAGCCTTTTCAGCATCGTTAAGGTCAAATAAACGCCAGAAATCTTCACCCTTCTTAGGAGTATTCTCTATATTCTGCCTAATCATATCGTATTTTCTACTATTAGGCTGAGATGTATAGACATTCTTTTTCCACTGTTGTGTAACTCTTGGCTGATTTACTGGACCCTTTGCTGTATTTTGTTGTTGACCAACTTTTACGTCATTTTTGAATTGCATTCTCTGTCTATCCAATGGGCTGATAAAGTTATCTACTTTAGCATTGTCATAGAATGTACCCATTGTCTTATCACTAGTGCGGTTGTATTCACCAAATGAACTTGGTGGTGCTTCGAAGAACTTCTTATTCTTCATTGGTATCCAAGATGTGATTCTATCAAGTCTGAAGAACTTCCAATTTGGAGCACCCTTACGGCTTCCACCACCTTCTTGAAACGCTCTAACAACAGGATAACCTTTCTTCGTTGTACCTATTGCAAAAGGTTTAATGACACGACTACCCTTTGGATTTCCAGCAGCAGCACCTTGTCCATCATCGTATCTGATGCGGACTTGGTATTTGTTTTGGATTGCATCAAGAACAGCATTAAACGCTACTTCTTCATTTAAAAGGCAGTTTGCCATGTCTTAATATTAGTCTTTTTCGTTATATGGGTTATAAGTAACCTTCATATTCATTTCATCCAAACGACTCTGAGGTGTGACATTCATACTTTGTCCTGCATATAGTTCATTGAGTTGGTTCTGATATGTGTTATCAACAATCAATGATTTCAATGCCTCCAACTTTCTCTGCATCTTTCTGTCAGCGAAGAAAGCGTTGGTCTCAGCAATTGCTTGTCTTGTCTCTTCCTCGTTCAATTCCTTCTTTACATTAGCCTTTTTGATAGAGTCTACCCTCTTGTCAACAAGTTCCATTCCAATGAGAATGTTCTTTGCTAGCTTATGTAATCTATCATTATCATAACTTCTCATATATTAGTTTATTTAATTGAATGTATTAAGTGGTAGTCTTCTGTCCAATCTGCTGTCCAAAGAAATACTGGCCATCATTTACATTCTGAGTTGTGTCCACAAGGTTTGCACCGTAGGGGGTTTCCTTGTTATACATTGAGATTGCCAATGCTCTCTCACGTCCACTGATACCATTTCTACCTTTTATATCGTAGTAACCGCCACCATTCTCAGTGTCAAAGTTGCTGTAGTTAATCTGGGTTGTTGGTTTTGTACAATCTGGTAAGAAGTGAGTGTGTCCACCATGTCCTGTACCCTTACCTTGAGCATCACCATCACTGATTGCATCTGGGTGAGTTGGACCGTACTGATTCTCAATGTTATAGTCACTACGAGTAATCTCTTGGTGTCTCTCTTCCATGCCCCTCTTTTCAAGACAAGTCTGTCCGTTCTGAACTGTATTTGCCATATTCTTTATAAAATTTAAGTAATTTATTTTCTATTATAAATAGTTATTCCTAATATTTTTAGCCCCATCTAGTTGCTTTTGGCATCATATCTGTCATTATGTCTGATACTGATTGCAATCGTTCTGTAATTTCCTTTGGGGCATTTCTTTCATTAATCACCTTTTGTTTCTCTACCTCTTTCTTGAATTTCTTTTCCTCTTTAGCCTTTCTCTTAGCCTCTGCCTTTGCTTCTTGTTTCTCTTGCTTTATCCTAGCAGCTTCCATTTGGTCTTGAACGCTTTGGTCAGTACTTCCAACAAGAAATTCAGTCTGAACCATATATTCAGCATCAACTAAAGCCTTTGTATATTGCAAGTCTATTTTCCATTCATTTCTATAGAGATGTTCTTTCCTTGCTTCAATACCGAATCTCTCAAGACAAGTCTGTTTTCCACTTGTATTAACGTTTGAAGATGGCTGCTGTGGCTTCGTACCACCCATTATATTCTCAATGGTATTGCCAATCTTTTTAAGTGTATTATCTATTGTATTTGCCATCTTGTAACTTTAATATTTGTTTCTCAGTTATATATATCTTCTTACTGTTTCTGTTTATTTCTTCAGCAATTCTAGAAAGTGCCTTAGTGCCTCCTTGAACGAATATTGATGCCATGTCACCTCTCTGGTGATACACGTCTAATGCTCTATTAACCAAAACGAGTACCTTTTCTGGAGGTAAATCTTCATGATATTCTACTAGAATTTTTTCCAATGGTTCTATACCAAAGTCAGAAAAAGCATCACTACCATCAGGCATTTGCATCCATTCATCAGTTATTCCAATTTGATACAATAAATCAAAAATGTTTATATTATAATAGCATTTATTGTTTTTATAATCAATTTCTATTGTTTCACGTATTGACTCTTCATTAAACTTGTTTATCAACGTTTCCAAATCACCGTATATTTCTCTGAATTTTGCTGAAATTCTTTCTTGGTCTTGCCTTTCTGCCATTCTATCAGCATCATCTTGAGTCACCCAAGGTAGATATGTTTGTCCGTATTTATCAACAGCCTCATATAATGTACTATTGCATTTTTCATACACTTCTTTGACAGAAAGTTCTATCCTAACATTATAGTTGAGACTAACTTCTATTTCTCTGTTGTCGCCATAGTAACTTTTTAAGAAATCTTCGAAATCATCAAATGGAAAATCACTAGAGTGTCCAGATATTTCTGTATTTGAAATTAAAATTGCAGTATTTTTCATAATGATACCCATCCATTGATATACATATTTACTTGGGAATTTAACCAATTTTCCATATTGTGTAAATTCCCTTAATGCTTTTGCATACATATCTGGATTTATCAGTACCCCCCAATTTTGTTTTCCTTCTGGATTATCAAGGAAACTATTAAATACATAAATGGGACTATATTCTTCTAAATAATCCCAAAATGCACTAGATTCAACATCTTCTTTTATTATCCTATTCTCAGTCTTTATTTTGGATGTAGGCACACTTTGCTTGGCTATATTGACGTTGCTAGGTTTAACACTTGCGGTAGGCTTTGGAGGCTCTATTGGAGATACCTCTGCTTGGCTTCTAGCCCTCTCTACAGTTTTCTTGTAGAAATTGTAAGCCTTTTGTCCACCTTGCGTTATGTCGTTAGGATTCATTCTCTGCATTCTCTTCTTTGCATCCTCAACGCTAACATAGCTTGTGTTCTGTTCCTTACCATTCACGCTGTCATCACCCTTCTTGTTGTAATTCTTGGTTGATGCAAGGCTCTTAAGGTTCTTGAGGCTATTCTTAGGCATAACCTTCTCTAGCGCATTGTACCATGCACTATAATACTGCCTATCCTTCAATGGAACAGGTGCTTTCCTTCTAGTTACCTTCTGTGAATCCTCTAAAAATAATGCCATTGTTAAATTGTATTTGATGATTTCCTACCGCCAACAGCACCCCATTGCTGTGGTGACTGTGCGTTTGCGAACTTTTCAGTATCCATTGGATTAGCCTTTTTAGGGCTTCCATCCTTATCAGTTATTGTTGGCTGAAGCTCTACCTTATCCAAACCATCATACTCTGGAATTGTACTTGTTCCAAAATCTTGGTCTGTAACGCTCTCAAACAGCCTACTATACTGAGATTCATTCAAATTAATTATTTTCATAATTCCATTCTTTTATTTGCTATAAATATTTATATAAGACAAATAATATAAAGGAATAATGGCAAATTTAAAAGTAAATAACTATCATAATCTGAAATTAAGGATTAACGGAGACGAATATTGGGACTTCTTTGTTAATAAGGATTCTTATGGTTCATTTAAGATTAATGGACTATATGATAATTGCCTTATATCCTATATAGACCTTTGTGACAGTGAATGTACTGATGGCTCAGAATGGGTTTACAGTAAAAGCGGTTACACATGGGACAAATCATTGGCACTTGGTTATACCTTATATAATATAACATATACTGGAGTTGATAATGGTCTTTTCACATTCCGTAAGGATAGAATTACCAACAAGGACTTCCTAGAGATATTCCAAAAGAACAAGCTTAAGATTGAGGAAAACGACTATAGATTAAAACTCCATGCAGTAAGTGGAAATACTTTACAATATGAGTATCCTCTACATATCGAAGAATGTTATACAAAGCTTAATGGTGGCTTCTTCCAAGGCTTCTTCAAAACAGAATGTGACAAGTACCAAATACTTCCTTCATCATTCGAGCATGGCGATACACTTAACTTCGAATTCACATTGAAAAAGTGTGACTTGGAGAAGGAATCTGATAAGACATTGAATGACAAGTATCCAGAGAATAAGGGTATATTCTTCTATATCGGTACAAGAGCAGAGAATAAGTGGATTTATATGTACGATGAGAAGGATGAGGATGGTCTTGAGGAATGTTATGAATTGGGTGTTGATGATTTCGTTGAAGATGGTGAGATAGACAAGAAAGACCATATCATTGGAAACTTCTATAATCCAAATCCTGATTTTGATGGATATGACCCATTTGAACTAGGTGATTACACCAATTACAATTACTATGATGAAGATTTGTATGCTGACGATTATTGTGATTGGGATGATATGTATGACTATCTTGAGATAGAAACTGAGAAGAAGCCTAAGACTATAGATGAAAATGCAAGACATTCAACCCTTACATGGTGCTGTGGGGAGATACAAGAAAAGGATTACATATTGAAGCCTTGGTTTCATGGCTGTGGGTGTCCAATATCATACAAGAGAATGCCAAAAACAGATAAAGACCCATTTGACCCAAATCCATTGAAAGGATGTACTGAATTTGGTGATGACTATATATTCGACAATGGAGAGGTAATCGGACTTGATGAAGCTATAGATTATATTGAGGCTGAACTTGATATTTCAGACTTCGAATATGAAACAGATAACGGTTTTAGACTTTCTGAAGGAAATCAATATTACTTCTATACCGATAACAAGTTCTTGTTCTTTGACAGAACCAAGACTGGTTTCACAGTTTCAAATTGGGTTGATGGAACACAAATTATGTTTTCTGGACGTAGAAGCAAGTTTAAGGGGAATTTATTCATCCTAATGAATCGCACAAAGACTGGTTATACCGTCAATACCATTGATGAGCTTCGTGACCAAGCAGCAAACGAATATAACCCTTATAATGACATCTATAATAACGCTCTAGCCTTTAGAATTACAGATAAGGGAGAAATAGGCTATAGAATGCTTACAATTGACTGTGAGAAGGAAGGTAGGGATAAGACAAGCATCATTGAGGGATATTCATTTGAGAACGTAATACCAGATTGCGAATGGGCAACAGTTAATGTTAGGGTTACATTTACATTCGGAAAGATGAATCTTATGTTCTACGTTAACGGCAAGTTGGCTTATGTCACAAAAGACCTTCCAATGCTTAATCTCAAGGCACTTAACGAGATATATGACAAGCAAGAGGGTGTTCCTTATAATATTTCACTTGGTGGCGGTACACAAGGTCTTGCAGAGACAATACAACCAAACTATATGCTCAATCCAACAAGGGTTTATCCTCTTGAGAAGGCATTTGCTGGTAGTTTCATCGGTTATATCTCTTCATTCAAGATTTATAACTGCTTCATGGAACAGATGATAATTGAGAATAATTATAAGTGGGAGAAGAATAAACTAGAAAATAAAGATATTTATTATTAAAATAACGAAATAATACGTATTATAATATGAATAAGAAACAAATAAGACTCACTGAAAGTGATTTAAAGCAAATAGTGAAAGAGTCAGTCAATAAGATTCTTAATGAGGCATATGGAACGCCAAATAAATGGACAACATCTGCAACATACAATATAAATCAAGCAAGAAATGATGATAGAAACTATATCAAAAACGCTGATAACGAACCTGTTAATGCTAGCCTTGCTGATTTTTTGAATGATATGCTACACGTATCTGATAAGTTGAGCGACCAAAATGATGTTCTTAGAAAGTTAGATGGTAAATATAGTCCATATGCAAGCCCATCATATAAACCATATGTACAAGAATTATACAAAATTGGTGATAAACTTAGTTTCATCGTTCATAGAATGATTAGCATAGCAAATATGGAAGAGGGTGAGCAGCCTGATGAATATTATGACATAAATCACGAATCATATAAACAAAAACAAAAAAGACGTAAAAAAGAGGCATATTACGGTGGATAATATTTAAGCAGCCACAAGACCGACTCTAATCTCAGACCACTTCTTAACAAGTCCAATTGACTTGTCGAACATATGAGCGTATCAGAACGATTCGCTCATTTTTTATTGTACATAGTCATTCATAACGAAGAAGTCATCAATGACACCCATCTTCAATGCAGCACGATATGCTGTCTGATTCCCTTTGAAGAACTCAGTCTTGGTATCATACTTCAATGCCTCTTCCTCGATGTGCTTGTATGTCCAGTATCCTTTTTTGTGCTGTTTTTGTCTAACTAGCCAGTCCATTTTTTCATTGAAACCGTATCTATATGACATTAAAAATGCTGTTAAATTTTTTTCCTTGAACTCTTCTTTATTAGAATATTTTTTTGCTTCGTGCATAATATTTTTTTCATTTTTCCAGTATCCTTTGGGATGTTTTCCATTATCATTATTTAACCATATCATTTCATCAAGCCATTTGTTTTTTCTAGCTGACTCATATGCTCTTTGTGATAAAAATTTAAACTCACCTCTAGTTTTATATTTCTTTGATTCATTTATAACATTTTCTTTGTTTTGCCAATAGCCTCTTGGCTTTCTTTCTTTTGGCTTTTCGAACCAGTCCATTTCACCGAACCATTTATTTTTCCTAGCTGATTCATATGCCCCTACATTGTTTTTTTGAAACTCACCCCTAGTTTTATATTTTCTAGCTTCGTTTATAACATTTTCTTTGTTTTGCCAATGACCATTTGGCACATTCTTTTTTTTATTCAGCCAAGTTAATTCATTTATGTAGCCATGATTTATTGCAGCACGATATGCCCCACAAGACTTATTTCTAAATTCACCCCTAGTTTTATATTTTTTTGCTTCATTAATTATGTTATTTTTATCATTCCAATACTTATTTGGCACATTTTGTATTTTTGGTAACCAAGTCATCTTATCAATCCAGTTGTTTGTAATTGATAAATGATATGCTTGCGGTGCATTTTTTTGGAATTCGCTTCTTGTTTTATATTTTTTACCTTCTTCAAAACATTTTTCTTTACTCCACTTCTTGCACATGTGGCCAAGACTACCACAATGTTGCTTGTTAATTATTGTAAAGCCTTTATTTCTATAATATTTCTCCCAATAATCTTCTCTTTCAGCACCTTGTAATACAGTCAACCCTTCTTCCAATACTTCGATTTTAGGGATTTCCGTATTAAATTCTTTGGCAAATTTATAAACAGTATCTTTTTCTCTTGTTCTATGTTGATGGTCTCTTAATTCTAGATATATTGTTCTACCAACATACACAGCATTCTCATTTTCAAAATAATATCTGTATACAGTATCAACTGGGTCTTTACATACATTTTTTTTAGTCAACCAAGTCATCTCATCTAGCCAACCGTTTTTAAGAGACCTTTTATATGCTCCGCAAGAACCTTTACAAAACTCTGCCCTTGATGAATATTTCTTTGATTCATTAATGGCATTTTCTTTTATTAACCAGTAATTTTTAGGCTTATAATTTTTTTTAGACATGTTATTGTTTTTTTTTACTTATTTTTCTAGTAAGAATATAAAAAATTGTTGTGTTTATAAACTTTTATACATATAAATAGTATTAAAAAACAAAATATAATCAAGTCTTTTTTATATTTATTTTTAAGAAAATAACAAAATAATATTTTGATAAATAATGAATGGACTTTATTACTACAAATTAGTGTCTGAATATCCAGAAGACGTAACAAAGAACTGCAAGCTAACAATCACAGAGATTGACAGTAACTTTAAGACTCTTAAGGACAACGACATTAAAACGGCTGAATTTGTAAGAGGTGAAGACTGCAAAAAGGCAGACGGTACACTTGTTCTTACAAGGAACAATGGTGAGAAGATTATCGTTCCTCTTGATGTTAGCCTTTGCAAGAACCTTGCGTATGATTTGGAGGTTGCTGCTGAAGATTGCGAAAGCGGTACAACATTGACAATTTCATACAAGGATGATGAAGGTGAGAAGTCAGTTACAATCGAGAACATCCTTACTAGGGATAATATTGAAGATGTCATTGGAAGTGACATTCTTACAAAGGTTATCACCGATAGTAGCTTGAGGGGTCTTGGTACTATGCGCTCTCCACTTGGTATTGCAGGTGTTGAGAAGACTGGTATGTTAGCTCCAGCTATTAAGATGTTGGATTTGACTGAAGGTGACGAGTTACCAGAGGTTGCTAAATCTGGAACTAGATTCGTTACAAGAGAGTATGTTAATGACTATGGCTATCTTTACAACGGTGATGGTGTTGAAAAGATTGGACAGATTCTTGACGAACAGTATGAGAGAGACGAGATTTACAAGGAAGTAGAGGACAGAGAGTATTATTGGCATGTTCCTTCAAAGGCTGATTGGGACGCATTGCTTGATTCAATCGAACCTTGTGACTATCGTAACCACAAGTCAGCACAGTGTCACATTGAGCTTGGTAAGCTTGCTGGTAAGTATCTTAAGTCTGAGTGTGGATGGATAAATTCACTATATGAATGCACATGCACTGGAAAGAGACCTTATACTAGTTGTAGTACTAATAACACATCAGTTAGCGAAGATATTGATTCAGATGATTACATCTTCGATAATACTGATACAATACCAAATGATAAGGAAATTAACCCAGTTGGTGTTGACAAGTATGGAATGACAATTCTTCCAAGTGGTACTGCTGGTTTCAAGAAAAATACTGAAAAACCATATTACAATGGATTCAAAGAGACAACAGCATTTTGGACAACAACTGTTATTGCTCAAGGACAAGACACATATGTTAAGGTGTTCAATGATAATATGAGTGGTGTATACCAAGTTGCTGATTGTCCAGACCCATATTATTCAGTAAGACTTGTAAAAAAGTATGATGGTAACAACTATCGTGAGACTGAATATATTGATGGTGTTCTTTACAGATGCATCTTGTTCCCAGAAAGTGGCCAGATTTGGCTTGCTTCTAACTTCGCAGATAAGAACAGATTCTTGACACTTGATAACTACAAGACTGCTGGAGCAAAAGCACCAGAGGTATTAGACCCTAATGGTGGTTATCTTCCAAATGAGAAGAGAATTGAAATGTTCATCAACGAGTACAATGGACGTTACTGGGAGAAGAAGGTAATGGATGAGGGTGTTACAATCGTAATACAGAATCCTTGCTTTGATTCAAGAAGTGGAGATACAGTTGAATTCTGTTGGATTGACGGTGATGGATATGAGCGTTGTATCGAGGTTGAGATTCCAAAGGTTGCTCAGAGCAATATTGAGTACAGAGTATATTTGACTGAGGATGGATGTGACAAGGTTTTGAAAAACACTGATGACCTTGTTGTTGAGAGAGTTCTTAGTATATTAGTACCAATGATTGATGAGGAACGTTGGGAGCGTGAAAAGTCTGACGTTGTTCTTAGTGGAATGATTGAAGACCTTCGTGATGACCTTGATGAAGAGATTTCAGATAGAACTGCTGCTGACGAGGTTCTTTCAGGTGCAATCGACACTCTTCGTGAAGACCTTGATAATGAAATCGAAAGAGCAATCAGTGCTGAAACCGAACTTTGGGAAGCAATCGCAGAAGAGGCTTCGGCTAGAACTGCTGCCGATGAGGAACTTTGGGAGGCACTTTCTGCTGAGACTGAGGCTAGAATCGCTGAAGACAAGAGACTTGACCAGAGGATTGATGATGAAATTGAGAGAGCAACCGCAAGAGAAGATGAAATCGAACAAGAATTATTTGATGAGATTGAGAGAGCAACCGCAAGAGAAGATGAAATTGATGGCCAGTTAATCGACTGGGAGCAGAACCCATTCACAATGAGTGCTGCAACCGAGGGGGACTATAATATGGTTCTTCCTTCAAAGGATGGAATTGAAGAGCACTCTATAAAGATTAAGTTCGATGGAAACTTTGGTGAGATTTAATAATGTTGAAACAATATAAATTGACAATGGATACAATTAACAGATTACAATTTAGACATCACGAAGAGATATTCGAGACAAGAGAGGATGCTCTTAAGTATATTTGTAAGACTTTGCCAAGAGAAGGTGGTGAAGGATTGGCTGAACCAGGCTCTCCTTACACACGTTCACTCTTTGCAGAGCCAACCATTCTCAGATATAAAAACACTGAGGAAGATGGTACTTGTAATGATGGATGCAGCAAAGGTCCACACATCATCATTGTTATCGGTTCTCAGACCAACGATGACGATAGAAAGCCAGAGGAGAATAAGTATTGTATCATAGATATCGACAAGACAGAGGATGAGATTAAGAATCTTGAGGAAGAGCTTGAGAAGGCTATCAAGAGCCTTACAATAATTGCACTTAATTCTGACACTCTTAACCTCTACGCTGAGAAGACAGAGGATGGTACACTTGTAAGTGGTGACGTTAAGACTGCTGAGACACACGTATTTGACGGTCTTGTTAAGGAGAACAACTTAATGATTGTTCCTACAGATGACCTAGCAGGTCCAGCAGGACTTTTCATCTATGTTGACCTTACATATGATGAGGCTACAGAGACCTTTACATTTATCGTTACAAATGCTGACGGTACTCTTAAGAAGCAAGCAGTTAAACTTCCTAGCAACTACCTTGTAAGTGGTGAGTATAAGAAGGAAGACGAATCTATCCATCTTCACATGAAGAATGGTGATGATATACTTATTAATTGTGAACAACTTATTGATGAGTGGAAAGTTGAGGGTGAGGCTTCAACTACTCCTATTGTCCTCAATAGGACAAACGTTGGTCCAGATGATGAGCAGCACACAGAGCATCACCACACAGAGCCTTGGCAAGATATTCTTCGTGCTGATGTTAGAGTTGCTGATTTTATCAACACTAACATTCTTGAGAAGACTACTGATGGTAGATACCTTTATGTTGATGGTAAGGCAACAAACATTGTTTACTACTACAATGGTGAGAAGAGTAATGTAAGTGAGCAGCTTGACAAACTTAACAAAATCAAGATTTCTGCCGATAATGACAATATTATCTGGAATAGAACTGATGGTTTCTTTGCAAGTGCAAAACTTGATTACATTTCAAACAAGAATAAACTTGTCTTCACTACTTCAACTGTAAGTGGTGGTACTATCACTAAGGAGATTCAGCTTAACTCAGTTGAGTTGTTCCAGAATGTCTATTATGACAGAAATACTGAGGAACTTGTTATTACCTATAAAGACAATGAAGGTAATTTGAAGGTTATCAGAATCCCTATTAGTGATATGTTTGATGAGTGGGATGTGTTAAATGATGCACATAGTGTTAAACTTGTCAAATCTCCACACCACGTTTCTGGTAAGGATATTCTTACTGCTGACGTTAATATTTCTTCTATGGAAAATAACATCCTTGAGGAAATTGGCGAGGGTAACGTTCACGCACTATTTGTTAAAGGTACTTCTGACAACATAAAGTATAATGATACCACAGTTGAGAGTGCTCTTGATGACCTTGCAGCAGAGGATGCAGCAATCAACGAGAAGATTGACCAAGAAATTTCACGTTCAACAGAAGAGGACGAGAAGATTGAGAATACAATCGGCTCTGGTTTCTCTACAGACGCTCATGAGACAGTTACCTACAAGTTCAACCAGTTGCAAGAGGAGGTTAACTCAGAGGCTGAGAAGCTTCAGAATGAGATTGACCGTTCAACTGCAAAGGACGATGAACACGATGCTAAGCTTGCTGAGCAGCAAGCTGAAATCGAGGCAATCAGTGCGGATTCAGCCAACAACATTAAGGATATTATCAACAACGACCATTCAATTGACGTTGATAAGACAGACCAAGTTAGACCTGTGATAAGCGTCAACTTGAGCGACCATGAGCCTTATAATATAATCAGACTTGAGGGTGATGGACTCTACAGCTTCATTGATTTGGGCTATGATTCAGATACAAACAAATTGATATTCACAAGGTCAGACAAGGATTCAAGAGAGAACAAGACCAAGGAGATACAGCTCAACAGTGTACCATTCGACATCAGATATGACAAAGACCGTGAGGTTCTTATCATTACTTATCACACAAGTGAGGGTGAGAAGACCGTAGAGATTGACCTTCATGACTTAATACATGATGAATGGACGGTTCAAGACACTGAAACAGTTACATTAAATAAGAGTGTTGTAGTAAGCGGTGGACCAGATGTATTAACTGCAAAAGTTAAGATATGCCACCACGAAGACAACGCAATAGAAGAACACAATGACGGTATCTATGTACACAGTTATAGCGGTGAAATAGCCGACTTGGGTTCTAAGATTGATACGGTAAGCGGTGACGTTATCACAGAGAAGGCTCGTGCTGAAGCAGCAGATGACGAACTTGATAGAAAGATTAATGCTGAAGCATCAGCAAGAAGTGAGGCTGATGATGACATATATATTAAAATAAGAGAGTTCAGTGGTGATACTTCTCTTGAACTTCGTAGTATTAGGGGGGATGTTTCAAGGATAAGTGGTGACGTGTCTAGTTTAGAAAGTGACCTTGATGACGAAATCGAAAGAGCTAAAAATGCTGAGAGTGGGTTGACAGAAGCAATACGGAAAGCCAAAATCAAGTTTAGTCCTTCTAAAGATGGATTGGTATCAGATGGTACAATAGAATTTAATAATTATGAAGCCAACAATAACATTGTTGAAGCTAAAGTAATGCTTCAAGATGGTACTAACATCATTAAAGTAGGTAATGGACTTTATGCAACAGTTGATTTGGGTTATAGTGCTGCAACGAATACATTGGAATTAATAACTTCTAGTGGTTCAAAAACAATTCCATTAGCTGGAGTTACTTTTATAGATAGATGCTATTATGATTCAGTTAATAAAAACATTGTTATTGTTTATAAGGATGGACAAGGAATAGAACATACAACAACCATTGGTGTAACAGACTTGTTCAATGAGTGGGATGTTAATAATGCAACATCAGTTGGGGCAATACACCTAGTAAAAGAAACTGCTACGTCTGGTGGTACAGATAAATTAAGTGCATATGTCCTTCTTGACGATGAAATTATTGACCCTAATACTGGTATACCAACTGGTATAATGCAAGAAGGTACACCAAATGCTATTAGAAAAATAGGAAATGGTCTATTTGTCAAAGATAACACCGAAAATATAGAATGTATAAGCGGTAGAACTGATGCTATATATAAGGCAGCATTTGGCGAACTAGTTCCTAGTGGATGTGGAGAAGCGATTGAATACATTCCAGACACGTTATCTTGTGTGATAAGTGGGGCAACTTCATTATATGATGCAGATAGGCTGATGGCACATCAGATTTGTGAAATTCTTGAGATGTGGGTGAGCGGTATGACGTGTACGTCTGTTTCAAATTGGGTAGATGACGGTGCTAATAAGAAAATGCTTGTTGATGTTAGACCTTCTCATGGTAATCTCATGAATGGTATGACAGATGATGATTTGTATATTACAGACTTAACTGGAGATACAATCGAGCACGGTGTGACTGAATTTACAGATACAAATGCACTTAGAATAGTTTGCCTAGAAGAAGGCGGTGGTGTTATACCAGACATATCAAGTCCTCAGAATGGCATATATTTGAGTAATGTTTGGGATTGTGGTAAGTATTATCAAGAGTCTACAGAGGCTGATGAAATGGAAGAAGTATCTGGTGACGGATATAATGTAAATTATTTCACTGATGAAGATACTAGTGCAAGGAACTTTAATTACATGAACAATGTAAGATAAAGTGATACATTATACTAAAATAAATAAAAAGAGGACTAGAGCAAATCTAGTCTTCTTTTTTTATTGTTATGTAATATTTATATAGAAAATAAACGTTTATTATGAGTAAGAATAAAGACATTAAGAATATTGTAGAAGAGTTGAAAGCATTAAAGGCACAACTCTCAGAAGACTATTTATTTAATGGTGACGATGGAGTTATGGAAGACCCTAACGCAATGGGACAGCAAATGCCACCTCAAGACCCAACAATGATGCAGCAGCAGCCACAGCAGATGATGGGTAACGGTGACTCTGAGGAAGAGATTGCAATGCATGCTCAAGAGGTCATCCAACATGAGCCAATCATCGGTAAGATTAGAGAAACAGCTATTGAGGGTTTGAAGAAGTATGCAGACCACCCAACTAGCTCATTATATGAGTTCTTCAAGAAGGTATTCTTGGAGAGCGATAAGGTATTGACAGATACTGGAAATAAGAAATAATATATAGTTATGGCAGTTTATACGAAATTAACACCTATTGTCTTTAAGTGGGAAGGAGGTTATGCTGGAAACATTGATGGTATGATTTGTACCATGAAGGGCGTTACGTTGGCTACCTATAGAAAGTTCTTCGGAAAGGATAAGACTTGCAAGGATTTGAAGGAAATTACAAATGCTGAGTGGGACTTGATTTTCAAGGAAGGGTTTTGGGATAGATGGAAAGCCGATGACATTGAAAGTCAAGCAATTGCAAACTTGCTTGTAGATTGGTGCTGGGCTAGTGGTGTCTATGGCATTAAACTACCACAAAGGGTTCTTGGAGTTAAGGATGATGGAATTGTAGGTAGGAAGACTTTAGCAGCAATAAACGATTATCCAGACAAGAAAGAGCTTTTCCAAAAGTTGTGGAATAGAAGGAAAAAGCATTTCCAAGATATCGCAAAGAATGGTAAAGAGAAGTTCTTAAAGGGATGGTTAAACAGACTAAATGATTTTAAATACTTTGAATAATATGGGTAAATATAGTGAAGAAGATGTAACATGGTCATCTATAGAGAAATATATTGATTATAGTAATGTTGTTTGGTCATTCTCCAAAAATGGTATACCGAAGTATGCATTTATGGATGAAAATGGAAATAGAATTAAAATTGAATTTTAAATCTTAATAATAGTTAATAATTGGGGTGATATTTTGTCATCCCAATTTTTTTTCGTATCTTTACAGCAATTAATAAAAGATATGAGCAAAATAACATTTGACAAGCCGTTTGGAGTAGTGTTTGAGGGTGTTCTCACTAATCGCACTGTCTTAGTCTCTGAGATACGTGTTCTCAAGAGTGGCAAACCTTCTGCTGTGTATAATAAGGAGGGTGAGAGATTTAATTTTGAGTTCCTTGATTTTGAGTCAAAGGAGAGAGTTGAGAAAATAGTAGAAAGAAATAAGAAGTATCTATGATTTACGATGATTTTGTTAAATGGCTAGATGGTTTGGATTTATCCACAGTAGATGCCAATCCTATTACCTTCAATCTAACAGATTTCGAGAGTAATAAGGACTTTGCTAATTCAATGACATTGGCTGGAAGACATCTTGTGGATGAAGAGGACATTGTTGTCCGTTACTCAAAGCCATACACTGAGGACAAGAGCGACATTATCGTGCGCTTTCAGATTCTCAGAAGCAAGGCCAAGATGTTCTTTAACTACCTTAAGGGTAATGATACCAAGATTTCTTGTGTGCTTTGTTCCAACAAGGAGATTAAGGAGGCAATCAAGTTCTTCAACTCGCTTGGCGTTAAGGGTGAGGATATGACAAGTCTTTCCTCGAAGGAAATGGACTATACCGCAATGCTTAAGGAAGCTCTTGATGACTATAATAAGAACAAAGGAGAGGATGGCACATGTTCCCTCATCATTTCAATCTCGATTGAGCATGATGATAACACTGATATTGACTACCCAATGTTGTCTTATGATTTCATTGAGGGTAATAGCTTCAGCAACTTTGATGCCACAAAGGTATGGGTTAAGAGTGAAATTTTAAAGATTAAGGAATAATGAAAAGTATGTTGTTGGATATTTGTTTTGCATGGTTGATAATGGTAGTGATAAACTATGTGTATCTCTACATAGCAACTAAGTTTGGAATTTTCAAAGAGTTCACAAAGGAACTAATGACTGACCAAGACCACTGGTATAGTGAACCAAAAACTGTTCCATTCTGGTGGTTCTTCATGCCTCCACATTGTATGATGTTTTCGCTTGCGATAGTTGTATTTTTACTGTATAGGTTGATTCTTAAACCATTATATAGTATCACTATCTACCCCATATGCAAACTAGTGGTTTGGTTTTGTAATTTCCTTTTTAGTCCAATAAAAAGGAATATCTTCTACTCTGAACTAGAAAATTCTCATTGAAGATAAACCTCATCAATTTGCTGGGCATTACTTAAGTGCCTAGCAATTTCTTTATATCCACCTTTCTCATATAAAGATGATGGGTCTTCATCACCTTCAACTGGTATATATCTCACCTTGCCGTAAAGGTTTCCATGATTCAAGAACTTGTAAATTTCCTTTACAGTGCTAAAGGCATCAGCATCTAAGAAGATGTTCACATTGGCATTTGCCTTTGTGATTAAATCCCAATATAATTTATATTCCTTATTGAGTGCCTTACCCAATAATGGAATGGAATTCGGCACTACAATGTGGTCAAATGGGCCTTCTACAAGAGTAATGTCTGCATCCCATTGTACCTTATTTTCGTTAAATATGATTTCCTTTTTCTTCGCATCTGGATTATCATACTTAACCCTTGTAAACCCTTCCTTCTTAGGTAGATAGTCTCTGCCAACCCAATAATTGAGTTCATCGTATTCGTTATATGATGGTATGATTATTCTGTATGAAGATTTCCTCCACTTATCATCAATCTCCTTTTCAGTAAATCCAATACCATAACGATTGATTATATCCCACCCAATGCCTCTTTCGTTAAGGTATCTCATTGCACCTTTGTTGTAATACTTACCTTCCTTAAATGGTCTGAAACTAGGTGGGAACTTGAGGTCTTCCTTCTCAATGATTGAAGTGTCAATGTTGAAGTCGTTGGAACTGAAGTTGAGTTTGTATAATTCGCTGTCTCTAATGGTGCGTATGATGTCCTTATACTCTTGTAGGAGCTTTTCGTTTCCATACATTCTGATAAGCTTTACAATAGTACCACTCATGTGTTCATCAACCGAATCACATTTCCAACAACGGAATAGCTGTTTCTGTAGGTTTACCTCCAAGTTGAATTTCCTTGCTTCCATCCATCCGTCACGTTCCACACACTTAGGGCATGGAAACTGATATTGGAATGTATTTTCATCAAAGCCATTCTTTGCTTCCCCAAGGAATACTGCTAAAATATTGTATAATTTCTCAAGTTCTTGTTTCATAATTGCAAAGATATGTTAAAATATTGAGAAAAACAAATTATTAGAGATATTTATAAGAAATAAAATTTAGGAAAGATGGCAAAGAAAATCAAAGATAGTGACATTTTAAAGGCTATGGTGATGCATCTTGACGAGGATTCAGTTGTATTCGGAGCAAATGGTCATTATGCTGTTGGAGCATACTATGATATCACCAAAGTAAGCAGTGTTTTTGGTGATAAGGATTATAATTCACAAGATAATATCGATGCAGCAGATGAGACAAAGGCTGCTGAATTGTATAGAACAAATAATGATGAGCTTGACGAAGGATTTCAGAAAGCTGAATGGCTAAAGAATTATTAATACTATGAGAAGAGTTGCATCATCAAGTGAATTTTTTGATATATTGGATAAGATTGGTAATGGAAAGTTCGTTACCATCGGTTATGTGACTGGAGCAAACTTAGATGTTCCAACTGTTAGTAGAAGAAATCCAGCTACTAATAGAATGAAGAAGTATCCAGATTATACTGTATTTGGCGGTGAAGAAGAGATTGGAGCTTTGGTAAAAATTACTAGCTATAATATGAGATATCTCAACAGAACTACCGTTGGTAAAAAATATGGTGAATTCAAAACCTCAGCTAATGATATCAGAACCAATTTCGGTATTGACCCAATAGCTGATAAGGTTGGTTATAAACAAGGTACAAATTGGAGTCCAAATGGTCCAGAAATCTATAATGGCCAGAATGCGGATTTGCAATCTCACTCTTATAATCCTCAAAACATATTTGGAGTTAAGCCAAAAGGTGTTGTTTATGCAATTAACAAGGAAGGTCATATTATTAAGGAGCTTTCTCTAGAGCAAGTTAGACCTTACCTTAAAGCAAAACGTGAAATTGATGGAGTTGCCGCATTGAGAAAAATGGGTGCAGAGGAGGAAAGAATACAAGACTATATTAACCAAATCAATAATTTGAAGTTTAAGTATATCAATTTTGAATCAAATTCAATTCTTTGGATTGCTGCAACGATTAATGGAGAAAAGATAGTTTACATCAACGATAACTTATATAGGGCTGTTGATGGCATTGACATAAGTCCACAAGATTTCAGAGCGATTGCAAGAGAAAGATATCAGATAGATTTGAATAATTTACAAGAAATGGCTAAGAAAACTATGAATAAAAACATTTTAAGATTAACTGAGGGTGATTTAAGAAAGTTAGTTATGGAATCTGCCAAGAAGATTCTTTCAGAATTAGATTGGAAGACATATGCAAGTGCTGCTAGGAAAAATGATGAGTTTAGGGCAAACAACCCTCATACAGCACATCAATGGAATAGGTCTTATGATTTCAGAAATGCTGCTCGTGACGCATTTGACAAAAAATATGGGTTAGAAGGACAATACGATAAACGTTATGGTGGTGAGAAGGGCGCTATAAATTTAGATAGCATGGATGATTTTTCTGTAAGCGGTTCACGTGACCATGATTTTGGGGATGAGAATCCGCATAGATTAAACCATAATGTGTATCATATGAGTAAAAAATATGGACAAGATGGTGGTTATGGAAGGACTAGAATGTGGGATTATGCACATGGTACAACTCCAGAGGAATTCTATGGTGACGAGGAAATGGGTAGGAAGTTCCGTGATGCTGAAAAGGATGCTGAAGACTTTAACAGTGGAAAGAGTCACTATGTAAATGGTAAAGGTTGGTCAAATGAATCCAAACAAGTTAGAAAATCCATTAAGGAAGAGACGTTCCAAAACAATCAAGGTTATTCCCACTTCGCTGTGAATAAAGCGACAAATAAGATAGTCAATGGTTGGGATTATAGCGAATATGACCCAAGTGAGTTGAGACAGTTTAAGAAGGATTATTTTGATGTTGACCTTGTTGATAATGACTTAGACCCAAGACAATACAAGATTGTAACTGGAAAATATCTTCTTCGTCAAGGAATTGACCCAAATGACAATAATAATTGGGCAAATAGTTAAATATGAAAAAAAACATTGTTATAGTACATTATAATACTCCTCTCCTTACTGAGTGTTTGGTGAGGAGTATTAATTTATTTGTCAAGGATGCAAAAATCTATATTTTCGATAACAGCGACAAATTACCGTTTACCGCAAAGTTTGTTAATGTTACGGTGATGGATAATACAAAAGGTCAGATAATTAATTTCGATGAATGGTTGAAAAAATATCCGAAAAGAACTAACTCTTTTGGTAAAACTAACAAATGGGCTAGTGCTAAACATTGTTATAGTGTTGAAAAATGTATGGAAATTATCAATGATAACTTTATTTTATTGGATTCTGATGTATTATTAAAGAAAGACATATCTGAATTGTTTGATGAAGAATCAATTTATGTTGCAGAAGTAATAAAACAACCAAGATTTAATGTAAAAAGAGTTTTACCATTTATTTGTTACATAAACACCAAAATGTGTGTTAAAAACAATATACACTATTTTGATGAGAAACATATGTATGGACTTAATACATCTAGTGAATGTGAAAGATATGATACAGGTTCAAGTTTTTATCTAAATACTTCAGAATTTATGCATAAAGAAATAAAAAATGATGAATATATTGTCCATTATAAAGCTGGTTCTTGGGTAGATACGGCTAGAAGTTTACATCATTATAAACAAATCGATTTTAAGCAATGGCTAAAAAAATATAAGAAATATTGGTCAGATGAAAAGAATAAAAAAGTTATTTATACATGTATAACTGGTGGGTATGACAATTTAATCGAGCCAAAAATTATTAGTGATGATTTCGATTATATATGTTTCACAGATGATGAGAATATGAAGAGTGATGTTTGGGATATAAAACCATTGCCAAAGGAAACTGATGAATTATCACAAGTAAAAAAACAAAGATACGTAAAAATTAACGCACATAAGTTGTTAAGTGAATACGAAATTTCTATTTGGGTTGATGGTAGTGTAACTATTAATGGTGATTTAAATGGATTTGTCAGTAAATTCCTAAATAGCGACTGTTCAATATATGTGCCAACTCATCCTATTAGAGACTGCATATATACTGAAGCAAATACAGTAGTTGCAATGAAAAAGGATACTAGTTCAAATGTATCACCTCAAATTGAAAGGTATAAGAAAGAGGGTTTCCCAAAAAATTATGGCTTATTGCAAAGCAATATAATGCTAAGAAAACATAATAATGAAGATTGCATAAGATTCATGGAGCAATGGTTTGAGGAAGTTAAGAATGGTTCTCATAGAGACCAGTTATCTTTTAATTATGTTGCATGGAAGAATGAGGATATTAAGATATTCTACCTCGATAAGATGATATATAAATCACAATGGTTTAATTGGGGTAGGCATAAAAAATCAAAGAGAGGATATTCTTATTCAGACGGAATACAATCACTCAAGAACAGTAAGAAGTCTACTTCTCACTTGAGAGAAGAGTTCAAGGCAATGATGGAAAATCGAAGAAGGATACCGACTTATAGAATTAATATTTATTAATGTTATGATTACAGTTAAGAATTTGATGTCAATAGAGAGGATTCTATTGGAGATTTATACAAAACATAGGTTTGAACTTGAATTTAATTCGGCTTATAAGTTATATAATTATCTTAGAGTTATTGGAAGGATAACAAACTACTCATTCCAAATTCAAGATGAATACTACCAAACAACCAAGGATGAAGAGAAAATGAAAGCTTTTCATGAGAAGGTGCTAAATGGTGAGATTGATTATGATTGGGGTAAAGCTGCAATGTTCATAGGTGAACTTATGGAAGAACTTAAGAACGATGAGGTTAATGAAATGGTTAACAAACTAAAGTTTTGGTAAATAAAGGTTAAAATTGGATTGATTATTTGGTCAGTCCAATTTTTTTTCGTACATTTGCAGCAAAAGTTTTAAAAATGAAATAATATGGATAAAAGTATTAAGGAATTTCTCTTGAAGGTATTGAATGTCATTGAAAGAGAAGCAGAGGGAGAAAATGTTCACATTTGTGAAGAGTTTTCATCAGAAGAGGTGAAAGACATTCTCAAGAAAGAGTTTGGTTGGAAAGAGCCTTCTTATGGTAAACTTTCAAAAAACCAAATCTTTGAAGCAGCAGATGAGTTCACCTACGGTGATGAATATGAGAACTTATGTAAAAACGGTTTGACAAAGGAAAACAAAGAAAAGGCTTTGAAATTTCTTTTTAGCTACTGGAAGATTACTGAAGTAACCAAAGATGCCGAAAAAGAATTTTTTAAATGGATTAAAAACGAAATAAAATGATTGCATTAGTAATTACATTAATTATTTTAGTGGCAGTTCTCGTAGTAGTTGTTATCAATCGCATCTTCATCAAGGAAGAGGACTTGATTGTAAAGGCAGAGAAGAATTGGTTCTATCACACCTTGGCAAAGGTGACTTGCCCCAAGTATGATGGCTACATCATGGATGACAATGAGAAGAAAGCTATGGAAGAGTTTATATCGAAGCCATCTGAGTACGATAGTCATCCAGTAGGCAGTTACCTCAAGATGCGTAAGGAACTAAAGGGCATTCTTGCCACCGCTGGGAATTTTCATGGTTACAAGCTGAATTTCAACCTTGGTGAGATTGGAACTGGACTTGCTGTAATGGTTTTGTTTGGCATTGTCGTAACATTGGGAGTTGTATTATGTTAACAAATAGAATTCCAACAGAACGGCTATTCCATAACGATAGGATGTGGTATAGCTTCGAGGGATATGACAAAAAGAATCAGCCCATCATAAAGGAAGTGCCAAGTGGTTGCGAAAGTAGAGTTGGTGATGGTAAGCATTTTTATTATTCAGATGACCGTGAGGAATTATATAACCATTGGGTTAATAACCTTAACAATCAAGATGAGTATGATAAACTTACTAGTGAATACAGCACATTGATAAAGGGAATAAAGGATAAGAAGATTAAGAACGAACTTTATTACGACTATCCACCTTTCTTCCAATACCATATTGCTCTCTGTGATGCAAAACAGATAACGTTAGAGGAATTGTCTGACAGAATCGCACAACACATGGACAAGATAGTCAAACATTTCCGTGTTGGTATGGTAATGTCAAAATGGTCTCCAGATGCGCATTGGAATTTCATTGTCACTAAATTCAAATACAACAGAAAAACTAGGATTTTTACTGTTGGTATGCTCAGTTTTTTTAAGCAGTTTGGTAATGTTGGTGAAGAGAATGAGGAAACTTTTGACCTTAAAACACGTAAAGGAATTTTAGAACTTGCTAGGTTCATGGGCTATGATAGAGGATATTGGCAAGATTTGAATAAACTCATTGAAGCTTATCAAGAGAAGGTTGACAAACAAATCAAGTTCATTAATTCTGTTAAAAAGCTACTTTAAAAAATAAAAGCGAGATTCTTAATTGAGTCTCGCTTTATTTGTTCACATCTATGTATGTTGTTCTTTTATCTTCCTTATTCCAATATTTGATAACGTAGTTAATTTCCCTTGTTCCTTTTCCATCGTTGGTCTCTCCAATAATCTCACTTGTAAATTCTAGTTCCCCAAATCTTTTCTTGTTCATGAAGCCTAAAACAGCCACATAAGCATCGCAAGCATCGAAGTTTTCCTTCTTAAGTTCATCCTTCTTATTGTATAACCATTCAATATCAGGAAAAACGTCAGCAACCTTTCCTTGGATAACAGTTTTCTTATCAATAGTCCAAGGGTATCCTCCAAACAATACCAACTTACAGTCCTTAATTTCTTTATGAATCTTTGAGAATTCATATTGCTTTTCATCCTTACCATATTTCCTTATTGACATAAGTTCTGGAAATGAATACTCTCTAGCATCATAGGATGATATGTAGTTTGGAACAATGCCTAGAATGTTATAAACGCAGTCTGAGACCATTCCATTGAAGCGTAGAAGGGTTGACACGGTGTTGACGTTATTTGACCTCAGAAGAGGCTCTTCTATCACCACGTGGTCAATTCCAAAGTCCTTATACTTGATAAGGAACTCTTCGAATATTTTCTTCTTGATAAACAACTGCTCGATACCCTTAATCTTATTTGAAACCTTTGGGCTTATATGGGTTAATTCCACAATCTTTCCATAATCAGAGCCATCATCGATGATGATGCTTATACCTATACATGCAGTACTTACGTCTAGTCCTAAATATATTTCTTTTCCTTCTTTATTCATAATAAAAATAATAAATAATATATTAAAATAATAATATAATATATTACATTATTAAAGATTTTTTAATAAAAATTTGTTTTTTTAACTTTTTTTATATATCTTTGCATTAAAGACTGATATAATGGGTAGATTATATATAAATCCAACACTAGAGAGACAAATTCGTCAGTATTGCCAACTCAATGAGATTGAGGATGTTAACGCTTTCGCTAACAGGTGCGCAACACAAGGATTCAGCATTATCAAGTTTGGAACTTCACCAAAAGATAATGCTGAGAGAGAAACTAAAGGAATAAAAGACATCAAGAAGACTAATGGAAAAAAAGAAGCTCACAATGAAGCAGTGGAGAGACAACCCTCAGTTAAAAGAGAAGAGCCAGCCACAAGTGAAAAAGAAGAAAGCAAACCAACTGAAGAAAGAAAAGAAGGTGTAACTATCAGAAAGATTCAAATTATTAAAAAACAATAAACATGATAGATATAAAGAGCAAGGGAAGAATTAATGTACACTGGAACGTTTCCCCTTATGACTATAATAAGGAAAAGGAGAAATCAATCATTGCAAAGTTCAGTAAGAAATATAATCTTCCAAAGGAGAAGATTAAAGTCATTCCAGAGTTCTTAATGATTGATGACGAAGGTAAAGAGATTTCTCTCAATGCCGATGTGATACAGAATGTTCAAGACCCACAATTCCAAATCAAGTTATTCGAATCATATCTCAAGACAAAGAATATTGCAAACTATGACTTTGAGTTAATAAAGAAGATTGATGCTGAAATCAATGGAAAGATTGATTACAAGGTTTATGACAAGTATAGAAGATATTCTATCAAGTGGATACGTTGGAGCAATTTCTTAAGTTATGGACAAGACAATTATTTTGATTTTTCAAATATACATGGTCTTACTTCTTTGAGTGGTGAAAACCAGAGTGGTAAAACAACATTGTCAATCGATTTGATTCACTTTTTGTTGTTTGGTAAGACTGAAAAGGTTGCAACTCAAGATAAGATATTCAACAAGCACTTACAGAATGAAATCAATGTTATTGTAGAGGGATGTATCAATATTGACGGTATTGATTATATCATCAAGAGGACATTGATGAGGCCAGCGTTGAGTCGAAGGACTGATAAGAGTAAGACAACACAGAGGGTTGAATATTATAAGGTAGTTGGAGATTCCAAGGAAGAACTTGAGGAATATGATATTGAGAACCAGCAAGAGGAGAATGGTATTCAAACCAACAAGGCCATTAAGGATGCAATAGGTATTGAAAGTGACTTTGACTTGATTATGTCGGTCACAGAATCAACTCTAGATGACCTTGTAAACAAGAAAGAAGCCGATAGGGGAAGACTTTTATCAAGATGGATAGGTTTACTACCACTTGAGGAAAAGGACAAGCTAGCGAGGGAAAAGTTCAACACTGAGATTAAACCTATGTTGTTATCAAATAGGTATAACGAGGAAACAATGCTCCAAGAGATTGAAGCTTTTGAATTGCAGAAGAAGACCTTAACAGAGGAGAACAAGAAGCTAGAGAAAGAGAATAAGGCTCTTGATAAGGAAATAGATACATTGGAGAAGAGCAAGGAGACATTATTGGCTTCAAAGTCTGTAATAGACAACAATATTCTTAAGATTGATATTACTACATTAAATAAGAAGATAGAAGATAGTATATTCAATGGGAAGAAAAAGAAAGAAGAAATCGAAGATATTAATAAGGAACTCAGTGGAATTGGAGATATTGAATTCTCTGTTGAGGAATATGACACTACTCAAGCAGAATTGACAAAACTTACTGGAGAGATTGCTGTTATGAGAGAGAGGTATAAGAATACCGAACACAACATACAGCACCTTAAATCAAGCGAGATTTGTCCCACATGCGGAAGAAAACTAGACAATGTGGACAATTCAGCAAAGATAAAGGAGTTTACCGAGGAACTTGAGAAGCTTGCTGTTGATGGAAAGAAGAAGAGTGAGTTAAAGACGAAGTTAACAGCCAAGATTGAAGAACTCAAGATTGATAGAGAAAAATACAACAAAAAATCGAATCTCACTATTAAGAAAGCAGCTTTGGAGGTTAATGTCGAAAAGTTACGTGCTGAGTATCAAGAATATAAGTCAACAAAGACTGAATACGATAAAAATAGCGAGGCAATTGACAAAAATAACGCAATTGACATTCAGATTCGTAATAATGATGTATTTATACGAGATAAGAGAAATACTAGAGATACCAATGCAAATTTTATTGCAAGGCATGAGACAGAGATAAAGAATTACGATAGGCAAGTTGAGGATAGACGAGAGGTAATCAAGAAATTACAAGAGGAAGAGAAACTTGTTCGAAACTGGAAGATTTATTTAGAGCTTGTTGGTAAGGATGGCATTTCAAAGATGGTTCTCAGAAAGACACTACCAATAATTAATGCAAAATTGTCTAAACTTTTGGGTGATGTGTGCGACTTTGATGTTGAGGTAGCAATAAACCAGAAGAATGATGTGATGTTCTATCTAATTAAGGATGGTATTTACTCAGACTTGAGCAGCGGTAGTGGATTTGAACTTACAGCTAGTGGTATAGCACTGAGGGCAGTACTTTCAGAGCTTTCAACGATACCACGCAGCTCAATTCTAACATATGATGAGATTTGGGGACGTGTAGCGAAAGCAAATTATGAGAACATGAAAAATCTTATTGAGAAGGTTGCAAAACAATATGATGCGGTATTCTTGATAAGTCACTCTGACGAGGTACGTGATTGGTGTGATTGCCATGTATCTGTTATGAAAGAAAATAACATTTCAAAGGTGGTTTTGAAATGAGTGTTTAACCAATCAATATGAATCAATACGCAAATGACTTTACAAGCACAGTTAAAATCTATTACGATGACCTAAAAAAGTATAAGCCATTAACAAAGGCGAAAGAAAAAAGACTACTTAAACTTTCAAGAAAGGGTAATTTAAAGGCCAAGAATGAAATATTGGAGGCAAATTTAAAGTTTGTCTTTGAAATTGCTAAACATTATACTGGTCGTGGTCTTTCAATTTCAGAACTGATTTCCGAGGGAAATATGGGGTTATTGAGAGCCATTGAGAAGTTTGATGAAGAGAAGGATATTAAGTTTATTTCCTATGCCGTGTGGTGGATAAGGCAAGCAATGTTGGAAGCCATCAAGAAGAAGAAAATGCTTATGATGGTTGAGATTGACCCAACGGACTCCAATGATAACATCTTTGAACGCAAGATAGCTGATGATGAGGATGAAAGAATTGGAGGTGCTAGTGATGTTGGTTTTTCAAATGAAGCCGAAGAGTATAAGAAGGAATTAAAAGCGAACCAGAAGGAAGTGATTGGAAAGCTTCTAAATTCACTTAACTCAAGGGAAAAGGAGATTATTGAACATTACTATGGTCTTAGTAATAAGAGGGAGTTAACATTGAATGAGATTGGTAAGAAATATAATCTTAGTTCTGAAAGAGTTAGACAAGTAAAGTTAACCGCAATAAGAAAGCTACGTTCATCAATGATGATGTATGATGATATGGAAGAATTATTGAGTTAATAATATTTATATATAATAAAAGAGTATGGCTAAAAAGGAAACAACAAAGAAGAAGACAGCTAAGAAGTCAACGGCTAAGAATAGTATTATAAAGGAAGTTGCTGAGAGCATTATTAATGAGGAAAAGATGGATTTGGTTGAACAAGACCCACCAATTGAACAAGAATATCTAGATGCAATTGTTGAGAATATGGCAACGGCAGAACCATTCATAGAGAAAAAGGAACTAGAATATGAGCCAACAGAAGAACAAATTCAAAAGGCTATTGAGTTTATGAATGGAGACCCAAGTGTAATCATTCCTTCAAATGATATTGAACTTAAGAAGACTGATGAAATTGAGGAAGCAGCTTTCAAACAGACATTCAAGACTGTTAAATTAGAAAATAAGAAACCTAGAAGAATAAACAACATGTTTGGATATTCTTGGAATGGAATAGAAATGGATTTTTAATCAAATGAACGAAAACAGTATGACAAGAAAGATGCTCGACACTTTGAGAAAGGGAAGGGTTGAGCAAGCTAGAAAGGCAGCAGAACAATTTGTAACCGAAGAAAAAGAGAATGACAATTTCTTGACAATGGCAAGAATTCTCATGGAGGAAGCTGTTGAAGATTCTAAAAAAAAAATCTTAACTGAGGAAGAAGAGGTTGATGATGACCACAAGGATTCCTTCGAGATTAATAAGGGAACTCCACAATTCGGTGATGTTAGGGTATCACAAGAGGAAGCAATCAGAAAGGCCATCAATAATAATGTACAATTCTCAGATGGTGCTTTGAAGTACTATCCAAAGGCTGATGATATGACATTGGATGGTAAAATACCTTCATTGAATCTTGATTTCCAATTCAGATATAATGACCCATCTGGTGATGGTTGTTATGTTTGGACTGATGCAATGCAGCTTACAGACACCAATGCAAGAACATTGGGAAAGATTAGGGACGCATTCTCAAACTGGAAGGATTCAATCACTCAAGATGGTGACTTGATGGAGAAATTAAAGAAAGCAGCAGAAAATAAGGATTAATATAAATATGAAAGTAGAGTTAAAGGAAATTATTAATCAATTGTCAGAAGCGATACAATTAGATAATGGCACGAAAGTATCTGCTATAATTGATGGAAACAGTATTGTAGGTTGGACTATTGTAACTGTATTTGATGATGGGACAATAAAACCTGTAAATGATAAGGTTTACAAAAATTTAAAAGAATTGCTATACGCTAAAATGTAATAAATGTTAAAAATTGGATTGATTTTTGGTCAGTCCAATTTTTTTTTGTATCTTTACACCATAAGATTCAGTTATGATGTTTGCAATGCGGTTGTATGTGAATATAAAACAGTAGAATTAATTAGAAAACATTTGAAAGAAAATGGAAGAGAAGGTTAATGAAGATAGAGTTAAAAAGGTATTGACTCTTTCAGATAAAGAGGTAGATGAATGGTGGGAGAATAAGTTTAAGGAAATGCTCAGAAAGAAGCATGATGAGGTGAAGGAACACCCATTCTGGCGCACTTTTTCTAAGGATTTCCATATCGATTGTTTGGATAAGATGAGAGATATGCTTAATACTTTCATTGAACATTTCAATAAGGAAAGTCTCGAAAGATGCCCTCAAGCTGTTATCATGATTGAGTTGATGCATAATATCTTTGACAGCATTTTAAAGGCAAAGATTATGCAGAAGAATCAGCATAAGTCCATTATGGAAACCAACGCATTCGGTAATTACATTCTTTGTCTTCAGACAGCATTGCAGTTGGTACATTATTATCTCGATAACATTTATATCGAGAGGGATGTCGTAGGCTATGACCCATACCTTAGTTGGGACAAGGAAAAAGATACCTATGATTCTTGTACCTATAAGACATTTACCGCACTAGAGAATGGCGATGGTACATACAGACTTGTGCAATTTATCAACAAAGATGAAGTTGATAAGCTTGCTGAATGGAATATGGACTGTGCTAAGTTCCATGCTGAGAGAGCAAAGGAATTTGCTGAGAGAGGTAGCAAGGATTATGCAGAGTACCAGTTAAAGGAGGCTGAGTATTATAAAGAAAAATACGAGGATTTGGTTGATAACAAGGAGAAACATTATATTATAAAGTCATGATAACGGAAGATAGTTGGTATTATATTGATTTAGTATCGATTTTAACGACAACTGATAGTGTTAAAATTGTTGCAAGGGATTGTAAGCACATTCTTGTTGAGGTTTGCTCACATAAAGCTTACTCAGATTTGTTCCCATATTATTCAGTGATGTGGTGTTTCAGAAGTAAAACTGATAGTATTTCTAAAGGGTTTTATGACTCTTATGTTAAGCAGAATCTTACTCGTAAGCAATATATTCTGTTTGACTTATCAAAACCATTTACGATTTTTAGTAGACTAGATGATTCTGACTTATCTTGTATAACTTTTACAACTGAAATTCCTAAGAAGAAAAGTGAGGAAGCTAACCTAATAGATGGTTCTCAAGTTATATTCGCTTTTTCACGGAGTGAAAGTAATATTGCCATTCCAAGTAGTGATTTGTATTTAAAGTTTATTGATACTATCAATAGTTTGTTATCAAAATGAACAAATTAACAGTTAAGCAGTTGAATTTTAAGACCACTAGATACCGTTTGGAGAATGAGGATGGGACTTTGTTATCTAGTTTGGAAATCGATAGAGAGTACATGACAAAGACTAGGAGAGAGTGCCTAGGCTTCCCAATTGAGGATAGCGTTTATTATCTCTGTAACTTTCATACTCCACGAGACCGAAGGCGTAAGGGTTATGGTAGAGAGCTACTTAACCGAATAAAGGAAGAGACAAAGGGACAGTTTATTTATCTCATTGTTCATTTTGCATATGAGGATATATTTCTTGATGAGAAACTAGTTGAATTCTATAAATCAGTTGGGTTTAAGGTTCACGAACAGAAAGACGAATACAAGTGTTACACTTGGATGGTATTAGATAATCGTTAAAGGATGCTAGAAATAGCGTCCTTTTTCTGTTGTTGCAATATTTATATAAAAATAATGTTTTATGATTTCAGAGAGTAGAATAAGAGAGATTATCAATGAGGAAATAAGCAAGACTGAGGTTGAATCAATTGTATCCAACCGCTTATCTTCTGCCTACAACTCAAGGGACTTTAAGAAAGCCGTTAAGGACATTACGGCAGATGTCATTGAAGACCTATTCCGCACCTTATGGAATCGTAGCAGCACATGGAAGGGAGGAGTAACTAGATGAAGTTAATACACATCAATGAGGCAGTATTCAACAGACTTTTAGAGGACAACAGAAGACCACCTTTCCAAGACTTTTACGAGAGCGTTGTGGCGTTTATAGATGGAATACGCAGAGACCCTATAGGAACAGTACCAAACGAGCTTTTAAAGGGCTGTGGACTTCATAATGGAGAGCTTAGAAAGAAACTCTATGACTATGGAATAATCACCAAGGATGAGAGGATTGATGAACCATATGATGAAACAACTGGACGCCAACAATCTCGTTATTACGTGAAGTATGATTGGTCTGAGAGGATTAAGAAGGAAATGAAGGATAAGGAGAGGGTTGGTAATCCTATGAAAAAAGCATTTATAAGAAAATTATATAATGATTTCTTTAATATCAATGAAGCCTATCATACATCAAAAGGTGTAATGCTTCATGACAACGACTTAGAAAATGATATAAATATGAGGGGACAAATAGATACGATGCTTAACTCTCCTTTAACAATGGGAGTGATAAGTGACGAGTCAGCACCTGAATATGTAAAGCAAGCAACTGACATTTATAATAATAAAATTAATAAAAACAGAAAAAAGATATGGAAGAAAAATTAAGAACTCTTGAATTCTATGGTTTTGATGATGACAATACAATGTATGATGTAAACTCATACCCTATTTCAAATGTTAAGGAAATTAAGAACAAGAAATACATCAGACTTGATGAGGAAGAGCCAGAGTCAGAATCTGGTGATACTGATACTAATAATTAATAATTAATTAATAGAAAGAGATAAAATCATGAATAAGCCTATTCAATTAACAGAACAAGACATTCATTTCCTAGTAGAACAAAGTGTTAGAAATTATCTTATTCAAGAAGGATTCCTTTCTAACATGTGGAATGGAGCAAAAAACGTAGCAGGTGGCGCATGGGATGCTGCAAAAGCAGTAGGTAATACGGCTGGAGCAATGTACTACAATGGTGCTGCAAATGGACAGATACAGAAATTACAACAAATGCAGCAGCAATACCAACAAAAAATTCAGCAGATTCAGCAGCAGATACAACAATTACAGCAGAAGGCTCAAAATAAGCAGCAAAATGCACAAGGAAATATACAAAACTTTAGAAATAGGATGCAACCAAACACCAACTATAATCAGCAACAAGGTGGAGCAACACAGTCACAAGTAAATGGTCAAACTCCATTAGAACGTTTAAGAGGCGTTAGGTAATAATAAAATAAGAAAGGGTGATTTAAAGTCCCCCTTTTTTTTTATCTAACGATAAATTTTGGTATAAGTGTGATATTTATATTTAAATAAATGTCTTTATATATGAACAAAATAATTAGACTTACAGAGAGTGATTTACACAATATTGTAAAGGAAGCTGTATATAGAATATTACAAGAGGATGGAGAAATTGGTGGTGGCGGTGCTACAAACTGTGTTGGCATCAACGTAGGTGGTGCAGCAGGACAAGCTAAGAATCACATTGATGCTCCAGCTTTTGGCGGAAAGAATAAAAAAAAAGTAGGAGGAAACGCATTTAGTGAGCCTATAATGAGACAAGCACATAATCTTGGCGATGTAACAAGTGCTCCAGCTAATCAAGTTGATATGAGACCAGCTTTAGAAAGAGGTGGTTCAATATCAATGAATCGCAAAAAGTAATGCATTATGATAGATTATGAAGCAAATGAAGAGGTAATCAAGAGAGTCCGTGAGATTGATGAACAGCTCAAGGAAGAGGATGGAAAAGAGGTTGCCGACAGAAAGAAAATGACTCAACTTATGTTTGAGCAATTATTAAGGGGATTATACATAAACCAATATAGATAAAATTAAATAATTATGAGTATCGTAAAAATAAATGTAGGTAATTTGAGGCGAATCATCAAGGAAAGCCAAAATGAGTTTAAACCTGTTATTTTTGGGGCAGATGAAAGCAAAAAAATCAATGACAAGGCTTACAGTGATACCAAGAAGGAAACCGAGAAGTATGACGGTGGACTTACAAAGGACAAGAAGACACTTGGTGGAGGTATTTCTGCAACAGACAACAAAGGTATGCATGATTTGACCTATGATAGCATCAATAAGCCTTTCCAAGACAGAGTTAAGTCTCAGATGAAGGGCTATCCATCAAAGGATGCAGAGACCAAACATAAGGGTGAGCCTTTTGGAAATGCAACATTTGATGATGAAGGTAATATTTATAAAGCAGCAGTTGACCATGCTGAAGCTGTTAAGGACGGTAAGGACGCAGCAGTTGAAATTGGTCTAACAGGTAGAGAACTTAATAAAACTGAAGTAGAAAAAAATAGGAAAACAATGGGAGAGTCAAAGAAAATCAAGATGCTTACCTTTAAGAATACACAATTTATCTCTGAGAATCATATGATGACTAGAATTCCAGATGAGTATAAGACAGAAGGTAACAGATTCGTAATGAAAGACAGTGTTGATAACCAGTATCTTGTTGAGTGGCACGCAACGGAGCCAGTAGTTACTAAAAAGCCTAACATGACTTTGGTAAATGAGCAGAAGGAGAGAATGAAGCAGCTTTGGAATTATCACTATGCAGAGGCTAAGACTTCAACTTCTAATTTCAGAGTACAAGAAGACAAGGGCTTCACCGACATGGTAAATAAGGCTAGAAAGTTAATGAAGGATTAATAAAGATTTAATATTAGTATAGAAATGAAGAACAATGACATAAATATTAATTTAAATCAACCAAGTGGCGAAAAAGCATCTTCAGTCGTTAAGGCTATAAAAAGTGTTACGGATGCTATTTCAAATGCAAAATGGACAAGGATTGTTAAAGTTTATTTAGTTATGTTTTTCTTTCTAGCCACACTATTAGGGGGATTTTTTGCTTATAAGTTCATAAGCGATAAGGATGCTATGCATGAGGCATCAATTAGTTTGGTGAGAAGCCAAAAAGAAGAGAATATAAGGGATTTTGTTGTAACACCTAAGATACAGCACGACCTTAGACTCTTGATATATACACTTAATGCTGACAGAGCATTTCTGTTTGAACTGCACAATGGTAAGAAGAACACTTGTGGACTTCCATTCAGATTTGCAGATATGTCATATGAAGAGGTTAATGAGGAAAAAAAGGTTGACAGAATTGCGATGCAGTTTCAAGACATTCCTTTAACACTTTACAAATATCCTCATTATTTGCAAAGACAGAAGATGATAATTGGCACAATAGATGAGATTGACAAGATTGACCACGAATTTGCAAATCACATAAAGGATGTGGGGGGTGTATATCTTGGAATGATTTATATAAGCAGCGGTGGTACTCCGCTTGGCTTCTTGTGCGTATCATATCATAAGTATGAGGATATTCCAGACCCAAGATTAATAGAGCAGAAACTGACAGAGCACGATAAAACGCTGACACAACTGTTAGACCTCGATATAGTTATGAAAAATAATTAATTATGAAGGAATTTTTGAAAAATCTATACAAGAAATATTATTCGTGGATTATAGCATTCTTGCTTACGATTGTAGTATACTTGATTGCCTATTTCAACTATAGACTTGAGCAAAAGCAAAAGAAAATAGATAAAATAGAATATACGGATTCAACTAGCGCATATAACAAACTTTACTATGAGACTAAGTTTACATCGTTGAAGAAGGAAAATAAAGACTTGTATGATTCTCTAAAACAATATAAGGATAAGATTGATTATATAGTGCAATTCTATCACGAAAAGGAATATAACACTGGTCAAGTTCATACAAAGCCTAACATTATTGATAGCGTGGTGTATGACACAATCCTAGTAAGCGTGCCTCAGATTGCTAAGACGTATGAATACTTGAGCGAACCAAACGACACGTTCCAATATAAGTTGAATGTCAACTCGTTTACAGAACCAAATTGGTATTCAATACAAGCAAAGGTAAAGAATAAGTTTACGATAGTTAATAAGGAAGAGGGTGGTGCTAACCACATTACGATTAAACCAGAGAATGGCGGTACAATAACAGAACCAACCGTTTGGAAGAAGAAAGAGAAGAGAAACTTCTTGGATAGATTCTCATTCGGACCTGGTGTTACCGCTGGTTATGACCCAATTAATAAGAAATGGGGCGTGATGGTTGGTGCTTCAGTAACATTTGATTTAAAGTAATATGAAAAAGATAATTAGATTAACAGAAAGCGAACTCCATAACATTGTAAAAGAATCTGTAACTAGAATTTTGAAGGAAGATTTTAATCAGTTCTCAGATGAAGACTTTGCAAGTACTGGAAATCCAAATGAGCTTGATGCTTATAACCCAATAAGTGAAGTTGAACATATAACACCTCAAGATTTAAGGCGTGTATACGTCTGGGAAACTGGAGATTCATATTATGAATTCGAAGCCGATTATGGCGAAGGAATGAGTGAAGCAGTATCTATAAGAGGTAGTTTTGACGGTGATTTCACTATAGATGACGTTGTATTGGGACATAGTGGCTTTGGTAGACAAATGAATCGAAGTGATGTTCAGTCATCACAATTTGACGAATGGTTTAATACAACACTTGGAGACCATCTTGCAAGGGTGATATACAAGAAGATAGAAGTTGGAGATTTCGCTAATGATGCCGAAAGTGGATATTAAAATATAAAATGCTTGGAAACTATTTAGTTTCTGAGCATTTTTTTTATATTTTATAAAGAATGTAATATTTAATATAATTATGGAGATAAAGAAAGGAAGCATAATAATAACCAAAGATGGTGAATATAAGCTAAAGAATATGATGACACTCTATAATCCGTTTAATTTGCAACCAAAGACATGTTTCGTGGTTGATGACAACGGTAAAGATAAATTCGTTGGAGAAAAGGATATTATCAGTGTTAAAAATAACCACATAGAAAATATAGAAGAACCATGATTGCGACTTTACTATTACAATTAAAGGTATTTTTGTTTATAATGGCATTATTGACACTAGTTGTTGATATATTCCATGTTATAAGTGTGTTCCGTCTTAAGAATGGAAAACTTGCTACACAGAACGAGCTTATCGTTTTCGGTGTTGCGTTATCTTATGTACTAACAATGTTGATTTGCGGATTTTAAATGAAGACATTACAAGAAAGAATGAATGACATGAAGCCTTATTTTCGTGGAATAGAAATGTATAATGAGGCACTCATGGTCAAGGTTGTGTATCCAAGAAACTGGAAAGCATATCCTTCCAACGATGGTAGGATAAAGGTTACTCCATCAGATGATGGGGCTTTAACCTATTACTATGCAGATTCAAAGGATACTAGTTATGAAGACATGTTTGACTTGGTTGAGGAAACAATCAAGGCAAATAACGATATTATCCTTAAACTTAAACTACTTAAGGATAAAGTTACCGAATTGAAGGAACTATTTTCAGAACTTTCATATGACGAACTTACAACCCTTAAATTTGTCACTGAGAAGGTTAAAACTGAGAAACCTAAGAGGAAGTACACCAAGAAGAAAAAAGAGGATGAGAAGCCACGAGAAGAGCCTCAAAATGAAACTAACAATGTTATGGAAGAGTTAATAAAAGATAATGAAAAGAAAGACAACTGATGAGTTTGTTGAACAAGCTAAAAATGTACATGGAGATAAATATGATTATTCGAAAGTCATATATGAATCAACTCAAAAACCAGTTGAAATCGTTTGTAGAATTCATGGAAGTTTTTTTCAACGTCCTTTAGACCATTTGCATGGTCAGAATTGTCCACATTGTTCACATAGGAGCACTAAGTATACATTAGAAGAATTTATAAATAAAGCAAAGGAAATTCACGGTAATAGATATGATTATTCTAATGTAAATTATGTGGATAATCAAACTAAAGTATGCATAATTTGCCCTATTCATGGGGAATTCTGGCAAACTCCACAACATCATTTAAAAGGTTATGGATGTAAAAAATGTTCTTTGACACATAATTATACAACAGATGAATTTATTTCAATTTGTAAAGAATTGTATGGCGAGAAATATGATTATAGTAAAACAGTATATGTAAATCAGAAAACAAAGGTATGTGTTATCTGTTCTAAACATGGAGAATTTTATACTTATCCTATGCATCATATGAGAGGTGTTGGATGTCCACATTGTCAAAACAGTATTTTGGAAGAAAAAGTTGCTAGAGAATTGGAGAAGAATAATTTAGAATATATATGGCATTGTAAGAAGAAAAATTTATCGTGGTTAGGTAAACAAAGCTTAGATTTCTATTTACCAAAATATGATATAGCAATAGAATGTCAAGGTATACAGCATTTTGAACCAATAGAATTTTTTGGTGGAGAAAAAATGTTTGAGTATAGAAAAAATTTAGATAGAAATAAATTGAAATTATGCACTGAGAATAATGTGAATTTATTTTATATAAATTATAATGACAAGTTAGAAAATAAAATAAATGAATTAATTGAAATATGTACTGGTTAATATTAGTTATTTATATGATTGTTTGTTATGGTATTGCAAATACTATAATTTATGCAAATGGTCCGTTTCATTGTTTTGTTAAAATGCACGAAATAGCTAAAAAGATTCATCCACAGTTGGATGAAATGCTCTCTTGTTTTATATGTTCTGGGTGGTGGTTAGGATTTGGAATGTCAGCACTTAATTTATGGATATTACCAAGTGTAATATTAACACCAATGATTATGATTGGTTTGCCATTAGAATATTGGTATGTAACAATGTTTTTAGATGGAGCGTTTGTTAGTAGTAGTAATTGGCTAATAAATACAGTACAAAATTATTTTGAGACAAATAGTAATTCTAATGGATGAAATAAGTAGGGAAATCACTACAATGAATAGTGAAAAGAAAATGGATAAACTTGCCCTAAAGGGACATCAATGGAACATTGCAGAGCAATTGAATGGTACGATGGGTAAGGATATGAACGATGTCTTGAGTGGAAAGAAGAGGGTTGAGTTTACATTCTGGACTAAGTTACGTTATAGAATTAATAATTTCTTAAAGATGTTCAATTAAAATGGATTTCAAATTTGGCACTTTGAGTATTTTTGAGGTTGGTCAGATGATTTCAGAGAGACTAAAGGAAGATGGGGTCACTAGCCAAGCTGAACTTTATGTATATCTCAATGAGGATGAATTCAAGAGAGTTGACGAGGATTTGTTCTTTAGGAATAGAAATAGCACTGAAGATGAGTTTATACCATCCGAAGGGGAAATTGATATAAATGTCGATATGGTTAAAATTATCATAAAAAAGAAGAGTGGGGAATAGTCCTCACTCTTTTTTATGGTCTTGTGCTACTCCTTTTAATTTTTTCATCACTCCAATGAGTTAACTCTTTTATCTTTTTTAGCCAATCTTTTTTATGCTTGCTCATGGTAATATCACCCATAAAGGCTATATACTTAAGTTTTTTCTTAACGGATTCTATTTCAATTGTGTTATATAGTCTAATTCCATCTTGTTTATTCTTACAGATTACCATTTCAAGTTTGCCATTGCAATCTACCAATAATTTGTTTTTATACACTTGAACTGACTTGAACATGTATTTGTTCTTTGCGTCTTTGGCGATAAACGTGTCGAATATCCAATTAAAGTCCTTCCTCTGGAGTCTTGGATGATAGCCATACACCCAAAATGTCTCTTCAATGTTGTATGGGGCACGGTCAATAACAATCCAGTCATCATCTGTTGTAGTATAATCGGTGAATTCTCCAGTATCAGTCCTTACCTTGTTGACCATACTTTCGTACTCTTCCCTACATTTGATAATGACAAGTTCATACTCAGACTCAATCATTATATGCTCATGATTATTGTATTTTATTGGAAAGGCAATCTTCTTGTTCTCTTCCAATATCTTCTTAAATCGTTTGTATATCTTTTCCTCTGTTGTATCTGAGCATATTGTACGCAGTTGTTTTCCGTGATTGATTAGTATGATACTATATATTTTCTTTTTGTTCCTACGTGCCATTTAGAACCAGATTTGAACTTCTTTCTTACCGTCTTCATCTTCGCTAACAGCAAGGTCTGTACAGTAGCCATTTCTTGCACCATAAGCCATACCATCATCCTCAAGTACCAATAGTTTTACATCGTCATCCAATGCACCGTTGTCTCTGACGAATTTTCTTAGTTGCTTCATGGTAAGTTGCTCAAGTGGCCAACCTTGGAAATCATATTGCTGTTCATCTTTATGTTCTATCTTAGCCAAAAAGAATAAAGCCTCGTCAATAGCAGCTCTTTCACGTGTGTCTATCTTGTTACTAATACTCATGTTGTTTAGTATTGTAACTACCTCTTTTATATTCATATTTTTTTTCTTTAAAATTTAATTTTTTTTTTATTTTAATTCAATAAATATTTGGAATTTTAACATTTTTTATATATCTTTGCAAAAAACATGAAAGAAATAAAACATATTAATGAAAATAATAAAAATAATTTTTTAAATAAAATAATATGAAATTTTTTGAAACATCTGAGGATATAGTTGCATTGGCTCAATCTAAGTTTGAAGAGACTGGTTTACCTCAAATGGGTATTGATTTAAAGGTCATATCTGTTACAAAATCTAAGAATATACTGAAAGCCACAAAAGCTGGGGCAACTATTCATTATTTAACCAAGAAAGACGCAATTCTTGTCATATATGAAGAGGCTTTTGATAGACTTACAGATGAATATAAGGAGAAACTTATGGAAGGTGCTATAAGCAACATTTCTTATGATACCGAGAAGGATAAGTTGAATGTAGAAAGCGACATTGCAAAGGAAATCTTCAGAATGCGTAGAAAGTATGGCAATTATACCGACATTATGGAGGCATCTTACATCGTAATGGAAGAGATTGAGGACGAAGAGCGCAGACGCAAGGAAGAGGAGAAACTAAAGAAAGCAGAAGAAAGGGCAGCTAAGAAAAAGCAATGAAAGTAATAATTAATAGAGACGAATTTGGTAACATTCTTAGGCTGTTAAAGTCCTTAAACCTAACTCAAATAACAGATAGGGAAGAGCTTTGTGATTGGACTGATGGTGATTGGGGAGAGTATTGGTATCTATTTAGGAATGAAGATGATACAATAAGAGTTTCCTTTATCAACACCCTCGATGAAAAAACAATACTTGATATAGCTTTTTTGAAGGATATAACTAGTTTTGGCAAAAAGTTCTATATAAATTCCTTTAAATTTATTTTATTGGAGAAGTTAGACCCAACTGATTTAGCTGCCATGTGTAGGTGGAACGATATAATCTTTACTGACTTAGATTTTAAATACGGTTTAAAGAAAGACTAATGGGAAAGGTTATTGGAAAGGCTCCAGCCCCAAGGGGACACAAGAGCAGAAAAAAGGATAATATCAGAGAGCAAGCCTTTAAGGAGATTTTGAAGCAATATCCAAATCTCGTAAATTCTGAGGAAAAAAGAAAACAACTAATGAACATTATCAACAATACCGATGTTGCAGTTGATAACACTGGTAAGATGAAGATGTTCTATAATGGAGAAGAAAAATAATAACTACTAAAGCAAATAACAATGGCAAATTTAAACAAAAATTGGATTAATCTTGTATTTGTCATCGACAAGTCTGGGAGTATGTATTCTTCAAGGGAAGACGTAGTTGGTGGATTTGATAAGACTATCGAGGAACAGAAGAAGGATAAGGATGGTAAGGTGACTGTATCACTTTTCACCTTCAACGAGAAAGTAAATCAAGAATATCTAGGTGTAGATATTAACGATATTGCAAAGTTCCATTATTCACCAGATGGTATGACTGCCATGAATGATGGTATTGGTACTGCAATTGACAAGGTTGGGGAGTGGCTTTATGAAAAGGACAAGAGAGGTGCAGAACTTCCAGGTAAGACACTTGTAGTTGTCATGACCGATGGTATGGAGAATGCATCAAAGGAGTACACATTAAAGCAAGTTCAAGATAAGATTAAGGAGCAAACTGACAAGTATTCTTGGGAGTTTATTTACATGGGCACTGACATTACCACATCAAAGGCAGCAGATGACCTTGGATTCAAGTTCAAGACTTATGGTTCTAGAAAGAAGTTCGCTAACAATTATGACATTATTAACAGTGCAACCACAGCTTATAGGTCAATGGCTAAGACTAGTGCATCACTAGCAGATACTAGCGCATTGTTCTGTGCAACCCTTGATGAAGCAGCTACTAAGAACACAGCCGACTATGAGGCTGAGATTGGTAAGAAGATTACCAATACATAAAAATAACAAGGGGATTAGTGCAATCCCCTTTAATATTTTCTAATAATATGGACAAAGAAGAGAAAGAGAAAGTCCTTCAAGAGATTGTTAATGAGATTAAACCAATCGTCAAATCATTATACAACGATAAAAGTAAAATCACAGTGTTAGAGAGTGAAATTGACGAATATGGAACTAAGACAGTTACATTATGCGGAGGGTTGAATGGAATCGGAGAGTGGAAAGACTATTTTACTGATTTATCAAAGTTATTTGAAGAATTGGGTAAAAATGGTTTCGATGTTTGGGTAATTAGATTAGATAATGATTGTCCAGATGACATATTTTATTGTAGAACTGGTATAAGTAGAAAGAAGAATGAGTGATATTAAACTACTTGAGAAAATAAAAAATTATGACAAACCTTGGTGTTACCAATATCAGAAGAGATTGGATACATTACAAGAGGATATGGAGAAATATGGATGGTCTCAAGAAGATATTGATAGTATTTCATTAGACGATTTCGTATTTGATAACATCACTACAAAGGAAGAGAAACGTGAAGCCATAGATTTCATAAAGAGATACGAGTGGCTTGAGGAAGTTAATGGTTTTCCTATGCAGTGGTTTACAGCTAGATATAAAGGCATTCTTGGTGGGGTTGTAATCATGAGTCCACCAAATGCCTTTTCAAAACTCTTAGGGGAAGGTACAGAAAACATTGAAGCATTGATTACAAGAGGCGCATCTGCCTCATGGTGTCCCTTCAATCTTGGAAGTAAGTTCGTAATGTGGTGTATCAAGTGGATGGTGAACAACACACCATATCGTATATTCACTTGTTACAGCGACCCACAAGCAAAGGAAATGGGTAGTATATACCAAGCACTCAATTTTTATTATCTAGGTCAAAAGAGTGGTGGTACAATAAAATGTATCAATCCTTATAAACCTAATTCATTGATTTCTGACAGGACATTCCGTTCTCGTAGCTTCTATAAGCTCTACGCAAAAGACCTTGGTATCGTATGGCATAAGGATTGGAACGACAGAAGTAGGATGGAATGGAAGAATGTACCAGATGATGTTGAGCAGAGACTTAGGGAATACTCTAGGGAAATGTTCAAGAAAGCTGAGAAGATTATATTCCCAAACAAGCATAAATATGCATTTGTATTGGGAAGAGATAAGAGAGAAACAAAGGCTCTTAGGAAGAAGTTCTTGGAACTGAATAAAGTGTACGAATATCCAAAGGAAAGAGGAAAATGACATTAAGAACATATCAAAGTCCGTTTGACGAGTGGGCAGAGGTATTTATGCAAAACTTTGCACAAGAGATTGACAGAGATATATTAGCACAATTAAGACGTAACGCAGAATGGCAAGTTTAGAATTACCGAGAAGTCAGATTGTATTTGGAAATTATATACCAATGCATGAACCAGAATCATTAGAAGAGGTTTTAAGTCAGTTTGAGGGTGAGGTTAATAATGAAGTGATTAGGCAAAGAATTATATTCGCTTTGGATGAATGGAATATGCGTAATGGAACTAACATAACAATTGACGATTTAGAATTAAATTAAGTTATGATAGGATATAAAATAGAATATGGTACAGTTGGTCACGATTGCTGGGGTGCTCTTGAATTTTCTTGGGATGGTGACTACAATGGTATAGTTTACACAGACTATAACGAATGCGAAAAGGAAATGAATAAATTAAAGAAAGAACACCCATACGACATGGAGTTCAGAATCTATAATGTTGAAATAAGATAATAATATATGGCGATAGTAGTTAATTTATTTGCAGGGCCAGGTGTTGGTAAAAGCACCACAGCAGCACGTATATTTGCTGAACTTAAACTAATGGGAGTCAACTGTGAAATGGCTCTTGAGTTTGCAAAGGATAAAGTTTGGGAAGAGTCATTCAAGACGATGGATGACCAGATTTATATCTTCGGCAAACAGTTCCATAAGATATGGAGATTGAAAGATAAGGTCGATGTAATCATAACAGATTCACCTCTTCCAATATCAATCGTCTATGATAAGGAGAATTCACAAGCATTCCACACATTGATAATGGAGCAATTTAATAAATTTACCAATTTTAATTTCCTACTTGAGAGAGGTAGTGAGTATCAAACTGAGGGTAGAGTACAAACTGAAGATGAAGCAAAGGAGGTAGATAAGACTGTTAAAAGAGTTTTAGATGAGAATGGAATCAATTACATAACATTGCCTATTGATGGCGCATATAGTGCGATAACTGATTTTATAATGAGAGAACTTAAGTATTATAAAAGATAAGATTTACTTAATGAATATCTAACAAATACAAAATAATGGAAAATATTACAAAAGATTTTAGACATTTTGCAATTGATAAGGTGGGTATGTCACCTTCAGTAATTGATGATAAGATTGGTAAGGTAAATAATCATATTACGCCTTACATCCTTGAGGAAAGACAGTTGAATGTGGCAACATTTGATGTATTTTCTAGGTTGATGTATGATAGAATCATCTATTTTACTGGAGTTGTTAATGATGAAACTTGCGACACAGCAATAGCACAGTTGCTTTACTTGTCATCAGTGGATGAGAGGGACATTAACATGTATATTAATAGCGTGGGTGGTTCAGTAATTTCTGGACTTGGACTTGTAGACACAATGAATTATATTAATTGTGACATTTCAACTACTTGTATTGGTATGGCAGCATCTATGGGTTCTGTGCTCTTAAGTAATGGTGCAAATGGTAAGAGATTCGTATTGCCTCACAGTAGGGTTATGATACATCAAGTAAGCAGCAGTCAATCTGGAACTCTTGCAGACCTTGAGATTGAACTTGAGCAGACTAGAAGGTGTAAGAACGATGTTTATAAGATTCTTGCAGACAACACTGGACGTTCATTTGAGGAAATGGAGAAACTTTGTGACCGTAACAATTGGTTTATCGGACAAGAGGCTGTTGATTTGGGTATTGTTGATAAAGTGTTAATTTCAGCAAAAAAAGAAGGATAAATTTGGTTATTCAAAAAATATTTCATATCTTTGCAATATATGGATAAAATTAAAGTTTTTACACCTCCTTATGATTATGATAATGGCAAAAACATAGGATATGATATTATGCCATTAAGAGTATTTTTTGGAGGTACTATAGACAACGGAAAAAGTATAAATTGGCAAAATGAATTGATAGGTGAACTGAATCAAGAGGATACGGTTCACCCTATCATAGTTTATAATCCAAGACGTGATAATTGGCCTTCATCTAACGACCATAGTGAAATTGATAAACAGATTAAATGGGAGCTGTCTCATTTAGAAGATGCTGATATAATTGTGATGAACATATTAGGTGATTCCAAATCACCAATATCGTTAATGGAAATAGGATTATTTGCGAAGGCTCACAAACTAATAGTATTTTGTGAACCAAATTTCTATAGATTTGATAATGTTAGAGTTGTATGTGAAAGATACAATGTTCCGTTATATCAGACTAATGAGATTTCAGCAATTAAAAATAAGATTTTGAAGTTTGCCAATATGGATAAGAATGTACGTTATATAACCCCTAATCGTTATGTTTAAAGATATAAAAAAAATTAAATACAGAAATTTAAAAATTTGGCTAGTTGACCAAATTAAAAGAAAAAGGTGGTTTACGAATTTTTTTATCACTAGAAATTCTTGGGGAGCATTTTCCATAAACTCACACGTTAATCAGCATACTAGAAAAGAAAAGGTTACGTACAATACTATTGAGAGTGCTAAGAAGGCAGCAGATGCTATGTCAAAGAAACGTGGGACACATTTCTCGTTCTACAAGTGCCTTTTCTGTGACGGTTATCATGTTGGTAAAAATAGAGATAATAAAATAGAAGGATACGACAAATGACGTTCAAAAAATTTACAAAAGAGGAGAGAAGTACGTTTCCTTATTGGTGGAATCATTACTTGGCATATAATTGGGTTGCATGGAAATTAGGTGTATGGAAACCTAAGTATCTTTTACATGACATTGAAAAACCTTGGTTAAAACTTATTTGGGGTGATTATAAAAAAGTACAGAAATGGCATAAGTATCATAATGAACACCATATATTTTCTGGTCGCCACTACGGTCTCAATAAAGTGGATTGGCTTGCAGCAGTCATTGATTGGGAATGCGGACGATACACGAAATATGCTTGTCCAAGGAATGCAAGGGAAGAGGTTGACTATCTATTAACCCAGACTGATAAGTATACTGATGATGAGAGGGAAGAAATAAGGAAAAATTGTTATCCAATATTAGATTATTTGGAGTTGTAAGAGATTAATGTTAATTATTGATTATTTTTTCACTTTATTGTATATTTATATTAGAAAATTACATTTAAAATGAAGAAAATAATTAGATTAACTGAGTCAGATTTGCACAATCTTGTCCAACGCAGTGTCCTAAGAATCTTACAAGAGCAGAACGATTTTGGCTTGCTCTTGCAATCAATTGCGCAATCAATTGCTCAAAAAGGAACTATCTATGTTAATTTAGGTGAGAATTATATTGATGTTGAATTACAGCAAGGTAATTTCGCAGATATAAATTTTGAGGTTGATGGAGACCCATATCTACAGCAAGGAATGAAAAGTAGTAGCTACGATGTGCCAAATGACCCAGATGAAATAATTGACAATTTAAAGATTACAATTGGCAGTATTGAATATTGCAACGGAGAAGGAGAATGTTTTCCAATTCGTGATAATGGAATTGTTAAAAAAGCTTTGGAAAGTGTGATTCAAGTTGATTACAGCAACTATGATGTTCCAAGCGAAGAAGATTATTTCTATTATGAGGACTAATAACGTTATTTAAATACATTAAAGCTATGCCATGTGGATGTAAGAACAAACAGAACGCTGCTGCAAAGCAAGCAGTACAAAAACCAAGTAATCCATTGAACAACGGAAACGTTGGTGGAATTAAAAGCGGAAGAAGAATCGAAAAGAGAATTATTCGTTAAATCTTCTTAAGAAATTTGGTTATTTAAAAAAATTTTCATATCTTTGCATTATGAGTTGACGATTTCGATTCATAATGCAATTTTTTTATGGCTTTATGCTGGAATTGGTAGACAGGCTTGACTCAAAATCAAGTGTCAGCGATGGCGTGAGGGTTCGAGTCCCTCTAAAGCTACATGGATAAGAATGTCGCTTTTAAGACCATAATGCATGAGCCAATGATACTAGATGGAGGTGGCGATGTCAATAAGCTATCTGAAATCATTGGTGATAATAACGTTGAAAGATTAGTGGGTCTTAACGTTATTAAGGAACATGATGGGTCTTTTGAAGTGACCGACTTGGGAAAGAAATTTATTGAAATATTCAACAAATGATGACAATATGCCCTTGTGGTGGAATGGTAGACACGCTGATTTAAGGGGTCAGTTCTTCGGAGTGTGGGTTCGAGTCCCACCGAGGGTACTCTAGATTGGTGAAAGATGTTGGGTTCGAGTCCCACATAACGACACTAGCTAAAGTTTTCGAGGTGAAAACATTCACCAAACAACAATGTGCAGCACGTGATGTATGTTGGCTAGGTTGGGATATTATGCGCCATAAGGAACTGCAAATATCCCATTAAGACACCCCTATGGTGGAATTGGTAGTCACGCACGGTTAAGAATCTGTGTGCCGAGGTGATAAACAGTAGGCGTGAGGTTTCGACAGCCTCTAGGGGTACTAAATTGGTGAGTAGCGCAACTGGCTAGAGCATCAGAATTTGGGTCTGAGGGTTAAGGGTTCGAATCCCTTCTCGCCAACAAAAATAAATAGTGTATATTGGGAGTTGGTCGAGTGGTTTAAGACGCAGGACTTTGACCCCTGTTGGGAGAATTCCCTCGCAAGTTCGAATCTTGCACTCCTAACCATTTATATATAATAGCAATATGTCAAAAGGCAAGAAATACAATACTCCCAAAAGGTTTTGGGGTAAGAATTCTCACAGTAGACACTGGAAAGCACATGTAATGGGAGGAAAACATAAAAAGTATAAATGGTTTTTCCGAAAGAAAAAGTGGTTTACTGATGAAGATTTGCAAAAAATGTCTATGAGAAAACCATTTTCTCATGAGATTTGGGGATGGGATTAAGGTTGCTTATTTTCGTGGTCTAAGATACCACAAAAGATGCTGATTGTCTGCTAAGATAGTCAGCATCTTTCTTTTTGAAATTAGTGTTATATTTATTCTAAAACTTAAGTGATATGAATATAGTAAGTAATGATAAAATGGAGTTGAAGTACGATAAGTACGAGAGAACCTACACGCTCACTGTGTATGATAAGTATGGTCATTACATTGATGATGTTGTGTTGAATAGAGAAGAAGTTAAAGAACTTTATGAAGGATTAGATTCTGTAAAAAACACGTTCTAAAATTTGTTAATTAGGATTTTTTTGTATATCTTTGCAAAAATGGATTAATGTTATGGCAAATATGTTTTTGAAGAAAACTATGGCATCAATGTTGAACATGCCTAGTGACCAAGTAGAAGCAATCTTGAATGCTGCCGAGGCATTTAAGAGTAACGAGATTGACCGTAATCTTGCGATTAAGTTGTTCGACAAGTTTTCAAAGAAGAGTCCGAAGGAAATCAATGAGATTCTGAGGTACGTAGATAATAATTTCTAATGACAGCAACTCAAGTATTATTTCTTTTCTTTAAGGAATGCTGTACCATCGATGAAATGAGATTCTTCAAGTATACGATTTTGAAGGACAATGGTAACAAGTATTTTAGGAAAAGACCTCTATATACCCCAACCTTTGTTGAAGACTATCTAGCTAGGAATGAAAGAGCATTAAATAACTATATGACAAGACTATTCATCCTTGCCCCTAATTTGGAAAAAAAGAGAGATAAAAATCCTAGATGGATGTGGATAGCGAATGATTTTAAAGATAAAAATGAGGGTAAGGTTAGAAAGTTTAGAATTAAGGATTGGTTTGGTAACTATACTGGAGAGGTTAAGGACTATTTTGTGACATTTCAATATTATAATGCTGGAATGTACATCAACTACTATAAAAGGAAATGGAATCAGTTTTTAAGAGAAAGGATAGAGAGTGAGAAAAAGTTTAATAGCCCATTCAAGAAGGGTGAGTGTTACGATTTTAAACTAAAAACCAATGACAGCAACTGAGATATTCAAATTGTTTTTGAGAAACGGAGTTACACCAAACGAGAGACTAGCATTCATGACTGAGATACGTAAGAATGTACGTGATAAGGATAACGTCTACTTGTGGAGGCAACGCTATTGGAATGAGCCACCGAAAGAGATACATGAGATTGAGGCATCATTCGCTGAGAGAGTTATGTTCAACAGCCACTATGTAGGTAATCATCTTGGAAGATATGGCGAATCCTCTGGTTGTACCTCTCTTTCATCCCTCATGAGGTATCTTTTGTACTACATGCAATCAATTATAGGCACAGCAAGAAAGAAGAATAGATTCCTTGGAAGGGAAGAGGTTGAAATCCCAGAGAAGATGGGATATAAGCGATATTGGGAGAGCAGACTCATAAAAAAATGGCATGAATTCCTCAAAGAGAATGTGAGAAGCTATGACAGCTATGTAGCACCTTGGGAATTCAGATATGATAGGTGGATGTTGAAGAATCAAACAAAGTCATGATATACGTTTACAATAGTCATCAAGAAGATTTTACTAGTAAGGAAAATAATTTCTATATCGGCAGGGGTAGTCCACTAGGAAACCCATTTACTCATAATGGTGTCAGAAGCATATTCAAAACCATGTCATTCAAGACTAGGGAACAAGCCATTGAAGCCTATGAAAAGTATTTCGATGAAGTCTACGGAAAGGACGAATCATTCACTAAGGCTTTTGATGAGATATATGAACATTACAAGAATGGTGAAGATATATACCTTCAATGTTTTTGCAAGCCAAAGGCATGTCATGGTGATGTGATTGCCGATAGATTACAAAGGAAACTGATTAAGGAAAAAATGGAAGAAAGGAAGAAAAATGAAAAGATTTCCAATGAAAAGAAAAATTAAACATGCTTTAACTGAGCATTGGACTAATGATGGAAGACGTTTTAGCAAGACAGATAGACAGCATCTTTTGACAAAGTGTAAGAAACGTAGCATGAGACGTTTTATACAGAGGGAAGCCGAAGAAGAAATAAATGAAGAAACATAAAAGTAGCAATAGAAATATTGCTGCTTTTTTTGTAACCATAATATTTATAGTAAATAAATAAATTAATATGGTTTTATCTGAAGATATACAATCTCTATTCAGAACAGTAAGAACGATGCTTGGCGCTCCATTGAGAAAGGTTCAACTTGAGGATGAGCAGCTTTGTGACCTTCTAGATGTGGCAATCGGTGACTATTCTGAGAAGGTTCAGAATTGGGTATTAGAGACACAATGGTTGAACATACAGAATAAGAATGCTATACAGTTTCAGAATGCGAATGAATTGGCATATGCCATGACAGTTAGAACTATGGACTGGTCACGTGATTACTCATATTGGTTCTCTCGTGAGGTTGGCTTGCAGCAGAGAGGTAACTACGAGCTTAAGAAGGATTTCTTTAGAATCGAAAAGGGAAAGCAAGTATATGTCATTCCAGCAAGACGTGAGATTAATAAGGTAATGTATATAACCCCATCCACTACCAAGGCAGCATTGTATGGAAACTTAGGTACACTTGATACAGGTATCGGTGGAGGTTTCGGACAGTATGGTAATATGGGTAATGGTATGGGCATCACTGGATTCTATGTCGGTTCTGCATATGATACAGCCTTGATGTCAGTTGACTTGAAATATAAGAACTCTCTATTAAGAGGTGATTTGGCTTATAAGGTAACTGCTGGACCAGAGGGTACACACCTTGTACACTTGATGTCAGTTCCAGGTTCTCCAAATATGGTTGGCGGTATTGCTGCTGATGATACTTGGGGATGGAATCGTTATGCTAACTGTATCTGTTGGTACACATACTATGACGTAAGTAGTGCAGAAGATGCAGACCTTTGTATGTTGGAGAATAAGGATGATGTGATTATAACGCCAGACCAAGTGCCATTGGATAAGATGAAGTACGAACTCATGAACAATCCAACACAGCAGATTATAAGACGTTTGCTTGTGGCAGAGGCAAAGATATTGCTTGGTATTATAAGAGGTACATTCAGTGGAGCAGTGAAGATTCCAGAAGCTGAAATGCAGATGGACTATAACATGTTGCTTCAGCAAGGCGAAAAGGAGAAGGAAACTGTGCTTAACGAGATAAAGGAACGTTTGGATAGAATGACACCTTGGAACTTGATGGAGAAACAAAGCACCATGAATGAGCAACTTATCAAGGTACTTAAGAATAAGCCACTAGGCTTTTATGTAAGATAAATAATGTTAAAATTTGGGCTGATATTTTGTCAGTCCAATTTTTTTTCGTATATTTGCATTATGAGAAAATTTAATAGACGAATAGCTTTTAAAGATTATTATGAAGGAAGAGGAAAAGAATTTTTGATTCTTTTAATTCCATTTACTTGGATTTTTTTACCATTAATAATAGCTGATGAACTTTGCAATTTAATAAGTTTATTTATGTCAGGCAAGGTGCATTATACTTATGGCTATTGTACAATTGACCATTATGAAGAAGGTATGCGAAAAGAGAAACAAAAATTTCTAGAAGAACTTGATAAATATGGCACTTTATAGAGAACAGTTAGAGCCTTACATGTACTCTGAGAAGAGACGTAAGCGCAAGCCCTATAAGTGGGCTAAGAAACAGATGAACAAGTGGCTTCGCATTAAGAATAAGAAGATTGGCGAAGACGATTCTACTGGACACGGTAAAAAGCAGTGGCATGGGTATGAGTGGTAATAAATTCAAACAAACCAATATGAAATGTACTACATTTAAGTATATTGGTGAGAATGGCGAGAAGATTGAGAAGCCAAAGAAGCAGTTTAATAGCGAGGAAGAAGCGTTTAAGCAAGCTTGCTATTACAATGCCTATGGCAACACCATACATAAGTTATCGGCTTACAAGTGTTGGTCTTGTGGAAAATGGCACATTGGTAGGACACCACATGTTTTAACTCAAGAGGATAGAGAGAAATATAAACAAAGACTTGCAGAGTTAAGTAAGAATAGATAAAATATGGTACTTGAGGAAATAAAAAAGGGTGAGATTAGTTCTCGCCCTTTTTTTCGTTTAATACCTTATCGACACTAGCACTGAAGAAGTTTTCATTTCCTTCAATCATTCCACCTCTAAGGTTTCCAAAGTGTTGTGTCATACTATATATTGCATTCTTGGTAATTTCGTTATAAGCCTCATCAGCCATTCGACTTTCTGTTATTAATGATTTACCCTCATGGACAACTAGATTGTCATCATAACCTTCACCAGTGTCTCTAATTCCAATTTGGTAATTCTCAGGAACTCCAATCTTTTTAATGATTTCCATTTCCCTCTTTTCATCCAATACATTTGCATGAGAACCATGAGCTTTTACGAACACAAAGTATTTACCTCCGTTTTGCAATTTAGCTAATATACTCTCATCGTTTGGCTCATAGCATAAATGGCATTGGTAACAGTTAACTGATTGGTTTTCTTTTACATTACCATTTTTAGCATTAACCAATGAGAAATCTTCTCTAGAACATGGACATTTGTAATAGAACGAACCATTTGGTGTTTTATTACCATTTGCATCGACACTAAACAATGGAAGAGGGTTCTTACCGATTGAATCAAATGAGTTTGTCATGCTTCTAGAGGTATACGTATCCTCAAATGCTTCATACATCTTAACTGGAATAGCATAGAAATATCTAGCGATTGTTGGACCTTCCATTTCCATTCTAGATGCATTGATTACAATGTTCTTAATACCCTTGAAGTTTAGGTTTCTACAAGAATATGCTGCTGTATTAACACCTATATATTTGAAATCTCCAGCTAGGCTATCGAATGACTCTAACAAATCTTGATTAATAAAGTCTCCATTCTCATTTAATCTAATATAAGAAACACGTTTACATTGTTTTACAACCTCAAGTAATTGTTCTGGCATGTCCTTAAAATACATCTGTGAAATCTTTGAAATACTACCAACCTTTCCCAACTTAGCTGTCTTAAGTGACTTAAGAACCTTATCCCAATCAACCACATATGCCTTAAGCAAATCATATACCATTTTTGTTAGTTTATGGTCATCTTGGCATGCCATCCACATTAAGTTCTTTTTATCGTTTGATGGTTTAACATTGTTATAGTGTCTTCCTTCTCCAGCTCTTGCATAACAAGCATGCTTAACTAAACATTCATTCCAAGCTGGACATCTAAACGCTGATGTGAAGTTAATCATTAAGGCATCTGTAACTTTTTGGTTTCCTAATGCGAAGTTAGGTGTATTGAATTGTACACCATAGACACTCTGTAGATACTTGTCTACAATTTGTTCCTTCATTTCAATGAAAGCCTTTGCTTGTGATATTGTTTCTTGTCTGCTATCTGTGTACCAAGTATCAAACTGGTTTTTGTTAATATCATTCAAGTCAAAGTGAGAATCATCGTAAGTACCATCACGATTGATTATAATACCGAATTTATAAAGTTTTGAGTCTTCACCTTTATTAAATTGAACCTTTGATGCAGGGTTGATAGATGTATCATATAAGAAACGTAAATCCAATGAATCGATATAATCCTTTACTCGTAGGATGTCAGCATAAGATAAGCCATGATAAGCATCACTGTCTGCATTTTTCTTGAGTACGATTTGATTAATTCCACCAGTACTATTCGTAACTTCTCTTAAGATGTTTACTACAATTTTCACTTTATCAGTCATTGAAGTAGAGATACTAGCTGTCTCAGGCTCCAAGTTCTGATTCATCATCTTCATTTTCTTTTTTCTTGAATAGTTTGGATTGATACCCAATTCATTGGCAGTTTGTTGCAAGTTTGAATCGGTTTTCAACTTATCTTGAATTGCTGCATTGATATTCTTTTGAAAGTCAGTGATATATTTGTCTGAAACGTATTTTTCACCCTCTTTCAAAGATATTGCTTCATTTATAGACCTATTTATAATATTTAAGTACTGTTTATCTGAAATTTTAAATTTTTTCATCGTAAAATACGTTTTTATATAACAATAAATACCTTTTTATTTTGAAATTTAACTTTTTTTATATATCTTTGCATTAAATAACATTCAAATGATACAACCAATTAGGAAAAGAGTAGCAGAAGCCAATGGAATAAAGCCTAAAAATGGTGGCTATACAGTAGTTTTCGATATGAACAACATTATGAAGATGGCTTCAGTTGACCATAAAATGAATAATGATGGTAAAGAATATGGAATAATACTCACATCTATCAAGATGATAGGTGATGTTCTTAGGAAGAAGGATTTTAACTATTGCATCGCTGCATACGATGGTGAGGGTAGTGGAGTCCTCAGATGGGAACTATATAAGGATTATAAAGCCAATAGGGATAAGAACTATGAGTTACACAGTCCAAAACGTACAGACTATGACAAGTTTATAGATAGTTACGTGAAGTCGGTATTGTCACACTCAAGAGAGAAAACAAATGAAGAAACTGAAGATGAAAGCTTTGCTAGACAGAAATCAATCATTCAGCGTATATTAGATGAACTTTGTATAAGACAATACGAATTTGAGAATGTTGAAGGTGATGACATTATAAGTTATTACGTAACGGCAAAGAAGCCAGACGAGAAGGTGGTCATAGTATCCTCAGATAAAGACCTTACACAGCTTATATCCGACACTGTGGTTGTATATAACCCAAGAAAGAAGGAGTTCATAACAAAGGACAATGCAATAAAAGAAATAGGTGTATTATCGGAGAATGTGGTACTTGAGAAGGTGATATGCGGTGATGCGTCTGATAATATAAAAGGTGTAAAGGGAGTAGGTAATGAAACACTAGGTAAATTGTTCCCAGAAATAAGGGAGAGGAAAATCGATTTGGACTTCATTCTAAGGCGTTCTAGGGAGCTGCTTGATGAGCGTAAGGCGAATAAGAAAAAACCTCTCAAATCGCTTGAAAACATCATTAATGGGGTCACAGATGGATGCCAAGGGGATAGACTATATGAAATCAATGAAAAAATCATTGATTTATCAAAACCACTATTGACTGATGAGGCTAGGGAAACGATGGATGAAGAGTTTTATGCCCCAATAGATACAACAGATAGAAACATTAAGAATATATACGAGATAGTTAAGGAAAACGAGGTAAACGAGATTCTAGACGAACAAAAGTTTGGAAATATACTTGAGCCATTCGCTAGAATACAAATGATGGAAAACAAAAGATACTATGAGTTTAAAAAAGAGAATGCAAGAAAATAATTGCAAATGGTTAGATGAATATCTTAAGAATCTAATTAAATCAAAGGATTTTAAGAACTATAATAGGGCTAAGACTCTTATATATTATTTTCCCCAGATAGTTAACGGATTATCTCAGAACAACTTTGAATTAGCTATTTCAAAGTCAGCAGACACCTATATCTGTCTTGGCAGTGAAGATAATAGATATAAGGTGTTCGATGACATGTACGAAGAAAAAAACGGTAAAGAGTTCGAACCTAATACTTATGGGGATTCTAGATATGTAACGGTTGAGGATGTGGCTAAACAGTTTGGTTTATAACTTTTTTAAAACTTTTTAAACTAAAAATTTGGAGTTTTAACAATTTTTATATATCTTTGCAACACAATTCAACTTTTATGGATAGATTGACTGATAAGAGGTTTAGGCAGTTTGCCTTAAAGCTAAAGCGAGAAGGGTTATGGAATAGGTTCAGAATATTGCAATATTACTTTAGGGTATTCGATATTGAGAAAGGAAACAAACTAATGACCTTATATCGTGCTTTAAAGGAGCCAGAGATATTTGAGGTTGTGAATGAAAGTGGATATACGGTATTTGAGCATAATCATTTAATACCAGTGAGCGAAATTTTTAAGTATTATCGTGTTTAACAAATATATGTTTAATTTTTAACAATTTAATTTATGGAAAATAAGGAAAAGGATTACAAAGAGGAGAGATTTGAGTTTACTGTGTATGTTAACGACAACATCATCTGTAAAAGAAATTTCAGAATCTTCAACTTTATTGAGAATAGTATGAACACATTGGAGTTCAAGAATAAGGTAGATGAAATCGTCAAGTTAATTGATGATGACTTGAAATCAAAGAGCCGTGTTTATACTTGGTATTACTTCAATCCTAAATCCCCAGACGAGAATGAGGAATTCAATACAAAACTCATTGAGCCTTGGACTTGTACATTTAAGATTGTAATATCGGATAACAAGAGAGACGTAATCACTAGAATTTGGGATGGCTATGCATATCCTAAGTACATCCGTGACAAGGTTGACCTCAGTAATAAGAACGTAAAGGTCACAACCAAGGACGGACAAACATTCTCATATGAAAAGGAGAATTTCTTCAAGACAAACGAGGGAAGACTCTCATTCGAGCATGAGGTACTTAAGAGAATGATAATCGACAAGCCAGACGTATTGCTTCAGATTACCAAGAAGATTTGCGAGGCTTGTTCACCTTCTAGAGAAGAGATTAAGGACAAGGGATACTTTGACCCAAAGGAAAACAGCAAGTATCTCAGCAAGTACACCGTAATCGATAACTACGGTAAGGATGCAAAGGGCAAGACAAAGAAGTATGCCTACAGTTTGTATCTAGCAAATAAAAAGATTGAGAAGGATTGGGAGCGTTCAGTAATGGGTAAGACCAATCGCTATTTCAAGAATCTTTTTTAAGAAAATAACAAATTCAAAAGAGTGGTTTTTAATGGCTCAGACTAATAAAAAAGATTTAGGATTCTTAGGTGAGAAATTTCAGTATAAACTCACCCATGAGTTCATGGAAAACCACACTTTCTTTGAGGACTTGAGTAGTATCATAGACCAGAATATGTTTACTGACCCAAACCTCAAGACATTTGTTGGTGTAATGAAGAACTTTTTCGAGAGAGAAGGTAATGTGCCATCTTACGATATGATGGAGATTGAATTGCGAGATATTTCACACTCTGATAAGGAGATTGAAACATATCTCGCAATTATTGAAAAGGTTAAGAATACCCCAAGTGACGGTGTGGATAGGATAAAGGACTTGGCTGAAAAGTTCTTTAGGCAACAGAATATTGTCAGAACAGCCAATGAGATATTAAGAATAGCAGGAAATGGTGATGTAGAAAAGTATGATGCTTGTGTTGGCCTACTAAACGATGCTATGACACAAGGTATTCATAACGATTTTGGAGAAAAGCCATTTGACCATATAGGAGAAACTTTATCAGATGATTACAGAATACCAATTCCAACTGGTATAGGAAAGATTGATGAGGCTTTAGAAGGTGGACTTGGTAAGGGAGAACTAGGAGTAATCATTGGGCCGACTAGTTTCGGTAAGACCTCACTTACAACAGCAATGGCTTCACACGCTGCATGTTGTGGATATAAGGTATTGCAGATTGTATTTGAGGACAGAATCAAGCAGATTCAAAGAAAACACCTTGGACGTATTACTGGCATCGAGGCAAAGGATTTATCAAAGCCAGAGAATATAGATAGGGTTAGAGAAACGATTGAGAATTTTCCTGATAAGGATAAACTCAATGAAAATCTTAGAATCGTTAAGTTCCCAAGCGGAGAAAAAACAGCAAGACAAATTGAAAGGTTTATAAAGAAACTGATTAACAGTGGCTTCAAACCAGACCTAACGATTATTGACTATTTCGAGTGTCTTGAGCATGAGAATGATAAGTCAACAACCAATGAGTTTTCACAAGAGGGTAAAACCATGCGTAGGTTTGAGGCAATGGCTGGAGAACTTGATATGGCGATTTGGATTCCATCACAAGGTACTAAGGACTCAATCAACCTTGAGTTGGTTACGATGGATAAAATTGGAGGTTCGGTTAAGAAAGCTCAGATTGCGCACGTAATTATGTCAATCGCAAGAACAGTGGATGATATAGCCAACAACAAAGCAACAATAGCTATTCTTAAAAATCGTGCAGGAAAGAGTGGAAAGGTCTTTAACAACGTAGAATTCAACAATGGTACATGCCGTATAAGCACCGATAACGTTGATGAATTGGATAGTTTATTCGAACTTAAAAAGAAGCAAGAAGATATGAGACTAAATACTCAGAAAGAGATTTTTATGAGCGTTAGAAACGAAAAAAAATAAAAAAATTTTTTTTTCATCGTGTAATAAAATTGGCTATCAGAAACTTAGCAGAATGATAGTCAATTTTTTTTATTCTTTGACATCTTTTTGGAAATTTAAATCATATTTATTCTTACATCAGATGTTAAAATTAAAGGTTGACCGAATCGAAAATAATAATTTAATGAACAAATAAAGTTTTGCTTTAATGGAAGTAAGAAAGAGCGATAGTTCCTTTGAAGAGTATACCCCTTCGAAGGTAAAACATGGAATTTGTGAAGCTTATGCAGCTACAGGTGAAGTATGTCCTGATGGATTGATTGAGTCCCTTATTAGAAATTTATTTATCTACGATAAAATATCTTCTAAAGAAATACGAAGACAAGTAGAGGAAGCCTTAATGTCAGTAAACAAGAAGGTAGCTAGAGAATATATAAAGAAGTATGAGGAAAAGGAAGGTAAGAGTAGCACACTCAAAAAGGACAGCGATTTTATAAAAGACTACATAAATGCTTCAAACGCATCAACAGGTTCTAAGTATGATTCCAACGCAAACGTTGAGAACAAGAACGTTGTAACATTGGGTCAAGAGTTGCATAAGGGAAAGAACATCATGCAGAATAGGTACATTATGCAAAATAAAATCAAAGTATTGTACTCTAAGAAACTTGCAGACCAATATATTAAAGACCTCGAATCACATGTATTGTACAAACATGACGAAAGTGGGACACCAGGATACCCATATTGTGTTGCAATTACAATGTATCCATTCCTCATCGATGGTTTAACAAAGATTGGAGGACAATCTAAAGCTCCAACAGACCTTAAATCATATTGTGGTGAGTTTATCAATCTAGTTTATTCAGTATCTTCACAATTCATGGGTGCAGTTGCAACCCCAGAATTCCTTATGTATATGGATTATTTCATTAGGAAAGATTATGGTGATGATTATTTGACAATACTTGATAAGGTAGTTGAACTAAATAAAAAGGCTAGAACACTTGAGCAAGTTATTGAAAATGCGTTCCAACAAGTAGTACACTCAATGAATATGCCAGCTGGTAATCGTGGATACCAAACAGTCTTCTGGAATGTTGGTTATTTTGATAAAAACTATTTCGATGGTGTATTTGGCGAATTTAAGTTCCCTGACGGAACAGCACCAAAATGGGAAACACTATCTTGGCTTCAGAAGAAATTCATGAAATGGTTCAATGAAGAAAGAACCAAATATGTACTAACATTCCCAGTAGAGACAATGGCAATGCTTACTGATGGGCATGACATTGTTGATAAAGAATATGCTGACTTCACGGCAGAAATGTGGAGTGAAGGACATTCATTCTTCTGCTACTTGAGCGACTCACCAGACTCTTTGAGTTCTTGTTGCAGACTTAGAAACTCACTTAAGGATGGAGAAGATGATGAACACAACCACACAACACACCAATTCTCAATGGGCACAGCTTCTGTTGCAACTGGTTCTAAATCAGTTATGACTATAAACCTTAATAGAGTAATACAAAATGCCACAAGAGATTATTTCGAGCAATACGAGGGAATCATCCTCAAGGAAGGTGAACAAGTAGATATTGATAAAGTAAAGGATAAGAAACTACTTTATGAATTTATCTCAAATGGTATCACTGAAATAACTGAAAGGGTACACAAGTACCAAAGAGCATTCAATGAGATAATAAAGGATTTCCTTAATGCTAATATGCTTGACATCTATAGAGCTGGATTCATTAATATGAAAAAACAATATCTAACCATTGGTGTGAATGGTCTTACAGATGCAGCAGAGTTCTTATCAATTGATGCAAACCTTAATGACAAGTATGAGGAATTTGTAAATTTAATTCTTGAGACTATCAACATTTCTAATAGGAAAGATAAGACAAGAGATTGCATGTACAATACTGAGTTCGTTCCAGGTGAAAATCTTTCAAATAAGAACTATAATTGGGATAAGAAAGATGGATACTACGTATCACCAAAGCACGTGATGTACAGTAGTTATTTCTTCAATCCAGAGGATACAGAACTTTCAATCCTTGATAAAATGAAACTACATGGCAAGAATTATGTAAAGTATCTTGATGGAGGACAAGCAGCACACTTGAACATTAATGAGCATCTTTCATTTGACCAATATAGGCAGTTATTGAGAGTTGCTTCAGAATATGGCTGTAGCTACTTTACGTTTAACTGTAAAAACACAGTATGTAACGATTGCGGATTCATAAGCAAGGATACACTTGAGGTATGCCCTAAGTGTGGAAGCCACAATGTAGACTACTTAACTAGAATTATCGGATACTTGAAACGTGTAAGCTCTTTTAACGAAGCAAGACAAGTAGAAGAACATATGAGAAGTTATAGGCAATAATAATTGATAAAATTAGTGTTATGTTAGATTTAGACAAAATCTATTGTGGGGATTCTGAAGAGTTACTTAAAAATATTGATAGTAACACAATTGATTTAATTATAACCTCGCCACCTTATGATGATTTAAGACATTATAACGGAGTTTGCAAAGATTGCTGGAACAAACAAAAATTTGAGGCAATTGCGACTGAGTTATCTAGGGTGCTCAAAGATGGTGGGGTTTTAATTTGGAATGTTGACGATAAAACCGAAAACGGTGGTAAAACAGGTACTTCTATGCGTCAAGCATTGTATTTTATGGATAACTGCGGTTTAAAACTTAATGACTATATGTATTGGAGAAAAAAAAATCCAATGCCACAAGTAAAGCAGCCAAGGTATACAAAACGAATTGAGTTTATGTTCTGTTTTGTTAAAGGAGATAAACCTAAAACATTTAACCCAATAATGATACCATGCAAATCTGCTGGGAAACATTACAATTCAACCGCTAAGAATATTGGAGGAGAAAATGGTAGAAGGAATCTAGATTATAACGTTAATCAAGAAATGATAGATTTCCAAGATTGGGATATTGCAGTTGCACAAAATAGAAGGCTGTTCGATGTAAGCAGTGGTAATAAGTTAAAACATCCAGCAGTATTCCCAATCGAGATACCAATTAGGCATATTAAGTCTTGGACAAATGAGGGTGATGTTGTTCTTGACCCATTTATGGGCAGTGGTACGACAGCATTGGCAGCATTGGAATTAAACCGCCATTATATTGGACTTGAAATGAATCAAGATTATGTTGATATTGCAAACACGTTAATTGATGAAAAAATTGTGAGATATGATTGAAATATATAGAAAAGAAGGCTGGGTTCTTAACCCAAATGATAAGGTTGTGAATGCAATTCTTAAGAGGTGTGAGAAGTGTGATGGATTATGTCCTTGTACACACGATTCTGAGGACTATGAGGGCAAAGATTTGCATTGCCCTTGCAGTGACTACAGAATGAAAAATAAATGCGAATGTGGACTTTATATTAAGGAAGATGAAGTATTATAATGCAATGGTGGTATTCGAGGAAATACCAAATGAGGTTACGTTGGCAATTAACATAACAAATTGTCCTTGCCACTGCAAAGGCTGTCACTCAAAGTTCCTTTGGGAAGATGTTGGCACTGAACTCACAATTGATGAATTAAATAGACTGATTGATAAAAACGATGGAATAACGACAGTTTGCTTTATGGGTGGCGATGCAAATCCTGAAATAATAGATGCATTGGCAGAATATGTGCATGAAATCAGACATCTTAAGGTTGGGTGGTACAGTGGAATGGATGATTTTTACAAAAACATTAATTTTAATTGGTATGATTATATTAAGCTAGGACATTATAATGAAGAATCTGGACCACTCAATAAACCAACTACTAATCAAAAACTATTTAAACTGTACCATAAGAAACTTGAAGATGATGTAATACGTATAGATTTTGAGAATATTACTCATTTATTTTGGAAAAAAAGGTATCTAAACTAGATACCTTTTTTTATTGTTTCTAGGTAGCCTTAACCTTTCTGAGAAATTGTGAATTTCTTTGATGTACATGCCACATCATTAACGTACCATGTTATAACGCAATTACGTTTTTGACCAGTTGTGTTAGGCTTTACAGTATATTCGACAGTACCAAGTTTGTTTGCATAATCACCAATATTATTAACAGCATCTTGTACAGCTTGAGGATATACACTCAATGGTGGATGATATTCCCAAGGATGGTCTTGATAACTTGGGTGTTCACAAGACCTTATTATGCCCTTATCAACAAAATATGGGTCTGTTTTTTTATCGCTAGGCGATTGTATACATAAATCAGTATCACTTCTAGACCATTCACATTCGTCAGTGCTTACTGGACTAGATGCAGCCTCATCTATTTTAGCTAACACCATAAGGCGTTGCGCTACACTTGGATATGCGTTATAAAGAGAACACATAGTACTATCTGGGTCAATTCCCCATCTGTATTGTTTGACTTCAATCCAAGTACATGTTTCTGAAGTTATTCCATTCTCACTAAATATAGGTTTTCCTTCAGCAGCAATCCAGGCACTATCACAACCTACACCGCCTTCTGCTTCAACATCCATATACTTTCCACTATCTACGATGAAGTAATCACATATTCTAGGCTGTGGTGGGTCTGGTTTTCCACCACAGTCCACTGGAAGATTATATATGGTTTTGGCAGTACATCCAACTTCATTGTCACATATCACTGTATATTGCGTAATGCTAGCATTTTCTGGAAATGTAAAGCTGCCATCACCATTATTAGTTACGCCATCACTAGGTTCAATCGACCATTTCATATATCTTCTTTTTTTTTTTAATTAAATGCTACCAGCACCGTCATCATGAGTACTGCAACGACAAAGCTTATAGTAAAGAATTCTAATACCATTGTCATTGCGCATTGTTATCTTTGCTGTTTTCTCTTCGCCTTCTCCCACTGCTGGGCAGATAAGCTCGTAATTCTTATTAGTTTCCCAAGTTCCGCTTGTCTTACCATCAACAGTTTTCATTCCAGCACCTTCGATTGTGAATTCAACCTTCTGTGATACGTTAATTGATGGATGTCTATCTGTATCTGCTTGCTTCTTACAATTGTGAGTGATTGTCTGTTCACCAGAATCACAGTGACAGCTTCCATAACCGCCAATAGCGTATGATAGTGTTAGATTTACCTTTTCAGTTGGTGTTGGAGTTGGTTCTGGACTTGGATTCTCAAGTTCCTTTCTTGCCTCTTCCAATCTAGCATCATAGTCACTTGCTGCGTGTGCAACAGCATTTGTAGCACCGCCAAGCACTCTACCATTCACTGTGTCACTGTTCCAATGGTATCTTGCAATGGTTCTGTTAACAGCAAACTGATTCAAAGCTCTCAGTATCTTGTCAGATAATTCTGGCATAAGCTCCATGAGCACCATTCCAGCTCCTTGTATGCCAGAAGAGTGTCCACTTGGATATGAGTTTGCATATAACGAGTTTTTCTGTGCCTCACAGAAAGCATCTTCCTCAGCTTGTGTATAAACCCATTGGTTCTTTGATGTATAATAACCGAACTGTGAACTGTCCTTGCATCCGTCGTTATCTTCTATGTCAATATCGCAAAGGGCATTTCTTCTATCATCTGTTGCTGAGTTCTTTACACCTTCTTGAGACCAAGAACAGCCTGGTCTTAGCCTTCCATACTGTTTTGGAAATACGTCCTTGCTCTGCAATATGGTTCTTGATGAACTTGAAGCCTTTAACGAATCAAATGCAAAATCAGCCATCTTCCCATATCCGTTAAACCTTCTTCCTATGGTGTCAACACCAAACACTGGGTGGAACTTATAATTATCAACAGTCACATTATCACCAAACAAATGATATGTGCAAGCCTCCTCATCGGCTATTGCTTGTACAACCTTTTCATAGAACTTAGCCTCATCAAGATTATAATCCTTTACAACCATTTCGTGTATCTCACGGTCAACAAGGAGATTGCTCTTCTCGTCCTTCTTCTCATTTGGATAAGTCACGTCTGGTCGTGAGGAATAACCTGGAGCATATGGTCCAGGTGCAGTTGGCATAAACTGTCTGAAGTCAGTATAAAAATCATCATCACCAACTGACTCTTTATCAGTCTTGCGCAAGTCATACAATGTATTGTTGTATTTGCTTCCACCAATTTCCTTTCTCATAGAGTCAACGTTAGGCTTCTTTAATCCCCTCATTGACACATACAATGATGAAGCAACAAGACGTGCAACGTTAGGGTCACACTTGAACTTGTATCCATATATATTTGAATATCTGTCATATCCACCCATCTCATAGCCAATCTTAAAGATATATACCCTTCTATTTGGTTTCAGTTCTGACAATACCAATGAGAACAACCATCCAACAAAACACTTGAAACTAGATGTCTCATCACCATTATCCCCATAGAAATTGTATATGTTAGGGAAATTAACTTCCTTATACAATGCTGGAATTCCATTAGCAGATGTTTCTCCGTAATACTGAGCCTTTGCCTCACAATAAATCTTCTTGAGATAATTGTAAGTCTCACTACCAACCTTCACGTCAGCCTCACTTCTGAATGCGTCCAAGATGGTTGTAAACTCATCGTCTACAGCACTTGCTTGGGTAACGTCAAAGAAATCATCCTTTGATACGTTCTCTCCAGAAAGATGAGTGATGTAACGAGTTGTTCTTTCCTCTCCGTAGTTTGTATCAGATACAACGGCTGTAATGTCTCCATCTTCAAACTTGATGTCTGAAAGGAAATTAATACCCTCAGAGTCATTTACTGACCATTCACCATCACAGATATTCTCCGTGTCATACCAACCAATCTTTGTCCTTTCTGCTGAAGCAAAGTAAGGTACAGCATCTTGTATTTTATGTGTTTCACTATCAGCGATACATGTTGGTTCAGTGTCTCCAGTATCAGGTGTATCTCCACTATCGATTGGCTCAGTATCTCCAGTATCTACTGGTTCTGGAGCATCAGGTTCCGTGTCACCACTTGAAGGTGTCTCGCCACTGTCTGGAATTGGCTGTGGTGGATTTGGTTTTCTATTCTTAAAGTAAAACCATACGCAAACTCCTATTATCAATAGGATTGTTAAAATTACGATTACTGTTGTCATATTATTAAATATTATTATCCTAATTGTGAGAAATTAAACTTTGATTGTTTGCCTTCGCTATCATATTTACCACACTTTGCAACTATATGTACATATACATCATGTCCAGTGTTATTTTCTGGTAAATTACTCATAACTATAAAATAAGGATTCCACCATTCTGGATGACCATATGGTTTTCTTGTAGAGGCATCATCTGGGTTTGCTGTATCACTAGCATTTTCGTCTTCATTTAATGATAATTGAACTACGCTTAGAACTCTTTCAACATATTCAACATTCTCTTGGGCTTCATCACTGCTTATAGTTCTATTATTACCATTAGGGTCCTTATATAGTAACACAGGTAGTACATCAAACTCTGGACATTGAGACGGATAGCATTCTCCTGGATTATCGGCTGTCCAACCATTAGGTTTCCACTGACCAATTTTTATAGAACCAGTAAATCCAGTTTTAGGCGCAAAACCATTACCACTACCACTACTATCACGATTCCAAGCGTCACCGCCTCCACCAAATCTTGAGTGTGAACATTCGCAATTTTCATAGCATTCAGTTGGTGTTGGCTGTAGATTGCAAGTTGGGTAAATTTCGTTAAATAATGTGTCAAAATCATTGAATCCCATTAGGTATCCTATACAAGAAGAAGCGATTACTTGTCCTATTAACACATCAGTTGGCCAATGTGCTTTAACAACATATCTGTGGTTTCCATATAATACGCCTCTTTCAGCTCTAGTCATGTACACTCCTTCTTTTGTGTTTATCTCACATTGTTCATTACCATCGTATAGAATAGATAACAATGCAGCAGTATAACCCCAAGAAGCATGCCCAGAAGGGTATGAGGTGTTACCACTTACATAATCTTGTTGGCCATCACAAACAGAAGCATCTTCGTAACTGCACACTTGTTCAACATACTCTTGTTCAACTTCGTCATCACAAATGAATTTTATCTGTATACTCTGTGTAGCATCACCAACTGTACATTTGCTTGGGCGCCATCTTCCAGCCATGCTTTTTGCAAAATTACTTGCTAGATACTCAACCTCTTCACAACCGTGTACTCTTTGATAAGTGTCATGCGCTTTAGCACCAATAAATTCATCGAATTTTCTATTACAATAATCGTTTTCCAAATCGACACCATATATTGTACGAGCATAACAAGGTGTATGTCTTTTATCATATAATGGTAAATAACCATAATCATAACTTCTTTTCAAATCGTCGGCATTAAGATAATGACCATTTTGATTTAAGGCAAACATTAAACTACCATCATATGTGTTATAATTTTCAACTCCTGGAAATGTTCCACTAGATTGACTAGGTACTTTAGGGATATATTTGTTATATGCCTCTGGAACATAGTCTCTAATATCATAAGCACTTGGATTATTTCTAACATCGTATAAAATATCGAATGATGTATTATTTTTTCCAGCTCCAGAAACTCCAGCATTAAATAATTCAGTTCTAGATTTTCTAACTATTTCTTTACACTCTGTATATGTTTCATGCCTAAATTGGGCGAACATTGCGGCACTATCAATTCTAGCCTTATATATAGCAACTTCTTTATTGTATTCTGCAACTGTTATTGCTGTTAGTGGAGGAATACCACCCCAAGGAGCATAACTAGATTGTCCAGTTTCTACTGGAGTTCCAGTTGCTCTTCTGAAAAACTTGGTAACTGTTTTAGGATTTGGAACTAATTCAGAAAACATATTAGCCATAAACCATCCAACAGCGACTTCTTTCACGTCAGCATCTAAAGTAGATACATGCTCTCTTATATATGTCCATCCTCTTTTTAAGTATTCATAAGTACATACAGTGTCCCCATCATGTTCAATTTCAATATTAAGACAATCATGAGCAAACCAATTAATACATCCTTCAAAATCAGTATTTCTCTCTGGTTCACACGTAATACAATCAACAGTTATTGTGGTACTCTTACTACAAGTATTATCTTTTTTATATGTTACTTTAATGTTAGTACCAAGAGGTGTATCATTTGGTATAGTTAGTTTAATACTGCTATCTCCAACTGGTGTATATTCTAAAGGTGGGTCTATTATCCAATTCGCCATATTTTATATTTTTTTTAACATAAATATTTTGGTATACAAAAAAATTCCTATATATCGCTATATAAGGAAAAAGCAATGGTTTTCTACCTCTTTTTTTGTTTATTTTCTTAGATAAAAAGCTATTTTTTATATACTTATAAGAAATAATTTGATAAAAACTATACAAAATGAAACGACAATATATGGGCATTAAGTACCCTTTTCGTGCAGATGACTTTCAGCACTTTTTCGTTGATGCGAACAGCACACCAATGGAAAAGGCTAGAAGTGAGATTATGCACATCGTATTCACCCCAAAAGGCCAAAGAATAAGGAATCCAGAGTTTGGTACAGACCTTATTAAATTCATCTTTGACCCTAACGAAGATGTGACATGGGAAGCCGTTAAAAACGAAGTTAGCGAATCGGTGGGTAGATGGGCTAAAAACACAATCCTTAACAACATTCAAGTGGTTAAGAATGAAGAGGATGAGTCGGAGATATACGTAAGGCTTGATTATAGCGTTTCCGAGGGCAATAAGACAACTAATGACAGCATAGTGGTACAAGTATAATGGAAAAGAAAATTAACTATCTTAGCAGAGATTTCGAGGAAATTAAAGAAGAGTTACTGAAGTTCAGTAATAAGTACTATCCTGAGATATTCAGTGATTTTGATGATTCAAGTATTGGAGCATGGTTTATTGACCTTGTTTCAGCAGTTGGTGATGACCTTAGTTATCACACAGATAGAATGTATCAAGAAACAAACCTTGATAGTGCAAATCTCAGAAGCACGGTTTTGAACATGGCAAGAACCAATGGTTTGAAGATTCCAGGACGTAAGGCTTCTTCTTGTGAAGTTGAATTTAGTTGTGAGTTGCCAGTTAGCACATCAAACACTGCTACTGCTGATTGGACTTATGCACCAATCTTGCAGAAAACTAGTATTGTATCAGCTGGAAGTTATAACTTTGAACTTACTGAGAACATTGACTTCGGACAGCAGTTTAATGATAATGGATATTCAAACAGAAAGATTACTCCAGCTAGAGATAGTAATGGTAATATAACTGGTTACACCATTACCAAGTCTTCAATTGTTGTCAACGGAAATACCAAAGTGTATAAGAAGGTTATCAATTCATCTGACCTTCAGCCATTTATGGAATTTGTACTCCCTGAGAGCAATGTAATGAACATTGAATCAATCATATTTAAGGAGTCTGCTGATTTCAATGAGAATCCAGAGATATATGAGTATTATATTGAGTCTGAGCAATATAGAATATCAAACCAAGCTGTAATGACATATCGTTTCTTCGAGTGTGATTCACTTGCAGACCAATGGAGATTTGGAAGTATGGCTAATGTATATGATGATTATATTGTGGCTGATAAGTATAATCCAGAGATATATAGTGATGAAAGTGGATATAGATACTATGTTGGTAAATGGAAGCCAATTACTCAAAAATTCATTACAGAATTCACTGATAATGGATACATGAAGATTATCTTCGGAGCTGGAAACACCTATGAGGCAGTGCCTGAGAACCAAACAAAATATGGTGATTACATTGCTTCTAGAATAGTTAATAATGATATGCTAGGTGTTCTTCCAAAGGAAGGTTGGACAATGTTCATATTGTATCGCATAGGCGGTGGTATGTCAAGCAACTTGGGACCTGGTTCTATCAATAAGATTAGCATTGCTAATGTGGATTGGGGTAATAGCACAACCAACACAGATGGTAGCATCAGAGGACAAGTTATTAACTCTATGAAGGTTACTAACATATCAACTGCTCTTGCAGGTAAGGACGAGCCAACAACTGAAGAGATTAAGGCTCTTATGAAGTATAATACCTCTTCACAGAATCGTGCTGTTACTGTTAAGGACTACAAGGTTAAGCTTATGCAGATGCCTCCTAAGTATGGTGCTCCATTCAGAAGCAGCGTGATAGAGACAAACAATAAAATTGAATTCGATATGCTTGGTTTGGATGAGAATGGAAAACTTACATCAAATCTTCCAAGCACCCTAGTAAACAATACAATCGAATATCTATCACATTATAGGCAGATAAACGATTACATTGAGATTAGAAGTGGTAGAATCTACAATATTGGTGTAGCAGTGGATTTGTTCACCGATAAGAGTTATGACACAGCTAACGTTATCTCAAATGTCATTTCTAGAATTGCTTCGTATTTCGATGTGGGTACACATGATATGGGTGAGGATATATTCGTTGGAGACCTTGAGAAAGAAATTAACACACTTGATGGTGTTATAAGCATTATCAGTTTGAGAATCTACTCAATAAGAGGCGGTAGTGGTGGATATAGCACTGATAAGTGTCCTCTTCCAACTGTAATCGAGGGAAGTGCTTGTGATGTTGCAAGCGATACGACATTTGAAATCGGTGGTGGTTCTTTTGTTGACCAGCTTGATTTGAATGAAACAGATAAGGTTTTATATTCAGACTATAATAGTATGTATGAGATAAAGTCTCCAAAATCTGATATCCAGATACGTTGCAAAAGTGTATAATTGATTTAATATTTTAGTGTTATGGCATGTAATTGTAAGAAAACTAACGAGTTTCAAGATAAATACGGTAAACCAGAAGAGGAAAGTGCTTTTCAGAAATCGCAAAGATACATCTATAAGATAATGATATTCGCAGTTGCAGTATTGTTAGCGATAGTGGTAACACCTGTCATTGTAATGACAGCAATTTATAAAATGATATTCAAAAACAATGAATCGATTGTTTTACCAGAGTTTTTATCGAAATATATGAGATAATTTATGGACAAATCATACAGAATACATACAAATATATCTAGTGACACAGTTCTCAATGTAAACATGAAGCAAGACTTTGAATTCTTGGAGGTCTTATCATTGAAACTTGCACAGAAAGATGCTTATAAGATTCACTCTTCCAATTATGGTGTCATAGTTGGAAGGGTTCTTGCTAATGATGCGTTTGGTATTCCTAACGCAAAGATTTCTGTGTTCATTGAGAAGGATGGTAATGATACAACTGACGTTGAGAATATATACCCATATACTCAAGTTACCACAAAGGACAGAAACAACATTAGATATAACTTGTTGCCAGACTATAGCGATGATGATTGCTATAGGGTTGTTGGTACATTCCCTAATAAGAGATTGGTGTTAGATGATGACACCTATCTTGAGGTGTATGACAAATATTGGAAATATTCAACAGTTACCAATAATGCAGGTGACTACATGATATTTGGTATACCTACTGGTTCTCAGCAAGTTCATGTCGATATTGACCTTTCAGATATTGGCATATTATCACAAAAACCTCGTGATTTCATCTATAAGGGATACAATATGACTGAGTTTGATAATGCAAACCAGTTTAAAGCAAGCACAAATCTTGACAACTTGAGACAGATTATTTCTCAAAACAAGAGTGTGTTTGTCTATCCTTTCTGGGGTGATGCCGAGAATGGTATAGCAGCAATTACAAGAGCAGACGTACAAATTGATTATAAGTTCGAGCCAACTTGTATATTCATGGGTTCAATTGTATCTGATAATGAAGGAAATGCTATTGGCCATAAATGTGCTCCAGATATTGAAAATGGTATGAATGACCAATTAATCGCTGGTGAAGGTACAATTGAAATGATTCGTAAGACCATCGATGGATTGGTGGAAGAACATCAGATTCAAGGTAATAGGCTTATCGATAGCGATGGTGTATGGTGTTACCAAATCCCTATGAATCTTGATTATGTCGGTACTGATGAATATGGTAATATCATTCCAACAGACAACCCAAACAAGGGTATTCCAACTAGAACTCAAGTAAGATTCAGATTCAGCAAGACAGAAACTGGTGATGAGGGATTCTCTCGTCACACAGCTAAGTATCTTGTGCCTATGAATCCACCATTGATGGAAGGTGAGGATGATGTAATACCAAAGTCTCTACTTAACGGACAAGACTTTGAGAAACTATATAATTTTGGTTCAAACACACCATTAAGCTGTTTCCGTGATTTATATTGGAACAATGTATATTCTGTAAAGAATTATATACCAAAGATTCAAGTTGCTCACAGAGCCTACGCTAAGAACTATAGCGCACTTAAAGGTTCTAACCTTGCAACTGACCAAAACCCAATTCCATTCAATAAATTGCGTGTTGATATACCGTTCATGTATATGATTGTGTGTATCTTGTTCATGATTATATTGTACATAATCAGCTTTATCAATAAGTTTATCATATGTCCTATCAATGCGGTATTGGGATTGCTTAATAGAGTGGCTGATATAAGATTGGGATTCCTTGGTAGACCTTTCGGCTTCTTGCATGTGGGATATATAGGATGTATATCATTAGGAGCTGGTCTTAGTGAAGACAACATTGCATACTACCCAGGATGTAGCTGTTCAAGTGGTAAAGATGCAGCAGAGTGTCCTGAGGATATGGAAAATAATTGTAAGAAGGTTAACGACAATACAACGTTAAAAGACAAGATTCAACAGAACCTTGCTCAAGAGTATAAGATTATCAAGTTAGACCTTTATCAAGATTGGATTAATGGCTGTCTTTATATGCCTCTTTGGTATTGGAGAAAGAGAAAGAAGAAGACATTCTTATTCGGCTTGTTCTCAAGAAGTGCAAAGAATGAGTTCTGTGACTGTAACAAAACATATAGCAGACTAAAGACATACGTAACTTGTGATATTCCTTATAAAGACAGAAGCCTTGGTGTTTCAAAGGACGTGTCAAATGATGATGAGGATAGATGGCATAAGAAAAAGAGAGAATGGGTTAGATTCAATAATGGTGTTATTAAAGGTGTACAGAATAAAGATGGTTTAACTGCTTATTACTACACAGCGATGCAGCCAACAAGTGAGAATGAGGATGAAATTATAACAAATCGTCCAGCTGGTTTCCAAGCAATCCGTCTTTATGCAACTGATATTATCCTTCTTGGTAACTTGAATGAGAATAACCTATATGGCCTTCCTCAATTTTTCAAGGTATTACCATCAACAACGGCTAATATCCCACCTATTGCAACAATCGAAGAAAGTTTAAATGAGGAAGAAACTAAGGATGAAACATCTACTAGTGATATAGGTAATGGTGAAGATAGTGGTACAACCATTACAACTGGTATGGACTGGGGTGCTCGTGGAGCAAACCAAGTTCCAGTATATAAGACTGGTCTATTCCTTGACCTAACTTGTACATATGCAGCCACAAGATTAAAGTCTTGTATCAATGTTGAACGTCTCAGTGAACTTGGAGTTAACCTTGACATGTCATATAATATGTCATACTCAAATGGCGGTAATGGTATCCAAAGGGGTATAATAGATTCAGATGGTTTCATTACCAAGTATGAACTTGATGATATGGATAATCGTTCAGCTTTTGCTACGCTTAACCATGTTGGTTTTGTACCTCAAGCATATCAAGATACAATACCACAGATTTATGATGGCATGTATGGCAGCTATAAACCTTATACAACCCAGATTGAAGATGAAAATACAAATTACTTAGTACCTAAGTTCAAGTTCATTTTCCCAACTGATTTTGACGGAAGAATGCAAGGAACAATGACCAACTATGCAAAAGGCTTTGAGCAAGCATTGTTCGATGAATCAGATGAGGCATATCTTACATTTAGATTGGGCGCTGAGAATAGTAAGGATAGTGGAAAGAATGGGCATTATTATGGTAGGACTAGACACTTCTATCACAAGAGTGGTAATAGTGAATATAAGATGCCATTATACAATAACTCATTCTATTTCTACTTCGGTATAAAGAAGGGTAGTACGGCTATTGACAAGTTCAATAATTTGTTCTTGGCTGATTGCGTTAAGGATGAGAAAGACCCATTCGTGTTGGATGTTGAACTTAAGGCAAAGTCATATTGTGATTGTCCTTATAAGGATAACTTCAAGAAAGACACATACGCAACCATTAAGGTATTTTCAGATGATGTTCAAACCCCATATACATATACCTTATATGATTCAGCAGGAGAGGTTGTTATCGGTGAAAAGAACATGACAGCAACAACCTTTACAATTGGTGATATTAATGATGATGGTAAGGTGAAATATCAGATTCCAACGGATGATGACGATGACTCAACAACACCAAAGGTATATGAGACTGTAGATAATGACTACGGTGTTAGTGGTTTGACCAACCAAGTCTATAGTTTGGTCATGATGGACTGTAATGGTAAAAAGGTCTCAAGAAGGTTTGAACTTGAAATGCCAACATTGACATTTAACTACGAATCATACAGACTTGGAACTAGATTCTATAACACAGCCACATCTAGAATGGACTATATCTGTAATGAGGAAAATGATTTTTATGGAAGGATAATTTTGAAAGAATTCTCAATTGATGGTATGGTCTGTGACTTAAATATGGAAACTGGTCTCATGACTCCACCAACATATAACCCAGATTTGGATGGTTTTGTTATTCCTATCAAACTAATTAAGAAGGTTAAAGATGGCGAACTAATAAAGACCAAGCTTGAAACTGGAGATATGGCTAGTAACTGTTATATATATCTAACCATTAAGTCATTGGAATCAGACTTTATTGGAGAGGTTAAGCAATGCTTCTGTGATGGCGTAGCACCAAGGCTTAAGGTGTTGGAGGATGCTAACCATGTAAAGAGCTTGCAGATAGACGTATATCAACCTAAGAGATATGTCGTTGCAATGTATCAAGTATGTAATGGCGAGGTGATTGAGGAAAACTCTTATTCAGAGATTATCCGTGTGTTAAATGGTGAGAATTTTAACACATTCTTGAATGACATGCCTACTAGATTCATGCTTGGAACAAACAACGATAGTCCTGATGCTACTGTAGCCAATACAAGTAAATTCTATAAGTCTGAGACAGTTACAAACCCAACCGATAAGAATATTTGTGGTTGGTTTGGCGTTCACCAAGAGGATTCATACCAGTTCGGTAGAACTGATACAATCACTGTTGAGAAGAACCAAGCCGTTTGGGAAGATTTCTTAGGATTCGGTGGTGATTCAATTAAAGCCCCAATGTCTAAGTTGAACATTATAAACTTTAAGTTTACTACCATGTTCAGCTTATCAGATGCAGTATATAGTTCAAATGAGTTGTATTTCCGTTCTACTGGTGGTGTACAACCAACAATCTATAGGAGTGTTGCCCCTGATTATGCTGGCACACAGATGACAAGGGACACATACCTTCTTGATGATGTTAATATGGTAGCAGTACCAAAGGACTTACCAAATATTGTCGGAGGAAACTATGCGTTCTATGATGGTGATGATTTGATTGAACACTCTACAGAATTACCAAGCTTCAACAAATATTACTATAATCGTGAATATGTTGGTAATTATTTTGGAGCATTTACAAATAACGGAGGCTATAAAAATAATAAGGAACTTGATAAAAATATGGCTATCATGAGAAGTCCTAACTATGCTTCAGTGAGTCCATATAATAGCAGTGTTCCAAAGGAAATTGGTAAAGTTATTGATGGCGATATTAAGAATAATTTTAAGTTGGCAAGACAGAATGGTAATCAGTCATTAAGTGGTGATAAAAACAGAAGTATACAGCCATACTTAAGAGCTATGACTGTTGATAGAAGACTTGATTATGATTTGTTGTTCATTGGACCAGTTATTGGCAGCACATTTAACTTGTATAAGAGAGACGAAACTAATCCTAATGTTGACAAGGATAGAGCTTGGAAGGGCGCACGTATTCGTGGTACTGTGTATGGTGGTGTTGAAATGGCATATGATGGTGATTACAATGTCATATCAGCAAACACACAATTGAATGATGATGGTGAATTACAGAGTGTAACACCAAATAAGTTACTTGAATATAGTTATCAATTATCTCAAGCAGATGAAGATGCAAAAACAATATATAATAAAGGTAATGTGAATTCTATTTGGGAGAGAGATAAAAAATCAAGAGAGATTCAAAGAACGGTTTTAGATGATAATGGCCAAGAAATAACAGAAACCATTACAGAGTATTACTACCCAGAGGGTTCTTCATTAAATAAGAGATTCTATGAGGCAAGTCTTGGTGGTGTTGATATTAGGGATTACTTCTGGTCTAATTTCAACAAGAACAGACTTAACAAGTATATCACCGACCCAATCGACCAAGGTGGTCAAGGTGGTAGCGGCTACGAAGCATTGATTAGTTCTGCAAAACCTTATATATTCAAGTACCCAAGTACCACAGCTAACTTGTATAATGGTGACTTCAACCGTGAGGATGCGATTAAACCTAATAATTATCCAACTAGGAGATATATTGATGTTTGTAACATCGTGTCTGCTGCTAGGTATAATTTCTTGGTTTCATCTTGCTCTTATGGTTCTATGCAAACAATAATGAATGAAGACCATACCATTACAGCAGAAGCTGTAGAAACTGATAATATTGAAATGAACTTCAATTTTGAGAATCCAATTCAATTTGTTGACCCATCTGACGATAATAAGAATTTCGGTAATATCATATATAAATCTTATAGGTCTGAAAGTGGCGATTTTAGAAGGTTCACTACAGAGCAAGCAAACATTATGTTTAAAATCTCCAAGAAGAGTGATTCTGATTTTGATATTTATACTGGTATGCCAAGTCTTATTCGTGTTTTACCTTTTACAAATAATATTGATGGTATCACATATTTCAAGACAGCAACTGACAATGGTGAAATTAATGCAAGAAAATCAATTAATGATGCTATTAACAATGTCTCTGTGTATAATTGGCGTGGCAATTTGAGTAATTTTTTGTTCTTCTCTAATTGGAAGGATGTTGTTGTTCCAGATAACATTGATGTTGATGATGGTTTAATAGATAAGTATGGAAGACATATTCCAGGAACTTTCTTCGTTAATGGTGATGGCGAATATATCACGTCAAGTAGCAATGAATTCTCTAACATATCATTCATTAGGACGATTAGTGGCGATGATTTTAAAAATGTTAAGGTATTCTCAATATTGGTTAGGAGATTCTATGTAAGCAATGAAGACAACAAACTCATCAATAGCATTAAAACCATTGAACTTAGCGAATTGATTGATTGCAGAGACATTCTTTTGAAGTTCGCCCCAACTTATGTTGATGGTGAAGGAAATACAGTTAATGCAAGTTATGTTGAGTTGAGAAATATTAGGGCAGAAGTTACAATTGAAGGGGACGAACAAGAGCAAGAACAAGAAGAGGAAAGCGGAGAAGGTGATGCTAAGAGTTTTATTCAAACTGTAGCGTTTATGATGCATATAAACACAGATGGAGAACCTAGCACATTGGAGAACCAAGTCTTCATAGATTATGATAATATGTCATTTACTTTTATGTTTAAACGTGGTGATGATGAGTATTACGTTGACTGTGGCAGCATTGTAATGATTGAACATACCGAAGGAGAAGGAGAAGAGGCTGTTACAAAGAGTATTGATTTGGTGTTCTCTATGAAATGCCCTCAAGAAATGGGCACATTGTGTGATGATGATGGTAACTCTAGACAATGGATATGTAATATGATAGCTAAAACCTCTTCAGGTTTCTCATATCGAGTAGATTTTAGACTTTCTACAGATACACAACAAATGCCAGAAACACCTGGTGCGGATGGACGTATAACAACAAATGGACGCATTTTTTAACAATGGATACTAATATTTTTCTAAAAGAGTTTAATAGTAAGAAATCAGTTAGTGACAATAGCGGACTGAACGTATCTTTGGGTGGTAAGAGAAGACTCTTGCCACTCACTGATGCGTCTTATGTTATTAGCGCATACGAACAGTATGAGAAGGAAAGGGCGAATTGCAATGTTATTCGTCTTACTTGCCAAGTTAACCCAATATGTACTAATGTCCTTTTCAATAGGGTTACAGAGGTTGTAAAGCGAGAGGGAAGTAATGGCGTTACCGTTATTAACTATGGAGTTAGTGGAGATACCACCGATGCTATTAATTTCAGTGGAGTTAAATACAAGGAGAAAACCATGAGTTTCTGGAGTGGTAGTTGTGCCACTTATCAAAGTATAGATGGTATAACAAGTGCATTATCTTACCAAACTCCAGTTACAAAGGCTGTATCAACATCTAGTTTAAACTATGATAATACACAGTCTTTCAATGAGGTTGATAGTTTGCACCCAACAAATGCAATTAGAGACATGCAATTGACAAAACCAGACAGTAATGGAAATTCATTTATTTATCATTGTGGTTTGGATATATTGAACAATCACTTGATAAGAAGCAAAACCTTTAAACCAATTTGCAAGTTCCCTAAAGAGGTGGACCTTAGCTGTGAGTATGAAACACAAGAGAATCCAACTACTGAGAAGCCTTATGGAGCATTTAACACCATTGCTGATGTAATGCGTGATGTCAATGGAAATAAGGTGATTGAAAAACTATACTTCCCTGTTAGTGCTCAGATTGATGGTAATACTAAGATACTTGCAAGACATCTTTATGAGTATGATGATATTCAAACTTTCAAGGATGCCGTTGATAAAATGCGCATTGAGAAATATAATGGTTGGTTTGGTTTTGAGAATAGTTCAAAAATTAAGACTTATAATGATTTCTTAACAAATGAGAGTCTTGGGTTGGAGAGACCAGTCATGTATATGAATGGTGGTGACTTCGTTGACATGTACCCTTCTAGAGACCTATACTCATTCATACCAAAATGGAATGAATATAGGAAGAGAATCGAGAAGAATTGGAACTATTGCATTACATACCCTAGTTCTTCAGTTACAGAGGGGTTTGAAGAGTTTATCGAGACCAATAACGGTGTCAACTCTTTGAAAGCAATCTATTTTGATGAGAATACAAGGGCAGATAATGGAACAAGCCAGATTGTTATATATAGTATCTCAAAGCACGGATTGGTAGAAGGCGACTATGTGAATATCTATAACACATACAAGAAAGATGGTGATACGGTCACTGAGAAGGTAATTGATGGTGCTCAAGTGAGCAATGTCGTTGATGACTACATATTCACTGTATTTGGGGCTAATACTAAGATAAGTAATTCTTGGCTTGAGCTTACTGCTGACGATATGAGGTCAATATCCATAAAGGTAAATGACATTGAATATAAATTAGACCCTAAAAAGCATGACTATTATTATAGGGTTGACAGCGATAATAATGTTATAAAATATTACATTATAAACCAAACCGATGACTTTAACGGCTATGTAAATCTTGATGATAACGCCCAAAACATATCATATAAGAAGGTTGTCGGTGGTATGGAGTGTGAATACTACGTGAGAGTGTTCTCAAGATTGCCTAACTTCAAATATGCTAGCGGAATAACAAGCGCATATGACTTGTATGGTCATGGTGATGAAATGATTACAACGTATCAGAAGCCTGAATATGATTTTGAAAGCCACGTATCTAGACTTGCTTTCGCTAAGAACATATACTCAGACGATATTGGCGAAGTTGTATTCACTGATGACATTGATATATCAAACTTGAAGGATAACCTTGGAAGGCCTCTTACTTCGGTGTATATGACACTTGTAAAGAACAATAAGGGCTATAAAGAGTGGTATGGTTTTGGCTTTAAGGAAACGGATTGGAAGCCAGAGCAACAAGTATCAGCAGATACAATTGAATTCTCACATTGCTTCGGAAAGATAACATGTGGATTCGATTTCTCTTATGAATCACTCAATGGCACTAACTTGAATAGCATTAAGACGATTAACAATAGCGGTGTTAACGTTGGTTTCAATTGCAGTAAGATTAACGCTGATAGACCAACCAACGTAAATGATGAAGAAATCGCCTACGACAGCGATATTCATTACTATGGTGACTTGTCTTACTATGATAGTTTTAACGCAATAGAGAGGCATATACAGCCTATTTTGCACAGATTTAACACTGCTCAGAGGGAATCAAAGAATTCAGCATCAAACAAGTACTTTAAGTCTTATGTTTATGATGAGATAGGCAATGATGACTACGATAGAAATGATAAGTATGTTATCAGAAGCTACACGGTTGAAGATGCAAACGATAAGAACGAGGGCTATTATTACGTGCCTCATTATGAGATACCAATTAAGACATTTGACACCTTAAGTTCAGTAATGCCTACATTCCTTACTATTAGGTCGTTGGTAAACAGCCCAGATGGAGCAAGGGTAACGGTATTGCAGAATCACTATCTTGGTGTCGGTGACAAGGCCATGATTTATGATAGAGAGACAAACGAGTACTTCTATTGCAATACAACAAGTAGCGATAACGGAAAGACTTTTGTTTGTGACATATACGATGAGAAGGGTAACAAGACGGATAAAATACCTAATATATTCTCTTCAAATCCAGAGTATAGAGCAAGGTTCAGAATGTTTAAGATAGACAATTTGGGAATACCTTCTTATGCTCATATTTTAAAGGATGGTACTTGCAGATTCATTTGGCGTAATATCGTCAATAATGGCATGAATACATCTGACAAGTCAATAGAGGCATATCCATTCACAAATGGAGCGTTCTATATCAATAAAAGGATTGACTTATACTTGAGAAGACAAGACCCATTGGCTCTATATGGACTATATTCTGAGGATGATGTCTTCGGTAGAGAGGTAGAAATTGAGAAGGAAAATAATTATGTTAAAGACGATGAGATAAAATGTTAAAATACAGTGTAAAGCTTACTGATAAAGATTTCAAAGACAATAACATAGTTTGGAGAGAAAAATATGTTGCACCAGATTTGTCATATATTTCTGGTGTGACAGACTTCTCATGTCATCTTGAAAAGCATCCATATATGACGGTTGAAAACCCATCAGCAAACCAAAGCAATATTCTTAAGGTTGAAAGTGAGGTTGTAACTAGATTAGGATACGTTATCTTAAGAGACAAAGAATATCCAGTTAAAAAGGTTAACGGTATAAATTATGTACAGATTAACGATAGGTTCTTCTACGAGAGTGGTGGCAAATTCACCATTAAGGATTGGTTATGTGAGTCATTTGTAAGAAAAAACGGCAAGATTGTTCCAAACATGGTGGAGAAAGATGTCTCTACAACCGCTAGCGGTGGAAAAATTAAACTTGATACAATTTGTTGGATTGAGGACGGTTTTGTCACAATTGATGGAGTTGAATACATATTTGACCCAAATGAGCAACAAAGCGATGGCACGGTGGGTTGTTTGAAGTTCAAGAATGATGGAAGGGTAATCAGTAAACCATGCGAATGTTCTTCAGTTTACTTTGCACCTTTTACTGACGTATCATTGATACATGAGGTTTGTAAGTTTAAGGCTTATTCAACACCTTATTTATCTTATAAATTCACGGACATGAAGTTCTGCGAGTATTTCTTCTTTGCAAAGTATAAGAAACATTATTGCCCAGTTAGACTTAAGGACAGTAACTTTGTTTGTGAAGTACCTTTAGGTGGTGATATATCATCTTTAACAGATTATCAAGTATATGCTCATAGCGAGGATGGTGATGGGGAATTTGAGGTTAACACTAATGTTGATGGCGTTCACGGTATAAACGATTTGCTATTCCTTGATATGTTCATTAAGCTTGAGGGTGAGGAATTCCCTATAAATTATGATTATAGGGCATCAAACAGCTCCAAGTATATAATGGTACGAATGGAGAATCAAACGATAAGTGTGCCAGTTGGTGAGACCATATCATTCGTTGATTCTTCACTCAATGAGTGTAACATTGACGTTGAAAGCGGAACTGTACTATATGATGGTAAAAAATATTACGTTGAAGATGGCTTGTTTGACAAGGCTAAAATCGATGGAACGGAATATGATGTCACATATGATGACTTGGACAGTACTATAGCGTATGTAACCATTGATGGTGAACAAGTTCCAATGAAGCGCAATGGAAATACCTTGACAAGATACGGTTATGTATTGAAAAGTGGTGAAAGCGTTATCTCAGAGGAATCATATACCATAAAGAAATACAGTGGTGTCACAATTGATGGAGTGGCTTATCTTGTTAAGGACAATATAGCATACATCGGAAAGAGTAACAAGATTAAGTTCATTGTCACAGATATTAAGGGTAATTCATTATATATCTGTACCCCATATCTTAACCCAAATGAATATGGTGATGACTATATTAATAGCAAAGCTTATGAGTTATGCTTTATGGTAGTTGGAAACAAGGACAACTTTGACTTACAAGTTAACAACAAAGTATTTGGACTAGAGACTGTTTCTAAGGAGTCAGTGTTTGGATATACGGATAATCCAACATCTAGTGATGACGTTTATAATGTATTCGAGTATCTTAAGATTAATGGTGATAACGGATATATCAATTTACCTATTACATTCACATCAGCCAGAGGTAATAACATGCTTCAGAGTGATACAATAAAGAAGGATTTCTGCGAGAAGGAAAAGGAAAAAGCGATAAACAAGATTGTCGATTTGGAAAAGGATGTATACGCCCCAAAGATATTGCTTGACGATAAGTATGCTGGTTCAAGTTCAAACTTCCAATCAGTACACACAATAAACGTTAGTCTTCACTTTAGGACAAGAAACCTTGAGAATTGGAAGGTTAATGAGGGATATAATGACATATCAGTGAGTGGCACTGCTGATAACTGGTTCATAACCGACTATGAGCCATATAAGACAATGATAACAGCAACTACCACAACAGACAAACAACGTGATACAATGATGAGAACATCTGACTTGTTAGGTTTCCTTAACTTTGACAATAATGATGTGTTCTATCAGAAATCAAGAATAGCAAAGTCATTCTTGAGGTTCACATTCTATGACTCTATTGACCCACAAACTCAGTCATTGCTTGCAACATCTTCAGTGTTCTTAAATGAACATGACCTTTATAAGAAATTTATTGACAACTCAAGAAAGGGTGTTCATGATTACCTACAGTTTGCATTGACGATGGATGAAACCTTGATTGCCAATAAGATAAGGGTTACAACTGAGAGAATGGCAACTAGCAAGGAATATGACGATACAAACCCTCCAAAGGACATTATAAAGATTAACAGACCAGAGGGTGAACCACCAGTTGATACTGATAGATACATTTCATTAAAAGAGGATGCAAGATTGAGTTCTAGATTCGTAATCGATAACAAATACAGCACCGATACGTCATCTGAAGGATTTTACATTTATATATTTAGAGAGTATGCTGAAAAATTGCATCCTAAACGTATTTATATGAAAATTGAGTTCAACCATGCTGGAATCGGTAAGACCATTCCATTCATCGTACCGATGAAATGGACTGAAAAGAATGATGATAATGAGGTATATCCTGAGAGCAGAGTAACTCTTTCAAATAAAGTAGAAACACAAGAGCAAGGAGAAGAAACTCCAACAGCTCTTTCCGACTTAGATTACCTCAAGCAAGGTTATCCTCTATCATGGGTATATTCTCAGTCATACATACCATTATATGCTGTCTATGACTTTAAAAACAAGGAATATGGCTATGTCTTTGACAAGAGATATGTAACAGAGAACAATGGTGTCATAGACCTTAATCTATTCGAGATAAAGATTAAGAATGACGAAGACCCAACAACCAATGAAGGTACTGCTATAATTGATGCAAACGACCAATTTAACTAAAGATGAGAAAGATACAGAAAAAAATATCACTAGAACCGATGACTAGTAGACTGCCTAGCATTCTACCAGCTTATATGAATAATCAACTCTACTTTTTTGACGATAGTCACTTGAAGGAGAGAGATTATACATATACTAGTAACTATGGCATGATACCAGTTGATGTTGAGATTCCAAGTGATTATAGAAGTAGAATATGTGACTACAATGGTGATGGATGCTATGTTATTTCATTTGAACGCTTAAGCATCTGGTATCATAAGTTCACAGAATACTATCATCTTCTTAATGATTACAGCCACTGTAACACTGTATATCATTCTGCTCATGCATATTACAAGAACGAGGTTAAAAGATGGCCAGAGGATTTATATTTTGGCACTGATGAACAAACATACATTGATTTAGATGAAGAGATTAAGTGTATGGGTGGTATGGTTCGTGCTTGCGAATCTAATAAAAATGTTAGAGATTGTGATGGTAATGTTGTATTGAGCAAAAGAGGAAAGGTTTGTGACTATGGGTTCTATAATTGGATTTGCGAGAATATAATTCCAACATATACAATATCTTACGATTATCAAGGTTATTGGCAAAGAGAAACACTATTCTATCCAGATGTAATTAAGTGGATTGGTTGGTTTGAAGAGAGATATGCCAAGTATGGCGAGAATCCTGATTGCAAATCTCAATCCGATTGTTGTGACTGTACGGAATATGTGAATCGTGGTGGCAAGACAGAAATGGATAGCATGAAAACTTGGTATCAATCGATTCAGTCAAAAATAACAGCATTAAATAATAAAATAAGTGGCTGTTATTCTCCTACGATTATAATGCCAATTGAATTGCAGAATTCTATTGAAGATTTGGGAGAATTCACTATATTTTGTGAAGAGTACAAGGTTGGTGTTGATTATCGTGGTGCTAAGAAGGGGGCTGTGGAAAATACCGAGGGTGGTGCTTACGTTGAGAAGGATGGCAAGGTGCTTAAGCTTAAAGATGGTAATAAGGGTTATAAGTACGACACCACTTACATGGAAAACCTATATGATGATAGTGCTTGGACTACTGTAACATCACAATCCAAGTCTAGTAATATAACAGCACTTGCATCATCAAAGGTACAGTCATTACACGTTGATAACTTTCTTGTGGATGATATAGGAAATCCAATAGAGGGTTTGTATGATACAACAAATAAGGTGAATCACCAACCACCAGAAGGTAGCACATTGCAGCCTATATATCAAGTTGGACATAAATACAACATGGTTAGAAACGAGGCAGTGGAGAATCAATTCATTGGTGATGAGATAGATAGCATGGAATTCTATTATGTGTGTCTCGATGGTACTGAGACAACACACACATCCGCAGAAAAGGATAAGGCATTGGAAGCAATAGAAAGTACCCCAACGCCAAGTGATGATAACCCATATTATGAGGATATTTTCTGTGATATAACTTATCACATTGGAAATATATATAAGTTGAACGATGACAAGCAACTAGAGAAGATAAGTGGTGGGGATGGTGTGAAATACACTGACACGGTACAGTTTGTAAAAACTAGGACTGAGTACTATCTTAAGAAGATGTCAAAGGATTACGCACCTGACGAAAAGAAGGTAGCTAGCGCACACACCTTAAGCTATCCAATTTATGTGTATAACCTAAAGAGAGGTGAGGAAGAAATTGTAGATAATACATATGATACCACATACAATGATAGTTTATCAAAGGTCGAATATTCTGTAACTAGAGAATATGATGAGACTGATTCCAAATTCCCAATAATGAGGGAAGAATATAGGTTGGGAATAGCAGGACCAGAAAGTGTAGAGGGTGATATTTATATAGACAGAGGAATAAACTCAGCCTTTGAAAAGCATCTTAAACTTGGAGAGGTTACAAGTCTTGAAAGCTTGCTTCAGTATGGCAATGGTTATTTTAAAATAATGGAGAATTAACAATATTAATAAAACATGAGTGCTTTAGGTTCATATGGATTGAACATTCCAATTCAAATTAAAAACAGTGACATAGACAATTTGGTAGACATAACATTTTGCTACCATGAGACAAGGAGTTATGACTCACTCAGTGATGCGAAGTTTAAAAAGCTTCCATCAAGTGTTCTTACGTTGGCAAACAGAGACGAAGTTGTCGATGGCATAGACAATTATGTTGAGGGTATGTATAACCTTCAACTACCTCTTAGTGAGTTCAATAAGAAGGGTTTCTACACTGTTTACATCAAGCCAAAGGAAATTAAGACGAGGATTATGGATGTCGGCTCATTGACAGCATTTCCAAACGTTAGGGGTATTGTGCTAGATTCTTCAGAAATAGAGAACAATTCCTTGGTAAGAGAGAAACTATTGAAAAACAATGAATTGGTTGGTTATAGAATTATATACCTTGATGATAGTGGAGGAAGACAAGACTACTATAGGATAATCACATCAAACAATAAGTGTGAACCAGTGGTTCAAGCACCTTCTTCATCAAGCGATAAGTCATATACATATCGTTATGAGGACAGCTCAAGCATTTCATTCTTGACGTTGACCCCTTCAGCAGCACCTATGTTTAAGGATAACCAGAGTCCATACATCGGAAAGGTTGGACAAAAGATACTTTTGGTCAATACATTGTTCGAACCAATTATGATTGACATTGAAATGACTACTCACGATGCTGATACAATCAGCTACATGTTGGAGGGTAGCCAGCTTAGAGACTTGGATAACGGTCTTGTTACCACATTCAATGATAAGAATGAGATTTACAACCAAGCAGAGCACTTTACATTGAAAGACCAATACAGTGGTAAGCCTGTATATGAAGTTAAGGAAAATAAGAAGAATTCTGTTGATTTCTCACAAACATTAGACGATAAGATAGGATAATATGCCACAGTATATTAAATCACATAGTAACTACGTTTTGAAGTCAAAGCATCAGACATTGGCTGATGGTAGTACGATTTTTGAACGTGACATAACAACAATTGGAGGTCTGAACCAGTTCGCACCTGGACAGACTCCAATTTATCGTAGTAATAACTTTATTATTACGGTAAGGGATGATGGCGGTATATCAAACCAATATAACAGAAAGAAATGGACACAGAACACCAAAAGCGGTGATACTTGGACTATGACAAGCTTGGAGGGTATGCTTTCTGAGGGAAGCGACCAAGACGATACCAAGATTGTACTTAAGCAAGACTACTACGATTTCCGTGATTTCTGCTACTATGGCTCTTTGGCTGAAATGTTCCGTGCCTCAATCACAGATATTATTGCAAGATTTCCTGGTGAACTTTATGGCACTACCAATAACGTATATTACACTGAGACAGAAACCGTTGATGGTAGCCTAATAGAGACTAGAAAAAAGTTAGGTGGCGAGAGTAACAACTACAAATACGTTGTTAATCCTTTTGGTATCGATATACATTCAAAGACAGCACCGAAGGATGCAAACCCTCTCAAATACTTTGCAAATGATGGCTATAAAAACTATAATTACATAAATGGAAGCACTAAAACACAAGTTACTTGGACTACTACCTATGAAGATAAAGATTGCTATACTAAGGGTGATAAACTCGCTACTATAACAATCAATGGTGTAACAATATATGCTTATTTAGGTGATGATAATATAGTTTATTACTTGTCGGCATCTAGTGGTTTCCATATTCGTCCTAAAGATGAGCTAATTAGCGCATTCTATGAAGAGTGCGACAATTTCCAAAAGCTCATATTAAACCCTAAGACCAACTATAAGGCTACATTCTCTGTAATCGAAGAGACTGATGAGGGTTTCACTAGAAAGTTTGAGGACTTTATTTTTCCAACTTCAGAAGGTGACTATAACATCGATGCTAGCTCTTATGGCTTTAATACATACACCACAAGACTTTCACAGATTGGAGAGTTCTATGATGAGTTATTCACTGATAACCTATATAGGTCAATGACCCACGAGGCTATCAAGAACTTTGACTGGACTTATACACGTGAATATGTTCAAGGTGATGAAGAAGAATATGTTCTTGGTGGTCAGAAGATGCAGAAAGCCTTGAGAGTATTCGCAAGGGAATTTGATGAAATATTGGCATACATTAATAATATAAAGAATCTTAACAGAGTCACATATGATGAGAGAGGAAATCTACCAGATTATTTCTTGACTGACACTGTTGAGAATGAGGGATGGAATGTGGTATTGGTGACTCCATATTATACAGATTCTGCAATTACAAAAATAAATGACTGTAATGACATTCCAATTAAATTTACTCAACCTAGTGGAACAGTAAAACCATATGACATTCCAAATGAAAAGGCATATTTCTTGACTTGTTGTGGTGGTGGAACACAACCATGTGAGTATAATGGAAGTCAATATACCTTTATTGAAGCTGGAGCTAACGAATTTACAAAGTTCGATAGCTGTAACGGAGCGTTGAGAAACCGTATCAAGAGATATACGGATGATGAGGAATATACATACCATGATGCCAATAATGAGTTCTTGAGAAGACTAAAGCTTAACTCTCGTGCAATCTGGCGTCATAAGGGCACACTTGATGGAATCGACATGATTCTATCATTGTTCGGCATGAGAAGCAAGAAATTCTGTAACGATTTGCATGAATATTATAACTGTAAGAATTTTAGTTATGACTATGACGTAACGGAATATGCTACTTCAGTTAGTGCCCCAATATGTGATAGTTGGGATGCTGTTCATCAGATGTATCATATCGATTGGATTAACTCTACCAAGACAATTACCTATGATTATAGGTCTTTGTCAAACTATAATAGAGGTGCTGATGGCGTGACTTATCTACCATATCAAGGATTGCCAGTATCATACGTTACAAATGGGCACTTCCGTGCGCTTAATGTGCGTACTGATGTTTGTCCTGAACAAGTGGTTGACTACATAATAGATAAGAGAGATAACACAATTAGAATAGAGTGTAACGACCAATCTTATAAGGTTGCAGATATTAATGGAGATACATTCGTTCTAGGTAGCACTACTTTTGTAATAGGCGATACATACGTAAAAGATTCTAGTGGCAGTAAGGTTTCAGTAACTTGGGATGAAAGATACCTATATCCTAATTTCAATCATTATGAACAGTATGATGGAAATCCATATTTCCAAATGAAGGGTGGATGGCTTGATAAGGAGATTAGTAGTAAGTACTTCCAGTTCAATGTGGATGACTATATAGTATTCAGTAATAATAGAATATATAAGGAAACTGTAAGAAACATTAGGAGGTTCGATACCATTCAAGATATGCTTGCAGTTCCATCATATGAGATACACGATAACCAGATTGTATATGTAACAAAGATACAGTCTAATAATTGTGTATTGGATGGTGCTGTATATGAAATCAAGAGAGATAGTTATGGAAGATACATTGAACTTGTTAAGCAGAATAATGTAATTAAGGCTGGTGATGACCTATATTTCACTGAGTATGTATCAGTGTACAATAGGGATAAAGCACCTCAATCATATTATCTCAATACAATGCCTAATGGACAAACTATAAAGGCTTATATTACCGATGATGGAGGTTTCATGTGCGCTGAAGGTGATAACAACTACGAAGAGTTCAAGATAATAACCACAGTTGACGGTGACACCAATTATTTTATTATTGGTGATTTCTCCCAGTCAAATAGAATATATGATGCTACACATGCATCTAGTGGTTGGAAACGTCTCAAGAACAGTGACAAGGAGTATAAGATGTTAAGTACCATTATTAATGACAACAAGGGTAATAACCCTCACAATGGTATGATGCAATATGACAATGGACAAGAGTATTTCGAGTATTTCAAACAGTTGTTCAAGTATTCAGTTGAGAATGATATGTTTGATGAAAGATGCTATGATGACTACGACTACGCTAAAGACGTTGATATTAGTAGCATAGGTTGGACTTCTGATACTTTTGATTATAGTAGTGACGTAAATAGCACATCACCAACATATACATCATATGTGGTTAATGGAGAAACAAGAACTTGGGGTAAGACTGGTGGTATAACCGTAAACTACAAGAACAGTAAGATATGGCCTTATGTCAATGGTAATAAAGATACCATTACAAACAAGAAGATTAATACCAAGGTAATAACCATCACCTTCAGATTACACTATCCTATTAGCGATTCTAAGGGTGTTAGCGAGTTTAAGTATATAGATGATATTGTGTTGAATTACCTTACACAGATGATACCATCAACCGCAATATTACATATAAAGTATGAAATGAGATAACAAGTATGGCAACAGTAACATATAGTGTTAAAGATACGCAGATAAGGGTTAATGTTGGTGCTAAAGATACTAGTGCCTCAATTTGCTGGGTTGGTATCACTAAAACAGTAGATGACTGTTGGACTAGTTCAGAAGAGGGTTCTTTTTGTGAATCTGTGTACATTGGAGAGAATACCGATTGCATAAACAATAAGTATTACAGTGGAACATTCTTGTGGAATGGTATCACAATTTATTACTATATAACTCAAGCTCATGCAGATTGTCCTGATTGTGGTAGAGAAAGAACCTCTTGTGAGATAATAGACTATTATGTTGACCCATATTACGTAGATGCTGATACAAGAAGTGTAAAAGTATATTACAATTATTGGTATATTAAGGAGGACAACTGCGGACTCTCAAGAGAGAGAAAGAAGAATTCCGTTACGGTTGGAATTGACCCAAGTACTGTTAGATGTGATGACACGAATAGAGAACTAAACGTACCATTTAATGATGCATGTGGAGTTTCACACACAGCAAAGTGCTATGTACAGAAACCAGACATGTGTTGTGATGACCCAAGCAAGAGGACTTGCTATGTCATAAACGATATAGTTTATTCTCCTTCAATTGTCCCATCTAGCGGAGCTGATGTCTCCTATTACTTTGACTATAAGAAAATTGAAACCGAGAATTGTATAGAGACAATCACCTTCGGTAGATATGAAGGTGTGTGGAAAATCGATAAATGTGACAGTGACCCAAGCAAAGCTCCGCAAAGATGCTGTAGAAACCATATCGAAAAGAAGAAACTCTCTGATTTGGTTAGTGTTTGGGACGATAAAGTATTGTGTAATGGAGGGGTTGTGGGGAACACTGAGTTGTCAATCATACAAACAAAAGACCCAACATATACTAATTGTAGTAATGTTTGTGAACAAGATACTGGTTATTGTGTCTCTTACACTAGCATTACCACATTCTATAAGGATGAGAACGATGAGTGGAAACCTTGGGGACAATGGGCTAACAACGAAGATAAATGGAGATGGCTTGACCCAAACTACGAACTACCTTATTTCGGTGGAAACATGAGGGTAACTTGGGCATATTCAGCCTATACGGTATATGAAGACTGTACAACTGGTATGACAAGTGGTAGTGAATGGGAAGATATTCTAGATATTTTACCATATCAAGGAGATTGCTTTGATGAACTTAAGAACCAATGTGGTATCATATCAATAAAAAGCGAAGAAGCAAATAGATGTGATGGTGGTACAACCAAATTTGAATTTGCACTTAACGAAAATGTGGAACTAGATTATGTGATATATCCGATTGAATATGTTTTCAAGAAAGCTCCTTGTGAATTGACTGATAAGGATAAATTTCCAAACGCAATTGGTATTTTATGTGATACTGGTGAAACACCAAGCACTGGAGATTGTAATAAGTTTACAATAAAATACAAACAGAAGAAAACCATCTGTGATGAAGATTGTGAAAGCTGTATTAATCCACATGATGAAGGTATATTTGTTTGTAGTAAGTGTGGATATAAGATTGGAGCATATGAGGATGAAAGCCATAAGCTGAAACCTTATGCAGATAAATGCCCAATCTGTGAAACTGAGTTTAGAACTAGAGAAACAGAAACTGATTATCAAGTCTTGAGTGATAGCATGACATATTACTTGCCAAGCGCACTTACAGATAGTAAATTCACTGATTCAGATTGCTATGATACAACATGTACTCTAAAGCTTATTGATAAACCATTCTGGGTTACAGCAGTTACCGTTAATGAAGGTTCTATCACATATGAGGTTGAAGATAATACTGGTTCTGACCGTGAAGGTGGTGTTACATTCCAACTTAATGGAAGAGATTGTTACGATACAGTCTTGTTATGCCAATACGGAACTAGAGAGGATGTTGACCCACATGGTGAAGACCCAGATGTTCCATGTGATTGTGAAAATGCATTCTTTGACGCATATCCACTAAACGGAAAGATAACAGGTAAGGCTACTCAACATGTCATTATTGGCAGTTATTCTTATGATGATTGTATAACAGATGTAAAGCCTAGTGGAACAGCACCAAATTGGCTTTCAAATATAAGTTGTAATGATGGATATATTTATGCTGATGTTGCTGATGGTAGTACTACTGAAGAGAGAGCTAGTTCTGTAACCGTCACTTATTCTGTTGATGAAGATGAATGTTCATCTAAGACGATAGCAGTTAAGCAAAAGAAGAAGGGTGAAGGTGGTGACTGTGATATTGATTTGATAGTTGGTGGTGACACTTGTCCAGGTGGTGAGGTTACAATTACAGTTAATTTTTAACATATAAAAGTTATGGTTGAAATTGAAGGAAAAAAAGGTGATTACGAATTAGACCTTAATGATAGTTTTGAAACTGAATATTATCTAACAATCGATTCAAGGAATGAGGCTGAAAAACTCATTCCTTGGTCGGTTACATTATGTTCAAACGAATCAATAAAGATTAAAACTGAGGGTGTTGATAAACTTCATCTAACCTTTAACTTGGAGACTGTAAAACATCAAGAATACATCTTGCTTGAGAACTACAATAATGAAAAAGCCAAAATCGTTATAAACCCTAACCTTAAGGAATCAGCTCAGAAGGTATATACGTTTAGAGTGTATGGTTACAAGATAAGTGACAAGGATACCGTTGAATTCAAGGTAAAGTCTGAGTGCAATGGTGAGCCTATGCCTTGGAAATGCAGTTATGGTGGAAAACCATTTGAATACCAGATTTCAAAAGAAGGCAAGAAGATTACATTTAAGCTGAAATCAGTTCCAAATGGTGACATCGTGGGATTCCTAAAGTTGCATCAAGAAAAAAGTGGCAAGGATATAAGCATACAACTATTACATCATACCGAAGAACAGATGAAAGTATTAAGGATTTATTAAAAAGTAAAAAAGCTGACTAACTAGAAGTTAATCAGCTTTTCTTTGTCTTCATCGACATCATCGATATTGTTTATCTCGACATCGTAAAGACTGTAATCATTATCAACATCAATAAACTTATAAGACATATCTTCTATATTCCAAACTGCAAATCCATGTTGAGAAACGGTTTCCCCATAGGATTGTTGTATAAGTGAACCAGGATATACAACCTCTGCATCACCACACTTAAGCACTTGGCGTTTGTGAAGATGACCAGCCATTACGCAGTCACACCCCTCAAATGCAGAACCATCAAGGCCACTATCTGATATATAACCATTGTTAAGTGTAGAACCAATTATTTGGCCATGAAACAATCCTATGAATCTTGCATTTGGGTTTGCTTCCCTTGTCTCTTCAATGGTTGTTGGCCTCATGAAGTTATCATATATTGAGTATAAACACCACACAACATTCTCATCGATTGCGCACCCACTTTTATATTCTAGGACAGCATCCAAGAACTTGCAATTTTGGAAGTCTGCCGTATCAAACAATGCTGTCATTGTGTCAGTACGTGCTTGATTCTCTACGATTAGGTCATGATTGCCAGCTATTACGATAACGGTGGCAATCTCCTCAAGTTGTCTTAGGAAGTAACTTGTAAACACCATAAGTTCGTTTGATATGGTATTCTTAGAGTGAACCAAGTCACCACTGATTACAATCCTAACCTCGTCTTGTTCAAACCCCTCACAGAGTTCTTTGCATTTCTCTATAACCTTTTCCAACTGTATGGAATATTCCTCTAAACGTTGGAAGTTCCTAATGTGTATATCTGCTAAATGAATAATTTGTTTTATCATTAATTTTAATAGATTTTTGCAAAGATATATAAAAAATGTTAAATTTCCAAATTTTTGTGGGTAAGTTCTCCTAAGATACCATCCAACTCTTTCAATCTTACATTAAAATCATCAATTAGAGCCTTCATTTGCTCTTGACTATATATTCTGCCATTACTGTTCTTTAAATCAAAATTCGCTTTCATAGGTACAATTCTTGCATTAAAATAGAATGGGTTATCCTTCAATGATTCAATAACCCTCATTTTATCCTCACAGATGCCCTTAAAAGCCTCTGTGTCGGCTTCGGATAGTTCAAACCACTCACCAATAATGGCTTTATCTCCAAAGTGATTGTGGAGCATTTTTTCAAGCTTGAAAGGATGAGCTGTCTCGAAACTATCCTTGATGTATAGAAGGGATGGGTTGCCAGTTTGAAGCTGCTTCAGTCTCTTGTCAACGCTCTTGGCTCTAGTTGAGCCAATCTTGTATTTTCCCTCATTACCGATTTCTCCAATTAAATATACATATCCCATATATAAAATATAATGATTTTATCACTATTTTTCAAGTATTTGGATATAATTTATATAAACCATACAAAGCACCATAAAACTTTTATTTTGATGCGATATTTATTATAAAAAAATAATGCTAAGCAAGTCTTTACTTGCTTTTCTTTTAATAACTTATTTAAGTAAAAAATTAACATTATGGCAAAAGACAGAAAAAAGGTGATTCATATCCACAGCAGTATTGAGGATAGGCAACCTACACCAGCAACACTTGAGGTTGGTGAAATCGCAGTGAATAACGCTGCAAACAAAGAATTCATTTCACTAAAGAACTCATTAGACAAAGTTGTTAGATTCTCTTCAGATGAACAGATGATTACTTGGGGAGAAAAAAAGGAGGTTATACCTTACAGTGGTACAGTTGATAATGTACACCTTGATGCCAACAGGTCTAACATTGAAATCAAACTTAACCAAGTTGTTTCAAAGAATACAGTAAAATATGATAAGGTTAATGGTGCTATTGATATTGATGGTCAACCAGTGAATCCGTCAGATGATGAAGGCTTGACAAATGGCGCAGGATTTGCTATTGATATGTCACAATATGCTATGATTGGTGCAAACCCATCATTTAGTTCTGTTACTGTAACACATCAGTCTAACTTGAGTGGTACTACAAACATATCAAATGGTGATGGCGGTGCTGTTCTTAACATTACCACAACAGATGTCAATGCAACTAATACCAATTGGAAAGAGACAATCACAAACAAGACATCAACTGTAACGAATGAGACAGATAAGATTACCACTCTTAATGCATCTGCGACCACAGCAAATGTAAGCGGTAATACACTTGACATTATTGAGAATACAAGTGTTACTGTTAAGACTCCAACTACAACTATTAGTGGTGCTACATTAGTGGCAGACGAGAGCACTAGTATCTCTGCAAAGACCCCTACTACAACGTTGAGTGGTACTAGTTTGAATGTAACAGAAACAACTAGTACAATTAACAGCACTAATACTAACCTTACTGGTACGAATCTTAATTTAAGTGAAATCAACACCACAATCAATTCTTGTGGAAAGGTAGAGATTACAACAGATAAGTATACACTTAAGCAGTGCAGCACAAGCGGTGGTACAGCAGAGTTTGAGTTCTGTAATGGCTATACCGTAAAGAGTAATGCTATTAACCTACAACAATGCGGAACAGCAGGTACTATCAACATTACTTCTCAGATGCAGAACATCAATGGCGGAAACCTTACTGTAAATGAGAGTGGAAATACTGCAATTAATACAGTAGGTACAACCAACATCAAGTCTACTGGTAATACCAATGTGGAGACCAATGGTGATAATAACAAGGTTACAATCCAATCTAGTGGAAATGGTGGCGATGTTGAGGTATTTGCTAAGGATACACTTAATGAGACTGGTGGAACAGTTAATATCACATCAACCAATAACACTAATATAAGTGCAAAGGATTTCTGTGTTAATGGTTCTACAAGTGCTAGTATTGGTGCTCCTACTACAAATATCGGTAAGGCTTGTGATAATTCTACAGCAACTACTATTAATATTAGCGGTACTACTATAAACGAGGGTGGAACAACCAATAACAATGATTTCACCACTATTAACAATACTGCTACTACCATTAACAATAAGGCTAACTTCAATATTACTGGTACAACTTATATTAGTGGTAATACCACCATAAGTGGTGATACAACGATAGGAGGTAAACTATATCTAAAACCAGATTGTACTACCATAACTTCTACTACTGTCAATGCAGGACTTTGTGAAGTACTAAACAGAAGTGCTATTACTATTGAGAAAAATACTGACCCTTCTGATACACGTCTTGCAACTGTTTATACCATAAAACAAAATGACGTTGTTATTAATACTATTGAGGTAGCAAAAGACCAATTCTTAAAAGAGGCTGTTGTAGTTAAAAACACTGCTGGCGAATGGGTAATAAGACTAACTTGGTGGATATATGACCCAGATAGTGGTACTCATACAACAGCAACAACAGATGTTGATGCAAGTGAATTAGTTAAGGATTTAACTGCTGTAAATCCAACAGATAATGGTACAGCAGCAAACCATAATGTTAAAGTGTCTTCTTGGTACGATAGCACAAGTGGAGATATGAAATTCTCTGCCGAAACAACTCCAAACATGCATGTTACTAATATGTACGCTAGTAATACTGTTAGTGGTGCTACCGTAAGTGGTACAACTGTAAAGGGCGCTACTGTGAGTGCTGGAACTCTTACTGCTACTGGTAATACAACGCTTGCTGCTACAACTGCTTCTTCAATAAGTGCTACAAGCGTTTCATCTCCTACTATTAGTGGTACTAATATCACAGCATCTGCTGCAATGAGGGCTAACAATGTAAGTGCAAGCACAATTAGTGCTACTACTTTCACAGGAGCGATGTCAAAGAAACTTACTTGGGAAAGTGGGACTTTTACTGCTGATACGACAGGATATAATGGTTCTGCTGATAAGGTAATTACCATTCCAACAAGCACAGAACACCTTACAAGAGGTAAACTAACTGTTACACATAATGGTCTATCAGAGACATATGACCCAGCAACCGACAAATCGATGACATTGCCTCACAGTGCTTTGACTTGGCAATATGGCAGTGTAACTGGTGCATCTAACGACTCTTATAACACAAGTGCAGGCAAAACTGTAACGATTCCAAAGAACCTTAAGCATTTGGTAAATGACTTAAGTAATTTGACATTTAACACTGGTACAACAAGTATTGCTGGTAGCCCTTATAATGGTAGCGCAGCAAAGACTATTACAATACCAGCAAAACTTTCTCATTTGACAAATGACTTAAGTAATTTAACTGTTAACTTTGGTACAGCAACAGGGCAGACAGCAGCTGCTACATATAATGGTAGTGCTGCTACAAGTATTACAATACCAACAAGCACAGCACATCTTACAAAATCTACATTAACGATAGATTATGGTGATGTGTATGGTAAAACTGATACTAGCTATGATACCACAGCAGCTAGAACAATTACCGTACCAGACTCATTGGCTAATGTAAGTCATCAGATGGTTGTTGATTCAACTCCTGCTAGTACTAGTGGTACTATTACGATTAAGAAACCAATTAGCGTAAATGGTACTATTACTGCAACAGGTGCTATCTATTCATCAGACATTAACTTGAAGGAAAATGTTGAATATGTCAGTGAGGAAAATTTGATAAAAGCAAAGAACATTTTGTTTAGGTCATTTAACTTTAAGGATGACGATAGTAAGAGGAAGACCTATGGCGTTATTGCCCAAGAGATACTAGCAGCTGGCCTTGACGAGTTAGTTCACGTTAAAGAAGATGGAATGCTTGGCGTTGACTACATATCTCTTCTTACATTGAAACTTGCTTCACTTGAGTATACCAACACGCTTTATGGTGAAAGAATTGAAGAACTTGAAAATAAAATCAAGGAGTTGGAGAGTAAAATTCAATAAGTCAACTTAAAATAAGTGGTTTTTGGGGGTAGTTAATTCTACCCCATAACCACAATAAAAAAAATATAAGAATAATATGGCAGTAAGTCAAAATGAATGCTATAGGCTAATCACACTTGGATACTTAAGCGGATTTACTAATCAAGCTGGTGTCACCGTTAATGTGTCTAGTTTAGAAGCAGCAAAACGAGTAAATACATATTGTCCTACTTATGGTGAGTTGACTAGCGGAACTCTTGTACCAAATTGGAAACAAGGTACTACTCCTAATGGTGATACTGACGGAATAGTGGTAAGTCAAAAATGGTATGGAGATGCTTCTAAAAACTATATATCTAGTCAATGTGTTGACCAGAAAGACTTATCAGTTAAGTGGACTAGACTTGAAACATTTACCATTGCAGCAAACCCAACTTCAATTAGTGGTTGTTCTGGGGAAACATCAATAATAAGTTATAATCACAAGTATACAAGATATACTAAAGAAATGAATGCTAGTTGTGCTTCTGCAACAAGTAGTGTATCCGTTGCGGACACAGCAGACAGTGAGGTGAATGTATCTGTAGCCTCAGCCGATGGTAGTATTGGAACTTGGTCTGGTACAACACACACTAAACCGTTTACAAGTAAGGCATATTCTGGAACTGGTGACAAGACAATAACAATAAGTGGAGATGTCATTTTTAGAGGTGTTCATAATCTAGCCACTGCTAAGATTACACAAAAATCTGGTTGCGGACCAGATTGTGGTGAATATAAGTGGCGTGTATCTGGAACACCAGTTAGTAGTTACACCGTTGAGTGTGAAGCAACATCTCAAACTGCATTCACTTGTGATGGAGGAAATTACAGTGCTAGTGGTAGAGGCAAGGCAGATATTGTTACAACATATGTTTATGAAGATGATTGTGGACATATAAGTGGTAGCCCATCATCAACTACAGTAGCAACATATACAGCTTTACCATCTCAAAGCGGCACATTTACAGAACTAGATTGCTGTGGTGGAGACCAAACACGTACAAGTTATTTGACGTTTGAGTATAATAATGCCCAAGGAATGGTACAATTTAAACAAGAGTGTAAAAAGTGTACCGAAGGGTGTGAAGCAGATTGTACTAGGATTGTAGACGATGGCTGTTGGTTTGAGGGTGGTAATTTAAGACCAACTGCAATTTATGCGTTTGGCGCAGGAACCTCATCTTGGGGTGAGAGTACGGATACTGCTTATGTTGATGACCTTACGTATAACGGAGTGCAACTAACAGCATACACTCAAAACAATCCTCTTGAATTGACAAGTTGGCTAAAGGTTTATCGTGACAGCACTGCTATTGGACAAAATGATGATTTGAAATATTTCTATGAGCCATATATAGAAGATGAAAATCCAAGCGCTGATGAATATCACAAATATAGAGAAGCTATTTTCTTCTATGAAACTAAAGATGAAAAATTAAAATATGGTAGTCATGCTGGCGAGCCAGCATGTTCATCAACTATGGTAATAATTAGGCAAGTACTATGTGGCTATGACGTTTGCAGAACTGGTAGCCACTATGAGTATACAACAATTAAAAAAGAACATAGTTGCTGTGATTCACCTTATGGGGTAAATTGTAAAAGTGGATGCACTGACTGTAAATCTAAGTCACAAGATTGTTTGACGGCTTACACATTTACCGTAAAGACAGTTCCAACAGCAATTGTAACAATGGGTGGAAAAACTTATTATGCAAATGCGCATGGTTTAGCTATACATACATCAGATTCTAGCGCATCTGTTATTGCAACGATTAGTAAAAATGGATGTACATTTGATGGGTCAACAACTAAGACTGTAACCGTTGCCGCAAACACCACTGTAGAAGTTCCAGGCGTATGTGAATCTTGCTTGCTTTGCACAGATGCAAACATTAGGGATATTACAACAATGTCACCATTGTCATCAACTAGTGGAGGTGGAGTAGTACTTACTTTCGTAACTAATTGCGGAGATACTAGCAAATATCAAATTAGACATATAAGTGGTGCTGTAATATTAAAGAGCATTAGTATGTCTTATTATGCAGCACAGCACAGAATGATTGTTTCAGCATCATATGATGCTAATACATTTAGTACATCAAGAGCTGAGAATCTTGGTATTACATTTAATGGCACTATATGTAAGACATCAAATATTGTACAAAAAGCTAAGAATTCTTAATCTAAATAAAGAAAGAGTAATCAGAGATGATTGCTCTTTTTTTTTTTATTAAAATATTTGTTTTTTTAATTTTTTTTATATATCTTTGCATATATTATTGAATATTAATATTTTTAAAATAATTAAAAACTAATAATATATTATAATGGCAAAGACCATAAAAGTAGATGGAGAACCAAAGGAAGTAACCAAGATTAGGAGCAAAATATTGAAGGAGTTCAATGACCTTGTATTCATAGAGGAAGGTCACAAGTACTTTCTTAATGGTGAACAGTTACCTTCAGTATCAGAGGTTACACACAATTTCTGTGCCGCACCGTTTGATTCTGAAACTAAAGCAGAAAGGTATGCTGAGAAGCATGGTGAAACTGCGCAATATTGGCTAGACCAATGGAAGTTCACCAATCTTAAGGCTACCACAAGTGGTACATTGACGCATGAATATGGTGAAGGGTTAGGATGGTTGAGAAATGGGCATCCTGAGTTCTTGCCAGAGTCATGCAAACCAAAGTATGTAAAGGAGAAGGATTGGCTCATTCCAACACGTCCAAAGGAGGAATCAGTACTTAGGTTCTATGATGAACTAAATCAAAATCTCCATTTTGTGTTGGCTGAGACAAAGGTATACACTGGAAAGAACACCAATATTACCAACTTGAAGCAGAATTATTGTGGAACATTCGATATTCTGTTCTATTATGAAGACCCAAACAACAAAGAAAATAGTGGGTTATGCATATTTGACTTTAAAACCAATAAGGAGCTTAAAAAGGATTTCAGTAGGGAAAATGGGAGATTCTTATTGCCACCATTCGGTGATTTATATGAAGAACCGCTTTCGTACTACACACTCCAATTAAGTTGTTATCAATTACCACTTGAGGACATTGGTTTGAAGGTCATTGCAAGGAGGATTGTTTGGCTGAAGGATGATGGTTCTTATGAGCTGATACCATTACCAAGTGTAACAGATAGGTTGAGAGAAGTTTTATAAAGCAATAAAGTTAATATGGATTACGAATTTAATCTAGAGAGAATCAAGAGAGCAAGATTTACATTGGATGCTTATTTCAGAGAAGTACCAAAGGGTAAACAACCAAGAGATTTATGGAAGGATGTTATTTCAACTGTTGAACACAGTGGCAGTAGGAATAAGATGTATAGCAAGAATCTTGGTATCGTTGACCTCAGTGGCACTGTTGAGAAAGCATATAAGGCAATCATTAAGTATGCAAAGGATAATGAGAACAAGCCACCAAGAGAGAGATTCATGACACTTGAGGATGTAGCATATTGGGCAGATTGGATGAAAAACGAATTTGAACAATATTCAAGTCAGAAGTTTTCTTTGCTTACCTATTTTGACTATATAATGGGGTATTACATAGTAACCTCCTTCAGAGGCTTTGCAGCAGAGTATGAGTTCTGTAATTGGCTTAACAAGAAAATGACAGATTCAACATGTTACAATGATGATAACATAACAGAGGAAATGTGTGAAAGGCTTGGCTGCAAAAACCATGACGAATTGGATAGGAAACTGATGATTGACCTATTGGTTGATGATGATATTGCAATCCAAGTGAAGAACAAGAGTTTCTTGCTAGGTGGTGGATATAAGACGTTTGAGGATGACTATAACAACCTCAAGAAAGCTGCAAAGGAACTTAGGGAAAAGTATCATATAGATTATAATTTCGCGTTCTATGACCCAGATGGTGGATGGGTGAGAAAGAGAAAAGATGGCCTTTTCATATTCTCTAGCACAGAGATTTTCAACTTGTTTGATAATTATAGTGCTGAAGAGAGGAAGAGAATGGTTAGAAAGATGTTTGAAAAAGGAAATTTATTTGTAAGTGATTTAACAGTATGACAACAAGGAAGACAATATTTTTGAGCAGTTTGATAGGTGCAATGTTTGTGACATTGGCATCATCAACATATTTCTATGTAGCATTTAGGAAACTTTGCAAGAAAATAAAGACGAGTTTTGAAAAATGGGATGATATAAAAAGTTTTTAAATTATGGATATAGTCAAAAAATATGACATAAAAGAGATTACCACACGCCTAAACAATTTGAAGAAGAAGTTTGGAAGTTACGAGGTAAACCGAGAAATTGATTGGCAAAGCAGATATTCATATAATTGGTGTGATATTTTGAATCTTGCGTATAGGTCGTTGAAAAACAAGCACACCAAAATACGTAGGGATAGATATGGTTTTGTAAGACCTATTTCATATGAGGCAAAATATAGAAGTAAAACATTGTATGGGGGGATGATGACCAATAGTTATGATTGTGGTGGGTTCTTTCCATTTTTTAATTCAAGTACTACAATAACAACAAGTAATAATTATGTATGGTAATATTTTAGGTATATTGGCTAAGTTGACCAATGTAAGAGTGGAGAATAAGATACTCATGAGACCAGAGGGTGTAGTGAATTGGGGTTACAGTGATACTAGTGATATAGTGAATGAACTTTATGTAACTAACTTTACTAAAGACCATAATGGTTCTTTTGGTTTTTGGGTGCATGGTGATACATACGAAGAGGCTGCAAAGAAAGCCATTGGTAGGCTTTTGGCTAGTCTTAAGTGGTCGTATAAAGTAAGGATAGAGAAATGGTTAGGATAACAGTTCTTTCTCATTATCGCTTTGATGAGAAAATGAAGGAATTGGGATTGAATGACAAGAATGTGGAGGACACAAACAAGGCATTTATCTCAATCATAGGAACTCCAGAATGCCTCACATATTATTTGGATGAGGGGAAGACAAAACACTTCTTCAAAGACCATCCGAATGTATTGAATCTAGATTTTGATGATATTGAGGATGATGTATTGTATAATGGACACCATTTCAAGACCATGAGAATGGAGCAAGCTGAAAAAGCAATTCAGTTTATAGAGGGCAATATCAATAAGGGAGTTGAGAGCTTTGATATACATTGCAGAGCTGGTATGTCTCGTAGTCGTGCCTTTGGTGAGTTTATCTATAGATACTGCAAAGAGCATGATATAGACGTGGAATATGAAGATAGGGATGATTATACCACCATGTTGAACGCTGGTGTCTTAAGAAGACTTAATCATGCCTATTGGAAAAAAAATAAACTTAGATTCTATGAGGATGGCAAGACAGAGTACCCACGTGACCTTGTAGAACCTAATATGAGAGAAATAAATAGGTAAATGAAACTTGAAAATAGAAAGGTTTGTTTTGATTGCGCATATTTTAGTGATTGTACAAGAGTATCAATGGCTGCTGATAATGATGGCTATGTAGATATAAATGATTTAAGGTCATTGGCGTATGATTGCAGTCATTACTATAATCCAAAAGGATAAATATTATGGATAATAAGTATAATGGAGTAGTGGATGAAATTCTATACTACAGCGAGAGAACAAAAGATGGAAGGTGGATAATTCCAATTGAGGTTGATTGGGATTATACACTTACCAAGTGTTCATGTTGGGAGGACGGAACTATGGATATAAACTATGAAGCGTTTGAAGTTATGAAGCGTTGGACTAAGGATTATAACGTTGGTTGGATTCTAAATTCAATGAGGCATGATGAAATTTTAAAAGAACCTTTAAAAATACTTGAAAATGAAGGTGTAAAACTTTATAGTTTAAGAAAGAACCCATGTCAAGATAAAGATGGCAATGAAGTAAACAAGTGTTTTGCTGTTTTTACGATAGACGATAGATGTGTGGGAATTCCAGTCAAATGGTTTGAGGGGTGTAATAGACCTCATGTAGATTGGGCTGAAGTTAATAAAATAATGACACCTATATTGGAACATATAAGTGCCACTTTAAACAAAGTAAAATTATGAACGAGAAGTATATTTTAATCAAACCTTTTTCAGCAGGTGAAGGAACACTTCCAGAGGGTAGTGAAATCATTTATTTCAGAGGACAGTTTTGGGTAAATGGAGGTCCAGCACCAACGTATTACAATGCGATGCTTAAAAAGTTGATTACAAATCCAGAGTATGTTAGAAAAGCTAGAATACCTAAGAATCAATTTTAATCATGACACTTGAAAATAATGAGCTAGTTTCCTTTATATTAAGGAATGGTGATAGTAAACCAAAGGATTTTACTTACTTGAGAGAGATTATAAAAGTCAAAGTACAAGAAGAACTAAAAGGTAGAAATGTTGATGTTTCTTTTGATGTATTTGATGGTATCGTTAATAATGTAATGGAAACTATCATTAGAGATAGGTGGAAGATTTGATTATGGCACATTTGGATAATGACGAAATGTTTCTGAGCAACCTAGTTGAGAAATATGGATTTGAAAGAGACGAGAATAATAAAGTTAAACTAGATTTTAATGTCCTTACAATTAGGGAACTTATATCAGTATATAATAGGTATTGTGGCACGGAAGAACTTATAGACTGTGGGAATGGTGAAATAGAGGTTAACAATGACGAGCATAATTTCCACCATTATATAAGGTATGAAGTGTTTAGGCAATACTTTAAGGAAGAATTTAAATGGGAAGATGGATAAGAGCAGATTTTTAAAGGACAGTGACCACACTGGGCGTTTCATTGTTAAATCTAAGGTAACTGGAAAGCGATATTTCGTTGAGGTAATTGGCAACGCCCATCCAAGCGATTGGGGTGATTTAGACCCAAGCACAAAGAAGATGAGTGGCTCATATGGTGAGAGATATGAGGGTTGTGTTGCTGAGAAGGAATCGCTAATTACAGATGAAAACGGATTTGAGAAGATAACTACCCTACCTCAAGGTGTATCTCCATTTGATGAGATTGAGAGAAGGGATAGGGAGTATGAAGCAGCAATGAAAAAATAATGAGATTAAAAACTATATAGTTATGGCAAACAAAGTAAAATATTTTTCCGTTTATGGAATTGCAAAGACAGGACGAAAGAAGCATGTCGTTACTGTCGTAGGAAAGTTCGAGCAGTCACGAGAGAATACTGAGGTGACTGAGATTGTTGATGTTGAGACAAAGCCAACCAACTTTGTCAAGGGAGAACTTAAGTATAATGTTAAGCAAATGAAGAGAAAGCTGACACTAGGTATGTCAATTTGTCACCCTTCTGACAAATTTGACGAGGAAGTTGGCATAAAGATTGCAAAGGCTAGAATTGAGAAAGGATATGACCTTGGTTCACTTGAAACAAGTAATGTCACAATGTTAACAGAAGATGCAATTATGTGTGAATTAATAACAAAACTAAATTTTATTATTGAACACATTGAGGACTACATTTCTGAAGATTAATCTTGAAATATTAAAAAAAACTTAAAAATTGGGGTAACATTTTGGTTATCTCAATTTTTTTTTGTATCTTTGCACAAGATTAAAAGTATATTATGAAAGAAATAATAGAATCATTACCTTGTAACGAGGGCATCAAGATTCTTATCGCAGTAATTTTACTGTTAATAATGGGGTCTTGTATCATTTTTAGGAAACACATTATTAATTTTTTAAAAAGAAGGTAGTTATGGCACATATTTTGCAAGGTAATGTGAGGGAAATATATGTATCTGATAGCAGCATCAAAGGTTCTAAAAATGTGTTATTCGTATACGAAAGCGGTGATTTGGAATTGAAGTGGTGCTGCGAGAATGTAGTTGAAAGACAGCTATGTCCTTTATTGGTGAAAAGTGGTAAAAAAATTAGATTAGAATATGGTGAGCCAAATCTATTTCAAATAAGACAAGTTATACCTTTCCAAGACGAAAATGGTAAACTTGAACCTTGTTGGGAGAAAATAATGTAGTATGGATGCAAAGGAGATATATTCTTGTGATGGTATAATCAAAGGTTCGAAATATCTTCTATATATAATGGAAGATGAAACTTTGGAACTAAAATGGTGTTATGAAAACCATACTATTGATGAACTAAATCCACAAATTGAAGATTGTGGGTATGGTACTAGACTTTATTACGGAAAAGATAATAATTCAGAACCACGCTCTTCAATACCATTTAAGAATGTAAAAGGAATACTATCTAAAGATTGGGAAAAAATAATGTAAATTAAAAAAAATGAAGGGAGAATTAGAGGAAATAGTGGGTAATGCGTTGAGACAAGCTGCATTTATTGGCTATGATAAAGACGATGAAATGAATCAATTGATGTTTAACAAGTTAGTAGAGCATACTATTAAGAAAATTAAGAAAATAATATAGTAAATAATAATAAACAATGGGAAAAATTATTGGAATTGACCTTGGTACGTCAACATCTTGCGTATCAGTTTTTGAAGGTGGTCAGCCTACTGTTATTGTAAATAGTGAGGGTAATCGTACAACTCCGTCAGTTGTAGGATTTAAGGATGGTGAGCGTAAGGTTGGTGATGCTGCACGTAGACAAGCTATTACTAACCCTAAGAATACTGTGTACGCTATTAAGCGTTTTATGGGTATGCCTTTTGTTAATGTCGCAGATGAAGCAAAGCGTGTAACTTATGATGTTGTTAATGAGGGTGGTTTCCCACGTGTAAGCATTGATAACCGCAAGTATACGCCTCAAGAAATTTCGGCAAGCATTTTGCAGAAGATGAAGAAGACTGCCGAGGATTATCTTGGTACTGAGGTAACTGATGCTGTTATTACGGTTCCAGCGTACTTTAACGATGACCAACGTAAGGCTACTAGTGAAGCTGGCCAGATTGCTGGTCTTAACGTTAAGCGTATTATCAATGAGCCTACTGCTGCTGCACTTGCCTATGGTATCGATAAGTCTGATAAGGACATGAATATCGTTGTGTATGATATTGGTGGTGGTACATCAGATGTATCAATCCTTAATTTCGGTGGTGGTGTATTCGAGGTTATTTCAACCAATGGTGATTCGCACCTTGGTGGTGAGGACTTTGACCAAGCAATCGTGAATTGGGTGGTTGAAGAGTTCAAGAAGCAAGAGGGAGCTGACGTAAGCACTGACTCTATGGCTATGCAGCGTATTAAGGAAGCTGCTGAAAAGGCTAAAATTGAACTTTCTACAGCAATGTCAACCGAGATTAACTTACCATACTTGGCTCCAGTAAATGGTACTCCAAAGCACTTTGTTACATCATTGTCACGTGCTAAGTTTGAGCAGTTGATTGAGCCTTTGTATAAGAAGCTTGTTGACCTCTGTAACGAGGCATTGAAACTCTCAAAGCTTGAGATTAAGGATATTGATGAGGTTATCCTAGTTGGTGGTTCTACACGTATTCCAAAGGTTGTAGAGGCTGCAAAGAGTGTGTTCCAGAAAGACCCATCAAAGGCTGTTAACCCTGATGAGGCAGTATCTCTTGGTGCATGTATCCAAGGTGCTGTGCTTGGCGGTGAGGAAGGTGTTGGAGAAATCGTATTGCTTGATGTAACACCTCTTAACCTTGGTATTGAGACCCTTGGTGGTGTGATGACTACACTTATTGAGGCTAACTCTACCATTCCTTGCGACAAGGAGCAAGTGTTCTCAACCGCAGCAGACAATCAGACTGAGGTAACTATTAACCTTTTGCAAGGTAATCGTCCAATGGCTTCACAGAACAAGTCAATTGGTAAGTTCAATTTGACTGGCATTCTTCCAGCAAAACGTGGTATTCCTCAGATTGCAGTTAAGATTAGCATCAATGCTAATGGTATTGTTGAGGTTAGTGCAACCGATAAGGGTACTGGCAAGGCACAGTCAATCCGTGTAGAGGGTTCTAGCAGCTTATCTAAGGAAGAGATTGAACGTATGAAAGCAGAAGCAGAGGCTAACGCTGAGTCTGATAAGAAGGAGCGTGAGACTGCCGAGGCTGTCAATAAGGGTGATACCGTAATCTTCACCCAAGAGAAGATGCTTGAAGAGCAGAAGAACAATATCACTGAGGATGAGAAGAGTAAGATTGAGGGTCTTATCGCTCAGATGAAGTCTGCTGTTAGCGCAAAGGATGTAAACAAGATTAACGAGACTGAGACTGCTATCAATGAGGTATGGCAAACTGTTTCGCAGCGTGTTTACGGTCAGAATCAGCAGCAGAATGATACTGCACAGCAGCCAAATGATTTTGACTCTGCTACAGCTTCTACAGAGGATGTACAAGATGCAGATTTTGAGGAAGTGAAGTAAGTTGGCTTGGCAAGGTTGTAAAATATTTTTTCAAATCTGAGGGACTTTACCCAACAAGTCTCTCAGATTTTATCGATTTTTGTTTATGGTACAAGAAGATATTTTAGTCTTAAAAGACATGATGGGATGTGATAAGATTATCTTCCATGATAAAGAAGGTAAGTTAGACCCTATTGTTTGTGGTGATTTACATATTGTTGGCTTATTTGTCAGTGGTGGCGGTATATTGTGGCTAGTGGATGATACTGAGGTGGGACATGATATACACAGAGATATAAGACCTTGGTATTTTCATGATAAACACTATGCTCTAACATTTCCTTATGATATTGAACAAATTTTAATCGAAAAACTTGGAAATAATAAATAAAAACTATATCTTTGCAAAAAGGTTTATAACTTAAGTAAGAATAATGGCTGATACAAAGGATTATTATAAGATTCTTGGTGTTGATAAAAGTGCTTCTCAAGACGAGATTAAGAAAGCTTTCCGTAAGCTTAGTGTGAAGTGGCATCCAGACCGTAACAATGGCTCTAAGGAGGCTGAAGCTAAGTTCAAGGAGATTGCCGAAGCTTATGAGGTCTTGGGTGATGAAGCAAAGCGCAAGGAATATGACAATCCTAAGAGTAAGTATGAGTTCCATAGTGGTGGTACGGATTATGCACACATGAATATGGATGATATATTTAGACATTTCCATATGCATGGTAATCCATTCGCTGATTTTGACTTTGATTTCGGTCAGCAGCAAGAGAAACCAATCAAGGGTGGCAACATCAAGATTAATATGAAACTCACTCTTGAGGAGGTCATGACTGGATGTAACAAAAAGATTAAGATAAAGAGATTTGAGCCATGTACACATTGTAATGGCACTGGTATGACTGCTGAGTCTCGCAGAAAGACTTGTAAGACTTGCGGTGGTACAGGTATGACATTCGATTCAACTGGCTTTATGATGAAGCAAAAGTGTCCTACTTGTGGCGGTAGTGGATATGTGATTGAAAATCCATGCAAGCACTGCAATGGTCATGGTGTGGTTCAGAATTCAAGTTCGCAAATTTCATTTAATATTCCAAGAGGTGTAGAAGATGGTATGACCATTGAATATGCTGGACTTGGTAATGCTGCTCCTCATGGAAAGGGAACTAATGGTAGTTTGATAGTAACCATTGAGATTAAGGAACATGACATATTCGAGAAACAAGGCAGAGACCTTATATTCGACTTGAACATTAGTGTTATAGATGCAATACTTGGTTGTGTGAAAGAAATAAAGACCTTGGATGGTAAAACAATAAAGGTTAGAATTCCACAAGGTACAAGTAGCGGACACGAACTGAGGTTTAAGGGTTATGGATTGCCTAGATATGGCAACACAATAGGTTTACCAGGAAATATGATAGGTATTGTAAGCGTTACAGTGCCAAAAACGCTTAATAACAATGAAAAGAGACTCATTGAAGAGTTGAGAAAACAAGAACATTTCAAATAAACTTATTATATTTTTATGGCAAAACAAGAGAAAGAAAAACTTAAGGAAAGGAACTACACACGTTACGAGAAAAATGGTAACATGTATGAGCCTATAGGTGTTACAGAGGAAAGTCTACCAAGTGGTTTCTATAAACCAGTTTGGGATAGATACAATGGCAGATATTTCTTCAGTAGTAAGGAAATTGTGATGCCTAAGTTGTATGTGCTGCCTAACGAGATTCAGTTGAATATCCTAGATGACATACAGAGATTTTGGAAGTCAGAGGAACGATACAGACAATTTGGACAAGTGTATAAGAGAAACATATTGCTGTATTCACTTCCAGGAAATGGTAAGACCTCTCTTATCAACATCATCTGTAAAACTCTTATCGAGGATTATAACGGAATAGTTATCTGCATTGACAATACAGACGAACTAAACAGCTATAGTGCTTGCATGGAGAGACTTAGGAGTATTGAGCCTAATCGTAGGGTGATTACTCTCATTGAGGACTTTGAGCGATTGGCAAGGGATGATTATTATTCAGCCATGTTGCTACAGCTATTGGATGGTAACGGACAATTCGATAATGTCGTGACGATTGCAACGACAAACTATCCAGAGATTCTTGAGAAGAGGTTTACATGTAGACCAAGTAGATTTAATCTCGTTATAGAGTATAAGAAACCTAATGCTGATGCTAGAAGAGCATATATCGAGAATAAGCTTTCTGATAGTGGAATCGACATAACTGACGAAGGTGTTAAGAAAGATATTGAGAGATATGTAAGAAAGACTGAGGGATATACCTTCGATTTCTTGAAAGAGGTTATTCAAGGTATCTATGTTGACGGATTTACTGAGGTTCAGTTATTCGAGAGACTTGAGGACTTAATCAAGAAAGATGGTAAGGTGAAAGTCACTGAGGATGGCGCAAAGAAGATTGGTTTCAATAGTGGTGGAACAGTAGAATCTAACGATTGTGAAGAGGAAGATTCACCATCACTTCTAGGAACGATAACCGAAGAATCACCTCGTGTGGTGAGACAAGTTCCTGCTAGAAATAAAGTAAAGGTTAGTGGATTTGGAGAATGATTAACATAATTAAAGATGTTGATTTATTTGAGCATGTAGACGAATATGAAGCTGTATTAATTGGGACTGGTACTTATTGTACTATGTCCCAAGGAATACAGCTTAAAGTCATGTTGAACTATCCTTATGTTTATGATAAAAACTTAGAAACGAAATATGGCAGTATTGATAAACTTGGAACAATTCTTGAGTGTGAACATGAGAAAGACCCAAAATTCTGCCTTTGTTTCATTTACGAAGGAAACTTTAGACCAGACATTAGAAAAGATTATTTATCCTATGAAAGCCTTGAAAAATGTCTATCATTAGTTAATATTTTATATAAGGGTAGGAACATTGCCACAACATTGCTTGGTGCAAGTCGTTTCGATGGAAACGGAGATAGAGGCAAGATAATTGAGATATTCGAGAGGACATTAACAGACGTGAGTGTTACAATTTATGACTATTTCCAGAAGTCTAGAGCTGAAGAAATGAAAGAGGTGAGGGATAATGAACTTGCTGTAAAAAAAGTCGATAGGGAGGCTTATTATCAAATGGTAGCAGAACGAAAAAGGAAAGCAGATGAACGATTTAGGAAGAATGGGCACAGAAGGTACTAAACTATTTTGGAAGTTATTTACAACTAGCATCCATTGTAGGGGTGTATCTGACAAAAAGATTCAAAACCACATTATGAATTTCAAACTCTTTATGTATTGGGCTAGGAAGCGCAATAGGAAATTACAGATAAAGAGAATGTTCTTCCAACCACCTATGGCCCCATACAAATTTATAGAGGAAATGCTAAATATTGGTAAAGGATGGGCTAGGTATGGAAGAGAAGCATGCTATGAGCCTAATGAAGTTGATTTTGCTTGGAAGGAGATATTTCGTACAAAACTCTGTCATACTTGTGGGTTACTTAACCCAAATGACAAAAATGATAAATTCAATAGTCCATCTGATGTGACAAAAAGACTATTGGGCATTGAATACGATTGGAAATTATTTTTTGAAAAAGCAAAAATTGATTTAATATGATATTACACTTGAACTTAACAGAAGACCACTTGAAGTTGGTCAGATTCTTGAACATCGAGGACAAAGACGATGACGTGCTTACCATTAATAAGAAGGTAATGCTAACAATGCAGACTCATATCTTGGATGATGTTGCTATGATTCTAGGATTGAGGGATAAGGCAATTAAGAATACAAGTGAGGATGCAGATGGAAGTGCATATCCAGATGATGTTGAGAAATATATGCTTGACACCTATCATTATGTATCTGATAATCTTTACTTGATTGAATCTCTTTTGCATCAGAGGTTGATGGAGGGTGTACAACCTGGACATTACAAGGCGAAGGACAATAACATGATTTGGGAGAAAGTTGAAGATGAATAAACTTTTAAGAAAATTTAAGAGTAAAAGTTTTGCTAAATCGAAAAAATTTCGTAACTTTACATCGGATTATGAGCCAACTGTTCTTGCGAATGGTTGTAAACCGATTCCGACTTTAACTGGCGATGCTGCTGTTCGTTTTCTTGAGAAAGCTAGAGAGGTAGAAAAAGAATATGAAAGACGAATGAAAGAACCGCCATCATTAGAGAAATTAAAACAAGAATATTCCTATGGTAAGATGATTCTAGAAATGGAGAAGAATTCTCTTGAACTTAGGGAAAAGAAATTAAATGAGTTACAAAATAAAATAAAAGAATTAGAGGAAAAGAATGGCAAAACAGAAGAAGAATGATTTTTCTTCAAAGTTCCGTGTGAACGATGAGATACGATTCAACGGCAACGTTAGAATCGTTGGTAACGACATTGAGAGCAGAATTGTATCAATGTTAGAAGCAAAAAAGATTGCGAGAGAAATGGATTTGGATTTGGTTGAGATTCAAGGCAATCTTGAGACTCCAATCATGCGAATTTGTAACTATGAGAAGATGTTATATGAACTTAAGAAATCTGCAAAGAAGAATAAGCAAGCGACAAAGCCCCTCAAGGAAATTCAGCTTAGTGTTAACATTGCAAAGCATGACCTCGAAACTAAGGCTAATAACGCTCGTAAGTTTATTGAGGATGGTAGTCGTGTTAGGGTAACACTTTCCATGAAGGGACGTGAGCTGTCTAGGCGAGAAGAGAACAAGAAGTCCATTCTTGAGTTCGTTGTTCTCTTGGAGGATGTAGCTGTTCCAGAGGCAGCACCACGTGACGAAGGAAATAAGACTGTAGTAACGTTGAAGAGAAAGAACAACAAAAACAATAAAGAATAGTAATAATGGGTTTGGTAATTAATCTAAAAGCAGATACTGGTCTCGTAGACCGTAGTGAGAACACCACTAGGTTTCTTAAGGATGTAAAGGACTATCCAACTCTTACAAAGGATGAAGAGACTGAGTGGTTTAATAAACTAAAGTATGGTAATGACGAGGAAAAAGCATTTGCAAAGGAATACCTTATGCTTTGTAACCAGAGACTAGTGGTTGCAGCAGCTAAGAAATGGGCTAAGACTGACACCCTAATGGATTATGTCAATGAGGCCAATTTCGGTTTGATGGAGGCTATTGAGAAATTTGATACGAGTTTCGATGTAAAGTTCGCAAGCTATGCAATGTGGTTTATCAAACGTGCAATCAACAAGTATATCTGTGGCGATTTGCAAGTTGTTAAACGTCCTAATTACTCAAAGACATTCCATGTCATATCAAAGGCAACCAACGATTTCTTGCAAAAGAATGAAAGAACTCCAAGTCCTGATGAATTATTTGAGATTGTCACCATCGATTATGGCAAGGACATCAAAGACAAAAACGACATCTTAGATTTGAAGGTCAGCTATGTTGATGAATCGTCAAACGATGAGGATGAAAGTCCCAACTATGGTGATATGGCAGCTTATAACAGAGCAAGTGCTTCATATAACGACTATGAAGAGGAAGAGACAAACGATTTCAATAAGGAATTGGTATCTTCATTGCTTAGTAAACTTTCACCACGTAAACAGCAGATTATAAAGATGCGTTTTGGTATGTATGAGGGTGATAATGGACTTAAACGTGAGTATGAGCGTGAGGAAATTGGTCAAATCCTTGGATTGACATCAGAACGTGTGAGACAGCTTGAACTTTCAGCAATGGAAGACCTAAAGAGTGAATATCTCAAAACAATGGGACAACTTATCTAAATAAAGAATGGGTGCTACGAAAGTAACACCCATTTATCTTTTATTTAACTGCAATCTGTCCAAGAGAAATCATCTTCTCAACCTTTGATGCAATGTTCTTTGTCATTGGTCTTTCACCATTGATAATCTTTCTGAATTGTGATTGAGCACCTTCATCAGTGTGGTCTGGGAATAATTCTCTAGCTACTGCTGCTATATTGGTTTTCTCAGTATCAATTGTTTGACGAATTGAGTTTGCGTCTCCCTTTGAGATTTTCCTATTCTTTCTCTCATAATCATCATAGTTGTAGTATTCCTTACCACCTCCAGCTTTTCTACGTAGCTTTTTCTTTGGGCCTTTATCTTCTTTATCATCCTTATGATGCTTGGTATGGCCAAAGTATTTCTGAACAAGGGCTTGAACATTGTCTTTAACACTGTCATGGTCATGGTGTTTATGATTATCAACAAACTCACCCATGAAGTCCTCATTGATTACCTTGTTAATTGCTTCTGTTATAATTGCATTTACTCTCTTGTTATCCATAATATCTGTTAATTATATACTATAAATACATTTTTATTGAAAAAAAGTCTTAAAATATTTGGTTATTCCAATTATTTTTCATATCTTTGCATAGATAATAAAATCTAATACATAGGAGAAAAAAAGATGAATACAAAAACAGCAACAAAGACAAACGCATTCGTTAATGCAGTTAACTTTAAGTCAACCACTTTCACTGAGAATGGCGCAGTTACTAACGTGACTACTGGTTCAGCTCTTGTTGACCAATTCGGTAAAGCTGGTAACTTTAGAGGCCGTACACTTGCTGAAGTGTTTGCTGACCAAGCAACCATTTGGGCTGAGAATGCCGAGGCTGCTTTGCGTTTCCCATTCTACCTTCGTATGGTAACACGTAAGGTTAAGGTTAACGCTGATAATGAGACCGATAAGGTACAGAACGGTCAAGGTGCTCGTGACGAGTCATTCAAGCGTTTGCTTTGGATTGCTCAAGAGCAGAAGGATGCGTTCTATAAGAATATCTGGGCATTGCCTCTTGTTGGTTCTTGGAAGGACTTGTGGACTTTGATGTTCTACGACATCAAGGAGAACGTTAAGTGCTTGAACCAAAAGGCATTGTTTGAGGTTATCGCACAAGGTTTGCTTTGTGATACTCATGTTGACTTGATTAAGAAGTACATGCCTCGTATCAAGTCACAGAGCAAGTGCAAGACCGAGTGGACTACCATCACTAACGATTTGGCAAAGGCATTTGCTAATCAGATGGGTATTACCTACAAGGAGTACAACAAGATGAAGTCAAGTGGTAGGGCACATGATTTCCAAAAGTTGATTTGCTCTCGTAACTACAAGGAGTTGAATTGGAATCATATTCCAGGTCGTGCTCTTAACCTTCTTGTGACAAGTAAGTTCCTTTCAAACCACAATTTGAAGGATAACTATACACAGTGGATTATGGCACAGCCAGTGGCTAAGTTCACAGGTTACGTCTTTGAGCTTGCTAAGAAACTTCGTGACGCACGTGGCTCACGTGGTTACAGTAGGGGTTCAATGACAATTGCACCAGAGATTAAGCACACTCTTGATGCACAGTTTAAGGGTCTTGTTGATAAGGCACGTGATGGTGGTAGAATCACCGAGAACGTATGGTGCTGCCTTGATACTAGTGGCTCAATGAATCAGCCAGTAACTGGCCTTAAGGACATTTACTGCTCAGACGTTGCAAGCTCTCTTGCATTGTTCTTCGCTGACCTTAACACTGGTCCATTCCATAACAAGGTCATCATGTTCGATGATGTGTCTACACCTTACGACATGAAGGGTGACTCATTCTGTGATAGAATCATCAATCTTCCAAGTGTAGGTTGTGGTGGTACTAACTTCCAATCTGCCGTTGATGAGATTATCAAGATTAGGAGAGCACATCCTGAGATTCCACTTGAGCAGTATCCTACAACTATCTTGGTTGTAAGTGATATGGAGTTCAACCCAGCTGGTGGATGGCGTTCAAGGCGTACTGAGCCTACCAACTACGAGTACTCAGTAAGGTCATTGAAGACTGTATTCCCAGATGAGTTCGTGGACAACATGAAGTTCATTTGGTGGGACTGCGCCTCAAGGCATGGTGTAACTCACTTTGAGGCTTCTGCTTTCGAGAGTGGTGTAACCTTCCTTAGTGGTTTCGATGGTTCAATCATGTCAACTCTTATGGGTATGGACAAGATACTCGATGAGAAGACTGGAACCTACCGCAACCCAACTGCCGAGGAACTTGTTGCGACAGCTTTGTCACAAGAGATTTTGAACTACATTAATATTTAATGAGTTCCAACAGTATATAGAGTGACCATTGACATTTGTTGATGGTCACTTTTTTCTTAAATATAGTTAAATGATTTTGAATATAGAAAAAATTTATGTATCTTTGCAGAAGTAAAGTGTAATTTAGTAGAAAAGTATGTTTTTTAATTACTTTAAGAAGAAAAAGAAAAAGAATAAGGGCAGTAAAGGCAATTTTACTGTTAACTCCTACAAAAAGAATTCCATCAGCAAGATACAGATGATGGAAATATCTCATGCTGTGGTTAGCAAGAAAAGGCTGTTTGTGTTTAGTGAATCAATTTAAAATTATAAAATAGTATATGAATCCATTACTTTCAGAACTTAAGGAGAGAGGACTTATAGCGAGTCTCTCAGGAAATTTAGAGGAACTGTTAAAAACACCAACAACATTTTACGTAGGAACTGACCCTACTGCTGATAGTCTTCACCTAGGCCATTTGCTTGCCTTTACAACTGCGAAGTTGCTTCAGTCATATGGTCATAAGCCTATCGTACTTTTGGGCGGTGCTACGGCATTTATTGGAGACCCATCGTTCAAGTCAGAAGAGAGAAAGCTTCTCAGTGCTGAGACTGTAGAACACAACATCAAGGGTATTCATGCTCAAGTAAGTAAACTGCTTGATTTCAATTCAAGTGAAGCCAATGGTGCAATTCTAGTTAATAACTACGATTGGATGAAGGATTTCTCATTCATCGACTTTGCACGTGAGGTTGGTAAGTGCATTACTGTGAATTACATGATGGCAAAGGATTCCGTTAAGAAACGTCTTGAACGTGAGGGTAACGGCATGTCATTCACCGAGTTCACCTATCAGCTTATCCAAGGTTACGACTTTGTAGAGCTGTATAAGAAATACAACTGCAAGTTGCAGATTGGTGGTAGTGACCAATTTGGTAATGGTATGACAGGTGTGGAACTTATTCGCAAAATGCTGAAAAAGGATGATGCTTGTGTACTTACTTGGCCATTGGTTACTAAGGCAGATGGTACAAAGTTCGGTAAGTCAGAGAAGGGTAACATTTGGCTTGATGCTGAGAAGACAAGTCCGTATGAATTCTATCAGTTCTGGCTCAACCAGTCCGATGAAGATTCTGAGCGTTTCATTAAGCTCTTCACATTGATTCCATTGGAAGAGATTAACGCTCTCATTGAGAAGCATCGTGAGCAGCCATCAGCTCGTTTGCTACAGAAGGAGCTTGCCAAGTACATGACTTGCATGGTTCACTCTGAGGAGGCTTACAACAAGGCAATTGAGGCTACCAATATTCTGTTCGGTAAGGGTACAATGTCCGACATTGAGAAGCTTGATGAAAAGACATTCCTTTCAGCCATGAACGATGTACCAAAGGTGGAGGTTGATAAAGACAATATGAGTAACATCACAGTCCTTGAACTTGCAGCTATGCATGACAAAGTACCTTCAAAGACTGAGGCTCGTAAGCTGATTAAGAACAATGGTTTCTCAATCAACAAGAGCAAGGTACTGAGTGAGGCTGACAAGATGACAGATTTCAAACTCATTAACGACAAATATCTACTTTTGCAAAAGGGTAAAAAGGATTATACAGTGGTTGTAGTCCGTTAAATAATATTAAAACTGAGATTATCATTTGGTAGTCTCAGTTTTTTTTCGTATCTTTGCAAAAAAAATAAGGTAATGATGGGATTTTTATATTTTTGGTTGATAATTTTAGGTATTGCTTTTTTGTGCCTTGCACAAGCAGCATGGTCTGACCATGAGGAAAAAAAAGAAGCAGAAGAAAGAAGAATTGCTGACTTAAAAGGTGAGATTAAGAAAGACTTAGAAAAAATAACTGACCTTGCTTATAGGTTTGGTGACAAGTTCTATGTTTCTCTTATGGATTTTGCAAGTAAGATGGAAAAGTTAACTGAGGATGATGTAAAGGCTGATTTAAAACCTTATGACATTTATAATGTTAAGCATCTTCAAGAATCTTTTAGCGGACTTGGGAAACTAATATGTAGAATAGTCATCAATAAGAACCTTGAACCAAGGTTTATGGCTTCTTCTCCATCAACAATCCCATCTAGAATAGACATACAGTTAGAAGCTGCATTAACCATTGAAGAGGTTAAAGAACTTGCTGATGTGTGTCGTAGGATAAAAATGGATGTTGACATTGAAGCATATAGAAAAGATAAAGTAAGAAAAGCAATAAACAATAAATAAATATGGTAGAAACGTTTCGTCCAATTCCGTTGGATATGGAAGTAGTGTTTAAGACTCTCGTAGAGGGTATTAAGAGTTATGTGCATCAGAATCATATCAACGTTGTGGTTCTTGGTTTGAGTGGTGGTATTGATTCCACTGTAGTTGCAGCACTGTGTAAGGCAGGAAATATTCCTCTTATCGGTGTTTCACTCCCATGTTCAACCAATGCAGATGTGGAGAATGATGCAGCACAAGCTGCTGGAGCTGAGTTCTGTGATACATTCAAGGTAGTTAACCTCCAAGAGCCATATGAGGTAATGGAGAAGTTCTGCACTGAGGCTAGTGGTAAAGAGAAGACTCCAATATCACAAGGTAACATCAAGGCACGTCTGCGCATGATTACACTGTATGACATCGCTTCAAAGGTTGGTGGTATCGTAATGGACACCGACAATCTCACAGAGCATTTCTTGGGTTTCTGGACTCTTCATGGTGATGATGCAGACTTTGACCCAATCGGAGGTCTGTGGAAGCATGAGGTGTATGACCTTGCTCGTTACATGAAGGAGAAGGTGTTCACCGATTCTAAGGCTCTTGAGCAGTCAATCGCATTGATGCCTACCGATGGTAACGGTGTGAAGGAAGGTGGCGACTTGGCACAAATAGCACCAGGAAAAACCTATGACGATGTTGACGAGATTCTCCATGCATGGGTTGGTCTTGACAAGCGCATCAAGGATTACGTTATCGCTCAAGACTTTGAGCATGGTGTCTTTAAGAACCTTGTGGCAAAGCATGGGTATGAGACTGTAGAGTCTGTTATTATGCGTTCTGTGCGTTCTGAGTTTAAGCGCAAACAGCGTCCTTTCATTATTGACGTGTATCGTGGCTTGATTTGTGAAAAAAATGGTAATCCCTTTACATAATGGCATCAAAGAAATTCGATAGTTTAGGTGGTGTTATAATGACACGCACAATTGATGGAAAGGAAGTAAAGCGTTCCTCAAGATGTGATAGCGACCATCAAGACGAATATTCCATCACTAGCATTGGTGATGTTCTATTTGAAATCGACTTAGAGAATAGAAAAATCAACAAGTGCAATGCCAAATACGTTGTTAAGGATAGACATGGTATGCTTGAGATACGTTATTGCGATGCTGCAATTAATCGTGATTTCAAACCAACCTATGACACGTTCTATGGTAGGGGTCTTCCAAAGGGTATGAAATTGTGTCATGTGTTGTACAACAAGTCCGTGTATGGTCTTCTTGCTACCAACATGAATGATGCTCTTGATAGGTTTCAGAAAATCAATGATGGCCATTATTTTGGGGCACTCAAGAAAGGTGATAAGTTGTACATCGTTGACAAGGAAGGTGGACAAGTTATCGAAGATACCGTTGAGAGTATTCAGTACAACAACAATTGGTATAATGATGGCGGTCATTTCAACATCATAACCAAGCATTATAGATTTAATTGCTATAATTCTGAGTTTGAGGAAAATGCTTCTGCATATAGTGACCCTAGTTTCTACATTTCTATGGGTAAGAAGCTCGATGAGAAGAAAACGTCTATTCACTTAGATAAGGCTGTTGCTGAGAAGGTCTTGAGGGAGTATCTTAACAATAGGAAGAACGTTAAGAAGAAGAATGACGAAAAGCCTAAGATTCCAGAGGGTACACCAATTCGTCATACTGACAACAAAGACAATGAGCTTCACTATGGTGATACTGTTGCCTATGTAAGAAAGGACTATTGGGGACACACTGACATTTCCTATGGGGTCATCGTAGGCGATTCTGAGAAGAAAATCAAAATATACGACCAAGAGGAATATAAGGCTGCTGAAGAGAAAAGAAAGAAGAAGCAAGCTCTTTGGAACTATGAGAAGAATAATGATGGTACTCATATGCTTGAGCCAGTTAATATTCTCTTGATGAAATTAGCAGTAGCGAAATAATATGGTAAAGTATGTAGTGCAAATTTTCGTTGATGCTGATAGACTGCTTAATGAGACATGGCAAGAAGGCGAAAGTCGTTGGGCAAAAGTCAGCTCAAAGAAATTCAAGCAGATAAAGGGTTGGGATGGTAAATCTCCGCTTTATGCATGTGGTAAACAATATAGCACAAGATTAACCAATGACATTTCCAAGGCTGAAGCTTATAATAGACTTGGCGATTGTGAGTATTACGCTAGGCATTGTCATGGTCTCTTTCTAAGTAGTTATTTCTCAAGTAGGGATTATCCAATAGTGGGGGCTAGAATACTAAAACTCGAAATGCGTCCAGTCATTGTCGCTACAATTGAGCCAAAGCAAGATTGGAGTAAAGACGTTAAATAGAGTTAAAAATCTGAGGTTAATTTGGAAATCTCAGATTTTTTTCGTATATTTACACCATAAATAAAAATATGAACATGATAACGAATTTACTTTTATTCGGATTGGGAGCTTTTGTAGCGTGTTGTTTGGTGCTTGCAATTGTGTGTATTGTACATTTGTGTACAAATCCGTATTCAATGGATTCTGCAATGAAAGAGTTGAAAGAACGTTGCAAGACAAAGGATGGTACGGTTAAGAAGCTTAATGAGATTATGCTTAAGATGTTTGATTGTCCACCAATTGACAAGAAGATGTCGGCTATTGAGGTTGCTGATTTTGGTGACTTGAAAGCTCTCATTGGTGGCGATGAAAATGGCAAACCACGTCTATTTGCTTTCAATGCCAAAATGTATTCTAGGTCTGATTATCATCAGTTGAGGAATACGGATAGCTTTAAGAAGTTCGGTATCAAATACTCGATTAACGCAAGTGAGTTGAGTGAGTTTCTTACTGAGGCTTCCAAGGCTGCTTTCAAGAAGAAGCTAGAAGAACAGTCACGTAAGAAAGTTATTGACCATTTTAATGTTTAAGGATATGGGTAAGTCTAAGTTTTTTGTTGAATTAGTAGATAAAGATGGCACAACCTTATATTATAAGAGGGGAGTGGATAAGCAAGAGCTGATTAACGGTGCTCTCATGACATACACAGAATATGAGCTTACTGAGAACATCAAGGAGGCTCGTGAATTCTATGATGAATATGATGCTAAGACTTGTCTTACTATAATGAAGACGAACCGTCCAGCATGGATGGAACAATTCAACTCTAGGGTATATCGTATGATGGGTAATAAGGAGTTTATTACTGTCAACACAAGACCATTTGCCCATATTCTGAGACTCTTGAAGGGCTATAGATTAACCAATGAGGAAGGTAGAAAGCGTATCGAAGAAAAACTCTTTGATAACGATGAATTGTACAATGCTTGTGAATATGCTTTGAACGAATTAAATAAACTTAAGAAATGAAAATACAGTCATTATCAATTGTAGTACCCACACATGGGTGTATGAATCAGTGTAAGTTCTGTGTAAGTCGTATGCATAAAGAGGAATATGAAGACCTCATTTCTAGTGACAATTATTTCCATAGGGAGAGCTATAAGAATCGTTTGGCTTTCGCTAGGGACAATGGCTGTAACACTGTTATGCTTACTGGTCAAGGTGAGCCACAGCAGAATCTTGAGTTTATTACCAAGTTTGCAAAAATGAATTCTGAGTTGGTTATGCCATTCAGAAACATTGAGATTCAGACAACTGGAGCTAGGATTGACGGATATACCCTTAATTGTCTTCGCAATAATGGTATCACAACAATTAGTCTTTCAGTGTCTTGCTTGAATGACGATGAAGTGAATTCTGACATTATCAATGGTGGTCGCACACCAATTGACTTGAAAAAGCTTTGTCGTAACATTAAGGAATTTGGATTTAATCTTCGTTTGTCTCTCAATGTTACAACTTGCATTTATCTCTATGACGAACCAAAGGGAGGCTACGAGGCAATCTTTGAGTATTGTAGCAAAGTATTAGGTGCTGACCAAGTTACATTCCGCAAGATGTATACTGATGGTAAGGATTCGCCTCAGTCAAAATGGATTGAGAAATATGGCGTGAAGACCGAAGCCTATTTTAAAGGTCTTAATGATTACATTCTCAAGAATGGTCGTTATCTCGATACATTGGAGTATGGTAGCAAGCGTTACTCCGTAATGGGTATGTCTACTGTTGTTGACGAGGATTGCATGGCTAAGAGTGAGGAAAAGAAAACATTGAAATATCTTATCTTACGTCCAAACTGTAAGTTGTATACACAGTGGGATGATAAGGGTAGTTTATTGTTTTAAAATATGAAGAAGTTGTTTGTATTTGTTATGTACTTGGCTCTTATTGCAATATTGGTTTTGTCTATGCTTGCAATGATAGGAGTTGCAGCACAAGCTCCAGGTACATCGGAGTTAATTCAGAATTTTCAGAATACACATTAAGTTATGTTAGATATTAAAGGACAGTATTGTAAGGATGTTAAGGTCTTCACTGACAATGTAGAGGAGACTGCATTATCCACAATATATAGGATAGCGGATTGTAGGGCATTTAAGGATAGAAAGATTCGTATCATGCCTGATTGTCACGATGGTAAGGGCATTGTGATTGGGTTCTCATGCCCAGTTAACATTGAGACAGACCACGTTAACCCAGAGCACGTCCTTTATTCCTAACTGTTAAACAATATTAAATCTGAGGCTGAAATTTGGTAGCTTTGCAACAGATAAAAAAATTAATTATAATTATAAAAATTATGGTACATTTTAATGAAAAGTATGAAAAAGTATGGTATGTTCATCTTTCTATGGATGTTTATCGCCAGCCAAAAGTGTTAGTTGATGAGTATGAAAACGTTGTGATAAAACAGTCAACGCTCAATTCGTTTGAAAGGTGTGATATTGTGTGTGCTGGCAAAACAAGACCGTTTTGCAGAGTTTGTGACGTTTTTAACAATGAGGAAGATGCCGAAAAGTATAAAAAATTATTAACTTTGAAAGCAGATGATTTGATTTCTACATATGCAAAAGAAATGGTAGAATATATACAAGAAATATTTAAAAAAGTTGGGTTTGGCGAAAAGCCAAAGCAATTTATTGCAAATGCGCATCAAATAAAACACTCTAATAGCTTAACTTGGTCAAGATTGAATTGTCATAAATTAATATTAACGAATGGTTGCACGTTAAATTTGGAAAGTGTTACAGACATTGATTTATTGTTCAATATAATTTTAGATATAAAAAATAGGCATTATTTTGTGCTAAGTGAAGATTATGACTCGCACAAAAAATTCAATTCATTATCTATATATGAGTTGAGTACAGCAGTAGAAGAATTTATGTTAAAATTAAAAGGCTACGAAGTATAAATAAAAAAACACTTGTTGTAGTAGTGGACGAACTGTATTCATAAAAAATATATCCAATATACATAACACTTTTTACGCCAATGTGATATTTATATTAAAAGAGAGATATGAAATCGCATGGTTATTGGACATACGAAAGATGTGAGGAACTAGCTAAGACTTGTAAGAGTGCTAGAGAACTCAGAAAAAAAGAAAGTGGCGCATTTGCTAAAGCATATGCGAAGGGTTGGTTAAAGGATTGGTTTGAGACAAGACCTAATTCCAAGCCTATCGGATACTGGACGCACGAGAGGTGTGAGGAAGAGGCTAAGAAATATACCTCATACTCTAACTTCAATGCTAACAACTACGTGGTGTACAGGAAGTGTTTGAAAATGGATTGGTTGAAAGATTTCACTTGGCTTGTCAACGATATGGGTGTGTATGACCTAGATACGAAGAAATACGTTGTATACAAGTATTTGTGGGAAGAAACTAATACAGCCTACGTTGGCCTAACCAAAGACCTCAGAGAGCGTGATAGAACTCACAAGAAGGAAATTAGGAAGAACGGTAAGATATACCTCAGTATAGTTAAGAAATATGCAGATGGTAATAATCTTCCTATACCGAAACCAATTGTTTTGGAAGAGAACCTTAACGCTGAAGATGCTCGTAAAATGGAAGACCATTATGTACAGCAGCTTAGAGAGGAAGGGGTAAACATTCTAAACACAGGTAAGACTGGTAAAGACAGTGGCTCTCTTGGTGGCTCATTGAAGAAATGGACGTATGACTTGTGCTACGAGGAAGCTAAGAAATATTCATCTAGAACTGAGTTCCAACAGACTTGTTATGGCGCATACAGAGCAGCTAGAAAGAACAAATGGATAGATGAGTATGATTGGCTCAAGGAGAAAATACACAACAATGGATATTGGACATATGAGCACTGTTTAGAAGAGGCTAGCAAGTATAGTTCAAGAAAAGAGTTCAGAGAAAATAGTAGAACTTGTTACGGTCTTTGTTGCCGTTATAAATTTATAAGTAAAATAGTAGAAGAGTTATGGACATATTAGAATTAAAAGGTAAGTGCTGCAAGGATATGAAGATATTCACAATGAACGTTGAGGAAACGGCATTGGCTCAGTTATATAGATTGATTGAGCATCCTGCATATACTGATAAGAAAATTAGGATTATGCCAGATGTACATGCTGGCAAAGGGATTTCCGTTGTAGGATTCTCTATGCCTATAGATATAGAGCATGACTATATCTGTCCAGAATCCGTAGGTTGTGATATAGGCTGTACAATCTCTGCCACTTTCTTCGACAAGCCAATTGTTGAGGATAAGATGAAGGAGTTTGAGCACAAGATTCGTAAGGAGATTCCTTTCGGATTCAGCATCAACGATAAGTCAAAGATTGAGTGGAAGCGTATTGCAAAGGCTGTCAACTCAGCTATGGATAGATTGGTATCGCTTTATCCTAAGTTTGTGGACTATGCCATTTATTTCAATTCAGAAATGGATTTGGAGAAATGGTGTAAGCACGTTCACATTCCTTATGGTGATTTCATGAAGTCTATTGGCTCTGTGGGTGGTGGTAATCACTTTGTGGAGTATGATGCCAATGATGACCTTGGTAAGTATTGCATGTGCGTACACTGTGGCTCACGTAAGTTGGGTTTGGCAGTATTCAACTATTGGGATAAGATTGCAAGAAGCATGACAATCTCAAAGGAGGAAATGAAAGCACTTGAGAATAGTGTGAAGGAGAAGAACACAGATAGAACTAAGATGAAAGCAGAACTCGATGCTGCAAAGGAGGAGTACTTGTCAAAGAAGATTCCTGGATATTTGAGTGACGAGCATCTTATGGGTTATCTTGTTGATGTGTTGATTGCTCAAGTATATGCAAAGTTGAATCACGAGGTCATCAATGAGCAGTTGATTGAGATTTATCGCAAGATGTCAGATGGCGGTAAGCCAATTGATTTCATTTCAACTACTCACAACTATATCGACTACGACTTTAAGGCATTGATGGGTAAGCCTCATATGATGATTCGTAAGGGTTCTATCCGTGCCTATGAGGGTGAGCGTGTAATCATTCCATTCAACATGAGGGATGGCATCTCAATATGTGAGGGTAAATCAAACGAGGATTGGAACTTCACAGCCCCACACGGAGCTGGACGTTGTATGTCTCGTGATAAGGCTAATAAGACCTTGAACGTTGAGGATTTTCAGAAGCAGATGGCTGATGCTGGTATCTATACCACCACTGCTGACGAGAAAACATTGGATGAGGCTCCAGCTGCATACAAGCCAATGGATGAAATCGTTAAACTGATTGAGCCAACTGTTGATATTAAGTTCTTCATGAAGCCTAAGATGAACATCAAGGCAGCAGAGGATAAGAGAAGATGAGGGCTAGTTTTACATTAGTCCTCATTTTTTCTTTTAAAAATTTGGAATTTACGAAATTTAACTATATCTTTGCACTGTTAAACAGATTTTAACATGACAAAGAATGAGTTAATAGAACTTCTAAAGGATAACAAATCAAACGAAAGGCATCACATTTCAGCAGCAGCATTAGCAAACATAATCAAGTTCGCCAATGTCTCATTAGAAATGGATAGTGACACCTTAGATTATTATTATGAGGTGGATATTGATGAATTGATTGGGTCTGAAATGCCAGAGGAAGAATATAAGGTCATGAAAGACCAAGGATGGAGCATTAAAAAAAATAAACTATTAATCTATATTTAAATAATTCGAATTATTATGAGTGTTATTGTTAATTTTATCGGCAGATTAGGTGCTGATGCGGAGCTTAAGACCTCCAAGAACGGTAAGCAATACGTTGCCATGCGAGTAGCAACTGACGAGTTCAGAAATGGCGAGAAGAGTACTGCTTGGTTAAACGTCTCTTATTACGCTGAAAAGGGCATTAAGATGCAAGAATTCTTGAAAAAGGGTAGTGCAGTTAGTGTTATCGGTGCAGAGACAGTTGGTACATATCAGAGTAAGAACGGTGAAACAATGGTTTCTAGAGACGTTATGGCTGATAGAGTTGATTTTGTTAATCTAGGTAAGTCTGGAGATACACAGTCAAATGATGCTGTAACAGAGACAGGAACATTTAAGCCAAAGGGTGAGGAAGTTGCAGTAGCAGCATCCACAAGTTCAGATGATGATTTACCATTCTAACAAAATTATCCACTCAAGCAGTACTTGGGTGGATATTTTTTGATGTTAACATTAATTATCATTTAAAATTTTGAATTCTCGAAAAAAGGATATATATTTGCACAAATTTGATAAACATATTAATAACTTAAAGTAGAATAGCAATGGCAAAAGAAACAAAAACAACTATTGTTGAGGCTGACGTAACTGAGGTAAAGAAGCCTAGAGCTAAGAGAACTACTCGTAAATCTCCAGTGCGTACAAGACGTGCTCTTGATGAGATTTCAGCAGAGGCAGAGGCAGAACTTACCAATGGTAGCACCTCACTGAAGCGTGTAGATGAGAGTGGTGAGATTAACACATCGAATCTTACTCCAGCTCGTAAGGCATACTACAAGGAGATTGCATCAGTTCTCAATGAGAAGGAAATGTCAACCATCACTAGCTATGGCTCAGATTTGCAGAGAGCAATGAGTTCATATTCAAGTGATTTCCTTAAGCAGTCATTTGATTCCAAGGCTGGAATTGAATCAGCTCAGTTGATTTCAAACCTCTTGGGCGAGTTGCATGAGGTTGACATTAATGACCTTGAAGCACCTAACGCTGTTAAGAGATTCTTGAGACGTATTCCTGGACTTAAGAAGCTCGTTGTATCCGTTGAGCAGATTAAGGCTAAGTACAACACCATCGAGAAGAACATTGACGGTATTGTTAAGAAGCTTGAGGCAACACGTCAGATTGCCATTCGAGACAATAATCTCTTGCAGAAGCAGTTTGAGAATAACTGTGATTATGTAGACCAATTGGAAGACCTTATCGTAGCAGGTAAGATGAAGTCTGAGGAGCTTGGTACACTGATTGACGATATGAAATCACGCTCAAATGAGTATGAAGAGTATCAGATTAGTGACATCGAAGAGTACAAGAATGCTCTTGATAAGCGACTCACTGACCTTATCGCCCTTCGTTATGCGTTTAAGCAGTCATTGACTCAGATTCGTATTATTCAGCGTACAAACATCATGCATGCTAATAACACTGAGTCTCAGATTGCTATGACAATTCCTCTTTGGAAGAATCAGTTGTCATTGGCTGTGGCATTGTATGACCAAAAGCAAGCCATTGAGATTGGTACAAAGGTAACTGATACCACCAATGAGTTGTTCCGCAAGAACGCTGAAATGATGAAGGTGCAAGCTATCGAGGTTGCAAAGCAGAGTCAGCGTATGGTGCTTGATGTAGAGACCCTTCGTAAGTCAACACAAGAGCTTGTGGCTACCGTAGAGGGCGTACAGAAAGCTCAGAAGGAAGGTGCTGAGAAGCGTGCTGCTGCCGAGGCTGAAATTGCAAAACTTGAAAAGGAAATGCATATGAAAGCCATTGGCGTAGCCGAGTCTACACAGCGAGTTATCTCAAGTGAGCTTCGTGGTAAGAGAGACCAGAAGCTGCTTGACGAATAATGGACAAACTTTGGATTGTAACAGTTTGCGAAAATCATGAATATAAACAAGTTCCAATCGTCCTAAGTGACGATTGGCTTGTTTCTGAAGCATATGTTATGGATGGGTATGTACATCTTAAGAATGCTTTAGATGGAACAGAGATAAAAGTTAAATTATCTGATTTAGTTGATAACCCTATGGGAAAAATGATGAAGCCTATAACGTATACGAAATTATCGAATACATTAATTAACGGTATCTCCGATATGGTAGATGCCGACTTTATTCATGCAACAAAGAAAGTGAACGACTATTCTAACGCAGCAAGGAATAATGGTGGATATGTTGAAAACTTATTCTACCAACCAAAGGAAATGTTCGAGGCAGTTGATTTTAGTGATATGGGCATTGTCAACGAACCAGAGAACTTTGTTCCAAAATTTGTAAAAGGAGAGAAGTATGCCTTGAGTGGCGTATCTTGTGAGGGCTTTGAAATGCCTGAGAAGATATACGAGCTTGTTGGCATACATGATGAGTATGATGGTATTAACATCAACTCTGTTATTGTTAAGCAAGTTGGTGGATACCAAGACAAAATCTTCACTCTTTCAAAACATGACTGTGAATGCATGGGAATTGAGTATGAGAATGGCTTGCAGCTATTCCCCAAGCATCTTAGTTGGAGAAGGGTTAAGGAGATTGTACCATTCGATAAGAGCAACTTAGGTACAACACCAGTTAGTGATATTGACAATACTGTTAGATACATCGTATTGAAATTGAATGGTTTTAAAGATTACTCTGATGGTTATGTCGTAACACCAAGTGGCAAGTTAATTAAGGAAGAAAGATTTATTAAGTCCTTAAGGGTAACAAGTGACGAACCAATTGTGTATGAGAAGCCAAGTGGACAGTTCAAGAACGGACTATTGGTTCCAGCAAACACAAAGTTGGACGTTCAGATTGCATACCCAAGTGGACTGAACTATAATCACGGTAATTTCATTTCTGAGGAAGATACCGTGTATATACTTATCAAACTCGTTAAAGAGGTCAACGACCCTACCGCAATTGATGGTAAGAGTGGTGTTGAGAGACCTTACCTAGATGGCTTTAACCCAAATGACCATTTCAAGATTGCTTGGGATGAATTGGGCGCTTATACCATTGAAGAGTATGAGGCTGAGAAAGCTAGAAAGGAAAAGGCTAGACGAGAGAGAATTGAGAGGGAAGAAAGAGAAAGACAGAAGAGAATAGCCGAGGAAGAGAAAAGAGTTAGAGAGAAGAGAAAACTTGTGGAGCAAGCTGTAGATAAAATGAAAGACTATAATATTAAGACTCCAAGCTTTCCAAAAATGCCAGACATCAGAATGGATAGTGGCTTAAGCTCTCTTAATCTTTACATGGATAGCATTGATGTGTATTTCGATACACTCGATTCTTCTCTGAGGTCACTTTCTAAGGACTTGAGTGGCATTTCTAAGATTATAGGTGTTGACCTTAATAATGCAAATATCAAGTCATCAAGTTCTATATTTGATATACTTAAACTTTAAAGAAATAAAAAATGGCAATTGTAAATTTTCCACAAGAAATTAATGGTATAAGAGTTGTACAGAGTGATGAAGAGGTTGTAAAAGCCTTGAAGAACGGAGAAACTGTATGCCGTTATGAGTGGGGTGATTCTATGACCCCAGTACTGAAGAATGGTGAGTATGCAAATCTTACACCCATTAAGGATATTAACGAGGTACAGAGAGGTGATGCAGTGTTCTGTAGAATGCCAGAGGGCTATTACATGACCCATATGGTTTGGGAAATCTCTCGCTGTGGTCACAATGGTAGACCTTGGTTTAAGATTGGTAGCACTGGCACATCAATCTATGGTTGGACACAAGATGTTCTTGCTATCGCAACTGGCACTGACCATTATCAGAAGTTCACAAGAGAATATCGCAAGATGCTGAAGGGAAGTATTTGGAATCATTAAAATTCGTTAATTTTTAGCGAAAAATTTGGTTTTCTCAAATATTTTTCATATCTTTGCAATATAAAACTTGAAATTTTTAAAAAAGACATTATATTTATAATAAACAAATTAAACAACGAATAGTATTATGATTACATTTAGTCTACATATAGAAGAGCAGCAGCCTAGAGGACTTGGATATGGTTATCCAAGACATGAAGGTGTGTCCGTATTCTAATGTAGATTTACGTCATTTTATTATTATTGTAATCGAGAAAAGTGTGATTATATATAATGTATAGGTGGGTAGTCTACGGATTATCCACCTTAAACCGTTTAAAGATGTTAAAAATTAGCGAAAAATTTGGTTATCTCAAAAATTTTCCATATCTTTGCATCGTGAATGAAAAACTAAAGACAAGATGAACTTAAGAGAAATATTTTCAAAGCTATTCAAAAGACATAAACACAGATATGTTATAAGGTATGATGATAGAGAAGACTTCGATGAAGGAAGACATACCTTTAGAGTGACACTCTGTGAAGAATGCGGAAAGATTAAAAGTATAGAACAAATCGCATAAATGTTGGGTTGGCCAAGTTGGTAAGGCATCACACTCTCACTGTGAAAATCACGAGTTCGAACCTCGTACCCAATACAAATAATACGTCACTATCTTCTAACAGGTCAGGAATACGGATTTTCATTCCGTCAATCTGGGTTCGAGTCCCAGTGGTGATGCTAGTACGCTTAAATTTATCGTCAAAAAGAGTTCGAAAAACATAGCTAATACTATTTATATATAGAAAATAACTCTTATATTTTGTATATAAATTGGTATTATTATGAAAAAAGTAGAATCATATGATAAGTTTTTTAGCAGTGGAGAAAAAGAACAAATAACAAAGGACTATGTTGAAAATTCTCTTAGCATAAGAGAAATATGCAAAAAATATAATATTGGGTCAAAAGTGTGGGTTAGAAAACTGCTTGGTGAAAACATTAGAAACTTTTCAGAAGCAAACAAGATTGCCCATAAAAAACACCCAAATAGTTACAAACTTTCAGAGGAAGTAAAAGACAAAATAAGGAAAGCTCGACTAAAATGGATGAAAAACCACCCAGAGCAAACTGCTTGGAGACTGAAAAACATGTCATATCCAGAGAAATGTTTTCAAAAGATACTTGAAGATAATGGCTTGGATAAGAAGTATCTCATTTATAGAGAATATTCAGTATTTCCATATTTTATAGACTTTGCCTTTATAAATGAAAAAATTGCAGTTGAAATAGATGGGTCACAACATTTGGAAGAAGATAGAAAAAAAAGAGACGAAAAGAAAGACGCATTACTATTATCTAAAGGCTGGAAAGTTCTTAGAATAGCTGCAATAGAAGTTACCCACGATGGTACAAAGGCATTGAAAGCAGTTCTAGACATGCTTGAAGAACCAATAACACACTATGAAACTGTTGGTATTTTGAAAGCTCCAAAAACAAGGATAAAAAAATGTAGTATTCCAAAAAAAAAGGCAGAGTCCATAGAAAAGGTTGGCATATTAAAAGCACCAAAGACACATGAGAAAGTTGCTCGTGGAGAAGATGGCCTATCTGATAAGGAGAGGTTAAGAGCTTTTAATCAAAGAAGGGTTGAGAGACCAAGTAAAGAAGAGCTTAGTAGACTACTCCAAGAGAGTAATTTCACTGCAATAGGTAAGACTTATGGTGTGTCTGACAATGCAATAAGAAGGTGGTGTAAAGCATATGGGCTACCGCATAGAAGGAAAGATATGCAAGTTTCATAAAAAGTGTTAATTTGTTTGGTGGAATGGAATAAATTTCGTACATTTGCATCGTGAAACAATTAAATGGTATAAGTATGAAAAAGGTTTTCAAAACAATTGGTAAAATTGCCAAATGGTGCGCTTGCGCATTGTTATTGATATATGGAGTTTTCTTTTGTGGTGGAATGGTGACTGCCATGTATGATGTAGCCACAAATGATTCTTTGAATGTTAGTAGGGATACTATTAAATCTAGTGTTGTTGGCAACTATCCAAAAGAGAAAAAACACAATGGACGTTGTTTAGCTAGGACAGAGGATGGAACTATGTGCAAACGTAAAGCTAAAGATGGCTATTATTATTGTTGGCAACATCTTAAATATTATAAGTAAAAAAAAAATAGTGGGAACATACAGCAAGTAATTATTTATAAAATTAGTTACTAGATTTGGGTTTTAGATAAACGATTTTTTATTGTTCCCTTTTTATTGGGGTTTAGTATAACGGTAGTACGCAAGATTCTGGCTCTTGGTCTGTGGGGGTTCGATTCCCTCAATCCCAACGTTGAGCTTACTAGTCCCTGAGAGTTGCCAAGCTTCTTTCAAACTATTGTAAGCCTTGTTGGAGGGCAAGTCTTTTTGAGACGTACATCTTGATGCCGATTGGTCGGAGGTAAATGAGAGATTGTATTATGTCTTTAACGACTCTAAAGATTACTTAATCAGAAACTACTCTCCTTGTTTTAGATAACATATAGAATATGAGTATAGAGAAAAGTTTCGATGGTGCTTTCAAACGAATGAGAGACCGCAATTGGGAGAAGATATATGTGTTGGTAGATATACACGACACCATATTAAAAGCTTGCTACAATGACGAGGAAACGCATCAGTGGTTTCCATATGCTAAAGAGGCTTTGGACATCATGAGTCATGCGCAGCAAATATCGCTCATTCTCTGGACATCAACCTATGATGACATCATCGCTGACTATCTCAAGCACTTTAAGGAGAATGGCATCACATTCGACATGGTGAACGTAAACCATGAGACAAAGAACACAGATTTGTCTTGCTTCGATAAAAAGACCTATTTCAATGTGGGTATCGATGACAAGTTTGGTTTTGATGCTGAAACAGATTGGGAAATATTGTACAACTACCTCGTTGAAGGTATAAGACTTGGCAAATTCAAGTAAAATGAGTGACAGAGACTTAAAGATACTAAACGACAGAAAGAGCACTCTAGTGAGCAAGATTAATTGGCATAAAGGTAAGCTTGCAGAACTTGAGGGAGAATTGGAAGGAATAAATAGTTTTATAAACAGTTCAAAATAAATAAAAGATATGTATTATTACGATTATTATTATAGTGGATAAAGTTTGATGGAGCAGTCTCGCACTTTCCATCAATAAGCTTCGGAAGGCAGCAACGATGGTGGTGTTGTGCCAGACTGTAAATCTGGTCCCACAGGGTAAACATTGGGGGTTCGAATCCCTCCCTTCCGACAAATGCTAACACAAGTCTTTAGGCAACCTCTCTAAGAGCAGCATAAGACTATAGAGGTAATAATGCAAGAATTCTAGAGTGTTGGTATTTTTAAATCGGAAGGTAACGGCAGTGGTCTGTAAAACCACCCTGCTTAACAAATTGTCGTAGTGGACTCGCAGTAAGGGGGTTCAAATCCCTCCCTTCCGACATACAGACTGTAGAGTTCCAGAGTGGTCAAATGGGGGGGTCTGTAAAACCTCTGCTTCGGCTTCGTAGGTTCAAATCCTACCTCCACAACAAATAAATCTAGGTGTAACTGGTAATAGGTTTCCAACTGCATTTGGAATGCAGGCGTAATGCATGGGGGTTCGAGTCCCTTCGCCTAGACAAAAAGGAATCTTGCAGCAATAGGTAAGACATCAGGCATGTAGCTCAATGGTTAGAGCCTTGGATTTTACCAAGAGATTAGGGTTCGACTCCCTACGTATCTTTGTTTAAAAGGATTCCGATTTTTAACATGGTGGTTGTAGCTCAGTTGGTAGAGTACCAGATTGTGGCTCTGAGGGTCATGGGTTCGAATCCCATCTTCCACCCAAAAAATTGTTACGATGGTAAAAGTATTAAATAAAAACATAGCTAGATGCTCAAGATGCAATTGCCTTTTGGAATATAATGCATCTGACATTGAAGAGAAAGAATGCGGATATGGTGTTCAGTCATACGCTGGAGAAACATATATTGGAAAGTTCATTACTTGTCCAAACTGTGGAAATAAATTTGAAGTGTCTTGAACACATTTTTCTAAAAAAATTTGGAATTTAAGATTTTTTTATATATCTTTGCATAGTATTTCATAGGCAACAAATACACAAGGAAACATACAGCAACTATTAAAGGTATAGCATTAAACTGATAATTTAAGGGTCGTTGGTTCGAGTCCAACTCACGCTACCAAGGTTGGCGTGATAGCTAAGATGGATAGAATGTTTCCGATTATCGAGGCGTAGCTCAGTAGGTAGAGCACGTGGTTTGGGACCATGAGGTCGCAGGTTCGAGCCCTGTCACCTCGACTAATCTGGAGGAATCGGCAGCATAGTTCTGCAAAATAGCCGTGATGAGATAGCAGAGTTCGTTGGTTTGAATCCAACCCTCCAGACAAACATTTTTATAATAATGTTATGGGTGAATACAAGAAAATCACAAAGGAAGATATTAATTTTCCTAAGTATTGTCTCTTTTTCATAAAGAATATACAAGAGGCAATTGACAAGGTGAAAGATAACTTGAGCTATGTGGAATTTTCAAAGGTTGAGGTTGAGACAACCTATCCATATTGTTCTGAGGCTTTCGACTTAATTGCAAAGACATTTACTAGGAAGGGTCTTGAAATGAGGACACCAACCTATAAAATGAACAAAGTGGATGGAATACCACATTATCTATATAATTGGGGCGTGAGAAAGGAGGTTGATTATGATGACCTCCCTTTTGACGAATACTATGATATTTGGTAAACAAGTTTTATTGTTATCATATCTTGGGAACTTACAGCAAGGTTAAAAGGATAATTTTTTATTTGCTAAAAATGAAAATAGATAGTTCGAACCTATCAAATGATAGTTCCCTTTTTTACTGACTAATATTTTTTAAAAAAATAATATAAGTAAGAAAAAGTTATGAAGAAAATTCTTTTAATGTTGGCACTTTTTAGTGCCGTAGTGAGTGCAAATGCACAGATTGCAACTGAAAACAGCAACGCTCTTGATAACATTAGCATTGGTATTACTAGTGGAGTATCAACTCCGCTTGATTTTAACTCAATCTTTCCACTTAACACAAACGTGGGTTTGAAGCTTCAGAAAGATTTCTCTCCAGTATTCGGAGTTCAAGTTGAGGGTTTGGCTGTTTTGAATGACAACCATTTCTCTGACATCAAAACTGCTGTAAAGGCAACTAATGTTGGCGCAAATGCTGTGTTTAACTTGTCTAACGTTTTTGGTGGTTATAATGGTACTCCACGAGTATTTGAGATTAGTACCGTAACAGGTATTGGTTGGTTACACACATGGAACACTTCAGCTAACTACATGACAGCAAAAACTGGTCTAGACTTAGCCTTTAACCTTGGTAAAAATAAGGCTACTTCGATTGTTGTAACTCCAGCAGTATATTGGAATCTTAACAAACCAGGACACATCCATTTCGACAAACATAACGCACAGTTGGCTATTAATTTGTCTTTTATCTATCATTTCAAGACAAGTAATGGAACACATCACTTCAAGACATACGATGTTGGTGCAATGATTAGCGAGATTGACCGCTTGAATGGTGCATTATCAGAGTGTGAGAGTCGTGAACCTCAAGTTAAGGAGGTAGAGAGAGTTGTAGAAAAAACTGTTAGAGTAAATGAATCTAATACAAAGTGGATTGTTCCATTTGAGTTTGGTAAGTCAAGTTTGACACCAGCTGCTGTATTTATCCTTAATCAGATTGGTGAGAATTCAGTAGTAGAGATTACAGCAACGGCATCTCCAGAGGGTAGTAAGGAGTTTAATCAGAAGCTTTCTGAAATGAGAGCTGCAAAGGTTTCTGACTTTTTGACTAAGCGTGGAGTTAAGGTTGCAAGTGCTGAAGGCAAGGGAGTTGACTCTGAGAAGGGTAGGACTGCCATTGTGATAACTGTACAGTAGTGATTGTGGTAGGAGAATAACGACAAACGCTTTGGCGGTGTTAATGCATAAAACCGCAAGTTTGTCAGTCATCAAAAACTGTCTACATTCTCCTTTTCTTCAGATGACTAGATAAACGGTTGCTGCGAAAGGTAAACAGCTCACGGACTAATACCAAACCAGATTTGCTAATGGTAAATCACTAAGTTAGTTCACTTATGCGAGTGTATATCAATTGATTAGATAGTCTGGCTTCCAACCAGAAGGTTGTGGGTTTGAGTCCCATCACTCGCTCTTTAAAAATAATCCGTGTTTCGTTACACATTTTTTGCTCTTTGGTGATATTTATATACAAAGAGCTATATTATGGAAATTGATATAAAAAGCGTTTTAGAAAAATCAAAAACAATAAGCGATGTTGCTAGAATAATTTTTGGAAAGCCCAATTATACCAACAGAGAAAAATGTAAAAAAATACTTTCTGAGCATGGAGTTGATTGGAAAGAGTGGCTGAAAGAAAAATGTACTAAAGAAAAAAAATATTGTCTAAATTGTGGCAAAGAAATTGTTGATGGTGACAGTAGAAAGAAATTTTGTAATCATTCTTGCGCTGCATCATACAATAATAAAGGTGTTGCGAGAAATGGCGAACAACGAAATAAGAAATGTTTATATTGTGGTAAAGAATTAAAAAAATATCAAAGGAATTTCTGCTGTCATGAACATCAAAATCAACTAAAATATGAACAATTTATAGAACGTTGGAAAAATGGTGACGAAAGTGGGTTAATAGGAAAATATGATATTGCTGCTGCTGTCAGACGTTATATTTTTGAGAAAAACGAAAATAAATGTGAAGTTTGTGGCAGAAGTTATATAAACCCATATACTGGATTATCTGTTCTTCAGATTCATCACAAGGATGGTGATTGTACGAATAATAGAGAGGGAAATTTGCAATTATTATGTCCAACACATCATGCAATGACCGAGAATTTTGGCAGTAGAAATCCAAATGCCACAAGAAAGGATAATAGAATGAGATATTAAATGACGGTGTAGCACAGTGGTTAGTGCGTCTGCTTGCCATGCAGAGGACGCCAGTTCGATTCTGGTCATCGTCTCATTAGACTAGAGAGTTGCACCATGCCGTGTTAGTGTAAGATGGAAAGCACAGCGCAAACAAGGCGACCCCAATAGGAATTCCTGTAGCTACGCTGAGGGGTGTTTAAGTACTAACGTTGGTTCGAATCCAGCACACGGCTCTATGAAACTGAAAACTGACAATATGGAAAAATGTATGCGTTGTGGGCATGAACTAATTATCGGAGGTAATTTCATGCTCAGTGACTTCAACGGAGAGGATTTAGCTGAAGAAGATGACGCAATGGTGACAAATGCACATTGTCCTTACTGTGGGGCGAGGTATGAGTTATATGATACTCCAGAATCTGAAAAGAAGAATTATCCATATTGGAGTAATTAGCGGTGTATCCCCTCTGCCTTATACGCTGTTGAAAGGGTAATTGGTCACATGTGGGTTCAAGCCCCACCATCGCCACGAAAAGAAAATTCTTTCGTCTGACGGTTTACGTCAATAACAAGGAAACATCCAGCAAATACAGAGTTGTTATTAGAAATTGCTACCGAAACGGTATGTGGGTTCGACTCCCACACGTCTATCTTAACGAGGGCGTTGGTGAAATTGGTATACACGGCTATTGTAGAACAAAATGTTTCCGAATTTTTATATCAATAGATGGGGTTGTGGCGCAACTGGTTGAGACGCACCACACTTAGGATGTGGAAGTCGAGAGACTTGTGGGGGTTCGAATCCCTTCAACCCTACAAAATTCTAAATAAATCTTAAAAAATTTGGTTATATCAGATTTTTTTAGTATCTTTGCATCACGAAATTGAAAAACAAATGTTATGGGAAGAATACTTTTTATATTGTTTGTGGCTTTTGTAATGGTGGTTGTAATCATGTTGATTAACAACTATCTCAACAAGAGGAATGGAAATAGAATGTCAAAGGAAGAGAAGAGAAAGTCTTTCAACGATGACATCGAGGCAGTAGCCAAGGAAATTAAAATGAGAAGAGAAGCATGATGTGGTATTTTATAATTGGATTCTTTGTTCTCATTACGATAGTATTCATGATACTGTTGTTACGTGAGATTAAGAATGCCCCATTGGTTCCAGATACAATGCCTTTCTTAAGAGGTGATTACGTTCCAACTGGAGAAGAGTATTTCAAATACTTTAATACCTTCTGCAAGAATTGCAAATTCTTTGATGGCACTGCAACATGTTTGAATGAGCACAACTTCGGTGTTGTTGATGACCACAATACAAAGGTTTGCAAGAAAGACAGTATCTTTGAGCCAAAATAAAGAAATGGTGGGGTAGCTCAGTTGGATAGTAGCAACTGCCTTCTAAGCAGTAGGTCGAGGGTTCGAGTCCCTCCCTCATCACGAATGCGGTTCGAGTCCGCTTCAGTGACCGAGATTAGGTAAATTCAACAAAGCAGTGTTCGATTCTTGCTTATCTCCACACTATGAGTTTCCAATGTTAACTCGTGGGGATTATGGTTAAGTTGAGGTCAAAAAAACGGTGTATCTAGGATGCCCAGTTGCGCCTAGCTGCATCAGTAGGAACGTACAGCAACATTTACTTATTTAAAAGATTTTGTATTAGATTCGTAAATGAGGATAAGAGAAGCACTAAATCATAATTGCGAGGCACTTATCCATGCTCTTCGGAGCAAATGTCTAGTCATGACAGTAAATTGACCGTTCCTTTTTCTTTTGTCGCAATTGACACAAAACATAGTGGAAGCGTACAGCATGTACTTAATCATCTTGTTACTAACGATTGCTGATTTTAGAGGTTTCCAATTAAACACTTGCAAGGGCAACCAGTAAGCGTACCTCTCTAATCTTTAATCACACTAGGCAAAGGGTTGAGGTAACGTATTACTCTTGTGAAGATAGTAGCAAAGGCATGTGAGTGTAGGATAGGCGAGAGACGTTGAAGCATCTTCGCAAGGAGTTGTGGAGTCAACCTTGAAATATCGCCCTCATCGTAATAGCTGAATCTCCAACTAGAATAAACCTACGCTTCCTTCATGCACCCATAGCTCAATGGATTAGAGCTTTTGATTACGAATCAAAGGGTTGTAGGTTCGAGTCCTACTGGGTGTACACACTTTTTTTAAGGAGAATGTTATGGTTATAGAGATAAATAAGAAACTTATTCTCAATGTATTTGAACAATGTTTAGTTGTTAAAGATGGTAAGTTGTTCAATACAAATACTAACGAGTATGAAGCCATTGAGGGTGATAAAGTTAAGTTTTGTTTCACCAATTATTTCGGAGTAGATTGTTGGGTTAGTGGAACAGTCGATGGATATACTTGTAATAGAAGAATCAAGTTAAGGGGTGTCCATGATTTATATGCAATTAAACATGGCACTAAGAAAACCATCAAGCATTTATCTGTAATAACAGACAGCGATTGCGAAGATGATGAAACAAACGCTTATGATGAAATGATGAAAGCTGAGTGGGAAGCTGCCTTAAGCGAATAAATAAAAAAAGTTCTCAAAAAATTTGGAATTCTCAAATATTATCTATATCTTTGCAATGTCAAAAGGTAATAATGAAGTAAGAATTTAAGAAAAATACAAAAAAAATTCGTCAAAAACGAAACTTTTTGAATTTAAATATATAATTATAGAAAAAAATCAATACATTTTATATTATGATTACAGTAGTTAAAAATATCGTCAAAGCCAATGCTAGTTCATTTACATCAAGTAAGTGGAATGATGCCATTGTATCTAATTTTGATGCAAAAGGTAAGCAACAGCTATGCGGTGATATGGAAGTCTGATATAAGATGTAAGAAAATCTAGGCACTTACTTCACTATATATTTCCCAAGCTGTTGATGAACTCCTAAAAAAAGTAATCAGCAGCTTTTTTTGTTTGCTTAACTTTTCTTAACTCAGAAAATTTGGATAATAAAAAAATTTTTAGTATCTTTGCAAAAAAAATTGTGTTCGGAATGAAAGTAGTAGTATGTATAGAGAGGCTTGAGGGACACGGAATAACATTTAGAGAGGGAGAGACATACTTTGCTAATATGGTGAATCCGCACTATTGGATAGTTGATTCGGTAGGTGTTAAGTCAGAGGACTTCTTGCTTCATTTCGAGGTTGTAGAGGAACTTATTGGGGATAAAGTTAGTGGAGGTACAGATGATGTAAATAAGAAGTTTGTAGAGGAAGAGAATGACTTCAAAGAGTTTCTTAAGAACTTCGGTTTCAATGATGATACAGAAGAGAAAAAAGAAGAAGATAAGGAATCATTACTCGATAAAATAAAGGATTACATATTTGCGTAATCCATATGGGTCGGTAGCAAAGATGGTCAATGCACCAGACTGAAAATCTGGCAATGGTGGTTCGAGTCCACCCCTACCCACATAAATAATAAATCATAGTGGCGTAGTTCAGTGGTAGAGCACCTGTCTGTCTAACAGGGTGTCGTGGGTTCGAATCCCATCGTCACTGCAAAATATGTGGGAGTAGCTGAGATGGTTTAGCGGTGGGTTGAAGCCCCACGTCAACGGTGGTTCGATTCCATCCTCTCACACAAAGACCAGATTCAGAATGAGGCATTAGGATGACTACGAGGAGGAGGCTGAGAGACTGAAATCTAGAGCAGTTGAGCCGAATGTCTACTAAGTAAGTCCGCATCTGTGAGTTGCAACATCTGGTCTTTACTAAATGGATGCACGCTGCGAAGAGAAACATAGCAATATGCCTCTACGGAGAACGACGTGGAAATGCGATTCCGCAGGTTCGAATCCTGCTGCATCCACAAGTTTGTCTAGCTAGATTTGATATCGGTTGAAACTAGATGCCACACTTAAAGGTTTCTCTATAGTCCAAGGTAGAGAGTGAAAATGAATTGCTTGGGCGCATATAGGAGGTTAGCTCAGTTGGTTTAGAGCGATAGTCTTACAAACTATAGGTCATCGGTTCGACTCCGTTACCTCCTACAAACATTGGGAGATAGCACAGCGGTTAGTGCAGCGGACTGTTAATCCGCAGGTCGTGGGTTCGAATCCCACTCTCCCAGCAAAAAAATATAAATATGCATAAGATACGTAATACAAAACATCTGGAGCTCCTAGAGAAGTTGAAGGGTATAATCCCTCCTGGTTGTAGTGAGCCGTTGTCCAAGAGAGTGTTGAGAGACCTTCTTGTAAGTAACAATTGGGACGAACATAAAGTTCTACAATTGATTAAAAACGATGAATGGTGGTATCGTTATGCAAATGATTAAAACATATGTTTGGATGGCCGAGTGGCTTAAGGCAGCAGGCTGTTAACCTGCCGTGTGGTTTCGCTACACCATAGGTTCGAATCCTACTCCAAACGCAATTAGGAGGCTGAGAGCACTGGAGAATAGTGTGCTATGCCATTGTTGAGGTGAGCATAGAAGATGGGTTCGATTCCCATAGCCCCCACTCCCAGACGTGGGTCTCAAACAACACTCAAAGATGTACATATGAGTGGCTAGAGTTGTTAGACTGTGAAGTGGGACGAAGTAACCCACAACGTTAGCCATACGTCCGTTCAAGGTAGCAGCCATTTTATCTAGCCGTAAGGAAGCACTAAGCCAACGATACTGCTGCTGTGCATTGCTTGGGTCATGTAGTGTAACGGCTAGCACTTCACATTTGCAATGTGACAGAGGGGTTCAAATCCCACATGTATCCACTTAATGTACACAATGGAGGTGTACTCAAATTGGTGAAGAGGACGGTCTTGAAAACCGTTAGGTCGGTGATGAGTCGGCATGGGGGTTCGAATCCCTCCACCTCCGCAAGTTTAACTCATAAATTGAGAATAATGGCAAAGAATATACACTTCAATATTAGTGAATATCGTAATATCTTTTGGATTATAGCTTCTGACAAAGAGAGTGGGTTATGGTATGGCACATTGACAGCAAGCTATGATGTCGAATATAATAGATATAAGCATCTTTGCAATGGCGATAAGATGTTGAAGATTGTTCGACTAGAAACAAGTCCAAATCATGTTGGAGAAGGTATTGCAAGTTCGTTGATGAATAAGTTCATTGATTATTATAAAGATTACAATATGTATCTTCTTGTAAGTCCACAAGCACGAGAAAAGGACACTCTCAGGAGTGTAACGGATTTGAAGAAATTCTATGAGAAGTTTGGATTCCGTAAAACTGGAGAATTACTTCCAACGATGATTAGAAAGGCAACAATATAATCGTTCTAGAAGGACACGCTAGGAACAGCAACCTAGAGAAGTTATCGTAGGCAACGAACAGATTAGTATCATACAATCAAGGCTAAAAGGTTATAGTTGTACGAGATAGTGGAATGTAAGGAATCGATTCAATGGAGAGTTACCCAAGTTGGTGAAGGGGGCACATTGCTAACGTGCTAGGTCTGTAAAAGGGCGCAGGGGTTCGAGTCCCTTACTCTCCGCAAGTTAAAAGGAAATGTTATGGTTAGTTCCACGTTGAACATGGTCTCTTTGGGATTCATAATCATAGGAATGTTTATGTCCATGATAATAATGGAGAACAGAAGGGGACGATATATTGGATGGCTATTACTTTCAATAGGTATGTTTATCAATGCGTATGCACTGATATTTCTTGAGGGAAGATGGATATTATCTTTGTTCAACATAGGTGCAGGTATACTTGATTTATATCTATTCTTCTTTTGGAAGAGGAAATACAATGAGAGCAAGTTGTCCAATAGGGAAAAGTTTTTAGAAGAAATAATGAGTTTAAAAAAGAAATAAACCAATGGTTGTACAAGATATAAAGTCAATTGTGAAGGGTATTGCAGAGCTTCAGTATATAATGTCTGGAGGCATTGCAGTATATCATATCACATCAGTTGATAACAAGAAATATCAGCTTGAGATTGACCTTAGTGACAAGAAAGATGTTGGGGAAACAGCAGCCTTTAAGCCAACTGAAAAAGCAATCCTTCTTATGAGGTGGATTAGAAAGGCAAACGAAAATGATACATTAATTGAAATAAAGTAAAACGAATTTAAATATTAAATAAGCATATGAGAATGGTTAAAGTCATAAAACGTAAAAAGCGAAAGTAACGCTCTATAAGTTTCAACCACGTTGAGCTTCGAGCGTTATAGAAAGATACAAACAAATGCGCTTGTAGCTTAGTGGTAGAGCACGTGTCTCTTAAACATGGGGTCAAGGGTTCGAATCCCTTCAGGCGCACACTAATGTATATATGTATCTTACATGCAATTTGCGCCCATAGCTCAGTTGGTAGAGTACATGACTTTTAATCTTGGGGTCGAGGGTTCGAGTCCCTCTGGGCGTACTGATTTTCTAACCTCCGTTAGTTCATCGGTGAGTGCTCGAAAGAGACGAGAACACTAGTCTTTTAAACTAGGTGTGGTTGGTTCGACTCCAACACGGAGGACATTTTTCATATGCTCCTATGGCAGAAGGGATTATGCACCAGACTCTTAATCTGGCTATCAAGGTTCGAGTCCTTGTGGGAGTACAAAATGCTTGTATAGTTTAATGGTAAAGCACAGACGCTGGAGAATACAGTCTTGGACTGAGATTTGAGTTCAATTCTCAATATAAGCTCTTTAATATTAAAATGTTACAATAATGGGTAAATGCAAGGTTTGTGGCAAAGAAGTAGAATATTGTGGGGACAACTCACCAATGTTAAAAGAAGATGTTTGGCGTAAAATAGTTGGTTTCTATGATTTGGAGGACTATGAAAAAGAGGCTTTTAAACTCTTTATGAAAGCTTACAAAAAATGGAATCGAGGAAGAAACAAGTTCAATGACAAAGACGAATATCATCTATATCTTTGCACTGATTGTATGGAAAAAGCATTGGGAAGAAAAATATTGAAATCTGAGTTAATAGGAGAAAATACCCCATTTAACGAAGGATTTGAAAAAAATTATTTTTAACTGTTACGATAATGGCTAATTGTGATAAAGACAATTGTGAATCAAGGTGGACAAAGGAAGAGATAGAGAAAACCTTGAAAGATTATTGGTCACGTGTTGACTATAAGGTTGGTGATTGGGTAGAGACTTGTAGTTTTCTTCCAGGAATTGTACAGAAGATAAACATTCGTTTCAATGATGACCCAAAGTACGATTGTTTTGAGGATGATGTGTTGATATTCTATCCGCATTATGCTTTCACTGAAAAGGAAGAATGGAAGGGCAAGTATTGTGGCGGTAGCTGTTGTTCAGCAAAACACTGCGGAGTACACAAGATAACTCCAGAATATGCTTGCAAGCTTATGTCACTTGGTCATGACCGTCTTGAGAAGCTTTGGGATAAAGCCATCAAGGAAAAAGAGAAAGACATTAACACTGATAAAAAGTGGTCTGAATACGTAGAAGAATTATATGCTAAAGAGTTCCCAAAGGGATTTGAGTAACATACTCATGCCTCGTTAGCTCAGTTGGTAGAGCACCACCCTTGTAATGTGGCTGTCGTGGGTTCGATTCCCTCACGAGGCTCGATGCTAGGAGAAGTCATACAATAGACGTACAGACGTAATTTTGTGTGGTGAGGAATCTAGAACAGAACATACTAGTCTGTAATGGTATGCCAAAGGTTCAATATCAGGGAAGGTTACTTTGGATTTAATAGTGGGTACACACAGCAAGTATAAATTTACACTTCAAACAGACTGTCAATTTGTGTAACGTGGGTTCGATTCCCACCCCCTCCGCAAAGAGAATTAAATAAACTGGAGGGGTTGAAATGTTGGTTTTATGTACCCTTTTATGGCTCGATAGTTCAGTTGGTAAAATACTCGATTTGTAATCCTGAGTCCTCAGTTCGAATCTGGGTCGAGCCTCAAACGGTGACGTAGCTCAGTCGGTAGAGCACTAAAAAATCAACGTGTTGCCTCGTGTGCGCAACCCACAGCAAATATTATGATGAATGGCTGCTAACCAAGGGGTCTGTGGTTCGAGTCCACACGTCACCGCAACTTGCCTCGTTAGCTCAGTTGGTAGAGCGATTCTGTGGTATGGAATAGGTCGTGGGTTCAAGTCCCTCACGTGGCTCAATGGAAGAAAGGAAATGTTATTACGTCTGTTGCTTCATCGAGGGCAGAGAAAAGACGATTGAAATGCCTCCTAGAACTGGCCCTTTGACCTTATCAGAGGCTGAAGATGTGAGAAAGAAGAAGAGTAGTGGTAGGTATCGTAGGAAACTAAGATATAGGATTCTCGATGCAGAAAAAAACGAAATAGTAAAGTTATGAGTCTTTGGACATTTTACACGATAGGATGCTTGATTGCGTTTGTATGGGGTACAAATGATTACTACGAGTTCAAGGTTAGAAATCGCATGTACAATGGGCGCATATTTGACGATATGGAAGATGCGTTTAATATGATGGTGTTTTCCCTAGGTTCATGGATTGCTGTTATCACACTTTTATTCAGTGATGATGATTAATAAATCTTAAAAAATTTGGTTGTTCCATTTTTTTTTCGTATCTTTGCATCATAATAACGTAATCTACGAATAATATGTTAGAAATAACAGAGAAAATATTGGCTAGCATCCATGCCACACCAATGACATATAGCGAAATAAGTGATTTGCCATATCTTAAGACAATATCTCATTATGGTATTGATTTTTCAATTGAGACGTTGATTAAGAGAGACTTTATAATTGAGAAGATTGTCGATAGACATCCATACCGTACAAAAGAGTATAGGAGAAAGTATGGCGAAGTTGTGAGAGTAAAATATCGCGCAACGAAGAAAGGTGAGAAGTATCTTGCTGAACATGGATATTTAGACTAATCTATTAAAAAAATTTACTATATGGATAAGATTAAATGTGCGAAATGTGGAAAGGAAACTGAGATTGACATTAGCAAGGCCATCGATGCCGATGGTGAGGTGTTCAAATGTAATCATTGTGGTTATCCGTTTAGATACGCAAAATAATAATTTATGAGAGAGTTAGACAAGTTTTCGAGGAATGGTGCAGAGTTATATAGTAACGCTGTAAAGGAGAGAGCAAATATCAACATCGAAAAAGCTGCCAACAGAATTATCAAGTATATCGCCTCAAGATATGAGGGAGAAATCAAGGCAGCAATTGACCGTAATTACAATTGTAAGAAAATTGATATATCTTTGCCTAGAGGATGTAACCCTGAAAAGCTTAGCCCAAATAAGGCTGCATGGGGGAACATCTTGAATGAACTAGACAAGAGAGTGAATAAGCATTTTGGAGAACTTGGTTTCCATATTACCTTGTGTAATGGGAACTCATGTAACTGTTTGTTTGATTGCATCTGTAACAGAGGTAAGTTCGTTGCTAAAATAGTATGGGAATAGTAACCCATAAATGGGGCCATAGCTCAGTTGGCTAGAGCGTTACCCTTGCAAGGTAAATGTCGTGGGTTCGAGTCCCACTGGCTCCACTTAATTGGTAGATAGCACAGTAGGTTAGTGCAGCGGACTGTTAATCCGCAGGTCGTGGGTTCGAGTCCCACTCTTCCAGCAATATTTTTAGGCTTTTATGAAGCATTATGGGTTAATATATCGTTCTGTTCTAGTAATAGAGATATGTTACTCGCTTCTGATGCGGATAGTACAATGGTTAGTACAAGTTCTTATATAACTAAATTAGGGTTCGAGTCCCTATTCGCATGCTAATTTAAATAAGAAAAGGAATGATAGCTGCTTTTGATACATATTATTATAATGGATATTCTTATACTGTAGCTGGAGTATTTAAGTCATGGAATGATAAAGATATTGCTTACTATGCTACTAGTAAGAGGATGTGTATTGACGCAGAATACAAACCAGGAGAACTATATAAGCGTGAGCTTCCATGCATTATGCAATGTTTGGCATTATTACCACTTAAGGATATTACGCTTATTATGGTAGATGGTTTTGTATGGCTTTCTGAGGATGGTAAAACCTTAACGAAGGGTTTGGGTGCTCACCTTCAAGATGCAATCTTTAAGAAATATGGTGAGAAAATTACTGTTGTTGGTGTCGCAAAGAACAGATACCATGTAAATATACCAGATTGCTATGATATAGAGCGTGGTTTGGAATCAGCAAAGCCATTGTTTGTAACATGTAGTGAACACTGTCTTGCAGAACATTATTCAAACATGGTCAAGATTATGTATGGTGATTATAGAATACCAAAAATCTTGAAAGATGTAGACACTAGGACAAGAGAACTTGGGCATGAACATTCTGAGGAGATAGAAGCAGAACTTGAAAAAGAATATAACTCCAAACCCATAGATATATCAATTGGTGATTTTGATGAATTTATGGCAACTTGTGAAAAAAATGGTTTTAAATATAGATAGAAAAAAAATGAAGAAATGTGAAAAAAGAAATAAAACTTGTGGACTATGTAAGTCTCTTTTGATAATCGCAGTGGCATATACAATGTCTATTCTTTTGGCTTTATATTTATAATAGGTGGTTATGTTAATGGTAAACGGCATCTCTCCAAAAGATGAGAAAGGGGTTCGAATCCTCTACCGCCTGCGATAATCCTTATCGAGTTTACCTCATTTTATGGGGGAGGAAAGCACTACTTGCAGAGTCTAGAGATAGACTAAAACTTTAAGTGACGTGGTAGGCCGAGGAAGCTTACCTTTATGAAAAGGAAATTTAATATCACTATGCAAATACAGTATATAGCAATTATGGTGTATCTCCTAGTTGGTTTCGTACTATCATATTATTGGTTTATACGTGACTATGAAAAGGAATACAAAAAGAGTATTGAGGATGGCGAAGCTGAAGAAAAAGGAATGTTCAGTTTAGTGATGTTACTTATGACAGTTTTATGGCTATTCATTTTGATTAAAAATCTAATAACGCAGAAAACTTTATGAATTTACCTAAATCATTCATCAAGAACAGAATGTTTGAAATTGGTAGGACTGTTATAACACATCCTAGAAAAAAAATTATTGAATTTTACCACAAAAAGATATCTTGGTGGATTGAAATTTATGGCATAAGACTTAAGCATAGTGGATATTATCTAATGTTAAAAAAGATTTGTTTCTAATGGAAGTTACAGTATTTGACAAAAATCATATCAAGGTTGCTTATGGTGGGATTAGCAAAACTGATAGCAAACCAAAGGTTTCTTGGACTACTTTTCGTGAAAGAGTATTCCCAAAAGGTATGTCCATTACCACGATAAAGGAGAAATCTGAAGATGTGGTCAAAGAATCGCCACTAGGTTTCTATTATGAGTCAATACAAAAGGTAAAATATGAGGAACAAACTCCAGTTAGTGCAACTATTGAATTTCACAAAATACATATAAATCTATTTACAAAATATTATGTGATTACCTATCCAATATCTTGTAATGATGTTAAGATAGGATTTGATGCAAGACCTTGGGATATATGTATTGGCGATATGTCAATGAGAGAAAATTTTATAAAAGCTTTGAATAAAATTCTTGACAATATATTTGTATCTGCTGCCCCAATCAAGGGTATCGCTAGAACTAGGGAGAAGGTTTTCAAGGAAGTCTTTGGTAATACAAAGGGTTATAGCACTGTTGATAACGAGGTAAAAATTATCTCTCATGGTTTTGACCCAAAGGAATCTTTTAGAAAGGTTAAAAAGAAGAAGAAATGAAGCATACAAAGAGATATATGGTGATATTCCAGAAATGGGGTAGGATAAAGTTTCACGAGGATAAGACTGAATATGACACGATTACTGAAGCAATGGAAGAAGCCAAACTCCTAGAGGAATTCTATGCTGATACTCCATGTCCAAAAAAACTTACTAATTATAATTGGTCTACTAAGAAGTATACCAACTATTACGAATGGGGTGAGACATATTTGGATGAAGCTCTTTGGGGGTATGTCATTCTAGACTTTGATGAAGAGAAAGTTGTAAAGTGGGGACATGACCAACTTAAGTATATCACCAAGGATGAAGATATAAGAAAAGTCAAAGACAGATTCTTCAGAAAAGAGGGTGAAGTACCAGATGACTACAAATGGGATATAGGTGAATATGAAGGTTGGCTTCAGTTCCGTTGGGGCAATGGTAGAAACTCAGTTGAATTCGGAGAGAATGCTGTTATAGACAGCAAAAATAACACTCAGAAGTGTGTGAGACGTTGCAGCATTAAAAAGAAGAAGTATCGCAATTTTACATATGATGAGAATGAAGAGTTAGAACTTGACAAACTTAATGAGGAAATATTGGCAGAATCTAAGGTTAGCGTAGATGGAAATTGATAATGTACAGCTCAGTGACTTATACAAAATTAAGGGTAATATATTGAATGACATTTTGAATCTTAATGAGCAACTTAGCAAAAAGAAATTAGCCCTTTCAATAGTCAATAGCAGAATTAAGAAATTAGAAGAGAAATGAAAAATTGTTAAAAGATTTGGAAATCTCAAAAATTATATATATCTTTGCATTGTTAAACAATTTAATATCAAATATTATGTTAGAATTTATTATCGGTTTAGTTGGTGGTTGGTTCGCCTACAAGTATAAGGATAAGGTGGGGCTGTAACCAAAAGGTATAGTGGGACAAGAGAACTGTAATAGTGGAATCTGAAACATAGCGAACAACGTGCCATAAGAAGCCTCAGGTCTTGTTGAAAGGGCGAATCACACTTTAAAAACAAACGCCCCCAAATGCTTGAAGACATATGAATAGGTAACATCTACGAGACCCACAAGGGTTGACGGAATAGTAGGTTCAAATCCTACCGCAAGCACCAAGGAAACAGACAGCAATGGTTATTTTTTTAATAAGCCTTGTAAGCAGTGGGTCATGGGTTCGAATCCCATCGAGGGGTGTAAGCTCCTTGTAGCTCAGTCTGGTCTAGAGCAACTTAAAATGTTAAAAACGTTTCCGATTTTTAATTAAAACGAAATAACAATGGCAGTAGGTGTAATTATCGCAAGGCTTCAGCCAATACACAAGGGACACCTTGAGTTGGTCAGACAAGCTCTTAATGAGAATGACGAGGTTCTTATCCTTGTTGGTTCAGCAGACAAACTGAATAAGCGTAACCCAATTCCTATCGCAATGCGTTTGGATTTGGCAAAGAGAGCAATAACTGAGGAGTTTGGTGAGGGCGCTGGCAAAGTTAAAGTAATGCCACTCAATGACCTTACAGATGAATCAGATAATTCTCATGATTGGGGATTTTATCTCTACAGCCATATAGTTGGAATCACTAAGTCACCTGAATTTACCATTTATTATTCAGATGGATTTGAGATTATCATGCAGTGGTTTCCTCCATTCATTACAAGAGACTTCGTTTCTTTTAAATTGAATGCTAGAGGTGCAATCCACAACAACTTGTCTGCAACAAAGGTAAGACAGATGATTCTCAAGGGTGATGAAAATGCTCTCGCAGAGGCAGTACCAACTTGTGTTGCTGAAAATGCGGTAATATTGAAACATTTCATTGAAGCATTTCAAGATGTATGAATTATCAGTATGGAGAAGCGTTTTTGGAGATAACTTTCAAAGATGGCAATAAGGCACGAATTAAAAGGGATGCAATAACTGATATCTACTCATACAAAGAAAATGGTGTTAGCATTGTAAAAGTATCCTTTGATAGAGGAAATAGTTCACATTATTATAGATTCGATGGAACTCTAGAAGAATTTGAACAAAATTCCAAGATTGTATATTTATAATAGCTAGTTCCGTAGTACGATATATAAATTGGCAAGCGTATAACGTAGTTGTTCCTATAACGAACTCATAGCATATTAGGAGGTTCAGAGAAACTTGTGTGGTGAAGAATCGGAAATCCGCAGACTAGCTTTTTTTCATGTTGATGTAGCTCAGTAGGTTAGAGCACGTGACTGATACTCACGAGGTCAGGGGTTCAACTCCCTTCATCAACACAAAACATAATGGGCTTGAATGGTATAGAACGTTATGCGTCTGGTAAAGGACAAGCAGTGGGCATACACTTCAAATAGCAAAAAAAACAAACGCAGAGAACGTAGATTCTCCTGCTTATGAGTACGCTATAGCTGCGTAAGCATGAGCCGAGAGGCTAGGCTCTTAGGAACAGAACATCCTAGCAAACTTTTTTTAGCTTCGTGCTAGATGGTGGAATCGGTGACTCTAGTCATCCCCCAAGTTTTCCTTGTTTTCTCAAAATAAGGTGGCGGATTTTCGACAGCAATGTCAACTTTCCAATTTAAGCTTGTATAATCCTTTATGGGATGGTAATTGTGACGAGGGTTCGAATCCCTCCAGGTCCACTTAATAATCAGTCAGGGTTGGATGATGAAGTAAACTTTTACAGTAAAGTTATGCTATATTAGGATAAAAGTCATGTATTAATCTGTATAACATACATGGAAGGGAATCTTTCATAAGTACATTGAAGAGGTTCGTGTAGCTGATTATTTTATAAAAGAAAAAAAGTTCTTTGAAAATTTGGAAATCTCAAAAATTATCTATATCTTTGCACTGTTAAACAAAACAATACATTATGAGTAAGATATTAGAGAGCGAATTTAGAAAAGAGTTGTATAAGTCTCTTACTGAGGCTGGCTACGAGAAGAAAGAAGCTCAAGCCATTGTAGGCAAGAAGTATTATGAGGCACTTAAAGTTGACCTTGTAGATAGAATGAAGAGACAGATTGCAAACATAGAAAGTGAGAATTCTGAGTTGGTACTCAGTGCAGAGGAATATAACAATGCTCTTACTGAGTTAGAAAAATTAAAAGAATTTGCAAAATGATGAAAAAAAGTTCCTAAAAAATTTGGAATTCTCGAAAATTATCTATATCTTTGCAAAGTGAAAAGAAATAAATGAGGAAACTAACAGCAAACATTTAAACATCAAACTGTAAATTTGAACAACGTTTAAAAAGTTTCCGTTTTATTATATAACATAGCGGCAGAGTGAAACAGATTACACGCTAGGCTCATAACCTAGAAACACCAAGTGCGACTCTTGCGTGCCGCCACTTGATTTGGAAGATACCAGAGGAGAACAGTCGTAAGGCTGATGTAGACAAATGGGCACTAAGTTCGTGCTTAGTGTGCTTCTTCAGAAGCTTCGTGGTGTGCAAATCCCACTCTTCCAACAAGGGAAATGCTTAAGGAAGCGAATAATTTGTGGTGTACAAAGTAAAAAAACACCTTTTGGTAAGTACCAGAGGAGAACTGTCAGCAATGGCAGATGTAGACAAATGGGCATCAAGTTCGTGCTTGATGTGGCTCTTCGGAGTCTTCAGCAGTGCAAATCTGCTCTTACCAACGATTCCAACATTGTAGGCTTCGGCTGAAAATGAGGAGTTTGGCTAGCTTTCGTAGCCAAATGAAGGATAATCCAGTGATGGGACTAAATGTGATGTGAAATTGACCATAGTAGCATTGCAGATATGTAGGGGCAACCCTATGTATTTCACTGAAAAGCATATGGCACGGTCTACGCTGGGGGTAACACCCTAGGCGTAGGTTCTCAAGGGCTGAATGTCTTTGAGTGAGTGGTAACACAATAGATTGCCATATGGAACTCGATGCAATAGTCACCAGTTGGCGTGTTGGGTTCAGTTATATGCTAGTCTCAAGTTGAAATGCTTGAGAACCGTAAGGCTGATAGTATGTAATAGCAATTGGACTTGTGGTGAGTCTTTGTAGGGAGGCGATTTCGTGGGTCGTGCTCAAAAGGCACGAATGCGATGGGTCGCACCTCGTCTTCCAATGGTCGTGCAAATTTCCAAAATTTGATTTGAAATATGGTTCAAATGTTTATTTAGCAAAAGTGTGCGACACTAGGCAGCTAAAATGCACTTATCCTTCTGCAATATGAAGGGGTTGGGGACTCGCAAGGAATCCAACAAGAGAGTAAAAGTACTCGTCTGAGTCAACAGGAGGCATCCTGTGAATCCGCAAGAGCTTGGCGAAGAACTGAAATCTATGATGCTGTACCGAAAGGTTTAAACTAGTAAGTGTTTGGTTGTTTTCGCAAAACCTCCGTGCATGGTGTCTACGGCTATCGTAAGGTAGCGTGTGAACAGCAACGTCCAACCGTTGTGAAATGACATCTACAACAAGACAATGTTCTCAGTCTTTTGTTTTTACATAGGGAGTTAGCTTAATGGTCAGAGTAATTTTGTTGCGATTTAAGCTACAACACAGTCTCGACTTCGGAACAGATTGATGCTTTAACTGATAATGAAAAAATGGTGGTTCGAGTCCATCACTCCCTGCGTACCGTTTTGGGGCACTTTTTGAGTAAACAAAGTGTTAAACTTTGGCACTAGATAGCTACTAGGTGTTATGGGTTGGAAAGTTTGAATCCCTTGGGGGTTTGTAGAATGTAATGTTTTTAACCAACTGTTTTTGATACGGCTTAATATTTAATTATATATGAGAGACTTTACTTATAGTGGTTTCGAAAACCAAGAGGCATGTAACCATTTAAGAAATGGAGAAACTTGTAAGGTTACTGGTATTGGAAACTCTATGACTCCCATATTAAAGTCGAGGCAAGCAGTAATATGCGAACCAGTAAAAGATGATACTAAACTTAACAAACGAGACATTGTACTTTGTAAAGTAAGGGGTCATCATTATTTGCATTTAATACATGCCATCAAGAATGATAATGAATACCTTATTGGTAATAATCATGGTCATATGAATGGTTGGGTATCCAAAAAGCAAATCTATGGTAAAGTCGTAGAAGTTCTCTAAGGTCACAAAAGGCAAATTAGGGTTCGATTCCCTAGTGACTGACAATATGTTTATGGGCTGTATGGTGTAGTTGGCTAACACGACTCCCTTGCACGGAGTAATTGCGGTTCGAATCCGATATGGTCCACTAAGGTTTGGAATAATGCTACGATGAGTAGGTAGAGAGTTTCGTAGTGTGGCTCTACCAGTTTCCAAAACCTTAAACAATAAACTTACGATAGAGGCGTAGATATACAAGCGTGGGTACATTTGTCGCAAGGGTACACACTAAGAAGAATGTAGATTGAGGTATGTAACAATGTCTATATAGTTCCACTAGCATATGGAATACTATCTCATTCGATGCTACCTAATGGTGTGTGAAGCACTCTGTGAAGTTCCTATGAGTGGATGGGTAAAAATAAGTCTTCAGCAGAGAAAGCCAGATTCCTGATAAAGTATATCCGTAAGTTTTTAAACATTGCGAGTTAGACTGGAGGTAGTCCCAGCACGGTCTCATAAGCCGTTCTACGTGAGTGCAACTCTCACACTCGCTACAACACTAATGTTTTGTGAACATTATTAAGGAAGCTTACAGCAATGTAAAAAGACCGCAACTCTTGGCCTAAGACTAGCTTCCGATTTTTAATAACAATTTTAAAGTTTAATTAATTATGAAGAAAATTAGTAATTGGTAGGGCTTTGACCAATTTTGGTAGCTGAGCACGATTCGTGGTCCTGATGTATTCTTAATTTGGATGGGAAAAGTAGTGAATAAGTTAAAATCATTAGTTAATAACAAACAAATTAAAGAATATATTAATATGGAAAAGAAAATTTTTACAGAAAAGGAAACCACTAGAGAACAGTATCTTAAGTTTAAGGAATTCATTAAGTCAGACGCATATAAAGACCATTCTGACTATGTAGCTTACTACATTTTTAAACATCGTATCGAGGGTGCAGACCGTGACGCATATCTTGAGGATGAGGTTAGAAACCGTTGTTACAAGATGTTGCACAGTGGTCGTTGGGGTGTAAGCGGTGGTGACATGACCGAGAGTTATGTCATTCCAGCATTCAAGAACGCAGTAATCAAGGTGTATAACAAGTATGCAGACCCAACAGAAGAATAATGGAGAAGAGAAAGTTATACGTTTTGATTGACAAGTCGCTCAAACCTGTGTACGGTTGCGTACAAGGTGGTCATGCAGTTGCGCAATGGATGCTAGAACATCCTCACAGTAGAGAGTGGCAAAATGATTATTTGATTTACTTAAGTGCTGATGTACCTAAGTGGAGGAGAAAGCTAGAAAGCTTAGATGTTGAGTACACAGAGTTCAAAGAACCTGACCTCGATTTCAAAGTAACAGCTCTAGCAGTCTTCGGACACGAAGAGTTATTCAAAAGGTTGAAGGTTGTTACCGAAGACTAACAACATACAAAAACGTCATAGGCTCTTGAGCTTGTGACGTTTTTTTGTTTTTTTAATAATAAAAATTTGGTTATCTCAGATTTTTTTTGTATCTTTGCACTATGAAGAAATTTTGGTTTTTGAACATAGTAATAATATTTGTTACAGCATTAAGCTTCGTCAGTTGCGATGAGTGCGTTACTGACGATAAAGGTGTTGTTAGATGTGTCGAAACAACTGAGGGACATAATAACTATGGTAAGAAATATAAGGTAGATATACGTATCAAATCTGGATACAACACATTTGATTATACTTTATATACCAATAAATCATATCGTGTAGGAGATTCAGTTTATATCAAATGAGAAAAGCAATAGATTTAAAAGTAGGTGAGGAAGTGATTTATCTCTATGCACATCAAGAGATAAAGACATCTACTGTTGTTGAGAAGCCTATAGATAACAATGAAAGACCAAAGTTTATGGTTGGTAGAATTGACCTTGCTAATGGTGATTATCTCATTCGTGGTGCATCGACAATATATGATTCAGTTGAAGAGGCAAAAGAAGAGTTGATAAAGAAACTTGAGGAACTAATAGAAACATATGAAGGTAAGAAAGATTTTATTGAGGCATCTATTTGTATCTTTAAGTCAAAAATTAGAAGTCTAAAGGGAGAATAATCAATTAATATGGGCATATGGCTGAGTGGTCGATAGCGGCAGTCTCTAAAACTGTTATGGCGAAAGTCATCGTGGGTTCGAATCCTACTATGCTCACTACGGCTGGTGTATCCATAGTGGATGCTGAAATAAGTGAGACAGCGCAAGCCATGTAAGAAGTGGCAGATGAAGCAGCAATGCGGTGCGAGGATTAGTCCCTTGCCCTAGTTCCTTGATGGTTAAGAGGATACCTTCATGGTTGATACAGGTAAACCTAATTTACTATTATGATAGAATATCTCAAAAAATTAGAAGCAACGATGTGCAAGCATAAATGGGAGGATTATGGATATGAAGTTGGTAATCCTTTCGTTAAGATGTATCGTTGTAAAAAGTGTGGGGAAGTTAAAAGAGTTAATGTTGACCCTTGGTGATATGGCAAGCGAAAATAAAAAGAAAAAAGGAAAGAACTCTTATTTGGCAAAAGCCAATAAGACTACTGACAAGTTGAAGAGAATTAACTTCTACAACAAGGTGAATAGAGCCGAGAACAAGTGTAAGGTTAATGAGTGTTAAAGTTGAATTAATCATTTGGTTAGTTCAACTTTTTTTCGTATCTTTACATCAGAAATTTAAAAACAAGGAAATATGAAGAAAGGAATTTTATTTGTATTTGTTTCAGTGGTAATGTGTCTAACATCTTGTAATCATGATGTTATTATGGCTGATTTCATGTATGCATTTTGTGATTATGAGTGTAGGGAGAGCCAAGTCAATTGTGAGTGCATCCAAAAGGTATATGATACAAAGGGTGGGTATAGACCAAATGCAAAGGAACTGAGTGATTCACTTACCTATGTTTTCGAGAATATTGCAACTGAGTGCTTTGACTCGCTGTATATCAAGTATGGTGATGCCATAGTGAAGAAGTTGGTATATAGGCAAAACGGTATTGTTCTTGAGAATAAGGAAATGTTGCATAAGTTCTACGTCAATAAATCCGTATCAAAGATAATGAACAACGTAGCTTTGCAGATTAAGACACAGACCATCCTTAACCCTTCTGAAGAGGATAAACTAGAGGAAATCAGAGAGGCTTTCGGAGAAGGTGGGTATAATTATTACAGTGACTAGACTGTTAATGTCCTATAATTAATGTTAATATTGAGGAAGGTATTTGCCTTTCTCAATTTTTTTTAATATATTTGCCTAAAATATTGTTTAATCATGAAATGCGTAGAATATAAGATTGTAAACAGTTTCGAGGAAGCCATAAGTAAGAGGGGTATTTTTTTCGAAGTACTCATTCTTAGTAATAATGGATATGGGGTTAGGAGACGTTTGATGACAGCAAAGTATCAAAATCATGACCGTAAGTATCTCACAGTAACCATATATGACAAGTGGGGTAGATGGTTGAATGATTTCAGCATTTATGTGAAGCGTGATAATGACCAAGATAATGATGTTAAAAACAATGTATTGCATTATTATGGAGGTATGTTAACCACATCTAGGGACTACGCATATACTTATGTAATGGGCGTATTAAAAAACAAGATGGCAGACTTAAGGCGTAAAGCCAATCAATTACATGAAACCGTATACTCGATATAAAAGATGGCAAAAGAGAAAGTTACAATAAAGTATAAAACAGCTAATACATTTGCTGACATCTTCAATGATAAGAGTGGCACCTTCTATGAGGTGTTCTTAAAACCAACAAAGGGAAATACAGTTAAGAGATATTTGGCTATGGGAACAATAAGTTCTTATGGTGATAGAAGATGTGTATGCCAATGCTACTCAAAGGTTGGACGACCAGTTTTTAGTTGGTACAATGGCATAAAATCTTTTGAAGTCAATAAGGATGCTGAGAAAGGTTTAGAGATAACATCTGCAAAGGTTCAGTGCGACTATCACCTTTACACGGCATATGTCTCAAGGGAAGATGCTTTTCATGCAGCCATGCATGGTCTTAAGTTACAGAAACTTAAGATTAACAAGCAAATTATCAAGTTACAGAACGATTTATATTCAGAAGAATAATGGAGATAGAAGAATTAGCAAAGAGAGTGGCAATAGCCTTAATGGATAAGAACTATAAGATTGCTACTGCTGAAGAATGTACAGCTGGGTTGATTGGTGCTGCAATTGCAAGCCAAGACTATGCTCAGAGGTGGTACAAGGGTACAGTTGTGGCATACGATGAAACAATCGCTTGCAAGGTTCTTGATGTCCAAGACTATACCATTAAGAGAAATGACTTTGTTAGTCCTCAAGTGGTTAGTCAGATGGCTTTGACAACACTGTATAAGTTTGATGTTAACGTAGCCCTTGCTATCACTGGTTATGTAGATGGATATGGAAGCACGGATATTCCAGCTGGTGATGTTCAAATATGTGTTGCTAGACTTGTCAACAAATCAGTGTCATTTAGCTATAAGAAGGTAAGAGTTAAGAACAAAGAGAGAGGTAAGAACATTGAGGAAGCAATCAAGGAGTCTCTTATCCTCATAATGGAAACAATAGTAGGGTAGATATGGAAAAATGTCCGTTTTGTGAAATAGAAAAAAGAATTGATGAATCTAGAATCATTTATCAAGATTCGACTTGGATTGCGATATTAGACAATTATCCAGTGTCAGAAGGTCATACTCTCTTAATACCAAAGAGACACTGTAAAAGCTATTTCGATTTAAATTTTATTGAACTTGAGAGTGTCGGTGTTACAATTGGTATTGTTAAGAGAATATTAGACACAAAGTATAAGCCAGATGGTTATAACATTGGAATAAATTGTGGCGAGGCTGCTGGTCAAACCGTTATGCATTGTCACATCCATATTATACCTCGTTATAATGGGGACTGTGAAAATCCTAGAGGTGGCGTAAGGAGAGTAATTCCAGAGAAACAGCATTACTAATGAAACGCATATTGATATTATTCTTATTAGCTCTGACTCTTGGGACAGTAAATGCCACTGAAAATACTGTGAAGCCATTTACTGAATCTTGTGTTAAAATCGGATATAAACTTGATGAGTTTAGTCCAACAAAACAAGAAAAGAGGGTGGAAAAAAAGGAGGAAGCTAAAACTGAAGAAACGGAAGGACTTACTCCAGAGGAAAAGAGAAAAATTAAAGAGGCATTTAAGCATTTTGGGGTATCTTTCTTGGAAGCTTTTGTGTTTTGTCTCATGTGTGGTATTGCTTGCTTTATAGTAATGGTTGGATATTTCATTATCTTACGTATTATCATAAATTTACAGCACAAATATGCTAAAAAAGGTTAACAAATTTTGATGTTTCAAGTATTTTTCGTATATTTGCATCGAAATCGGACTTGTAGCTCAGTTGGTTAGAGCAACAGACTCATAATCTGGAGGTCGTGGGTTCAAGCCCCTCCGAGTCCACAACACATAGACATTGTAAACAGAGCAAGATGGTAATAGGCCGTTACTCTCTTGAAGTTCGTTAACTTTGAAGTGTGTTCTAGGTATACTTAGGCTTCGTTTGTTGGGCGTTATCAGCAAACATTGCGGAGTGGCGCAGTTGGCTAGCGTACTAGGGGTACATGTCCTAGGGGTCAGTGGTTCGAGTCCACTCTCCGCTACAACTAATATAAAATAAGTAAACTAATATAAAATAAGTAATTATGAATTTTGCAGAAATTGACAGATTAAAGGGTAAGGATATTACGTTTGAGGAGTTTTACAAAGCACCTTACAAGCAAGATTCATTCTGCCCTATTTACGGATTCAGTTCGAATGGTATGAAGTGCTTCAGTGCTTTCACTGATAAGGCACAAGATGAACTTGCCAATATAATCAAACTCTTGAATGGTGAGGGTGGCAAAAAATACGACAAGAAAGACGTTGTAGTTGACAAAGCCGAACTTTATATCAAGGGTAATTTCATCCTTGTTCGTGGATGGGGAGAGTTAACTGGTAATGGAGCTTTGGCTCTACCAATTGACAAGGCATCTAAGATACAGAATGACTTCATTGATTGGATTGTCAAGACAATTACAAAGGATTAACAAGAATTAACGAAAATAATTTGGTTATATCAAATAAATTTCATATCTTTGCACCGAAATCCAAAAATAAAATAGATATGAACAACAACAACAATAATAAGATTGATAGAGCTATCGATGTTTTGAGAACTCTTCATAAAGTAGTTTTGGCTGAAGAAAATGGAAGTGCAGAACACGTTTCTGAATATTTTTCTTCTAAAGAGATTAGTAGAGTAATAAATGAACTTGGAGGGTGTATCAAATCCAATTTGTCTAATGCTGAAATAGAAGAAGCAGTTAATGACTTTGTTTCAGAGAACAAGGGTAAGACACTTGAAGAACTTCTAAAAATATCTAAGGGTTGGGTTGCTGATTCAGACTTAAATAAAGCTGCAAGAAGTGGTTTTTACAATCGTTTGATGAAAAAGTTCCCCAAAAAATAGAAATTATTAACTTTTAAAATAAAGAATATGAAGAAGTTTTTAACAATGTTTTCATTCGTCATTATGTTGACGATGAGTATGACAATGACCTCTTGTATTGGCTGTACCACAGTTAATGCTGACGAGGAGACAGTTCTGATTGACAAGCCTTGGTTCTTGGGTCATGGTGGCGTACAGAATGAGCCAGTTGAGACTGGTCTTGAGTGGATTTGGTGGTCTACTGACACAGAGACTTTCAAGATTGTACCTTTCAAGCATCAAGTAGACATGGATGACTTGTTCAGTGATGACAATACTCCGTTGGACTTCCATACCATTATCATCACACAGATTCAGAAGGGTAAGTCACCAATTCTCTTGCAGAACTACGGTACTGATTGGTTCAACACAAACCTTTACAACTACTACTGTAATCTTGTGCGAGACCATATCTCACAGCACAGTCCCTTTGACCTCATGTCCAATCGAGCGATTCTGAATGAGATTGATACAAAGGTACTCAAGCAGATGCGGAGTTATGTAGCAGAGTTGTCCAAGGAGAAGGAGTTCCCAGTAACGATTCGTCAGGTAACGATTGGTAAGGCAATTCCTAATAAGGAGCAGCTTGCGGAAATGAATAAGACAGCGAAGGCAGTGCAAGCAAAGCAGACTCAAGAGCGACAGGTTGAGGTTGAGTTAGCTCGTGAGAAAGCTGAACGTCAGAGGGCAAAGGCTGATAAGGCTTATCGAGAGGAACTTGGTCTTAGTACGCAAGACTTCATTAGTCTGAAGTGGATTGAGACTATTGCAGCTAAGAATGGCGCAAATATTGATGTGATGGTTGGTGGTGGTTCTACCCCAATGTGGAACATCAAGCATTAACGATACAAGGATGGGCGAGTTTTCCTTTTTTTAAACAGATATTGAGGGTATGGTGTCTGTTAAACTCGCAGATTGGCTTGTCTTAAGAAGCTGAGTGGGTTGTCGGAATTCGGCTCTGTGGGGTAAATTAAACCGTCTCGTTGGCTGAGTACAGCCGTTGCTTTTAGGGGAAGTGAGCAACGCTAGCAAAATCATTTCCCCTTTTTATATCTCCTTCGTCTATCGGTTAGGACACGTGGCATCGCAAGTCGGAAGAGAGGTTCGATTCCTCTAGGAGATTCAATAAAGTGATTTGGCATAATTTAAGGTAAATACTGCATGTGAAGTAAGCCATGTGGGATAGTGGTTTCAAATCCACTTGCACCATTGGAGACGATGGGTTCACAAACAATATAATTAGCTGTTGCGGACGTAATTTGATAAAGGTCTACCACAGGGCAGAGAAAGCAATAGGAGATAATTACGTAATAAGACCTATGGGCGTACTCAGTTAAGAGGGGATAATGGTTAAAACTAGCCTGCCCCTAGCAGCTAATTTACCAAAAGTCATGGTGGTGTAGCACGTGATACTCAATAAGACTTCGGTTAACCATCATAGTTCGTGAGACATACGTATATCGTTTATAGCGAACAAACTGTGCGGTTCGTCTAGTGGTTTAGGACAACGTTTAAAAAAGTTTTTTAACGTTTCCGTTAGGAAATAGACAGCAGATGTATTATTGAAAAATTATGCATTCCAAGCCGTAAACAGAGGTTCGAATCCTTTACCGCACTCTAATCATTTATTTTATTAATAATGGCAGAATTAACAGACATCTTTAGTGCAATGACAGCCAACGAGACCATCGAAGTTGCCAAAGAGCAAAAGAATCCGAAGAAACTCTACAAGGAGTTTTGGTTTGAGAACGAGGTGTGCTGCTTATTTGCAGATGCTAATGTCGGTAAGAGTATCCTTGCCGTACAGATTAGCAATGCCATTGCTGAAAAACTACCAAAGGATGAATACATATTATATTATGACTTTGAGTTAAGTAAGAAGCAGTTTGAGCTTCGTTACACTGACGAGAAGAATAAGAGTACTTTCAAGTTCAATGATAGGTTCATCCGAGTGGAGCTTAACGCTGATAAGGTGAAAGAATATTGTGAGACCACAAAGGCTAGTTTTGATGACATCATCATGGATGCAATCGAAGCCAACATCAAGAAATACAACTCGAAGATTCTGATTGTTGATAACCTCAGTTGGTTGGTCAATATGAAAGATACCGCCACTACTGCTGGTAAACTCATGCAGAAACTTTGTACAATTAAGAAGAAATATGGTGCTAGCATCTTAGTTCTTTCTCATACACCGAAGAGAAACTTGGGTTCTCCGTTGACTCAGAACAGTTTGAGTGGTAGCAAGAAATTGACTAATTTCTTTGATGCGATGTTCGCAGTTGGAATGAGTATCAAAGACCCTTCAGTTAGATACATCAAGCAGATTAAGGTGCGTACTGGTGAGTTCAAGTATGGTGCTAACCATGTTTACCTCTGCAAGATTGAGAAGAGTGGTAGTTTCTTAGGATTTACTCATATTGGTTTCTCTAGTGAGGATGAACAACTCAAGAAAGAGACTGTTTCTAGAGCTACAAAGGCTGTAAAGGCTCATAAGGTAAAGAGAGGTCGTAAATCTAGAAGAATGTATCGCAGTGAGTTAGCAGCAGCACAGATAGACTTGGTAAGTCAGATGGCAGATGAAGCTTTTGATATTTTTTACAAAAGTTAACATTTAAAATTTGGAAATTACAAAAATTACCTATATCTTTGCACTGTCAATAAGACAATAAAACAGTATTATTAATAACACATTATCTAATACTATGATAAACACACAAAGAAAAATCCTTAAGAGATTTTAACAAAAAAAACTTCTCAAAAATTTGGAAATCACAAAAAAAGGATATATCTTTGCAATGTCAAACAGAGACAACAAACAAATAACATTTATAGTTCACATTATTAACTTTTAAAACTTAAACAAAATGGGAAAGTTTTTGCAGATGATGAGTCAGAATGACTCAAAGGCTCTTGTAGCACGTGCGTCACAGATTAATGTGCAGGCTCAGATTGCACAGGACAATATCGTTCAGAAGCTGAAGAACGACATTGCCGAGGTAGAGATTGAGATTCAGAATCTCACCGACTTCGCACCAGACACAACTCAGTCACTCCGTCCAGGCGTGAAGGGTTGGAATCCAACCAAGTGGGCATCTGACCTTCAGGATGCTAAGACTCGTCTTTACGAGTTGAACATCGAGCTGAAGATTGCCGAGGCTACCAAGAAGGAGTTCTTCGGTGATGACGAGGATGCAGCACTCGCACCTGCTGAGGATTAAGAACTAGCAATAGCTCTTATTACTGAGTGAAAACAAGGTGGGCATTCAGCCTTGAATGTCCACCTTTAGTCTAAAAATTAGTTATTAACAAACAAACACGAAGAGACTTATGTGGAATTACAGACAACTTAGTCGCAGAGAGAGTCCAATGGCTGAAATTCTTAGCCGTTGCTCTAGCAAAGCTAACATCAATCTAGTGATTTACCACCTCTCTGAGAATCATGTGGAGTGTGCGACAGTACCTGATGTGGACAAGTTCCGTCTTGGTGAGACTGCACGTACAATTAAGGCTGATTCACAGCACAATCACGCAATTCTTGCATACGACCTTGGTACTAACGAGGTTTACAAGATTGAGGATGTTCCAGAGTTGCCAGTAGCATCTGCGGTACTGCTTTGCGTAGTTACCGAGTTGATGAACGGTGCAGTTCTGCCTCGTGAGAATCAGTATGGTACTCCAGTTGCTCGTAGAACAGCAGCTCCTACAAACAACGTGGCTCGTGGAGCTAACGGACGTTTCGTAAGACAAGAGCCTCAGTTCGAGGAGGCAGATGAGGAGCAAGCTCCTAGACCTACTAGAGTTGTTGACGAGGGCGCACCTGTTATTAGGGGACACCGCTTCCGTCTTGGTAAGCACTAAAAACCAAACAAAGGTTTATCATTTCGGAGAATGGATGGTAAACCTTTTATTTTTTAAATGCCCCATTAGTTCAGATGGATAGAGCATTTGTTTCCTAAACAAACTGTCACTGGTTCGAGCCCAGTATGGGGTACATAAACTTAAGAAATATGAATAGACCGCATGAAGAAGAATTTCAGAAATACTTATGGAATATGCACTGCAATGGTGATATATTTGCTGAGTATTGGAGGCCATTTACATACGATGAATGGTTGAGAAACGGAAAACCTATTGAAGATGGTGGAGTTAAACTAAGTGATGGTACAGAGCACTTAACCACATTCCGTTATTAATACTTTTCAAAATCTATTTATATTTATGAGCAAGAAACGAGGTAGAGCTTACAGAAGGTGGAAGACCTTCATAAAATATGTAGCCAAGCTTAAGGAACGCATGGGATGGTATGTAGATGACCCAAATGCACCAAGAGGACATAGGCATCCAAGCAGTTGGAAGGAACTAGATAAGGATGAAAATAACAGCTATGTTAAAATGCTCAAGAAAACATCTACAAAGTGGTCTTCTAAATGGGAAGATGCATATGACAATTTACGCATCAAAAAGCTCCGTAGAGAGGATAAAACCCTAATAGACGAAGAGTTGAGGGGAAAAGAAGAATAATCGTCTTAAAATTGAATTCTCATGATTATTTGCAACGAAACTTGCCAACTATACTACAAATGTGATTGTAGGAACTTACGCCAAAGATGTGTCTTTGATATGGGTATTCCTTTTGACAAGGAAGAGGATGATGATGAATTCATTGATAGGCTTACTTATTGAAAGTAACGATAAAAGTCTTAGGATTGAGATATAAACAAATATAATGATTAAAATTAATGAATGATAGAATAATAAAATTAATGTAGAGGTTTATATCGATTTCCGTTTGTTTCACCTACTTACACGTGGAGAGATTGGGAAGCATGGACTTCGTGGCTAATGTGGCAGCATTAGCCATTTAAAGAGAAAATGTTGTGTAAACTAAATATAAACGTTATGTTAAAACTTATTTCAAAAGCACTATTGCCCATTGCAATGATATTTGCGGCTTTATTTGGAGCTTCATGGGCTGAAGGATGCCCTCAGTATTGGTACATCGTTGGTATTGTGATTCTCTTCTTAATGAGTTGTGCAATAGACTATGTTATAGATAAGTTAGGTAGTGTAGAGTTCTACAAGAACTGTGGATTATCTATGTGGGAAATGACTAAGAAAATAAATAATAAAAAGAAAGGAAAAGTAAAATGAAGAAAATTGTTTTATTTATGCTTGCAATGATTGCTTTTGGTTCTTGTTCAAAGCATGATTTTGCAGAGTATTCTTACGCTGAACAGCAGAAGGATAAGTTCGAGTCTGCATTTGTTGAGGAGTTCGGAACACCAGCTTCTGACCAAGATTGGGGTTTTGACAACGTAACATTGTTTGACTACACGCAAGCAAGTACACGTGGCCATGATGTGAATCGTAATCAGTGGCAAGGAAAATACATTATTCCTGCAAATGTAACTGCTGAAGAAGAGCAAGCTGTTCTTGACAAACTTGCAGAAGGTTCTGGTGACAGAGATTCTAAGATGATTGAGGATTGGCCTAATTTCTTTGTTTACCATGTTCATAAGGGAACAGATGTTTATTACGACCATGCTGGACAAAGCATTGGCGTTGCATCAGACCATATGAATCACTTACAAGCAGTGTTCCCAGATGGTACAATGGACCATATCAACGACTTCAACAGTGGTCAGCAGAATGCTAATTGGTGGACGATTGAGGGTGCAACTCTTATGTTGAATTCGTCAACATCAGATTTCGCTTACCACAATTCAACCGACAGCAAATATCATAACAACTATGTTGTGATTGATGGTGCTACTATTGGTTATCCTGGTTTCTATTACATTTGTTTCGATTTTTTGGCAAATGGTGACATTGAGCAGCCTAGCAACAAGAATATGGGTGTTGATAGAAACTACAACTACACTGATTGGATTATTCGTATTAGTCCAGCTGTTTTTGATATGACTGGTGCTGTTCGTATTATTGCTGAAGACTTGGGTGCTGACCAAGGAAGTGACTTTGACTACAATGATGTTGTATTCGATGTAAAGCTTGCTAATGATTGGGATGCATCTTGGGGTTCAAATGGAGATAACAGACTTAAGGCTTATATAACACTACGTGCAGCAGGTGGTACTCTTCCTCTTACAGTGGCTGGGGTTGAGGTACACAGCAAGTTTGGCGTTGCCGCAAACCATATGCACAATACAAATGCTTATGGCGAAGGAATCAATTATAACAGTGGCGTTAGTTTCGTAGCAGACCTCGGTCCTGCTGAATGGAACTTACAAGGAAGTGACATTGCTAAGAATCTTATTCCTATTGTCGTAACATACAAGAATGGAGAGACAGCAACTCTTAGCTGCGAGACTGGTAAAGCTCCAGAAAAGATTTGTGTTAAGCCTGATTTCAAATGGCAAGAGGAATACATCAACATTAGAAAGAAGTATCCTTTGTTCTCTGCTTGGGTTCTCGACAAAACTGTTAATTGGCAGTAAACTATCAACAGCCACACTGTACCCCCACAAGGGGACAATGTGGCTTTAATATTTGTTTAATATGCATAGAATCTTATATTATATCATATTATTGGCTGTATTTATCTCTTGTGAAAAGCAAATGACTATATCACAAGAGTCTCAAAACATATCTAGTTATAACGAAGACTTTAGGAATAAAGTTGGAAATCCTAGTGGTTCACAAGAATGGGGAGATTGGTGTCTTCACATTCCGTCATTCACTAGGTCTGTTAATAGCGATACTACAACATGGGATAGATACAGAGAAGTCACATATCCATCTGATGAAGATATAAACGATATTATATCTACGTTTAATGAATACTATGATGGTATTAATATGGTAACATTACCAGAAGGGGATTATTGGGTTAAAACAATATATAAGGATACTTTACACCTTTATATATCTCCAGATTGGCATGGTGCTTGGTTTTATGCATATGAGAAAATGCCTACTATAAGTGTATATAGTCAATCTGAGAAAAGATATGAACCAATAGAAGGTATTGATTCATTAGTTCTCATTGAAAACCTTGATGAATATGATAGTATAATGCCTCAATTCGCATATTTCAATGAGTTATACAGTGAAAATCATTTTGAACAAAGAACTATTGAATACAATGGTATATACTATGTTGGATTTGATTTTTACGCTGATGGCTTTATAGAGGGTGGTGGAGACGATTACTTTATCATGAATGTTGTAGAAAGAGACTACATATATCGTGATATGATAATCATGTTAATACCAGCATATAAATTAGGACAAGAAGAGGTGTATGATGAAAAAAGGGTAATGTGCGAAGATTTGTCAAACAATCATGATTTTGATTTCAATGACCTTGTATATGATGTTGCTATCGTCAAATTAGATGACGTTCTAAAGACTAAAATCACAGTGCAAGCAGTTGGTACAAATCAATCGATAATAATAGCCACTAAGGAGGCACATGAATTATTCGGTACACAAGAGGCAATTATTAACACTAACCCAAGTATGCCTAGAAGAGAACCACAGTCTTTCTATATTGATGAAGTTATAGAGGATATAAGGGATATTGAAGTCTCTACATTTTACAATAACAAAATCTACTTTCTTGGAAATGAAAAGGGAGAACCAACACAGAGAATATGTGTAGATACTAACACAAAATGGGGAAATGAAGGATATGTTTTCTGGATAACTTATCCTAGATTTAAGGAATGGGTCAGCGACCCTTCAGTTACTGATTGGGAAAAATATTGCAATACCGAGCTTGTTTTTAAATGAAAGCAACATTATATTTATTATATACATGGGTAAATAATAAGTATAAAGGTAAGACAAAATGATAATCGGTTCAACTAACTCCTTAACATATAGCCGCCCAAGCAGTTGGTGGCACAATATGCTATGGTGGCGTACTAGACACCAAGAAGTAGACTATGAGCTACAATATAGGTTCTATGGTGTAAGATTATTCGAATTCAAATTATACGTAAACAAGAATAAACGAATAGTAGTTAGAAGTGAGAATGCGATATACTCTATATTCTCATTCTATGAGATATTGGATTTCTTCAATAAGATGGGTGATGTAACTCTTTTAATTACTCTCAATGAAACACTTGATGAATACATGTTGGATTATAATCATGCGATTGAGAAGAAGTTTATAGAATCTTGTCGTATTATGGAAACCATCTACAAAGATATAATGTTTTGTGGAGGCTATAGAGAATATGATGAAAAGCAGTTATATGAATTTGAATGGGAAAAGAAGAATGGCATGCCTAACATACTAGCTCCAGATGACTGGTCAGTAGCATATAGATTTGTTCAGAAATGGTGTCCTTTTCTCGTAAAGAAGTTCAATAAACATTATATGGAGAAATACGATAGTTTTAAAGGTTTCTTAATGCTTAGTTATGTAAACAGACGTTAGAATATAAATTGATAGCTGTAAGAATGATATGGTTACTATATGGCGAGGTGCCAGAGTGGACAATTGGGGCACTCTCATAAGGTGTTAGTTTCGGCTACCGTTGGTTCGAATCCAACCCTCGCTACCAAGGGAACTTACAGCAAGTATAACTCGTGAAGGAATGGTCTACTTGAAAGTCTTGAAAACTTTTGCGCAGTTTGCGCTTGTGGGTTCGAATCCCACCGAAAATCAGTTCCCTAACTTATACTTAACCATAAGGTTTTGGTATTATTTTATTTTTATCGAAAGGAGCATCCAGCAATGGGTGCTCTGATTTTTTATGCAACTTGATGCAAATCAAAGGTCTGATATAAATCAAGATTGAGTGTGATTTTTACGTTTTTTCTTGGAATATTTTGGGTATTAGAGATTTTTTTCATATCTTTGCATCGTTAATCAAAAACAGTGTGTTCGCACACAACTTAAATTGACATAGGTCAAATAGTGGTTAGTTTTTCATAAAAAATGCATTTTGAATGATTGACATTGTGGCGTTTGGTTATATATATTAAATGAAGTGCAAGACCAAATGTATGAGCAACGGCTTGGGAAATCAATAGTCTAGGCTAATTTGTAAGTAAGTGCATTGTGGTTGGGTATCGGTTAAAATCGGAGGAAGTAAGTGTACCGATTTCGGCCACAATTAATTAAAAGTGAGAAGTAAGTAAAATAAGTAAGTGTAAAATTAAAGAAAGGGAAATTATTATGAAGAAGTATTTTTTAATGTTGGTGATGTTGTTCACCATGAGCGTATATTCATTCGCAGAGGATAATAACGCAACAGAGATTGAGCGTATCGAGAGATACAATGTTAAGGTTAATACCAAGAAATTGGCTAACTACCTTCAGTTGTCAAGTGACCAAATGGATGCTGTAGAGACAGTGGCAGACGAGTTTAGTAATGACTTGATGTTTGCAGCAGTACAAGATGGTGAGACAAGTCGTAAGGCAGTAACCAAGAACTTGATTGAGAAGAATGTTAAGTACATGTCTTACATTCTTAACAAGGTTCAGATGCATAAGTATCTTACAGTGCTTAATGCAACTATGAACAATAGGAATATAACAGTAAACGAGTAAGAATTTTAAAGTGAAGTAATTTTATGAAGACAATAAAGAAGTGTTTAAGATGGTACATAAATGCGTTTGGTAACGCATACAATACAGAAAAATGCTATAGGTACTATAGATTATATTAAAATTTCTTTTCAATGGTCGGTGTTGTGAAACACTGACCATTTTATAAGTTAAACTGTGTTAATTAATTTGTTTATCTAGATTTTTTTATGTATCTTTGCATAAAGTACTAAATATATAAGATTTAATAGACAAAATATTTTTTATTAAGAGAAAATAAGAATGGATAAGAAATTGGTTAACCAGCCTTGTTATGACAAAGAAGGCAATTTTATCGGATGGTTTAGCCGTTCAATGGCAGCAGCAATCTTCATCTATTGTAGAGACAAAGATGGCGATTGGTGCGTTCTTGCGTCAGAGCGAGGCGAGGAAGCTGCTGACTTTAGAGGTTTTTGGAATTGCACATGCGGTTACTTGGATTTTGGGGAAACCACCAAGGATTGCGCAATGAGGGAGCTGTATGAGGAAACTGGACTACTCATAGATGAAAAGCTAGTCAAGTTTGTGGCTTATGAGGATAGTCCAGAGGCGAATAAGCAGAATGTTACATTCCGTTTTGCAGCATTCATCGATGACGCAATTACAGACGAATTTACCTTCTCTAAAAAGCACAATGAGGGTAAGGAAGTAGGAGAAATCAAATGGATTAAGATATCAGACGTGGACAAATACATGTGGGCATTTAACCATGACAAAAGAATAAAAGAGATTTTTGCAACTAGGGAAAAGAAACTTTCTTGGGTTGACAAAGTAAAACGTTTCATTGGCAAATTTCTTAAAAAATGAAGTTCGAAAACATATTACCAACAATCAGTATTGTTGAACAAGCAAGAAAGAACTCCAAATATAACACTAGGAAGAGTGCGCTTAACAAGAAATGGACTAGGTATCTCAAGAACAGAAAGCTGTTTGATGAATACATGGTGTATCTTGCAGGACACGATGCCATAGGAGTTGAACCTAAGACATATAAGCAGATTTCAAACATTTGCTATAATATGAATGGAAAATCATTCAACGTTCCTTCAAGTTTCGGTAAACTCATCAGTGTTGATTGGGTTAATGAGTTTAAGAATTTTTTCGAGGAGAACGTTAAGTGGTACGAGTTCAAACACAAACTCTGGTTTGCAGCAAATTTTGGAGAATAAGCAAATTTTTATTAAAACATTTGGAATTCTCAAATATTTTGTATATCTTTGCATACTGAAAATATAAACTAATTAAATAATAAATTAAAAAAGGATAAGAAAATGAAGAAATTACTTTTTGCGTTCATTGCAACTGTAGCAATGACATTTGCAGCTTGCGGTGGTCAGACTGCATCAAATCAGACTGCAACAGATTCTGATAGTATTGCAGTAGTTGACTCTATCGACTCAATCGCAGTTGATTCTGCTGTTGTTGATAGTGTAGTTGCAGAGTAATCTAATTTAGACTACAAACACAACTTAAATAACGCTAGCTGATGGTATGGGACATATTATCAACTAGCGTTTATCTGTTTAATATATGGCAAAGAAAAATATAGCAAAATCCCAAAGGATTGGGGTTACGGAAAACGGTGAGGTTGCTTTCCACTTGGAGGCATTTGATAACCTCTATGAAGGTAATATAATCATTACCAAAAGATTAAGCAATGGCTTGATTGATAAACTTATAGAACATCAAGACAAGATAATACTCCATCTTTCCATAACTGGTATGGGTCAAAGTCGCATTGAACCATTTGTACCAAAAGCTGAAGAAACATATAAGAAACTTGTAGAGCTACTTGAGAATGGATTCCCAATATCTCATGTCGTTCTTAGAGTTGACCCAATAGTTCCCACAGAGAAGGGAATAGAGACTGCTCTAGGCGTTATAACGGCCTTTAGTGGCCTTGGTATTAAAAGGCTTAGATTTTCCTTCTTAGATAACTATAAACACGTTAAGAAGCGTTTTAAGGAGGAAGGTATAGCAGAGCTTTATGGTGGAGAATTTCACGCTCCATTGGAATTAAGACAAGAATATGCAAAAAAGATTGAAGAAGTTGCTCACGATGGTGGTTTTGAAACAGTAGAGGCTTGTGGAGAACCTGGAATTGAAAGTGTTTCTTGTCTTTCGCAGAGAGACGTAGATATATTGGGTTTAACGGATAAGATAACTCTTGAGGGTTCAGCAGAACAAAGAGAGGGTTGTGGATGTCCAGCCAATAAATCAGAATTGTTAAGAATTAGACCACACCAATGTGAGAACAAATGTCTATATTGTTATTGGAGGTAACTTATGAAAATTATAACACGAGGAAAAATCAAGGATTTTTATGACTATCTAATGGGTGTCTTGGGGCAAGACGAATTGGTTGTATATGACCGTAGAGAATGTTTTCCAATTGACCCAACAAAGAAATGGGATAATTGCTACGACAGTAAGCACTGTTATCCTTGCTCTTGTTCTGATTATCAAAACAGCAACATAGAGAAATGGTTCAGTAAAAACCGTGTCTATGGTGATAAGAAAAGAGAAACCATTCACAGATGGTCAACAAAGAAAGTTCTTGAATATAAGGAACAGAAGGATGCAACTGAAGGACTAAGCTGGCGTAAGAAAGACAGCGTTAGGAATTCTTGGCAAGACATCAAGGAAGGAGAAGTGTTTCATTTTGTTCTTGAGGTAGGCTACCACCATTATTATTTCGAGGTTGAAAGATACATCGATGATGAGGATGAAAACAGAATACACCTCAATTATGGACTTATAGAGAAGAAAGACATCAGCAAAGATGAAAAGATTTCTTATGCTCCAATATGTCTTTGTCCTATATCACATCACAAGTATTGGTATGCTGGAAGCAATGACCGTTTTGAGGTTAGTGAAAGGGATAGAGAGCAAGCAATTGATAACCCTATCCTTTATTCTACATACATCCCCAAGTTCATTGATGCATATGAAATGTGGAATAACCTATATGAGTATATTTCATCATTGAGGGATAAGGATTTTGAAGATACAAGAACAAACGAACAACACATAGAATCACATGGATTTGACAAAAAAATCAGCTTCCGTCACAGAAAATGACTATAAACTTTTCATAAAACGTGTTGTGATACTGTTTTTGAAAGAGACTAAACTAATGCATTATTGGTATGACTACACATTGTCAGCAGAATATTCTAATTTTCTTGATAATTATAGTCATACTCCAATTTGGTATGATAGGGAGGATTGTATGGAAGTCTTTGGTATGTGTGATTTCACTGGTTTTATAAATAAAAACTATAAAAAAATAGATTTTAATGTGTATTATCTCTTCGCTGTTTTTTTGGCGATATTTAATAAGGAAGAATACCAAAAATGGAACATTCGTCTTGGCAACGGTATAGATACTGAAGAATTCATTCTTAATATGAAGGGTGACTACTATTCTAAATTCATTGACAATTGGGTTAAACTTAAAAACGCCTTAGAATGAAAATTAATATTGAACTTAGTGATGAAAATGTAGCAAACGTACTTGCAATGTCCAATTTCGTGACTGAGAAAGTGCTTGTTTGGTACAATAAACTAGATGATGATTGCTATCATCTTGAGGAACTAGGCAGTTATCAGATGGTGGTAGCTTATCCGAAGTATCATAGACCAGAAATTCTTGAGAAGGAAAAAATCATGGTCGATGATGTTAAGCGCATGGAAGTAACAGAAGTTGTCAATGAGCTTTTCAATGAGTTGCTTATCAATAAACTTTGGAAATAACATCGCAGTTGACCCAAATAAATTTAAAATATAAGAAATGAAAACGTTTTTAGATTATTACAAGACTTATCAAAAAGATAAAAGTTTTAGGTTTTCACTTTACTACATTGTAAAGGGTAAATCACCAAGAGTTGAAGAAAGTGATGGTTGCACATTTCGCACTGATAACGATGGGTGGATAAGTATCTGTAGACCACCACAAAAAGGAGGGGGTTGGATGAGGCGTGTAATGCATAATGCGTGTCCAATGTATTTTGGATTGTTTAAAAAGGAAGAAGACCTTAATACTTCCATACTCAAAGACAATTGGAATCACACAGCAAAAACAGCATATCTAAACAAGGAGGATGCAGAAAAAGAATTAATAAAATAGGTCAACACCTATATTATTACCTAAACTTTTTAGTTAACATAAATTAACGTGGGATTTTTGGAAATCTCACGTTTTTTTTATACCTTTGCACTATGAAAGTATATTTTTTAGATGATGACTTGATAAAACTACTCATATCATTATATTTATAATAAAGATGTAATGATTATGAATACAAAGAAGAAAACAACAGAACAATTTATCAAAGAGGCACAAGCGATACATAACGATAAGTATGATTATTCAAAAGTAGAATACAAAAATGCCCAAACCAAGGTTTGTATTATTTGTCCAAAACACGGTGAATTCTGGCAAAAACCTTATCAACATCTACAAGGTGTTGGTTGCCCAAAGTGTAAAGGTGAAAAGAACAGTGAAAGATGCCGTAAAACCAAGGAACAATTTATTGCAGACTCAATAGGGGTTCACGGAAATAGATACGATTATTCAAAAGTGGAATATGTCAACAATTCAACCAAGGTTTGTATAATATGCCCACAACACGGTGAATTTTGGCAAAAACCAAATGACCATTTGAGTGGTCACGGATGCCCAAAATGTAAAAGTGAAAACTCAAATTTAACAACAGAAGAATTTATTGAAAAAGCTAGAAAGACTCACGGTGATAGATATGACTATTCTAAAGTAGAATATACTAACTCTAAAACCAAAGTTTGTATAATATGTCCAATACACGGTGAATTCTGGCAATTACCGATTTTACATCTTAATGGGCATGGTTGTATTAGATGCAACAATGGAGCAAAACCTTATACGCAAGAAGAATTTATTGATAAAGCTAAAGAAATTCATAATGATAGATATGACTATTCTAAAGTGAAATATGAGAAAAATGATAAGAAAGTTACGATAATTTGTCCAAAACACGGAGAATTCTTACAATCTCCACACGTACATTTGCGAGGCTGTGGGTGTCCTATATGTTCAGAAAGTATGTTAGAAAGGGCAATGGCTGCTCTTTTAGAGAAAAACAATATTGAATTTCAGAGAGAATATCCAATAAAACATATAAAAACTCAATATCTTGATTTCTATTTACCAAAACAAAACATAGCTATTGAATGTCAAGGTTTACAACATTTTGAACCAATAGACTTTTTTGATGGTAAGCAAAATTTTCACAGCAGAGTAGTAAACGACAATTTAAAATATCAGTATTGTATAGACAACAATATAAAAATAATATACTATACAGAAAACTATGACATTGAAAAACTTATTGATAATGAAATTTATGGTGGAATTTACAAAAAAGAAAACATATTTACTAATTTAAAAAAGTTTTATGACCAAATTTAAACTAATTGCGTGTTTTAATCGAAAACGCACCTTGGGGAAAGATGGACACCTCATTTGGCGAATAGGAAACGATATGGCAAATTTTAAACGACAGACGTTAAACAATGTTGTAATCATGGGTAGAAAGACCTTCGAATCACTGCCAAATGGTGCGCCATTGAAGGACAGAATTAACATTATTATTACTAGTAATGAGGAGTATGGTGTTGACGCAAATTTTGAAAATGTGTACATCGTACACTCAGTGGAAGATGCAATTGAGTTATGCGATGCTTTCTTCTCAGATAAGGAAGTATTCGTTATTGGAGGTGAGAGCATTTATCGTCAGTTCATGGAGAAAGACCTTGTTAATGAAATGAGGTTGACTATCGTAAACGATGATGCTGATGGTGATGCTGTGTTTCCAGAGTATAATGAAGAGGATTGGTATGTGTACTACAAATCAATGGCTCAAGTTAGCTCATGGGAGGGTGTTGATAAATCATTCTATTTTGAAGTTCTATTGAAAAAGAAAGAATAATGGTTGAAAACAATGAAATCGCAGAAACATTATTGTCACGTGAGTCCATTGTAAGTAGGGCAAAGGAAAAATGGGATGCTAAACCTAGTGCTGAAAAAGTTCGTTCAAGTCACAAGTACAAGCATATCTTCGAGAAACTTCAGTTACCATCTGTTGATTGGGACAATGAATTTTCCAAACTCTCTAAAAGTCAGACTAACATTCTGATAAAAGGTGAATTGATTCGTACATATGATTCAATGCCGAATAGGGTAAAAACAAAAATCAAAAACCAATTTGGATTATCATCTTTCTCAAGCAAGTGGTTCAGACTATCCCCTAGTGACAAAAAGATTTTGCTTAATTCTATACTAAGATGAAGGAAAGCAAAAACGAAAAGTTTAAGAGAGATTATAGGGATATATGTTATTTCGTTGACCACGTTAAAAATGTAGATTTTAGGATTAGTCTTATCAAGAGCCTTGGTTACAAAATCGGTGTTAACATCGTTAAGGAAGGATTCGATAAGGAGAAGACAATCACATTAGGTAAGCGAAAAGAGTACAGAATACAGATTGCTCCAGTTTTACCACATTCGCCATTAGTGCAGTGTGCAATAGTGGAATGACTTGTATTAATAAAAGTTAAAGTTTTGTCAATATTTTGGTTTAATTAAAAAAATACTATATCTTTGCAAAAAATAATCAAACGTATATTAGAAATGAATGACTCTAAAGAATTAAATGAGAAGAAAGAGGGTATCGTTGATACCACTCCAAAGGGAGAAGAGCAGACAACTACTCCTAAAGTAGATAATAACTCTGAGGGTACTAAGGAAGTATCTGGTGAGATTGTCTCAGTTATTCTCGACAAGGAAGTTTCCGTCCGTTTCGATGACAAGGAAGGGGCTGTATTACCTTATGACAAATTTAAGGAGAAGCCTATGGTTGGTGACACCGTAACGGTACGTCTTGAAAAGAAGAACAATGATATGGTGGTAACTGACATCGTATCACATGAGAGACCCAATAAGGAGTCTGAAACATCTAATGAGGAAGATGATGTGGAAGAGGTTGAAGTAGAGACCGACCCCATCGATGATGAAATGGACTTAGCCTATCTGGACAAGGACTTTGTTCTTGAAACTATGTCCGTTCCTAGTGATACCCACAACGAGTTTCGTTTGGTAGTTTACGTCATTCAGTTTGCAAGACGTAACGGCATCAAGTATGAATTTGACGATTACGGTAACGTATATCTTACAAAGGGTGAGCTTGCCGAAGGTGAGTATTATCCTTGTGTAACCTCTCACCTTGATAGTGTTCAGCATAAGCAGCAGCCTTACATCTTTGCTGGTGTTCCTCTTGACCTTAAGTGTGAACGCACTAAGGACAATGAGCATAAGGTCTTTGTAGATACCAAGGGACAAGACCGAATTGGTATCGGTGCTGACGATAAGGGCGGTGTATGTATCTGTCTTTCAATGTTTGAACACCTTGAGAAGCTTAAGGCTTGTTTCTTCCTTTGTGAAGAGATAGGTTGCCTTGGTTCTAAGGAGCTTAACAAGGAGTGGTTCAAAGACGTTGGTTACTGTATCGGTTATGACTCTCCAGATTTGATTCGTGCTGCATGGTCATGCGCAGGTGTCAAGCTCTTCTCCTACGAGTTCTATGAGAAGTGGATGAAGCCAGTGTGTGATGAGTGGGGTCTTAAGGACTGTTTCTACTCAGAGCCTATCACTGACGTGATGGAGATTCGTAAGCAAGTTGGTGTTATGTGTATGAACTTTGGTAATGGTGGTTACAACGCTCACTCAGAGAGCGAGTACATCATTCTAGAGCACATGGACCACGCTTGTGGTATGGGTCTTGCTCTTATTGACCATATCGGTTGTACACGTCACTACTTGAAGCACACATCTTCAACTTATGGTACATCTAAGGGTACATACAAGAAAGAGGGTGGCTTCTATATCCGCACTGATGTGGATGATACCAAGCAGTTAGAGAGTCTTGGTGACAACAAGCGTAGAGGTACAACCACATATTACGGTGGTAGCGGTTATAACTCTAATCGTAGCACTGTTACCAAGGATGAACAGCTCAACTTTGAGATTGTTAAGTATATTGTCAATCGTTACGATGGACATATCTTGGCAATCAAGGACGAGGTGCTTGAGGCAATCAAGGGCATCTGTGAGAAGTCAGGTGTTGACTACTCATTGTTCGAGACAGAGGTGAGTGAGAAATTCAGTAATGATATTAAATTTTAATCTAATATTATGATAGGTACAAGCATTAGAAGCGTCAGACACTTATTCAGAGTGTCTGATGCCTCTTTGAAAACAGTTCTTATTAAGTTCAAGGAAAACGCATGGGATATTTGTAAGGTAGTTAAATTCCCTAAAGGTAGTGCATTTGGAGAAACTATGTTTATCTTCAATAACTACATTCGTCAAAGCCATTGGAGTTTTGACTCAATTCTTGTGTCAAATGAATTCAGAAAACTTTTCAAAATAGAAGACGTAACTGCTTATGCTTGTCGTGCCATATCTGTTAACAGCAGTGAATTTTCCTCTTTGGCTGGATATTTCCAAGAGATTACCTTACTTCCAGATTCTTTCGAAAGTGATTACGAAAAGTTCTTGAAAGACAATAACAAGATGGTGACAAACTTGTGCAGCAAGTATGGCATTGCCACAAGGGACATTAAGATGAAAAGACTATACATCTATTCTGATGGTTCTAAGAACTTCTTCCAGTGGGCAGTAAACTCTTACTATCAGAATGGAACATCTATGTCTGTGCTCAAGAATATTCTCCTTTGGAACGAATCTTATAAACAGCTTTCAAAGAACTTAGAGAAGGGTACAATTACGGCATATACGTCAAAGGATTCAATCGTTAAGCTCTTAAAGGAGTTGGTAGAGTTGAGAAAAGAGAAGAGAATTAACGACTCAATCAACTCATTCAACACAGCGCAGAAGAAACTCTTCAAGAGCAATAAATTGGCTGATGCGGATAAGCAAGCCCTCTGGCGTCTTTCACGTCTTTCAGAGACAAAGAGAATTAATTTCATCAAAAAAGTATCATCAATTACCGATTTCAATGAGTTATTGAGACAGCTTCGTTTTGCGACTAGCGTACATTTCTCATGGAATAAGGAATCATTCATGGACTTTCTTGAGAATGTTGAGGGTATCAAATACGAGAAGATATACGACAACGAAAAAGTTGTTCTTGTTAAGGTTATCGATTACGAAACCATTAAGCAGCTTGGTAAGACCACTAACTGGTGTATCTCCAAGAACAAGTCATACTGGAACAACTATATCGAAAACTATCATGGTGTAACCACACAGTATATGATTTTCGACTTCTCTAAGTTAGAGGATGACAAATTATCTATTGTTGGATTCACCACAACTCGCAACAAGGGTATCACTTCAGCTCATAACTTTGTTAATGAGAATCTTATGGGTGGCGAAGAGGGAGAGCAAGTATTCCTTAACTCATTTATATCTAGGTTCAAGGAATCCAAGAACATCTATTCTGTGCTTGCAGATGATGGTATCGATATTACCCTTGTTGTTCAGTATGACATGCCACCTTATAAGTGGGATGAAAACAGCCTCATGGACTACTTGTATGAGTGTGTAAATCCAGAGAATGTTGATGTCATTAAGAAGAGTGAAGGTAAAGTTGTTCTTTCCATCACGGATGAAAATATCCGTTACTTCCTTGGTGATGCATACCATGACAATATCCCAAGCGATTATTGGAATTATCAGCACATCTTGTTCATTGATTTCAACAAGAGCGTATATGATGTTAACAAACTTCAGTTCGCAATTATTGAGGAAGGTGGCGGTGATGAGGACTATTGCATGGGTCTGTACAATGAGAGGGCACTTGGTGCTAATCAGAACTTTGACACAAAACTTATTGAGTTCGGTTTGCCGTACAATACAATAAGACGTACAAATGACCCTTACGTAAGACTGAGAAATGGTTTGTTCTCATACAACACACCAATGATTAAGGCTTGTGTGGCTGAGTGTGGTAAGGATGTTATCAAGAAGATGATTACTAAGGATGTTGGTACTGATACATTCTATGACATGATTCTCAGAACAGTAAGAAACCACATGTCATTTGACTATCTCAACCTTATCTATGACAATGGTCTTAAGTTGACAGATATATTCTCAGCAAGTTATGTTGGTGATATACTCAAACAGTTTGTCCATGACATGAGGAACTTGAGTAGAGCAACTACCATGTTCAAGAATATCAAGGCTGTAAGCGAAGAGAACATCAAGAACTTCTATGATGGGAATTATGGAAGGGATGATACCAAGTATATCGGTTTCTTTGTTGCAATCAAGATGATTATTGACAAGGAGAAAGGTCTATCGAGCCGAGACTATAATTCAATGTTCAAGAGGACTTTGAACTTTATAGCAAACGATAGCAAGAATTCCCAGCTCTATGACGAGTTGTTTAACATGTTCAAGGACAAGATGGATTATTCATTAGCAGATGACGCAACATATTGTATTATCAAGTATGCGATTTACCGCGGTGGTGAAGAGACAAAGAAATTCATCGAAAACAAGACCAAGGAATCTTCGAATGTAAAGAAATACTATGAGACCATCAAGAGGGACTTTGAGAAATTAACTACCTCTTCAAAGGTGAATAGTGCTAGCGCAAGAAATAATGGAGTATATACAGTTCGTCTTGAGAATCCTATAGACCATCTTGAGTTTGAATATGCAGTAGCTCCAAACGGTGATATTGGATTCTAAACGCTATGTTTAAAATAATTCTACTTTTTATAGCAATAGGCTTTACTGTTTTTTCAGTGAATTATAAGTTTAGCAAAGCAGTAAGGTTTATTGCTTACAACGAAGAAGAAACCCAAGCTGGGGCTTATGCGGACATCTTTCTTTGTATAGGTATCACAGTTCTGTGGACAATATATTTTTCACTATTTTAAGGTTTGTTAACTTGAAAAATTTGTTATTCAATATTTTTTTGTATAACTTTGCATCGACAAACAATTTTTGAAACAAAACATACTTAATAGAATAAAACATGACTTACAACAAGAAACAAATGCAGCCTTTGATTGATAAGTATGCTATCAATCCTGAGACTAACAAGCTGTTTGCTAGTGTTTGTGAAATGTTTGACGGACAGCCAAACTATCAGATTTGGGCAGTAAAGATGGTTTTCTCCAAATCATTAAACATGGACCAGCTTGAAGCAATTCACGAATGGGTCACTAAGAACCAAACCCTAGTGAAATCACTTGAGAAACAGAACATTGTATCTTATTCAACAAAGAATGCTATTTCTCAGTTATTCAACGAAATGAATGGTCTTGATAACCTTTCAGTTATTAAAGATACAATCAGTCGCTTCAATACTGACCAGAGAAAGATGCTTACTAGCAGCTTGCTTCCAAGAGAGTATACTGCATTAGAGGGATATTCTAACCCTAACATTAAAAAGTGGGCTGACATCTTTAGAAAGTTCAACCGTCTTCCATTTGACCGTAAGAACAAGTTCTTCAGTAACTGTTCTAAGTTGAGAGACCTTAACAATTTGCAGAGTGCCATCGTTACTTGTCTTGAGACATCATACGAATGGAACAAGGAAGACCTTTTGGCATACGTAGCAAACGTGACAACTGACTGTGAGGTTGTGCTCGACAATGGTAACTTCGTTATCGTTCATGTTCCTTCATTCAAGTCAAGTAAACTTCTTTGTGGTAATGGACGTACCAAATGGTGTATCACTCGTGAAGAGAGCTACTTCCGTCAGTACGTGACTGACCAGAGCAATAGAGACCAGTACTTCTTGTTCGACTTTGGCCGTAAGGAAAGTGATGCATTCGCACACATCGGTTTCACAATGGAGAATGGACGTGGCTTCTACTGCGCTCAGACTTGTAACAACTCTAGTATGGTAGGTGGTTACACACAGAATGGTGAGACCCTTAACATCAGCCAAGCACTTGAGAGAGCTGGTTGTAAGATGTCTCTCTTCTTACGTCTTAACGCTCTTGTGAACTACAAGTGGGAACTTGATTCTATTGTGAATCTCATTAAGAGCAAACCAAACGATTTCGCCATTGCTTATGAGAAAGATGGACGTTTGATTATCAACGTTCTTAACACTCAAGCAGTTAAGACCCTTATCGGTCACTCACTCATTAACAATAGCAATTTCATAGTTGACAACAATAACAAGGTGTACGTATTCATTGACACCAATGTTAAGTATAACGATGATAGGGCACTTATCGCAATGCACTATCAGAAAGACCAATACGGTACTCTCTCATTGAAGAGAATGTGTGACCCATTCAACACCGATATTACCAAGGCTGGTTATTTGTCAAAGGTTGGTATTACCACTGACAACTATCTCAACCGTGAGGCTATCGACCCACAAGTATTGCTTCACAAGCTTATCGATGAGAACGATGAGATTGGCGCATTGAAACTTCTTGAGAAAGAGGGTAAGGACTTTAACGTCAACTACGAGTTCAATCAGAGAATTCCTATTATCTCTGCTGTGAACAACAAGATGTACAACTTGTTCGAGAAGATTGTAAGCCATCCTAAGTTTGATTCTTCAATCGAGGACGGTTTCGGTGAGACCCTTCTTGAGTCACTTATTTATCTCTATGGTAGTGACGAGATTTCAGCCTCTAAAGAGGAAGAGAAGTCTCTTAAGAGAATGATTACCGCAATCTTGAAGTCTGATACATACGACTTCAACGCGAAAGACCTTAACTCTGACACTGCAATCAACATTGCATGTGAATATCCAAAGATGCTGTGGATTGTTGAGGCTCTTGCATCTAAGAAGAGTGTTGACATCAACATTGTTAATGATTTTGAGTGTGCAGCCCTTGGTGACTGTATCCGTAATAAGAACCTTGAAGCATTGAAGATTATCGGTAAGAGACCTGATGTTAAGGTTAGGGAAGAGGATAAGAAACTCGCTAAGACCTATGGCATCAACTTGGGTGACTACATCAAGCCTGATGAGAAGATTTTCGGTAGTTTCAAGTTCGAGGAAACTGAGGACGATGGTAAGACCACATCTAAGTCAGAAATGGAAATGGCTATGGCTGCTTCATAACCAACTCCATGAAAAACATAGAAAAAGTGATATGCAATGGACACATATCACTTTTTTTATTCCCAAAAATTTGGAAATTAACAAAAATATACATATCTTTGCATATATAAGCAATATGTTGAACTTAAACCTAACAAAAAATGAATGTTTATAATTTTAAGAAAATTGAGAAATGTTATGTGTTTGGAAACATAGACAGAAACATGGATAGGTTTATCAAAACCATAACATCTAATATTTCAAAATTTAAAAAAGAAGAGCATCCAAAGGAAATCGAAAGACAAGAGAGACTAAAAAAGCGTGAAGCAGATAGGCTAGCTAATGATGGGCTTGGTGGAGGTCTTGGTTTACATAATCCATATGACGCTCATTTACAACAGCGTAGAGTTAATAGACGTGACGCTGGTATGGACCTAGACCCTTCACCATTTGCATGGAATATTGGGGATAGTGATAAGAAAATGTTTACTAGAAAGGTAGATTCAAGTTACAATGACAGTGTAATCATCGTTAGTGGTAACTGTGGTATTGGAAATAAGAGCAAGAAGTATTACGAGGAAACATTTAGTAAACTAGATAAGATTCTTGGTGATAACAATTGCTTTGTCTTATTCGTAAGAGGTAACAACGATAACCCTTCTATCTTCAACAACATGGAAATTGACTTTGAACATATTAAGGCAATTCCAGATTATTCAGTGGTTGCAATGAAGACATTCAACTGTCTCTGTATCGGTGGTAGTGTCTCAATGGATAAGGAGTGGAAACTAGCTCAAGAAGAACTTTATGGAAAGAAACTCTATTGGGAGGATGAAGCCCCTAAATATCATGAAAAGCAACTGAAGGAAATACTTGATGTCTATAACATCAATTGTATTATTACAAGCACTTGTCCGAGCTTTGCATATCCTGGAACTAATGCTTTTAAGAAAAGCAAGTGGTTCTATCGTGATAAGAAAATTGTTTCTGAATTTTCAAAGGAGAGAAAAATCATGGACAAAATATATGAGCAGATTATGGACTCTGAATCAAAACCATATATGTGGATTTATGGCAGATTTAAGATGTATCACACAGACAAGATTAACGATATTGTTTTCTGTTCATTGGCTTCTTATGGAATGATACAAGTTAACTCTCAACTGAGTGCTTTCTTCGGTGTTGATACATCCAAGACACTTGAGACCAATGCGCACACATTCGACCATATTCTCAATGAAGAACTAAACGGTGCTGCAAGACTAAGACCACATGAAATCGAAGATGAGGCGATGGAAATTGGTGATGAAGACATTGCAGAAGGTGATGATGAGGAAATGGCAGACGATGTAGCTGAAGAGGTTGAGGCTGCTCCAAGAGAGAATGTAGCTGCTACTGCAAATACAGTTGAAGAAGCAAGAGAAACACTTGACCGAATGATTCAAGAAATAAGAGCTGCTGACAACTACACATATGCCGATTATGCTACAATATTTAACCAAGCAAGGAATATGACAGTGGGGGGCAATGACATATACACAATAAGGGCACAAGCTCCTCAAGAACTAAGAGCTGTTACACTCGAAGATATAGACCGAGTTGCACCAGTCATGGGAAACGGAACTAGAAATGGCTAATACAAATAGTAAATTCTTCTCTGTGATGGTGATTGGAGAAAATCACAGAGATTTAATGTCAAAGTATTCACTTGACTTAGAGGTTGACTCTTATGTTAAGTATGAATATCTTAAAGCTGATAAATACCTAAACAGTTCAATCAAGGCTCTAGACAATATCTTATCCAATGCTGATAAGATAGGTCTAGAACCTTCAGTGAAGGAAAGTCTATCGAATAGGATTAAAATCCTTAATCAGATGACACCATTTGAATACTACAGAGAGTTGACAGATGGTATGTACTATGACGAGAATGGCAATGCCCTTTCAACAGAAAACCAAGAGGGACATTGGAAGACTGCTAGAATAGGTAGGAATTTCTCACTACCACTTAAACTAAAGGATGGCAGTGAGGTATATTCAGCAAAAGTTGGCGATGTGGATTGGGAAATCATGAACGAGCCACCAAAACTATATGAGGCTGCATGGGAAATGGTAATGGAAGGACGAGAACCTACTGATGAAGAGGAAGAACAAGTCTATAAGTCCATGAAGGATAAGACTGTATATTTCTCTAAGTTCAAAAGCAAGGAGGATTACGTCACATACAGCACCTCTTACTGGAATTATGCCTTTGTAGACGAAAACGGATGGGTAGATGTAGATAGTGATAAGGAAGGGGAACAACATTGGATTGCAACGTTTTATGACAGATTCATAAAAAATTTAGACCCTAACCAATTGGTCACAATCTATGAATGTAGTGTTAATAATGGTTAAGATTATTTAAAGGAATGGGATAACGTTTTGTTATCTCATTTTTTTTTCATATATTTGCATAGAGAAATACTGTAGTGAAATGGATAGTTTGTCTGAATATGGAGAAAAATATAGGAGAATCCTAACATATTTCCTTAAGAAAAAGGGAATATACGAGGATTTTGTTGCTAACGCCAAACACTTTAGTACTAAGATGATTAGTAAAAACAATCATCTTCGTGGGAGACAATACTATAATGGCATATTCAATCATACTGCTTGGGATAATGAGGGACTTGTTGGACTTTTCGAAAAGTTTTTCTCTTTCACAAGTGCTAAATATCCAAAAAACATTAAGGAACATGATGGTACATGTAAAGAATTAAATATATTCGCTAGATATAACTATTGGATTAGTCTGTTAAAAGAATGGCAAAACTTCATATATAGAAGAGAATACGAAGAAATAACAACATTAATATAAATGGATTTATTACTTAAACAATTTAGAGGACGATTCATTGAAGATAATCAGCTACCAATTACAACAGTTGAAAATCCCTACTTCGATGAAAGAATCAAGATGCTTGAGGGTGAATTCCATGCACAACTCAAATATCTCTTACTTATGGAAACAGTAAGGGATAACTTTGGCAGTAACATGCAGAAATTCCTTGAGCATAGACATAGCGTTAAAGACCAGATTTTGAGTCACATACTCAATTCTGAGGGCTACAAGGCAATGTTGGCTGACAAGTCCCCATTGGAGGATTGTAAGCTTATTGTAGGCGCAAATGAGATTTACACAGAGCAGCAAGATGGTGGTTTGTTCTTGTCATTTGATATGATTAAGGCAAACTTCCAAGCACTTCGCTATGTTGACCCAAGCATTGTGCGTGATTGTGATACTTGGGAAGAGTTCGTAGCTTGCTTCACTGATGTGAAATACCTCGCCTCCGCAAAGCAAGTAAGACAAGAGGTATTGGGTAAACTCAATGGTAAAAGATTGGCAGCTATTGAGAAATACCACTCTAACGAGTTTGCAAAAGAGTTCAAGTATAGATTGGGAATATATGGTTTCTCACCATTCTCAATCAAGACTGACGAGATTATCTTCAAGTTTAATGGCACTGAGAAGGAATTTGAGTCATTCAACGCTGGAGACCAAGAGTATAAGGGTTTCAAGTTCCGTGTGAACAAATTCAAGCTCCATATGAGAACCTTCAAGAGAGCATTCTCTGATAAACTCATAAATGTATTCGAAAAGGAAGACTTCTTAGATGGTCATAGACGCAATTTAAAGTGCGTTCCTGCCACTTATTACCCACAAGTGTATAAACTACTCAATGGGATGGAAATAAGCGATTCTGACCTAGTTTTCACTAGCGACCATGAATTGTGCAAATATATGAAACCATTGGAGCTAGTAAAATGAGTAGAGAACTATACATAACTAGGGATTTGGCATACTATCTTAAGAGGGAACACCTTTACTCGAACTATATGGCACATCTTAAGAAGAATAAGGAAAACTATGAAGAGTATAGATTTTGGGGCAATGTTTGGACTAACTTCTATGCTTTTCTAGTGGAGAAATACAAGTGTGAAAATAACGTTATATTAAATTAGAATGGAATTATTCAAAGAAGAGAAACATAAAAAGCTGTTAAAGAAGTTGCAAGACTGCATCAAGAAGACCCCATTCGAGGGTAAGGTATATCTTGTTGGTGGATGCGTTAGAGACGCATTGCTAGATGAACCAATCAAGGACATTGATGTTGTTGTTGAGCATAAGGGTGGTGGTATTATGGTTGCTAATCTACTTGCAGCGAGGGAGAAATGTTATAAACTTGGTACTAATCCAGTGGTCTTTGAAACTTATGGCACTGCAAAGGTGACTTTGTACAATGATGAAGACCTTAAGGATTTGGACGTTGAGTTTGTTCAAACTCGTAAGGAGCAGTATCATAAGGATAGCAGAAATCCAGACACAGCTTATGGTTCTATCGAGGAAGATGCAGCACGTAGGGACTTAACCATTAACTCATTGTACTACAATGTTACTGATGGTAAACTGTACGATTTCAACCAAGGTATCGATGATTTGGTTAACCAAGTGATTAAGACCCCAACTGACCCAGATGTTATCTTTGACGATGACCCACTACGTATTTTGAGAGTTATCAGATTCTCTTGCAGATATGGTTGGGGTATCGAGAAGAACACTTGGTTGGGCATGGTTAAGAATGCACATCGTATCAAGATTATCTCACAAGAGAGAATCACTGATGAGATTTCCAAGATTATAACTGGTCCAAACGCTTCTGTTGGTATCCGCAAGATGTTGTTCTGTGGCATCTTGAATAGGGTAATGCCAGACATCTACGACTTAACCAATGCATATGAGTCAAAGAACCCAATGCTTACATCGTTTGACCACACCATGTTAGTTCTTGATAAGGTACAGCCTTATATTGAGAATAGACTTGCTGCCTTATTCCATGATGTTGGTAGAATCGCAACCGAGGGTAATAGGGGTATCTCACAAGATTCATTCAGTGCTGATATTGCTAGCTGTGACTTGAAAGCGATGAAATTTCCAAAGAACATTATCAATTCTGTTGAGAATGCAATCAAATATCATAGATTCTTCAGAAACTACGCTGATGGTACTGTTCCACCAGACAAGAAGATAAGAAAGTTTATCAACGAGTGTGGTGACAACATTGGAAACGTGGTTGATTTGATGAATGCTAACAACTTGTATCAGACCTACGATAAAAAGAAGAGACAAGCATTGGATGTTCTGAATAGAATTGAAGAACTAGATGAACTTGAGGAGGCCAAGAACGTTAAGTTGCCTATCGATGGTAAGGACATCATGAAGGAGTTTAACTTGAAAGCTGGACCTCAGATTGGTATAATCATGGAACACTTGAAAGAGGCTTATTTCGAGAATCCGAAGATTACCAAGGAAGAGTGCTTCAAGTTGGTTGAGGATAAGATTAAAGTCTTGGCAGTCTAACTCTGCCAAGTCTTTTTTCTTTATATATTATATTATTTAATATATTAATTAAAATATATAATAATATATTAAAATATAATAAATATTATATTAGTTATTTTTTTATTTAAAATATTTTTAGTATCTTTGCAAAAAGTATAAAGTATATCAATATGGGAACATTATGTAAAAATTGTCCTGTAAGGAATTCACATAAGGAAAATGGTCAACCGTGTACCGTTGCTTTTGCAATGAGGTACGGCAATAGTTGTGTCAATCTTGACATAACAGAACAGCTATTCAACAAAGAATTAGAAGAACTGTCCAAGAAAAAGGAAGAGGACAAAAAGAAAAAGGCTGAGACAAAGAAGCCTAGAACTACAAAGAAGAAAGAAACGGAAAAAGTAGAAATTTTAAAAACAGAATAAACATATGGGAAGAAAAATTTTAATTATCGTTGATGGTCAGTATGACTTTCTTGAGGGTGGTGCTCTTGCAGTAGAAGGTGGTAAAGATGCTATGACCAATCTCACCGAGTTCATTGAGAAGCATTACAAGGAGTATGATGGCATATTCTTAACTGCTGATTGGCATCCAATCACTCACTGTTCATTCAAGGATAATGGTGGTATCTGGCCAACTCACTGCGTACAGTTCTCACATGGTGCTGCAATATATCAGCCAATTCTTGATGTGTTAGACGATTTAAAGGTTGACTACGATGTTCTTACGAAGGGCTGTGACGAAGACCATGAGGAGTATTCTATCTTCAAGAATGTTACCTCAGAGGCATATCTCAAAGCCATGAACAAACACAACGAGATTGGTGTTGTTGACATTTGTGGTATCGCTGGAGACTACTGTGTGCTTGATACCATCAAGGATGGGCTTATGGAATTTCCGAATGCCGAGTTCCATGTTATCAAGGAGTGTGTTGCATCAATCGATGGTGGCGCAACATTGAACAAGTTTATTGACGATAACGAAAGGGTTTTATGTCACGAATAGATATGGACATTAAGGAATATCAAGGCATGAGGAACAAGATTAAAAACTTGGAATCTGCCTTGAATTCCGTTTCTATGGAGGCTGCTACCAACAAAGAGATTATCGAGAAAGTTAAGGCTCTAGTAGTAGACCTTGAGGGGGAAGGATTTTTTAACCGCTTGTTTAGATGGAAAAGTGTGATTGAACCTTTTAAGGAGTTGTTAGAGACACATGGGCAGATTCAAGAGGAAAAGTAAAAAGCGATACCATATACCCAAAAACGCAGTAGAGCAATATATTGAAAAGGTTAGAAAGCCAAAAAGCAAGATTGTAGTTTGGACTTCACCTATAAAAGACAATAGGAGATTGGTTGGCTTATTCAGAAAACTATTTTTGGTACTTAAGAAAAACAAGAAATTCGGAAACTTCATAGAATGTTTTAAGCCAATTGAGAAAAAAACGCAATACGGTACTGCTGATAGTGTACGAACATGCTTGGGTGGCAACTTTAATTATAGCCAAGCACGTATTCTGATTGGAAGCAACTTTTTTGTACCAATTGAAAGAAATATGTTGACACCAAATGGTATCGCAAATACACCAATTGGAAATGTGATATGGCTTGACTACTTGCTTGAAAAGAATTGGCATCATAAAAGAGATACTGATTTAGGTAAACGAGACATAGCTGAAATGTATCTGAGGGATGCGTATGAGGAAAAAGGCATCACAAAGTCTAAAGTTCCAAACGAAATGGCGTTTTCAATGCGAATGGGGACAATACTAGCCTCAATATTCTATTTGATAATTACCTTTATGCTCTATTGGTTTATATCGCCATTGGCTGCTTTGATATACAGCTTGATTACGGCTTTTATAATTGTTTACTTCCTCTTCAGTTTCCCAAATTAATTAACAACATTTAACACCATCCATTTGGTGAGTTCAAAAATATTTCGTATCTTTACATGGAGAAATTGACGATAGATGTATTCAGACATTTTAGGTTTTTCTTGAAAAAGAATAAACAGTATGACTTGTTCATGCGAAATTTCAGAAGACAGCCATTTCAGATTTATCACGTATTTGATTCGAAGATTCCGAATTACATACAGATAATGATGAAAGATTCTGTAGATGGGATTGGAAATCGATACTTCAAGGAATTCGGTGCAATGCATCTTATCTTTAGGTCATTTAATTGGTCTGGAGATTGTTGCACAACCAAAACAAATTCGAAGCATTGGGCTACGGTTGGTCTTAAATGGGCGTTATATTGCATAAGGCATAACATCGACATATGCACAGATGAACGGCTTGGGAGACTTATAGAGTATTGGAATTCTAATGGATGGATTAATATTAGCAAGCTATCCTTTGAAGATAAAATAATAGTAAATCAGTTAAAACGAAAATATAATAATTATGGGGTTACAAGTGTATGATAAGATTGATACAATCTATAAAAGATACCAGTTTGATGGTAAGGATTGTCCAAATAAGGATTGGTTAAAGTTCAAGAATAAGATTATTCTTGGTGAGTTCTCAAACAAGGAGGCTGAGTATCTGTTCAACTGTCTTTGGGAAGCATATAGTAAGTTAGACGGAACAAACTCTAAAATTGCATTCTTCCCCTCAACTAGTGAGATTCGTGTTGAGGGTAAGACCGAGAAAACTCAGTCACAGCATGGACAGTTCGAAATGCTTGAGAAGATTGGTGAGCGTATCAAGCCACAGCTTTGCGCAATGTTCCCAAAGGAGTCAGCAAGGTTTGCTCCAGTTAAAGAGGGAAATAAGGTTCAGTATTATGCAACTAGGGTTGAGTATGCAACGGCATTTAATCCTATAGTTGATTTTAAAAAGGCAGAACCTACTGCCAATGGATTGTATGGTGTTCAGCTAGAGGAAGTTCCTATATACATCTACGGTGAGTATTTCGGTACTGGTATTCAGAAGTATGGTTCTCGCTACATTCAGAATGGTAACGGTTTCCGTGTATTCGACATTAAACAGCAAGGTTGGTGGTTGCCAAAGGAGAATCGTGATGCAATGTGCAAAGGTCTTGGTCTTGAGACTGTGCCTTTCTTGGGTGTTATGACCTTGCGTGACATTGAGGATATGGTACGTAAGGGCTTCACTACCAAGTTTGAGGGAGCTGCTGACCCAACAATGCTTGAGGAGGGTATTGTAGCACGTCCCATCATTCCTCTTTACAGTGGCAATGGTAGTTCCACTCGTGTCATCGTTAAGGTGAAGTACTGTGATTACGTTGAGTATGATGCTGTACGCAAACAATTCTCTGATAAGGAGTTCACTGAGTTCGACACTTGGTATCATGAGAATATCGAAAGTAAAAAATAAGATATGAGAGAGTTTACAAGAATTACATTGAGGTTGTTGATGTGTCTTTTCCTACTTGTAGGATGTGGTGCTAACATCTACTATTTGTCTGAAGTTACTGATGACAATGATTACGCTAGTTATCGGAGAAAAGCTAAGACACGTCACAGTGTTACCTATGATAGTAATGGCTACAATGAATATCAGCAGCCACAATCTATCATAGAGTATGATACCCTCAAGGTAGACTTAACTGAGGATTATCCAATACAACTTAGAGAATTTCATTACTAATGGGCGAAGTTATTGCAAAATTGCGTGATAAGGAAGTAACTATGTACTCCAAATTTAACATTGGAGATTATGTGAAAGTGGTGAATACTGGACATCAGTATTCATCATATAACACAGCCTTCGAGTTCTTTTGGGGTACCACAGAAAGATTCTATCTTCCTTATAGTGTTGGTGAATATGAGAATGAAAGCGACTTTCAAGCAGCAATGGCAAGAATACCGCAACGTTGGAAAGTCATTAACATGGCTGTTCATGACTTCTCACCAGACGTTATACTCTATCATATAAGAAGTGAAGAAGGTAAAAACTGTGTTGTGAATGATGGGGCTATTGAGCTTATAGATTTCCACCATAGAAACAGAGAACATGTTAGCAAAATCATGATTTATCAATTACCTGCCAATGGTAGGGTCATGAAACATAAATGGACAGAAAAATTATATAAAATAATAAAATAACAGAATTATGATTTATAGTATACTCGATTCAGACCTCTATAAATTTACGATGTCTAATGCTTATTTTCAGTTGTATCCTGATGCTGAAGGTACGTTTGCTTTTAATGACCGTAACAATGAGGTTTATGACAAGAAGTTCTTGGAAATGCTTCAATTAGAGTTCGCTCGTCTTTGTGAACTTAAGTTGACAACGGAAGAGTACATGTATGTGTCTCAGATTCGTTTTTTAGCAACCAACTACACTGAGTGGTTGAAGAACTTTAAGTTTGAGTTTGACAAGATTAAGTTCTGGCTCGATGACGAGGGACATCTTCACATTGAGGTAACTGACAAGATGTATAAGGTAACTCTTTACGAAGTACCTATCCTTGCCACAGTTGCCGAGTGTCGTAACAAGTGGCTTGGTGTACACATTGATAATGCAAGGGTGATTGAAATACTCGATAAGAAGATTGACTTTGCCAATGAGCATCAGTTGTATTTCTCTGAATTCGGTACAAGACGTAGAGCTTCTGCTGCAAGTCATGACCTCATTGTAAGACGTTTGAAGGAGCGTTGCCCAATCTATTGCGTTGGTACATCCAATGTGTATTTGGCAATGAAGTATAACATGATGCCTAGTGGAACTTGCGCACATGAGTGGATTATGTTCCACGCTGGTATTGGCGGTTTTAAGACTGCTAACCTCACAGCCCTTAACGATTGGATTAAGGTGTATCAAGGTGACTTGGGTATTTCGTTGATTGATACCTATACCACAGCTTCATATCTCCACACACTTACGCTTAAGCAAGCTAAGTTGCTTGATGGCTTCCGTCAAGACAGTGGTGATGAATACCGCATCGGTAACATGATTATCGATAAGCTGCATGAAATGCGCATCGACCCAACAAGCAAGACCATTGTCTTCAGCAATGCGCTTAACTTTGAGAAGTATGCTGAGATTGCTCGTTACTTTAAGGGACGCATCAAGGTATCCGCTGGTATTGGTACAAACCTTACTTGTGACCTTGGTATTGATGGCTACAAGCCAGCCAATATCGTGATGAAACTAGCTAAATGCCGTTACAGTCCTCGTGATTTCTGGGAGTATGTCATCAAGATTTCCGATGACCTTGGAAAGCACATGGGTCGTAAAGACCTATTCGACATTGCTGCCAAGGAGTTGCACTTTGAAGAGCTTGGTGTTAAAGTAAATTAAATAAAATTAACGTGAGATATTTGGTTATCTCACGTTTTTTTTATATCTTTGCAACTAAGAAACTGAATATTATTGTCGGCAAAGATGATATTGGAAAAAGATAAAGTATACAAAATAAGGCATAAAGGTGAACATTCATTAACCTATTTGAGAGATTACATTATATGTTCTCCAAAGGTAGATATTGATACGGAAAACCTAACGGAATTTGCTTACATACCACATAGAGAAAAATATACTAATTTCGATTGTCATTTTATTGTATGCTTTGATGGAGGGATTGATGCTGGTGGCAATGACTGTAGAAGTGGGTTTTTCGAAAGTTGTAAAGTTATACCTTTAAACGACAAAGACCTTGAGGAAATTAAAGAAGCAGTTACCAAATTAGGTGTGAAATATAACAGAAAATTAAATAAAGTGATATTATGAGAGTTACAGATAAACACATTTTCTTTTGGGGTGAATTCCCTTCAAATTGGTATAAGTGTCACTTCAAAGTAAAGCATGAGGGTAAGGAATATGATTTCTTTAACTCTGAACAGTATTTCATGTGGATGAAAGCCATTACATTTGGTGACGAAACAACTGCATTGAGAATTTTGATGGAGGGTAAGAATCCTAAGATGGCAAAGACCCTTGGTAGATTGGTTAAGAACTATGACGATAAGAAGTGGAACGAGGTTCGCTATAAAATCATGGTTGATGCCAACTACTACAAGTATTCTCAGAGCGAGGAACTGAAGGAGTTGCTCTTGAATCCAGAGTTTGATGGTAAGCACTTTTGTGAAGCTAGTCCCAAGGACCGTATATGGGGTGTCGGATTAAGTGAAAATGACCCATTGATTGACGATGAAAAGAATTGGTTAGGTACGAATTTGCTTGGAAAAGCATTAGACGAGGTAAGAGAAATGATTTTGAATGAGAACAATAAAAGTTGATATTAGTACGAGTACAAGAGGTGTAATCGTGCTTGCAAAAGGAATAAATGGTTATAGTGATTGGTTAGTGATGGTCACAAGGGTAGATGATATAGGCTCAGGAGTTTTAAAAATCTATGGACATATCTTCTACAACATTTCTGAGAATCTATGGTATTTTTCTGAAGGTGACGAAAACTATGCTTGGGGGAGCACAAACCATTGGGAATTCTTTGAGCCAACTAAGGAACAAAAACAACTACTTGTAGATGAACTTAGAAAAAGAGGGTACAAATATATTTCGGTGCTTAATAGAATAATACGCAAAAGATAATGTACAAGAGAGGAATTTATGAGAGTATAGGTTCATATAAGTATCAATTGGCAATATGTCGTTACTCATATGAGTGTTTCCAATCCATGAAGTATTACGTTGTTATACGTTATTGCGATATTTTTGAAAATGATAGGCTTGTTGGATATGTGGATGGATATTTCATCAAATATGAAAACCATTACGATTTCTTGTCAATTGATGAATTTACCCAATATTTCACCATAGTGGATAACTGTGAGGAAAATAAAAGGATAAGCAGTCTTCTTAAATGGCTCAGAGAGGAAAGGAAAATCAAGATAACAATAATTCCAGACATTCTAGATGATGGATATTGGTTCAATTATTATTTCTTTACCGACTATCCATTCTACATCAAGAACATTGAGGAAAAGGGATTTGAGAACTTTGAAACGACAGCAAAGAAAGCTATCGAACTAGCAAAGAAAGCTTGTGTTCAAGTTCATGGTAAAAGTGGTGGAGAATGGCTAAAATACGTATTACTGAATGAAAGAGATTATTATATATGAGAATATGAAGCCATGTATTGTATATGCCAAAGCAAAATCAATAGTAAATGGCTATTCTGATTGGTTAGTTTTTATATCTAAGGTTGAAAAAGAAGATTATCGTTCTTATCTTCATATAAAACATTTCATTTGTATGACGTTAGGTAAGGATAAACACGAAGTTTATTTTCATGAGAATGGAGAAAGAGGATGGGGACATGCAAATTTAAATTGGAATTTCTATATTCCATCTGAAAAACAAAAACAAACACTAATTAAGGAATTAGCTAAAAAGGGATATAAATATATATGTGTTTTAAATAAGTTGGTTAAAAAAACTTAATTAATTTTGTAACCTCAGTTTTTTTTAGTATCTTTGCATCGTAAGTAAAGAGTAATATTATGCGTACATTAGAAGAAAAAAAGATATTAGTCAATGCCATTTGTGAGTATGCACCATATAACCCACTTATTGCAAATGAGGATATTGACAGTGGTTTCCCAACAAGAATTCATCCTGGACATTTAGGCTTGTCTAGGTTCATTGAGGGATATGGGTTGGATAGCGAGATTTATGGAGAGTATAAAGCTGATAAAACTGTCATTTATCTCCGTCCAATGGACTCAATTACTGACAAGGAAAAGGAATTCATTTGCAATAAGTGTTGTATTCAAACTGTTAATCTTATTGGCGGTAATGCTGGTTCAATGATGCCTCTGTTGGCAGTAGAATGGCTTATTGACTGGTATCGAGAGAATCTCATTGACTATCGTGGTCTTATTAAGAAGGGTATTGCGAAGCCAATTGGAACTGAGAAAAAATTCGAGGGATAATATGGATAAGAAAAGAATAGAGGGTCTTAGAGGTGATATAAACACCTTGCTTGGTGATGCAGTAGCATTGCTTAAGGATATGGAGACCAAGGCTTATGAGGAGCGTGAGATTGACCTCATGAAACCAATCTCCAAGGTGAGAAACATCATTCAAGACTACAAGGTTAAGATAGTTAAGGAACTTGACAAACTCTCAAAGATGAAATCGACTTGGTAATATGAAGTATCGCATTGTTCAAACTGGGGAAGGATTTATTATTCAGCACAAGTGCTTGGGTTTGTTTTGGAAGAACCATAGGACTCCTAGCTATATGCAGTACAGCGTTACTCAAAGGGCTATCTACAATGGCAATGAAACAATTAAGTATGATTCGATTGAACGTGCTACCAAGGCTTTGCAACTTATAAAGAGTTCTCCAATAAAGTATAAGGGACACAAGATTGAATGTTCATTCCAGTTAGGATATGTGCCTTTCTATGTTGATATGAATTCATATTGTGGACACGATGACATTATTGACAGACCATGTTTTTGTAGGTATTCAACTGACCTAGACCTTGTTAAAAAGGCTATTGATGACTACATAACAACTCAGAAGAGACTCAAAGAAGAGAAACTTAAGGAAAAGCAAGATAAGAAGATAATAAATGTCTGGTATGAAGATTAAGAAACGTTATGTCTTTGCCGTTGTCTTTGGATGCTTGCTGATGTGCAAGAGATTCAGACAAGGCTTGAGAGAAGACTTGCAAGAGATTTTCGGAGAAGAGAAGTAAAATAGCAGAATATTATAACCCTTAAAAATTAAATGGGATGAAAAAGATTATTTTTTTACTGCTTGCTGTTATCAGTTTTGTATCATGCGAGTGTCCTTATGCTGATTGGGACGATAACGGTTTTCGTGAGAATGGTGGCAAACAAGCCAAGCTCACGTATGTTGGGGATTACTTCTGTGCCGACAAGCTGTTAGGTACATGGCAGATGGACTACGGATGCATTGTTGGTAATGTTGAGTTGAAGCAAATCAAGTTCTTCGATGGATGGTATTGCGATATTACAATGGCTCAAGTGAGAAATACTGATTGGTTCACTGAGACATGGACATATACCTATTATGGGAATACCATTAAGTTTGCTAGAAATGATGGAAGAACAACTTTCTCGTTTATCCTGAAAGGGTACACATTCCCAGAACTTTATTTACAAGATTCATTTGGTAAATATACATGGAGAAAAGTTAGGGCTTATGGATGTTGAATACATATCTGATGGATACAAAATAATTGTTCGTTTCTTCAAAGAGATTGGACTTTATCGAGAATTTAAAGAGTATTGCCATTGGTGCAACAAGTGCAAAATGGACACATATAACTTTAAAACCTACAAACAGGCCCCACTTTCAAATTTTGGTAGCACTAAAATAACACGTTGGCTTAAAAATGAAAGAAATATTGAACTAAAAGATAAAAACTTAAACCTTTATGAGTATTTTAAAGCTTGGATATTTACGTTTTATCCAAATTATTATGATGTTAATGTCCAGCCATATAAAAATGCACTAAAAACGATAAACAAAGAAAAAAGAACAATAAAAATAGAATTTATAAAAAAGTAAAAAAATGAATAGTGGAGTAAAAACAATTGTAGTTATTGCAGTGATTATCATCGTGGCATTGGGTGTAATCACAACAGTGGGTAGTTATTTCAACTACAACAACCAAGAGGTTGCTCTTCGTGAGCAAGCTGAAGCACAGCGTGGTAAGGTAGAGGGTGTCCATGATGTAATGTGGAAGATTATCTCTCAGAAAGCGCAAGTCTCTCAAGATTATCGCACATCATTCGATTCAATCTACACCCACATCATCGGTGGACGTTACTCACAAGGTGATGGCACTCTCATGAAGTGGATTAAGGAGGCTAACCCTAACTTTGATACAAGTCTCTATAAGGACTTGATGGATGCTATCGAGGTACAGCGTACACTCTTCAAGAAAGAGCAAGAGCGAATGCTCGACATCAAGAGACAGCATAGTACTCTGTGTAAGACATATCCAGGACGTTGGTTCATAACCAATCAGTCTGAGATTGAATACACGATTGTATCGTCAAGTCAGAGTAAGCAAGCAATGGAAACTGGAGTAGACGATAATGTCAAACTTTACTGATAAGAAGAAAGACGCATTTCGTATAGCCTCACGTTTCATCAAGGAACTAGGGCTATACGATATTTGGCTTAAATATTTGTACGACCCTAATACTAGTAAGAGTTGGCTCGATAAACCAGATAGTAAGTTTTTCGATTCAGATATTTTAGGTTGTACAAGATTTACTGAATATGTGTATAGATATAAACCAAAGTTCGATACTAAGGGGCATTTCATGTATGAACTTTTGGAATTCTATCTTGCAGCGTTAAAAGACCCAAAAGGAACTTGTTATCCACTAATAATTGATAACGAAAAGAAAAAGATAGTATTACTCACACATTAATAACCATTACATATGGAAATAATTGTTTATTCATTACCTTTTATCATATCAGTATTTCTTCTTGTTTTCTTTAAGAAGTATATTGTATGGTGGGAATATATTTGTTTGGTAGGCGTATCAATCCTATTTACATTCTTGCTTAAGTCAGCATTCATTGCTTCACTTGAGTATGATACTGAATATCTTGGTGGATACATTACCAAGATTACCCATTACGATGAATGGGATGAATGGATACACAAGACATGTACTAGGCAAGTACCTTGTGGACGAGATAGTAAAGGAAATACTATATATCGAACAGAAACATATGATTGTTCATATAGGGATTACCATCCAGAATATTGGACATATACCGACAATTACAATAGGGAGGAATACTTCTACAATAAATCATATTTCGATGCCGCAATGAAAGAATTAGGGCATCCTAAAATGGTATTCAGAGACATGCATCGACACTACTATAGAATCGATGGTGATGCTCAAGATTACTATTATGATGGCACTCCGCAGCATGTGAGGGCATTGGTTTGGGAGAACTCTTATCAGAATAAGATTCTTGCGTCTCACTCAATCTTCAAGTTTGAGGACATAGACGATGATGATGCAGATTCATTGGGGTTGTTTAGATACCCTGACGTTAATGATAATGACCAAGATGTGATTCTTGGTTTCAGAGCTGGAAAAGAGGTACATAAGCAGTTTAAATATATAAACTCTATCTACGGTGCTAGAAAACAGTTTAGAATATATGTGCTTGTGTTTAGAGATAAGCCATTGGAAATATCTGAAAAACAGAAATCCTATTGGCAAGGTGGTAATAAAAACGAATTTGTTCTTTGTCTTGGCTACAATACCAAGAAGGGTACTATAGATTGGTGTAATCCATTCTCGTGGTGTGATAAGCCAGAGTTGGAGGTAGCTACCAAGAGATATTTCAGAGAACATTCAAGAATGGATTTGAGTAAATATCCAGAATGGCTTCAAAAGAATATCAATCTATGGCAGCGCAAGCAGTTTAGTGATTTCGACTACATCAAGAATGAAATGACAAAGGGACAGAGCATTGCACTCTTAATTATCATACTCATACTTGACATTTTCGCATCTATATTCCTTATTGGTAACGAGGTAACAAATGAAGGTGTATATGACAACTCGTTTATATATGATTTCAAGCAATATCAATTTAAGGTTGTTGAGAATACAACCTCATTCTTTAGTGAGTTATGGGAGTTGATATGTGATAGCGTAACTGTTTGGTGGAAATACAGTCTGATACCCACTCTAACTAAGATAGAGGATAGTTATAAAAACATTCATACTTGGAAATGAAATACTACAGATACCTTAGAGAAATAGAAGAAGTTCAAGATAATACTAATATAAATTATTTTATCACATATACATTTGGCGGTAGAACGAATAGATTAAATAATCTTGGTACATATGGAAACAATGATATGTGGCATAATACTGGTGACGTAATCTATTCTCTTGAACCACAATACAAGAAATATAATTTCCATGTTAGCTGGATTTATCAATCTGCTGATGATGGAAAGACCATCATGGATGACACCAATAATCTCCATGATTTAGAGCCAATTAGGGACTATTTCTTTGAGGTTAACACTGACCTCGATGCTGCAACTGAGGAACTAATCAAGCTAAAGAGAGAGAAAGGTGCTAATATTACGATAAAGCCACTTATGATGGATATGAGAAGTTATAAGATTATCTATCATATTGAGTGTAATGTTATGACTAAAAACGGTAAGTGCTTCTCTAGTACTTGGGATGAAGACACCGATGTATACAACTCAATTGTTAATTGTTTCAAGAAACTTAGAAAAGGTACTTCTAGTGGCTATCACTATAAAATAAAAGAGGTTTTAGAAAAACAGAAAGATGAAAGAATACGGAAGCATACCTAGGTTTTTCGATGATGGTACACTTCGTGGTGAGCAAGTCGTTGCTTTCAATAAGCTAGATGGGCAGAACTTTAGAGTTAAATATACTCCAAAGGGAGCAACAAAAAAGCAATTCACCATGTTTGGTTCACGTCATCAATATGTGGATGAAAATACTGAGGGCTTTGGTGATGCAGTTAGATACTTCAAAGAACATTATGAAGATGTATTGAGGGAGATAATTGTGAACAATAGCGGTAAGAAAGGTATTTTCAATGGTGTTGAGGAAATTACATTGTTCTTTGAATGGTATGGAGATAATTCCTTTGCTGGATTCCATCAAGAGGGAGATACTCTTCGTCTCGCATTGATTGATGTGTTTCTTAAGAAGAAGGGATATATTGAGCCAAATACGTTTGTTGACCTTTTCTGTAAGGATGATAGGGTGTTGACTCCAGAGGTGATATATATCGGCAAACTCGATATGGACTTTGTTAACTCTATCGTGAAGAACGATTGGACTAAGGAGGGATGCCAATATCCAAACATCAAAGAAGGAGTGGTTATTAAGCGTTCTACGCTCATGAAAGGGCAGAGGCTACCAATGTGTAAGGTAAAGACAATTTGGTGGCTTGAGCAACTTCATAATCGTTTTCCAAAGGAAATGTGGAAGGAACTTGAATAATGGAGATAATAGAAAAAAGTGCAGGATATAAGGCTACCAAAATTGCCTTAATGGAAGGTAAAACAGAACTTGGTTTCCTAATATATGGAGAAAAGAATCCACCTTACGAGGATTATGTAGAGGTTCTTTATCTTCGTGTTAACCCTAGTTACCGTAGGAGGGGATATGGAAGAATCTTGATGGATAAATTCTTCAGCAATATTTCTTCTTATGTTGGTGATGTGATGTTATATGCAACTGCAAACTATGATGTTGGTAGTTTGTGTCATGTTGATAAAGTATTACAGATACCGCAAGATAAATTGGAGGAATTCTATAGGAAATATGGATTTAAGAAAGTTGACCTTTGGAAAAACGAGATTTCTCCGAGAATGAGAATGACCAAAAGTTAAGATTAGTTAAAAAACTTGTTTTTCTCGTTTTTTATGTATATCTTTGCAACATGAAAAACGTAAAGGATTTCAAGATTGCATTAAACAAGGAATTGAAGAATGTATTGTTTGTTATGGCAATAGCCATTACGATACTTATTTTTCTGATATAAAAATAACAATTTTAAATATTTATAAAGACATGGCAAATTTAAAAGAAAGACTGTTAGGTCTCATCGACAATGGCACATCTGCTGCATTGAGTCTTGTTGACAAGATGAATGAGACCATCAATTCTATCGACTGGGATGAGCAGTTCGAGTCTCTTAACACAGTGAAGGACTCTTTACTTCAGAAGGGTAATGAGCTGCTTGGTGAGTTTAACGAGCTGATGAAGCAAGTTAAGAACAATATCTCTGATTTCGAGGTAACAGTACCTTTTGACGAGTCTCTTGGTGAGAAGTTTGAGTCAAGAATTGAGGACGGTAAACTTATCGTTGAGGTTACATTCAAGGACGAGCACACCGAGCGTTCTAACAAGACCGCAGTTACAATTCCTCAGAACTGTGACGTTGAGAAGAAGACCGAGAAGTATAACGCAGTCACCAAGACAATGACTGTGATTATTCCGAAGGTCATCAACGAGCCAAAAGAAGAGCCAAAAGAAGAGGCAAAGACCGAGAAGAAAAAGAGCACTCGCTATAAGGTTTCTCGTGTAGTTACTACAAAGAAAGAAGCAAAGGAGGATACAACCTCTCATGCTCAGGAGGCAGCTAGCAAACTGTTGAAGAAGTTCCGTGAGAACAGTGCCAAGGCTGCTACCAAGGTTGTACAGCAGTCTCGTGCAGCTAACGGACGATTCGTTAAGAGAACTCCAAGCGAGAACTAAAAGATAACATTGTTATTTTGTTCATATTGATTGGTAAACATTGCCTAGTTATGTCTGTGAAGATGGTGAACTAGGCTTTCTTTAATGACCCCTTGGTAGAGAAGTTATTACCTATGTCTGCAAAACATTTGGCCGAAAGGTGGGCAGGAGCGTTACCTGCAGGGGTCTCACCGCAAACGGACTGTCTGATAAGGTCAGTTAAATTTTATTAAAATCGAGGAAACGTTTGTTTTTCTCGATTTTTTTTTATATCTTTGCAAACAAGAAGGGGTTATTGCTTTTGGTATAAATTATCAGATGAATGGAAAGAGTATACAAATGGTAAACATTTTAAAGGTGGTTTATGATTGATATTGAAAGAATATTATCCAATGAATTTGGTAAGGATATGATAGTAACCGAAGAACAACTAGCATATCTTTTCACCAAGTTTCTTTTGGCAACTGGAGCTTATAGGGATTTCGTTAAAGAATACGTTAAATACCATAAGTCAAATTTAAAACCCAAAGATGTTATTATAGACTCAATCAGGAACCTAAAGTTAGATGGAAGAACAATTAATGATATGGTTACAGCATATTGTTCTGCGTTTGACTGGTGGGGTACAGAAAAAGGAAGTCAATATTGGAGCGCTCTAAGTGAACAATGGTATGGCATGACTAAAAGGCGTTTTTTAGGATATTTTATGGTAAAATGATTGATATTAAAGAAATATTGTCTCACGAAATTAAATCTGAGATAAGTAAAAAGCATCTAGCATATATTTTTACCAAATTCCTTTTAGCAAATGGGTCGTTTAAAGAGTTTGTTAAAGAATTTATTTCGTATCACAATGAATTTAGGCGAGAAAATTTGATTATAAAAAATCCGAAGGATGCTATTTTTTATTCGATAGAAAAATTGAAGTCAGATAATAGACACATTCGTGCAATACTTCTAGCATATTCTTCAGCATTTGATTGGCGAGATACTGAAAATGGAGAGGAATATTGGAGTAGATTAAACGACAAATGGCTTGATATAATCAAAAGCTATCCACAAATATATGTAAAATGAAGAATATATATGAACGTGCAAAAGAATACTGTAAGTCTACCTTGGTAGGTAGTAACTACATAAAGGAGAATGCTTATGTGCAAGGTGCAAAGGATGTATTGAGAGAACTTTCAATGACATTATCGGTATCAGATGAAGAACACCTTGAGGAAAACCTCATGTTGTTATATAATCAGCTCATGGGGGATATAAGAGAAGAACATGAAACAATAGATGATACTCTCGATTTTTAAAGTTAAAAGTTGTTAGAATGGGGCTATTGAATTTGGTAGTCTCATTATTTTTTTATATATTTGCAAATATAGGTTAAACTTACCTTTTATTATGATACGTATAATACCTTATGTCGATACTATATTGAATGAACCTGACATAATAACGCATAAACAAGGGAAATATCTATTAGGTAAATTCTTAATGGAGAATAAACTTTTGAACACCTTTATAACTTGTTATAAATACACACGATATAAAGAGTGTAAGAGAATTGAGTATTGTAAGACAATAGATGCAATGACATACAATGATGTGTTGTATGACTGCATAAACAGAGTTGATTTGTATGGTATGTCATTCCGTGAGGTGTTTAACTTTGCTTACTTGTCATTTAGTTGGTGGGAACCAGCCACAAACATAGATTGGTTTGTAATTCATAGCAAATGGCAAAACCAAATTGGGTTTACATACTTTAGAAAACATGATACTGATGAATACGTATGAAAGCTGAAGCATATAGAGATTATTTACTTAAGAAATATAAGAAAGTGTCAGCAAGGGAAAACTCTATAACAAGAAAGGAATTAAAGAATCTTGTTTATAGGTTTTTGTGTGAAAGAGGATTATGGTATGCAATGGTGATGGAGGTTAGACACTTCTGTAAAAAACCATTAACAGCAAGAGAGGTACTGATTCGTATGACTTCAAATTCTGTTACACCTTCTGATTCCCTAATCAATATAAATTGTGTATTTGATTGGGATACAGCGTTATACGGAAAGGATATGTTTTTTTCATATTCACGATTATGGGAGGGCATATATACAAAATGGATTTTATTTTTGGGTAATTTATCCAATCTGTATATAAATCATTTGGAAATTTAATTTTTTTTATATATCTTTGCATTATGGTAAATCTAAAATATCCGTTTGATATACTGAATGATAAAGATACTGTCACTAGGAAAGAAGCAAAGGTATTGATTGTCAAGTTTTTAAAACGAGAGCATTGTTTCAAGGAAATGATAACTGAGTGTTTAAGGTATCATACACACTTGAATAGTATAGATGAAATCTTGGATAATATGACAGATGCTTATTCATTGGATGGATGTTTATACTATTCGGATAGGATATTTCCTTGGGAATGTGCTACAACAATTGATAAAGGCAATGCGAATGGGTATTGGAGAAATCTTAGGGATAAATGGTGGAAACAAATAGATTATTCTAGAACGATAAAAATAATAAGAGACGATACATAAAACAAAAAAGATGAGAATATGTGCATTTTCAGATATGCATGGACAACTTGAGTTTAAGGTTGAACCATGTGATATTGTTATGATATGTGGTGATATATTACCACTCAAGATACAAAATTTCACAAGTCCAAGCGAGGTTTGGCTTAGAGACGTATTCATACCTTGGTGTACTAATCTACCTTGCGAGAAAGTGCTATTTGTTGCAGGTAATCATGATTTCTTCTTTATGCGCCACCCAGACAGAGTACGCTTAATGTTGAAAGGTCAAGAGAAGATTACTTACTTGGACTGTGAAACCTTTGAATATAAGGGAAAGACAATATACGGCACTCCAATGTGTAAGCCATTTGGAAGATGGGCATTTATGCCTACCTATGAAGAGCAAGACGAAAAGTATGCAAGACACTTAAAAGCAATCGAGCATATCGACATCGTTATGTCTCATGATGCGCCTTATGGAGTGAGTGATATTATATTGCAGAAGGATTGCCCTTGGGCTGATGGTAGTCACATAGGAAACCAATCACTTAAAAAGTTTCTAGAGGCTTCTAAACCAGCTCTGAATATTCATGGTCATTTACACACCTCTAATAGAGAGAAGGAAATGCTTGGCGATACTGCTGTATATAACGTGTCTTTACTGAATGAGGATTATAAAATGGCATTTGACCCTTTATACTTGGATTATGAATAGTTTTGATAAGAAATTTCTGCTAAGATGCAAGGATTGTGGATGTGAGTTCTACCCTTGGAAAACGTTGATGGTGACTTCGGATAAGACAAATTGGAAAGAATATTTGTATTGTCCGAATTGTCATAAGTTCGATGATAAAGACAATTTCAAGATTGTTAACACTAATTAACCTTGAAAATTTGTTTCTAAACTAAAAAACCTATATATTTGCAAATGAAGAAGAAAAAGAAGGAAACATACGATATAGAGCTATTGATACTTAGGATATTCTTGAAGCATATCAAAAAGTATCATTTATATCATATATTCAGATGCAGCGTAGGAATACCAAACAGTCACAAAGACCTATTCCACATCATAGCATCAAGAGTATGGAGAAACTACTCCAATATGGTTGGAAGACTTGGTATGATGTGTTCATGCTATGCTAGCAGTAAGTCATTAGACGAGTTCCTTATGTGTATGCGTAGCAATGGCGGTGGTAAATTCCAAATTGTAAATGATGTAAACTGTCAGATGGCTGTAATGAACATCGTCAATGGCTTGATACACTCTTGCATCGAGTGTGGTATTGGTGAAGACTTCAAAGTTCTTGAAAAATTGGGCGAAGGAGTATTCACAGAGGTTTGCCAAAACTTGTTCGGTGACGAGTTTGTTGACAAGACAACAGAAATGTTGAAACCAGAGCAAATGGAAATGATTGAAAAATATGGTAGAATGATACCACCGCCTCACATGGATAGAAGACATAGAGGGGATGTGATACCACCACCACAGCAACCAAATCAAGAAGAATTTCAAAGATGGATTGAGGAATATTTATCTCGTATTCCAACAAGAGAGCAAATGGAAATGACACAACCAACATTTAGAAATGATAATATGAATGTTGGTTATTGGGACGATATTGAAGATGAAATTGAACTTTTGAATTAAGAGATAAAAAAATATATTATGACTGAATTTGGACAAGGACATCCTTGCTCTGGTAAGGATTGCAAAGATTGTGAAACTTGCATATTTGACGAGGATTTGTTTATAGATAAAGTGCAACCAAATAAAAGAAAAGATATAATGAGTAGTAATTTATGTAATTTCTGTACTAACTTAGAGAAATCATTTGAGCACCGTGAACCAGGACGTTTTGATGCAGCTTGCCGTGCTGTTACCTATGACACATGGAGTTGTTCAAGACCTAGGAGAATTGATTACAATCTCTCTCAGACACAAGACATTGTTCGTCCTAGTTGGTGCCCATTGAACAACCCTAACAACAAGCACATGGCATTACCAAGTTCTAGTCAGCCATCTACGCCCTTGATACCGCCATATACTCCAAAGTCTCAAAACCTTGAGGAGTTACGCAAAAAGCCTGTAGATTCGTTGACTTACAGTGAGAAAAGGGAACTTATGAAAGAACTTCCAAAGCATCTTGAATGGGATGAAATAGAGGAAGGTAAAACATACGTTATCCCAAGGATAATGAACCAGTTGAGAAAAGTCGTTAAGGTTTCAAGTAAGACAAGTGGTGTTTGCGTTTGTCACGAGATTAACGAATCCACTGGGGATGAATATACATTTAGTTGCAACATATATCCATCAGACCTTGATGTGGTATTTATTACAGAATTTCGTAAGTTTTAAATAGCATGGCAGAAAAACGTACAATAGAAAGTTGTAAGGATGACCTTAAGAAGATAAAGGCTCACATTCATCCTTCAAATCTCAAAATTAACAAGATTTATCACATACCTCCAGTGATTACATTGGAAAGAATGGATATTATGGTTCTTGGTGTTGAAGGCGATTTCATTCGCTTCAAGAGAGTGGATAGTACCACTGATAAGGATGAGAAGAAGATGCACAAAACTAGCATCCTCTCTAGGTTTATTGTTAACAAAAGAAAATATTAACTTTTTTTAAGGTGCAAAATTTAATTTTCTCAAGAAAAATTGATATATTTGCGCAAAAAAAGAAAACATGTTGTATAATAACTTTATAGTTTGCATTATGACTGTTGCATTTTTCGCCATGATTCACATGGTTGTTAATGGACAGTGGGCATACATCATTCTTCCAATAGGAATTCTTATTTGGGGAATCTTTAAGTTCTTTGATGAGAACGATAGGAAGTATCTAGAGGGTATGGGAATAGACCCAGATGAGTTCAACGCATTCTTTCCAGATTATTATAACAACTACAGTTATAATAGGACTCATAGAAACGTTAAGTACCCTATAAATAACGATGTAGCTAATGCGCAGAAGAATACTATAGTTTGGAATAGTCCAACAGATGATATAAGGAGAGAGACTACCGTTAAGACCTATAGTGGTGGATTCAATAGAGGTGGTTTCTTCCCTCAGAGAAGAAGAAATAACCCTGAGTATAAGGGTATGGTGGATAAGTGCAAAAGAAATTTTAAAATAACTATAGAAGATGAATCAAAACGAGAACGAGTTCATCACGGCATCAACAGTGTTTTTGGGTGATGCCGAAACAAATGAACAGCCTATGGTAGAAAATAAGGAGCAAGTAGCTCTACATCCAGAATTGTATTACGGATAATGGCAAATTTTAGCTTGAGTGAACAAGAAGAAAAGAATGCAAAGGCTTTTATAGAGAAGCATAAGAAATGTAGGACTAAACCACGTGTGAACAACACGTTTAAACAGTCTGCTCCCTACAAATATATTTTCACTCCAACTAGTATTGGCAATGTAGTAATTATCAAATGTCCTTACTGTGGTAAGGAAAAAGATATAACTGATGTGGATTGTTGGTAGAAACATAAAATTACAATAACGATGAATACTAATAAAGAGACAAAAGTAGAAACTCCTACAGAAGAGAAGTGGGAAGGTAACATCAAAGAGTTAGAGAAGTATGGTGACAAGATGGAACACATCATGTCGGTTATCCCAGCTCCTCTGTTCATCATTTTCGCTGAGTATCTTGGATACGTCAGTCAGTTCAACAAGAAAGCAGAGGATTGGTGCGATGGCAAGGTTCCTGATGTTCATGTGCAGAAGGTGATGCTCATTGAGGCTAAGTGTATCTATCGTCAGATGTCTAAGGATTATGACCTAGAGGAGATTCAGTACTACTATGATAGCTATTACCCACTCATACTAAAAGAGTTTGATGAAAAACTCGCTAAGATTTGTGAGAACGAAGACTAACATCGATATTGGGCTAGCACATAGCTAGCCCAAAATCATTTATGTACTATGGAAAGTGATAGAATAGCTGCATTCGTGAAGAGAAAGAGACCTTCCGCAGCGGTAAAACAAGTGGAGATTAAAGAGGTCGAATTACCTTGGTATAAAAAGCCTATACTTAAAGAGGATTTCCATACTAGGCAAGGTATGGATGGACTGTATTATGCACAACACAATGGTTGGTCAAAAAGAACATGGATTGGACCTTATAGCTCAAGTGCTGAAGCTGAGAAGGTGATTGATTCTTACATAATCGAGTCACTTAAGGGAAGCCTTGAGCATAAATCTATGGATTCAATACATTCAGTAATTATTGAAAATGGAAATTTCTTTAGAAGCTAGATACTTTTATAAATTTCTCAAGAAACACAATTGTTTGAGGGCATTTATGAAGAATATTCTCATGGAGAATAATGTGTGTATTTATAAGAATTGGAGTATACTAGAAATACTAACAAAATACCCCACTATTTCTGTAGCATTCATTTGGGCTGGAACACCTGAAGGGCAAGCATATTGGGAAGAACTTAATAATAAATGGATAAATGAAAGAAAGCGAAGAGAGAAAAAAGAAAGCGAGATTGCTTAACGCTAGAATTTTATATAAATTCTTGAAACGTAACAATTGCATTGCGGATTTTGCCACTAATGTATTGGAGTATGAGCATAGGATGAATAACCCTAGAGTAAAGAACTTGAGAGAGTTTAGGAAGAGCAATATCTTGGATGTGTTAGATGATATTGGCTCAATATGTAAAGCCTTCTCATGGTATGGAACACATCAAGGGGATGCATATTGGAGAAGATTGGATGATGAATTTTGGAGATTTAAAATGCCCATTATCTTTTCAATGAGAGTTCTAGACCCTAACTTACCAACTGCATGTCATTGATTTTGTTAAATTTTAATAAAATGGAAATTTCTTTGAGAACTAGATATTTGTACAAATTCCTCAAGAAAAATAATTGTCTAAGAGAGTTTGTCATCAATGTTAAGAAAGCCCATCCTGAACGAAAATATTGGGATGTATTAAGGATATTAGAAAGAAGTGGTTGTATTGGAATAGGATTCTTATGGTCTGAATCAGAAGAAGGGCATGAATATTGGGAAGAACTAAATAAAAAATGGGGAAGAGAAATAAAAAAAATTGAGGACTGATGGTTTTTTAAACTATTAAAGTTTTTTAAAAAATTTGGTTATATCATTTTTTTTTCATATATTTGCATTAAAAATAGTATGACTACGATTCTTTGCATAGCAGCAATATATTTTGCGACTGTTTTAGTGATGAGGGATATGATTAAAAAAGACATAGACTATTATCTTCATTATTCATTGGGTAGGACTCCATCACATACAGCGTATAACTTTGTATCAAACCATAGAAAGGAAATAATTAACACCTTTTCGGTTATATTCCCAATATACTTTGGATATAAATTTGGGTGTCAATACGGAATATCACTATATAATATATTAGTAGACTATAATTATGAAAATAGGATTATTGCTTGGCTCTTTTAACCCAATCACGATTGCTCATGTGGCAATGGCATCAAACGTTATAGCAAGCGGACTTTGCGATAAGGTCTTGTTCGTTGTTGCAAAACATAACCCTTGGAAGAAAGAAGAACCAGCGCCATTTGACTTAAGATGTCAGATGATTGAAGAAGCCATTAAACCATTGGGTAATGCTTGTGAGGTATGCAGATTTGAAGAGAAATATGAACCTCCAGTTTATTCATATATCCCTATAAATGAAGCTATTGAAGCATATCCAAATGACAAGATAATCCTCATTGCTGGTACTGACACCATTGACCGTATTCCTCGTTGGAAAAACTTTGAAACCCATATCAAGGATAAAATTGGGTTTATTATGGTTACAAGGTGGGATGAGGGACACCAACACAGTAATTTAGTTGGTATTCCGATTCCATTTAGGGTAGGATATGAGGCAGTTAGCACATATATGAAAGCGACCACACTTGAGATACAAAGACTAGATGTTTCTTCAACTATGGTTAGAATGATGGTATCAAAGGGCATGAATCCATACCCCTATGTAACTGAAGGGGTTGCCAAGATAATTTCAGATAATAAGCTGTACACATAAAGATGGGAGAAAAAAGAATTTTAAAGGAAGGCGATTTTATTAAAAGAGATAACCGAAAAGGTAGTTTCATGATATATGAGGGTAAGAACATATCAGATACTTGTGTTAAGAAACTGACACTGATATGTGCTTATGACCCAGAGAAATACATGCAAACCTCTGCTGGTTATGACCATGTTCCTTATCTTGATGTCTCTAAAGATGGAAAGACATGCGGTGAGACAATAGATACAGATAAGGAAGACTATTGGATTAGTCTCTGTACACCAACAGAAAAAGCAGATGCAATCAAAATCCTAGAGCAATATGGCTATGTTTGGGATGAAGAAAATCTTGCATTAGTTGACATGGCTACTGGAGAGATTATCAAGAAGATTGTCATTCCAGATAATACATACTACGGTGAGATAGTAAGGCCAATTACAGATGATTTCAAGGGAATATTAAAGAAATCTTGTTTGGATAAAAGTAAACCAACACATACATCATACCACAACCCAATCTATCAAGAAGATTGGGATAATTATGGTGAGTAAAATAATTAATAACTATGGAGAAATACCTTAGATGGCGTTTTTTAAGCGACCCATACGTCAGAAGCAAATTTGGACAATACTGCGAAGAGTGGATTAAAGGTGTCACTGAGGAACAGTTGGCTTATTTTAGAGTTGAAAGAGAACGTTTAACCCTTATGGGAATATACAAAGAACAACAATGATTAGCGCAAGAGATTTAAGAAGATGTATTGACATATTGGCAGAGCTTAACGCTGGGGCTGATTCCAATTCCAAACGTCTTATCCTAGAAGTTGGATATATCCTTAAGCAAGAACTAGAAACAGTGGAGGCTTGGGATTCACAATTTAAGGATAAAAGGCGCGGATATGGTGACATTGACATTAAGAAACTGCTTGAGGACAATACACAGTTGTTTAATGAGAATAAACAGCTACAAGACCTCAATATAAAACTCAAGGAGGTAATTGACCAACGCATCCCAAATGTCGAAAAAGGCATCAGTGAGGTCAATCGGAAGTTTAATATAATGTCCGAAACTATTAATAAACTATAATTTTTGGTAAAACCTTATAAAAAATTTGGTTTTACCAATTTTTTTTTGTATCTTTGCATTATTAGGCAAATTATAAACAAATTAAACATGGCTAAAGAAAGCGTATTAAGAGAGGCAATCGCTAAACTGAAATATAATAGCGGTGTACTCAAGGACAAAAGAAGTAGATGCTCAACTAACAAAGAAGTGGCTGAGATTGACAAACAGCTTGCTCAGAATGCTAGCATGATACTCGATTACGAATACAGAATCAAATATAATTTAGGGTAATATGTACGAACCATTTGTAAAGTGTGCTGAAGAAACTAATCGTGAAAAGATTATGAAAGGCGAAAATACAAAAAGCTTGGGAAAAATAGTGTGGAACTATACAATACGACCAATCAAGTGGTGGTTTAATTCTGATTGGGGTGCTGTTATCACTGGAATCTTGGTAATTGCCCTATTCACATTTGTAGGCATAAAATTCATCCAATACCAAGACGAGAAAAACTATCCCTATGGAGAGTATGAAATGACATACCGTGTGTATTACTCTGAAAACAATGTGAAGGAGTATACGATTACCCATAACAGACCAATCTATATGAGGTCAAGCAAGGGTAGTAACGAGATACATAAGCATAATTGGGGTGATGTCATTGAGACAAGTGCTCCAATTGAAATAGTTAGATACGTAAATAGAGCTAAATAGATATGGCTAGAATAATTAAATGCCCCAAGTGTGGTAAGAATTTACTTGTGAGCAAAAAAATTGAAGAAGAGGGGAAGCATAAGGGTATGCACCATGCATCATGCCTCTCATGTAATTATGAAACATATACATTTTGAATATGAGTAGAGAAGAGAACATCGCAGTATACAACAATACAGTGGCTATTGTTAAGAAAGGTGGCTACATGTCCCCAATGGGAAAGGAAGTGAAGCTACCTAATCCAAAGGAAATGGCTGATGGCACTAAGTTCTATGACAAGAGAGTTGTCAATAACTATGATGCTATCCCAAGATATGAGACCGAAGTTAAGGTTATCGACATTGATTGCATCTATGCAGCCAAAGACCTTATTGACAGAGGCTTCAACCCTTGTATGCTGAATATGGCATCATTCTCAACTCCTGGTGGCGGTGTTATTAAGGGTTCATCAGCTCAAGAGGAGAATATATTCAGACGTTCTAATATCTTCATGTCACTCTATCAGTTCCATTCAATTGGTGAGAACTATGGGGTTAAACAGAGAGAAGAGCGTTATCCACTTGATTATAACTTTGGCGGTATCTACACTCCACATGTAACGATATTCAAAGGTGGCTCAGATACACGTTATACGCTCCTAGAAGAGCCTTTTGAGGTGGCTGTGGTATCAGTGTCCGCAGTGAAGAATCCAGCGCTTAAGAACGGCAAATTAGAGCCTTGGGTAATTGATACTACCAAGTCAAAGATTAGACAGATTTTTGACATCGCTCTTGAGAATGGTCACGATTCACTTGTGCTAAGTGCATTCGGCTGTGGGGCATACAAGACTCCTCCTACAGAAATGGCAAAGCTGTTTAAAGAAGTCATTGAGAGTAAGAAATACAAGGGAGCATTCAAGGTAATTCACTTTGCCATTATTAATCTTGCTTCTACAAATGGTAGTCATAACCCAGAGGGTAATTTCAAGCCATTTAAGGATGTATTAGGATAATGAATAACTCTGCAAAATATAGTAAATGGAAAGACGAAAACCCTAATTACTCTAAAGAATGGTATCAAACCAATAAAGAGAAAATTAGGGAAGCAGCCAAGAAGAAATACCAAGAAAAAGTGGCAGCAAAAATTGAAGAAGCCTCTTCCCTTCTAAGTGATGAAGAGTGGAAACCTATACCTAATTTCGACTCATATAAGGTGAATAGTAATGGTGTGGTTCTTAATAAGTTTGGCAAGGAACTAAAACCTGGAAAGATACCTTCAACTGGTTATCTTCATGTTTCACTTTCCAACAAGGAAGTAAAGGGCAAACATTTCTATATACATCAGTTAGTATGGCTTGCATTCAGAGGTGAAGTGCCAGACGGATTGCTAGTATGCCATAGTGATGGTAATACTGAGAATAATTCACTTGATAACCTTTGCCTATTGACGCATAAAGAGAATTTGAATAAACCAGAAACGATTGAGAGATTTAAGAAAAGTCAAAAGCTTTATCCTAGAACTCGAAACGGAAAAAAGAAAAAAATTGTATATCAATTTGACCTTGATGGGAACTTTATAAAGGAATGGGAAGGTGTTAAAACAACTGAGGAAGGCGGTTTTTCATCCTCTTGCGTTTCTTTATGTTGTACTGGAAAATATAAGAAACATAAAGGGTTCATTTGGTCTTACAGTAATACACTAGAAAATTAGCATGAAAAAAGAAATAGGTAATTGCCCAATACAAATGGTTGATTGTGCTGATGATGTGAACGCAAGATGGGTTACACTTAGGTCACAAATTGATTTAAAAACTAGGCGTTATAAAAATCTAGTTGCATTTCATAGAAATGCTATAAGAGACAATAATTATGCACTAACTATGATAAACAATATATTCAAAAACGGTTTGAGTGGTAATATCATTCCAAAAGACATAATAAGAAACCCAACATTTACTGAGATAAATGAAATAAAAACCTTCTTGAGAGATTGCAATTGTAGATACAACAGAAAGAAGGATGAATTCATAGAACTTCAATCTAATGAAAACAATGAAAGAAAAAGCAGAGGATAAGAAAATAGGAATTATGGCACAAGAAGATAAAGATTTATTACTTAAAGACCTTTGCGCAAGATTGCCATATCATTCAATAGTATATGTAGATGAAAATTTACCACGTCTTAAACTTGGCGCAGCAACAAGAGTTTGGGAATATATTGCTGTAGATAAACCATGTAAACCTTATCTACGTCCGATGTCTTCCATGACCGAGGAAGAGAAAAAGGAATTCGAGTCATTTGGGTGGATGGTAAACGAGTTTGATGACAACTATCCTTGGGTGCATATCGGACAAATAGAAAATGTGCTTTTGGGGCTTGATTGGCTCAACAAGCATCATTTTGATTATCGAGGACTGATTGAAAGAGGTTTAGCGTTGGAAGCACCTGAAGGAATGTATAATTAATTATTTTCAATTAATATGGGATTTTTAATATATATTTGTGCAATAGTAGGTGGTATATGTATCTATTTTTTGTTATGGATATTCCTAATAGACCCCTTTATAAAATATTTGAAACGACTGTATCTTTTCTATGTATTAAAGAAAATTCGTGTAGCACATTATGATTCTGTTTATCATTATTTTTTAGGCCCTAGTCGTATTGAAATTATGACTCGAAAAGAATTTAAAAAACTCCACGGATACGAAGCAAAATTTAAAAATTGTTTTTAAATAAACAAAAATAACTATGGCAACAGTTAAAGATAATGAAGAAATAATTCAGTTATTAGATACTGCAAAATATCTTCTTAGAGGACATAAACAGAATTTGAACGTTCAGTGGTCTATTGATAAAATTAACCAAGCAATTAAAATTCTTAAGTAATATGACAACAATTAGAAATTATACTACTGTGGAGCAAAGCCGCAAGTTGGCAGAGATACTGCCATTAGAGAGTGCAGATATGTATTATTCTGATGTACCTGTTAGAGAATGGATAGATAAAACAGATACTTCAAAAGGTACTCATGTAGTGTTTAAAAGTGAAATATTTGCTATCGAAAATCTACGTAATCATGAAGTTGGAGAAGGTGATATTTATGCTTGGAGTCTTACAGCATTGTTTAAACTACTTCCAAAGTCTGCACGATTAGAAAAAGGTAATGCCACTGAATTATACAGAGTTACATTACCAGTCGAATTAGAAACTTCTGATTGGTATATAGACCCAATTAATGCTTGCTATGAAATGATATTAAAGTTACACGAACTTAATATGTTGTGATTATGGAAGAAAATGTTATAAACATAAGAGTTTTATTAAGTGCGTTATTACCTAAATATGATAATGTTTGGGAGAAACTAAAAGAACTAACGATTAAAAACAAATAATTATGAAAGAACTTAGTATAGAGCAAAAAACCCAAAGATATGACGAGGTTGTAAACAAACTCAAAAGATTTATGATGCAAGGTGTTGACCCTTTAATAACAAGGGCTGATGTTCAAGACTTCTTCCCAGAACTCAAAGAGTCAGAGGATGAGAAGATGCGAGCAATGGCAATAAAAGCAGTATATGCGCCTGAAGCACAAAGTTGTATTAAAAGTTGGGGAATAAATCCAGACGATGTCATTGCTTGGCTTGAAAAGCAAGGTGATGCCAACAAAGAGTATTGGACAGGTTACAGGGAGGGTAAACAAGAAATTCTCGATAAATACGCTGAACTTGAAAAGCAAGATGAGCAGAAGCCTTATGGTCAAAGAGAAGAATGCTCTGATTGTCAATTCAACTATGCTGGAGAATGCAAAGGCTCTTGCTCTATGAAAAGAGGTGAGCAGAAGGCTGATAAGATTAAACCTAAGTTTCATGGAGGTGATTGGCTTGTAAGCGTTGAACATGGTAATGTAGTAAGGGTTCTTGAAGTCTTAAAAGATAATTATAGGCTTGATTTCGATGGAAATACTATTGGAACTCTTTGCACAGAACTTATAGACAAAGATTATCGTTTGTGGAATATTACCAAAGATGCAAAACCTGGTGATGTGCTTGCTGGTCATGAATCCTATGTGATATTTAAAGAAATTGATGGATTGAATATTAAATGTCATTGCACATATCATTATATGGGTTTTAAACCAAGTTTTTATATAAATACCTTACAAAATAAAGATGCTTTTCATCCAGCAACCAAAGAACAGCGCGATGCTCTTATGAAAGCAATGGCTAATGCAGGATATACCTTTGACTTTGAAAAGAAAGAATTGAAGAAGATTGAGAAGAAGCCACAACGTATGATATCAGCAGAGGCAAAAGAAGCGATGTATTCAAAGCCTGCTGAGTGGAGTGAAGAGGATGAACTGCATATTAGAGAACTTGAAAGTCTTGTAAAACGAGTATGGGCAACAGCAGAGCATGAAAATGATAAAGACACTATACATAAAATGAGTGGCTTGTCATTTTTTCTAAAGACACTTAAAGCACAGAAAGGAGAATAGTATGAAATTGCAAGAATTAAAAACTATTAACGACTATAAGAAAGCATTTTTTCAACTTGCGAATGATTGCAAAAATAAGTTCGGTGCAGATGAAATAGAAGTATCTATATTTGGTTCTACTGTTAGAATAGAATTTAAATAATATGGAAAAGGTTGAGCAATACATCAAAGAGCATACAAACAGATACAGTAACCACGTAGAACTTGCACCCTACATAACAGGTTTCACAGAATGGCTTACTATAGATGATGCAAGAAGGGTGGCTGAGATTGCAAGGGAGGAAACCATCAAGGAGGTGTGCGAGTGGCTAAATAGTCATTATAGGGATTATATGCACAATCCAACAAGAAAGCAATTAGAAGCCTTCTTTGGCATGGATATGATTGAGGACTTAAACAATTATTTGGATAACAAGAAAAAGAAACTATGAGCAAAGCAGAATATAGATATTTAGAACATTTTTTAGATGGCAAGTTAAGAAATTGTAGTAGTAAAGACGCTTTTCTTTACGGCTACCATCAAGCCAAAAAAGATGTATTATCTGAATATGGATGGCTTGTGTCAAAGGTAAAAATCCTAAAACTTAAATATTGCCACAACAGAGAGGCCGTAAAAGCAATAGAAGAAGCATGCAATATATTAAACGAATTTGGATAATAATCAAAAATAATATGGAAAAAAATGTAAAAGAAGGTACTCTAATGCAAGAAATAGAAACTGCGTTGGAGAAAGCAAAGGGAGAGAAAGCTAAGATTATATCTGCTAACAAGGAAGCTGAAGTACCTGCTAACCTTAATGAAAGAATTAAGAGCCTTGTGCTTATTAAGTCAGAGCTTATCCGTGAGAACAGAAAACACTTTATGAACTATGAACTCACAAGAGAGGCTGAAATTGAAGAACTTAATAAGATGGCTAATGCACGTGAGCAGAACATTAAGGACTATTCAAATAACGGTAGACTTGAGTTGGCAGAGGCTGACGCAAAGGAATTAGCAATCATTAAAGAATTCTTGCCATATGTTCCAGAAGGAGAGGAATTGGAGGAATTCATTAACAGAATGATAGATACATACCTTTCTGAACAAGCAGAAGGTTACGCACCTTCAATGAAGGATATGGGTAAAATAAAGGCTTTGGTTAACGCTACTTATCCTACTGTGAACGGTGGTATTATCAAAGACGTTTTAATGAAGAGAATCAATGGCAACAACAACTAATACTAAGAATAGCATTGTGCTCACAAGGGGAATCACTAGCACAGATTCCCCCTCGTGTGTCAACCAAGAGACAATAGAGAAACTTGCTAAAAATGTATTAACCAATATGTCAAATAAGGAACTAGAAAAAGAGGAAAGGGAAGTCCTTTGTAAGATGGTTGTTAAGGGCAAGGCAAGCAACTTGAGTAACATAGTTAGCCAAGTTTTCAGTACCTATTATAAAAGCTCAAGCAGCTATAGCAGAGGCTTTGACAAGGAACTAGTGGTTACTTTGATGATTGAAAAAGGAGACGAAGAAGAGGAAGTTAAAAAATCTTAAGGGCTTTGATAATCCAATTTTTTTTCGTATCTTTGCATTATGAAATATGAAGTAATTGAAAAGATACTTAATAAAAAGGGCTTCCTTGGGCATACTGTAAAGCGAGAGGATTCTAGATTGACTTATACCTTCAGAAGTATATCCTACTTTTGCGTGGAGATAAAGGTGATGAAGATTAAGGTCAATCCTAAGACCTTTGGCACTAATAACATTGTTGGTAGCATAACAATCAATGAGCAGCCAATCAAAGACCTCAAGGAGCTTACACGCATTCTTGATTATGACCTTCGCAAGATACACAAAGAAGCATTTATAAAAACCTTTAAACAAGTTTAAATTATGATTTCACTAAAACAGATTAATAGCCTTCTCACAGTGGTTGGGACAGCAGCTACCACTTTTGAGATTATGATGAAGACATTCAAGTGGTATGAGAAACATCATGGTAAGAAGAAAAAGGAAGAAAAGAAAGAGGATTTATCTAGACCTATCATCAAAGGACTATAAAACATGCCAACTAACGAAAATAAACTCAAAGTAAGAATGGTAAGGACTCCAAGATATGAAGATGAGTCCATATTCATTATTATGGATAGGTTGCCACCATTTTCCGTTGTAAATCATTCCTATTTCCTTGGCTGCAAACTTTACAACACCAATCTAGGAATTGAACGAAGTACGAGGAATGGAGAGAAGATAGATAGCGATTTGATGCTAAGAGGAAATGGCCATGACCCTGTTAATAGAAGCCGAGAGGATGTTTACGAGTTACCTACTATTAGGGAGTATTCTAGGTTTATGGAGTTGCTGAAGAAAAATGGATATGTCTGGAATAAAAAGAAAGATACATTAACAAAAGATGGAAGACTTGTTGGTTAGTCTCCCTTCTTTATTATATTATTAATTTCCTCTCTTATTATATTACCTATTTTTTTCTTAGATTCACCATACGGATAACGCATTGCGTGATAAGCTGCTAAGTTACCAGCAGCACGCTCTTGTGGAGCATATACAGCTCTGTCTCTAGTATTTCTGAAATCCTTATAATAGTCAAATTTCTGTTGTTGATTTGCTAAGTGAGGAACAAAAACAGTTTTTTGTCCATTATTATATTGTATTGGTTCATCATTGTTTTCATCTTCGTCTTCGTATGATTCTGGACCGTAGTTACCATCAATGTAGTCTTGTACTGTACAAGCTGTTATAGTTCCATCGTTTCTCCAATCTTCAAACACCATGTGATATTGGAACATGTCACTGACATTTGCAATTCCATTATCTTGCAAAGCATAAAGAATATTGCACAATGTCTCTGGGTCTGGTTGTTCACTTTGATAGAAACCAATCATTTCCTTCTCTGGCCATATTCTACCCTCGCTGTTACCCATTTCGAAGTATTGATAGAAATCCATATCAATTTCTTTCATAGCATTGTCAATACCTTGTTGGTCGCTAAAATCATACCCTTCTGTTAATTGATTATTTAAATATTCATATATTTCACTACTACTTGGAATGTTTGTATCACCTTGAGTATAATTCTCTACAAAATCATAAGCATAACGATAGCAATCAACTGGTCCACTAACTTGGTCTGTTATTTCTGCTGCGAAGTCATCCAAATCCTTTGAGTCATATTCAGATACCCACACATCATTATCTTCGTCATATTGATAGCCATATTCTTGAAAGTTGGATGCAAACCCTTCAATTGCATCTGAAAGTTGATAAGCCTCATCATCCACTTGTTCGCTCATTGAATCATTGAAATACTGTTTAGCACATTGTCCACAAGCATTTGCATGAGTTGTCCAAGGCTCTCCAATAACGAATTCCATTTCTCCACTGTTGTCTATAGGCCAAAAACCAAATGGGAAACCATAATCACCGTTCCAATTGGCTTCATAAACCTCTCCAGTTTTTTCATCTTCGAAATAAGGATGGTCAGTTCCAGCTTCGAAATTCCACCTATCACTGTATATTTCGTTTAATTTACTCTCTTTTATATGAATTCTCTTCATTTTTACATTAACATTTTTTAACTATAAATATTTTGCTATTCCCAATATTTTTCGTATCTTTGCATAAAAAGATAAAATATGTGTTGGATAGGTACAGTAGATGATAAGAAGATAGCCACTGAGGACATCAAGACAAGAAAAATTGTCGATAAGTTCAATGGAAGTTATTATGGATATTACCAAGAATGGTTCGAATATGAACTAGGTAAGGAATACAGCACTAAAGTAACCCCAAGAGAAGGAAGCAAATATGGGATTGTTATTGAGGCTGGTTTCCATTCCTATGCTTGGGACATTGAAATGAAACAGATATGCGCTGGAGATATAAAGGTTAGAACCCTTAGACCTCTAGGTGGTCAGACCATATATCAAAATAATGGCAAGTATGGTGGAAACCATAAAATAGCAGTAATGGAATGCACAATACCCAAGGGCACTGCATATTGGGAAAACCAAGTTGGTGAGATTGTGAGTGAGAAACTGATTCTTGAAGAAGAAATATACGTAGAAGATGACTGTAATTTTTGCTAATAATAAAGATATAGATTGCGATACTCTGCCAAAGATATGGGAGGGACAGTCAAATGTCAACCTTATTGAGATTACCAAGGACTCAATTAATTGGGAGGATAAGGTTGATGAAGCCATTACAAAGGAAGAAGATACACTTATCTTTGCTGGTCATGGCACAGAGAATGGATTGCTTTTTCCAGACTTCAATAAGGGAATGTATATTCTCCATGAGAACAATGTACATCTTATCAAGGCAAAGAACGTCATCTGTGTGTGGTGCTATGCCGCAAACTTCTGCGAAAACAATCACCTTAAGGCATTCGCAACATCAATGTTTATCTCAAATGCCCTAGAGTGCTATGATAATTGCATCTATGACTATTCTGATGAAGAGATTATGCAAAACAGCAAGAGATTTGACTGTGAACTTGGAAACCTATTGGAAGATAAAGTCCCACTTGATGAGTGGTGCGGAAAGCTTATAGCCAATATGGATTCAAACAATGCAGTCGATATGTTCAATAGACAAGGACTAATGTATATTCAAGGTGACTAATCACTTATAATTAATGTTAAATGTTGAGGTAATATTTTGTTATCTCAACTTTTTTTCGTATATTTGCAGCAAAAAGTATATTATATGATATACGATGACGAATTATACGGCAATGAAGATATGTGGGACGATGAGTATGACTACGACCCATATACTAACTATTGGTACGAAGAAGATTGGGACTATACTAACTATTTGGACGATTGCTATGAGTAATCGAAAATAAAATATTAGAAATGGAAGAAATAAGATACGGAAAGTGGACACCTATTAAGGCAAAGAGAAAGAGGGATGGTAAGGTCATCTTGGCAATGATTCAACAGCAGATATACAAATCTTTAATGCTGTGGGATGGTGATAATCAGTGGATGGTAACTCCTGGAGAGGACGAGATTTCAATTCCAACTCCGAAGGAGATTGCAATCATTGAGGCAAACGTTAACAAGTGGAAAGAGCGTTTGTTCAATACTTCTGCAACCAAAACAGAACTAAAACCAAAGTTCGAGATAACTAGGACAAAGATTGGGAAGCCAAATAAGGTGTCAAGTGTTCTCGATACAGCCAAGAATATATTGAACGAAATTAAGGAAACTCCAATAGCAGAACCAAAGAAACTTACTGACTTTGACTTGCTTACAGCAGACGTAGAATCAATATAGCAATGATTGAAAAAGGAACTATATTTTATTGGGGAACTGATGGATTCCCTGGACATTATTTAAAAATCTATGGCAAAAATAACCTCACCTATGAGGAAAGACGTAAGATAGAACTCCTTCTTGAAAGCGTTGATTCCAGAGAGGAAATTGTTCGTGAAATCTTCTCAAATAAACTTAACACATTTGGAAGATTCTATTTCACTGACATGGGAACTGTCTTCGGAATGTTGTCTTCTCCAGATGATGAGAGATATGGCTGCAAGACACTTTTCATGGTTTGGGGAGAGAATAAGACTGAAACCGAAATGATTGATATTGCTAAGAACAATGATTTCTTTCGCAAACAGTTTACCAAACTAGCACAACGCTGGAAAGTAGATGTCCCTTGGCTTGAGAAGACAACTGATTATACAATCGATGACTGTATCTCAGAATTTGAAAAAGCATATCTAGAGAATAAATATAAGGAATCAGGAGCCAAACTTAAACTCGTAACAAATTGGCTTAAAATTGCAAAAGAACATTTAAAATAACAGCAATATGAAATTATTTGCATTTATTCGTGAATGGTGGGAAGAGAGGAAATATCCAGAAGAGGTTAAAGAACTCATTCGGATTAAGCGCAAGAAAATCCGTTCCTACAAAAAGAAAATCAAGTCTTCGATAAAAAATGGTGGTAGAGACCATACCATTAAGCAATATCGATACTTAGCTAGAAAGGCAAAAAAAGAACTTGAAGGTATTAAAGAACATTTTAAGAAATAATATATGGCAAATACTAATTTTACAAAAGGAGACTCCGTAAACGCTAAGAAATGGAATGGTACATCATTCTTGGGAATCTATGAAAATATGTATGATGATGGTTCTCATTGCGTATTAGATGTGACAAGCGGAAAGAGCTTTAACGTCCATCCTACTGACGTTAAGATGGCCACTGAGGAAGAGACCAAGGAGATTAAGAAACTCTCCAAGGAGAATAACATAAAGCCTCGTGACAATGGTGCTAATACCTATGTGACTGGCAAACCCACCACACCAAAAGAAAAGGAAGAACCAAAGGTTGACAAGGAACTTGAGGCTGCAATGGAAGCCATTGAAGAAGAATGAATATGGGTAAATTAACATTTGCAGATGTCGTAGATAAGGAGTTCACCATCTATGAGGTATCAAGAGGTGGCTCTATTTCCAAGAGGGAGAAATGTAAGTTTGGTTTTGACTATGAGTTCAATCGCAAGGATGTCGAAGGACCAGCCAAATTGACTCAATCAGCCTTGCACATCAATAAGAATGGAAACATTCATATTGGATGGGGATATGGCATTTTCCTTAATAAAGAAGATGCTCAAGCATTAGCTTTGAAGATTGCCAAAACCAAATATGAGAATTCTATTAAGAAAATTATGAATATATAATGCAAGTAGGTGACATCATAGAATACAAGGGAAAACTAAACGCAAATATTAGGCAATTATATAACAATTAGACCCAATATGATTACAAATCAAGAAAGAATTAACATTATAAGAGAGAAACTGAATAAAACTCCCTTAATTAAATTTGAAAAGCCAATAGACATTGGAGTTCAAAGAAGTTGTTTAGAATTCCGTGCAATTGTGGATATTCACAAAGAAGGAAAATCTATAATATGCACAGAAACAGTAAGTACATATAACAAAACAGGAGAGGGTACGTTGAACATTAGAGAAATAAAGCCTAATTCTGTAATGTATATTCTATGGGCAATTCTAACAGAAGAAGAAAGGGATGAAATTATAAAAAAACATTTCTATAAAGATACTGAATGGGCATATTTGTCTCATGCAACAAAAGAAAATATCGTAGGAGTCAAATAATATATGATTACCAAATATTATGAATCTAAATATAAATGAGCTAAAAAGGGTGAACAAATGAATGTTCATCCTTTTTTACTTTTTTTAACTCTCCATTTTTGCATTTCTCCTATTTTTTCCATATCTTTGCTTTATAACGCATAATAAGTATGATACATCAAGATACATTAGAGGAAACACAAGAGATTCTTCTCAATGTCTATGAGTCATTGAAGGAACTAACATTGGAGAATCTTAAGGAACGAACTGATTTCATTACCAAGGCATTCAAACACCTTCAAGAGAACGTCATCAAGGATGAATTCATTAAGGACACTAGCAACAATGTGGATGACTTGCTTAAGAAAATAAAGCGCAACATGTTGATGTTTGAAAGAATCGCCTTGTCGGATGTGAAACCAGAGAATTACATCAATAAGCAGCCAATGCTTACCCATTGGGTCAAATATTACGTTGAACAAGTTGATAGAATGCTGAAGAATGGGTGAGGATTTTAAGCTGTTTGCCTTTGCCTCAAATGAAGATGGGAGCAAAATCTTCTGTAGATTAGCCTATAAGAAGAAAACAATGGCAAAAGGATTCTACGACTTCGACAAGGAAAAGTTCTTTGTAACAAACTATGTTAAAACCAATTTTGTAAAAGGTATCGGAAAAAATACAGTGAAGAAAAAACTAATTGAACTACTAAGAGAAGATTATGATTGGGAATTGTAACCTTGTTCTGATATATAATAAGAATAATCATGATGAAAAATGGCTTACAAGAGAAGATTATATAGTTGGTAAAAGCCACTACAAATATCTTATGCCACTCAGGAAAGATATTGAAAAAGATATGGCCAATCCTTTGAAACTCGCAAGCTTTAAGGATGCCGTGTTGAATCTATTCGCTGATAATGTGTCAGATAGATACTTGGGAATCATGACAACTGATAGACAAAGAAAACCTGATATAAACACTTACCGCTTGATTTCAAAAATATTGAAATTAACATCTTATAAGTTCAATAAAAAGACACAAAAGTTAATCAAAATACATAATAAAAAATGAGTATAAGCGTTATACAACAGATAATGTCATTCTTCAACAATGTATCTGATTTGACATCAGACTACGTTGATAGAGTCGAATTAAACCCAATAAGATTGTATGGCAATATCTATATCACTGGGTTTAAACGTGGATTCACCTATGGTTCAACCATTGAGGCACACATCAAGGAGATAAGAAGAATCCAAATTAAGACAGATGTGGCAATTGGTGATGATGATGGATATTACTTCATGGAACCAGATAGCGAAATGTGGCTTCCTTGCACCATGCTCTCAGATGAACTACTTAAGATAGCATTCAAACAGTTTGAAGAAAGCTTCAATAAGGTAAAGGAGTTCCATGTGCTAGATATTCAGTATAAGGAAAAAGGCGTTGAAAAACACCATTCTGAAACAATCTATTATCAGAATAAACGAACTGGATATAAGGATGTCATTAAGTTCCGCAAGGACTTTGAACAATGCGGTACAAAGTTCCACATCTTCTCAAACATGAAAGGTAAGGAAGAAAAACCATCTGATTTCGAAATTCTAACAGCAGCAGTAGAATGATAATCACAAACGATACAACTTGTCTATTACTCTCACTTCGAGAGAATATGTATGAAGAGGTTAAAATATCCGTAGCACAAGTAATACTGAAGGAAAAGGATAGCACATTCATTTCTAAATACAGTAGAACAATATATCAGTATGCCGCATACTATAATCATGGAAACTTCCTCTATAATACATGTGGTGCTGCTGGACGAATAGCAGAACTATGGTTTGATGACCTCGAAAGAGACAGAGAGGAAAAGGTGAAATATTTCTACAATCATATGAATAGAACGCATTACTTCCTCTCAAGGGACAAACAAGCCATAAAGGAAATAGCACACAATAAACTATTCCAATGGAAACAGAAGAAACTGCTCAAAGACTCAGAGTTCGATTTTTCACAAATAAACTTTACATATAAACAAATTATATGTGATTTAAGACACGCTATTATATGAGCAAGATAACACTCAATAAGGGACAATTCTATAAACTGAAACAGCATGTATATGATACTGGATACGTAGTCATATGCCCTTCAAGAAACTTTACATTGAAGGAATATTGCGATTATGATGCAATTCCTTCACTCTTCAAGGTTACTGGTTATGGCAAACGTAAGAAACTCCATCCATATTCAACATATAGAATAGAGAAAGGCAAACTTATAAAGTATGGTTGGGTATTCAATGTCATAATATACAGACAGAACTATAGAACCATTAAGCCATTGTCTATAAAGGATTGCATACAACTCAATATTCTTCTGAGGGAAAATAGCTTTGTTTTCAATAAAAAGGTGAATAAATTAATCCGATTAAGATAAATTAACGTGAGATATTTGTCTATCTCACGTTTTTTTTATATATTTGCAGAAAGTATAGTAGCACCAAAATGGAATTAAACGCATATACAGTAAAAAAAGGAATGGAACTCTTCATCTTGCAAGCAACCCATTACAAAGATGAAAAAATATGGTATTTTACCATCAAAAAAGTTAAGGCTGAATCTTTAGATGCTGAAGACTCATTCTTCTATTTCTACGGAAGAAGACAAGTAAATACTAGTGATGAACTGCCATACAATTATCATGACGGTTATCATGTCTATGGGGATGTACGCAATAATAAAGAACCATTCCTCAAGATAAGGCATGACAATGAAATGTATACCCAAGACATAATCTATCTATGCGATTCCTACAAGACAACCTTGAAGACACTTAAGCAAGCTGTATTTAACGGCAAGGGAAACGAAACAACTAGGAGAAAAAGATTATCAATGTATAGGGCATTCATGGTAGCATATAACAAAGCACCATATAAAGAAAACTTTTATACAACAATAAGATGAATGTCATTGATGCGGATTATATAAAAAAAGGAGATAACGTATTCCTATTCATGGTGGATATATATAAAGATGGATTCTGGACACTTACCTTTAAGAAAGCAAAAGTGTGCGAATTTAAACTCACAATAATCTACTATGAATTCATACTAGGGGTACGTAAATATTATGGGGAAAAGTATAAAAATATCTTGAGTAGATATAACTTTAGAATACCAATTGAAACATTGAATGGTAATACAAAACCATCCATAAAAGCCAAAAGATTTTTTTCAACATATATACATGAATATGGAGTTGAGAGACACTATTATATCTGCTCAAGCATCAAAAGCGCATTGGAAGTATTTAAGAAAAATCATATCACAGATAAAAAATATAACGAAATAACCACAAGGAAAAGAGAAAGAATATATAGGCAATTTGTCACAGATTGGCTTAAAACCAAAGAACCGCTTAATTTCGTGGGATGCTTTAAATAACAATAATTAAAAATAAATTAATAACTATGTCAAAAAGTAGAAAAAACAAGAGCGATATTCGCTCAAACAAGAGATTTATTTTCAACTGCATTCTCAGTTTCGGTACAGACTCCTCTAAAGCCGATATAATGGGCGATAATCCACTTGAGGAGAAAGTATACACCAAACGTATCAACATCGATACGGACTACGAGGGAGGACTACATATCGCCTCTGTGTCACTCACAAGTGATAGTCCTAACTTTACCGATGCAAACAATACAGACATATCCATCCGCAAGGTGAGAATCAACACCAAGAACTATAACGGTAAATGGGTAAACATCTTCCTCAACGAAGCACCTACCAAACTGGTAAACGCTATCGCTGAGAAACTGTTCATGAAATATGCTGAAGATTGAAAAAGGTAAAAGATATGTGATGGTGAGGATTGATAATATGTATGTAGGCATTCATGCAGTCGCTATGACAAATACGCCTAATTTCTCCTCTACTAGCACAATAATGAATTATAGGGTAATAGGAGATAATGGACTGTGCTTCGAGGGCAGTCCAATCCACTCCTCTTTCTTGTTCACAAATATATGCACATTTTTTGAACATTGGGTCGTTCTAGCACATGGATGGGCTTTGGTCGATTCGAGAGAAAATGCACTCAAGTATTGTAGGAAAGCAATTCTATGGGAATTCTATAGGGATGAAAAACTAGTGCCATTTAAACAGAATATGTCTGTGCATGGATGGATGTGTGGCGCAGCATACCAAAAGGCTCTAGCACAATTGAAAGCATTAAAACTATAATATATGTACGAACTCCTTAATATAAAAAATAAATTCAAAGGAAAAAGACTCTATTACTGTGGCTTCCGTGAAAACATATATTCATCAACCCCAGTCCTAAGAAGAGTATTCATAAGATTGGTCACATACGTTGATGAGGATATGCTGTTAGTCGGAGAAAACTTTAGACTCCAAATCCCAATGAAAGAACTAGTTACCAATAGGACATTCTCAATGAGGATGGGAAGCAAAGTGATGTATGATATCAAAACACCTTGGAGAATCATAAGCACTGAGAAACAAGAGGTCGCTAGATTCATCAAGGATTATTATTGTACCTCCATGCGTGTAGCTTGGGGATATTCATATCATAACACTGCTGTGCAAGATAAGTATAAAAAACTTATGGAACAGTTAAAGAAGTTATGAAACCTATGGAAACGAAAATTCTTAATTTCGCCACACTGTCCCAAGGACAAATAAATGTCTATATCTATGTGGATGGCAAGTACCCAACAAAAGGGACAATAATGGGCTTTATGGGATTAGATGATAGTATTATATACGCAGATGCAATATCAATAGTGGTATATGCCTCGCATACATTCCACACAGTACAATTCGATGTCATACAACTCATAGAAAATAATACAGACCATCTAGAGCTTAGATACGATAATAAAAGACCAACCTTTATAACCACATCAAAGGCAACTCTCATGGAATATATGAGAAAAGAAATACTCACTAGCCCACATATATGGACTGGTAAACTTGGTATCATTAATAACTTCCATAGAAAAGATGTGGCTAAAGAATTGTATCATGATTTGGTTAAGGTAATTAAAAATCTATAGTATAACATAATATGAAAAAAGAAGACAAAAATAGATTGTTCTCCATATTACAGAACTATAACAATATCTCAATTCTAATGGGAGACCTTCTAAACCCCATTAAATCCATGATGGAGAAATATTCATGCTCCGAAGATGAAGCATGCAATATTAAACTACGTGCCGAAGAATACCTTAAGAACTATGGCTGCATGACACTAGACGCAACAACAAAAGCAGTGAAAAATATTGTCGAAAGAATAGAAGTGGAAGAAGAAATTGAAACTCTAGTACCAATAGATGCAAGATGATAACATATAGAGGAACATACCAAAAAGTAATGAACACACTTAAACAATTATAAAATAACTATGTATTATAGCCACTCTACAGTCGAAGGTAAACAAACTTACCAACAACAACCAAAGGAATCACTTGAGGAGAGAACAAGAAAATTATATAAACTCCTTAAACAACATAACCTCTTCGGAATATATATTACAACTGTAACAGTTAGACCTAAGAGAATACACGATATTCTAGATGAATGGCTCTGGATTACAGAAACCCCAGTAGGAGTAATGATGAAGAAATATCATGACCAATTCATAATGGATGGAACTATAGAAATTAATAAAAGAGAACTATTGAAAAATTATAATGATACACTCTCAAGACTCGATGAGAAATACCTAGTAAACCTCATAGAATATATGAGAAGATACTTTGACTCAGAAAGAGGAAGAAATATAAAATTGATATGATAATAAACGAGAAATCAAAGAGAATCATAAAACTCGCAAAAGAAAAAAAACTATATACACAATTCAGAGTGTTACTCCAATGGCTACACTCAGATATAGATAAAGTTAGAGCACATAATACACATTATATGCTCCCAAAAAATCATATCCTATTTAAGTTCTTTAAAGCCGTACAAAACGAAAACAATACAGAACTAATCAACATATTGGAACACTTTAAACAAGTACAACCAAAATCAGAAAAACAAGTAAACAACTTTAAAAAATACTTCCTATATAAACCAAGAAGAAAACATAGTAGAACACTATGAGCAAAAAAATAAACTATAAACACTTTATACAAACTCTTAAGGCATACGATGTATACGTAACATTCAGAGTGCTAATGCATAAACAAATTGAACATCATGGGGGTAATCCACATGACAAATTTGCACTACAACTAAGACAAGCATATACATTACAACACTATAGAGAAAATAACTGGACAACTAAACGTATCATATCATTCCTTAACGCAGTCAAAAGAGCAATGGATAAAGAGAAATACAAATATTTCACTATCAATAACGCACTATGACACAACAACAATTAATGCAATTCCAACTAACAGAACAAAAGAGAAAAACAATACTTCTCTTTAAAAAATATAAAATATACCCACAATTTAGAACTATAGTAAACCTTATGGCTGCTATGGCTGACTATACATGGCATATAGATGATGTCCCAGAATTCTTTCGGACAAACTCTAATCCATACAACACTAGACTAGAACAACGAAAAACACATATAGGACAATTTAATAAAGAAGAAATAGAATCACTCATAGAATGGATTACTAAAACATTTAAAAATGTAAGAAACCTAATAATTGATAAAAAACAAAATAAATTAACACAACAAGAAATAATTGACAAATATTATAATATGGTCGATAAATATGGCAATATAATAGTAACACCATTACTCAGAACTATAGCCGAAATACCTTCTAGATTATACCTCATGCAGACATATAAACAACTAGAAAATAAAACTTTTTCATAAAACGCACCGTAAATATAAACTACTACCAAAAATTTTCGTATGAAACTTTTGTAAATGTCTGAAAATCAAAGAGATACAAAACAATATTTTTACTAATTTTTTTGGTATATTCTAAATATCTTCTTAATAAACGTTTGTACAAAAAATTTTCGTAGAAAAATATTGGGAAATATATAGAAAAGTAGTTAAAAAAACAGTCGTGTTTGTATTCCAGAAAAAATTTTGAAAATTCCTGAGAGGGGATTGTTAACAATATATAAAAGTCATTAATAAAATTTGGAAATGCAAATTTTTTTATATATATTTGCATTGATATAATAAAATGTAATTAGATGTCAAAGAAGATAATTATACCTTTGAATAATATGAGGCATGCTCTTCATGATTTATTTCATGAGTATCTTGATGAGCTTTATGAGCTTAAGAGGACATGTCGTAGTAGTAGGTGTATGAGCAGATATAATTGGGCTGATGATGAAGAGGTTCAGTGGTTGATGCAGCAAGGTGTTATATTTCCTGGTATGGAAGATGACATGGCCAATTTCTACGATGGAGAGTATGAAGATGAGGATGCTGACACCATATGGCCTCCCACATCTAAGAAAGGAAAGAAGCGCAGTCTTGACCCTTATGGTGATTATTGGAACATGATGGATGCTCTTGAGAAGAAGAGCAAGAAGAAGAAGCACAAGAGGGGTAGCAGAGGAAAGGGAAAGATTATTGACATCACAACTCCTTACAGTGGCATGGAAGAAGACCCACAAGAGGTTGATGAGTATGACACTAGTGGTATAGAGGATGGAAAGGAGATATGGTTTTACCCAGACTATTCGAACAAGCATGATAGATTAGAGTTTAATAATCTGAATGACTTTAGTGAATTTTGTGCGGAGCAAGGCTATCATGTTGATGCTGATGTTGGCATGTCTATTGCATATAGGAGAATCAGTCACACGTGTTTAAACCCAGAGTTAAGGGACGAGGGGGTATTTAATATTGTTGCAGAGGAATCATATGGTGATATGAGATATGCTGTAACTCCAGTTCAAGAGTTGAGTCAGTAATATAAAGTAATAAGGAATATGGCTAATTTAAATAAAGAATTAAAAAAGATATTTTTTACCACATTAAAGAGAAAGGCTGAAGAGGCATCGAAACCAAGGGCACCAATGTATTTGGGTGGTACAGTACCTCCAGTTACTCACAGGCCTACTACATATCAGCCTAATTTATTTAGTGGCCAAACAGACAGTATAGGTTGTATATATTTCTATGAGTGGTCAGACACCACAAGGAATCCTAAGACCTATTACACGTTAAAGGCATTTGAGAATTTCTTGAATGATTGCCACATTTACCTAGCTAGTTGGCAGCGCGAGGTTCTTTCTCACATGAAGCATCCATACGTGGCATGCAAGAAGGGCGAGAGGGATATTGTCATCAAGAACAGTTACATGGAGTTATCCAAGGCTATTGAGGAGGGTAGCAAAGCAGCTATCACCGTCCCTTTTACCCCAAGTAAATCTCAAGAGTCTAAAGCCCCTTTTACGGTTGGTGGTGGTAGTGAAGATAGAGAGCCATACAATGTGGCTATTACAAGACCACCAAGTATGAGACATATGGAGCCAGTATTCGAACCAGATGGTAGATGGCCAGAGGAAGGACGTTGGTTTGGGTAAATGGACTTAAAAAAGTACAACGGCAACGTTGTTGCCATTGAACGTAAGTGAAATTGCGTACATACGGCTAATGTTTTTTTCATAGTAGTTCACTATTTATTAGTGATGCATATTCTTCCTGCAATGGAAGCGGAAATGAGTTTTTCATGGTGAAAAGGACTATCTGTTGTGAAACACGTAGTCTGCGATTATTACTAAAATTTTGTGTTTTTCATTTTGGTAAAAAAAAAGGATGGGTATTGTGAAATACTCATCCTTCATTTTTTATAGGTTTTACATCTGTGATGCTTTCTTTACCATATTCCATAATTATTTTTTTAATTATGGCTGGTATTTCATTTTCCTTAATTAGCTTTGCGCTATTAACATTGGTTGTTACGAGAGGTTTTCCGAAGACATCTACCCTTCTGAAATAGGTATTCTTTCTTCCCTTAAATGTGAACTCAAGCTTTACTTTATCCATTGGACTTAAAAAAGTACAAGGGTCTTATGTAGGCACAACAACATATTCCATTGTTTTTAACTCATCATGGGTTTTTCCCATGTGATGTTTCAGGAAATCCAATTCATTATTGGCTTCCATTGTACCTAGACACCCATAGTTATATGCCTCTTTAACGTCAGTGGTGAATTCCACCTTGTCATTGCTGATGTCGAATGATTTAACCATCAGACCATCACTGTTTTTTGCTACTCCCTTTGCCATAGTATAATAAGATTAAAGATTGGACTTAAAAAAGTACAACAGCAGTTGCTGCTAAGCTTCGCCATCTTCTTCAGCGAAGTCAGCATCTATTGGTTCATCTACTATCCATTCCATTTGAGCTATTGGTTCATCACCTACATCTTTATAGTTATACCATGAGCTATCGATATGCATGTATTCAAGCTCTGGATATTTTTCCGTGAAGTGATGTTTGATGTATTCGAATTCTGAATCAGCGAAGAAGCCATCATCCTCATAGTGTGCTCCTTTTCTCTCATCTTGGAACGTGATTGTTCCATTAGCCCCATCAACCTCTTTAATCCATTTTGATGGTTTGTTAGGCTCAGTAATTTTAAAATATGCCATAATATATCCAAGTTAAGTTATAGTTATTTTATTCCTTATTCATTCAAATACGGAATATGCTAATGCAAAGATATAAAAAATATCTTAAATAACCAAATAAATTAAGTATTATTTGGATATATTAGACTTAAAAAAGTACATAACTCTCACTTTTGTTGATGAGAGTTATAGTATTCATGTATCTTACCAATGCGTTGGATAATTCTCCTTATATCGCTAACTTTAAACTTATATACGGAACAATATTTGCCATCTTGAAACCAATGTACCAATACATTTCCAATCTCTTCTGGGTCTATCTGAACCATATCCACATACAAGCCATCAAGTTTGAATGACGATGAATCAAACCTAATACCATTTGTGACAATATGATTGCCGAAGCACTCCTCAATCAAATGCTTCAATTTATTTACAAGTTGAAGTTTTAAGGGTGTAGCCTTATATAACTGCACCCTTATCTCTTTAAGTTCTTTTTCGGTCATTATGCCAAATCAGTTAGGAAATACCACCAATTACTGAGAAGTTGCTCTTTTGCCAATGGATTGTTGAGCACGACCTCGCTAAACTCTTCCATACTCTCAAAGATTGCTGTATCTCCGTCTGAAAGAGCAAGTGTGCTCATTTCCTTATCAGAGATTGAATCCATCCATTTCTTGTCATAAGATGAATCCTTTGGCACTCCGATTACTCTTACATTAAGATGTTTATCCATATTCTTTTTAAATTTATTGTTTGATGGTGCAAAGATACGAAATATTTTTGAAACAGCCAAATAAAAATAGATTTATTTTAATTTTATTTTTTCCCTATATATTATATAATAAGGTATATATAGTGATTTTGTAAAGAAATCAGAAATATTTTCGATTGAGCGTAATTTTTTTGGTATTTTTCTTGGTTATGTGCTGGGGATTTCGTATCTTTGCATCGCAAATAAAAAATTAAAGGAGATTTAAGTTATGAAGTTTACGATTGACGGACGTGAATATGAGGATTATCAGTTGAGCAACGAGCAGATTGCTAGACTGATTGAGGGTGACAATACCTTAGATTTTAATGCCTTGCAATGTCTCACAAATAAGGTATATGAGCGTTTCAAGTATGCCCTTTGTCCTCGTAAGAATGAGGGTGAGGATAATGACGATGTATTTGCACGTTTCTTTAGCAACTTTGTCAATGGCAAGTGTCATAGCAAGAAAAAGGTAGCAGAGAGAATGTGCCGTGAGCATAGATACCTACAAAACGAAATGTTCAAGGTATGTTTGGAATATATCAAGAAACTCGCTGAGAATTGTGAGAATGGTTATTATGACCCAAGGAACAAGTATGCAGCAGAGACCTCAAAGAAGATTATTGATTATTTTAAGGAAATAGATTATCCTTATTAAAAATCATTAATGTATTGAAGATTTCTAAGAAAATTTTTGGTAGATTCAAAAAGATTTCGTATCTTTACATCGTGAAAGAAATTAAATCAGTTATTAACAATTAAGAAAGAGTTAGTTATGAGCGCAATGATTGAGATTACAAGCAAGGGTGCAAGTTTCGCTGAGAATGGTAAGCGTGAGCGTGCTTGGCATGGACTTGGACAAGTGGTAGATGAACCAATGTTCGTGAAGGATGCACTGAAACTTTGTCACGCTGATTACAACGTAGGCTTACAGCCAGTGATAGCCCTCTCTGATGAGTTACGCAATGCTATGGACAATGGCGAGTTTATCAACGCTGCAATGTTGAAGAGTCTGCTTGTTGACAACACTATGGCTACAATGCGTCTCGATAGCAACAAGAGCCTTGGCATCGTATCTGATAAGTATGGTATCGTACAGAACGAGGACGCTTTCAAGTTTGTTGATATGTTTTGCAGTGGTAAGTTTGCTGATAGAGACAATACCCCAGTGATTGAAACTTGTGGCGTGCTTGGAAATGGTGAGCGTGTATTTGTTACTGCAAAGTTCCCACAGAGCATTGTGTTGGACGCAAAACGTGACGATTTGGTGGATATGTACGTAGTGTTTACCACCTCTCACGATGGCACTGGTTCAGTACGTTGTATGGTAACTCCAGTACGTGTTGTATGTAACAATACCCTTAATTGGGCAATGAAGAATAACATTGGGCGTATCGCATTTCGTCACTCTTCAAAGGTTATGTCACGTCTTGACCTCTTGAATAAGGAAAACGCTGAGTTTGCTTATAAGGCTCTGAATGTGGCTGAGACTTACTCTAACTCACTCGCACAGAGTTTTGAGCACTTGCGCAACATCAAGTTGGCTGAAAGAGACCTTGATAACATCATTGCACAAGTTGTATTGGCTCCAGATGCTTCAAAGGATTTCTTGGAGAATCATAACATCTACAGCGATGCAATCAAGACACGTGGACGCAACATCTTCTTAGGTGTCAAGGAGTGCTTAGAGACTGGTATAGGTCAAGAGGGTCAAGAGCGAGGTACTGCAATGTGGCTGATGAACGGAATGACCTCTTACTTTCAGAATGAGGCCACAGAGCGCAGCGAGGAAATCAAGTTCGACAGCATTATGGATGGCAACATCTACAAAAAGGTGCAGAAGACATTTGACCTTTGTCTCGCAGCAGCCTAAGAAAATTAATCCCCACCTTAAAAAAGTGGGGATTTTTCTTGGTTATTTCAAAATAATTTCGTATCTTTGCATCAAGAAACAATTAAAGATAAATGAATATGGAAAAGATTAGAATTAAAAAGAGAAAACCGAAATTGTGTTATCCAAAATGCAATCATATATATCAGCAGTCAGCACAACCTTATAGGAATGTGTTTGTTAGGGTTAAATCAGTCAATAAGATTGGAAAAGAAGATGAACTTGGTAATGCTACTTATAAAGTAATTTACACGTTTGATGAAATTGATTATTATCACGATGTGTATGGCGATAAGGAGTTTGTAAATATGGTCACATCAAATGGTAAACCTTATGAGGATGGCGAAAGATATGAGTGGGAATTAAGTATTGATTGTTAGTATGGAGAAAAAGTATATCATATAAGGGTAGTTAAACAAATAAAGAATAAGATTATGAAGATTAATGAGTTAAAAGATTTTTCGTTTTATATTGGTAACACTTCTGATGATTTAGATGTTGTTGCAACCAATGAGGGTATCATGATTGATGATGAACTTGATGGCACGTATGATGATAACGACATTATTGATAGTCATGACTTATGCAATGCCATTGATGATGCGATACTTAATTGCACTAAATTGTCAAGCGACGATACAGATGAATTGGGCACATATCTTGGTGCTGATATTACCATTAAAGATTGGTGGGAAGAAAACTATGGTTAAACAATATCATATAAGGGTATATATTCCCACAGAGGAAATTGGACTAATCATGAACGATGCGGTTGATACCAATGCTTTCAAACTGAATAATAGTTATGACGGCATGAATGGTATGATTGCAATCTATGATGGCTATTGCAATGGCAATGTATTGAAATTGCTCATTTCCCTTGGTATTATATATTTCCCATTGAATAATTATGAGGATTTCATTATCACTTGTCCAAATTGTGGTGAGAGGATTAATGATGATATGATATTAACCATATATGATGAAAATCTATTGAGTGGCTATAATATACTATGTTATAGAAATGATTGTGGGGTACAAATGGCTGATGTGGAATTTCTAAACCAATAAAAATATGGATAAGTATCTATTTTATAATTACGCTTATTTAGCGTTATGGGTGATTGTTCCATGCTATCTATACATATTATATAAGGTATGCAAGTGGTTGGGATTAGATAAGGAATAAGGTGTAATCTATAGGGGTTACACCTTTTTTTGTAAACAATTCAGAAAAATATTATTATAAATTGAAAATAATTTGGTTTTTGTTTGGCTAATTCAAAATAATTTCGTATCTTTGCATCACGAAACAATTAAGGAGATAAAGATATGTTAGGTTACAGCAAAGCAAAACAAGAGTTAGGAATTTCCTACTTAGGTAATGTGGCACAGAGCATGAAAATGCGCCTTTCTTATGAGCATGGCACAATGACATATTGTTTGTACCTCGCTCCTTGGAATATGAGTGGCTACAATGTATGCCCCAAAGGTCAGCACTGCAATGAGTTCTGCCTTAATGGTAGTGGACAAAACAAGTGTGATGAACTTGCGAGAGGTATTGAGGGTTCTAAAATTAATCGCTCACGCATCAAGAAAACCAAATTGTTCTATGAGAACAGAGGTTTGTTCATGGATATCCTCATACATGAGATTGAGAGCAAACGAGAGAAAGCAAAACGCATGGGATATGGCTTTAGTGTGCGTTTGAATGGTACAAGCGACATTTCCCCACTTGCTTTCAGAGACCCTAAGACTGATAAGAACATCTTAGAGTTGTTCCCAAATATAACTTTTTACGACTATACAAAGGTTTATAACAGAACAAAACTCTTAGAGACCTATACCAACTATGACCTCACTTTCAGTTATGACGGATATAATTGGGATGAATGTGAAAAGTTCTTACAAAACAATGGCAAAGTTGCTGTAGTGTTCTATTCTGAAAAGGGCATCTTACCAAAGAAATTTAAGGGTTATGATGTAATAGATGCAAACAACTACGATATGCGTTATTTAGACCCAAAACGCTCTATTATGGGGTTGCACTACCATAAAACAGCACATGATTATAAGAGTGGACATTTTGTAGTGCCAAACACACCATTCGTAATTAATCTTGACAAAGAGAGTGATGTGGATTGGGGATTTTAATTCCCCACCACATTTTTCTACGAAAAAATTTGGTAGATTTAAAATAATTTCGTATATTTACATCAAGAAACAATTAAAGATTAGAGATATGGCAAGGAAATATGCGTATTACGTATCCGTTGTGGACGGAGAGGATTCAGAGACATTTGAGCGTTATAGTGCTGCTTGCACCCATTATTGGCAAGGTGATGCGCCTAAAACTCTGTTTGGTGTGGATGAACAAGGTGAGTATTCAGTAATATTTTCAGAGGAATGAAGAAGTTATTTAGTTTGCTTATAATGGCATTTGCTTTGTCTCTAACGGCTTGTAATGCCAAAGGTAATAAGTTAGAGGGTAAGTATCTTACAGAGGAATACAATACGCAAGATGGCGATGGAATGACCCAAGTGACTTACACCTTTACTAATGATTCACTCTACATTGATGCCTATCCAAGTGGTTGCGGAATCACGGCACTTTCATTGGAGTGGTACTCTGATAAGAGTTGCACGGCAACAGAGACCATAACCGACATCAATGGCGATGGCAAAGAGGTAGCATATATAAGGATATACCATATATCTTTTGTACCATGCGAGTGGGGTAAAAATGAGTTTGCAGTATTCCGAGACTACAAGGTTGTTGATATAATTAAGAAATTTTAACGAGGTAACTTTGGTTATCTCGTTTTTTTTTAATATCTTTGCCAAAGTAATAAACTAATAAATTAATAGTAAAAATGGCAGAGAACGAAAGTAAAGTTTGGGAAAAACTATGCGGTAAAAAGATTGGTACTGAGAAACTTTCGATAGAGGGTTTTAAGAATCAGATACCATTTGAGATTTACGATGGCTATGCTTATTGTGAGAACTATAAGGGTCACAGGTATGATATGGAATATCCTACCCTCAAAGCGGTTAGGGAGAGTGAAGAAATGGCTAATACCATTTTAAATTATATCAATAAGATTAGTGATAAAAAACTTGAATCAGTTGATGAAATTGGTGTTATCCATTGTTTGATTACATTTAACACCTTGAAACGTGATGGCGTTGAGATTGTACCTAAAACAAAAGAGGCTGCATAATTATGGGAAAATTTAAGATACAACTTAACTATAACGCTTCGTATGTCACCGAAGTGGATGCGAAGGATGAAGGTGAGGCTTATGATAAGGCTCGTAATAGAGCAGAAGAAGCCGATATTAAAGAGTTCGTGATTTGTGGTGAACGTGAATCACTAATACTTAGTAGGGAAGACTAACGTTCATATAGTTTTTTTTATTGTTTTATATTAGTTGTTCCATGTGGGCTGGGAAGTAATTCTCAGCCCATTTTTTGTTAAAAAGGGTTAATATCCCAGAGATTTTCCACAATTTCCTTTGTCAATTCAAAATAATTTCGTATCTTTGCACCATCAAACAAATAAGGAAGATTAAGTTATGGTAGAAGCAAAGTTAAGAGTTGAAATGACCGAAACAAGAAATGGGAGCAAAAACCCTTTCTATGGTAATACTATGGTTAAAAAGGTAGTTGAGGACATTCTCTACCATGATACCGATAAGAGAGAAGATATTGCTCCTTGTGGAGTTTATGCCACCATTGGTATTAGGGGCAAAATAACATTGGGAGAGGGTGATACGCCCTTAGAGACGCTGAATGTATTTGACATCAAAATCAATAGGTATTATTTCGATAGAGAGGGTGATGGCGGTTACATTGCATATTTCACCATTGAGGAAAAAACCTATGAAGTATGGGTGCGTTTTGAGGATAAACACCTTATGGAAATAACTCTTTCAGAATGGCTGCAAAGTTCATATTTTGAAGATGGTGACAATGCAGATAACGTTTACCATGTGTGTGATTTCACAACAATATCTGAACTCATTTGTTAAAAAGGGTTAAAAGACCAGATAAAATTTGGCCAGTTCAAAATAATTTCGTATCTTTGCATCACAAAAGAAAACAACATTATTAATAACATTAATTTATAGGAGATTAAAAAAATGACAAAAGAAGTAAAGAAAGTAACAATTGATGCACGTGTTCGTGCAATCGCTAAGAGTGGTAGCGGTAAGGGTGTAGGTATGCCAAATTGGTTTACGCTTCCGCAGAATAAGGAGAAACGTGCGCTGCATATCGACATCTGCAAAAAACTCGCAGAGTTGTCAGAGAAACACGACAACTATCCTATCACCTACCTTGTGTATTTCGCTGTGGGCAAGAACGCACATCGTCTTTGCACCTTCCTCGGTGGCTACGACAAGATTGACGAGAAGAAGGCCGAGACTATCTTCAAGTGGCTCACTCTCTTCGCAAAGCACCACAAGAACGAAAAGTTGTTCAAGAATCCCAACGTGGCTCATGCTCTTTGTCGCTTCTACGACAAGTACAGCACCAAGACCAAGGATTTCAAGGATGCTTTGGAGAAGATGGAGAAGAACCCCAAGATTGACGTGAAGAACGCTAAGATGGCAGTCGAAGGGTTGGGCATCGCCAAAAAGGTGGAAGAGACTGCTCCAGCAGAGGAAATGGAAATGGCTATGGCTGCTGCCGAGTAAGACAAAGGTTAGGTGGGGTGAAATAATCCCCACCATTCCTTAACAAATCTTAAAAAATGCCGAAATATTTGGTCAATCCAAAATAATTTCGTATCTTTGCACCGTTAAAGCAAAAGAGTTATGGATACATACGAAACAGAAAGTGGTTACATTGTAACTGAGACCCTTGGCGGTTTGGAAGTCACAGAGGACGATAGAGTTATTTGCACACTCGATGGCAAGACCCTTGAAGACTATTGTGACGAGGACGAAAACATTGACGATGATGCGCTTGAAGCAGACATCCGTGAGGGTGAAGAAGTAGAAGATTTCTTAGCCTATCAGAATGAATACTGCTAACGAATGTTAATGAGTGCAAATTTCTACAAAAAAAATTGGTAGTTTCAAGAAATTTTCGTATCTTTGCATCGTGAAACAATAACAAAGTATTAATTAATAAAAGTAAAGCAAAATGAGTAGCGCACAGAAACGTCTGAATAAGGCGATTAAGAACAACCGAGTGGTAGCAATCCCCTCGAAGAAGCGTAAGGACTATATGGTTGACGAGAATGGTCAGCAGATGTATGACCCCAAGACCAATGAGCCAATGGTCAAGGAAACGCAACTTTATAAGATTAAGAAAATGAACTAACGGCTTCCGATTTGGGGCAAAGGTGGTAAGCGATTTGCGCTGTGTATAGGTCAGGAGATAGTCCGCACCTCCACCACCCCACTGCCGTTTCTTAGGTAGGGATAAAACAAACTATAGTGAATGGGAATGTGCTACGTGCCGCTTCGTGCTTGCACCTACAAGCCAACCCAATATTGGGGAAACCCTACCTAATTTTCTCAAAGGTTAAACGAAGTTAAAACACCGAAAAAATTTGGTCAGTTCAAAAAAATTTCGTACCTTTGCATCAGAATTAGTAACGAGGGTTGCGATACCCTCACCTAAAAAGAAAGAAATAATGGAAAGACCTCCGCCCAGTTAAAGGGCTATAGTTATGTCGTTAATGTAAAGGTTAGAATAATAAGGTTGAGGGAGTGACCTTGAAAAACCCTACAAAGAAGTTATGATTAGAGACCGACCCTAAGTAAAGAATATATTTACCGCCTCTACCCATGTCAATGTGCATGGCTTGGCAAGGTCATTCGACCAAAAACGAAAACTTTAAGCCCCCTAAACGCTTATGTTCCGCCCCCAATCCGCACCAATATGATAGAGTGCCGATGTCATTGGGCGAGTTTATCTGCCGATTATACGCTGCCAAACTGCCAAAAGGCTGCGATTCACGGCTGTCCGTTAGAAGCGTTAGGGACTTGTTAGAACGATGGAAGTTAAGCCAGTATAAGCCACTGCCCCCCAAAACGTGCGCACATATCTGAGGGGCGTGCCAAAAGGTTATAAATCGTTCATTTTATTAACATGATGGGGCATTTGGGACGCGACAACTAAGTGATTATAAGCCGAGCGTTGTTCACGCCACCGTCGCCCTCAAAAGATAAGTTGTGTAATCAACCCTACTCACAGCGACTATGACGTTAATCGTTTGCGGTGTTGCCATAGTATGCTACTAAAGGTGTGAGAAACAAGTGAGGTGGATTCGATGCGCCCTAAGTGGGGATGCCGAACTGCGCTGCATTAAGTTGCACTCGCCTTTGCCATCATGGACTTTGGACGTGTCCCACCTCACATTTTTAAGCCTCAGCTAGCTCAGTTGGTAGAGCACTACGTTTGACGTAGGGGTCGTTGGTTCGAGTCCAACAAGGGGCACAAAAATGCTCGTTTTGCGTTGTGGTAACGCTCTTTGTTTTCCATAATTTGAATTGTTAGGTTTTTAGTTAGATGGGGTGATGTCGTGAGACATTTCCCCATTTGTATTTTTTAACATAAAATTTTTGGTAGATTCGTTATTTTTTCGTATCTTTGCATTGTCAAAACAAATAAAGCATTAAAGATTATGAGTACAATTTTAGGAGTTCAGAGAACAAAGTTGGATAACTGCGAGGTAGTATCTTGTGGTTTGACAAAGGAGCAGCACGACATTGCAGCGGAAATGGTTAAGGATGACCCATTTTGGCTTATGCGGTATGACTTTGAAAAGGTTGATACTGAAATGGCAAACGTATGGATTGCTGACGCATTTAGTGAGGGCAATGAGGAATATGCTCATTTCTTGCAGAAAGCCATTGCTGATGGTGCAGACCTTTACACTATGACTGATGGTTTTGGAGATTTTAAACAACCACTTGGTGAGGTAGCGATTTATTTTGATTAAAAAGGAGGTAGGACTATGGAATACGATGCATACGATTTTTTTGAAGCAGTCAAGCACTACGGAGAACTTGGACACGATGAAATAATGGAGATAACCAATGATGAAGAAATCATTATTGACGGAAAAATAGTAGATAGTATTCTCGATGATGATGGATTGAAGTACTCATACATTGGTGATGATGGGTGTGCATATTCAAGACATCTTGATATAGACAAGATTAACGAAGAAATTTGTGATAAGATTTATGAGTTTCTTTGTGATAATCGTAACGAGAATCTTGATTTCTTCAACGGATTGGGTTAAAAATGTTAAAAAGTTTGGTGGTGTGAAAATAATTTTGTATCTTTGCACCATCAAACATTAAATAAGGAGAATTATGGCAGAATTAAACTTAGTTGAGAAAGCAAATAAAGTTATTACGTTCCGTAAGTATATTCGTGAAGAGTGTCGCAAAAAGGGACTTGAATACCCATCAGATGCGAAGATTTCTGAGTATATCAATAAAAAGTATGGCATGAATGTGGACGATTTCATGAAAGACTACACCAAACATGAGGGTATCTTCCGTGACCCATTCGAGGATTTCAAGGCTGAGATTATCAACAAGTTTGAATGGGGTGACAACAAGCCAACAGATGATGAAATACGTGATTTTCTCGTTAGTAGTGGATATGACATTAATGGTTTTGTACGCCAGCACTCAATCAATAGTCATGCTCCATTGGAGAAAGAAGTTCTCGTTTCCACTATTAATAACTTAGAGCCATTTCAGCTTGTTCAGTTGTGGAACAAGTTCATTGAGGAAAGCGCAATGTATGGGGCAGATTCCCACATCTATGACCTCAATGATAGAGAGGACTTGAATATGCTCCGCAGAAACATGACCCCAGCAGATTGGGCAAAGGTGGTAGTCTTAAGGGGTCGTTATGTTCAGTGGTTTAACCTCAACGATGGTAAGATACAGAAAGTCGATGAAGATGACATCAGAGGTGTAATTATTGCCTATTGGTACGACATCTTCCCTCGCTTATTGGCATGGAGTGAGTGCTACGAAAAGATTGGAAAAGGTACAGAGGGAGAAATGTTCTATTTTGACTACATTGTACGTCCTATCTTCTGTAAGTATCTTGGGTATAACTATGACCCATCAAAGGGAACAATCAAAGAAATCAAAAAGGACTAAGTTATGTTTGGATTATTCATTTTATTCTGCATAGGTGTTATGGTGTGGGACATTGCAAGTGACCCACACTACACCACCAAAATGAAAGAATTGGAAGAGGATTAACTATGTTATATGTCATTCCTAATTATCGTAATATGTTTATCCCTACGTTCTATGACCCATTTGGCAGTCCTATATTTACTCCAAAGCATAGAAAACTAAAGGGGTATCAGAAAAAACATCGTTAAAAATTTGGAATTGTCGATATTTATTTATATCTTTGCAATATGAGTACAATAGGACAGAATTATAAACAAGCAATAAATAACAACTTTAGGCACTGCACAATTAAGCGTGATGCGGAAAGTGTTTTCAATGCTCTTAATATCAGTATTAAGGGTAGTGATAATATGTCCATACTTCCAAAGGTCGAAAAGGTTGAATTAACCACTATTGATGATTTGCATGACAAGTTATCATTATCATGGGACGATTATAAGACCGAGGGGGTAGTTACATGGAGACCATCCGACAACAAGATTTCAAAGGAAATGGTTTTTTGTGGTATTGAATAAATTGTGGTATCGTAATTAAATTTAACAAATTTTTCATTTTTAATTTTTCCCTTCTCAAGTCGTGAGATTTCGGAAGGGCTTTTTTTTTTATATGGGCGAGTGTTGCAACTAGGTTAGACAAGTTGGTCTTAAAAACCAATGGGCATAAAAGTAAGTCCTATGGAGGGTTCGAGTCCCCCCTCGCTCACACTTTAATCTCCTTTACCAAGTGGGAAATGTTAAAGATTGTTATAATCCAGACATTTCTCACTAATTTTTTTGGTAGATTCATTATTTTTTCGTATCTTTGCATCACAATTAAAAAGGAGATTATATTATGAGAGTTTATCAAGAGGATATTATCAATGCTATCTATAGTAGAAAGACTTGGGGTGGCAGTAACGTGGTCGTAAGGACAGAGAACAACGTCACAGAGGTTTTCTTCTATGGCAATAGAATTGCAGTTATTGACCACAACACTAAGAACGCAACGTTTGACAACTGCGGTTACAACAATGCAGCAACAACGGCACGTATCAACGCTTGTAAGATGTATTGTGACAATTATGGTTACACCTATTAAATAGATTCAAGTTATGGTATTTGAAGATAATAAAGAGTTATACGAGAAACAACAGAATTTACTCGCTGAACTGCGTAAGTTGGTAGGTAGGGGATTTGATTTCTCCGAAGCCTATATGAAGCAGTGTGACAACGATTGCAACCGCATAGGAGAGCAAGAAATCCGATATGGTAGGATTACCAAGAAGTATGTGTATATCGGTTGTAGAGCGATTTATACGACCAATGACGAGATTACAGAGTATGGCGCAAGGATTCTTAAGTATTCTGTCTGCACAAGGCAAGGAGAGACAAATAAGATAGCCTTAGAGGACTTGTTTGTCTGTGACCTCGAAAAGATTCTCCATGACATCGAGTTTGCCCTTTGGTGGGAGAAAGATGTGAGAATGAAGAAACTGCAAACGGAAATGGCAGATTGCCAGAAATATGTGACTTTATTTGATAAGTTCTTGAAAAAATAAATAGATTCATTATATTTATAATATATCCAAGGGAAATTGAGGGATTCCCTTGGATTTTTTCAAGGAAGAAAAACCTTTTTAAATTGATTGGGTTTGGCTAATTGGGGAGTTAGCCAAACTTTTTTTTAATTTTTTTCTGTTTTTTCTTGGTTAATTCAAAATAATTTCGTATCTTTGCATCGTAAACAAACAAAGAATAAGATTATGAGTAATTCAAAAGTAAGAAAGCAGTTAGAAGCACAGAGTAAGAATGAGAAGTTGTTGGAAGCCTACAAGAAAAAGGCTGACCTCATCCTCAACTATCAGATGTGCAAGGCATATTATAAGGATAGTGCCCTTTCTATCCTCGCCATCGTTGAGAAAATCCTCAAGGCTAAGTATAATCTACCTTGGCAAGAGAAACTCATCCGTAAGGCTCTAAACGAAGCAAGGGGCAAGACAAATGCAACAATCGCTATCCCTCAGTTCAAGTATGAGAAGAAAGTGCATGACATTCTCATTGAGTTTGTAGAGAAGCACTTGGACAAGATGGCAAAGGAATCTGCCACAAGGGGAATGTACCCACTTGTATTTGTCGATTTGGTCGAGAAATATTCATAGTCGTAATCTTTTTGTTTTGACGTGGTGACTAGGTAATCAATCAAAGCCTAGCCACCACTTTTTTTGTTAAAAACCCTTAAAAAATTTGGCTATGTGCTGGGAATTTCGTATCTTTGCATTGTAAAACAAATAAAGGAGATTAAATATGAAATTATCAGAGATTAAAGCAATTGTTACGAATAACTACTCAAAGCAGTATCGTGTTCATGTGATTAATGGTGGCTCTATCGTTGTGCGCCTTTGGAAAACAGATGATGGACGTATCGCCATCATGGGTAATAGAAAAAAACGCTACGGACATGAGTTGTCTTTGTGGGACAAGTATGATGAGTGGACAGATTTACGTCTCGTTGAGCACAAGGAAATTGACTATTACAAGCGTTTCGTTAAACGTGCTAATGATGCACTGAAAATGCTGAATGAGAGTGGTCTTTGGAAAGACATCAAAGAGAGTATTGAGCATTTCTTCACGCTTTCAGAGGCAGAACAAAGAGAATTGGTAAATGACATCATAACAGATTCTTATGAGTTGTTTTATCACGAAGTTTACAAAGAAAATGGAAAGTATTCTTGGGTGCATGGCTATCAAGTGTTTGAAGCCTTTGTGAGAAAGACGTGTTGGAAATCTATTGCTTGGCACAAATGGGAACGCAACCGCATGAGTGAAGAAGTTGCTCAGTGCATCAAGAATGGCACAAGTTTTCACAGACGTTGGGAAAATGGCTACGACAATACGGTTGAAGTGGCAAATCATGATGGTGAGAAATGTGCATGGTATAGTGAGGAGTATAGAAATTGTGGAAATGGCCACTACTACTTAATGTTTGATGCTACTCATGCAATATATTATGAGGACGATTAAAAAAAAGGGGAAAAAAAATCCCCTTTTTTCTTTGTAGATTCAAAATAATTTCGTATCTTTGCATCACAAAACAATTAAAGATTAGAGTTATGGAATATACAATGAAGAAAATCGGCAGCAAATATCCGAGCAATGCAATCCTTAAGGAAATGTATCAGACAATCATGTCTTACATCAAAGGTAGAGGCAATATATTTGCTATGACTGAGAGGTGTAGGCAGTATTTCACTTGGGGCGCAAATGCTTTCAAGTATATCGCTTCAGAAGATGGTTGCTATGGTATTCAGTTCAAGGTGACTGGTCTGCTCCATCGTGGTCGAGTAAGAATTTATTACAATCCGAGCAGCGACTACTTTGATATTGAGTTGCTTCGTGCAATCAAGGATGAAATGGTTTGGGGTGCTGAAGATATTGATTTCACCCAACTGCATAACCTATTACATCAGCACATCGAGAGGACAGACGACCCAGAGGTGTGAAATGTTAAAAACGTTAAAAGGTTTGGCTGAATGAAAAAGATTTCGTATCTTTACATCGCTTAAGAGAAATAAACGTGGGTCAAAATATCATCAAGGTTCTGCGCAGATTGGTGATGGTGGTGTGCGGTTATGCGGAAACCTAAAACTCCATCTTTCCCACATTTTAAGATATAGGGGGAGAACACTCAGAGGACTTAGGAAATCGGAGTGCCCCAAAGGAGAAATAACCTCGTCTAAGGGTAAGAGTAGGTCGTTTGACATTCCAATGCGCATTTGGAAGAAGAGGCTGGCTGTGTAGTCAAGTAAGGAAAGTGCAACTCCGCCACTAATTAGTTTCTCCTTTTAAGATATAAGACAAGATTGAGTTGAAAGATGGGGATAGGCATCCATCGCAAAGAGGGAATAAGGTTCGCCTACACAAGAAAACAAACCTCCCATGTCTTGCCTTGTTATAGGGTGATTCCCTTGCAAGAGGTGATAGATAAGGTAAACAATGGTGTAAAAACCAGAGTAGTTTCACCCTTCAATTTTTATCATTCAAATCTCCTTTTCGACCTCAAGTGTTAAAATATGGCACTTGAGGTTATTTTTTTAATAAAAAATTTGGTAGATTCAAAATAATTTCGTATCTTTGCAACACAATTAAAAAAATAAAGATTATGAAGTATTCATTAACAATTGAAAAGAGTAATTCAAAGTATTACACTTACAAGAACAACATTCCAACTTGGGATAAGGTTCGTGAGATATTAAGAAGTGGTCTTGACCAGTGGACTACTAAGGTTTATATCTATAAGTGGAGTTCAAACGACAGATGTCTTGGGCATGTGTGTGTCACAATGGGCAATCTGTGGAATGTGTTATCATACGGAACTGATAAACTGTTAAAATAGTGTTAAAGAATCTGGATTGTTTGGTCAATTCAGATTTTTTTCGTATCTTTGCATCAGAAATTAAAAAGATTAGAGATTATGGGAATATTTTTCAACAATGACAAAAAGAACTACTGCGGAAGATACAAGGGTATTGATGTATGGCAGTATGGTTGCATGATAGGAAATAATTGGTATGGTGATTTCTACGTTACCATTCCGAGGGGAGCAACAAAGCGGAACATGAAAGTTAAGGATAGTGTTTGCCGTTCTCTCGATGCCGTTAAGGGTTATATTGACAGAAATTTAGAAACATTGAAAAAGGAGAGCGCAAAATGAGTGTAAGGAGTGGAAAAGAAACAAAGCGTACCCCAATGGAACTTTATAAGGGGTATCGTGTTATCAAGGTGACGAAAATTGAATATCATCGTTGCCTTTGGGATAATAGCCGATTCGATAAGAATTGGATTGATAGCAAAGAGGTGCATTTCGATTTCTGCAAAGAGGGTAACGAGAAACTCCCATCGCAAGATTATAACGTGCAAGCAAAGAACGTTGAGGGTTGCAAAGAAGCAATAGATAAGTTCCTCAATGGAGATATATATTATACTCATGCGGAATATCAGAAATATGTTAAATCACCTAATAATAAGTGTGATAATGCCTATGGCTATGATTCTCTTATGAAGTTGATGCGTGAGCACAAAAAGGCTGATAAACGCATGAAATGGTTTCTCGAAGAGAGATTGCATGACGCAAATTTCCATACCGCGGCTGATTATTTGAGCGATTGTGATTATGATGGTTTTGAGCAGTTTGTTGCTAAAGATTGCCAATTTCATGAGAAATTTGAGGTATATACCCATACAATGCGCAAGGCTATCAAAGACCCAAAGAGATTAGAAGCGCACATTAAGAGTGCCATTGAGGAATATTTCAAGGCACATAATATGGACGTTGGAAATACATCTGTGGAAGTGAAATTCTGTGAAGAATGGTAACTTTAGCACGTTTCTGTTAAGTTAAGTATGTGAATGTTTGTTTGATTGGGTGGTGCTGAAAAACATCACCCAATTTAGTTTTATTAACACTTTTTTCTTGGCTAGTTGAAAATAATTTCGTATCTTTGCAACACAATTAAAAAAGATAAGTAATATTATAAATTAAAAACAAAGTAACAATGAAGAAATTTATGATGGCTCTCGTCTGCCTTATGACGATGGTGGCGTTCTCAAGTTGTGGATGCTCTTACAACGTAACAGCAAATTACGATGTGTGCTATCCAGATGGTACTCGTTCATACAACGAGACTACAAAGGTAGAAAACGCATATAGTGAGCCTACTGTGGTTTGTTACTCATTTGGTGGTACTAACTATGTTTCAGTTAGTTGCTCTGACAATCCAATGACTAACAGCAAAAAGGCTACACACTACATTACTACTACCGCCCCAATTAGGCTGAATGGGTACAGCGTGGAAAACGCTAAAAAGGCTAAGAAACGTACCACTGCCTATACCAAGAAGAAGAGTAAATATGATGAAATATACATGAGCGATATTCTATCACATTAACAAGTGTTAAAGTCTCGAAATCATTTGGTGGTTTCGAGATTTTTTCGTATCTTTGCACCAACAAATAACAATTAAAAGGAGATAAAGATTATGGAAGAAATTAAAGTTTGCCCTTATTGCAAAGAGCATGATGTCGTTAAAAACGACAAATCATATCATTGCAATTCTTGTGATAGTGATTTTACTGAAAACGATTTTATTCACGAAATCTTACGTCAGAAGATTTCATGCGTTTGCAGTGGTGAAGAAGCAACAGAAGAAAATCCTATAGACTGCACGATTGGCGGTGAAATGCTCATGATTGAAGACGAAGCACAAGGTCTTTCTACATTGGAAATGTCAAGGGTTGTTGGCTTATTCCAAGACTATGAAGGTATTGTATGGGTTAATATTGAAGCGTGTAATGAGCCAATAGAAGTTGATTCATTAGCAATATCTGATTTACAGACTATTTTTGATTGGCTTGAAGAAAACTATGGTAATGTAGTGGCAACTGACTATTTTTGGGCATATTATAAAAAATAAAATTATGTGGTTTAACAATAAATTTAACAAAGACAACACGATTCACTTTGATGTGGAAGAGTGGGTTTGCACAGATACAGACGAATGCCAGTTCTGCCGTAAGATTAGCGACACAGAGTTTGAGTACATTCAGTTAAAGAATGAGGATTTGAAGAAATTCATTGAGACATTCCAGTTGGGCAACAAGCATTTGCTTTCAGTGCTGAATGACCGCACCACCATTGCTGATTGGTATCAGAGTGAAACAGATGTAAATGATTACGATGCAGATGCAATCAGTGAGTATCTTTCCCCTTATGGTGGTATTCTCGATGGTGTGACTGACGAAGCCGAGCGCAATCAGTTAATTGCAGAGTGTATTTTTGAAACTGATGATGTAGCAAACGATTGGTATGAGTAAGAATGTTAAAGTAGTCTGTTATGTGGACACTAAGGATAGTACAAAGGGGTGTTTATGCGCTATCCCATCTGATAAGGATGCACGCAAAAGCGATGTTATCCAAAAGGTGGCTGATTGCATTGTTGAGAGTGGCATTCTCGCACAATTCTCAAATCATGCCATTGACATTGCAAATGCAGTGTGCCATCATGGTTTTTCCAATATCAATGAATATGAGTTTGGTGTTGAGGAAGTTCCATTGATTGAGTGTTAAAAGTGTTAATTCCCTTGGTCAATTCAAGGGAATTTCGTATCTTTGCACCATCAAATAAAAGGAGATAAAGATATGGCACATAAGAAGTTTACAAGTAAGAGCATACCTGAGATTGTCTATGAGGTGCAAGATGAATATTGGCTTGGTGATGATACCTACGTGATTATCTTTCAAGATATGGATGATGCCGATGGTGGCACATTCCGTTTGGAAGTCGAGTACCATAAAGACGAAGAGCGTATCACTTACACAAGGGTGTACGATTATAAGAATGTTGAAGCATCCAAGTTAGTTTCTCCGTGCTTTAAAAAGCAGATTGAGGAATATATCTTACAGAAAGCTAATGTTATCTCTGAGGACGAAATGCTTGTTACTAATGAAATCTCTGTGGAGTTGACATTGGCAGTGCCCAAGTCAATGGCAATAGGTGAGTTCCAAAAATGGCTAAAGGAGAGTTTCATTGAGGTTAACCGCCTTGTTCCGACCGATAAGGAGAAACTTATCAACAAAGTGAAAGTATTACAGATTAATAATAAAGGTAGCAAATAAAATGGCAAAGGAATTAGCAAAGATGCGTAATATTCGCACAAAGCAAGTTGAGGTTCGCACCTCACTGAAACATCGAGAGGAAGCAAACAAGGCTCTCCGTGAGAAGATTACACCGATTTGGAGTGCTGACAAGGAGAAGCGCACAGAGACGTTAGAAACGCTCACCAAGTCGCTCGTTGAGGGTCGTGCAAAGGTACGTGACTATCAGAAGCAGTTGCGTGAGTTTAAGAACGAAATCAAGGCAACAAATCGTGCTTATGACCTCTCAAAAGGGGAGTAAATGTTAAAGTTATGTCGAAAAAAAACACGAAACACTATCGCCCAAATGGTTATCATCTTACATGGGCAGAAAATTTTATGATAAAATTCTTCATAAAGCATATTGGTAAAATTATAGGAAGTAAATGTTAAAAATCATAAATTGCAGGAAGAAATTGGGTTAATCGTTTGGTTAATCCAATTTTTTTTCGTATCTTTGCATCAATAAAACAAATAACAATTAAAATGAGATAAGACTATGGATAAAATTAGAATTAAAGAGAATTACGAAAACTATAAGAGAGTTAAAAAGGCTTTTAAGGATTTCGTTCATGCCCTTGTATGGGAATCAATAGATATTGATGCTGGTGTCCATGAGGACGAAGTAAACAACCATATAGAACGTTATTGTGCCGCAATGGGCAATGGGGTTATCCATGACGTAAACATAAGCGTAACAAAGTATATTAAATCACTTGAAGCACGTTATTCTGTGCATCTTTATGAGATTAAAGAGAATGGTGACGCAGATGAGGACAATGCAAAACACATTGACACAGATAATCTTGCTCTTGCCATTAAAAAGGCAGCAGAGTTCTATAGGAGTGCGAAATGTCCGCGAGTGAACATCTACGACAACGAGACAGATAAGTATATTGCTGAATGGGATTAAGAAAAATTAACGTGAATTGTTTGGCCAGTTCACGTTTTTTTCGTATCTTTGCATCAACAAATAAAAAGAGATTATGAAGAGATTTAAGATTATCAATGGTAAGAAGCACAAGGCAATAGGTTACACCTATGATGGAAAACCAATTGGTTGGATTGCTTGTGGTGAGAACGATTAAAAGAGATTAGAGATATGGCAAAGTTATTAGATTTATATGTTGGTGGCGATTGCATAAGTCAGCATCGTAAGTTTGACTGCGCAAAGAAAGCCTTTGATAAAGAGGTTAAGAAGATGCGCAAGAATCCAATTGATGAACGCTCAGACATTGACATCATGTTTGAAGACGAGTCTATTTATGCCTATGATGGCGATAACAATGAGGTTTACGATTATACCTATAGATTGAAATAATATGGCAACAATAGTTAGAATCGGTGAGGGTCGCAGTAAAAGCGGTAAGATACTCGACAGAAATACCAAGTGGTTTACCATCAGTGATAAGGAAGCTTGGGAAAGATGTGTACATGAGTGGAGTTTAAAGGAGAATAGCGGTAAGCCACTCTTTATCTCTCGCAATGGTCGTGCCTATAAGAAGATTAGTGGCGTAGATTTAATTAAGCTTAAAGATAAATTATAATATGGAGCAGTGGAGAACTTTATGGTGGAACACTCGTTATGAGGTTTCAAACCTTGGTAGGGTACGCAACAGAAAGAGTGGTAAGATATTAGCCACAAACCCAACGAAGTCACATAAGAAGCCACAAGTATGGCTTTATACAGACTATTTTAGCACGACATTGCAATATACGCTTGATAAACTTGTGTATTTCACGTTCAATAATATTTCATCAAGGTCTGAATTAAAACGTGTGTATCATCGTGACGGAGACGTTATGAACTGCAAACTTGAAAATCTCTATGTAAAATAATGGAGATTTTTCTTGGCTAATTCAAAAATATTTCGTATCTTTACATTGTTAAAACAAAAAGGGTTAATATGAAGAAAAAATTAGAGCAAGAGGTTAAGAAGATTGGCAAGAATCTTAAGCGTGGCGACAGAATAGAGTTGCTATATGATGGCGAGGAAATTGCTCGTTATGACTATTTTGAGAGGTCTATTGATTGCAAGACACCTTTGCAATGGCTGCGTGGCTGCTTTGTATTTGATATTGACCTTAAGGGTCGTGACATCAGCAAGGTTGCGCTTAAACATAATAAAGCAATCAATCTATCAATTGGTAATTGTGGAATTACTATAATCTAAAAAGAATATGGATAAAGAAATTACAATAGGAATTGAGAAACTCATTGCAATGTTTGTTGTTGCAAAGGGTACTCCGATTGGTGATGGATTCACTTATTTCCCAAAGTTGCCAAAACCATTCAGTAAGAACATAGATTTTCAAAACTCTTGTGGGTGCAATGCTGATTTATTGTGCCTACGTGTTAACGACCAATTTGATGTTGAGGTATGGTTTGCTGACAAAGATGGTGATACATTCTGTTATGGATTGAAAGAAATTCAGAAAAGCCACCCAATGTTGTTTGTGAGTCTGTTCACACATATCTTTGATATGATTGAAAACATTAAATAGGATTAATTTGTTAAAAAGTGTAAAAAGTTATGAGAAAATTTTGGATTTAAGAAAAAAGGATATATCTTTGCATTGTCAATGAGACGGAAATAAAGTAAGGTTACAAGGTAATCACACACCTCCTTTCTGTGATAAAATGGTTTTGCAAATCTAAAGATAACCTTAAAGATTCTCAGCGGAGAACACCTTACTTTTCAAGGATATATTTGAAGGATACCAGAGGAGAACTATCCGCAAGGGTAGATGTGGACAAATGGGCACTAAGTTCGTGCTTAGTGTGCTCTTTCGAGAGCTTCGCTGATTCAAATTCAGCTCCTTCAACAAATCTAATCTTTTTAATTGTTACTGATTCTTGTCGCGCAAGGGGTGAAAGCAATTCGGCTTTCACCCCAAAAGTTATTTTTGGCGATAATTGTTGACTTTTTCTTTTATTTTTGTTAATTTCTACTAATTTTTTTGGTAGATTCAAAATAATTTCGTATCTTTGCACCATCAAAACAACAATTAAAAGGAGATTTAGAATATGGTAGATGAATTATTAGACGACGAAAAGGTTTGGGAAAAGTTCACAGATTTTTTCAGATTTGAGAAAGGATATGCCGATTGGACAGACGAAGAAATCGACTTGTCAAGGAACAACGATGATTTCGTAGAGTTTGTCAAGTGGCTTTGTACTGACAACAATTAATAATAATTAGATTATGGAAAAAGACAAGAAAGAAGAGATTTTGGCTAAGTTAGAAGAAATGAGTAGCGAAGCATTTAATATTCGTGAAAGTTTGGATGATGAAGACGACCCTGCATGGGGCCTAATTGACAGCATCGTAACCTTCATAGAGGAAACGACAGAAAAGATTGAAGAGTCATGGGATGATTAAGAAAAATTAACGTGAATTGTTTGGTCAGTTCACGTTTTTTTCGTACCTTTGCATCGTAAACAAATAACAATTAAAAAGAAAAAGATTATGGAAAAGAAGTTTAAAGTGTTAGTACAAAATTGCACACCGAGTTACTCATCAGAGTCTTTGGCTGTAAGTAGTGGAAATAAATATAAGATTGTCGCAGAGAACGGCAATTGCTTTTCACACTTGGTAGTATATAAATATACGCATAATGGCATTGACCGAATTGCATGTGAGTATGACATTCCAGATTATAAGAGAGTAGATTATATAGATAATGAAACCGTAAGAACAAAGGGTAATGAGCATAATATCCGTGCAGCGGAAAAATATATTTTGAAAATAGATTGATTTTATTTTGCCTATCTCAGATTTTTTTCGTATCTTTACACCAACAAAGAAATATGAGCAAAGAAAATGAAGACAACAAAGTTTTTTAGCGAGATTAAGAAGGTAGCAAAGGACAGCACAATCACAAGCATGTTTGACTATAGCGTTAATCAAGACAAGAATTTCTTCGAGATTCTTCTTCACAGCGAGCCGACAAAGAAGGTTCAAGACATGTGCGTGAAGAATGGCTTCAGCATCACTAAAAATATCATGCACGTCAACGAGGGTGGCAAAATGGTGGCACATAACGTTTGGGAGGTTCGCCCCATCAACGCAGAGGACATCCAGTTTCTTCGAGATTATATAACAATTAAATAAGTAAGATTATGGCAACATACGAAGTAGGGTTTGTGTTCTTCATCGCAAATGACGATGATGATGCAGTAGAGAGGAAGGATAATCTCCTTGATGAACTTGACAACATCGACGATATTACAAGTTATGATGTGTCAGATGATGGGGAGGATTGGAATATTGAATGTACCGCTCTGATAGAGTGCGAGCCTAATGGTGAACGTGATAATGATGCCGTGGATAAGGTTATGATGGATATGCTACCTAATGAGACTTGGGATTACCACTACATCAAGGGTGTCGATAATGAGTTCTATTGGCAACCATAAATTTAACAGAAATTTAACGTGAAATCTTTGGTGGTTTCACGTTTTTTTCGTATCTTTGCAAACGTTATGTTAAAGAGATTAGAATATTCAGATTATCAGTTGGACATTTTCGATGCAATTGAGAATGGTAGCGAGAACATTGCCATCAATGCAGTTGCAGGTAGTGGAAAGACCACAACCATTGTTTCTGCTTGTAAGCGTTTAAGAGAGAATGAGCGTAATGTTTTATTCCTTGCGTTTAACAAACTCATTGTAGAGGAATTAAAAGGCAAATTAAAAGGCTATGCAGAAGTATCAACATTGCACGCATTTGGCTTTCATGTATTGAAGAAATACTATAATTGTCCCCAATACAAGATGTTTGTCAAGGTTGACGATTGGAAGTATCAGAAGTACGTGAAACAGAATGTATATTCATTGTCAAGGATTATAACACCAAATACAGATGCTGCAAAGGTATTTGGTTTCTGTTGCAACGTAGCAAAGTTGTACTCACTTGCAAGGGTTAATCTTGTTGAACATAGTGATAATGATTTGTCAAAGTTGAGAAACCTTTGTGATGAGCATAATCTTATGACATTGTTTGACGAAGTTGAGGTATGCAATATATTGCTTGCTGATGCCTACAAGATGCCAAAAGACTTGACTATTGACTATACGGACATGATTGTATTGCCATTGTTCCACAAGGATGCAATACCAACTTATAAATACGTCTTCATTGATGAGTGCCAAGACCTTAATAGGGCACAAAGAGAGTTGATGCTTTGCGCTGCAAAGAATGGTAGGTTCATAGCAGTTGGTGACAGAAACCAAGCCATCAATGGTTTTGCAGGGGCAGATTGCAATTCTTTTGACAAAATCGCCATGCAAGAAGATACCATTGAACTGCCTTTGTCAGTCAATTATAGATGTGGTACAAACATGATTGAACTTGCGCAAGACATTGTTCCTCAAATAAAGGCTCACAAGGGCGCAATTAAGGGCGAGATATATCATACAAAGGAACTTAATAAATCTCTGTTTAGGGACAATGATATGGTGCTTTGTAGGACATCCGCACCACTTGTTGGACTTTGCATGAAACTCATTGAGAGTGGTATTACCGCAGTTGTCAAGGGCAAGGACATTGCACAAGACCTTAAAAACCTAATTGAAAATGCCAATACGAATAGCATACAAGAGGTATTGAAATATCTTGACAATGAAAAGAACAAGATGATTAGTATCATCAAAGAAGAGAGAAAATGCAGTGAAGCAGATGCAAAACACGCCATGAAATATCTCAACCTTGAAGATAGGTGCAAGTGCATTGAAAACATCTGTATGTATTCTGTCAAGGATGCAATGCAGTTGAAATCTTACATCAATAAGATGTTTACTGATGATAGGATTGAAAATGCGGTTATGCTATCCACTGCACATAAGAGCAAGGGACTTGAAGCAAATAGGGTTATAATATTATTGCCAAACAAGTTGCCATTGGAATACCCAAATCAAAAGGAATGGCAGAAACGGCAAGAAATGAACTTGAAATATGTTGCCATTACAAGGGCAAAAAAAGAACTTATTTTCCTTGATTTGACAGAACAAGAATTGACAAAGAAAAAAATTACTACAGATTAATAAAAAAGTTGGGATAACATTTGGTTATCTCAATTTTTTTTCGTATCTTTGCACACATAAAACAATAATAGGAGATTTAGATTATGATTACAAAAGCAGAAACATTAAAACTCATAAAAGAGAAAGTGGAGTCACGTGCCAATAACAAAGTGAAACTCAAGAAGCACGTGGAAACTACTTTAGAGGTTGGCATCTTCAAGCATACCGAAAAGCGTGTGTTTAAGGAACTTTTCAAGAAAGGTAACTCAATTTATTGTGTTGACACGAACTACGAAGTTCACAATATCAATGAACTCGATTCTACGGCTCTCCGTACTATGCTGTGGCAGTTGATTACAGAGAAAGAGAAAAAGGAGATTGCTCTTGAGCATCTTTATACAATTATGTCTTACCTTAAAGAACTTTAAACTATGGAATGTTACATTGAGATTAATGGGGTCAAAATGACCGAGAAAGAGTACAAAGAGTTCCGCAAGCAGAAGTTGGCTGCAAAAACCAAAAAGGTCAAGAAACCAAAGAGAAAGCCAAAGGACGTAAACACCAAGGAGATTAGTGGTGTGGCATTACAGATTGAAAAGATGTTGAAGCCTCTCACAACCCTTAAGTCGTTCTCCGCATATTACGACCACGCATATCGTCAGTGGGGTACGATTGCGAGAGATATTCTCAACTTAAGAGAAATTCGTCCTCATTTCGTCTTCTATCGTGTCAAGGTACGTGAACTTGAAGTACTCTTGGACGATATACAGAAGATGGCAAAGAGGAATGAAAGAGCAGCCTATCAGTATGTTGAAAAGATGGTTTGGAAACTTGATGACATCAAGACAGACATCAACAACATCGCAAAGGGTGTGAATACAAGTGGTGTCATTCAGCAATTCAAGAACCATGAGTGCATCAACGGCAAAGGTCGCAGACTTGGACTTGAAACCCTTATGAACAGAACCATTAAGGCTATCTCAGAGATAGAAGATGTGATTGGCACACTACAGAAGATTGCTGATGATGGTGTAGATGTTATGAATGAGGGGGCACACATGTCACCAAGAGCAAGAGCAAGGTGTTGGGCATAATCTGATTCTCTTTAAATAATTGTTAAAACTGGGGTAATCTTTTGGTTATCTCAGTTTTTTTTCGTATCTTTGCATCAACAATTAAAATAGATTATGAAAGAAGAGACAAAGAAGAGGAAAGAACAATTGGTCGCAGAAATAAAAGATAAAATCCTTAAAAAAGGATATACTTTCTGTGATATGGGAAACGAAATGATTAATGAGAATGGGGAACTATTCTTTGTTAATTGCTTTGATGATAAAATCAAACTCTCAATTAGAATATCAGAAGATGATTTGAAATTTATCTTAGAAAACACAATTAAAACAGATTGATTATGGAAAGGATAAGAAGAGAAATAAGAGGATTTTCATTGCAAGATACGTTGACATTGGATAATTTCAAAATCGTTGAATATTATCCATATACATCAATCGTAAATTTACGCATTGTTGAATCGGACAGAGACGGACGTTCCCCATTTGACGAATGGCTTAACGCTCTGTGGGATGAAATATCAAAATGGCTTAGAGAAGAAAAAAATATAGAACCAGATAATAAAGTGGCAGTTAAATTAGTCCCAAAGGGCTTTAATCGAGAAATTGGAACCCTATTCTTCAACTCTGCATTGTATGTAGGATATAAAGATAATGTGGTCTCAATAGGTATGGGAGTGTGGCAACCTGACAACTATACGAAGAAATATAACAAAACATTTTGATTATGCACAACGTTAATACGGAAAATAAGAATGTTCAAGTTGGCTATGAAAAAGGCAAGGTTAAATACTACCTTACAAAATCAACAGATGATTTGAAGATACCATCACTTGGTTTCGACACACAAGAAGAAGCAGAACTTGCTGTGGCAGTCGCAAAAACCCTTAAAGCGTATGGGAAAGATATAAATAATCTCCACAAGGATATGGTTTATGTGCTTCGTACACTTGGAATCAGAAATGGATGGACTTAAATAAGTACAAAAAGGGGATAGATTGAGTTCTATCCCCTTTATATTATACTAACTTAAACATTTCCTTGAAATACCTCTCGTTCAGACCTCTTGAAACGCCATCAAAGTAGCCGTGACTATCTACTATATCCTCCTTATTGGCTGATAATAATGGGTCAATCCAATATTCATCACCAATCTTATCGAAGGTGTAACAATGACCTTTCTTAACCTTGCTGAAACGATGTTGTTTGTCATCACCTTCCCAAGTATAGGTCTCCTTAATACATATTGCTAATACACTCATATTAATATTATATAAGACTTAAAAAAGTACAACTCACCCTATATACCTCCAAACACCATTATCTCTGATATAACGTTTGTCACGCTTCTCAATCCAATGGTATGCTGAACGCAAACACACATTAAATGGTACTACTTCACTATTCCAATATCCATCATAGCCAACAATGTATGACTTTCTTACAGATTTATCATAGATAAAGATGCAGAAATCACCAGCATTGGTCTTATGGTCATGAAATCTTACTTCCAAACCATTCTCCTTGGCAACAGCCTTTAACTTGTTAATCTCTGTCGTAATATTCATAACTTTGTTTATTTAATATAGTCCATCTTGTATGTTAGTAGCCAATCTTTCAAGCAACTCACATTCTCTATCAGTCATACTTTGTATTTCTTCAAGAGTAAATGTTTCTTTCATTGCAAAAAAGAAATTATACCAGTTTTCAGAACACCCCATACTATTACGAGCTTTTGTATCTTTGTACTTTTCAATACCAATTATCAATTCGTTTACTGTCATTTTATCCTTTTAATTGCTTAACTTGATGCAAAGATACGAAATTCCAGTGAGATAACCAAGAAATTAAATACTTTTTAAGAAAAACAACTAAATTCTTAATAAATGCAAAATAATTTGGTAGATTGAAAATAATTTCGTATCTTTGCGCCATCAAACAACAATTAATAACAGATTTAGATTATGGCAAAGACAGCAACAAAGGCAGCAACACGTCCTCTCTATGAGATTGCACGTGACATCAAGAACGATTGGAAGAACGTATATTTCGGTGCAAAGCCATACCTCGATGCAATGGCTACGCTCGATTCTATCAACGACAACTATATGTTTGACTCGGCCAAAACCATCGTGCTCTATTTCCTTGGAAACGCATCAACTTGGAGAGGTGAGACTGCAAAGCGCATCAAGGCTGAACTCAAAGCAATGGCAAAGTAAAGAACATTTGACTATAAGCAATGTAGTGCTGATTGTCCGTGAGGATAGTCAGCACATTTTTTTTATTATAAATCTAAAAAAAATCTGTTTTCGTTTGGCTAATCCAATTTTTTTTCGTATCTTTGCACCATCAAACAACAATTAAAGATTATGGTAGACATTAGAGAAACATTTGAACAGAATCGTTCTGAAGCCTTGGAACTGATTGTCAAAAATGGGAAAAAAGACATTAGTGGGCAGTTTGTGTTGGAACTTAAAACGCCTATCCATGTGTGCTACAATGTTGTTAATGAGTGCGACATCACTGCTGTAAGGTGTTTCAGTAAAGATGATGCCTTAGAGGTTAGATGTGAAAACACAACTGATGAAGACGATGGTTGGGGATTTGAATCAACACTATGCTATGCAGAAAACAATGAGGTTTACTTGGAGATTGAAAGAACTTGCAAGTGAACTCCTTAGACTTAAAAAAGTACATCTATGCTCCTATCTGAATAAGGTAGGGGCATTTATATTTTAATCTATAATAATACAAAAAATGGGTCATGTCTCACGGCATAACCCATCATCATTCACCTAAATTCACAATTATGACAAACAAATAGGTGCTTGGACTTATCACCAACATTACGTTTGCGCTACATTAAATGTGCCTTACACCCATTTCTCTTTGACAAGGCGGTTGGACTCGAACCAACGTTATACAATCCATGAAATTGTAGTCACATCTTTCTTGTGATGCCGCATGAACCAACTCTGCTACACCTTGAAAATTGTGGAATAGTATCGTCACCACTGAATAGGTTACTTTCAAACCCTTTGTAGGCATTATTCTCTGTGCTGCCATTCTGCTATAACATACTCGTCTTGCACTTTAGAGCGAGGTAGGATTATAGGATGTGCTTACTTACCATTTCAGTAGTCCTATTACTTTTATTGCACCTACTGGCTATATTTTTCCTAAATTACCAAATCAACTTACGCATGATTATTTCTTTATTTAATTGTTAGACTTATTTAAGTACGTCTTACCATCCTTGGTTGACGATGTAAAGATACGAAATTTATCTGAATTGACCAAATTAATCAGCGATTTTTTTTTTTGTAAATCTTTTTTACTACGACTTAAAAAAGTACGTTTATACGCATGAAAAAGGGAGGGCATTGCTGCTCTCCCTTGTTTGGCTTTAGTAAGCCATCGCCATTGCCATTTCCTCATGGAAGAGGACTGATGGCTCGATGATTCGTGCGCCTTGCTCGATGCGAGTGATGGTCTCCAACTGAGGGAGAATAAAGTACTGCTCATGCTCCTTGTCAATACCCATTTCGATTTGGGTGCTGCTCTGAGTGTCGCTCTTCTTTTTCAACCACTTTTCGATTTCAGCAACCTCGGCATCCGTGGCAAGGTTTCCATCAAGGTAGTAGGCGGTAGTGGTCTTGCAGCCAATCTGCTTGGCATTACGCTGCAACTTCAAATAAACCTTAGATTCGGTCTTCTTGTCTGTGCTGAACCACTCACCAAACTGCTCACATGGCTTATGCCAAACCTTTTTGAGATTTGCTTCGGCTTCATCGTTACCCATGCGCTCTGCGGTGTTTTCGAGGCTATTGGAATAGTCTGTGCCCATCACGTAGCCGCTATAGGTTTTCTCGATGATTACGCGACCCATGTACGGATTTCGGTTTTCACCTCGACCCTTATTCATGGCGGTATCGGCTGACTTGTTTACAACTATGGTGCTTGCTGCACCCTTAACGAACTCATTGGCAATTAAAGCCATAATCTCATTTCTCTCCATATCTCTTTGGATTAAAATAGTTAATAAACAATGATGTATCAATCTCTAAAGAACGCTTATCAAACCTCATTGTTTCTGTTTGACGATGCAAAGGTACGAAATTTCTCGCACATGGCCAAACTTTTTCCCAACTTTTTTTCAAAAAAATGCAATTTGGCGATATAAAGAACATTTTCTTTCCTATTTAGAACATTTTTCAATCATAAAAATGATATTAATTGTATTTAATACACTTATTATTATACATTATATCATATATAGGTAATCACGCACATATATAGTCATAGAAATACGGATAATTCATTTTAAGGGCATTTTTAAGCCTTCTGACAGCCTTTTATATATCTCTCTGATAACTTTTACATTTCACTACCTAAAAATGCCTTAGAAAGCCTTAAAATAAGTCATTTAACATTTATAAAGATTTGAGTATCAGATTCTTAACAAACGTTAAAGGTATATCCATGATGTTAGGTTTGTCATTTCCCATGTACTATATTAATGTAAACAACAACAAATAATTTATTAATTAAACATCAAATGAACATGAAACAGAACATTAACGTGATTAATTCAGTGATTAACGCTATCAGTGCTAACATTAACGTGATTGAAACGATATTAGCTGATACCAATAATGAAACGTTTTGGAACGATTTAGACAAGCTACAAGAAATAAGGTATTATTTAGATACTTTGAACAAAAAAACTGCCAAAGAATTGATTTAAATCAAGGATATGGCATTTTTCTAATAAAAACAGAGAAAAAAGTTGTGTAATCCAAAAAAATGTATTACCTTTGCACTCGCAAACAAGAAACATTAGTATTCACTTATAAAAATTAAAAAGATTATGGCAAAGTCAATTAACTTTAAGGAAAACAATTTTGTAGTACGTGACGAATACGTTGAAATGCTTCGTGTCGAAGTAAACCGCTATAAGCCACTAACGCAAAGCGAGGTAGTAAACCTTATCAGCGAAGCACAGAATGGCTCTCAAGCGGCTCGTAAACAAGTAATTAATGCCAATCTTCGTCTTGTGTGGTCTATCGCGGCATCATACGGCACAATGATGGAATTTGCAGATATGTTTCAAAACGGCACTATCGGATTGTGCATGGCGGTTGATACTTTCGATGTTTCACGTGAAACAATGTTTTCCACATGGGCATTAGAGCAAGTGAGAAAATACATTAATATCGGCTTAGATACACAATCGAGGACCGTGCGCATGGGAGCGCATGAAATTCGTGCAAAAAAAACTAACATCGCTGCAAGCATGGATGCACCCATAGCAAGTGATGAAGATGGTGAAAAAACTTTACTCGACACTTTTGCAAGTGATATGAAGTGTGACACATTTAGCGAGGTTCACGATATGCGTGTAAAATTAAATTACCTCTTCAGTGCTCTTAAACCCATTGAGAGAGAGGTTGTTTGTGGTCTGTTTGGACTGACTGAGGGCATGGAAACAGAATACACATTGTCAAAAAAATTCAACCTCACAGAAGAGCGCATCCGTCAAATCAAGTGGGAAGCACTCGAAAAGATGAAGAAAATCGCATAGAAAAATCTTTACAAGCGGAGAGAGAAATCTCTCTGCTTTTTTTACATTTTACATGGTAAAAAATCTTTACACTTGTTTCACGTGAAACATTGTGGGGACACTACCCACTGGACCCCTCCCCACCTATGTCCCCTCCATCCCCAAGGGGGATTTTAACACTTGTTAACAGAGGCAACAGTTTTGTAAATAAATTCCTGGAAAAAAATTCAACTATTTCCTGAAGGGGGTGGTCCAAATTTATTCAATGTGGATGTTCAAAAAAAAATTCTGGAAAAAAATTTTCATTATTTATATCGCCCTAATATTCTAAATTTTCTCCACATCATTCTATACTTATTCATTTCGTCTCTTGTAGGAGTTCTGATTACGTCTTGTGCGTTTGTAAGGTGCAGTTCATATATGTTTTTACTATATGGTTTATTATGGGGATACACTTCTGCTGAGAATAGGCTATAGCACGGTAGGTGATATATTTCGGATTCTCCTAGTGGAATATTATCTCTTTTATTTCCCACCTTTTGTAGTTTTTGAATCCACACATAGGTGCGATGTCCAACTTCGCTTCCGTTATGTGATTCAAATGCTAGGTATTCTCCTATATGTTTTTTCAGCTCTTTAATGGTTGTGATATTCATAATGATATTAGAAGTCAATGCATTCGTCTAGATATTCCTTAAATCGGTTAATGATTTTATTTGTGACGGATTGTGAGTTATATTTGGCTTTATAGTTTTTAAATGGATTATATTTTTCGTTAACGTCTCCACTCATAGTATCTGCTGTTCCTATAAGTGTATTGGCTTTTATGTCACCGCTAATGGTATGTGCCTTGTGGCAGATGTCGCCTGAGACGTTGATGTTTCCGCTTGTACTTGAGGCTGTATCAACGTTTCCATTGACAGTGATGTCACCGCTGGTTGTCACCACCTTATCTATTGTGCATCCATTGCAGATGACTGTAATGTTTTTGTCTTGGGTTTCATATATATTTGTTATGAATGTGCCATCGACATAAAGTTTGCCATTGATGATGGATGCTTTTTTCCCATCATAGGTTTTACCATTGATAGTAATATTATTTGCCATATTATTTCTTTATATAGATATATTTTGGATATCTGCCTAGAACGAACAGTGTAACTGGACAAATCCACATCGTTGTATAGCCTTTTTGATATGTTCTTGGGTATTTGATATTACTCATTTCTTTCTGTTGTTCATTAGATTCCACCTTGGGTCATGTCTATATTTAAGTTTTTCTTTATCCTTATGTCGTTTATATATGTCAGTTGGTACGACATAGAAGATTCCGACACATAGCACTAGCGTATTGATTACTGGAGCGAAAACACATGTTATTGCTAGTTTTCTTTCATCATCCCATGTTTTAGCGATTGTGACTACAGTGGCCATAAATGCTAGTGAGACAGCGTATATGATGATGAATATGGTTATAACTGTTGTCATCCGAATATTCTCTTATGTCTGTAGAAGTTCATATATGTTTTCATTTCTTCCTTTGTTGGGATTCTCACTAGTGATTGTGCGTCACAATATGTTCCTTCCAAGGCATATGGTGGTTTTTGAGTGAATCCGTAGCAATCACCTATTGCTATCATATTTTCCACTCTCAAGTGTTTGCCTCTCACAAGGTTATCATCCCTATCATATGGTTGTTTATTAACTTGCATGAGTTTTCCCATCCACATGAAGTATGGTTTATCTTGTTTTGCTCCCATGTAGTAATAGAAGAGTAGTATTTCTCCGAAATGTTTTCTAAGCTCTCCTAGTGTTGTTATGAATTGTCCTTCTTCATTCATGTTTTTTCCTCCTTTTCTTTCATTTGTTCTAGAGCGACTTGCATATGATAGAGTTTGGATTGACGCCAGTTAATGAGTTCCATTTGTTCTATGAATGAGAAGTCGATGATGTCTTGTATGTTATTGAATTCATAGACCTTGAGTGAATCGAGGATTTTATTCATTTTTTCCTCGTCACCTTCTCTTCTAGCTGTGAGTATTTCGCCCACAACATCAATTAGTGTGGCATATGGTGTTAGGAGGTTTCTAAGGTGTGCTCCTAATGATTCGAAATCATTTTTCATAAGCGTTCATTTTTAAATTTATTTCTCTCGTTATAGTCTATTCTATGATTGACGTAGTTTGTCACTATATCAATTAGTTTTGAGCCTAGCACCAATATTGTCATGATGGTATTTAGGAGTGGGATAAAGACCACACCGCTATCTAGGTTTGTTGTCTTCTCCTTTGAATATATGAGCATTTCTATTGCACCAAATATGCTAGCCACATATATTGCTACTACGATTACTAATGCTAATGTTGTTGTCATTTTCTTTCGTCTAATACTGATGCATATGGTCTATAATTCTTACTGAATATATCAACCCATTCTGAGTTTAGAGCAGACCAAAAGTTATGTTTCTCTGGTGTATCACTCCAACAGAATGCGTAGTTAATCAACTCACGACATCTTTCGTAATTCATTTTATAGAGTCCATTATTAAGTATTTTCACATAAACACCATTCTGATATGCATCATACCAATGTCTTCTTTTTTCTTCCTTAGTTTCGTAGCAATACCATTTACGAACAACGCAGTCTGCTATGTTCTCTTTATACTTCGTATATGCCTCTTTTTTCTTTAGGAATTTGAAGAACTCCTTTAGTATCTGCTTTCTCAGTTCTTTTACAACTTTTTCTTCATCCATTGTATTTAACCACTCTTACGTCTAGTCCTTTACTCTTACAATACTCTATCATGTGTTTTGTTCCATGAGACTCGCCATCCCAAAAGCCAATGGCAGCATTGGATATATCACCCATATGTTCATTGCGGAGGAATCCAGCTTTTTTGCCGTATTTATCCCAATCCGCTGGGTATGTCTCAAGCTCATAGCCTTTTTCTTTAGCGTATTGTTCGCCTAGTGTATCAGTTCCTCTAGCGTGTCCGCTAACTATGATGATGTGGTGTGTTTCCTTTTTATTCTGAAGGTATGCATCACATTTCTCTTTTAGGAGGTCATAGTCATTGAAGCCTCTTGAGCCGAATATTACAACTCTATAATCTTCCATTAATATTACACTTTAATGCATGTTGCAAAGATACTAAAAATATGTGAAATAACCAAATAAATTGGGAGGTTTTTAAGTATAATTAACTATTTATAGGTTGAAACGTTTGCGAAAAAATGGATAAAAAAGTATATATAACACAGAAGCAATATGGAGTATTGAAAGAATCTGAGTGGAATTTTCATTTTGGTCATAATCACAGCTTAGAGCCTCATCTTAGTGATAACAAACGTCAGATGGGTGGTCGTGAGACTGGTCATTTTGGCAGTGGCACATATTTTTCCACTTATCGTCAGATGAAGGATATTGACAATTATGGTGAGTTAAATAGGAATCAGAATCCAAATTTCATTGAGATAAAAGACCATGTATATCGTGTTGACTTTGACCTTTACAAGAATTTGTATAGGGTTAGGAGCAAGAGACAAGGTGATGTGTTATACACTATGATGAAGAATTTGAACAACATGTATAACAAGATTGCCTATCAAGGTTATTACAATCCTAGAACAGCGAATTATGACAATGCTGAGAACTATCAAATTATAAAGAGGAATGCTGAAGCCCTAGGTTTAAGGTGTCCTAGTTATTTTGAATTGACTAGAATGGCTCAGAGGCATGAGGGTATTCAGAGTTTTTCAACCGTATTCATGGAATGGAATGGTTACAATGGTGTCAATGTGAGTGGTGTTGACTATTACGACAGCACAAAGCATGGTTCTGTGATATATGATTTATCGAAGACTGACACTGAAATGGAAGAAGTTCAGCCTAACAACTTATTTACTGGGTTTAAGGATACTCCTTATGATGACACCATTGTTAGGAATGGTTATGATGATGAGATTGTCGATTCATTGAGGGGTGAATATATCACTTGGTACGATAAATTGAACAGTATGTCAATCATTAGGGCATTAAGGGTATTGAAGAATTATACTGATAGCGGTAACATATTAAGTTACTTTATAATAAAGAATTTGAATCCAGAGTTAATTAAGAGGTATTTAAGGATGATATACGTTAAGAATCCAAATGGATATTGGAATGACCCAGTGTATGAAAATTTCATTGTTGGTGACAATGCCAAATATTACGCTAGTTTAATTGACGAATATGGTGCATATTATTGGATTAATTATGTTCCTAGAACCAAGACATATAGTAGTGTTTTGACCAATTTGTTAAGTAATTTCACATGGAATATTCCTTGGAGTACTAGTGCTGAAGAGGAATTGGTTATGAAGCAAGAATATCTCGATAAGTTAATGTCTTATATGGATAGGGAACTAACTGATTATGAGAAAGAATACATAAGAAAAGATTATTTTGAAGAAGATGAACAGCAAGAGAATTAGAGAGATAATTAGAGAAGAGGTTGATGCGTTAGAGTTCTTCAATGGCATTAACCAAGAGAATGGTGGTTTGACACCTTGGAATCCTAGCACAAAGATGGAGAGGATGCAACCATCCAAAGCTTCTAGGTCAAATGGCAGTGTCCCTACAAGGGATTACGGTATTATGCGTGGTTATAATGATTGGAATGCGAATTTTAGGGATAGCATGACATATCCACAATACTGTATTAAATTCGGTTTAAGAAGGTAATAACTTTATTATTTTCAGAGATATTTATAAGAAATAATAAATATATGGGAGTCATAAGAAACATAAAGGCATCAATAGATGACAAATCTTCAATGAGTGTCAACAGCATAACGTTGTTGGTTTCTGCTCTTATGGGTGTAATCATTGGTCTTGTTATTTGTTTTGTATTGATTTATGATGTTACTTATGACGGAAAGGTTGATACGAATTTAACAGACATGGGAATCTTCTTGTTATGTAGTGGTGGTTACATTATGGGTAGTGGTGTTCCAAAAGCTTGGGTTGATTCAAAGATGAAAATGCGTTCTTGGGTTGAGGGCGAGAAGATGCAAGCTGAAGCTGATGAAGACATTGAAGACATGCGAATGATGAGAAGAAGGAAAAGGATGAATAATGTTGACGATAATAATGAAAACGAAGAAGATATATAATAAAATATGAACAAGAAAGTATTAGACTTTGTGAATAAGCTAGAGGGCTATAAAACAGCTATTAAACAATTACATTGGGATGCGGAGAATATGTCCCAACATGAATTGTGTGATGATATTGCTGAAAGCATTGCTGAGTTTCAAGATACAGTATCTGAGGTTGAGCAGTCTATAACAGGCAAACTAAAGGTTAACTCTCTTAAGCCTACTGAATATAAGATTAAGGACTTAAAATCATTTGTTGAGGATGTATTAGATGCCACTAATAGTTTTTACAAGGAGGTAAAAGATATGGGTGACACTTATGTTGGTATGGCAAGTGACTGTGAGAGCTTTTTATCTGATATGCAGAGGAAGTTATACTTGGTTAACTTTACGCTTAAGGAAGAACTCAAGGAGAGACTTAAGGCAAAGATTAATGAATCAATGCCAAAGAATCTAGCGAATCATGATGAGGTTGACAAGTTCATGGGAAGGAAACCAAAGTCAATTAAGGCTAGGATAAATCAAATATATAGGATTGTAAAGAAATATGGTATTGATTCCAAGGTATATCATGATGAGAATTGGCAAGCAATTTCAGATTATTACAGAGCAATTTCATCATTGGGTTGTCAAGTTGAAATGAAACCTTGTGGACATTTGGAGAATGCTGATAGCATTGAGTCTGATGGTGGCTATTGCGACTATGACAAGTATGATGGAATGCCACGTTCAAAGCAATATGCCATTAAGATTATGTTCGAGGATGGTATGAATATTGATGGTTACATCAAGTGCATGGCTGCTGGTACAGTTGAAAATCCATTTGCGAGATATGATACTTGTATCGTTCTCTGGCCAAAGAATAATCGTGTACTAGAGAACAGAGAAATGAGAAACGAATCAATTAATGAATATGGTGACAAACCAGAGACTAGAGAAAAAATGGGTGCAGTTGCCAAGCGTGGAATAATGAAGGGTGACGTTAAGCCTTATCAGAGAGCCATGAGTAGTTTAGGAAAGAGAGGAAGTCGTAAAGAAGATTATGCAGATTTCCAAAGGGGCTTTGAAAATGAGAATAGACAGATAAAGTTATCTGAGGCAGAACTTAAACAAGTGGTTAAGGAAGCTGCGATGAAGATATTAAGTGAAACTCCATTAAACTATGATATTGATAATTTCAGTGGAAGATGGACTAAGAGTGAACCTAGTGATGAAGAATGGGCATTAGCTGACTCAAGGGCAAATGGTGATTATTTGGATGACCCATTCCATGCACCTAACAGCTGGGATGATGATGAATGGGTAGATGGTGATAAGGATATGGAGAATGATTATTCATGGGGTTTATACCATAGAATGAATAATGTTGGCAAATCTCCGATTGACAGACAGCATGACATAATGGATGCTGCCCAGAATAGAAGAGACCATGCAGCTTATTGGACTGATAAGGATAATGAACGTGGTAGAAAATTGATGGATAAATGGATTAATGGTAAGAGAGATACAGATGAATTGGGTGATGTAGATTTCTCTTACGACCCATATAAGTACAATGAGTCAAAAAGACCAATAAAGGTTACTGAGAACGAGTTAAAAACTATCATTAAGGAAGCCGCAGTTAAACTTATCAAGGAATATGGCGATACGCCAAAGGGTCAATATATGCTTGGAAAATTATCTGCAAGGCAGAGATTTAGAGATAAAGACCCACATAAGGGCGCAAGGACTCTATACCATGCTGGTTTCCATGCTCCAGAGGATGAGAGAAAATACAAGCAGTGGGCTAGGGCTGGAGAAGCTGGTTATGATGATGGTAAGAAAGAATTTTCCAAGGAAACTGACGAATCAATTGAGATAAAGCCAGAAAATAAGGGAAAGTTCACAGCAACAAAGAAAGCTACTGGTAAGTCAACCGAAGAGCTTACACATTCAAAGAATCCTTTAACAAGGAAGAGAGCCATCTTCGCTCAAAATGCTAAGAAGTGGGCAAAAAAGTAAGATAAAAAAAGAGGTAAGATTGGGTTCTTACCTCTTTTTTAATGTTAGAAGTCTGCAAGTGCATCGACAGTTTCAGCATAGTTATACTGTATGTCATCAAATACAAATCCACCAGTTGAAGGTGTACGATTTGGTATCTTCTTGAAATACAATCTCATGTCTGTTGAGTTAAGTGTTACCAATGTCTCAAGTACTTGTGGCAACTTACCCTCATCCTCGAATTCCTCAACTTCATCGTTTGTGATTTCCTCAAGAGCATCGAGATACTTCTGATTTTCCTCTTGGAACAGAGCGTTATTCTCTTCTTCCTTTTCTTTCTTGTACTTCTCAACTAGGGCATCCCAATCGATTCCGCATTCCTTAACGAATGGTGGAACTTCGTTAATCTTGAGCCAATATTCGATTTCCTTCTTCTCTGGGGTCATCAATGCCTCATATGTATCTTGGTCTCCCTCCTTGTTTGGATAGCCACTAACAAGCTTTGATTCTTCCTCAGTAAAGTACTTCTTATCTTTTGGATTGGTTACAAGTATCTTATCCCTAATATCTGGGTGGAAGCATACTAATAAAGGTCTTATTCTGTTATTGAATTGGTCTATGTATTTCTCAACGTTATACTCAAGACCCTCATAATCACTGCAAAGCACATCATCCTCAGTATCAAGAATCTCCTTTGGCACTAGTTTACAATTAAGTATGATTTCGTCCTCATCGAATACCTTTGCTCCGAATTTCTCTCTACCAAACTCAAGTCTGTTTTTCTTATCCTTTGTGCCCTTTGGTAGTTCCTTTGTATATGCTTTATACTCTTTTTCAAGCATCTTAGTTATCTCAGTCTTTTCTCCGTCCACGTAATTATAGTAATGTGTAACACGTTTAACGTCTGAATGTCCTTTCTTCTGACCTGTGTTAATATAATATACCGTATCACCTACATTTGGCGTTAGACCTTCCTTGAGTGCGAGTTCATACCAAGCTTGGCGTGATTTCTTTGAACCAGCCTTTGTAAGTGTCTTGGTATCGGCTTCATAATCAGCGAGTGTTTTCTTAATGTTACCCTTTGATGCAATGTCTCTGATAGGAATTTGGTAGTTATATATTTTGCCGATATAGTCATAATAATTTGACAAGAACTTATATCCATTATTTCTAAGTAGAAGGTCAACACCCTCATCGATGAATTTCTCAAGGTATCCACTCATTTTTCTAGACTTAATGGTATTACCCACTTTCTTGGTCTTACCATCTGGCATCAAGTCAGCGTAGTTCTTTCTTGCGAACTGGATACATGCATCACAATACTCGTCTATACCCAAACCCATCTTATTGATGCCACCATTATATGCTTGTGATAGGTAGATATCCTCAAACTCTGCCACGTCAGCATCAACACGTGTATATTCCTTACCCTTGATGGAATTACGACCAGCTCCATTTGAAATATATGGATGTTCCTTTGTATATCTGAAGTCTTCCTCTCTTGGCATCTGGAAATTGAAGCCATCGGTGTTGTGGCATACTATCATACCGAGTGCGTTAACAAATGTTCCATTAGCAGAAATATCATATACATATTCTGATTTACTTGTAATATTAGAACAACTCCACACTTCGTCTTCTTTTCTCTTTGAATAGTTTTCGTTCAATAGACTTCCACGATGGTTTCTAAGTCTGAAACTAATGAATTCTTGTTTATCATTTCTATTATGACAACGGAAATTATAATCAAGTTCTTTCATCAAGAAATAAAGTCCAGCCATTGCAACCTTTGATTTCTGCCCAAACTCTATACATTCATTAATTGTATCGTTTTGTCCATCACCACAACAGAATCCATCTAAGAATGCTTTTTTCACTTCTTTCTTGGCATTTAATATGAACTCTGGAACTTTCTTATATCTATATGATGTATAGAAGTTATTGGAGAAGAATTTAGCATTTTCAGCATTCTCAACGACAAGATTATAAACATTGGATGATGTTCTATGGTCTTTTATTGATGCCTTTAACAAGAAACTGTTCTCCATTATCTCCTTTGCCTTATTAAGTCTATTAAGGGATTTGTTAGAAATTTTCCAATTTGCTCTCTTCCCTTTGTGCGTTACCCATTCACCCTTTCGCTTAGAATAGTACTTTTGAGTTCTATCACAATATACAGAACTACCATCTGCCATAAAGAATCCAAATAACCAAGCCTCCCTATCAGTTACAGTTGAACTTGCAAAATAGTTAATATCTTTTGTGTATATTTCTATTTTGTCACCACGAGTAAGTGTAGAAGGTTTCACCTCATTACCATTATTATCAAACAATGAATGGTCTTCAGTGCAATCAATGACACCATTTTTGGTTTCGACCCTCTTGAGTTGTTTATTTGTCTTATGCTTGTAGACATATTCAATTGGTTTCCAACCGTTCCTTGTAAGGACTTCATAATCTTTCTTAGAGAAATCTCTGTATTGTCCTTGTTCAAATTCTACGGCTTCATTAGCATTGAATATGTCGCATATTGGTATAATATCAATTCTATTATCTTTACCCTTAATAAGTATAGGTGTATCATATGTAACACTATCACCAACGATTGGTTCATAACCAATTGACCTAAAGTGTGAAATCATAAGTCTCAATGCCATTCTGCTGATACAAGTTGTCTTTTCTGCTGCAAGAATATCTCCGAATGGGAATACGTTTGGTGAACCATAGCCACCGAAGAATGAGTTTGCGAGAATCTTAAGAGGCAACTGTTTCTTATCGTTACCACTCTTCTCAGCTTTCCAGAATGTGATTTGTTCCTCGATTTCAGCCTTTTCATTACCTTCGGCAATCTTGAGTTTATCATTAAGTAAATCAACCTTATCTCCTGCTTCTGCCTTAAGTCCTTTATATTTCTCACGTTGTGTTAAGATATATTCAAGGAATGAAAGCATAACATTCATCACGTCAATAGGAGTTGATACGTGCCATGTAAGGATTACAGATGGGTAAAGTGAGTTATAGTCAAGCTTCACGATACGGTCAACGTAACCTGTCTTAAGAAGACGTGAAAGACCACCTGTAAATCGTTTATTTGGTGCTGCTGCTGGAATTGCCAAGTTATTTTCATAACACCATGCAAGCATGATAAGTTTCCAAATACCAGCAGTACCCATTGTACATGTTCTAGCGAAGTTGGTAGGTAACATCTTACCCACGAGGAAGTTAGACTCATTAAGTTTATCTTCCACCTTATCAGTTTCCCAAATATCGTCTAGAAGATAGCGTTCAACGATATATCTACCGCTTACCAAGTTATACTCTGGAAGCAATGGCTTCTTATCTGTTACTCTGTACCAATCGCCATCTTCCTCACAGAGACCATATACTTTCTCCTTTACATTCCATGTGTCAGTAATCTTATCACCTGGAACGTAGACTCTATTTGGCTTTTTAAGGTTAAGATATTTGGTGACATATTTCAAGTTTGATTTCTTCATGTTTGAGTCGATTGCTTGTGCTCTACGAGCTGCATGAAGTGAATCAAGAACGTTATGTCCCCACATAATTGTTGGGAAGTAGTATTCTACCTCTCCACCAAGTTTAAGGACTGATGCCTTTTTCTTCTTATATATTGCGTGTTTAAAGTATTCGAGTGATAGTTCTGAAAAGTCTATACCATAATGTTCACAACGGACAATGAAGAAGTTCCAGTCGAAGTTCTCTGAGTTATGACCTACCACCGTATCTGGTTTCAATTCAGCCAATATCTGAAGGAATTCTCTGATTGCAGCGATTTCGCTTCTATCGAGTTCGTCCTTTGTATTACCTTCTACCTCAATTATTTTTTCATATCCTTTATTGGTACGTATACCAATCTGTTCAATTCTATGCCTCTTTGGGTCAAGACCTTGTGTTTCCAAGTCAAAGATAAAACGATTGAGTTGGTTATAGGCATCATAGCCTTTAAAGAGTCTACGTCCAGTTGCAATCATGTATTGCTCGATTGGAGTAATACCCATAAATTCTCTATTTCCGCTTGTGTTTACCTCGTCTTTCTTTTGTTTTGGATGGATGGGGACTCCAGCCTTAGAAAAAAAGCTTTGGAACACTTGGTTACTCATTTTTCTAGTTGCGTAGAAGAGGTATTTGTAACCGCTTTCCAATCTTTCGTGTTCTTTTCCGCTATCATCTGAGGTGATTAGCTTTTTGACTTTAATGCCGTACATGTTCAGATACCTTCTGAGTTGCGCTCTATCGCCTCCGAACAGTCTTATAGCGGCACTGTGTTTTACCCAAATGAATGGTTTGAAATCATCTTGTTTAATTCTTTTGATTCCATTTGGGTCAACATAGATGATGTTAACTTTATCTTCATCCCAAGCACACTCAATGGATATAATTCGTTCCATTGGGTCGTGTCCGTTAAGAAAGGTGTTAACAACCTCAGTTGTAATTTCCTTCATAATTTGAATTGTTTTGCTTTTGTTATTTTCGTTGAACCTTAAGACATACCAAGATGTCATCAGTTCTTAGGTTTTTGCAAAGATATGTTAAAAATATTAAAAAAACAAGTAAATACTTAAAAATGTTTTAAAACCGATATGATATTTATCAGTAATAAATAGTTTTAGTAGGCATGATTTTAACTATAAATCAGATAATAAAAAGATTCAGAACCGAGGGACAGTGTTACAAGTTCAAACCCCAGACAATTATGTATATGGCAAGCAAGCTTGGGTATACAAAGAAGCAGTTTGGTGGCAAGATAGGTTACGACCAAAGTCTGATTACAGCCATTACAAGGCATTTTAACGAGGCAGTGAAGTACGATGAAGGTTTAGGTATGAAAGTGTCTCAGAAGCCTTTAAAACAGCCAAATATTGGTGATTACTATACCTATAATGGTGAGAGGGACAATGTAGATTATGATTGGGAGAAAAATGAATCTATTATTAGGCGTGCAATTATTGAATCAATAAATAAAATATTAAATATAGAAATTATATGATACTATACACCAGTAATAATTCTCCAAAAGTTATATACATTACTGAAGATAAATTACCATTATTAATAGAAGGTAATGATAATGAGAAAAGAGCTAAGAATTATATAAGGCAAGCAAACGTATGCCAAGATGAGTCAGCAGTTTTGCGTTTTTTTGATACTATTAGAAACATTTTTTCATCTTCAGATTCCAAGTCATATGCCTATAGGCACATACAAGGTATTGTTAAAATGGTTTTAAATGGGGCATTATGCTATGATAATAATGGAAGTTTAATTATGTCTAAGGATGGTACTCCAAAGTTAGACGATGAGAAATTAATTAAGCTAATGCAAAGGATTAATATTACTGCTGAGAGGGAAAATGAAAGTGGTGTTAAACAATTTGATAACAGTTTTAGAGTAATTGGTAGTAATAATGACAATACATTTGATAGTTTTGTTGATGATGCAAACTTGCCATCTAAAGCTGATTATCTAAATGTGTTAATTAACAAATACGTTGAATTTGTAACACCAAATGGATATAATATTATTAGGATACCTAATTTCTCAGTAGCGAAAATGTTCACTCCATATATGCCAGATTTGTGCTACTTACATAGAGTTACTAAATATCAGACTTATGGTGGAGATAATAGAATATTTCTTGCATTGAAATCCAATTTAAATGACATAGAAAACATACAAATTGATAAAAAAACTTTTAAAAATGGTGGTAGATTAAACGATTTTGCGACATCGGCAATAGGGATTGCTGTGTGTAATGTAATTAAAAGGAATTTGAATTATGAATTAGTAACTGTCACGTCAAGGTACAGTTGGAAAACTGGTGCTAGTAACCATGATTATGATTTCAATGAACTTTCATCAATACTTGGGTTTGATGTTAAATCTTGGTTATCTAGGGAATTTAATAATAACAACATAGTATTAAACGTACAAAATGCTAGAAGTAGTAGCAAAGTAGCATCAAGTCAACTTTAATACATTATTAGATATTGAATATGACTTTGTTATTGGCTTTTTGCCAAACTGATAGACTGTTAGTTCGTTTAAATTAGTATGCACTTCTACAATTTTACCATGTATATGCCTTGGTATAATTCTAAGTGATGCTTTGATGCCTTTACTTTTTCCATTGTTGAATAATATTGCATGATTACATCTTTGAAGGTTGTCTTCTTTATCCATTTGGCTTGGCTTAAGGAATGTGTGATTTAGATTATTTTTAACGATATAGTTTCTACATATAATATCACCATTTTTACCGCCTAGTGGCGCGATGAATATAACATCATCATGTTTTATATTTTGTGTAAAATAATTACATATTAGTTTTAATAATTCATAATTATCAAAATCTCCATAAGAAGCTAAAAATATAGTTGTGTTCATATTAGTATAATTTATTTCCTGCAAATATATAGAAAATAATTTTAAAAACAAAATTATAGATGAAAAAAATAAAATTAAAAGAGATTCAGCTAAAATTTCTTCAAACCTTATTAAATGAAGATGTATATACAAAAAATATAGACAGAAACAATAAAAAGGCGAATATATCTTATAAAAAGGGATTTAATGCTAATTCATTTTTAACAAATACGCCAACACCAGGTGAATCAATTAGGACAGATAAAATGGATTCTAGTAACAGTGATACCTATATAGTACCACTTAAAAATGGCATTAACTCATATAATATCACAAGCATTGAGGGTAAAGAAATTATGCATTACTTTAAACGCCATTTTTCTGACGAAGCTACTACTGTTGCAATTAAAGTTAATGGTAAAAAGGAAAATTACGAACTCGATATGGAGAATAATGAAATTAATCAGTTTTTAAAACAGTTTGCAGATAAAATTAATTTCGTTATTTATGATTATGTATCTAAACACAGAGAATTAACCAATAGGAAAATATACAGAATGTCTCAAGTATGTATTTATCCTGTTAAAAGTAGTTCTAATTTTAACTCCAAAGTTGCTGACTTATTGATTAGATATAATAAAAATTTGTTTGGCCTTCCAGTAGTTAAGCTTGATGAAAAACTTTTAAGGAAGGATGCGTCTAACATACAGAAAGATGAAGACTTTATATCAAAAAACTCAGCATACTACAACAGTAGAAGAGGACGTTATAATACAGTTGGTGATGCTGTGTTTGACCCAGGTGTTAGAACACAAACGCATATGAATGGTTTAAATAGTGATTTAAATATGTTTAAGGCTAGAAATGAACTAAATAAAGAAATAGCCAATTTGAACAATATGGTAAAAACTTTGTTAACTGATTTATATGCGTATAGAACAGCGTTAAACAAAGGAAATGAAAAGTTAGTTCAATATTATGGCGTTAAAATTGCTTCAGAATTTCCACAATATTGTTTAAGTGGACAAGATAAAGAGATTATTAAATTTGCTTCATATGTTGATGATATGGGTAATAAAATAGTCAAAAGGAATGAAAACCCAACTGCGTCTGCGGCAGACAAAGCAAGCGGTAAAAATCTTTTATATTATAGAGCCAAAAAAAGCACAAAAACCCCATCTGTTGATAGAAATACTAGTGAAATAATACAGATTACTAAACAGTATAATCTAGAGGCATATAATTCTTTGTCAAGGAATAAATTTGTATATCAAGGAAAATATGTCTCAGTATTAGATACCATTAAGGTCATGTATAGAGAGCCAATAGATTATCAAATAAAAAAGATTTTCAATGACTCTAGAATGGGATTAAAGAATCTATTCTCTTTTGATGAAAAGGAATTAGAGTTAGCAAAAAAACAAATTGCTGGTAACGTTTTGGTTATCTTTGATGACAATATAAGTGGTGGGGCAACATTATCTGATATTTGTGCGCAATTCCTTAGTATTGGTGTTAAACATATAATACCTATTACATTCGGTAAAATGTTTCAGCAATGGGGAGGTGCTGTAAATAAAGGTTTTGCTAAGATATATGAGCCAGAAAATGGTTTTGTATTTGGTGATAATAAAACGTTTGTCTTTAATGGTAGAACGTTTAACACTGACCAAATTACCAATCCAATGGATGCTGCTAACATATATAGACAAACATTTGGAACATATGATAAACAAGGAGCAACAGAATTATGGAATACTTGGAATAATGTTAAAAAAAATATAAAATAAATTATGAAAAAACTAATTAGACTTACAGAATCAGATTTGCATAAAATTGTTAAAGAATGTGTGGATAATATATTAAAAGAGAACTATCCAATTGGTGTTAAAAAAATTCCTATATCAGCAGAACAACTTTTACAATATTGCAAAAAAGTATATACACCACAAGATTATATAAGTTCAATTAGAGACTGTCTTGGTAACGAATGGGTAAAAGAGTACACAATGGATAAAGCCCAATTTATACATGAATATGAAATGGAGTTATCTACTTTTGTTGAATGTATTACCAAAGAAAGTTTTGAACCTTTATATAGCCAAATATTCCCAAATGGAAAATTTAATGTAGAAAATTTGAAAAATGGAATTAATAACTATGTAGAAGGTAGTTTACTTTCTGATGACACGGATTATTATGAATAAAAAAAGGGTGAACATGTTCACCCTTTTTGTTTATCCGACAAGTTCATCTTCCATCATTTCCCTCTCTCCTTCTGGGAAATCCTCTTGTCCATTCATTAAGAAAACTCTTTTATCAGCTTTATATAAAGTGTTCATTGCATCAACCTTTAAATCCACTTTATTGGAGAATTTATCAATCAATTCTCTTGCATTTTCTTCGCAGAAGGTTTTGAAATCTTTTTTATTTCCTTCTTCAAGAAACATTAATTCTGGAATATTTTCTTTTTTTGCATAATATAAGAGGTCAAAGAATGAGTTGTCTTTTTCTTCATATAGCAATGCAATAACCTCATAATTTCCTACTTTAACAGTTTTTGCTTTCATAATTTTCTTTTACTCTTTTCTTTATCATTTTTTTAAATTCCTTTACTTCGTCATCTGTTGCTTCCCTTAACGTTTCATAGTTAGGTTCTAAACCAATTCTAACCCCCATTTCAAAGGTATGCTTAAACGCACCTTCATTTGACCGAGCAAAAATCATTTTCCAAATGGAGTTTCCTTTTTTATCCTCAAACTCACACTGCCAATAACCCTTATTACCTTTCATATTATCTATATTTTTTGTAAATATACAAAAAAAAATTGAGATAACCAAATATTACCTCAATCTTTAACATTCTTTAACTTTCTTAATTCTCCAATTGGTTTCAATATGTCTTGAAACCCATCTATTTTATCCCCAATATATTCCTTGCAATAACTAACTCTAGTGAGTCTATTGCGGTATCTCTTATTATCAGCAGACTTCTTATCTCTACCCTTTCCGTCAAAGGATGTACCTCTAACATTTGGATTTCTTGATAAGGCTTCTCCAAATTTGCTATGTGCTGTCTTGATGTATAACCTATAATCATGTTCGTCATCTGATAGTGATTTGACAATACCACCAACAAAGTTAAAGATAGTTGTGCTAAGTCCTAACCCTTGATAATCAGGTAGTATCACTATTCTAGATACTGAACAACCATAAGGTATGCCTTTTCTTGGGGTATTTAGAATTCCAACAAATCCAACTGGCACTCCATTCCATTCAAACAATAAGCATTTACATGATTTATTAAGTTCTGCCGTTAAATAATGCTCTTTTGCAAAACCAAACGACCAAAAAACGCTGCTTTCCACACGTCTGACAGTTAATTGTATTTTAGGGTGTTCTCCTTTTTTATGTGGAACTTTGATATATTTCATTTATTATTTAATTTAAACCATGTGTAGTTATTAACCCAACCATTAACTCTTGCTCGATATGCAGCACCGCCTTCATTTCTTTTAAATTCGTTAAAAGTTTTATATTTTTTTGCTGCATTATAACATTTTTCAAATGTCCAATAACCATTTATCTTATGTTCTTGAGTCAACCACGTAAAAGTTTCTAACCACTTATTTTTTATAGAAATTTCATAAAGGTATGGATATGCTTCGTGAAATTCTTTTTTTGTTTTGTATTGTTTGGCTATTTTTAAACATTTGTCATAATTCCAGTAATTATTTCCTTTATGTGTTTTGAACCAATCATACTCTTTTATACAATTATAATATAAAGATGCATTGTAGTATTTATGATATTTGACTTTATACTCAGTTAATGTTTTGCATTCTTTAGCTTTTTCTAAACATTCTTCTTTAGATATTTCCTCTCTTTCAATCCTTTTTTTTGTTGTTCTTTTTATTTTTAACCAAGTATAATCATTAATCCAATTATTTTTTACTGAACAATTATACGCCCCCAATGATTTTGTTTTGAAATCATTAAAAATTTTGTATTTTTTAGCTTCATTAAAACAATTTAGATAATTCCATTTTCCTCTTGCGATTGTACCTAAACTACCTGCTTTAGCTTTATTGAGTATATTATAGCCTTTATTAGTATAATATTCTATCCAATATTTTTCTTTTTCTTGCCCTTCTTTAACAGTTAAATTATTTTCAATTATTTCCATAGATGGAACATTAAAGTTATTCTCATGGGCATATTTTGCAACAGTATCTTTTTCTATATTAAAAACATGTTGCCAATCTCTATCTCTTTTCCTTATCGTTCTTCCAATATAAATGGAGTTAGTTTCTTTAAAATAATACTTATAAACGCAATCAATTTTATCCTTAATATTGTTAGTTCGTTTATCGTTCAACCAAGTAAAATCTTCTAACCACCCATTCTTTAAAGATGCGCTATAAGCACCCCTTGATTTTTTGTCAAATTCCTTTCTAGAATTATATTTTTTAGATTCAATTATACATTTTTCTTTTGTCCAGTAATTTCTAGGTTTTCTTTTCATAATAATACTGTTTTAATATAAATATTATAATGTTCTAATAAATAAAATAAAAACCTATTTTTTATTAAACTTTTACTTCAACTCATTATTTTCATTCTTCATAAGAATATCGTCTGAATTATTTTCCATGAGCTTAAGTAAGCCTCCGTTTTCCAACACAAGATACTTATCATTGCCATATCTTGTAAATGGAATGTAGATTGGGTTTGTACCATCTATCTTTGTAAATTTGGTATATCCTTCTACCTTCAAGTCCCCAAATTTATCATTCTTGATTACATCGCCTATTTTATAATAGTCATGTACAATTTTCTCTATCTTCATTTCTTTTCCTTTTTTGCTTTTATCTTATTTTCCACTTCTTCCATTATCTTTTCTTGTCTTTCTTTCATACCATCATAACATTCTCTACACATTGGATATATCCAGTGATGTTCCACGATTTGCTTATTGATGTGTCTTCCACATATTTCGCAAACATGATAAGATTCAGCTTCGGCATCCTCAATCATCTTTCTCAATTCATCAGTCTTTTTGCTGACATAGAAAGACAATGTACCAAACTTTTCCTTAATCTGGTATATCTCAATCTTATCATCATCTTCTTTGCCCTTATTATAATCTTCGATATAATCTATGATGGGTTGGTATATTCCTTTCCAGCCTTCACCACATTCTATGCCGAATAATTCATAAGGTTCTTTTGGTTCATTATCGTTTTTCATATATTCAATCTGTCTCTTGGTACTAGTGTTATTTCGGCCATTGCTCGATTAAGCATTTCAAACATTTGTAGGTATCTTTCATTACCGTTATACTCGTATAGTCTTTCAAAATAATCGATTATATATGGCCTAGGCTGTAGTTCATTTTCCCTAGCTTTTTCTACCATTTCCACGATTTCATCAATGTTTTGGGTTGTTTCTAATCTCATGGTATATTTACAGCTTCAGTTAATACATCTATATCTCTTGGGGATTGGTACACGTTATAGTCTTTTATATCCTCGTATTCCATCTTCTCCATTTCCACCTCTCCGTTTTCATCCTTGTGTTCCAAGTTGAACATATAATCTGGTTGTAGCCATTCTATAATGTCAAAGTGACAGCTTGCAATGATAATCTTGAGATTCTTTTGCCTTGCGTATCTCTGTAGCGCATGACTCATTGATTTTGCTGCCGACCTATTGACCACAGATGTGTATTCATCAAGCAGCACAACGCCTCCATTTGCGTCATATATGGTCTTTGCAATGTCCAACCTTGCCCTCTCTCCATTAGACAGCTCTTGAGGCTTTCTAAGCCACGTAGGGACGGATGCAAGACCAATACTAGCTAGTAGGTCACAAGTCTCTTCCTCAGTTAACCTTGGGAACTGACTAATTACGCACTTCGTATAGTCATACTCTATAGGTTTAACATCACCATATACTTCTCTCAAAATTGTTGATTTACCACTACCACTCTTACCACAGATTAAAAGGATATTCCAATTATCCTTATTCATGGTTTCCATGTCTTCTTTTGATGGTATTGGAACTTCAGTTACAGTTTTCTCTTTGTTTTGAATATCATAATTATCATAGAGAAAATTTGTAAAATTGTCATTTTCGATTTTGCTCTCTAATGTAATCTTTCCCATTATCTTTGTTTGTTAGTTTTTGCAAAGATATGTAAAAAAAGTTAAATTTCCAAATTTTATAGCATAAAAAAAGAGATACGAGCTTTCTCATACCTCTTCAAAGTTACCATCATCGTGTAGTAGTATAGGTTTTCTACAATCAATGCAAGCAAATTCCCTTGTAATTATTGGGTGTTCATCTTGCTGACTATGGCCAAATACTTGGAAATCCCAAGGTAGTTCCTCATTGATGGTTGGTCTACATTCGGTAACGTCATTCCATACAATGCTGCCATACCTATCATATCCACCTCTTGCCCAAGATGCTTCACACAGTGCTCTAATACCCTCTGGAATCTCTAACAAATGGTTCAATCCATTCACACTGAGTTCACCAATAAGTTTCTCGTGAGCATCATACCAACCTTTCTGAAGTCCAGCGTGCGTAAAGAGATATCTCTTGTCACCAACCAACTCTTCGTGTGCCAATTGGAAGAATGAACGATGTGAACGAAACATTTCCTCAATATGGTAGGCATTGCTTGAGTCATATCTTGACCTCACGGTATAGTTCCTTTTGTCGATATATGCAAGGTCGTGATTGCCAACAAAGAGAACAACCTTATCCTTATTTTCAGCCTTGAAATCAATAATCTCTTGGAAATTAGCTATAGCATCCTTCCTTGTGATACCCTCCCAAGGATAGGGGTCAAGCATATCTCCAATGAATATGATTCTATCAACCTTATCTTTATATTCTTCCACAGCTTTTTTCCAAAAACTCCTGCCGTGAATGTCTCCAATTAAAAGTAACATCTATTATCCTCCTTTTCAATCATCAACTATTATACAGTTATCAATATGTTTATCCTTGAAATAAGAGAATAGAAGGTTTGTTATGTCGAAGGCTTCATATGTAGGTATCCTCAATGGATACTTGATAAAATAATCCCTAACAACCCATTCAACAAGTTTGGTGTTTCTGTTGCGATTTCTTAACTCAGTCTCAAAATAGCTAATCATGCATTGTTTGTGACAAAGTACCTTTGCTTCACGATACTGTCCTTTCACATACATGTGTGAGCCATCATACTTTGCTATCCTATACATATAGGCAACTAGCTTATCGTAGTAACCCATAATCTTCATAAACTTGATGTACTCTAGTACAATTTCCCTTCTAGTCTTCTTCCTAGGTTTATCTGTCCACCTCATGTTTTCATATCTTGGGGGCTTTTAAATTGTTTAATGTATTAACTTAATATATCTCGAATAACCTTTATCTTTCAAGCAAGATAAGAACAAATCAGCTAGTATATCAGAGTTTTCAAACGGTTTTGAATAATAATCTTCAAATAAATATACTCTCTTGATAAAGCCATCATTCAATGTATAAAAGTACGTTCCCATATCTTTTGCATACTTATAGAAAGAACCACTCATAAAATATTTTGAAATACTAGTTGTGGAATTCCTATTTGGCTCTGAAAAGTAGCAAGAAGTATTATCTTTAAAGAACAATTTGCAAATATTTGGGAATATTCCCATTATTTTCGCAAATTTAATGAATTCACGTGTAACTGTATCAATATAAATTGCTTTAGCCCTCTTTGACATTATATTTACTCTTAAGAAGTTGAAGTTGTATCTTTGCATTCAGCTCTTCCCATGATATTGGTTCGTAGTTGTTGTTATCCACACCAACATCGTACTGCATTGGATATGTATGTACTAATCGTGGTAGGTCTTGACCTTTTTTGTCTGGACCACTGTGTACGTGTCCATAGCACTGATACACTAGTTTCTTCGGTTCACGATATACACCAGCATAACAAAGGAATGGGAAGTGATTAAGCCAAAGCTTTCTACCCTCAACCTCTATCAGCATTTGCCAAGTAACATGCTTAAACAGCTCTTGCTCTGCTGTTGTAGACATGTTCTTTTGGTCGTGATTACCTTTAATCAGTATAATATCTCCGTTCAGTTGCTCTCTAATTTTCTTCCAAAACTCATACCCACCCCATGCAAAATCACCGAGGTGGAATACAAGTCCATCGGCTGGTACTTTCTTGTTCCAAGCTTCGATTAACTTGTAATCCATTTCCTCAATGTCCTTAAATGGACGGTCACAGAACTTAATTATATTTGAATGTCCGAAATGAGTACCTAGGTGTCGGAGGTGAAAAACACCTCCGACCCATCATTATATTTAAAGTCTACCTTTGTTGACATATTTTATTAATTTAATTATCAATTAATTATTCACATTTTAGCAAATATATAAAAATTATTCTTCATTTCCAAATTTATAGGGTTAAAAAAAACTAAAGCAGTATTTTTAAGTCCTCTATATTTAGTGGGTTATCTATAATTTCCATTGAGCCATCCTTGTATGTGACGAATACTGTTTTATCTTCATTCATTGTAATTTTTTCCACTTTATCCTTCTCAATGTCCTTGTGCATGTATGTAAAGAAACATTTTGAAAGAAACATCACATCATAAACTGACAATGGTGTTATGATATTCTCAGAACCATCTTCCAATATTCTATCAAACTCCTTGTCTCTAATTGCGCAAGACTGGATGTAATTATCCATGAAAGCTTCCCACTTAAACTGCAAAATAGGCAACGTAGAGTCATTTACAATAATTTTATTCCAACAATCATTCCATGTTATAGATGTTTCAGATTCATGGTTCGATATATTGTCGAGAGTTGTGCGTGTGATAAACCAACAATCACCACCAAGTTCCTCAATCAATGCCTTTTCATTTGGGAATCTTACGTCATCAAGCACATAGTTTTTATCCTTATCTATCATTTCACGAATACGGTCAACATGCCAATTGGTATTATATTTTCTTATCAAGTCTGTACCAATGAATTGTAGCATGTGCCTTACATCTTTTATTACAACACCTTCACATGTCTTAGTAACTGTGTCGAGTGGAATGCCAGTTTCATCAGCAAGTATCTCACACATATCTTTTCCAATAGTGACACCGATGTCGTATTTTTCAGCTTTTGCCCTATTTAATTCGTCTAGGGATATATCCAATAAGTCAGCGCATAGCCTCTTCAGAGGCAAAGCAAAATATAGTCGTTCATATCCAAACCTCTCACATATTTTAGCTAGCTCTGTTTTTCCACTACGCATGCGCCCAGCTAAACCTATAATCATATTATCTATCTTCTAATGCCTTATTGATAATCTCGATGAAATCCTTTAACGGCACATTACCCATGAGCTTATAAATAACATCACCATTTTCATCAGCAAGAACTATGGTTGGGACTGACCTGATTTGATATTTCTCCACCAACAGCTCTCCATCTTCATCATTCTCAATGTCGATGCTCTTAAATTCGATACCCTTATACTCTTCCATTTCGGATACCTTCTTGAATGTGCTAGCGAAGACACGACAAGGCCCACACCAGCTAGCACTGAAATCAAATATCTGTGTTACTTTGTTGTTATTCATTTTTTCTTATTTTTTAGTAAGTTTGAGAAAGCATTAATCTTTCTCTTATTATTAGTAGTTGTTTTAAAATCTATTGTTGAACTAGTAAATATCTTCTTATCTATTTTTTTGGCATTTGCAACAATTGTTTTTGCTGTTTCCTCATTGATGATAGTCTTCGTAGTCTTACCCAATACTCTGTTTACTTGATATTCGATTCTCCTTAATGTTGCAATACTATTAACATTGGATGTATCAAATTTTTCAAAATCTTTTTCATCAATGAAACCCAATATATTCTTTGCCCTTGTATAAGCCACATACATAAGGTTATATTCTTGGCGAATCTCCCAATCCTTCTTAGCAGATTTGCTTGGCATCAATGACTCGCAAGCAATAAACACATTGTTGGCTTCCAATCCCTTTGCCTTGTGGATAGTTGACAGAGAAATACCATTTTTCTTGTCTCTCTTTGGGAAAATCTCATCAATCTTCTCGATTATTTCCTCAGATGTGTTAATTCCTTCGGCAAGTATCTCAAGAGCATTTATCATATCGATTTTATTCTGCAACTGAGGGGAATTTATCGCTGTCTCAGCATCAATACCGAACTTTTCCATCAACTTATTCCTAGAGACAAACAAATCATCATAAAGTCTTACAAATACGCCATCTTCTTTACAATCTGCATTCAACTTTTCTTGTTTTGTGCTCTTAACAATCGCTTTGAGGTTGTTACCAATGTCTTTTCCCCTTATATATGCCTTTTTACCGAGTTTCAAGAACTCATTGTATATCTGTACTAGTGGTGCGTTATTCCTACACAGAATCATATCACCATCTTTAACCATATCCAATGAAACATTCTTTACAATTTGACCATCTACTGCATTATCAGCAGCCTCAATTGTAGGCACTAATTTCTTGGCAAAATCAACAATATTCTTACCGCATCTGTACGAGATACTTAATGGAAGACACTTTGTGTTTGGAATTGATTTGAGGGCATTGAACGATTCTGGGTCTCCCCCACTGAATGCATAGAGCATTTGCTGGGAATCTCCAACCGATATCATTCTTGTGCCCATTTTGAAGCATTTAAGCACCAACTCCCTTTCTGCCTTATTCATATCTTGGCACTCGTCAACCATTATAAAGTCATATAAGAGTCCTAGAGGCTTTAAAAAGAGTACGTTAGGCAACCATACCATGTCGGTGTAATCAATCGTTTCTAGGGCATTTTTACCCCATTCCATGACTTGCAAGGCAACCTCTTTCTCATCTGCGATTGTGTCGATTCCATATCTATCCTCTATAAAGTCCAAATCCTTTACTGTTTGGCAAAGATAGAATCTTCCAAAGTCAACATACTTCTTGATATTATCGAGGTATCTGAAATATTCCCTACCCCTTAACGTAAACAAGTTGATTGATGTGTATTCTCTGATATTGTTCTTGATGTGAGCATCATACTTGAATGGCTCTGGAATTGCACTCACTTGAGGTATGTTTTTCTTTATAAAGAGTAATCCTAATCCATGAAGTGTTCTAACCTCAACGTTTTCTTTATCTTTTGTTTTCTTCTTTAGTTCATTTACGATATCTGTATTGAAAGCAGTTAGTAACACCTTACTATTCTCAGGAATGAAATCCAAGCACTTAACGAGTGTTGTGGATTTACCACTTCCAGCTGCTGCTTCAACTACTAGATGTCCTTGGTCGTGCTCAATCCAGTCGTAAATCGCCAATTGATATTTACTCCAAGGATATTCAATTGTTGCAGTTTCTTTCTTTTTTCTAGCCATTTAACATCTTTTTGCAAAGATATATAAAAAATGTTAGAAAAACAAAAAAAGTGGGGAAGATTTTTTGTTCTACCCCACTTTTTATTTGGATTATTTACCTTTTAGTTCTCTTCTTCAAGACCACCGAGGAAGTTCTTCACGTATGAACGGAACTGAGGATTCTTCTTGTAGGTAGTTTTCATCTTGTTGATGAAGTTGGCAACCTTTGGGTCATTCTCAAGTTCCTCAATCTGCTTCTGCTCGTTCTCTCTGCGCTTTACTGCTTGCATGCGTTTATCCTTTTCCTCAAGGAATCTAACGAGTGCAGTCTTTTGAGCGTTCACAGTGTCAATCTCACTGTCCCACAAGTGCTTGTTGATAATCTTAACAAGCTCTTCACGACCCATCAATGCGAATGGAGAAGTAGGAGTTTTCTCTTCTTGTGGACGTTCTCTCTGTACCAATGGACGCTGTGGACGTGGCTGTGGCTCTCTGTTAAGACCCAATTCACGTTCAACCCTCTCACGCAAGAAAGGAGGGAGTTTGTCTGGGTCAAATCCACGAGGAGGCATTGGCATACCCATTGGTGGAGGTGTTGGTCTGCGAGGAGGATGGTTAAACACATTAGGCTGTGGCTCACGCTCTAGCTCTACGTCACGCATAACATGTGGGTCAACGTTGTCGTAGTCAACAAGCGGAGTGTCCTCAATTGGCTTAATCTCAATAGCGAAGCCTAACACCATGAATACCTTAATCAAGGTCTCGATGCTGATGTTCTCACCGTTTCCGTCCAAGATGTCGTAAATCTCGTCAACATCTACACCAATAACGTCAGCAAGCTCCTCTGGAGAAGAATCGTTTTCGTTTAACAGATTCTCTACCTTTTCCATAATGTCAGCACTATATTGTTCAATCCAATTTTTAGCTGCGATTTCAAAATTTTTATCCATTTTTACTTGTTTAAATTATTATACGATGCAAAGATATTAAAAAAAAGTGAAATAACCAAATTTTTTAGCATTTTTTAAACTATTATTCATCATATTTATGTGCTTGTTTTTTTAATGTGTCAAGAATCTTCTCAAAAATTGGTATGAGTATATCATATGCAATTGATTGATGATGATAAGGAGACAAATTAAATGTGGTACACGTACTTTTAAATGCACTTAAGAAATACACGTAGTTACAAGCGAGTTCCTTCATAGGTTCTATACTAGCACCTATACCATTATATAAGCAATGGTCAAAATCATCAACATATACATTGTCATATAAGATGCAGTGACTACCAAATATCAGATACATATTCTTCCTAGCATCCTTTCCGATGTCTGAAAAATCAACACCATTTAAATCCCCAACACCAAACTGTAACGGATTTACTGTACTATAATCATTGAGATTATCATCACTCTTTATAAAGTTCAAGGTAAAATCAAATGCTTCCTCTGGTTTAACTGGTCTATACCAAGCCCAATCCTCTGAATATGTATTTTTGCCTACCTCTACCATCTTATCATATATGGATTTATGTTCCATAATACAAACAAGTGATGCGTTATTGAATTCATACAAATCATCTTGGTACATTCTCTCCAAAAGCACTTGAACTTCATTGTTTGTGTTGTGCATTGTCATTTTCTTTGGCTCAAAGCCAAAAACCGTTTTCAGCATATTGATTCCCTTCTCATAATCTTCTACGGTTTCGTGGTGATACTTGTTTTCGTCCTTATCACCTTTTTTTATATCTTCTATGGCTTTTGTCATAGATTCAATCGAAAGCCCACTTTGGTCTGCCATAATATCACAGAACTCATCAATTCCCATACCGACTTTCTCTCTAAAATACTGATGGTTGGCATCATCAACAACGTTCTCAATACCACCATAGTCGTTATATTTTCCAAAGAATGGCATAGCAACTGGTACTAGTCCACTAGATGTTATACCGATTGGCGTGTCATCCTTTCTATATTTGCTAGTATATGTGTCAGCACATACGAACAATACAATCTCATCACCACAAGTGATTGGCAAGTGGCTGAAAAAACTTGTTTTGTTAAAACATCCCATATGCTTTTTTTCTAATTTCAATTAATAATTCATTAACAAACTCAACATCAATAGTTTCTTTGATTGTTGACTCTGCGATTGCCTTATCAAGAGCCTCCTTATCAGCATCCACCCTTGCCATAAGCTCATCATACTCGAACTTGTGATTACGAATATTCATCAATAACTCTCTATCATCAGTACGATTTAGGATGATTCCACGACCCTCTGCGATTTCCTTACCCATGTGCATGAGACGAACACAATGCATCATGTTCTTTGAGTCATAGTTCTTGTCAAGGTTTGACTCATAACGCTTTGGGTTTCTGAATTTCTCCCAATCCTTGTACTCCTTGTACTTCTTGCAATGGTCTTTGAAACCACTCTCGTTGTAAACCATCCAACAGAGGGGAGTCTCACCTTTTGAAACAGATGAACCACGCATATCAGTTGAGGTCTCAAGACACATACCACGATAATGGATAATCTCATTGTGATTCTCGTACCAAGTTCTAAGCTGCTGCTTATTCTTGATACCGTAGAACTCCTTAATGAAAGCTCCAAGTTTGCGCTCCATTTCAGTAGTCCTACCATAACCAAACCAACCGAAGAGTATCAATCCAACTGGATTTGCTCCAAATGCAGCAAGCTCAAGTTTATCGTAGTTCATTCCATAATGGCTGAAATGAGCACCCCAATCGTAGTACACACCATAGGTATCGTGCATATTTGGGATATGTACGAGTCCACAGAAATCCTTATTAAGCCCACGATTTGCAAGCCAATTACCAATCTTGGTACTACCTTGTTTATAGAATGTATAAGCAAAGTCAAACGGAGTAAGCCTCTCTGTAACTGGATTAACTATCTTTTTGTTCAAGCCACGTGCCTTATGAATCTGCTCAATAGCATAAGATACGAATGGCTTAAAGCACTCCTTTGTGATGAATTGGTCTCTATTCTCGAATAGTGGCATGATAATGTCTGAAGGAGGTGTAATAACCTTATCCTCTGGGACAAACAAAGCCTCCAATACTGTTGGATTTGACTTCAACAGCATGTTGCAGAACTTACCAACCTCATACCATGTGGTATCGTTTCTCTCATCAGAAACTTGGTCTGCATAATCCAATCCAAGACCCATTACTGCCTCCTTCGGAGCAATGAACACTGCACTAGTGTCAACGTCTGAGTCCTCGTTATTCAGTCCATAGAGGTGTGAGCCACGAATGTACTCATAGAGTAACCTCTTATCGTCTGTAATTGTCTGAAAAGTATCCTTCATATTTATAATTCATCAAATTCCTTTTGGGCAGCTCTAATCTTTCTTTCGAGGAAACCATCCAAAAGGTCATAAGTTTCTTTTAGTTCCTCATTACTAAGCTTAAATGTAACAACACTACGGCATTCTTTCTCTCTGAATGATATAGAGAGTCCAAACCCCTTATCGGCTTGATAATTTCCAGTATGTTCAGCATAGTTTTTTGCTAAGTCTTCCTTATTATCCTTAAGGGTGCTGATTTGGGCAAGAATTTTATTGCCCCTTTCTAATTGTTCAATGTTCATATTATTGCAGTTAAAATTTGTGCTATAAATGCTTTTGATAAATCATTAGCAAGCGATGAGTGAATAAATGTTTCATCCCCAATGACCATATAATTGATAATACAATCATTATTTTCTATACACATACTAGTTATTCGATAGTTTTTGATAATCTCTTTCCTTTTACCAAATCTTTCTTCTACGATGATTTGTTTACTACCAAACCAAATAACTTTTGATGGATGGTTGTTTATTACTTCTTTTAATTTCTCAGTCATATCGCTATGCTTTATGATGCAAAGATATGAAAAAAAATTGGATTAGCCAAAAACTAACCCAATCTTTAACTTTATTTAAGGAATACGATGCCTATACCTATATTCCTCTTCAGCTATTTCAGCTTTTTCCTCACATTTTTCCATGAATGGACAATATGAATGCGTCCATGCGCAATCGCAGAATGACAGCATATCTCCAAAGCAACTAGGTTTACTGACCAACTTCATTGTGGTATCTTTTGAATGGTATCATTAGTTAAAGGTATATTGCAGTCAAGATACCCTTTCATTCTATTATATAACCTTATATATAGTTGACCGTCTTTGACTGATACGTTTTTCTCAGTCCAATGTCTATCAACCTCATATCTTGCAACAACGGTATCACCGTCCATTACATTGACGATTCCATCTTTCTCCTTATACTTCATTCCTTATCATCAAATATAATTCTAGATTCAACGTAATTACGTCCTTCTCCAGTTAGTATAGGCATTTCATCATCAATGAACCACTCACCCTTATCGTTCTTGATAACGGCAGTACCACGCTTCTCAACTGTTGCTAGGTTGTTCCAATTAATACCGAATTTCTCCATCAACATATCTTGAACTTGACTTGTATTCTTATTTTGCAAGTCCTTGTGTGGGAACATTGATTGACCTAGGCTATTAATACTATTTCTTTCAGCATCCTTTTCACGCCAAAGGATACAATTACAAACGTCTGAAATTGGAACATTGAACACTCTTGAGTCGAATAATGCACCTTGCTCAACTGCCCTAGTGTAGCTTTTCATTACCTTCTTAACAGACTCAGAAAGTTCACCGTAGGTTTCCTTATCCTTAACGACATGAGCGTGTTCGTTTATAAACTCACGCACTTTCTTGTGGAATATCCTATTGAAATATAGGGTACACATTGATGCTGATACAGAACACATCTTTTCAACACTATAGTCAAACCATGCGTCTGTATCTAATGTATTATAATCAACTAAGACTAGTGTAATTTCATCTGACTGTGTATAACCCAATACACAACCTTGAATGTTCCTACAAAGCTCAAGAGTTGTCTCTTGCATTGTCTCAAGCATCCTTTTGTCAAATGGTTTCACAAAACCTCTTGTGAATGTGTGGAATGCTTTACCATCAAGTCTGATGATGATAGGCATTCTTCTTACGAGAAAGGTCTTTGCTCTATTCTCGTAATAGTTTTTCATTCTATCTCCTAAACTATCTCTTTTTGCCATAACTTTAAAAAATTAAAAAGGTGAGTACTATCTCAATACCCACCTTTTTTTAGTAATTAATAATCCCAATCAAAATCTTCATCGTTCCACCAATCGGTCTCACCGATGAGGTCAACTCCCATAGGTGGTGCTTCATTAAGCTTCTTACGGATGGCATTACATCTATGAGCTGTAACACCCTCTGGTCTTGCGAGACCACGCTCAACGCAATCTTCTCCAGCTGAAACGAACTCATCAAAAAGCTGATGGTCGTACTCAAAGTCCTCACGATTATCGTAATCGCTCCTACGTGGTTCGTCTATTGCGAACTCTGCACCAAAACGAAGATTTTCATCTGCTGGTTTGCCACTGATACCCCACTGTGGGATAGGTGCTGGTGGCATGAAGCTATGATTCTTGAACCTTGGAGGTGTCAAGTCACGCTCGAATGACTGAGGCTTCTCTCTGAAACGACACTCAGTTTTGTGTTCACACTTCTTACTTTTAGGCTTATCGAAAGCCTCTTCAATAAGAGAGGTGATTTCCTCCATCAAGCCTTTCATTGATGGAAAACCGATAACAAAAATTTTTGCTTCCATAACTTTAATTTGTTTTGTTTATTGTTCTGTCAAATTGAAAAGTTTGACATTGCAAAGATATAGTTTTTATTTCTTATTTCCAAATTTTATCGCAACTTTTTTTTTATTTTGTTAACATTTCACCTTCTGCCTCCGAAATGTCCACCTCTAGTAGAACTTCTTGATGGGTTATGTGGTCTATTACTCATTCCACCGCCATGATGATTTGGCCTTGAAGGAGGTCTATGCATGTTGCCGCCATGATTATTGTGATGTGGTCTTGGTGGTGCTGCATGAGGTCTGTGATGTGGCGCATTATGGTGTGGCCTTGGATGTATGCGGTCTCTTGGGATAGGCTTGTACCAATCATAGAAATGAGGTGATGGTAACACTCTTCTATACCTATGGAAATAGTAGTTGTTATTAACACAATAAGGATAATAATACCATCCTCTGTAGAAATAATACTCTATCATACCATTATAGATATATGGAGTACCATACGAAACAACCACTGTTGCATCCACTTCACCATCGAATACATCGTCTTGTGCGCTAACTGTGGTTACGCAAGAGCTAAGACTTATTGACATTGCTAAAGCTACCAAAAAACTAAAAATCTTTTTCATAAGCTATCAAATTTTACTATAACTAGTGCAAAGATATTGGTTTATTTTCTAATTTCCAAGCAGCAATAACACATTTAGGGAATTTCCGTGCAATATTTAGGGATTCCTCCCCTTGAGTATAGTTTTCCCTAATTTCTTATTATATAGGTAAAGACCTTTTTCTCTTAGTAAACTAGCCAACATGAGATATTCGGTAACAGTTATTGCTTTTGCCCTCATATCATCATTTATTGGTGTTGATTCTGTGCTCTTCTCATCATATGTTTGCCCATCTATAGTATTAACAACCAATTGATAGTGTATTTTTCTAGTTGCATCAAAATTCCTTCTATCTAGGTTATCGATGAGAACCCAATGACTTGTTTTTCTAAAATAGGTCTTCGGTGGGTCAAAATCGTTTGCTGAGAATAATTCCATTTGTTTTGCTTCCATAAGGCAAAGATATACAAAATATATGTAAAAGCAAAATAACAAATGTTAAAAAAATAAAAAAATGGAGGCTCAATCACCTCCATTGTAATATTTCATAACTTTCTTCAAGTAACCGTTTGTTCCTTTTATTGTGTATCCTAGGCCTCCGTTCCAGATTCGGATTGCCTTTTCAACGTCATTGGTCTTGTTGTAATAGCTTTGTACCATCACGAACATTTCCTTTGACTTCTTAACGTTATATCTGTCCGCTAGGGTATAACGTTTCTTAGATTTTTTGGCTTTGAGCCAAATGTTGCACTGTTTCACTAATCCTGGCGTTATCTGAAGTAACCCTGCACAATTACCATTTTTATTAAACGCTTTAGGATTTCCCTTACTTTCCACCATAGCGATTGCATCAATGAGTTTGCTCCAATCGTATGATTCAGTTTTACTTTGTGCGTTTACAGTCAATGAAACCATCAACATAGCGCACACTAAAATAGTTTTCTTAATTTTTCTCATCACTTAAAATTTATTGCGAGGCTCGAATCAATTCCAATTGACCGATGTTAACGATGATATGTGAGAGCGAGTTACACCGTTTTTCTCCTCTTAGTTAAAATTGTACTTTGACAGACTTCCATATTTACTAATTCCACCATTATACCAATCGTCTAGCAATTGGCTTATGAAGCCTTTTCTTTCTGTATCGTTTGTTATTCTATTATAAAATTCCTTATCTAGTGCATCAAGCACGTCTTGTTTCCAACATGTCATCTTGGTTGGTTGACCTTTGTCCAATTTCATGAACACACCAACAATCTTACCCTTACCATCGTCATAAGGTATTGCCTTATAGTTTGCGGTAAGGAACTGAGAACCATGATTCACATGGTCTTCATAACATGCTTCCTTTATTAAGTTCTTCTTGAGTGTGTCTAAACCACTTTCAGATAATATGAATGTTTTCATAATAATTCTTTTATTATTATAAATATTCATTAATCATCTTTTTGCTCAATGGTATGAGATAAAACACTGCTTCTGGTATCTCGAAAACGTCTACGAATCCAAGTCTTTTCCAATAACTATGCGTTTTTAAATTCCTTTCAACGCCTATCCAAATAAAGTCATAGTTGTCTCTTAAGAACTTAATGTTGAAGAACAACATTCTCTTATCGAGATTAGTTCCACGAAGCCTTTCATCAATAATGAAAGAATGCCCATTGACTTGGGTATATCTATCCAAATATTCTGAAAGTTCTTTCTCAATAAATGAGATTGGAGAACCAAACTTTATTGGGCACTCACAGAACATGAGTAAGCCATAAATCTCACCGCTTTCCTTGTCAACTAACTTAACTGAGTCTTCCAAAAGTGCCTTGGACTGACAAAGTTGTTGATATGCCTCTGCATCACTTGACAAATCAAATGCTTTAGCCAAAGTCTTGCAAATCTGGACTAAATCATCTATAGAGGTCTTCCTTATTTCAACCCTTTCCAACAAGTCTTTTTTGGTTAAATTGTTATCAACCAACTTGTTGCATAAATCTATTTGCATAAACGCATACGATTTACAAGTGCAAAGATACTAAAAATATTTGAGAAAACCAAATTTTTTAATATTTTTTTGCTTATTTTACAAAAAGGGGAGATTTATCAACATTTTTAACCTCCCCAATTACTTAACTATAAAATATTTGAAAAAATTATGAGCGTTATCTTATTACAATGTCACCATTTTCGCAAGAAGCACTGAATGTATAGTTTGGTTTATACTCATGTTCGAGCATCAATTCTGTGATTTTATCCTCAATATTGTTCTGGATAAGTCTTATGATTGGTCTTGCGCCAAATTCCTTTCTCTTTACAGCCTCTACATGTATATAATCTACTACATCATCAGTATATACTATATTATATTCTATATTATTTAATCTAGTATTAAATTTATTTATCTCTAATTTAACTATATTCTTAAGATTATCATCGGATAAACTATTAAAATATACTATTTGGTCTAATCTGTTAAGGAACTCTGGAGTAAACTTCTTCTTCAACTCCTTGTCAATGATTGACTTCTTATTTGATTCCTCACTGCTTACGAAACCAAGTCCATTACCAAGTTCAGCAGCCTTTCTAGCACCAATATTAGATGTCATAAGCACAATTACGTTCTTGAAGTTAACAACTTGTCCAGCACTATCTGTAAGTCTTCCTTCATCAAATAATTGCAAGAATATATTATAAACCTCTTGGTCTGCCTTTTCAATCTCATCAAGTAGAAGCACACAATGTTGTTTATGCTTAATCTGCTCTGTAAGTTGTCCTCCATTCTCATAACCAATGTAACCTGGAGCAGCACCAGTCAACTTAGCAACTGAGTTCTTCTCTGAATACTCAGACATATCGATTCTGATAAGTGCCTTTTCATCACCAAAGATTTCCTCTGCAAGCTTCTTTGCAATAAGGGTCTTACCACTACCAGTTGGACCGACCATTAGGATGTTAGCCATTGTCTTGTTTCTATCACCAAGTCCTACCTTGTTTCTCTTGATGACTCTACATACGCTGTCAACAGCCTCATCTTGTCCTACAATGCTCTGCTTCAATATCTCATCAATGTGGGCAATCTTAACCTTCTCATCTGATGATAATTTACTTACTGGAATCTTTGTTACCTCAGATACAACATCCGCAATATCTCCCTCTGTGATATCAATTCTAGCAAGATTGAGCTTATTAATGTCTCTCTTATAGTCTGCGAGGTCTGATGCAAGCACATTCTCTTCAATGGTTAGTGAGTCAATCTTCTCGAAATCGCCATTGTTAAGTGCCTCGTTCTTTTCCTCTTCAATTTGTCTCATTCTCTTCTTGGTATTCTGAATCTCGATAGGTTCTCTGTCAACAAGAGCTGTCTTTGCTCCAGCCAAGTCAATGAGGTCAAATGCAGAATCTGGCAAGCTTCTATCTGTAATGTATCTCTCAGCAAGCTTAACAGCTTTCTCAATAGCCTTGTCACTATAGTTTACATTATGATAATCCTCGTAGTATTTCTTATTCTCAGTTAAGACTTTAATTGATTCCTCAATTGATGTAGGTTCAATTACAATCTTCTGTAGTTTTCTAGAAATCTGGGCATTTGATTCAATTGTATTTCTGTATTCCTTGAAGGTTGTTGTAGCAATAACCTTAACAGTGCCCTCAGTCAATAGGTTTCCAATCATACCACTGATGTCACCGTCCTTTTCCTTGCTAGTGCTTCTTAGAACTGTATGAATGTCATCAATGAATAGGATATATTTCTCAGATGATTGCAAAGTGTCAATCAAGTTCTTCATACGCTCTTCAAACATTCCTCTGAAGTGTGTTCCGCTGACAAGTGCCATTGGATTAAGCATTACAATCTCCTTGCCCTCAAGGACGGAAGGAACTTTGTTTTCCTCAATCATCTTTGCGATTCCATAGACGATGGCTGATTTACCACAACCACCTTTACCAACTAGTACCGCATTATTCTTCTTGCGTCTTGAAAGAACTTGTATGATTTCCTCAATCTCGTCCCTTCTTCCAATAATATCGTCAATCTTACCATTCTTGGCTAACTTATTGAGGCTAGTTGTAAACTGCTCGATTGCTGAATCAGATGAAGAATCTGTTGTAACAGTCTTTGTATTTACTTGACTCTTCAATGGTATATCTTTCTTAGCCTTGTTTATTTTCTTAGGTCTTAGTTTAGTATGTTTCACAACCTTTTCTTGAGTTGGTGCGCTAACGTCACACTTGTTGTATATAAATTCATATTGGAGCATAAATCTACCAAAGATTGCTTCCTCCTTAAAGTCGTTCTCCTTATTTAATACTGCGAGTAAGACGTGCTCAGTACCAATCTGGCTGTTATTCAACTTTTCTGATTCAGTCTTAGCACAATCTAAGATTCTTACCAATTCATCATTAAATCTTACATTACCATCCTTCATTTGAGGATTGGTGTGTGAGTCTATCACCTCTACGTATACCTTCCTCAACTCATCTAGATTATTAGACATCAAACAATTATCCAAAATTAGGTTTGCATGACAGTCTCTCGTGTCTAGAATAGCAAGAATAAGGTATTCTGGTGTTAGTACATCTGTTGGAAACTCATTCAACAACACTGTTGACATGTAATCCAATACTCCATTTAATTCAATTGTGTAATTAGTCTCGTTCTTTTTACTCATAATTTTCAATTTTATATTTAAAAAATAACAATTTATCTGGGAAATTCAAGAGCAATAATTTGGAATTTTAACATTTTTTATATATCTTTGCAAAAAATAGTTAAATATGGTAATTGAATATGCAAAGGCTTGTTTAGGGTTTAAGCCCAAGAAAAAAGACCCAATTGATATTGCAAATGAATTTTGTGAGTGGGCTAAGAAAAATGGCCACGAACATTTAATAATAGATTTAACAAACGAAATAGGTTTTCATTAATTATGAGTAAAATATTTAATTTGTACACTAAAGATAGTAATGGAAACGACATTGACCGTACTTGGTATCAATCTAGTAATATTAAGTATAGCGAATGCGTTGACCACAACAATGATTTGAAAACATTGAGGGTTGTTTTTAGTAATGGTACGCAGTATGAGTACAAAAATGTTGAAGTCGCTCATTACTTGCTTTTTAGGGATGCTGCTTCACAAGGTAAGGCTCTCAATGAGTATATCAAGCCAAAGGGTTATGAATATGAGAAACTTGAGAATGCCGACCTTGCGACTCTAGATGGTGAACTCACATTCAGAATGGAAGATGGTATCTTTGTATTCTATGAGGGTGGTAAGCTAACAATGAAGGATAATAAGGATAATGTCATATGTGAAAGGGAAGTGAAATTGACACTAGAAGCATTTGACACGGTTTGCGCTGCTCTTGAGGCAGTTGGTAAACAACTTTACACTGAAGGAAAGGATTTTGCAGATGGAGAAGAATGATAGACTAACCCTATATAATGCAGCTATAGCCAAATGGGGTGTTGGGGCACAGAAGAACATGGCGTATGAGGAAATAGGAGAGTTGCTTACAGCCCTAGCGAGGGATGATAGAGGCAGGACTACTACTGAGGAACTATTAACTGAATTGGCTGATGTTACCATTATGTGTGAGCAAATAGCATATATTCTTGGTTTTGAGGATTATGAGAAAGAAATTAATAGGAAACTAATAAGACTAAGGGACGATAAACTTAAATTGTAATGGGTATAATAATCAGTAGTTTTATAGGCTGTGGAAGAGAATACCTTAAGAATACGCATGGTGATAAAATTAAGATATTCGATGCAGTCGAAGAAATACCATTGACTGATGTTGATGGGAAAACCAATCAAGATTTATTGGAAGAGTGCTATAATAAGGTAATGTCGGTTGTTGACGATTACGACATTGTATTCATTCCTTCGGCTAAGAGTGTGAGAGACGTTTTCAATGATAATGGAGTTGACTATGATATATTCTATCCGTCTGCTGATAGGAGAAAGGAATTCATTGAAAATCAAGTTAGGAAGAGAACAAAACCAAATGTCATTAGGACACTCGATAAAAACTTTGAAAAATGGGTTAATGAAATTGATGATGATGAATCACCAAACTGCTATAAGCACAAGCTTAATAATCAAGGTGAATTCATAGGCAATGAGCCAGCAATAATGCAATATATAAGCAGTATTAATCAAAATGAACATAACTAAAGAGTGGAAAAATCTTCATGAGGCTAGAACTATTATGAAGAGAATGAGAAGGGAAATGAAGGAACTAGATAAACTAATGGTAATTGCACAACAAGAGATTTGCCAACCTAAATATACTTAATTATGACAAATTGTGATAAAGTTTACCTCGATTTATTACGAGATATAATGGAAAATGGTGTTGAAAAGGACACTAGAGCTGGACGTGTTAAGTCCGTATTCGGAAGACAGATGAGGTTTGACCTTAAGCAAGCATTTCCTCTTCTCACAACCAAGAAGGTGTTTACCAAGGGAGTCATTCATGAGTTGCTTTGGTTCTTACAGAGACCATACAATTCTCATGGTAGTATGAACATTGAGTATCTTGTTAGAAATGGTGTTCATATTTGGGATGACGATGCTTATCGCTGGTTCAAGACAAATATTGCACCAACCTTCAATAGTAAAATGGATGGTAATTACCAAGTAAAGGGTATATTTCCAAAAGAATATCTTGTATGTACAAGTGATGATGAGAGGGATAAACAACCAGTGTTTGAATATTGGATTGAGAATGAACTTAGACAACACGATAACAAATGGCTTAATAACATTACAAAGGAAGAGTTCTTGGACTTAACCTTGCAGAAGGTTGAAATAAAGGGGCTATTCATGTCGAGATATAGATTTGGTGACTTGGGACCAGTTTATGGCAAACAATGGAGAGCATTCGGAAGAAACCAAAAAGACCAAATTAAGAATATTATTGATACACTGAAAAATAATCCAAATGACAGAAGGATGCTGTGTGTTGCATATAATCCAGATGAACTTGAGAATATGGCATTGCCTCCTTGTCACGTCATGTTCCAGTTCTACACAAGGGAATTGTCAAATAATGAGAGAATGAAAATCTTCAACAGAAGATACATGAAGGGTCAAATCCCTAAGAAATGGCATGATTGGTTCGAGGAATATTCCAAGAATACTGAGGAAGGAGCAGATGTCTCAATGCCTAGTGATGGAAGTGATTATGACTTGGCAGACATTCCTAAGTATGGTTTATCATGTATGTGGACTCAGAGAAGTTGTGACGTTCCATTGGGAATCCCATTCAACATTGCTTCATACGCATTGTTAACTCATATGATTGCTGAAGTGGTGAATATGGAACCAGATGAGTTGATTGCTTCTCTTGGCGATTGTCACATCTACATGAATCAGATGGATGGCGTTAACGAACAGCTTAAGAGAGAGGGTAACAAGTTACCTACGCTAGAAATAAACCGAAAGGTGGATAACATTGAGGATTTCAATTTTGAGGACTTTGTGATAAAGAACTACAATCCAGACCCACCAATTAAGTATCCGTTAAGTGTTGGATAAAAAATGAAACAATGTGGTATATATTGTTATCGAAATAAGATTAATAATAAAAAATATGTAGGACAATCAGTTGACCTTAAAGCTAGAAAACGATGTTTTGGTAGAGAATATCGATATAGTGGTAGACTATTTCAAAATGCTGTTAAAAAATATGGTAAAGAAAATTTTGAATATTCTGTTTTAACACATTGTAAAAAAGAAGAACTTAATTATTTTGAACGATTCTATATTTCACGCCTAAAAACAAATGACAGAGAAAAAGGTTATAATTTAACTAGTGGTGGTGATTCAAATTTTTCTCGTTCTGAAGAGTGGAAGAAAAATATGAGTGACTCTTGGGATGATGAACGAAGGAAAAATAAATCAAATGAAAGTATGGGTGAAAAAAACCCTAATTATGGTCATAGATGGAATGATGAACAAAAAAAACATGCAAGTATTTTAAGAAAAAAATTGGCTAAAAAAATTTTTTTTGAAACGCATGGCTTTGAAATTTCAGAACTTGAAGATAAGATAAAAGAATATATTTCAAATAGGAAAAGTGTAACTAAAGAAGATATTACTAAACATTTTCATATTACACACGAAAGATTAAGTTCTATTATTAAGAATAATCTAGAATTGAAAACAAAATTTATTAGAAAGCAAAAAATAGCAATACTCAAACAAAGGAAAATAATTGTTCAATGTGACAGATTAAACCATGAAATAGTTTTAAATATTTTCCCCTCACTAACAGAGGCTGTTGAAAAAACTAATATAACAAGTATTCATCATTGTACTCACGGTGTGCAAGAAAATGCTGGAGGGTATTTTTGGAGATTTGGTAAAGATGGCGAAACACCATCAGAAACATATAATCAAGAATATCTTAAACCTTTAGGTAATAGTCGTAAACTAACTGGTGACCAAATAGAGCGAATGAAGAAAAATGGTGTTTGGACACATAAAAAATTGATGAAGAAAGTCTATTGTTTCAACCTAAAGGGGGAACTAGTTGACATATGTGAATCTACTAAAGAGGCTGGAAAAAAATATAATATAAATCCAACAGAAATTTCAGCGATATGTAGGAATGGGAAGCAAAAAACTGCAAAGGGTATGACATTTTCTTATACAGAAAAACCAGTCATTGACTATTTTTATGAAACAAAAATATTACAATACACAATTGATGGCGAATTAGTAAAAGAATATAATAGTATCAGAGAGGCTAGTAAAGAAACTGGTGCTAAAGAAGGGTCAATTTCTTCTTGTATTAGTGGTAGATATAAAACATCAGTTGGATATGTATGGAAAAAGAAAATAATTAGTTTAATTGTTGGGTAATGGAGAATAATAGGAAGAAAGACATGGCTGTTGAACGTGAGATAGCAGTTTTCCTTGATGAACATCTATATTCAAATAAGGAGCTTTTTACTGAGTTCGCTAGGACTGATACCTATGATGAACAAATGAGAGGTTCTGACCTTATATTGAGCTTGCATGATAAGAAAATAGATAGGGTTATCGTAGATGAAAAGGTAGCTGCTAGATATGCGAATACAAACCTCGATAGTTTTGCTTTAGAGTTGTCTTTCATATCTAAGAAAGGTAGTAAAATTTGTGGCTGGTTTCTCGATAGTTCAAAATCCACTGAATATTATCTATTGGGATGGATAACAAAAGCTGATATTGAATATGATAAAGAAAGAAAACGATACAATACAGATAGCTTAACAAGGGATAATATAAGAGAATTAGAATGGTGTCTTGTATCTAAACAAAAGATTGCAAAGTTCCTTGAAAAAAAAGGATGGACTTTGGATAAACTTGCAAAACAAGACGAGACTATTAGGGAAAGAGGATATGTAAAGACATTGGACTTTGTAGATGATGTATCATTCAGATATAGCGAAAGGTATATTGAAAGACCAGTTAATATATTGTTAAAAAAACAAACGTATATTGATTTATCTGAATGTCATGGTGTTATTAATATATAAAAGGTGTTGCGAAAGCGACACCTTTTTTTGTTGTGTAATATTTATAGAGAAAATAACTTATAAAAAAATTAAAGAATAATATGAAAGCAAATATGTTAGACTACATGTACGAGGGTTATGGCTATGATATGGATAACCAACTCCTTTACACTGATGTTGAAAAGTATAACGAGGCACTTACAAGCGGTAGCAGCATGTCTACTTATGGTATGGAGACACTTGCTCATCAAGGTATCATTACACATGACCCAGCAATTCCAACCGATAAGGACAACAAGTATATTGAGGTCGCTTCATTTATCTCAGAGAGTGGTGCTAAATATACTGACCTTAGAAAGCCTCTTTGCGGATGCTGCACTAGCGGTTCAACACAGTCAAGCCCAGTTACCAATCTTGGTGAGGGTGAGGTCATAGACAACGGTGACTAATTCTTAAATTAATGTTTCGATGGGAAAGACTATTACATTCGGAGAGAATAGACTATTAACTTTAAAGGATAGAATAAATGAAATTATGGTTGGCACAACTAGTGTCAGCCATAATCTTGTTTCCCATAACATTAATGAAGCATCAGCAGAGGTTGATGAATTTGAACTTGGACAAGAAACGAATAATCCTCCAGTTGGAGGAAACTATTGCCATGTTGAAGAGAATGTTGACCTTGAGGTAAATTCATCTGATATTGACCTTTCTTCATTTAAGAAGAGAAGCGAATTAGCTCCAATATGGTTGGATGGTGATACATTGGATTCTAGGGTTAGATTAAGACTATTGGATATTGCAGATGATTTTTGGGAGTTTGTTAATCTAACTTGGGTTGAACCAAGTGGAATTATTTTAACAGGTTCAATCTGTAATTTCAATTGGTCTAAGTATTCTGACATTGACCTTCATTTGATTGTAGATTTCGATGAGATTGATGAGAAGACAGAGTTTGTGCGTGATTATCTCGATGCCAAGAAGAATGAATGGAACAATGAACATAACGACTTGACGATATTGGGATTCCCAGTTGAGTTGTATGTTCAGAATCTAGGTGAAATGCCTCAGAGTGGTGGCATATACGACCTTGAGGAAAATGATTGGGTTAAGAAACCAGATATGGACAGCATAAAGCCAATTGGCCTTGACAAGTTCTCAATCAAGGATAAGGCAGCAGAAATCATGACAATTATTGATGATATGTATAATGTCTTAAATTCTACTGTTGATTCCCATGAAATTGAAGAAATTGGAGAGGACGCAAACTATCTTTGGAAAAAGATAAAGGGAATGAGGAAAAAGGGACTTGAAATGTCTGGAGAATCATCACCGTCTAATATAGTGTATAAAATACTTCGTAGGGCAGAATATCTTGATAAGTTATGGAAACTTAGAACAAGGGTATACGATAAATCAAATTCAATTACGGAATCCAAAAACAAAAAGAAAAAATATACTGTATACATTGATGGTAAAAAAGATGATACCTTTTCTGATATGAATTGGAAACGTAAGCCAAAAGTTGGCAAAGGGTTTTATTACGGAGGAGCAGTTTTCAAAATTAAAAAAGTTACAGATGATTCAATATATGTGATAGAGGAGTCTAAATTTAATGATAAAGAAGTGATAAAGGAATATCTTGAGAAAGATAATAATCTTCCTTTATATAAATACTTTAAATGGGCTTCTACTGCATCTTCTTGTGAAAAGGCTAGAGATTTGGCATATTCTTGTTCTTATTATATTAATGAATATATTAGGAAAATATATTACAGATATTCAGAATTTGAAGATTTACTTATCGATGACGAGTTTGATTATGAAGATGAATCATTGGTTGAAATGTTTTTAAATATGCTTGAGGAAAACAAGTTATGCGACCATTTTATAAGCGTAATGCAAGATATTGTGGATTATTACGAATTACCTTCGTGGTGTACTATGGAATTTAACAGGGTTGTAAAAAATGAGTGGTGTATTCATTTTGGTAGCGATTCTGAGAACATAGCAAGAGAAGGATTTACTGGAGGAACACCAGATATCGAACATCTTGCTTATACAAATGCTGGAGTACAAAAATCAAGTGCTGGCTATGATTTTGCATTTTCAATTAATGATAGAAGCGTGGATTATAATGAATATGGTAATGAGGCGGTAATATTTAGAACGAGTGGTATAGAGATATTCCATTATGGTGATAACCAAAATCAAGTAATATTCTGGGGTCCTAACGTTAAAAGTTTTATCCCAATTCACCAAGATAATGGTGATTGGGTTGTCTATGGTCAAAATGGTCAAGTTCTTGTAAGATGTGGAAGACCTAGTGAGATAGCAATTTGGGCAACTGAAAATCTTCCGCAGTATCGTAAACAGATAATGACTGGTAAAAATGGATATACACCAATGATGAGTCGTTGGAATAGTGAGACGAACAAAGTTGAACACAAGCCTTATCCAATATATAGAAATGAATCAATCCAAAAATACATTACCTTACTAAAGGAGAACATGATTAATGAAGAATGGGTTGGTGACGGAAACAGTGAACATAATCCTTATAAGAAACGTTGGGATGCAGAAAGAAAGGCATTAAAAGACTTTGTTTCTAATTACGGTAAATTGATGCAATCAAAGGAAAATGGAAAACTCTATAAGTGTTATTATGATAAGGTACTGTCACAGTTAATTGGATATAACTATTGCATCTGCATACAATGGGATAGTGTTGAAATGAAGCCAAAGAGTGTTTTATATATAAGAGCTTTGGATAAGTTCACACCGAATATTAAACAAGTCAACTTCGATACAAGGGGAAGAGATAATTTGGCCAACACAAGAGATGATTTTATTGTCACAGCACCACAACAATCTCAGTATCAATACCGATAATTAATATTTTTCGATAATATGAAATATTTATATTAAAAATAAGTTTGAAAAAAATTAATATATATTAATATGGATAACAAAATGAATACAAATGAGCAGATTGCTAGAATGAAGGCTTTGATGGGATACGGTCTTCAAACTGAGAGTAAGAAAGCTCCATACAGCTCAGTAGAGAACCAGAAGACTGGTGCTGACGGTAATGTATATGGTATTGTACGTGAGGGTACAAAGTACTACATCAAGTCTGCTCCTAACAAAAAGAATCTTGTAAAGGAAGATTTCAACTACATTGGTGGTTTCAGAAATAGAAAGGATTATCAGTATGATTCTTTCGCTGATGCACAGAAAAATTTTGACCTCAAGATGATGTCTCTTAGAGAGGCAGCTAACAGACAAGACTACAACATTAGTTCTTGGGACTTGGAAAAGAAAGAGAACGTTGTAATCGAGGCAACTGATAAGATGAGAAGTGAAATTAATCGTTCACGTCAAATCATGGAGAATGCAATGAAGATTGCAGAGGGCAAGAAAGAATGCGCAAATGGCATCTGTGACACCGATATTAAGAAGTCACAGAAGGATAATATCTCTAGCAGTGTAGAGGAATGTGGCGATGCAGCTTCTGCAAATGCTGGTTATACCAATGCAGAGGTTCCAGCTAGTATGACTGAAGGTGTTGTTAGTGAGGAAGAGGTTCTTGGTTGGAATCGTGGTAACGATGACTACATGGATAAGTCTCATGGTACTGAGATTGGTGATAGCGCACCTTTTGACGGTCCAGAGGCTCGTAATATTGACGATGGTGACAAGAAGGTAACTAACACTGGTGAAATGAAGAATGGTACTGTTGAAGAGGGTGCTTCAATGCACGATTCAGACAATCAGAATACTCCAACTCCAGGTGTTGGTGAAGGTCCATCTGATGATAACAACAAACCTTTCGATGGTGAAAAGGGTAAGAAGATTGACGAGGCTTTTGATGATTTCGGTGGTGAGGATGTTGACGGTGCTCCAGCTCCTGAAGATGGTGAGGGAGAACTTGGTGATGACCTTGGTGCTGAAGGTGAAGGTGAGCCAATTGGTGACGAACTTAGCGATGAAGGTGAACCAATGGGTGATGACCTCGGTGGTGAAGGCGAAGAAGACTTTGCAAGCGATGGAGAAGGTGAAGACGTATACGAGGATGATGTTGAGTCACGTCTTAGCGCAATGGAAGAGCTTCTTTCACAAATTGCTGACAAGTTGGGTATTAGCGAGCCAAGCGTAGACGCTAGTGAGTATTCAGACGATGATATCTTCGGTGATGAAGGTGAAGATGATGATTTCGGTGATGAAGAGCCAATCGATGACGAAATGCCAATGGAAAGCAGACGTAGAAATGGTGTTCAGATTTACGAGACCAAGGCATTCAAGGCTGCAATGCGCAAGCAGAGAATGAACGAGGATGGTATGAAGCCATTTAAGGATGCAGGACGTGTTCCAAGTGGTAACATGAACAAGTTGGATGACTTCGGTAAGCACCCAGCATATCAGAAGAAGGTTATGGAACTTCCTCCAAAGGATATGAAGGAATTCCCAGATTACTATGATATGAATGACGATTCAGTTAAGAACGATACACCTTACGGTGAGAAGATTGGTGACGGTGCTCCATTCGACATCGACCCACAAGCAATTGACAATGCAATTTCAGAGGCTTTCAATCGTTTAAAAAAAAACAGAAAGTAAACGAAATAGCTTTTGAGGAGAGACCAACAAAATTGGAAATACCAAACAGCAACCCTCTAGGTGGTAGTGTGGATGGCATGGGTGATTTAGATAATGCTCCAATGCCACCAATGGGTGCTGACAATATGGGGATGGATGACCCAATGAATAATGACCCTATGGGTGGAGGTGAACCTCCAATGGATGACCAACAGCCACCAATGGATGATGATATGGGAGGTGAAGATTCAGAGAATGCTGAAATTAATAATGTGATTAATGGCATGAATTTGAACAATAAATTAAAGGTTCTTAACTATGCTAAGAGCATTGAAGATGATTCAAACGATATGCCTCAAGATGGTGGAATACCAATGGAATCAACCTTCAACTACAAGGGTATAATTGATGAGGTTATAAATGATGTTTTGGATGATTATGAAGGTACAAAGAGGCCTGAAGATACAATGCCAAAAGAGTATAGAAGTCAACCAATAACACCATTCCAATCTCCAAATTTTAAATAAGACAAAAAGGGATACTTTTGAGTGTCCCTTTTTTGTTTTGTGTAGATATTTATAAAGAAAATATGTACATATGAAAATATTCGTTAAAAAAGATAAAAGTTTGAAACTACTAGGCGAAGGTAAAATCTATTCAAAGAGTCAGTTGAGACTCAATGAAGATGGTTTTGATGCTAATTTGGGAACGGCTAATGGTATTCAACAAGCTCAGATTAAAGCAAAACAGATGATGAACAATAATCCTACAATTAATTCAGCTTCTGCTGATGCTGGTAAACTAGATGGTCAGTCTGATACAACTAGTGGCGAGGGTGTGAATTTGCAACTTCCAGTTAACGCAACTGGAGCACAACTAGCAACAGCACAGCGCATGGTTAAAGACCAATCTGCTGATGATGCACAGATTACATTCACAAACCCAAAGGCACAGTCTTCAATTAGTAATACTAATGGTTTGGGTGAATCAAGAATAATTGAAATGAGAAAAAACTCAATTCCATTCACAAAGAAAGAGTTAAGCAATTTCCTAAGTACCTTATAATGAAGAAGATATATCTAAAAGAAGATACAATTGCTAATGTTTTGAATAAGAGGCTTTTACCTCAATTCTTATTCAAGAGCGTTAAGGCACATGAGACATCATTGGGGGACAACAGCATGTTCCCTAGTGGTGGTGATTATCCTTTTGACTATACTTTGCTAAAGGTTAGATTCGGTGAGGTGTGCGATGCCATTGAGGAATTGGGTTTGGAGAGTCTTGATGAAGACTATCTTATGAGTGAGTTAAGCAATTCCCTCAAGATGTGTAAAGATATGGAGTTTCCAATTAGAGATACACTTGAGAAGATTTGTGAGAATGCCGTTAATAGGTTGTTCGCAATCCCAGAGGAAATGATTAACCTCAAGTGCAAGCTCGTTGATAAGATAAAGTTCAAGAAAGCGATAAGGTTGAAGCCAGAATCAGATGATAATATCACATACACATTCGATGACGTGTCAGATATTGAGTTGTTCGATAAGGCTGTTGAAAAGAGACGTTTTATTGACTCATTGATTCAAGGCGCAGCATACACCTATTCAAAGGTATTAGGATTGTATATAGAGGACATCGATAAGATTAACAGAGACCTCATACCTTTGTACATGAAGATTATCACCATTAATGATTATCTTCTTTTTACAAAGAAAGAAGAAATGAGTGATATTAAACCAATGCAAGGTTCATACGTTGAGGTACATCTTGGAGGCGTTGGCGAGAGAACAACAATAAAAGCTCAAGGTATTATATTCCCTTTGTTGCTTCAAGAAACGATTAGAGGGTTGTTTGAGCTGTTTTCAGCACATGGATTGCCATCGAATAAGGATAAGGCTAGATTCGTTGTTGAAAAGGCTGATTTCGCTCTTGCAGAGCCTTGGGACTTGAGATTTGGTGTTACACTATGGAACAAGATATTTGGTAGGGTCGAAGACACCAATATGATACCATATATGTTTACAAGCCTTATTAAACAGCCAAATGAAGAGTTCAGTGCAAGCGTGAAGGAAATCCTTTCAAATACCAATAGGGGACGTGAGATAGTTGACAAATTAATGAAGGATGCTGAATATGATAATGGCTATCAACAGTTCACCAATAGAATAAACGCAAAGAACATTGATAAATCATTAATCAAAGATTCTTATTTCACTGGAGCTGAGACAAATGGATATGAGATTGATTCAGATGAATCAGAGGGTGATGTGATTGAAGAGGGTGAAGATGCAGACGTAATGGGACAATATGAGGCAACACCTCAGAAGCCTATTGAATATTATCAACAGTTGGTACAATCTGCAACCGTAGAGAACATTGATTTCCTTGAGGGTAATGTTAATGGTGTTACTGAGGACTTAATTGTAACCATTAATGGCGAGATTATACCAAGACAGATGATTCTCCTTATGGCACAGAGCGTTAAGATTAGAATCAGTCTAGAGGAGAGAGTGCCAATGCTTCAGATACACATTATATTGAATGAAGGAATCCAACGTTTAGGTTTAGCACCAAAGATATATACAAAGCTTATCTATGAGTTCGGTGCAATCTATAGCGGAGAGGGAAGAAGAATAAATAAGGAACATATAGCAAAGGTTTATGCAAAGTTAGCTCAAGACCCAAATATTTATGTATATCATGATGATATGTGCTATATGGCAATGCTAAGACAGAAATAATTGAATATCTTGACGATATTTTTTATTAAAATAATGAATTAATACGTATTATAATATGAATAAGAAACCAACTAAATTGAGAGAAACAAGTGGGTATAATAAAGATAGACACCCATCACAAAACGACTTTCCACCAATTGATAAGTTCCACCCTGATTGGTGGTATTACAGACAAGAGATGGAGGAACCTGTTGAAATAGATGATAACTACAAAAACGAATCAAGACATATGAATAAGAAATTGATAAGATTAACTGAATCAGACCTTCATAGAATCGTGAAAGAGTCTGTGAATAAAATTCTATCAGAGGCAATAAACGAACTAGACCCAAGAACATATGCAAGTTATGCTCAAAAACGTGCAGCACAAGGTCAAGATGGCAAAGCAATGTCTGGACAATTTGCGGCAAGAGATGCGTGGAATAAACAATATGGAGAAAATGATATGCAGTTTAATGGCTTTGGAGATAGAAAAGACAGTACTTTTGCAATGAATGGTAATGATTATAATGTTAGGCAAACAACAAGCATGTTCCCTTCATCAAATAGTATAGAGCAAGACAATAGTTTTTCTACACAAACATATAACCCATATAATGATACTGGTTACAATACTTATGTAAGAAGAAATAAATATACTGGTGATGAAACTCAGCGAGGTGATAACAGCCTATATAACCCACAAGCTGCTTTTCACGGAAAACGTAGGCAAGGTATCGATGTAGCACGACAAATGGCACAAGGTAATGGTAAATATGTAAAAGGAAAAGGTTGGCAATAATTAATCAACCCAACTCTAGTTTCAGACCATTTACGAACAAGTCCAATCGACTTGTCAAGCATATGGGCGAATCGTTCTGATTCGCTCTTTTTTTATTTACAAATATTTATAAATGAATAACTTTTCGAAACACTGTTATATTTATTTAAATTTAGAATGTTACAATTATGATTTACGATAGGCAAGAAATGAGTCGAGACTATGCCATGTGCTATGCCGACAAATCAAGAATTACATTTATAGAAAAGTATTTCTCTACCTTTAATGCGACTAAGGGTAAGAAAACGCAATTCCACTGTTTTCCACGTCAGAGGGCATTCCTCAAGGCTCTTGCAGAAAACAGAAACGTTGTTGCGATTAAACCAAGACAGTGTGGTATTACAACACTATCAAGTGCTTGGGCAGCAGCCCAATGTGCTTTTGCATCTATAGAAGCACCTGAGACTGTGTTGTGTATTGCCAATAAGCTTGAGCAAGCGCAAGAAATTATCATCAAGGTAAGAGATTTCCTTGAACAAGTCCCTAGATGGTATTGGGGTAACGATTATTTCTCAGTTGACCCTAATTCAGAAAAAAACACAAAATCAATTTTTTTAAAGGATGCAAAAGGTGAGTTGAAATTGTTCAATGGCTGTAGAATTATTGCACGTGCATCTGGTCCTAATGCTTCTCGTGGTATCTCTGCTGTATCCGTATTGATTCTTGACGAGGCAGCATTCATTGAGGAAGGTGTGGCTGCATTTACCACTGCTGCTGCAACTATGGCATCTAACCCTAATTCTAAGACTGTTATGGTATCTACCCCTAACGGTAGAGACGAGCTTTACTATAACACATATAGACAAGCATTAAGCCATGAGAATAACTTCGTGGCAGTACAGTTCCGTTGGTATCAAGACCCAAGATTCAACAAGTATCTTGTTTGGAAGAAGAAGAACGAGAATACTGGAGAATGGGAGTTTGACCAAGACCCAATAATCGATAGCGAGGGAAGTGTGAAGTATGATGAGGAAAGATGGGCTAGACTTGAACATAACGGTTGGAAGCCTACAGCACCTTGGTATGATGAAATGTGCAAGCAGTTCAACAATGACTCAATGAAGATTGCCCAAGAGCTTGATGTATCGTTCATGGGTTCTGCCGACAACGTTGTTGCCCCAGAGTTCATTGAAATGCAAGAGAAACTTAACACAAGAGAGCCACTTGATGATTTCCATGACCCATTAGTTGAGGAGACTTGGTTCTGGAAGCGTCCTCTTGAGGGACACCGTTACATTCTTGCGTGTGACCCATCAAGAGGTGTGTCTGCCGATAGAACAGCCATTGAGATTATTGATATGGATGGAAGGGACGAGAATGGTATACCTATCATTGAACAAGTTGCGGAATATGTCGGTAAAAAATTAGGTGATGACATCGGAGCATTGTGTTATCAATATGCCACAATGTATAATGATGCTTTCATTGTTGTGGACTGTACTGGTGGTCAAGGTGATGCTGCTATATTGGCACTTATTAATATGGGTTATAAGAACATGTACTATGAGGACTCTAACCAGAAGACATATACGGTTCAGAGGTCAACGAAGAACTATGATGGATACACGGATAAACTTCCAGGTTTCCACTTCCAAGGAAACCGTTATCCAGTACTTGCAAACTTCGCAGGACTTGTTCGTAACAATGAGTTCAAGATTCGTTCAGCTAGGGTAATCAATGAGCTTGAGACTTGGATATTCAAGGGTGAGGCAGCTAGAATTGACCACCAAGACGGTGCTCATGACGATACTCTTACAGCATTGGCTATGGGATTGTTCGTTATGCAGTACACTGTCAATAGGATACAGAATACTGCCAATAAGGATAAAGCCATCCTTAATGCGTATATGATGAATCGTGCAATTAGTATGAATAAGCCTAAGATGAAGAGTGGAGAAACCATTGCTCCTAAGACTGGTTTACCTTTCTATAGTTCAAAGAAACGTATTGAGAAATATGATAAAATTGGTGGAAGTTGTATGTGGCTATTTGGGGGTATTCGTTAAGTAACAAATATTTATATTTATACTTAAAACAATTATATTTTATAATAAATGATTTAAAATGGCTAAAAATACAGTTTTCCAAGCCCTAGATAAAGCTATAAGCGGTAATTGGTCTTCTTCATCAACATCAATAGCAGAACCACATATAAATTCATATGATTTGAGTTCTAATGGTGGTAAAAATATACTCTACAAAACAACGGATAGAGAGGATTACTTACAGAAGAAACTAGAGCTTCAGCAAGATAAGTACTTGAAGGACAGATGGGTTAAAACAAATGTTAACCTAGCTGTAACTGCATATGCTGGACTTAACAACGTCAAGTTGATGTATCGTGATGGCGATTTGATGGATGCATTTCCAGAGATTAGTGCAGCACTTGATATTGTTTCTGAGGAAAGTACAATTGTTAATGACAAGGGAATGGTTGTTAATGTTTATTCAAAGTCAGATAGAATCAAGAGCATTCTTGAGGATTTGTTCGTGAATAGGCTTAACATCCAGTTAACTGGTCAAATGATTATTCGTGCAATGTGTAAGTATGGTAATCAGTTCATGTTATTGGATATTGACCATAAGAATGGTGTGAAGGGTTGGAAACAACTTCCAGTGTTTAACATGGAAAGAATTGAGAACGGAATTCAGAATCCTTATGGTGCTGGTGCATCAATCGCTGTTAACGGTATCACAAAGGATGACGCAGACCTTTCAACTCAGTTCATTTGGTTGGATGACAATAACTCTCAAGTACCATTTAGAGATTGGCAGATTGCACACTTCAGATTGCTCACCAACTCATTATATTTGCCTTACGGTGTAAGTTATCTTAATGGCGCACGTAGACATTGGAGAATGCTTTCACTTATGGAGGACATGATGCTTATTTATCGTCTTGAGCGTTCTGTTGAAAGACGTGTATATAAGATTTTCGTAGGAGCAATTGACGATGCTGATGTTGAGGCATATGTTGAGAGAATTGCTAATGAGTTCAAAAGAACACCAATTATTGACCCAGTAACTGGTCAAATTGACCTTCGTAAGAATATTCTTGGAATTGATAATGATATATTCATTCCAGTTCGTGACGAGAATGCGCCAACTCCAATTGATACGCTTCAAGCAGGTCAGAACATGACAGCTCTTGATGACATCAAGTTCGTGCAGAATAAGGTGTTAACCTCGCTTAGAATACCTAAGTCATTCTTGAACTTCGAGGAAGGTGTTGGTGACGGTAAGAATCTTGCACTTATGGATATTCGTTTCACTAGAACAGTAAACAGAATACAGCAAGCATTCTTGATGGAGCTTACAAAAGTGGCTTCAATCCACTTGTTCTTGTTGGGATTCAATGATGAATTAACTAATTTCTCATTGACAATGAATAATCCATCAACACAAGCTGAAGGATTGGAGATTGAGAATATGCAAAAGAAGATTGATGCTGTTAGAGACGCAGTATCAGACCCAGGTAACGGTCTTCCAGTTATGTCACAGACTCGTGCTCTTAAGCAGATTATGAAATGGTCTGAGAAGGAGATTAAGGAGAACCTTGAAGAAATACGTCTTGAGAAGGGTATTGCTGCTGAACTTGAGAAAACCACACAGATTATCAAGAAGACTGGTATTTTCGATACCGTTGATAGAATCTATGGTGAACCAGGTGCAGAATACATGGATGATATGCAAGGCGGTCAAGGTGGCATGGACGCTGGAGGAGGCGGCATGGGCGGTGGAATGGGAGCACCACCACCTCCAATGGGAGACGCACCTGATATGGGTGGAGATATGGGCACACAAGGTGATGATGGTAGTGGAATGACACCAGCCCAAGAGGGTTCAATGCCAACTGCCGATATGGGAACTGACCCAAATGCACCAATGGAGTCTAGATATTCAAGCAAGCCACTAATAAAGGAGCAGAACAACAAGCTTGATGAAATGTTTAATAAGTATCTCTCAACCTTGAATGGGCGTAATGAGAAACATAGGGAAACTGAATACAAGCGTGCAAATGTCTATGACGAGGACTCATTATTGATTAATGAGGAATTTGATAAGATGATTGACGAACTTGGTAAGTTTGTTGACAATGAATAATATAAAAAGGCGTGGCAATAACTGTCACGCTTTTTCTGTTAAACATGATATTTATAAGAAATAATGTTTGAATGAAAAATAAAAGAATACTAGAGTATTTTGAGGGCAATCCAGATACTGTATACGATACAACTAATCAAGTTACTTGGAAGTGGGATAATGAAATGGCAATATCTTTCGGATATTTCCCTATTTCATTGGACAACGAGTATCTCTTTATGACTGGTTCAACAACCCATCTTATGATTGGAGCGCAAGCAGCAAAGAAATTGATGGGAAAAGCAATCAGCCATATAAAGGATACCTATATCCCTTGGATTGAGAGACAGTGTTATGTAAAGTCATATTGTCGTGGAAGACTATGGAATAGTGGCACTGATAAATATCCTAATTTTATGGCATTTTGGTATTTACCAAGTTCTAGAATGACTAGGAAAATTGTTGATGAACTTGGAATTGACCCTACAAAATATCTTTTGGTCGTAGAAGATTCTCAGAATGCATTTGAGGAAAATCCAACAGTAGCCGAATACATAGAGTCAAATTGTAATGGCGATGATGGATATGATGAAATTAGCGAACCATTTGCCATTGACAAGAGGGTTATTGAAATTATAAGAAGCTATAACGATACCCAAAAGACTTGGCAAACTCAGAAGGAAAAGGAAGGTTGGAAGTCACTTGCTCAGAGAAATGCGACATTGTATCAAGAGAACAGACAGAGAGTTGACGAGTACTTTGCTGGTGACCCAGATACGATTGATGAGTTCGATGATGCTAGTGGAGAATACATGAGAAGCATAAACTATAGGGACAAGAATGTAATATCATTCGGTTTCTTCCAAACAACACTTGATGGTGGTAAGGAATTCATATATAAAACTGATATTTGTCACCATGACATTTGTAGGGATATTGCAGAGAAGATAGTTGGTAAAGCCATAGCTTCAGAGGACGTAGAAGATGGTGAGATAAGAGAGATTGCCTCTTCAATATATTCTGCTACAGCATACAAGGGACGTATCTTTATGGATGCCAACATGATAACAACATGGAACAGGGTATCTTCAAGTACATTAGAGAATCTGCTTAACCTAATGGGTGGTGTTGAAAAGTGGAAGCACTTGAGTTACATCGTTCCAAGATGGTGGGATTCTAACTGGGAAACTGATGAACTATCACAGAAGAACATCAATGTTGTTGAATATATCTCGCAAAACATCACTGCTGATGAGACAAGAGATAAGTACAACATGGATAGGGATTTCAAACCATTGGTTGACGAGTGGCTTATTGATACCATAAGACAATATAACCAACCTAACTCAACATTGGCAGCTAAGACTGCAAAGTTGGGTAACATGACAATTGCACAATACAATTCATTAATACATCAAGAAGAGAAAGAACCTAAACAAACTATAAAAGAAAATAATATAAATATGAAAGATAATAAGTATCAAGACTATATTAACATAATGTCTGAGGCATTACAGAAGGATGACTTCAAGGCATACGAATATGTTAAAGAAATGCTAGATGAGGCTATTGAAGAGAGTAAGCACGAGAAAGAACTTATGGAGGAAATGAATACAACCAATTTTGGCGTGTTGAATCATATTTTCGAGAATGAGCTTCCAACTCTTATCAAGACAAACAAAAAGGCTGTAAGGAATGTCATCAAGACCATTAAGGAGGATAAGAACCTTATCAACCAGTTCAACTTCTACAATGTCATCAAGGAGCAGTACAATGGAAGTCATGCTGACATGATTTCATCTAAGGAAGCTCTTGAGAACCTTGCAAAGATTGTTGGTGAAAACATTGACCTCAAGACCGTAAAGGCTTCAAACAAGAAGTTAAGAAACGTGATGATTGAGAGTGGTGTTAAGCCAAGTAACTTTGTTGATGAGGAATCAAGAAAGCTTTATGAAAATGGTGATGTAATCCTCACATCAAAGAGAAATACAAACAACATGATTTCTCTTGTCGAGAGTTATAACGCTGTTAGCAACTGGATGGATGCTCATAAGTCAGATAAGATTAATGAAGGTAAGACTCCAGATGAAATGATTAAGGAGTTTGAGGACAAACTTAAGGACAACCTTAATGAGTCTGAGATTTCATTCGTTCAGCAAATCACTGATTGGAGAAGTCCAATTGCAGAGCAGAGAAAAGAGAAACTTTTCAACAAGTTCAAGAATGAATGCATCAATAAGATTAACGAAATGTTGAAGGAAGATGCAGAGAATGTTGAGCTTAAGGGTTTGAGCGACCAGATTAATGAAATGAATTTTAATAAAGAGACAATTGTAAAGGATATTGCAAAGTTACTTGAAATAAGAGATATTTTAATGGATGATTAATGTTATAAAAGACGTTATAAGTGAGGTTATAAATAATTATCTAAATAGTAAGTGTATGATTAAAGAAAATTCTTATTGGGGGGACGATTTGCAGACATTACATGCTTGCGAAGAGTCCCTAAAGGGTGTATACGGAAGATTGATAGATAAAGGTCTAACAAAAAACGTTTACATCGTTCAACAGCTTGGGGAAATAATTGGTAAGCTAGAGAAATTAACAAAGTAAGTAAAGATGGGTAATCTACGCACGATTGCCCATTTTTTTTTGTGTTTGGGGCTTGATTTTTACTAAAATTTTTGTTATTTTTTAAAAGTAAAAGATATAACAAAATGAAACGACTTAATAAAGAATATAAATTAGACGTGTGTAATCATATTTCGTTAAAGTATGGTACGGTAAATAGAAACAACCCTCAAGTTGTTTATATCAGTGGGAAATGTTGGGTATCTCCACAAAGAGAAATGAATTATTCTGATGTTATTGATAACATTGAAAAAGGTATGAAGAGGAATATAAAATCATTTTTGATTGATGGTATAAACTTCGATAATCGCTTTATATTAGACTTTGACATCAACACTGAAGGGCTTATACCGAAGGAGAAGAAATTCCTCTCATTCGACTTCTATTTGCGTCAGAACGAGAAGAACAAAAAGCAGTTACAAGATTTGAATGATTTGTTTAAGAGAAAGATTAGTACTATTGCCAACAACCTAGTATATTCTTTTAAGGAAAATGATTTCACGATAAACAAAAAAAAATAAACTCTCAAGAATATTTATTATAAAAATTAAGTATCATGAAGAAGGTAATAAGACTAACAGAATCAGAATTGAAAAATATCATAAAGAATTCCGTTAATAGAATATTAAGGGAAGATGTATTGGGAAATGATTGGCGTGAGAACGACAATGTATTGAATAACTATGAACCATTTGAGGGTGAGGAACATTCTACCCCATTTGACGGTATGACAAATGACCATGACTTTGGAATAACTGGAGAACCTCTTGACCAAACTCATGATGACATTAATCAAGATGATATTGTAAATGGTGGAGACCCAGAGGAATGGGCACAAGATAGAATTGACCTTGAGGCCAATTACGATGATTTTCCACCAATGAGATAATTTTTTTGGATGGTGTTTTGGCAAAAAGAAAGCGAGACTAGATTTAGCCTCGCTTTTTTATTTTTAAATATTCTTTATTTTTACTGTGAAACTTTTAATGTATGAATTCCTTACACATACAAATTCTATGTTGTCTTTTATTGGAGCATATGCCTTGATTCTCTCCATGAATGTTTGTCTGTCCTTAGATGTGTAGTCACTCATTGGATAGCATATATATTCTGTATAACGTCCCATATCCTTTGAATTCATATGCCTCCATCCACATTCTCTTTCAGCTCTCAAGAGGGCTTCAATTGCTCTACCGTTTGCAGATGAACGATATTCGTCAACTTGGTCTTGGTCGAAGAATAGGTCAGTTTGTCCATTTGGATAAACACCAATCTCATTTATAATTCTAGTGACCGATTCGTTTATCAGACCATGCAAGTCACCTTCAGTTAATCTTATCACTTTTTTCATAACATTATGATTTTAGAATACTCTTAATTTTACTAATCTTTTCGTTAAGGCTTGGCTTCTCATTCTTTGTTGTATCTGTTTCAACATACTGCTGCAAGTCTTCTGCTGCGCCAACAAATGCACCTGGAGTTGAAGGGTCGCTAACTACGTCCCAGCAGATAAGCTCGAAGTCATCACCTACGATATATTGTCCAAGCTTCTGTTCAACTGAGCCGACACCTCTTGAAGATACACCAATCTTAATTCCGTTCATAAGTAGGTTAGCCATGTCATCACCACGTGTACTTACAATACCATATTTTCTAAAACCGTATGAGGTATTAATCTCAAGCTTTCCTACAAGTGTTCTTCCTTCCCAATGAAGTTCAACGATATTGATTGCAATTCTACCCAAATCAATTGTTGACTCTGCTGGGTGATTCAACTCACCAATTGCTCTTCTATCATTAATCTTCTCTTGGTATAGTTCAACTTGCTTCTTCAATACAGCCTCTGGATATATTCTACCATTTGCGTTCTTAACGCCAAACTTCTGAAATACAGCATCTACAACAAATGGATATGGAATATTCCACTCACCATTCTCAAGACCTTCTCTAATTGGTTTAGGATTCTTGATGTACATATATCCATCGTTTTCGATAAGGATACCATGTCCAGTCTTACCTTCCTTTATTATCTCTAATTCAGCTTTTTTCATCACTAATATTTTTTTATTAATAAATATTTGTCCTTTTCTAAATATTTATATATTAGTCGATAAAACCAAATAGTAAAATGCCTATATTTCTACTAATTTTAAGGGTATATAGAATTTTTTTGGTATTTTTGGTATATTTATATAAAAAAATAATGTATTAAATCTATTTTCTAAATGAGCAAAAATATTAGAAGCAAAGTAGTTAGAGAATCTTTATTGGATTACAACACACTCGCAAATTCTTTGAAGGAAAATACGGAGAGTGCAGTTAAAGCTCTTTTGGGTGAGGCTGTACGTGATACATATGCCAAGTTATTGTCTGAGGACGATGACAAGGACTACGAAGAGGGTGAAGTGGAAGATACTAGTTCTGATATTACAAACGATGCAGAATCTAGCGATGTTGTTGACGATAGTCAAGCAGACGCAGACGCTGGTATGGAAGCTGAAGGTGGCGAAGCAGAAGGTGGAGAAATCGAAGGTGGCGAACCATCTGTTGATGGTGCTGCTGAAGGTGAACCTACTGAAGACGGTGCTGCTGAAGGCGAAGGAGGCGATGAATGGGCAGAGTTTGATAAATATAAGGTATCAGACGATGAGTATGACTTTACAAATGCGGAAGACGAAGAAATCGTAAAGGTTTACAAATTAATGAAGAATGATGACCAAATCCTTGTACATAAAGATGACAATGGAAACGTCAACATTCAAGACAATGAGACTGGAGCTGAGTACCTAATTAATCTTAGTGACAGTGGAGAGGCAACTGGTGTTGCAGCATCTGAACCAAGTGATGATGAAGTTATCACTGATGATGAAGGTGCTGATGATTTCGGTGCAGAAGATGATTTTCAAAATAACGAAGACGATATGAATGAATCAACAGAGAGAATGTTTGAGTTGGTACTAGAGTATGACTCAAATGTAGGCTACACTGACAATTATCAGAAGAAGGATGTAATGACAAATCCAGGTATGTCAGAGCCAGGTAAAAATGTAAACGATTGGGATGCAGGTGTACCAAAGGGCACAGAGAAACCTTGGTCTGGATACCCAGGAAAGAAAAATAAAGCAGATAAGCCATTCAACGCTGAGAAGGGCAAGCAACTTGAAGAGGAAGAGAACCTTGAGGAGTCTGCTGCTGAGTGCGGAGGTAGAATGGGTGCTCATGGAAGAATGATGGGAACAAAATCCCATAACCCTATTAAGGCAAAGAAGAATTCTCCAATGAATCAGCATCATGTTTCAACCGCAGGAGAGTATGACCAAGGTATCGCAAACGAGAGCTTTATGAAGAGAGCAAATGCAGCTCTTGAGGAGAATAAGGAACTTAAGTCAACATTGACAGACCTTATGGAGCAGTTGAAGAAGGTATCTGTAACTAACCACAATCTTGCACAGATTATTAAGTTGGTTTCTGAGAACACAACCTCTAAGGATGAGAAGAAGGAGATTATCAACAGATTCAAGAACGAGGGTAAGACCATTGAAGCTTCTCAAGCACTTTATGAGTCAATCAGCCGTGAGCTTCAGAAGACCAACAAGATGAACATCACTGAGGAGAAGAGTCTTACAGTTGAGGGTTCACAGAAAATCAACGAGACACCTATCTATAAGTCACAAGACTTGCTAGATTCTCTTGATTTGATGCACAGAATGATGAAATAAAGTGATTTTTCAGAATTCGTGTATATTTATTAAAAAAATAACTAAGTAAAATAAAACTTCATTTATCTATATGAAAGAATTTTTATCAAGTGGTGTAGTTGGAAATATTGAGTACAACGCACAGAAACAGATACGTGAGAGCATTCAGAACCGTTGGGACCAGCTTGGTTTCACTGATGGTTTGCCAGACGGTATTAAGGAGAATGTTGCTACATTGTATGAGAATGAGGCAAAGCACTTGATTTACGAGGCTACTGCTTCTGACAACAGTGGTTCATTTGAGACTGTTGTATTCCCTATCATTAGACGTGTATTCAGCAAGCTTCTTGCTAATGACATCGTATCAGTTCAGGCTATGAACCTTCCTGTTGGTAAGTTGTTCTTCATCCTTCCTGTTACTTCAGAGAGAGAATGGGAGCTTCCAGCAGATATGACAGGTGCTACCGAGCCTGGTGATATTTATGATGGTACAACTGGTCGCCATAAGGGTCTTATGGGTTATGACCGTGTAAACCGTAACAAGGAAGGACGTGTTGAACCACGTTATTATCTTCCAGACGAGACAATCAATGACCTTCAGAATGCATGGTACATCCCAGTTCTTAACGAGGAGAAAACCTATGACACATTCGAGGCAGCAAAGGCAGCAGCAGAGGCAGCAGGCCTTAATCCAACTGCTATCCGCAGAGTAGGTCCAGAAGTTACTCAGTACTTCCAGAAGAGTTTGTATGACTTGTTCTACAACGACTTCTTGTATGACAACTCAAAGGGTAAGGTAACTATCAAGGTTGGTAATGCAATTCCTGTATTCTTGACTCCTGGTGGTGTTCGCCCATTCGGTGCTGACAATTTGAATCAGTACTTCAAGAGTGGATTCGATGGTACTGTACGTAACGTCATCCTTGAGATTGATGGTTTCTCTTCATTTAACGCTTCTAAGTTGACTGGTCCTGACGGAAACGAAATGGACACTGAAGGATTCCTTGCTTCTCTTAAGGTTATCACTCAGAAGGAACTTCCAGCAGCTAATGTTCCTGGTTCAGAGAGCGTTCAGACCGCAGCTTTCCGCAAGTTCGAGTCTGTTCCATTCAGAGTTGTTACTCAGAAGTATGGTAAGGGTATCGTAGAATACGGTGCAGCTTGCGATGCAGAGGGTAAGATGTATATCGAGTTGGATTTGGCTAAGCCAGTAGTTCAGCAAGCAGGTACAATCGATGGTTATGTTGGTGTTGACGCAGCAGCTCTTGACGCAGCTATTGCTAAGACAACTGGTGGTACTATCGATTTCGATGCTACAAAAGAAAATATGGCTAAGTTGTTCAAGATTGCTTGGGCACAGTATGATTCTCTTGAGCTTGAGACTGAGATTGGTGAGGTTAGCTTCAAGCTTGATTCAGTAACTGTATCAGTTGAGGAGAGAAAACTTCGTGCAACATGGTCTCCAGAGCTTGCACAAGACGTTTCTGCATTCCACAACATTGACGCAGAGGCTGAGTTGACAGCTATCTTGTCAGAGCAGATTGCAGCAGAAATTGACCGTGAGATTCTTCGTGACTTGCGTAAGGGTGCTCCTTGGCAGGCTCGTTGGGATGTTAATGGTTGGAGACGTATGGCTGCATTCTCAACCAACTACACTCAGAAGGACTGGAATCAAGAGTTGATGACTAAGATTAACCAGATTTCTGCACAGATTCACAAGTCTACACTTCGTGGCGGTGCTAACTTCATTGTAGTATCTTCAGAGATTAGTGCATTGTTCGATAACCTTGAGTACTTCCACGTTTCTGACGCTAGCGCAGAGAGCGACCAGTACAACATGGGTATCGAGAAGATTGGTGCTCTTGGTGGACGTTACACCGTTTACCGTGACCCATATTCTCCACACTGGTCAATGATTATTGGTCATAAGGGTAAGTCACTTCTTGACACAGGTTACATCTATGCACCATACGTGCCAATGCAGTTGACTCCTACTATGTACAATCCATTCAACTTCGCACCAGTAAAGGGTATCATGACTCGTTACGCTAAGAAGATGGTGAATAACCGCTATTACGGCCACGTGAGGGTTGATGGACTTGTTCATTGGAGCATTAACGAATTCAGATAAATCGCTGAAAAAGAATAATAATCTAAATAAAAAAACCTTGGGTAGAGACTACTCAAGGTTTTTTTTATGTCCCAAATAAATTAATTAGATTAACTAAATATTTATAGTTAACATAAATGCAATAAGTTTTAAAGTTAAAATAATTAAAAAAATCATGGCAAAAAAGCGATATATTAGACATTTGGAGTATTATGGTTTTCCAGACCAAAATGGATACTCTAGTGAGATAAACGGTGTTGACTTGTCAGACATCCGTGAGAAAAACAAGGAGCAAGACGAAGAAATCCAAGACCTTGAGGGTGAAAAGGCTGACAAGAAAGACCTTCTTTCACTTAGTGGAACTGTTGAAAACTTTATCACACGTCAATCAGAAATTAACCAAGAATTCGCTGATGCCATTAGTGGAATGTCTGGTGACATTGAGGAGCTAAAGAAAATTGACACTGAGTTTGCTGAACAACTTAGTGCAATAACTAGTGGCGTAGACGAAGCAATGGATGCCATCGAAAACCTCGATGAAAGGGTTGATAACGTTGAGGACTATCTTAGTGGTCTAAGTGAGACTGTAGACGAAATAATCGAGGATTATGCGAAAAAAGAAGATGTATATTCAAAGAAAGAAATCGATGAAATGATGGCTAGCGGTTTCAGCGAATATGCAACAAAGGAGTGGGTAGAGGAACAAGGTTATATTACTGAGGAAGAAGCTGATGCTAAATATGCCAAAATTGAGGATTTACAAGAACTTGCAGATACTGTTGAAAGTGCTACAACAAACATAGACGAAAGGTTTGAAGATATAAACGAATCAATAGATGAAATTAATGATAAAGTTGATTGTTTATCAGAAGACCTTAGTGCGTTTAGTGAAAGCATTGCAGACGAATTAGATGATGTAAATGGAAAGATTAGTGGTATTACAGATACAATTTCGGATTTGGCTGATGCAATAAGCGGAAATACAGATGCAATAAACGAGCTTAATGATAAGGTTGATAATGCTGTAAGTGCATTAACAGAAAATATAAACGCAATTGAAAACCAGCTTGATACAAAAGTTGATAAAACTGCTCTTAATGACTTACACGATGAAATGATACAAGGTTTTGATAACCTTGAAAACAAAAAGGCTGACAAGACAGACCTTGAGGCTGTAAGCGGTGCTGTTGACACTCTTAACGATAAGATAGATGCTGAGATTGCAAGGTCAACAAGTGCTGATACTGCAATGCAGCAGAAGATTGATGAGGTTGATGAAGATGTGCAGGAAACTGTTGAAAAGGTAGAAGAGTATAATGATAGAATCGAGGCTCTTGAAAGTGGACTTGCACAAGAAATCATCGACAGACAGAATGGTGATATTGCACTCATTGGAACAAGTAGTGACGATACTGATGAAGATACAATTTGGGCAGCTAAGAACCTTGCTGAACAATACAAAGATGAGGCAATAGCAAGTGCTAAGACATATACCGATAACAAGATTTCAGTGGTTAATGGTGAAATTCAGAATATAGAAAATAGAATTGACCAGAAACTCACACATTATGCAACTGAGGCTTTCGTAATATCTGCTTGCAACGACACTGAGACTGAGGTAAGAAATGAATTTACAACAGCCATTAACAATGAGACCCAGAGAGCTGAACGTGCTGAATCAAATATTGAGGTTGAGATACAGTCATTGCTAGTACAGATTTTATCAAATAAGGACCATATCTCGAACAATTCATCAAGGCTTAACGCTATAACAAGATGGCAAGGAACTAATCCAGAAGAATATGATGACAGTGGAAATGGCATACTTGATGTCCTTCATAGAGAATTCCATGAATATGAGAAAACTCACGGTGCTATAAAAAATATAGAATTTGTTGATGGTAATCTTATAATTACATATGAAACTCCAGAAGGGGAGAAACAAGAAATTATTCCAATCAGTGAGTTAATAATTCTTGATGATTATTATAAAAAAGAAGAAACCGATGCACTTCTTGCTGAGAAACTTGATGCATCAGCATACACTGACATCAGTGAACAAGTAAGTGCAAATACTGACAACATAGAGGCATTAAGCGGTGATGTTGTCAACCTTGATTCAGCACTTGCAACACTAATAGAGAAACTTGGGTATAAGAATAATGATACACTTATAACCAATAATGAGCATGAAGTTGCATTTGGAGAATATAATGTAAGTCACGAAAGTGAAGAATCTTCTGGACAAACCATATTCAGTATAGGTAATGGAACAGATGGCGAGAACAGAAGCAACGCTGTTGAGGTAAGGAAAAATGGCGATGTGTATCTTTGGATTGAAGGAGAATTCATGAACATTAATAAGCTTCTGGGACAGATAGCGCATGAAGTTTATGATAATGATTCGACACATAACAGTCATTTCTTTGATGGCGACTAATATGAATAATAATTTTCTTACAAAAAAAACATTATAAGATGAAAAGAAAAACTAGAATGTATGAGCCTTGGGGCTATCAAGACGAGAATAATTACCAAGGAGCAGGAACTATCCTTGAAAATGATTTGGAATCATTCTTCGCTGATGCTAAGTATAATAAGGATGATAATAAAATCCATTTCCAGAACAAGGACGGTGAAGAAGTAGGCTCACTTGATGTGAACGAATTCGTCAAGTCTGATAGCATTGTCGAAGAGGCAAAATATGAAGATGGTAAAATCATAATCAAGTTTACCAATGGTGATGTTATTACAATTAACGTTGAGGAACTTATTGATGAAAATGAATTTGTTGATGGTCTTCAAGTTATAGAAGGACAAGTTTCTGTAAAAAGAAATGCTGAGTCTGATAATTATTTCACAGTTGATACTGACGGCATTAAGATTGCTGGTATAAAGGCTGATATTGATGCTGAAGAAGCAAGGGCAACGTCTGCTGAAACAGCACTTGACGAGAAGATTGATGCTGAAATCGCAAGGGCAAGTGGCGAGGAACAGAGAATTGACGAGAAGATTGATGACGAAGTTGCACGTGCTGAAGCAGCAGAACAAGCACTTGATGAGAAGGTTAGTGTTGAAAAGGGACGTGCTGAAACTGCTGAAGCGAATCTTAGCAGAAGGGCTGATACGCTTAATGATGAACTTGATGCCGAAAAAACTGTAAGGGAATCAGAAGATGTAAAACTCGACAGAAAGATTAACACTGAAATTGATGATAGAAAAGCAGATGTTGATGAGGAAGAGGCTCGTGCAAAAGCAGCAGAACAAGCATTACAAGGCGCAATTAATGATGAGAAAACACGTGCAGAGGCAAAAGAAACGGCTCTACAAGATTCAATCGATGCTGAGAAAGCAAGGGCACTTTCTGCTGAGACTGATTTGCAAGATGCAATTGACTTGAAGGCAGACAAGGAGACAACCTACGCCAAGGAAGAGGTTGATGCATTAATTGCTGAGAAAGAGGCTGAGATTGTTCAGATTAAGAAGGATTACACTGATTTGAAGGAAATTGTGGCTGAAATTGGTGGAAACGTAGAGTGGGGGGTTCCTGCTGACGGCACGTTCAACAATATGATGAAGAAGAGTGGTACTGTTAAATTAGGAGAGAACACAACAACATCAACATACGCTGGTGGAATTACGTCTAAGAATGATACAACATTGAATTTAAACGGAAAGAACCTTACATTTAGTGGACAAACTACAACTAACCCTGGTATTATGACAAGAGGAAAGCAAAAACTTACCATTATGGGCAAGGGTACTATTGATGCTGCTGGACGTATTGCTGTTGAGGCAAATGGTGCTGATACAGTAATCAACTTAAGTGGTACAACTGGATTCTTTGCTGCTGAACCTACTTATGTAACTGACAGAAGTGGTGGTGAACTTATCTATTGCTATCTTGGTACAATCAACATATATGCTGGTGTATTCAAGAACAACGGTGATGACAAGAAATTCTTATTGAACTGCTATGATGCTAACTACAAGAATGGAACAGCTAAGATTGTTGTAACTGGTGGTAAGTTCTATGATTTCGACCCAGGAAATAATACTGCTGAGGGACCTGGCACATCATTCCTTGCTGAAGGCTATCACACTGAGGCAAGCACTGTTATTGAAGAGGATGTTGAGCACACTGTATATACGGTTAAGAAGGATGCTTAATGAATGCATAATCTATAATAAATGGGATAATCTTTATTGGCTATCCCATTTTTGTTTATGTGTGAAATATTTATCTATAATGAAAATAACTTATTAAAAAATATTAAATAAAGAATTATGGCAGTTTATTTAAAAGAATTCAGTACCCACTCTGAGTACGAACAGTACATCAACGGTAGTGATGCAATACTACCTAATGTATCATTATGCGCAACAGAAGGTGATGTGTATTATAATCCTTATGTTGAACCACCTTTTTTCTGTAAACTTACATTAAATGATGGCAGTACAGTTGAACTTGAAGGTAGTGGAGTATTAACCTCTGATATGACAAGTGGCTATAAATCAACACTTATAAGTGCTGAAATTGGAGAATTATGTACAAGTATTGAGGGTTCTACTCTTATAAGAGATGCCACTTTCTCAAATTGTAGTGGTCTTACAAGTGTAACAATAGGTAATAGCGTTACAAGTATCGGTAATGGTACTTTTCGGAATTGTAGTGGCCTTACAAGTGTAACAATAGGTAATGGTGTTACAAGTATTGGTAATAATGATTTCAATGGATGTAGTAGTCTTAGAAGTTGTACTATAGGTACTAGTGTTACAAGTATTGGTGAAGGTGCTTTCAGTGGCTGTAGTAGTCTTACAAGTATAGATATACCAAACAGTGTTACAACTATTGGTCAGAATGCTTTCGAGAGATGTACTAGCCTTACAAGTGTGGTAATACCAGATAGTGTTACAAGTATTGGTAATGATGCTTTCTCATATTGTAGTAGTCTTACAAGTTGTACAATAGGTAGTGGCGTTACAAGTATTGGTACTTATGCTTTCTATGGTTGTAGCAGTCTTACAAGTATATCTATACCAAGTGGTGTTAAAACTATTAGTGGTAATACTTTCTATAATTGTAATGGTCTAACAAGTGTAACAATAGGTAATAGTGTTACAACCATTGGTAGTAATGCTTTCAATGGATGTAGTAGTCTAACAAGTATAGACATACCAAATAGTGTTACAAGTATTGATAATGGTGCTTTCTATAATTGTAATGGTCTAACAAGTATAACCGTAAGAGCAACAACGCCACCAAAATTAAATGTTTTTTATCCTAGTGCTCCTAGAGCATTCGATAACACTAATGACTGTTCAATCTATGTTCCAAGTGGAAGTGTAGAAACATATAAGTCAGCAAGTGATTGGAGTACCTATGTGGATAGAATCCAAGCAATACAATAATTTATACATTATAAACTATTCAGATATTTATTATTAACGTAAAATTAGAAAAATTAATAAATCAATAAACATTTAAAAAATTATGGCTATAACTCAAAACAATGTAGAGAACGTTAAGTTCTTAAGAAACCAAAATCCTTTTGAGTCACGTGAAGCTGCACGTACCGCTTTGGAGAACAATAAGGGTGTAGCAGCCGATGGTACTGCGTTGCTTGCTCGTTATACGACAAGTGGCGAGGTTAAGACAATCGTTGGTTTTGTTTATGTGACAGGCGAAACGCATAACATCACAATCTTCGATACTGAGGGCGCTAGTGGTGATGTTGAGGCATTAAGAAGAGAGATTAATGCTAAACTTGGCACTACTTTTATTGGCCCAGATAATACTGTAGAGGCAAACCTTACCGCATTAAGTGGTAATAACAGTTCAACAAGTGCTGAGACATCCGTTGAAGGTGCTAAGAGGTACGCTGATGAATTAAAGAATCAGATGGATTACACTGGTGTTACAACTGGTGATGGCGTTTATGTAACAAATGTAACGCAGTCTGATGGTATTGTATCTGCAACAACAGCAACCCTTCCAACCGTAACTGGCGAGGTTGAGTCTAAGAAGGTTGTAATGAGCGTATCTGAGGACAAGGGTGAAATTGCTGTCACTAAGGGCACTATTGAGTCTTCTGATAAGACTGTTGTAATAGGCGATTTAACTGAAGGTAATGGTATTGATTTCAAAGTTAATATTGATAATGATACTCTTGTTGCTGATAAGAGTACTGGTGTAATAAGTGTTGCTTCTGCTGCACTTACACAGTATGTTGGCGATGAGGACACAATCCATATTTCTGCTGCTGATGCGCAGAACAACAAGACAGTTAGTTCACTATTGACAATTAAAGAAGTATCAACAGGTGTTCCAGATACCGTAGCACATAGATATATGCTAGCTGGTACTGGTACAACTAAAATTGGTGAATACATCGACATTCCAAAAGATAGTGCTCTTGTAAATTTCTATCTTGGTCATGTTGATGACCTTTTGGAAGGCACAACAGCCCAGACTGAAGAATCAACAACTTCAACTGTAGTTCCAGGTAGTGGTGACACTGCACTTGTATGGATTATGCAACTTGCTAATGGTAAGTACAAGCTTACAGCAGTAGACGTTCATTCATTTATTGATGAGGCTGAATTTGCAAGTGGTGTTACTTGGGATTCTACAGACAAGAAGGTTAAGGGTGTTGTTGACTCAACTTCAGAAAAGGATTCACAAGACACTCCAGTTGATTTCTTGACAGTTGGAGAGAATGGCTTCAAGATTAGTGGAATTAAGGATGAAATTTATAGAAAGATTAATGCTCTTGATGCAACAGGTGGAACACAGACAATAGCAACTGACAAACATGTTGCTGTTGAGGTTGTTGAGGCTAATGGCTTGATTACAGCCGTTACCGTAACTGAGGACAACATTGCTGATGCTGATGACCTTGCAGAGCTTAGTGGTAAAACAATTACAGCTATAACATCTACAAATGGTAGTATTACAGCATCAATCAGTAATGAAGATGGTAACAAGACTGCTGATATTCAGACTGACGCTGACAAGATTCAGATGAGTGGCTTCTCTGCTGGTAACACTACTGCATTGAGTGGTATTGCTGAGTCTGATTCAATTGCAACCGCATTTGAGAAGACAAATACTGTTATCACAGAGAACGAGAGAGTTACTGCTGCTGCATTAACAGGACTTGATGGAAGACTTGATGTAGTTGAGGCTGAGTACATCAGTGGTGTATCTGTGAATGGTAATGCTGTTACAATAACTGATAAGATTGCTGCATTAACATTGAATAGTGCTCCTTCTACTGGCGCAGCAGAAACCCCAATTATAGTTGAAACAAGCAATAATGGTGGCATTACGCTTAAATTTGACGGATTAGATTGTGGTTACTATGCGTAATCTAAGTTTCTTTAAATAACTCTTTATGTTAAAAATGGATAATCTACATTGGTTATCCATTTTTTTATGCTTGGGAAAAATATTTATAGAGAAATGAATTTTATATATGAAATATTTTAAAGTGTTTAATACAGAAAATGAATATCATGCCTACGTTCAAGGCGATGATTTCATTGCGCCTAACATATCAACATTGTATGACTGCACGAAGACGTGGATTCTTGAGGGAAGGGAAGTCATACACGTTACTGGTGTCACACTTAATAAATCCTCAATATCAATTGTTAAGGATAAAACATTTAAACTTGAAGCAACAGTCACGCCAAATGATGCTGCTGACAAGTCAGTTACCTGGTCATCAAGCAATGAGAATGTTGCAACAGTTGACTCCAATGGCGTTGTAAGCGGTGTTGCAAGTGGTGATGCCGCAATTACGGTGACAACAGTTGACGGAGGGTTTACAGCACAATGTAGTATAAGTGTGTCAAACCATGATTATTCAGAAGAATATCTTTCGTTCACAGCATTGGAAGATGCGACATTTACATTTACAAAAGCCACACAATATTCTATTGATGGAGGAGATACTTGGGTAGCATTACCAAGTAATACATCAACTCCAACCATTTCAGCTGGTAATAAAATATATTGGAAGGCTTCATTAAGCGGAAGTACAAGCGTTGGTACATTCTCATCAACTGGAGAATATAACGCTTGTGGAAATCCTATGTCATTATTGTATAATGATGACTTTGTTGGAAAGACAACAATGGGTCAGAACAATTTCAAGGAGTTGTTTAAAAATAACACAAAACTAATATCAATAAGTGACCTTTCGCTTCCAGCAACAACATTGGCTAATGGCTGCTACTACAATATGTTCTCAGGGTGTACAAGTCTAACAGATACCGTTGCTGAGCTTCCAGCAACTACAATGGCAAATGAATGTTACAGAGGTATGTTTGCCAATTGCTCAAGTCTTACAACCATTTCTTTCACCCTTCCAGCAATGGTAATGGCTGACGGTTGTTACAGGGCAATGTTTGGTAATTGTGATGCATTAACTGATATACCAGAGCTTCCTGCAACAACACTAGCGGCTAGTGGATATTCCTTTATGTTTGATGGGTGTGACGGATTGACTGACCTTTCATCTCATACGTTATCAGCAACAACATTAGCAGAACATTGTTATCATAGTATGTTTGCAAGATGCCCTAATTTGACAGCTGCGCCAATATTACCAGCAGAAACATTGGTGAATAGTTGCTATTATTATATGTTTGGTGATTCTAGCAAACTAAGTTATATTAAGTGTCTCGCAACGGATATTTCCGCCACTAATTCTACTTATAATTGGGTATGGGGGGTTGCAAGTAGTGGTACGTTTGTAAAGAATGCTGCTGCAACGTGGACAAAAGGTAATAGTGGTATTCCTACTAATTGGACGGTAGAAGATTATGGGGATGTGTCAGTAACTGGCGTCACACTTAGCCCTTCTTCCATAACAATTAATAAAGATGCTACGCATATTTTAATTGCAACTGTACTACCTAATAATGCCACAAATAAATCAATTACTTGGGCATCAAGTGATACAACAATTGCTACAGTTGATTCAAATGGCGTTGTAAGTGGTGTTGCAAATGGCGATGTCACAATTACAGTAACAACCGTTGACGGAGGATTTACAGCGCAATGTAGCGTTAGTGTAAGTGAGGACGCACCTCATGATTATTCACTTGATTACTTCACAATTGAGTCGCTAGAAAATAGTAATGCTATTAAGATGCAAAGAAATAAAACCCCTATTAATCCAACATTAGAATATTCATTGGATAGCGGTTCAACTTGGACAAGTGTACAAATAACTGGTACTATCACTTTTGCAACTATTAATAGCGGTCAAACGATAATATTCAAAGGAAATAATACAAAATTTGCAAATGTGTGGGACACTTATAATTATTTTAGTGCATCAAAGAAATTTAAAGTATATGGCAATGTAATGTCATTGTTAAATGGAGATAACTTTAGAGAAAACTCAGAATTTGCAAATAATTCAACCCATAATTTTGCTGGTTTATTAAGAACAACTTATATTGTTGATGCAAGTAATTTGATTTTACCAGCATTAACTTGTAATCAAGATTGTTATAATGGAATGTTCAGAGGTGCAACAAATTTACAACACGGCCCACAGATGTTAGCGACTACGGTTTCTGGCTCTGGTTGTTGCTCGTCTATGTTTGAAGGGTGTATTAATCTTGAAGAAGCTATAGAAATTAATTTCACTAATTTGTCTGAAGAATGTTGTCAAAGAATGTTCTGTATGAGTAGAAGTGCTAAGTTAACTACCCCTAAGATGACAAAATCTCCAATACTTAGATGCGCCACAGCAGCGACAAACTGTTATAAAGAAATGTTTAAAGGTAATGGAAATCTTAATGAGATTACTTGTTTATTACAGAATCCTGGAGGAGGCACAACAAATTGGGTACAATATGCTGGTGCTGCAACAGGAACATTCTATAAGAACCCATCAGCATCTTGGGGACAAGGTGGAACTGATAATGTACCAAGTGGTTGGAATATAGTAGATTATGTAGAATAATAAATATTAATAATATTTAATATAATGAAATATACTAAATTATTTAATAATCACAATGAATACGTGGCATATACAGCAAGTACTGAATTCATAATACCAAACGTATCATATTGTAAACAAGAAGATGAATCTCACTGTACACCTCAGCATTTCTGTCAAGAAGTGCATATATATGAGCTTATGGGAGAGCCTTCATATCCTTCAAGTGTTCCAGCTAGTGCAACATCATTTGACTTGTCATTCACTTATACTGATACATATACATCGGTAACGTGTGACCAAGGAAGCTTTATGGATGGTGATACCGTGACAATACCAATTGAGGAAAACCCATCAATGTCAGCAAGAACAATAAGTGGAACTTATGTTTTCCATGACATAAGTATACCATATAGTTTTACACAAGAAGGTAGGGAAGAATTGCCTTATAATCAGCAGTATCTTACATTTGAGATATCGAGTGGTGGAACTATACTATGGAAGGCTGCAACTACTGGTGTAACTAGAACAATATCATACAGCGTAAACTATGGAGAATGGACTGAAATAACATCAACAACTGATGGAGTCGAAATAAATGTAAGTGCTGGTGATAAAGTTAGATTTAAAGGAAATAACCCAGCATATGCAACAGCAAAAGACACTATGTCTACATTCAGTGGAAGTACGGCAGTATTTGATGCGTATGGTAATGCAATGAGCCTTATCGGTGGTAATGATTTCAGTGGTTTAACATCATTTACTACAGATTGGGCATTCCACGATTTGCTCAACACAACTAATGTTGTATCAGCGAAGAATTTGATATTACCAGTTACCACTCTTAGGCAATGTTGCTATCGTGCAATGTTCGCACACGCAAAACAGCTTGTAGAAGCACCAGAGCTTCCTGCAACCACATTGGCTGCTAGCGGATATTGCTATATGTTCCAAGATTGTACAGCATTGCAGAAAGCACCAGACCTATTGGCTGAAACCATTACTGGTGGGTGTTACATTGGTATGTTCAATAAAGCAAGTACGTTGAATTACATCAAATGTACTGCAACTGGTGGTGTCACAACAGGAAACACCAAGGATTGGACAAATGCTGTATTAAATACTGGTACGTTTATAAGGTCCGCTAATGCGAATTGGACAAGGGGTGTAAACGGTGTTCCAACTAATTGGGAATTATATAATGACACAATTGTTGAAGCACCAGTTATATCATTTAATGGTTTTGAAACAATAACATTATCTTGTGAAACGGAAGGTGCTGATATATTGTATAAACTAAATGATACAGAAGAATACAGTTCTTATACAACCCCTATTATAATAAGTGAAGATACATTCATTGAATCTTATGCTACATATAGCGGAGAGACAAGTAGGTCAATAAGCCAGACTTGTCAGTATGTGAGCACTGTTCCAATTGAATACTCCAACAGAGACCTTAAGAAATGGCAGTATGGTGGTCAAGAGATTACAACGCCATATTCTATTAATGCAATTGACGGACATTCTTCAAGTTATGCAAAGGGAACGTTTACATTTGAAACAAGCTTTGCGTTAAAGGAGGCAGAGCCAACATACTTGTGGTTCCAGCACGCTGACCAATCAGCATCAATATATGTTGATGATACATTGGTTGAAAAGCACTGGGGTGGATATGCTGCATTCACAAGCGATATATCAAAGTATGTTCACGGTGGAATAAACAACATCAAGGTTGCAATCAAAAATAATGAGGGAAATTACGTTGCGCCAGCTAGTGGTGACTTCAACTTCAATGCGACTCTTGGTAATGTAAGGCTACTTACAAGCCCATATGTTCCAGCAATGGAATATGGCTATGACGGCTTCCATATTACGTCAACGGTGTCTGATGCAGAGGCAACGATGAATATCAAGACAAACGTTCCTACAGGGGCTACGTTGGTATGTAAGATTGATGATGGCAATACCAACATTTATTCAGCAACTAGCGCAAGCACAGGAGAGGAAATGACGTTTACAAAGGTAATCACAAACCCTCATTTGTGGAATGGTAAATCAGACCCATACTTATACACGGTAACACTTGAGATATATGAAGGAAATGACTTGTATCATAGGTTTGTAAGACCTTATGGATTGAGATACTACGAATATGTAATCAATGATACTGAAAAAGTCGGAACAGTAAGTGAGCCATATACTGGATTCTTGCTCAATGGTTCTCCATATCTATTGAGAGGATGCTGTATGCATGATGATATTGCTGGTAAAGCAAATGCACTTGATGAAACAGATTATGATAATACATTCGCTACCATACAAGAATTGGGCCTTAATTTCTTAAGGCTTGCTCACTATCCTCATCCAAAGGAGGTATATGACAGATGTGACAGATTGGGTATTGTGGTACAGACTGAAGGGCCTTGTGTTAACAAGTTACAGTCAACAATGCCAGAAGACTATTATACGCACTTAACTGGTCAGTATACAGATATGGTCAATCAGCATTATAATCATCCTTGTATCTTCTTCTGGGGTCTTAGCAATGAGACAACGACTGATGACAAGGCATTTGGTAAGCAGAAGGTAGAGGAATACACAGCATTAATCAAGAGACTTGATTCTGAGAGAATGGTAGGATATGTGCTTGCACAAAGTCCTGGAACAAGTCCAAGTGCATACTATAATGACCCATCCAATGTTGACTGGTTCGGATGTAACATATATGTTGGTTGGTACGACAGTCCAAATTCTAATACTCCTGTGTCACAGATTAACACACGTCTTAACAACACAATTAACAGGGTTGGAAAACCAATGGCATACTCAGAGTATGGTTGCGGTGGTACACAACGTTGTCACTCAGATTACTTTATGAATACAACCACAAGGGGTAATCACGAAAGACACGATATTGAATATATGATGTGGCTACATGAAGGACATATTGCGGTAATCAAGCAATATCCGCAGTTGATGTTCACATCTCAATGGCAGTTGTTCGACATTGCTGTGGCAAACAGAAATGAGGGATATACAGAATGTCTTGACGGTGTTAACACATCAACGAATGATGCTCTTAGAAGACTCAATAACAAGGGTCTTGTTGAGAGAGACCACGTTACCAAGAAAGACCCATTCTACTTGTACAAGGCATGGTGGAACACAACGGACAAGTTCGTACACATCTGTGGCAAGAACTATACCAAAACAGTAGATAGGGTTATCAAGTGTTATACAAACCAAACAACTGAGTTTGCATTAAAGGTAAACGGAACAACTGTTGAAACAAAAGCTGCAACTGATAATATTCTTACGTTTACAGCACATACATTCAGTAGTGGTGATGTAGTAACCGTTGAGAGTGGTAATATTAGTGATACATTTACTTTTGAATAAAAAAATATTAATGAGGGGTTGTTTAAATACAGTTCCTCATTTTTATTTCCCATCAGATATTTATATAGTAAATGTATATATTTTAATAGATTTTTAAACAAGCTGGTATTCTTACCCTTTTATGAAATCTATATTTCTAATAATAAAAACTATTAAAAAAGAAATTAAATTTATGGGCAAAAATGCTGATTTTGTCTCTCATAAGAAGAGCAAGCAAAAAAATCAAGATGGTAGTCCTAAACTACCAGTAGCATCTGCATTGGTGGAAGGTGAGATAGCCATCAACTTCGCTGAAAACGTTGAAACATTATCAATCAAGAATGAAAGCGGTGATGTCGTTACATTCTCAAGTGACAACTATTACACTGAGAAGAAACTTGGAAGCGGATTCACTGGTGAGAATAGTGGTGTAACCGTTACTGACACAATATTATGGGTTAGTGGAACAGGCGAAAATGCCATTGTGCAGAAAGGCGGTGGAAACACAGCAAGTGGAAAACTATCAGTAGCTATGGGTAGCGGCACTACAGCAAGTGGAGATTATTCTGTTACTGAAGGACGTATTACAACAGCAAGTGGCGATTACTCTCATGCTGAAGGGTATAATACAAAAGCAAATGGTATTTCTTCTCACGCTGAAGGTGCTAGTACAACAGCAAGTGGTCCTCAATCTCACGCTGAAGGAGGTAATACAAAAGCAAATGGTCAATATTCTCACGCTGAAGGAAATAGCACAAGTGCAACTAGTCAGTCATCTCACGCTGAAGGAAATTATACAAAAGCGAATGGGCAATATTCACACGCTGAAGGTAGTGATACAACAGCAAGTGGTGATGCTAGCCACGCTGAAGGTAGATACACAGAAGCAAAAAATACTAGCGAACACGCAAGTGGTCGATATAACGTAAGTTCTAAGGCTAATAACACTTTTGGCAATAGTGGCAACACGTTATTTTCAGTTGGTAACGGTACTGCTGATAATGCACGTCATAATGCCTTTGAGATTAGGCAGAATGGTGATATCTACATAACCAGTGGTAGTTCTGATATTAAGTTACAAGATTATATTGGAAGTCCAATAGATGTTGACCAAGTATTGGATGATACGACATCCGCAAGCACAAATCCTGTATCAAGCAAGGCTGTATATAAGGCAGCGACTGATAATGAACTTGTATGGACGAATGCATTTGTTGCAATGAGTGGTACTGTAAGTGCGCATACTGCAAATACTGAGATACACGTAACTGCTGCCGACAAGACGGCTTGGGTCAATAAGATTGGCTATGCTGAATACGATTCAAACGATAAGAAGATTAATTTCTATAAGAATGATACAGATACCGCAACATCGATTTGTTATATTGATGCAACCGATTTCATCAAGGATGGCATGGTACAGAATGTTGAAATAAAGGATGTAACAAGTGGTGGAAGTCAAGTTACTTGCCTTGTAATATCATTCAATACAGATGCTGGAAAGCAAGATATAAACGTGCCTATAAGTGACATATTTGATGCTTCAAATTATTATACAAAATCTCAGACAAGCGGTGCAACAGAAATATCAAATGCATTGACTGGCCTCGATGCAAGGAAACTTGATGTATCGGCATATACTCCAAGTGTGGAACTTTGGGAAGCTGGTAGCGGCAGTAACGCAGTTGTATTAAAGAACAGTAGTGGTACGGCTGTTGGTAATTTCTCTGTGGCAGAAGGTAAAGTTGCTAGTGCTACATCATACCATTCGCATGCTGAAGGTTATGGAACATTAGCAAGCGGAGGCGAATCTCACGCTGAAGGTGCTTATTCAAAGGCTATTGGTTCTCAATCACACGCAGAGGGTATGAACACACAATCTCTTGGTGATGTTTCTCATGCTGAAGGTAATAGTACCACTGCAAGCAGTATTTATTCACACGCAGAAGGCGATAGTACTGTAGCAAGTGGCACACGTTCCCACGCTGAAGGATATTATTCAAAAGCAAGTGGTAATTACGGCTCTCACGCTGAAGGACAGAGTACAACTGCAAGTGGTGACTATTCCCACGCAGAAGGATATGGTACAACTGCAAGTGGTAATGACAGCCACGCAGAAGGATATGGTACAACTGCAAGTAGTTATTGCAGCCATGCAGAAGGTGATAGTACTGTAGCAAGTGGCTATTCCAGCCACGCTGAAGGTAGATACACAGAAGCAAAAAATGTAAGTGAGCATGCAAGTGGACAGTATAATGTAAGTAATAGTGCTTCAACTACGTTTGGTGATAGCGGCAACACATTATTCTCAGTAGGTAATGGTAGTGCTGATGATGCACGTCATAATGCCTTTGAGATTAGGCAGAATGGTGACATATACATAGCTAGTGGTAATTCTGATATTAAGTTACAAGATTATATTGGAGGAAGTGTAGAGACGGTAACAGCAATCACTCCTTCAAATAGTGGTTCAACAAGCCCAATTGCAACGAAGGTTGTTGCTGAGAATGAATTGACTGTATCAAATGCATTGATAGACCTCGATGAAAGGAAACTTGATGCAAGTGCATATACACCAACTGACTTATCTAATTATTACACTAAGTCTGAAACAAGTGGTGCAACTGAATTGTCAACTGCATTTGGCACTGTTAATGCTTCAATTGAAGACTTGAGTGGTCAGAGTGAAACTGTGGCAGCAGCTTTAAACGACCTCCATACCAATAAGTTGGATGTATCAGCATATACCCCAACTGATTTGTCAAACTATTACACAAAGGATGAAACTAGTGGCGCAACAGAATTGCAAACAGCATTGTCAAATAAGGCAGATAAAACTGCTGTAGATGATTTGAGTGGTCAAAGTGAGACTGTGGCGGTTGCATTGAATGAACTAAATGATAGGATTTCTCAATTAGAAGAGATGCTGAAAAATTTAAACAATAATTAAAAAAAAATATAGTAAATTATGGGTAAATTCATAACAAATTTTGACACAACTGCTGAATTGGCTACTTTTTCAGCAACAACTGATTTTGGTAGACCACATGTGTCTCTAACAAAGGATGATAAAAAAGTACATTTCTTTGGAGACCCTTGCGCAGAACACGATTATGTTGAGATTGGTGGACTTAAGTGGGCAACAATGAACATTGGTGCAAATAGTATTACAGACACAGGTTTATATTTCCAATGGGGCGATATAAGTGGTTATACCGCTTCTCAAGTAGGTAGTGGTGAAGGACAGAAGTTCTTTGGTTGGGCAGACTATAAGTATGGTAATGGCACAAGTTCTCCTGGTGCTACAGGTATGACCAAGTATAACTCTACTGATGGTAAGACAGTATTGGAAACAAGTGATGATGCTGCAACAGCCAATTGGGGTTGTAGTTGGAGAATGCCAACAAGTAGTGAATATTCTGCATTGGGCGAAGCAGTAACAACCGCCTGGACTGCTGATTATCAAGGTAGTGGCGTTAGTGGTCTTGTATGTACTGATAGAATTGATAGTTCAAAGGTATTGTTCTTCCCAGCTGCTGGTCTCTGCTATAATGGCAGTGTAAGGTATGTGGGTGGTGAAGGTCGCTATTGGAGTAGCACGCTCCGAATGGGGAATGAACAAGACGCCTACCTCTTGCGTTTCAGTGGTAATGCTGTATATTGGGGCTACACCGATAAACGATTATATGGTTGTTCTGTTCGTGCTGTGGTTGGTGAATGAATTAATATTAATAAAACCAAAGTAGGATTAAATTACAAAAAAAAGTTTGCCTTGGGCTTGTGCTTGGGGCAAATTTTTATGTTATATAAAATATTTATATATTAGATAATAAGACAAATTAAATATTTAAAAAATTATGATAAAAAATCTTTATTCATTGGGACTATTACGTAACGGTAAGGTGTACCCAAGCAAGCAACTTGCTTATCAAGCTTTTGAGCAAGGCACAAATGACGGTGTTGCAAAGTTGGCACGTTATCTTGACGCAAGTCTTGGTGGAGACCCAATCATCAGAACGTTGGTTGGCTTCTACGCAAATGCTGAAGAAATGGCAGATAATGGTGGTGGGCAGTCACATTATACCATTCTTGATATCGAAGGCAGTGCAGGAGAGATAGAGGAACTTAAGGAAGCTGTTGCTAAAATCAATGAAACAATCGGTGATGGTATTAGCGGCACTACTCTTACAGACGCAATCAACGACATCAATGACAGAATCGGTAGCGGTTTCTCTGAGGACTTTACGGTAGCAGACGCATTGGCAGCACTTGCTGAAGAGTTGGAAGACAAACTAACAGTTTCTCTTGATGTTGCAGGAGAGCCAACAAGTGGATATCTTAAGACTTATATCCTTTCACAAGGTACAGGAACAGGTAAGACTGAAATTGGTAGAATTGACATTCCAAAGGACTTGGTAGTAACAGAAGGTAAGTTAGTACATGGTTATTGGAGTGGCGATACATTTGCAGAGGATGAGGAAGGACCTGACACGGCTATCAAACTTGTGATTGCAAACCAAGAAGAGCCTGTATATATCAATACTAAAGACCTTGTTGATTACTATACAGCAGGTAATGGTATTGATATTGATAACACCCACAATACAATTTCAATCAAGTACAATACTCACAGTGAGGAATTCCTTGTTGTAGATGAGGATGGTATCAGAGTTGAGGGCATACAGGCAGCAATCGACAAGAAGGCTGACGAAGAGAGACTTGAGGCAAG